>OLYC01000016.1_pt1 | contig 207721 bp, 189 predicted proteins | sample 1674271 | NCBI WGS metagenome assembly OLYC01 (sample SAMEA103958154, study PRJEB25191) | human gut metagenome
AAGGTAATGAGGAATATGAGTATCTAAATCGATTAAAAAATTTAAAAGTATGGAATGAGCAATATGATATTTTATTGGTAAATGCTGGTGGAAATGGTAATATACCAGCGAGGTATCAGGACCGATATCAAAATGGAGCAGATGAACTTGTACTTGTATTTTGCGATACAGAGAAGAAGCCTCACGAGCAGTATGAGGACATTAAACGCAAAATTAATGAGTTTCATGGTGTGGATAGTGCAGCGAATGAAGTGATTATATTTGGTAATCCATGTACGATGCAGATTATATCTAAGCATTGGACCGATGAAAATTTGAAATCTCCTGCTAAACCGGTAAACGCTCCTTTGATTAAAAAATATACCCGAGTAGAAAATTACAAAGGAAGAGCAGACCAGATTGAAGAGGTTATGGAATACGTTACTGTGGAGAATTATAAAGTTATGAGTCGACGAGTGAAAGATTTGGATTCGGATGATTCTGTTACTGGCAGCAGTAATTTTGGAAAGTTCATAAAGCTGTTTGAGAGTGATGACAGTGGGTGGATTGAGGAGATTAATGAACAAATAGAGTAGTATAAGGAGAGTACAAAAGTTATATTATGAACAAATTAAATGTGATAAAACAAAATTTGGAGTTCATAGGTAAAACGTGGATGAAGTGTATTGGTACATTTGCAAGTATATTATCGCTTTTCTTTTTGTTTTGGACTTGGGATGATATACGCATTACGTCAACACAATATAAATGTGTGATAATAATATTATTATGTGTGCTTGCGCTCATACTTGCAATTCTATGGACGTGTATTTTTAAGAGAACAAAGACAATTTGGGAAAGTCCATCTGGGAAAATAAAAGTATGTTATTCTGATATTATGAAAGATGGGTTTAACAAAAGGGACAAGGAAGAAAAGTTATTTGTAATTCCGGTTAATTCATGTTTTGATACTATTGTAGATGAAGATATATCAACATGTTCAAAGCCATTGGTATCACCTAATTCGTTACATGGAAGATGGATAAAAACAATGGTTAATAAGGGATTTACTATAGAAGAAATAGACAACAAGATACATAATTGCTTGGAAATGCAAAATTTAGTGCCCAAAAGTATTATTGCTAACGAAGATAAGGAACGTGGGAAAAGAGAAGTATATGAGTTAGGTACAGTGGCGATGATTAGGGGAAATAACAATAGTACCTTTTTGTTACTTGCAATTTCGGAATACGATAAAGATAATATCGCTCATACTTCTGCCGATGATTTAGAAATGTGCATAAAGTCACTTCTTAATTTTTACGATCAACATGGTCAAGGGCATAGATTGGTAATTCCATTGATGGGAACAAACCTTTCGAGAGCAGGATTGTCACATAATGATTCACTGAGAGTAATAACATCGTTATTTCAATTGTATGGAGATAAAATACATGGAGAAGTTGATGTTGTTATATATAAAGGAGATAAAGATAAAGTAACATTAGACATATAGTAAAGGAGGAATTTAATATGTCATATCAAAATGCAAATTATAGTGCGTTTTATGTTTCGGAACCATTTAGCGAAAGTAATTTAGGGGCAAATTCAACACATGATTTTGTTTACTACAATATGCTAAGAATGTGGAAAGGGGAGGATAATAGTTTTCCCTTTAATGATGCACATGATAAGACATATAATGTGCGAGATGGTAGTGATTTGGAAAAGACTCTTAAGCCTAGACTTCATACAAGACTTGACAATTCTAAGAACATTATTTTATTTTTAAGTTCCATTACTGCTAGTAGTCGTGCGTTGAGAGAGGAAATGAATTACGGAATAGGTACAAAAGGTTTACCGGTAATTGTAATTTATCCAGATTACGACAAGAAGTCAGATATAGTTGATAGTAATGGAAATTTTAAGAAGCAAATTAAAGATTTGTGGGATAAGTTGCCTGCTTTCCGTGATAATATGTCTTCTGTGGCTACATTACATATTCCGTGTACTAAGAGCGTTATTATATCAGCATTGAATAATGAAGATTTTATGGTAAATACAATGGCAGATGCAAAAAAATATTACTATAAACCATAAACAATGACATTTTGAAAATAACGAAACTTGTAGTGATTGCAAAATGCTTGCAAAAAGTTCCGAAACGGCAAAGAATATGTAGAATTTTAAGAATGATCATACCAAATATAGATGCTTATAATTTGATTAGATACAATATATAGTTGCCGAAATCGAGTTTGAATAGTAAACAGAGCTTCATAAATGGCGTAAACAAGCCATTTATGGGGCTTTTTCTTTTTTGTGATACCTATATGATACCTGTTTTGATAGTACCACAGATATTAATGAGAAGCTGATAAAGATAAAGTGGAAGATAAGGTGTGGAATAGGGGTAGAGGAAAATGATTCCTCTGCATATCTCCGATTTACTTCACACCCCCGAAGAATTATATATTACGAATTAAGAAACAATAGCAAAAGATTGCGATTATTATTGATGATGTAGTGATTCTGTGATATCATATAAAAAAATGAGACATGAAAACGGAGGCCAAAATGAAAGTATTGGTAATGAATTGTAGTCCTGTAAGAAATGGAGCAACAGCAGAAATTGTTAATATAGTTACTGCTGCTTGTCTGGAAAAGAAACATGATGTTAAAAACATATGTATTGATGATTATGATATAAAATATTGCAAAGGATGTAGAACTTGTCATAATACAGCAAAATGTGTTCAGAATGATGATGTTGATAGGATAATTGAGCAATATGAATGGGCCGATATTGTTATATCTGTCTCTCCGTCGTATTGGGCAGATGTACCAGGACAATTTAAATCTTTTATTGATAGATGCACTCCGTGGTGTAACACACATGAACCGCATGCCAAGATAAGTAGTGGTAAGAAGGGATATGTTATCGTATTAAGAACTGGACCGGGAATGAAGGAATGTGAGAGGATTATTGCAACCATAGAACATTTTTATGGACATATGGAAATTGAATGTTGTGATAGACTTGGTTTGTGTTCGGTGGAATATAAGGAAGATTTGGAATGCAGGAGAGAAGAAATCGAGGAATTCTGTAACAGTATAGATTAAATGATTTATTATGGATATTATTCACATATAGATGGAATGTTTTTGGTTGGTATTACAAGATTTTTATATCAAAGAAGGATTGTGATGATATTGGAGACAGGTATTATGATAGAAAATGCTATAACATATGTGAAACAAATATTTGCTGCTGATTCCAGTGGGCATGACTACCATCATACCATTAGGGTTTATCGGTTGGCGGTAGAAATTGCAAAGCAGGAAAATGCGGATATGCAGATTGTGCAGTTAGCAGCATTATTACACGATGTAGATGATGCCAAGCTTTCACTGGAAACTTATGCTTCGAAGAGAAAGGCAGTTGATTTTATGAAAGGCAACGGTGTGGATAATGAAATTATTGAAACTGTGTGTAAGATTATAGAGGAAGTATCATTTGCAGGAAACGATTCAGTTGTGCCAAGTACGATAGAAGATAAATGCGTGCAGGATGCGGACAGGCTGGATGCAATCGGAGCAATTGGAATTGCAAGAGCATTTGCTTATGGTGGTAGTAAAGGTAGAAAGATTTATGATCCGGAGATAAAACCTTTGGTTAATATGAGTAAAAAAGAGTATCAGCAAAATCAAAATTCTACAAGCATTAATCATTTTTACGAAAAGTTACTATTGCTAAAGGATATGATGAATACGGATGCTGCAAAGAAGAAAGCTTGGCATAGACAATCTATCATGGAATCCTATCTTGAGGAATTCATGGCAGAGTGGGAAGGAGAAAGGTGATATGTTAGAAGTGAATTTTTATGATACAGTTGATGACGATTTATTGAAGTTTGCAGTGATTATTTCACAGAGTAATGGGAAGTGGGTAATGTGTAAACATAAAGAACGCGATACATATGAAGTTCCGGGTGGACATCGTGAAGAAGGGGAAGATATTTTGGAGACTGCTAAAAGAGAACTTCAAGAAGAAACAGGTGCCGTTAAGTTTGATATAGAACAGCTATGTGTATATTCTGTCACAGGTAAGAACAGTATAAATGAAAACGGAGAGGAATCATTTGGATTATTATGTTTTGCAGAAATAAGAGAATTTTCAGGTGAACTTCATTGCGAGATGGAGAAGGTGGTACTTATGGATGAATTACCAGAAAATTGGACTTATCCTTTGATACAACCAAAGTTGATTGAAAAATATCTGCAAATACAAAAGCAATCTTATAGTCAGATACAGCAGACTGCAAAACAGACTATAGCATATATAAAAAAGATTATTAAGCCGGGTATGAAGTTATTTGATATTCGAAAACTATGTGAGGAAAAACTGATGGAGTTAGGTGCAGACTCTTTCTGGTATTGGGATGTTGGTGCATTTGTATTCGCAGGAGATGAAACAACGGTTTCCGTATCTGGAAAGCAATATGTAACTTCGGATAAAATTATAGAAAATAATGATATTATAACAATTGATTTAAGTCCACAGGTAGGTAATATCTGGGGAGATTATGCTAGAACTATTATTGTAGAAAATGGTGAGGTTGTAGATGATATAGAGTTAATTCAGAACCAAGAGTGGAAAAGTGGTTTGCAAATGGAAGATAAGCTACATGCAGAATTATTTCGTTTTGTTACAAAAGGAACCACTTTTGAAGAACTATATTATCATATGAATGAGTTCATAGTTGAAAACGGATTTGTGAATCTTGATTTTATGGGTAATCTAGGACATTCCATTGCGAAAGTTAAGAGTGACAGAATTTATATTGAAAAAGGAAATAAGGCGAAACTTGTAGCGATGAATTATTTTACTTTTGAGCCACATATAGCATTTCCTGATTCAAAATATGGGTATAAGAAAGAGAATATTTATTATTTTGATGAAGATGTGTTGGTAGAATTGTAAAAGGGGATATTTGCTAATTGTCTAGTGACAAAGAAAGTGTGTGCTTTGAATTCAGGAGGCAAAAACAATGGATTGGAATGAAGTTTTAAAAGATATTGTGTCAGGAACAATACTGCTTGCTATAGGTGGTATAGGCGGATGGTTTGGTGGTGTGATTAAAGGAAAAAAACAATCATCAATGGCTGTTGAACGCAAAAATCAAATATATCAGCCATTACTTGATGAAATTAAAACATATACAACTTTTGACTGGTCAATATTGATAAATATAAAAGCGGACATTTTAAAACAAGTAGTTTGTGAATCGTATAAATTTGGATTAAATGAAGAAATACAAAATAAGTGTAATTATTTGTATGAAGTTATACAAGAGTATAATAATATAAAACCTGTTGCAGTAGCTAATCAAATTATTGTAGATATTTTTACAGAAGCTTATGAAAAAATATATGGGAATATTATTGATGGTATTGCTTATCATACTGACCGCGAAGGTAACGAATGGGAAGAGGAAGTACTAGTAGAATCGGTACAAATTATAAGAGAATTAAATCTTACTAAGGATATTGAGAACTTATTAAGAAATGAAGGTATGTATTCAAGTGAAGTTTGTGTTGATTATGAAAATGGATTATATGAGCCTATCTATCTAGAATTGAAGCGCATTTATGCATCAGCACTCCATGTCATTATAAATGGAAAGCCATGCAAGCATGCTCAGCCAGTAATAGAATTAAATATGTTACCAGAGGAATATATGGCGTATTATTATGATTTCTTTGATAGATATAATAATGATAAAAGGATAAAAAGGAAGTATGAATTAAGGGAGGAGATTATATATAGTAGCCAGTCTCTTGTAGAAGATATGAAGTCAATAATTGACAAAATTGTACGTATTTATGAAATTGAAGAAGTATAAAAGCGGACAGTGTTTTAGCAAAGAGAGAGGATGTCTGTATGCAATATGCAAGAAAATTGAGAAAAGGTGACAAAGTAGCAGTTGTAAGCTTGTCGAGTGGAATGCTTGGTGAAGAATTTTGCAGTCATAATATTGAGATTGGTGTAAAGAGATTAAAAGAATATGGTTTGAAGCCGGTATTTATGCCTAATGCTTTGAAGGGGATTGAATATTTGCAAACTCACCCACAAGCAAGGGCGAAAGACTTAAAAGATGCATTTCTGGATAATTCTATTGCAGGGATTATTTGTGCAATTGGTGGTGATGATACATACAGACTTTTGCCTTATCTAATGGAAGATGAAAAGTTTATAAAGGCGGTAGAGGAGCATCCAAAATTATTTACAGGATTCTCAGATACTACAATCAATCATTTGATGTTTTATAAACTGGGCTTGTCTACTTATTACGGACCAAACTTTATTTGTGATTTGGGAGAAATTGCAGATGAAATGTTACCATATACCCAAAGGGCATTTGAGAGTTATTTGGAAGGTAATGAATCTGATGAAATTATATCCAGTGATACTTGGTATGAAGAAAGAGAAGATTTTTCAAGAGCTGCAATAGGAACAAAAAGAAAAGCTCATAAGGAAGAACGTGGGTTTGAACTTCTCCAGGGAAGTGAAATTTTCCAAGGAGGATTATTAGGTGGATGTTTGGAAAGCCTTTATAATGTATTGACCAATAGCAGATATGAAGATGAAAAGGAAGTTTGTGAAAGATATGATCTGTTTCCAAATAAGGAAGAGTGGATTGGGAAAATTCTATTTATAGAAACCTGCGAAGAAAAACCGACTCCTGAATTGTTTGAAAGAGAAGTGTTATTACTGAAAGAAAAGGGAGTATTCGACGTGGTAAATGGTGTATTAGTTGGAAAACCACAGGATGAAGCTTATTATCAGGAATATAAAGATATTCTTATTAGAGTGATAGACAATGAGAAACTTCCGATTGTTTATAATGTGAATTTCGGACATGCTATGCCACGATGTGCGTTACAGTATGGTGCTGTTGCAAAGGTAGATATGAAGCAGAAAAAGATTTATGTGAATAGGTAGGAGCGAATATTATGGCTGTGTCATATAACAAATTATGGAAATTACTAGTGGATAAAAAAATGAGCAAATCTGATTTGCGTAAAAAGGCAGAAATTGCTCCTAACACGATGACAAAATTACGTCGAGATGAAGAAGTAAGCCTTACAATCCTAAGTAAGATATGTAAGACTCTAAATGCAGATTTTGGCGATATTGTGGAATATGTACCTGATGCGGAAATTTGGGATTTGTATGATGAAAATAGGGAACTTCTTGGGAAGAATCATGTTAGAGGTGAGCAGTTACCGATAGACGGATACCATCTGGTGGTGCATGTATGGATTCGTAATTCAAAGGGAGAGTACCTGATTGCACAGCGCTCGGCAAACAGACCAACATTTCCCTTGGTGTGGGAATGTGTGGATGGTTCAGTGATAAAAGGGGAAGATAGTTTGCAAGGTGCGCTTAGAGAAGTAAAAGAAGAAGTAGGGGTCGATTTATTACCGGAAAAAGGACAGGTTATTTTGTCTGATATAAAGAAAATAGAGTTCGGTAAAGTAGTTAATAAAATTGTAGATGTTTGGTTGTTCGAGTATGATGGAGAGGTTGATTTAAGTAATGCTACAACAGATGAAGTGGCGCAAGTTGCGTGGATGGACAGAAGGCAGATAAAAGAATTGTTTGATGCGGATATGTTTGTGGATACATTGGAATACTTCTTTATGGAAGTGGATAAGTAGTAACTATTGATATAAATTAAATTACAAAGAAAGAAATGAGGAATTAAAGTGGAGACAAGTAAAAATATATCATATTTTAAAGGCAATAAGGAAACAAAAGTTGACGATTATTTTATTAAGAATGAGATGGCTCAATTTCTCCAACTAGATAATTTGAACTTTTTAGTAGGAGCAGGATGTTCTAGTAACATAGTTGATGGTACTGAACTAGGCATTCCGGGTATGGCAAGTTTATATAGTGGCTTTTTTGCAAAATATCCTAATTTTGAAATTGCAGGACAATCTGTCGAAAAAATTTTTGATGGAAATTTGGAAAAGATGCTTGAAACTATGGGAGCAATTTTGGTGGCTAATCAAGTCAGTGAAATTGATTCAGATATAGAAGGTAAAATGTTGATTGTTCAACAATACATAAGAGAGCAAATTATAGCTGGATTGCATGGAAAAGAGGTTCTTGATTTCTATCATAATTTTTATATGAAAACAGTTTCGAGAGGTAGGAAAACACCGGTCAATATTTTTACAACAAATTATGATATATATAATGAGCAGGCATTAGATATGTTAGCATTTCCATATAATAATGGTTTTATAGGAACATACAATAGAGTATTCAATCCGGCAAGCTATAAATATGCGTATGTAGAAGATATGAATTTATCTAAAGATGTATGGGAGCGAGTCCCGAATTTTTATAATTTATATAAGCTACATGGTTCAATTACATGGGTAAAAAAGGATAACCAAATAAGAGAAGTCGACTATAATCACATTGCAGATAAGGATACAGTGATGATTTATCCTACGCCACTTAAAGATCGAACAACATTAATGACCCCATATTCAGATTTGTTTAGAGCAATGGAAACGGCTTTGCTACGAAAAAGCAGTGTTTTGATTACATTGGGATATAGTTTTTCTGATGATCACATTAATAGATTAATATTAAATTCGCTTGCGATACCGACATTTAAACTAGTCGTATTTGGAAAAAGTGATGCAATTAACAGATTAATTGAAATGGATGATTCGCGTATAATTGTAATTAATTCAGAAGATAAAATTCACTATTTTAAGAATTTTGTGGAAAAGGCTATGCCTGATGTTCAAGAAGATATAAAGGAACAAATTGATTTACCAACTGTTACAAAAATAATAAAAGCGTTTGAAGGTGAAGTACATGAATAGTCGAACAATTGGAAAGATAACATCTATAGGAATTCGAGGTATTATTGCCGATGTTTATGATGATCTTGGTAATTACATAAATACTATGGATGGAATTTATTTTGTAGGCGAAGTGGGGGCATATGTTTCGATATATGAAATTGGTAGAACCATAATTGCGGAAATTATAGGTGTTGATGAAAAAACACAACTATCAAATACAAATGAAATGAACAAACCGAATAGTAAAAGACAGGTTTATCTTAATTTAATTGGAGAAATAATAGATAATAAGTTTTATTTTGGGGTTTCAAAAATGCCATTAATCTTTTCTGAAATTCATTTTATTTCTGAGAGAGACCTAATGACAATGCTTGAAGTGGGAATGGAAGAGGCGGTTGTTGGAGAAAATGGAGAAACAAGGGCGATATTATTGCCAATAGGAAAATCAGTTATTTTTTCTGATTATGATGTTAAGATTAATATTGATAAGTTTTTTGGATTCCATTTTGCAGTTTTTGGTAATACAGGAGCAGGAAAATCTAACACAGTTGCACGTATTTTACAAAATATATTTGCAAAGGATAATTATTCTGCAAAAGGAGCAAAATTTGTAATCATTGATTCTAATGGAGAATACAACAAGGCGTTTTCGAGGTTGAATGAGATAAATCCTCAAATTAGCCATTCGTTAATGATAGCAGATGATAATAATGATAAAAAATTTGAAATTCCTGTATGGGCCCTTTCGGCAGATGATTGGGCGATTCTTTTGCATGCTTCTGAGAAAACGCAGATACCTGTATTGAAGAGAGCAATTGACATCGCTAAGATTTTTTATAGCAATGGTAAAAATAATAATGAGCTAAAAAATCATATATTAGCATCTACATTGTTGGGGATTATTAATAGTTCAGATACATCTCCATCCAAGGCAGATAAACTTAAAGCGATTATATCTCATTTTGGAACCAACGAGATTGGTATGGATACAGATATTCAGGGTATGACTTTAAGGAAAGGGATTGAAATTAGCTATGGTTCAATGTCAAATGAGGAAAAGGTAATTAAATACCTAACAGCATATTTGAAAGCAGATATTATTCAGGAGACAGTTATGGGAATGATGGTTCCTTATAGCTTAGATGAATTTTGTCAAGCAGTTGAATTTGCAACGTTATATGAAGGGAGTATTAGTTCTCAAAGGATACAGGAATACACAGCAACATTATTAACAAGATTACAAACTATACAAGAGGGAATACAAGGAAAAATACTTTCTAAAACGCAATATATAAGTGTGGACGAATATGTTGATAATATGCTTGGACAGAATCAGATTGTAGATGTTGATATTAGTTATTTAGATGATGCTTCTGCAGAAGTTGTTACAAAAGTTCTCGCAAAATTACTTTTGGATTATTTGAAACGACGTGCAAACAAAGCTGACATGCCCATTAATTTTCTTATTGAGGAGGCCCATAGATTTGTTAGAAATGAAATGAGTTATGGGGCTGTTGGGTACAATATATTTGAACGAATTGCAAAAGAAGGAAGAAAGTATGGAATGTTATTGGGAATTTCGTCGCAACGCCCGAGTGAATTGTCGAAAACAGTTGTATCACAATGCAGTAATTTTATAATCCACCGCGTGCAAAATCCCGATGACTTGCAGTATATTTCCAAGATGGTCCCATATATTAATCAGAATATGATTGATAGATTGACGTACTTGCAGACTGGGCATGCGTTAGTTTTTGGAAGTGCAATAAATTTGCCAACATTAACAAAGTTCGCTCAGGCTGAGCCGAGGACAGATAGTGATAATGCTCAGATATCTGAGAAGTGGTACATTAAATGAAAATGGGAGGCGATAGAATGACAAGTGATTTTATGAAAGAATTGCTTTCAAAAGATGAAAAAATAACAGTAGAGTACAAAACCTGTCAGTATGGCATTCAGGAAGATGTGTATGAAACAGTATGCTCTTTTTCTAACAGATATGGTGGGTATATTATCATGGGTGTAGAGGATGATGGTACCCCAATAGGTATTAATCCGAATATGGTTAAGGATATGAAAAAGAATTTTGTGAATCAGCTAAATAACCCAGATAAGATGTCACCAACATTATATCTTTCAATAGAGGATATTGTATATGAAGGGATGACGCTGTTATGGGTGTATGTTCCGCCAACATCCACTGTAGAAAAGTGTGCAAACAGGATCTATGACAGAAATGAAGATGGGGACATGGATATTACGGACTCTCCGATTCAACTACAGAATATGTATAACAGAAAAAGCAACACATATGCGGAGCACAAGATATTCCCATATGTTACAATGGAAGATCTACGTATGGATTTGATGGATAAAGTAAGAAATCTTGCAAAGAGCAAAAATCCGGATCATCCTTGGTTGAAAATGTCAGATGAGGAAATATTGAAGAGTGCCGGATTATGGGAAAAAGATTTTTCATCAGGTATTCAAGGATATAATCTTGCAGGTGTGTTATTGTTTGGCAAAGATGATGTGATAAGGTCTTGTTGTCCAGGATATATTACCGATGCCTTATATAGGGTTGAGAATTTAGACAGATATGATGATAGATTGCAGGTAACAACTAATTTAATAGAGGCATATGATCTTTTGATGGAATTTGTTGCAAAGCATACATCAGATAAATTTTGCTTAATCAACAATATTAGCACGAGTATTAGAGGTATTATCTCAAGGGAGGTTATTGGTAATATACTTGTGCATAGAGATTATTCAAGTGCATATCCGGCAAAGGTGATTATCGAAAAGGATTGGCTGAGAACAGAAAATTGGTGTATTCCTAGACACCATGGAAATATTATGAGTGATGAGTTTACTCCTTATCCAAAGAATCCTTTAATTCAGCAATTTTTTGCTAATATTGGTAGAACAGATACTATCGGTTCGGGAGTAAGAAATCTTTACAAGTATACGCCAATGTATTCAGATGGCGGTAAGCCAGAGCTGATTGAAGATGATGTATTTAGAATTAATATACCATTAGACAGAATAGCTGCAGATGAAGCAACAGAACAGAAAACATTATCTGAAAGAGAACAGAAAATTTATAATATGATTTGTGAGAATCTGCATTTATCAGTTGAACAGGTAATGGCAGAATTGGATATATCAAGATCAACGGTGTTTAGAGATTATGCGAAAATTAAGAAAGTAACAGGCGCCGTTTACGATAAAAAGACTTCAACATGGACATTGCAATGAGACAGTCTCAAGTTAGTCTCAACAAAGTCTCATGAATTTTGACACTTGATGAGACTGAAGAAAAATCTAAAAACGTGATAAAATAGGGACTTTTAGCGTGGCGGAAAAACTTAGTCTCAAGTCAGTCTCAACTTAGTCTCATTTATAAGATGAGATTATGAGACTCAGTTGAGACTAAAAATGATTAATGAATTTATATGATTTATCGATTGGAGAAGATAAAATGAATCAATTTCTATCAATAGCATTAAAAACACATTTTGAAAGTCTGAAGGTTGGCGGAAAGGGAGAAAATTATTGGCAATGCTATCAAGCTTTTTTAAAGTACTGTGATATATATGGAGATTGTGATCTTAAGGATTTATTCAATAACAAATTATTAAGGCAGGATATAGTGTGCGCATGTGCGTCATATTATAATTCTAGCGCAAAGGCACATAGAAAAGAGGCAGTTAATAGATTTTTGTCTGCAATCGATTTGTTCTATAAAAACTATATAAAAAAGATGGGCGGGATAGAATGTAGTGCACTTGAAGGTGGATGTAGGAACAATGAAATGATTGAAGATATTGAAAAATGTCTCAATACAAAATTAAAGCAAGAAATATATTGTCCGATAGATGATAAGATTGAAATTGAGATAATAAAAATTTGTAATAATCTAAAAAAGAGTGATTTTTATAAATTCGGTCAGAAGATATTATGCAACCTTCTCTTAAAATATGGATTTAAACTAAACTTATTAGTAAACTTAAAAAAGGCTGATGTAAATGACATTGATGGAATTATTACAATTAGAAATAAAGATAGTGTAATCCATCTAAGTGTGGATAAGTCAATGGTATCTGATATTAGACAATATAATATGGTACATAGATATCCTAATAGAGAATATTTCTTTTTGAATACAAAGGGAAAGAAGATTACCTCCAGTTCGGCACTGGCTACGATACAAGAAAAATTAGAAGAAGTTAATAACATAAATACAACAACACTTGCATTAAAGGGCGTTTCAAAACTTATTCAGAAAGGGCTGACTCTAAGTGAGATAAAGTATCTTACAGGGTTTGAAACTAAGAAGATAGAGGATGTTTCTAGGTGGTTGATGAATCAGGAAGATGTAGAATGTGTTATAAATAATAAGCTTAATTTAATTGATATATAATTGAATGCAAAATCATAGACAAAGAAAATAATAAGTAATGAGAATTAGAAATCCTTTTGAGAGATTATCAGATTGGCAGGAAAATTATATAGAATGTCTCAGTAGAGCATGTGTAATTTTGAAAGTTGGATTAAAGCTGCATCAGAGAATTCAGGGAGTTTATTATAGTAATGCCGAATCTGAACTATGATATTCCTCAAGATTTTGAAGAAAATGAGATAAGGTCCGAATTTGCAAGAACAAGAATGCAGATTATTTCGATACAAATAAAGAAATAAATAGTTCTATTGCAGCAAAATTATTGAAAGTGGAAATAAAGAAGTCGGAAAAGGATAAAAGATGAAAGTAAAATTAGAAGACATAATCGAGGCAATGAAATTTGCCAATATGGAAACAGAATATTATTATGATACCCACAATGAAAAAGTTCTGATGTTGTTTGATGGAATGGTGGATGGTGAGGACAATCCGCAACTCTTTGAAGATATTAAAGAGGGATTTGTTGAGGATTATATACCGTTACCGGGACAATACGATATCAACGAGTATCGAATAATGGAAGAGTTCATATACGAGCTTCCGGCGGGAAAGAATCAGGATGTATTGGCAGGGGAAATCCAGGGTAGAGGTGCTTTTAGAAGATTTAAGGATAAATTGTATGACTTAAATCTGGAGAAACATTGGTACCAATATCGTGATGAAGCTTATGAAAAAATCGCAAGGCAATGGTCTGAAAGACATAAGATTGATATTGTTGAATGAAAGAAAGGGGCTACTATGATACCCACAGAAGATATTATATCGATAGTGAAAAACACAATTACTGCATCAATTAAATGTAATACCCATCGGGGATACATTGGTTGGAGCAGCTGCGATAATATTTGTATGGATATGCATGACTGTCTTGATATGTGTGCTGAGACTTTAGAAATGCGTGGTTATATGGTTGCGCTTGAGGCGGCTACATATATACTGGTATCTGGTGTTAAGTTAGCATCTCATGCAGATAGTAGTTCGGGAATGCTTACAGATGTTATCATGTGTACATACGAATTAATAAAAAAATGCGCAAAAGAAATCGAAAAACAGGACAAACAAATGCGGGATCAAGCATTTGCATTGATTATAAAAGAGGCAAGAAAGAGTGTATTTGATGGTTGGACTGACTGGCGTTATGACTTGCTGAAATGTGGGATTTGCCTATGCGATGAAAAGAGTGCAAAGAAACTTGAAAAGGTTTTGGATATCCTGTTGGAAATTTCACGGGAGGATTATTACCCGGAATATACGAAAAAAGAAGATTTGATTGTAAGATATCTTTTACATAGACATTTATATGGCAAAAAGAATACGCAGAAGGAACTATATCAGAATATTGCAATAAATGAACTCCGTATTATAGCTATCAAGGATGCTATGGAAGATAAGAATTATGATGAAGCAGAGAAACTTTGTTTAGAGAAAGCAAACGCAGAAGAGACATGGCATTATCATAGTAGCGATCCGGAAGATTGGAATAACGTGCTATATGACATATACAAGACAGCAAACAACACGGAAAAGCAAATCGCACAGGCAAAAAAGCTGCTATTGATGGGAAATGAGAAGTTCTGGGGTGTTTTGAAACAGATTTATAATAAGTGCGGGGTGTGGAATGAAAATTACGGAAGTTTACTGGATGAATTGAAGGATAGCAAGCGAACTGTTTGCTATCGTAGTATTCTTATTTCTGAAAATGAAAAGAAGAGATTGCTTGATGATGTAATGGAGAATCCGTATGATTTGTTTTATTATGGAAAATATTTGGTGAAGGAATATCCAGAGCAAGTATATGAGTTGTGTTATAAGGAAATAAGTGAAAGCTGTGCTCAGGCAAAGGATAGGCGAGAATATAAGAAGATAACGAAGAATATTGCACAGCTTATAAAATGGAAGGGTAATGATACCGCTAAGTCTTTAATTGAGGAATTGAAGCAGAGATATCCAAGAAAACCAGCATTGTTGGATGAATTGGAGAAGGTGGAGAAGAAATTGTAATTCAAATAAAATACTGGAATTTAAACATAGTCTCACCAGTCTCAAATCATTACGATACTGGTGAGACATAGATGAGACTAACTCCAATAAAATGCTTCCTCAACTAGGGAAAATTAATTGAATTCATTCATAGCATCTACATATTCCTGTAATCCATTAGGCTTACAAACTAATTCTGCATACAGCAGAGGACTCTCCTGCGCCAACCGATACAGATACACAATATCATCAGGTGTATCAAGAAAAATAGTTGATGAATATTACGTTGCGGCGGAGCCGCCTGTCCGGTGTGGCGAGAGCCACCTTATTATTAGCCATTGTGTCGTGTTTTGTTCTATCCCGTAGACTTCTCTCATGGAGATATCTTTGGATGAATCAATACTTTCAATGTCGATTTTATACGCATCATAGACAATACGGTCCATGATGGTATCCGCCAATGGATTGTGATCACCACCCAAACTTTCGTACCATCCTTCTTCTCTGAACTGGGAGCAAAAGATAGTAGATGACTTTTTTCTTCGCTTATGAATCAGTTCAAAAAGGTTTTTAGATTCTAATTCATCCAGCTTTAGTAAAAGCCATTCATCAGTGATAAGTAATAATGGTTTGGTATACTTTGAAAGTGCTTTTACAAATGTTCTATCGTTTCTTGCAGCTTCTAAGTCAAGAAGCAGGTCTAGAAGATGGATATATTTTACAGTGTAATACCGTTTGCGGGCTTCCATGCCGAACGCACAAGCCATGTATGTCTTGCTGCCCCGGTTGCACAAGAATATTCACTGAAGATGTAATATACAATATATTGCATTTGGAGATTAAGAAAAAATTATATCCAGAGGTTTTTTTAATACGTGCTTCTGTATTTTATAATGAACTATGTTGTAATAAAGGCGAAATAGATATTCGGACAGGGATAAAAAGATACTATTAACTAAATTATGGATAATATGTAGTCTTTATACTTTATAATAAATTTGAGGTAAATATAAATGTTTCGGAAAAGAAAGAAAATAGTTATAACAGAAGAAAAATCCATAAAAAGATTGGAACAAGAAAAGATAATAAACGATTGGAAAATAAAATTAAAAAAGGTATCTATACCTACATTAGAGAACGCATTATCCGATTTGGAAAAAAAGATGAATCAATATATCTTAATGGAATTCGATGTAGATATTCAAAATATTGAAAGTATTATTGATGCCTTACCAAATAAGGAAAGACTATTATTTAACTATGATATGGGATATAAATTCTCAAAAAGTAATGAAGAATTTGCACAATACTTTTCAGAAGGTCACTTTACACATTATCCTGAAATGAGTTATGTAGAAACAAAAAATAGTGTAGGACTTTCTTTTAATGCAAATAAAAATTGCTTGTTATATTGTGCTGTATATGGAGATCAATTAACACAAATTCCATTAAATGTGGAACATCCATATTATGATAAGTTAAAGCATGCTAATATTAGATATAGGGGCGGTGTGTTTGATGAATATTATAGTAATATACTATTAACAGGGAAAAATATTTCATTGAGTAATCCATATGTGTTAAAAGATATAATAAAATTATCTAGTAATCAAGCAATACTATCTTTTTTGCATCCATTATATTTCACAAAGAATGAATGTAAAAATTTAGGAGAAATATATAGAAAGATAGGATTTTTTGAAACATCAGAGTTTTATTTTGATATTGTTAATGCAAAAAATAAAGGGAAGGACATAAAACAAGTAATAGAAGAAATTCTGCCAGATGAAAATCAAAATATATTAGACGCATACTATTTTGACTATATTAATATGTGCAAAAATATAAATTAATTTTAAGTAAACGCTCCATAGCGGGTACACCCACATAAGCAACTGCTCCGAAGAGCGGCATATCATTAAAGTTACTTTCTGCATTCCGCCGATAGATTGCCTGACAAAGGAAGCAGATCTTTACAGAAATCAACACCATGTTCATCCATGTGTGTCCAGGTATTTCTTCAAGAAAATATTTGAAATAATTATAAGGCTTGAGATTATTCGCCTTTGTAGTTTCAGCAATGCATTAGTATATCACCCAAAATTAATCTGACTCAATGTTTATGCCAAAGCTATTATTATCTGGAGAATGTAGACAAACATATGATGCAAAGCTTCTGATAAGCATTAAAGTAGATATATAAAATTTACCTACAATGATATAGTCCTATAAAATGGTTATAAATAAGCCATTTATGGGACGTTGTGTAAGTGAGTAAAACTGACTGGATAAATAAAATTGACATATGAAACAATTGAATGTCATAACATGTCGAAACTTGCGATGAATATGATATGTTATTGATGAATAGAAATATATATTATTGAATATATAGAAATTTTATTCATACAAAATATGACTGGTTGAATAATGAAAGAATTGATTTGAATCTTTGCAGAGTATTTTATTAGAGAATTTAAAGAAAGGTACTAAAGTCGATATGAACAAAGAGTGGTTTGCAGATTACAAGGAGCAGATTTTATTAAATAATGTGGAAGAAGCAAGAAAGGTATTACTGGATAATGTTGATAAGAATCAAATGATTTATCGGTATAGAAAAGGTTTGAATAGGGATTTACAAAATTTAAAAAGTAATCAAATATGGCTAGGTAGTGCATTTTATTTCAATGATCCATATGACTGTCTGGTTACGGTTGATTGTGGATTGAAAGTGAACTATCCGATGAATCAGAGAAAAGAAGCTATGGAAACATATATGAGACAGGAGAAAGAAAATAGGAAAACAGAAGCATTGAGGAGTGCGTTATTTGTTGCCTGTTTTTCTGAAACTAATAATTCATTTCCTATGTGGGGATATTATGCGGCGGATCACAAAGGAATATGTTTAGGATATAATCTTTATGACCTTGTTGAGAAATATCAATGCATGCCAGTAATTTATAGTAATGAATTATTATTTTATGGAGAAGATAGTTCTGAAAGAAATATATTAGCCAATACATTAACCAAATCAGATGAATGGATTCATGAAAGAGAATGGCGAATAGTAATTAAAGATGATATCAATGTGGGAAAATCAGGAATAATTAGAGATTTTGTTTTGCCAAAAGAAATATATATTGGATGTCAGCAACAGAAAACAATTGCTGAGAATAACGATAGTCGTATGTCACAAAATAAAGAAGAGAATAAGATGTATGCTAATTTAGATGATATATTTCAATGGGCGGAAAACAACTATATTGATGTATATATGCCAATAATAAGTAGAAAAGAGTATAAAATGGTGGATAGATTGTTGAAATTGATTTAAGAATATTATCTTTGAACACACGTTGCTTAATATGATAAATGAGGTAACCGTATATTTGGATATATCAGTAAAAACATATCTAGGAACAGGTGGAATGCTTGTTACAGATAAAGAATATCCAAAGTTTGTCAGATAAAACGCAAAGGAAAGTGGTGCATTTATAAAGGATGGTAATAGTATGGCATATATAGTTGCATATGAAAAAGCGTTAATTAATTCAGCATATAAATTAATTAAAGAAAAAAGTAATAAAGATAATGTGAAAGCAGCAGAGGATTTGTATGTCTTAGACACGATTCTCTGTGGAATTCAAACACCTTTTGATCTGTATGGCGTAGATGAAAAGCTGAGAAAAGAGTACAAAACGATAGGAATGTTGGAGAATATACAGAGTGAGTTTTCTTATAATGATGGAAAGCCTATGAAGAGAATTATTACGGAAGAAGAAAGCTTAATGAATAGACTGGAATCGGACAGAATTGGAATTATGGCAGATGTCTTGTTAAAACATGGTAAAATTAAGTGCATAGATGAAATTTATAAGCACGTTTGAGAGAACAAGCACCTTCATTAACAATTAGTACCATGGGTCTTAATCCCCCCCGCCGTCAGGCATGCGCCTGACGGCTTCTCATATATACCCACCTTTTATTTCTGCTTAAACTCTTTTCTTTCTGCATACAGTTCCGGCAGCGGTGGCTGCGAGAGCGGATACCATGAGCATTACAACGAGTAATGCGATATCGGTATGGAAGCCGGTAGCAGGCGGAACATCCGAAGGCTTATCCGTGGACGGTTTGTCTGTGGACGGCTTATCCGTGGACGGCTTATCCGTGGAAGGTTTGTCCGTGGACGGCTTATCCTGACCCGGTTTGTCTGTGGACGGCTTATCCTGACCCGGTTTGTCTGTGGATGGCTTATCCTGACCTGGTTTGTCGTCGGATGGCTTGTTGTCGTCATCATCCTGGAGACGTGCTGTGATCGTCTGGGCAGCGGTTATTTCGTTTGCGGCATTTGCGTCTGAGAAATATTTGTCACAGATGCTGCAGTGCCAGTATTCGATGTTGCCCTCCGATTTGGTCGTAGCGGCTTTGGCTGCAACGTGGGTGAGGCTGTGGCTGATGGACTCGCTGTAAGAGCAGCCTGGGTTGGTGCAGTGGCGTGTGTGCGAACCGTCTGCTGCTATTTTCCAGTCAGACATAACGTGCTTTTTGGCAGGTGTCAGGATTTCGCCGCATACAGAGCAATGTATAGGTGTTGTGCAGTCATCGTCATCAGCGGCCGGTGTGTGGTCATCGTTTACGATGATATGTACGCTTGCGTAAGAGTTGTCCTTGTAAAGTACGGAGATTTCAATCGGTTCTTTGGAGACAAGAGGTGTGACCGTATAGTAACCGTCTTTGTCGCAGGTTAAGTAAGTGGCAGTTATTCCGTCACCATAGTCTACGGAGATTACATCATCCGGGTTGAGGACTTTGAAGCGGACGGATGAACAATATACGCCGCCTTCTTCGATGCCGTAAAACGCATTCTGATAGTGGCAGGTTATAACCTTCTCGGTGTCATTGTACACACCGCTTGTTTCACCGTCTATGCTGATCAAGGTGTAGTTTTTGATAGCGTATGGGATTGAAGTGTAGTTGTAACTGTATGAAGCTCTTCCGCGGAGGACATCTGCGGTTTTGATTTCATTGCCTTCTTCGTCCACATATTTAACGATAACATTGCGCATATCGGAAACAACATCGGTATTGCAATAAGATTCAGCGTCTACTGCTATAATGGATGAATGTGCAGGAACGGAAAATGAATTGCCGGAAACGATTTTGAGGGTTTCAAAGCCTGCAGATTCGTCGTTGGCAACGATTACCCATTTGTCGGAAGTATCCGGGAGTGTCATCCATTTGTTACTGTCCGAATTGTTGTGCATAACGGCAATTTTATTCCACTGATTGTTTCCGTCATTATTGATGACATAAGCTATCTGGTCTGTTGAGGTTGTGTCAAAAACAAAATCACTGTAGCTTGATGTTGAACCCGAAGTTAATTTGCTTATTGTCTTTCTAAGCTGTATCAGGTTGCTGTAGTAGGCATGAAGGTCGGAATATGTTATAAGGTTATTCCAGTTGATGGCTGATGACTGTGAGGAACTGTAACCCATCTCATCACCGGAACGGATAACGATGCTTCCCATTGAAGTATATTCCATCGAAGCTGCAAGCTTGATTAGTGCAATGGCGTTATCGTCCCTGGTGCCGCGTGCGATTCCGAGGGAATCGGTAATGCGGTCGTAAAGAGAAAGTCCGCTGGCATCATGCAGGTAGTTCGTGCACTGGGCCGGACTTGTCAGCTTATTGTCCTTGTCAGCGAGAATGCCTGTCTGAATAGCGTTGGACATATTTGTGCCGCCGTTTATGTAAGTCATGATCTTGTTGCTGTATGTGCTGTTATAGAATGAAATTCCCTCTTCTGCGGTCTTGGCATTGGCAAGTGATACAAGGCGGAGTCTGGTGCCGCGGCAGGTGTTGTTGCAGATCGTCGTATCGTCCGGATAAGGAAGTACAGTATCGCATGATATACTGATGGCAGGCGATATTTTATTGAGTTCTTCACGTATTTCATTTAAAAATTCTTTATCAATGAGACCACCGTTCTCAAAATGAAAACCGTCCACATGATATTCGTTAACCCACTGGGTAAGCGTATTGATGATGTAATGGCGGAACATCAGACGCTCGGTTGCGCAGTCGTTGCCATTGCCGGAGCCGTTGGATTTATCACCGTTTGTTTTTATTCTAAGATAATAATCAGGTACGGTTTTCTGAAACGGAAAATCTTCCGAAACGGATGTTATGTCCATATCCATAACAACCGAAAGGCCGGCTTTATGAAGTGCCTGAATCATACTTTTGCATTCACTGACTGTCTTAAGGGCATTATTTTCATTCGTTGAGTAGCTGCTATCCGGCATCATGAATCCCATATTGCTGTAAAAAGGCTTGATCTGTGCAGTTGTAACGCCAAGACGTGCAAGGTAATTAGTGCATGTCGAAATATCCGCACTATCATTAAGTGTGCTTGATTTGGTAAAGGAGAGGAATTTGCCCATAAGATCATTCGGTATACCGGATGAAGGATCAGAGGTAAAGTCCTTGATATCAAGTTCATACGCGATGGACTCGGCAGGATTCTGCACATAAACATGATTGTCTGAATCCCAGCCGTTCGGATCCGTATCTTTAAGGTCCGTTATCAGACTGCGCTTTCCGTCCTTGCCTGCAGCCACGGCATATAAATCAGGGGTTTCATAAGTATTGTATGATTTGTAAGAATTTTTTATGTTATAAGTTGTGATGGTATATGTATAATAATAATCTGTAAAGTTTCCGATAAGTGTTATAGTCCATATACCATTCCATTCACCGTTAACAAGCATCTTTTCAAGACCGTAAGAGCCAACTTTACTGGCACCTACTTCATCATCCGTTCCTTTGGTATAGATATTGACTTTTATATTGGTAGCCACCGGAGCCCATACTCTGAACTCTGAGGCACCTTCGGTACACTTGCAGCCCAGAAATCCGTCATAATTATATTGACTGTCGGTGTCTTCACAAGCCACGGTATAACTGGTATCTACTTGTCGGATTGTATTAATCACTGGATCTTCGGTTGCTGCGGGAATTGAGACGGCTGCTGATGCCAGGGCCATTAATGATGCCATGGAAGCTGCCATAAATCGCTTAAGTTTATTCATATTGTGTCCTCCTGAATTTTTGCCTGCATATCGCGGCTGTAACCTGGTTAAATTATAACATATGAAAATGCAAATGCCGAGAAAAATGTATAATATGGCACGCATTGATGAACGGAGAAGGAAACGTATTCACCTGCCAGGGAAATGTTATTAACAACTGGTTTGGTGCTGACCGCAAGAAAAAGAGCTTAGATATATTTTCCCCTGCTTTTACATTCTGCTGCATTTGCTTTTTACATTCCTTCTGTATAGTCGTACATGACAATATAATCTGAAAGGAAAATAATATGAAAAGAAAATGGAAATGTATTGGTGCGCTGGCGCTTGGGCTGACTCTTGTTCTGGGTCAGGGCATGCCGGCTTTTGCAACAGAGAATGTTAAGCAGGGAACTTATCAGGGAAACGGTATTGTGACTCAGAATGAGACATATCAGGTATCGTTTATAACAAATGGACATACCACGGTTGATGTATTTTATGGTAGGGACTACACAATAAACCCGGATGTCATAGGAGCACAGACGACGGAAGCCCGTTCGGACGGGGAAATCGATGTATCCGGTAACGGACAGGTTAATTTCAGGGTTAATGTTGACAGCGGATACGAAATTGAATCAGTAACGGCGGATGCGAATTATAAGAATCTTAAGGGTGCATCTGACACGGGAGTGGAAGGAATCTACCGCCTTACCAAAATCACGGGAAATGTCAAAGTAACCATAAATGTACGCGAAAGCAGCCGGGATACAGGAGCAAGGGAAGATATTGTCATCAATGAAATTGAATCCAATGGCGACGCAACGGACTGGGTTGAAATCTATAATAAAGGAACAAAACCGGTTGATATAAGCGGATGGTATATCACAGATGATAATACCGGAAGACTTGCATCAAATAAAACAACGCCTCTTGCACAGGGAACAATCCTTGCGCCGGGTGGCCATTATGTGTTCGACCAGTATGTGAATTTTGATTTTGGACTTGGCGCTCCGGACGAAGTCAATCTGTTTGATGAAACCGGCAGACTCGTGGAAAAATATTCCTGGAGTACACATGCCGCAGGCGTGTATGCACGTATTCCGGACGGAACAGGTGCTTTTACGGATGTGGCAAATTCCACAAAAGGAACCGGAAATGTTATGACAGAGCCGGATAAGCCTTCATATCCTAATGCGATTGCATGGCCGGGCAGCGATAAAGTCATAACATATGATGACGGAATAAGCATGTTCCAGTCAGATTCATCGGGACTGGATTTCTATAACGGAAAACTCTATTGTATTAATAACAAGAAAGGCACATTCTGGGTGCTTGACGTTAACAAAGACGGTACAATGGATTATTCCGAGGGATTTACGAAAGCCGGTAAGAATCTTGCATTTATGGCAGATGCAGCCAATCCGGAGGAATCCAACCCGGACGCGGAAGGAATTACCGTTGATGATGCAGGCAATGCTTATGCCGCAGTTGAGCGTGACAATAATAACAAAAATGTAAATTGTAATGTAATACTTAAGTTCAATCCATGGGAAAACAGCCCGACCGTAGTTGCATCAAGCGAGTGGGACATTACGCGACTGCTTCCTGATGTTCCAGCAAATTCAGGAATTGAAGCCGTTGAATGGGTGCCGGATAACGAACTTGAAGGTAAATTATATGATACTAATAAGAACGGGCTCTACCGGGCATCGGACTATCCGGATTCAGAAGCAGGTGTATTTTTCGTAGCACTCGAGGCAAACGGACATGTATATGCATTTATTCTTAACAAAGACGGCAACGCAGAAGTAATCTCGGAGATTGACCCGGGAATCGGCGGTGCAATGGCTCTTGACTATGATTCCTATGAAGGTATTTTGTGGGTAGGTGCAGATGACGGATATGGAAATATTTCGGCTCAGATTGTGTTTAACGGAACTGACAAACCGGCAGTTACTCTTGTAAATCCTCCGGCGGAAATGGATGTAACCCGCAATAACGAAGGATTTGCCATAGCCGGACCTGAATACACGGTCAACGGTCTCAGACCGGTGTTCCACTTCATGGATGGAACAGATACCGGTGTTCTGACAATTTCATATCTTTCATGCAATTATAACCCGGACGACAAAAAGCCGGAACTTCCGGATGATAAAAAGCCCGGCTCATCGGATACCGGAAAACCAGGATTTCCGGATACGGGAGATACCAGCAGTTTTACGGCGCTGGGAATTCTGCTCATCGCTGCTGCAGGAGCAACAGGCAGCGTGGTTATTGTAAGACACAGTAAAAAGAACGTATAATAAATAATAATATTATGTTTTCTTCCGGCCTTAAAAGTCAGAAACAAAAATCTGACGGCAAAGGCCGGTTTTTAATTTGATTATAAAAAAATAGAATTTACCGGGAATACATGGTAAAATAGTGTCATCATAGATTTTCGGGAGGAAAACAAAATGGCATCTAACAAATACAGCGGAACGCAGACGGAGAAAAATTTACAGGAGGCATTCGCCGGAGAGTCGCAGGCGAGAAACAAATACACATATTTTGCATCTGTAGCGAAAAAAGAAGGCTACGAGCAGATGGCATCCATCTTTCTTAAAACAGCGGACAATGAGAAGGAGCATGCCAAGATGTGGTTCAAAGAGCTTGCTGGAATAGGCGATACCAAGACTAATCTTGCGGCTGCCGCTGACGGAGAGAATTATGAATGGACCGATATGTACGAGGGATTTGCACAGACTGCGGAGAAAGAGGGATTCCCTGAACTTGCAGCCAAATTCCGTGCTGTAGGAGAAATTGAGAAGCACCATGAGGAAAGATACCGTGCGCTCCTTAAAAACATTGAGACCGCACAGGTGTTTGAAAAGTGTGAGGTCAAAGTATGGGAGTGCCGCAACTGCGGACATATCGTGGTCGGAACCAAAGCACCGGATGTGTGTCCGGTATGCAATCATCCGCAGAGCTACTTTGAAGTACACGAAGAAAACTACTAAAACATTCAGGCTGTCATAAACCGCGGGGCATTGGCAGCCTTTATTAAACTACGGTATTTTTAATGTGATGTTTTGTTCTTGCACAATAGGTAAGCTGGGGGTATAATTGGAAGTAATGTAGTGATTTTTGGAGGTAATGTCAGAATGGCAGCAGAATGCAACGGAAATTGTGAAGGATGTTCTTCTAAGGGTAGCTGTAATGTTATTCCCAAGGAGAAATTGAATGAATACAGCCACATAGGCAAGGTTATAGGTATTGTAAGCGGTAAAGGCGGAGTCGGCAAATCCACCGTGACATCGCTTATTGCCAGGAAGCTTGTGGCGGAAGGAAAGCGTGTAGGCATAATGGATGCCGATCTGACCGGACCGTCGATACCGAAAATGTTCGGAATTAAGGGACAGATGTACGGAACATCTATGGGAATGGAACCTGCGGTTTCCGAAGAAGGAATCAAGATAGTTTCCATGAATCTTCTGTTAGAGACGGAAGAGTCGACAGTCATATTAAGAGGACCGGTGCTTGCCGGCGTTATTAAGCAGTTCTGGAGCGAAGTGAATTGGGGAGATCTGGATTATCTCCTTATAGATATGCCTCCGGGAACAGGTGATATACCGCTTACGATATATCAGTCTATACCTGTGGACGGAATTGTGATTGTAACATCTCCGCAGGATCTTGTGCGTATGATTGTCATGAAAGCATATAATATGGCAGAACAGATGAATATCAAGGTACTCGGACTGGTTGAGAATTACAGCTATTTTGTGTGCCCGGACTGTAACGCCAGACATAAGATATTCGGCGAGAGCGGGATAGAAGAACTGTCTGAGGAAATCAATACGCCGGTTCTTGCGAGACTTCCGATCATGCCGGCACTTGCCAATGCAGCAGATAACGGCATCAAAGCTGCGGATGATGTTGATATTAATCTTGGTCCGGTGCTTGAGGCATAAAAGAACCGGATAGAATACAACAGGGAGGTTTGTTTTGCCTAAGAAAGAGAATGTGGGAACGTTTGTATGGAGACTTGTATATCCGATTCTGATTTTTGTCGGAGTAGAGATGGCAATAGAGATGGCCGCTCTGTACATTCATATGTTCAGAATAGCTGCTTCAAGAGGAATGTCACTTATGGATGTGAATGCCCTTGAGGAAGAACTTACGAATTATACTTACAATATCAGCATGTATATTACGATTGCCAGAAGCGCCGTGCTGATACCGTTATATATTATGTTTATGCGCCGGGATAAAGGACGCAGCATGATAAACGGAAGTTATACAAAATATGAGAAGCTGAGCCCGAAATGGTTCCTTCTGCTGCCGGTGGTGGGATTTTTCGCTGCAATGGGATTTAATCATGTTGTACCGATGGTACTCATGGCAGTACAGGGATTTATACAGGTTGTTGGAAGGTCTTTTTTTGGAGTTGACTGGAATGTGGACTTTTTCGGGACGTATGACAATGTGTCAGAAATGATATATTCGGGCGGCATAGCTGTCCAGATCATATCGACAGCAGTTGCGGCTCCGATTGTGGAAGAATTTTTATTCCGCGGACTTATCTATAACAGATTAAGGGAACGTATGAAATTTGTTCCGGCGGCGTTAGTGTCGGCGCTGGTGTTCGGAGCACTGCATGGCAATGCGGTACAGTTCTTATATGCATTTATAATAGGACTGCTGCTTGCATTTGTTTATGAGAAATTCAAGACGATAGTAGCACCGGTTATATTTCATGCCGGAGCCAATCTGATATCGGTAATAATTACCAACGTCATGCCGGAAGAAGGGATAGGACTTACTACCGGAGGATATATGTTGCTTGTTGTGGCAGAACTTGCCGTAACATTCCTTATTTTATGGCTGATAGACCGTAAAGTAATAAGAAAACCCGTTGCCGCAGATGGAACGGATGGTTCAAGGTGAGGTTATTATGAGAAAAATTTTGTCAGTTGCAGTACCATGTTATAATTCGGAAGCGTATATGCATCGCTGCATTGATTCACTTCTCCCGGGAGGGGATGAAGTTGAGATAATTATTGTGAATGACGGGTCGGGCGATAAGACGGCAGAGATAGCAGACCGGTATGCCGCAGAATATCCCGGAATATGTAAGGCCGTGCACAAAGTCAACGGCGGACACGGTGATGCTGTTATGGAAGGACTTAAGAATGCAACCGGAGTATTTTTTAAGGTTGTTGACAGCGATGACAGAGTCGGAAAAGAAGCCTATATGAAGCTTCTAAATGTGATGCGTAAGTCCGTACTTGAAGGCCACAGACTTGATATGCTCATATCCAACTATGTATATGATAAGCAGAACACCAAGCGTAAGAAAGTAATGCGTTACACGACAGTTCTTCCGACAGATACATATTTTACATGGGATGACATAGGACATTTCAAAAATACGCAATACATATTGATGCATTCGGTAATTTACAGGACGGAATTGTTAAGGGAATGTGGACTGAATCTCCCTAAACACACTTTTTATGTGGATAATCTCTTTGTATTCCAGCCGCTTCCGTCGGTCAAAATAATGTATTATGTGGATGTCAATTTTTATTGGTATTTTATAGGAAGAAACGACCAGTCCGTAAATGAGGATGTGATGATTAAGAGAATTGACCAGCAGCTTCTTGTCAACAGGATGATGATTGACTGCTATGATTCCGAATCAATCCACAATAAGAAGTGCCGTGTCTATATGAGAAATTACCTGTCAATAATTATGACGGTATCATCGATAATGGCAATTTTATCAAATGATGAAGAAAATATAAATAAAAAAGCAGCACTCTGGGCGCTGCTTAAAGAGAAAGAACCTTCAGCTTACAGACATATCAGGTTCTCAATTCTCGGTATCTGGATGAACTGGCCGGGTAAGGTTGGCAGGAAAATCTCCGTGGCAGGTTACCGCATCGTCCAGAAGATATTTGGTTTTAATTAAGTCTGGCAAACAGCTTTGAACGGTAGATGAGCGGATAAAGCGCACCTGCCATAATGACTGCAGCGATTACATCATACACGGAATGCTGTTTAAGGAAAAGCGTTGAAGCACATATGAGTGCTCCGATTACCGACGTTATTACCTTGACAGCGGTATGATATCTGCCAAATGTCTTTGAATGGAATACCGCGACAAGCACAACGAGAGTATTATATACATGCAGGCTCGGAAGAACATTTGTTGAAGTATCGGCCTTGTATAAGAACCTGACAAGCTTTGTGCATGCGTTCTCACGCGGAAATTCAGCCGGGCGCAGATTGCCAAGACCGTTCGGAAATATGAAGTATATAATAACGGCAATGCTCATTCCTATTATAAGGTAAGAGTACATTCTGACAGCTTCGCTCTGTGAGCGGAGAAAAAAATAAGCGCAAGCCGTTGCGATAAATATAAACCAGAAGTAATATGGTATAATAAAATATTCACAGAATGGGATAATATCATCAAGAGGACAATGTATCAGATGATATTCAGCTGTTACAGTCTTCTCAAGGTAGGAAAAGCATGGCAGGTATATGAATAAATACAGGCCGAACAGACCGTGCCACCATTTTTTGAAAAAGTTTTTCATAATAAACAACTCCTGCAAAATATCTGGATAGTATGTGGGAATTATAGCACACGAGGAAGTGACATTACAACATTAAAATACAAAATGTCACGCGATAAACATTAATTTATATCGGAGGACTAATTGTGCGCCTGATAGTTAGGGATTTAAGAAAAAAATTTGATGACATTACCGTAATTGACCGCGCCGGTTATGATTTTGAGAGCGGGGTTGTATATGGCATAACAGGAAGCAGAGGCTCGGGAAGAACGACACTTCTTAAATGCCTGTGTACGGAATGTGCGCCTGATGGCGGTTTTATAAGGCTTGACACCGGTAATGGATATTATAAGATAGATTATATGGATTTCGGACTGGTATATGATAAACCGGTGCTTCCTGAGATGCTTACAGCAAGGCAGTATGTTGAATATATGATATCAATGCATGCCCCACAGGAACACAATGCCGCCAAATATCTGGAGATTGCGGGAATAAGCCGTGGCAGGACTGACGAATATATAGGCAGTTTTTCGGATGATGAGAAACAGAGACTTCAGTTTATAAGTATTCTTATCACTGAACCGGTGGTGGTGCTTATTGACGAGCCGAATCTTGACGGCAAGATGTATAATACTCTGAAAGATTTTATTGCCAGAATGAAGGATAAACATATCATAATTATTTCATCTGATAATTATAAGAAATTAGACACACTTGTTGATGAACTTGTATGGCTTAAAGACGGAATCCTTACAGGCGGATTAATACAGGAGAAACGGTAATAATATGGTTAAGAAAATATTTCAATGCGGATATATTTCATATATGACAGATGCTAACAGGGTGGCATATATATTAAAACATATTCCGTTTGTGGGCCGGAAGATACATTCGGACTCGGCGCGCGCGTTCGGAATAATAGGCATTGCATGCAGGATAATATGGGAAATAATCAAGAAAGCCGTATTTGTGGCAGCTGCCATGCTTGGGCCGATGTATGTGCTGTCAAGGTTAAGTGCAACCGGCAATATAGGATACGGACTGGAGAATTCATTTGTTTATTTCTCTATGGTTATGATATGTTTTTGCGGCTCTGTTAATAATTCGGTTATATTCGAGACAGGCGAAGAGGCGTATGTTATGCTGCGCGAAGTCAGATGTAATCCTGCAGATTATTTCAGAATGGTGATCCTGCGTAAAAATATAACGGAATTTATTTCATTCTGGCTCGTATTTTCCGTGTTTGGCATGAATGTGGCCAAAGCGCTTTACCTGACGATCGTAATCGTTGGTTCGAGATATGCGGGAGAAGCCTTTAATATAATGATGTTCAAGGCAACTGCCAAACCGTTTTCCATGCACAGAAAAGGCAATATTGCGGTAATGCTCTTGTCTCTTTTTGTGGCATATTTTATACCGTATCTGCGCGGATATGTTCCCGGGGCATATGACCTTGTATTCAATACGATATGGCTGATGGTCATTCTGCTGATGATTGCGGTCTTTATATATTATGTATGGAATTATAGCGGATATCCGAAAGCGGCTGCAAGACTTTTTAAGAAAAGCAGCCTTGATGACGGGGCTGAAGATGATGCAGCGGTGCTTGAGGAAGAACCTGCATTCATGGCAGAAGATGTCAGTGAGTGCAATGCACAGGCATATTCGGAAATTAACCGTGAATTTTTTAAACGAAATAAGTCAGGCATAGCATCCAATATACGGTTCAAAATCGCGCTTTCGATAATCGCACTGGCAGCAGCACTTATCGCATCGTTTAACGGACATGCGGAAGAAGTATCAAAAATCATATCATATTCAATGCCTGTGATGGTATTTGTTATGTGTGTATTTTCAAACAGTATGAGCATCTGCCGTTCATTTTTTTACCAGTGTGACTGCGAACTTCTTAAGAAGGAAGGATATAATAACCGCAATGATATCCTTGAGAATTATTTCATAAGGCTCAGATATATGCTCATAATAGATATTGTACCGGCGGCAGTGCTGACGGTGGTATATGCCGTGGCCGGAATTGTCTCCAAATCGAATGCAGGAACCGTTATTCCTGTGTGCGTTGGAATATTGATGCTGTCATGTCTTTTTACGGTGCTCCAGCTTACACTATATTATGCGATACAGCCATATACAAAAGATGCCGTAAAGAGCCGGAACAGATATGTTATAATCAACATAATCATGTATGTGTGCAGCAGTCTGTTCATATATATTAATTCCACAGCATTATTTTTTACACTGGGTGTAGGACTGGCACTTGCAGTTGTTATGGCGGCAGGTGTAAGCTTAGTCGGTCAGATAGGATACAGAACATTTAGATTGAAGTAGACACGGAGGTGTTGCAGGTGAAATCAGTACGGAAAGCGTTGGCACTTACAGGATGTATTGCAATTACGGTACTTACGGGATGCACTGCCATAAAAAGCACAACCAATAACCCACAGGAAGAAACCAAACAGGAAAATACTATTTTTGACAAGGTTATCAAGGGCGAACCTGTAGGAGAAAGTACGGCTTTGTATAACGTGAGCGAAATGCTTTATAAGAATGGCATATCACCGGATTCCGTGTATGGATTCGGAAATAAATATATTATGGCACTTTATATCGGTGAGGACAGCCGTGAAGTAGTGACATATGATTTGTCAAGCGCTGAGGTATACAAAACCGTCAATATAACGGAAAATCTGTCCGGGAGTTCATATGTGGCCACTACGGAAAGCGGTGTTCCATATGTATATGATAAGGATAACAGACTTTATCTGCAGCTTAACATAAAAGGCTCCAAATACACGGCATATGAACTGGATTTTACACCGGAAGACATGCTTGTAACCGACAGCGGGAACAGAATTTACTATACGCTTGACAAGGATGTCCGTGTATACCAATATATAACAGAGACTGGACAGTCGGCCGTGGCATATGATGCCGGTGAGAGTCTGGATTCAATTGAACTTGTGAGCATGGGATCCGATGATTCGACCCTTATAATAAAAGCTTCAACGCCGATATCCAACGGGTATGCCAAATTAAGCATCGAGATGCAGGAGATAGAAAGTCTCAGCGGCTACGATAAGGATTTATACTACGAAGACGGATTATATATTTATACGAGTGATAGTTATGCAAGGGCGGTATGCGTATATGATGAGTTAAAACCGCGGACCTTTGTTAAATTTACGCTTGAGAATGAAGCGGAACTTAAGAACATGTATATATACCCGGACGGACCGAATATATTTACGATTGCCGGGGACGATAATGGGTCTGAGATAAGGTTTTACAATGTATCTGCCGGTATAATGGAAAACCATGATGTAATTCCAAAGGGATATACGGTTGAGAACGTCAGCTATATGAGAGAACTCAAGGCTGTATGCATCAGTGTCAAGGATTCTGATGGGGTTACAAACACGTTAATATGGGACGTTGAGTCGATTACGGATATAGTAAGCTGACACTGTATGACAATTAATTTTAAAAAAATTAAAAAAAGTATTGACATTTGTGGTCTGTTAATAATATAATAGGCAAGCGGGTTGAGAAAGCCCATAACTGAATATGGGATCTTAGCTCAGCTGGGAGAGCATCTGCCTTACAAGCAGAGGGTCACAGGTTCGAGCCCTGTAGGTCCCATTTTTCAATTCAATATGGCGGAGTAGCTCAGATGGCTAGAGCACATGGTTCATACCCATGGTGTCAGGGGTTCGACTCCCTTCTCCGCTACTGACAACAGGAACTTAATGTTAATGCATTAAGTTCTTTTTTTTACCGGAAGGCAAGGAGGATAATATATGAGAGTAGGAACAGGATATGATGTCCACAGGCTGACAGAAGGCCGTAAGATGATAGTCGGAGGTGTGGATATACCTTATGATAAAGGATTATTGGGACATTCGGATGCGGATGTGCTTCTTCATGCAATAATGGATGCTCTTCTCGGAGCAGCTGCGCTTGGTGATATAGGCAGGCATTTTCCTGACAGTGATGAGCGCTACAAGGGAATATCCAGTATGGAACTTATGAAAAATGTTGCAAAAATATTGTCGGATAATAATTATGTAATAGAGAATGTGGACAGCACAATTATTGCACAGCGTCCCAAATTTTCGCCTTATATAGAAGAAATGAGGGAAAATATTGCAAAAGCACTTGGAATCGAAAAGAACCGTGTAAGTGTTAAGGCAACCACCGAGGAAGGGCTTGGATTTACGGGAGCGGGGGAAGGAATTGCATCGCAGGCATCAGTGCTTATAACCACGGTTGAGAATTATGTGTATGATGATATAATGAATGAGCGCCGGAATGCGGGCGGATGTGCCGGATGCCGGGGCTGTCAGGCAGACCGGTAGTATACCATGCACTTGACAAAAGGTCAGCTTGTGCATATTCTATAACATAGTATATGCCGTAAGTGAGGAATTACGATGAGATTTAAAGATTATGTCAGAGAGCAGATAGAAGTAATAAGAGACAGAGACCCGGCGATGAAGGACGATAAAGAAGTATTTCTTTATCCTTGTTTCTGGGCAATCTGGGAGTACCGTAAAGCTCATAGATTATACGAACAGGGAAAGTTCTACAAGGCCAGGAAAATATCGCAGCGCGCCGCGAGAAAGACCGGTATAGAGATACATCCGGGCGCAACGATAGGCAAGGGACTCTTCATAGACCACGGACATGGTGTTGTAATAGGTGAGACTACGGTAATAGGTGATAATGTTACGTTGTATCAGGGCGTGACACTTGGCGGAACCGGTAAGGAAAAGGGAAAGAGGCATCCGACGATAGAGGATAACGTGATGATAAGCACAGGTGCGAAAGTACTGGGCTCATTTACGATAGGAGCAGGTTCCAAGATAGGAGCAGGTTCGGTTGTTCTTGAAGAAGTACCGCCTAATTCAACCGTTGTAGGTATCCCGGGACGTATCGTAAAGAGCAATAACGTAAGACTTCCGAATACGGATCTTGATCAGATCAATCTTCCGGATCCGGTTCTTAATGATATTAATACACTTAAGGAAGATAATGAGAAACTCAGAAATCAGGTCGATGAGATTTTAAAAAGATTGGAGAAACACGAAAATGGAAAATAAAGTGCAATTGTTTAATACTCTTACCAGAAAAATCGAACAGTTTGTTCCTAATACGGATGGCAAAGTTTCTATGTATACATGCGGACCGACTGTTTATCATTTCGCGCATATCGGTAATCTCAGAAGTTACATTATGGAGGATGTGCTTGAGAAGACTCTCAGATATGAGGGATATGATGTAAAGCGCGTAATGAATATTACCGATGTAGGACATCTTACAAGTGATGCTGATACGGGTGAAGATAAGATGCTTAAAGGTGCTAAGAGAGAGCACAAGACGGTTATGGAAATCGCCAAATATTATACAGATGCATTTTTTTCCGATTGTGCCAAATTAAATATAAAGACTCCGGATGTGGTTGAACCGGCCACTAATTGTATTCCTGAGTTTATTCATATGATAGAAGTTCTTCTTGAAAAGGGATATGCCTATATTGCAGGCGGCAACGTGTATTTTGATACATCAAAGCTTGATGATTATTATGTATTTTCAAGCCAGAGTGAGAAAGAACTTATGGTCGGCGTGCGTGATGATGTATCAGAAGATACCAATAAACGCAATAAGGCTGATTTCGTATTATGGTTTACCAAATCCAAATTCGACAACCAGGAACTTAAATGGGACAGCCCGTGGGGCGTCGGTTATCCGGGATGGCATATTGAGTGTTCATGCATCAGCATGAAGCACCTCGGCGAATACATGGATATACATTGCGGAGGTGTTGATAATATTTTCCCTCACCATACCAATGAAATCGCACAAAGTGAGTCATATCTCGGACATAAGTGGTGCAATTACTGGTTCCATGTGCATCATCTGAATGACCGTAACGGTAAGATGAGTAAATCAAACGGTGAATTTCTTACCGTGTCCGTTCTTGAAGAAAAAGGATACGATCCGCTTGTATACAGATTATTCTGCCTGCAGTCACATTACAGAAAGCCGCTTGAGTTCACTTATGAGATAATGGACAATACCAAAGCAGCATACAATAAGCTTGTTAAACGTATCGGAGAACTTAAAGAAGACGGTGAAGTCGATAAAGCCGGATTTGATAAATATAAAACTGATTTCAAGGCTGCACTTGAAAATGATATTAACACGGCATCGGCAATTACGGTCGTATATGATGTATTAAGAAGTGATTTAAACGATGCTACCAAGCTTGCGCTTGTCAAAGATTTTGACTACGTGCTTTCTCTTAATCTTACAAGAATGCAGGGCGAAAACGCAGCGCCTAAGGCGGATGATGAACTTACTGCATTTGTCGAAGCTAAGATTGAGGAACGTAAGGCTGCCAAGAAAGAGAAAGATTTTGCAAAGGCAGATGCCATAAGGGATGAACTTCTTGCCAAGGGCGTAAGAATTAAAGACACCAGAGAAGGTGTTGTCTGGGAGCTTGTATAATATGTTTGAAGAGATGGCGGAGGCTTTTGACCTCGGAAAAATCGATCTTGCGACATATTCTCCGTTGACACTTGCTTATATCGGTGACTGCGTATACGAACTTATCATAAGGACGAGACTTGTATATGCAGGCAATGCGCCGGTAGATAAGCTTAACCGCAAGGCAAGCAATCTTGCCAAAGCGGGCACCCAGTCAGCTATGATAGAGGCATTAATACCGGAACTTACGGATGAGGAAACGGCAGCATACAAGCGTGGACGTAATGCCCATTCATATACCAGGGCCAAGAACGCAACCGCCGGTGATTACAGGCGGGCGACAGGTTTTGAGGCGCTTATCGGATATCTTTATCTGGATAAACGTTTTGAACGCATAATGGAACTTGTGAAAAAGGGTTTTGAAGCTGTTGAATGCAATGACAGCGAAAGGAAATAATATGAAACACAATGAATTTACCATAGAGGGACGTAATGCCGTTATAGAGGCCTACAGAAGCGGTAAAACAATAGACAAATTATATGTGCTTGACGGCTGTAAGGACGGTCCGGTAATGACTATTCTGCGCGAGGCGAAGAAAAGCGGTTCGATAATTAATTATGTTGACAAAGAAAGACTTGACCATATGTCGGAAACGGGACATCATCAGGGTGTTATCGCAAATGCGGCAGCATATGATTATGTTGAAGTTTCCGATATTCTTGAGGCAGCGAGAAGCAAAGGCGAGGATCCGTTTATATTTATTCTTGACGGAATAGAGGATCCGCACAATCTCGGTGCAATAATAAGAACCGCCAATCTGTGCGGTGCGCATGGAGTGATCATACCGAAACACCGTGCGGTAGGACTTACGGCAACGGTTGCAAGAATATCTGCGGGTGCGCTTAATTACACACCGGTTGCAAAGGTTACCAATCTTGCATCTGCGATAGACGAACTTAAGAAGGAAGGCCTCTGGTTCGTGTGCGCCGACATGAAAGGTGAACTGATGTATAATCTTAATCTCAAAGGTCCGATAGGTCTTGTCATCGGCAATGAAGGAGAAGGTGTCGGACGGCTTGTTAAGGAAAAATGTGATTTTACCGCATCCATTCCGATGAAGGGTGATATAGATTCGCTTAATGCATCGGTGGCAGCAGGCGTAATGGCGTACGAAATCGTCAGACAGAGGATGTGTTAGGATGAATGACAGATATGCGAAGATGTCGGATGAAGAACTTGTTATGACATACCGTAACGGGGATTCGCCGGCGGCGGATGTGCTTGTGGAGAAATATAAAAATCTTGTCAGAATGAAAGCAAGGGCGTATTTTCTGGTCGGAGCGGATAACGATGATCTTATTCAGGAAGGAATGATAGGACTGTACAAGGCTATCAGAGATTATAATCCTGAACGCGAAGCGGTTTTCATGACTTTTGCCTCACTTTGTATCAGCCGTCAGATAAGGACTGCGATGACTGCTTATAACAGGCTGAAGAACGGTCCCCTTAATTCGTATATATCGCTTGATACACCTGTAACGGATGACCTGGGAGATGATGCAAGTCTCAAAGATGTTCTGGCATCCGGCAATGAAATGAATCCGGAGGCTATTTTCATAGACAAGGATCAGGCGGCAAGGCTTGAAGAGCAGTTGTATAAGAGTTTAAGCAAAATGGAACTGCAGGTGCTTGAGCTTTACAGGGAAGGCTGCAGTTACTCGGAGATAGCCGCATATCTTGGCAAAACCACAAAGACAGTCGACAATGCGATACAGAGGGTGAGGGCAAAACTCACCGGTCTTATGGAATGATTTTTTAATTTTGCTGATATTTTTAGAAAAAATTGTTGATAAATTCTGATTGATATGTTAATATCTTATTCAGATGCGCTGATGTGGCTCAGAGGTAGAGCACTTCCTTGGTAAGGAAGGGGTCACGGGTTCAATTCCCGTCATCAGCTTTATACCAAATATATACCCGCGATGCAGTAATGTATGGCGGGTTGTTTTCACATTAAGACTTATGAGGAGCAGCTTCTTATGGCAGATTTTATTCATAAAATTAAATTATTACCAGCAGTTTTAGTATGTACGGCTGTCGTATTGATGCTTGGCGGCTGCGGCGGTTACACGATCAATCTTGTTAAGGACGAGTTTACCGTAAATGTGGGTGATGAGCTTGATATGAATATTTCAAGCTATGTCAGGGCTTCCAAGGCAATGTTGGCAGATATGACAATAGATCTGTCACAAGTGGATACGGACAAGATGGGCACTTACAATGCATCCGTCACATACGGAGAGGATGTGCGCGAATTTAAGGTTAAGGTTACTGACATTAAGGCACCGGAGATTTCGCTTAAGAGCGAGGAGATTTATTTTGAACAGCAGGGAACTCTTCAGCTTGATAATGTTGTGGCATCAGTGAAAGACTATTCGGATTATGAATACGGCTTTTCAAAGGATATGACACTTGCGGACAAGGATAAAGAGATGGTTGACACACTTTCTTTTGACAGTCTCGGAGATTATAATGCGGAAGTTATAGCTAAGGATTCCTTCGGAAATATATCGGTCAGGGACTTCAGGGTTCATGTGGTGGAACCGGGAAAGATTCCGGGCGGAGCTGCGGGAATTTCCGATTACTCGGCATATATGAATACATCTGCCGGAGTTGATATCGGGGATTTGGACTCATATGATACAACTGGTGTATACTACGGACTCGGTGATAATGTTGATTCGGAGAATAACAGACCGCAGATAGGGTATTACACTAACCTTTATGATAAATACAGAGTCGATTTCATCGAGCCGCAGAGCAGTTATATATGGCTTACGTTCAATGAAATAGGTGAGAACGGCATAACGGTCAAGATACTTGATACCCTTAAGGAAAAGGGCGTCAAAGCGGTATTTTTCGTCACATTATCGTATGTTAAGGACAACGAAGCACTTGTCCGCAGAATGATAGACGAAGGACATGTTATAGGAAATTACACTGCAAGCGGCAAAGAGGTTGGAGATTTATCTTTAAATCAATTGACAAGTGAGCTTGATACGTTGTACAATTACGTTTACGAAACATTCGGATATGAAATGTACCTTTTCAGGCCACCATCGGGATATTTTAACGAGCAGACGCTCGCAGCGGCGCAGAAGTCAGGATACAGAACGGTATTCTGGAGTTATGCATATGCTGACTGGGACAGCCAGATGACTACCAGGCAGGCGCTTAGCAAGGCACTTGCCAGGGCGCACGGAGGTGCAATATATTCGCTTAGTGCGTCATCTTCGCTTAATCAGAAGATGTTGGCTGATCTGATAGACGGAATCAGGGACAAGGGCTTTGAGTTCGCGTTTTACCAGAAGAATTAGCAAGAATAGGAAAACAGGAGCAGAAGAATATGGAAAAGAAATTAAGAGTCGGCATACTTGGCGGAACAGGTATGGTAGGACAGAGATTTATCTCATTACTTGAGAATCATCCGTGGTTTGAGGTTGTAGCTATTGCTGCAAGCCCTCGCTCAGCAGGTAAGACCTATGCAGAGGCTGTAGGTGACAGATGGAAAATGACAACACCTATGCCGGAAGCAGTTAAGAACATGATAGTATATAATGTTCATGATATTGAAGAAGTAGCTTCTAAGGTTGACTTCGTATTCAGCGCAGTTGACATGTCTAAGGAAGAGATTAAGAAGATAGAAGAAGATTATGCCAAGACAGAGACTCCTGTTGTTTCCAACAACAGCGCTCACCGTTGGACAGAGGATGTTCCTATGGTTGTTCCTGAAATTAATCCGGAGCATTACGGACTTATCGAGTATCAGAAGAAGAGACTCGGAACCAAGAGAGGATTTATCGCAGTTAAGCCTAACTGTTCAATCCAGAGTTATACACCGGCAATCTTCGCACTTAAGGAATTTGAACCTACTCTTGTAGTAGCTACCACATACCAGGCTATTTCAGGCGCAGGTAAGACATTCAAGGACTGGCCGGAGATGGAGGGCAATGTAATCCCTTATATCGCAGGCGAGGAAGAGAAGAGCGAGCAGGAGCCTTTAAGACTTATGGGCAAGCTTGTTGACGGAAAAATCGAGAAGGCAGCACTTCCTGTTATCACAACACAGTGTCTTCGTGTGCCGGTACTTAACGGACATACAGCAGCGGTATTCGTAAACTTCAAGAATAAGCCTACCAAGGAACAGATTATAGACAGATGGAGAAACTTCAAGGGACTTCCGCAGGAACTCAAGCTTCCTAGCGCACCGGAGCATTTCATCCAGTATCTTGAAGAGGACAACAGACCTCAGGTAAGACTTGATGTTGATTACGAGAACGGTTTCGGAGTATCATTCGGACGTCTCCGTGAGGATTCGGTATTCGACTGGAAGTTTGTAGGACTTTCACATAATACCATCAGAGGTGCAGCAGGCGGAGCCGTATTAAGCGCAGAACTTCTCGTTGCACAGAAATACATCACAGCTAAATAATATTACCGGTAAGGTAATTTGGAGAGATAGCCATGATTTATATCGTGGCTATCTTTTTTTGGTTCCATTCACCCGTGAAGAAAAATACCACCGACAACGTGGTCGATATGCACCATCCGATAGGCCATGCGCTCCATATTCCGGCAGTGCCGTAATGTGCGGACAGAAGTATTGCGAGTGCAACCCTTAAGATGAGATCCGTAAAAGTAGTGATCATGAACCGGCCCATCTTACCGGCACCGCGCAGTACACCGTCAGCAACCAGTTTGATTGAGACTATCATGTAGAACGGCGAGATGATTTTCAAGAACTGCATTCCGGTTTCAATGGCCGACGTACTGCTCTGCTCCATAAAAAGAAGAAGCAGGTAACGGCCGGCGACCAAATATAATATAATAAAAGGAATACATATGATCCATACAAGTTTTCCGCCTGCGAAGAAACCGGGGCGGATTCTTTCTTTTTTACCGGCACCGAGATTCTGTGCGGTATAGTTGGAAATGCCGTTGCCGAGCGTTGTGAGTGAAGTGATTACAAGGTTGTTGAGCTTTATGGCGGCGGAATAACCGGCCATGACGCTTGTGCCGAATCCGTTTATGACACTCTGGATTATGATGTTGCCGACGGAAATAAAGCTCTGCTGCAGGATGCTTGGAACTGCGATTGCGGCAATCCTGCCAAATATATGTATATCGAATATGCGGACATGCTCATCTTCATTGCACTTGAGACTGTGGAGGCGTTTAAGTACGATAATAATCGAAAGAATACAGCTTATGCTCTGGCATAAGAATGTAGCCCATGCCACACCGGCAATCCCCATATTGAAGGCCTTGACAAAAAGAATGTCCATCGCAATGTTGCTTGTGGACGATATGGCAAGGAAAATAAAAGGTGTTCTGGAATCGCCCATGGCTGAGAAAATACCGGTTGCCACATTGTAGAAGAAAAGAAACGGCAGACCGAATATGTATATATTAAGATACAGAAGTGAATCGTCGATAACTTCCTTCGGCGTGTTTATAATTCCGAGAAGGGTGCGTCCGAAAAGCAGACCGAATGCCATAAGTATCATACAGAGCACACCACTTGAAATCATTGTCGTGTACACGGTGGTTTTGACATCGTTGTACCGTCCGGCACCGAAGAAATTGGACACGATTACGGAGCAGCCTATGTTACATCCGAAGGCAAAAGCTATAAATATCAAAGTGATTTCATATCCGTTGCCTACAGCGGCAAGAGCATTCTCACCTATGAATTTTCCGGCGACAAGGCTGTCGGCAATGTTGTATAACTGCTGGAAAATAATGCTTCCAAATAGCGGCAGACAGAATCTCCATAGTATCTGGGACGGTTTTCCTACTGTTAAATCCCTGTTCATGACCACACTTCCTTAAATAATCCAAATCTGATATTGACCAATAACATCTGCCTGTATTATACTTTGCACTATAAAATATTAAAAATATATAATTAATATATCTGCTATATGAAATAAATATAAGGAGAGAAAAACATGTCAATTAACTTCGAGTATTACAAAATATTTTATTATGTAGCCAAGTACCAGAACATTTCCAAAGCCGCGAAGGCATTGCAGAACAACCAGCCCAATATAACAAGGGTAATGAAGCTTCTGGAAGGAGAACTCGGCTGTCAGCTTATGGTGCGCTCCAACAAAGGCGTTGCGCTGACGGAGGACGGAGAACGACTTTACGGATATGTGCAGCCGGCTGTGGAACAGCTGCAGACCGCCGAGGAAGAACTGACGGGCAGGGCAAAGCTCGGAGGAGGAGTTGTGACAATCGGAGCAAGCGAGACGGCGCTGCATCTTTTTCTTTTTGACGTAATACATGAGTATCACGAAAAACATCCTGATGTGCGTGTCAGGATACATAATTATTCCACACCGCAGGCGATGGCGGCTCTTAAGAATGCGCAGATTGACTTCGCTGTTGTGACAACACCTGTTAAAGCTGAGGCACCAATCAAGAGTAAAACAATATGCAATTTTAAAAGCATACTTGCAGGGGGCAGCAACTACATGGAACTCGCCTCCCAAAAGCGCAGTTTATCGGAGGTTGCGGGATGTTCATTCGTATCGTTGGAGAAGCATACATCGACATATGATATGTACAGCAGGTATTTTACCGAACATGGTCTTGAGTTCGCACCGGACATAGAGGTAGCGACAGCGGATCTGATTCTTCCGATGCTTGAAAATAATCTCGGAATAGGTTTTGTGCCGGAACGTGTGGCCGCAGAGGCAATCAAGGCCGGACGGATATATCCGATTGAAATAGAAGAGGGCGTGCCTAAAAGGGAGATAAGCCTTATATATGATACTAAGAGAGGCCTCAGTGCCGCAGCAGGTGAATTCAGAAAGACTCTGATGAAAAAACATATTGACATTTTATAAACTGAATAGTATTATACTAACAGACAATATTATACGACATATAATATTGCACAAAAAATAGGAGGCTTATATGATTTTTCAACTTGGTTCCACATTGCTTGATGCATGCGTGCTTGCCATTCTTGACCGTGGGGATACCTATGGTTATGTGCTCACGCAGAATGTCAAGGCGATAGTGGATATTTCGGAATCCACGCTGTACCCGGTATTGCGGCGTCTCCAGAAGGATAACTGTCTTACTACATATGACATGGCTTTTCAGGGACGTAACAGGAGGTATTACCGTATTACGGATGAAGGCCGTGAGCGGCTGAACTTTTACAAAACCGAATGGAACAATTATAAGAACAGCCTGGATGGAATCTTTTATGGAGGAAATGGTAATGAACAGATTTGAATATCTTGGTGCGCTCAGTAACTGCATACAGCATGAACTTCCGGCAGATGAATACAATAACGTGATGCAGTACTATTCAGAGTATTTTGCAGATGCCGGAATAGAGAAAGAACAGGAAGTAATACAGGAACTCGGAGCTCCGTCGGAACTTGCCAGACGTATCATCGCAGAGTACCGCGGCAGACAGCCGGGCGAGGTTAAGCTTAATGCGAAGAAGAAATTTCCGGTCGGATGGATTATTTTTATAGCGGTTGCAGGTTCGCCAATCTGGCTTGCACTCCTGTGTGTTGCAATAGGTGTTGCGGCGGCGGTGGCAGCGGCAGCGGTATCGGTTGTGGCGGTAGCGGTTGCATTTCTTATCGGAGGTGTTGCATGTGTTCTGGGTGGAATCATTGAAGCGTTCGCCAACGGCGCCAACGGCATGCTCGCAGTCGGAATAGGCTGTCTGTGTACGGGCGCGGGAGTTTTGCTTTCAATGCTCTGTGTACTTATAATCAGCTCCATAGTAAAGGGCTGCAAATCGGCAGCAGCCAGACGCAGGAAGAAAAAATATGCCGCATTTGCGGAAACTGAGAATTAGGAGGACGGACATATGAAGAAATTTTATGCAATAGCGGGAATCATAGCCGGAGTTCTTATTATTCTCGGCGGAGTGTTTACGGGCGTGGGCATTGCGGCCGGCGCGGATAAGAGTTTTGATATTTTTGACAATGTGGGAATCAATATCGGACTGCCGGAAGCGAAGAACATGGAGTATACGAAGTTAAAGGATTTTAATTCAATAGATGTGAGTGCCAATCTCGCCGGAATAGAAATCGTTAAATCGGATAAAAAAGAATATGCGGTTGAATACAAGCTCTATTCGGAAAATCCGGTATGTGAAGTGAATAACGGAAAACTTGTAATAAAAGAAAATAAAAGTAATAACGGTTTTAACTTTGTATTTCCTAAGTTTAATAAATATTCGGATTCATATATCAGAATATATGTGCCGGAAGGCAGACTTGATTCTGTAAAACTGGACACAGATATGGGAAGCGTCAGGGTAAACGGCATAGAAAGCCGGTATTTTGATACGGACTGTGACATGGGTGAGGTCGTGTACGAGGATGTCAAAGCTGAAGATATGAATATAAATGCGGATATGGGACGGGTTGTCTTTTATGGAAGTATTACGGGGCGGATTATTGCCGAACTCGACATGGGCAGCGCCGAACTGAAAGGATATCTCGACTGTGATATGGATATGGATTGCAGCATGGGAAGTGTCGATATCACGACGTATTACAGCAAAGACTCATACGAGTACGATATTGATACCGACATGGGAAGCAGCAGTTTCGACGGAAACGGCGGAATGCAGTCCGATACCGTGCATAAGGTAAAAATCGACTGCGACATGGGCAGTGTTTCAATGAAATTTGAAGAACCGTAATTGTATTTTTTAAGGTGCAGATATGCTTTACGATATTTTCTGCACCTTTTTTAGTGCTTCAAATTGATAATTTTTTAACAATTACAATATTTAGTAGTATTTTACTATTGATATTACTATATCTTGATGTTATACTTAGCACGCAACAGGGAAAGAATATTAACAACAGGAGGATATCTAATAATGCCTGAAAGAAAAGAATGGGAAGGATTTAAAGGAAAAATCTGGAAGGATGAAATCAATACCCGCGATTTTATCCAGGAAAACTACACACCGTATGACGGTGATGAAACATTTCTTGTAGGACCTACAGATGCAACGGACAAACTCTGGGGAAAGCTTCAGGAGCTTCAGAAGGCTGAGCGTGCCAAGGGCGGTGTCCTTGACATGGATACGGATATAGTATCATCTCTTACATCTCACGGACCTGGATATATCTGCGATGAATATAAAAATCTTGAGAAGGTTGTAGGCCTTCAGACAGATAAGCCGCTTAAGAGAGCATTTATGCCTTACGGCGGTATCAAGATGGCTGAGGAATCATGCGAAATGTATGGATACACTCCGTCACCGGAACTTGACAAAGTATTTAATGTATATCATAAAACTCATAATCAGGCAGTATTCGATGCATATACTCCTGAGATGCGTAAAGCACGTAAGAACAAGATTATGACAGGTCTTCCTGATACATACGGAAGAGGAAGAATCGTAGGCGATTACAGAAGAGTTGCTCTTTACGGTGTTGATTATCTCATTGAGCAGAAACAGAAAGACCTTGCTGAGTGCGGTAACGGAACAATGACAGAGAAAGTTATCCGTCTCCGTGAGGAAATTGCAGAGCAGATCAAGGCTCTTAAGGGAATGAAAGAGATGGCTCAGATCTACGGATATGATATTTCCGCTCCGGCTTCAAATGCAAAAGAAGCTGTTCAGTGGCTTTATTTCGGATATCTTGCAGCTATCAAGACACAGAACGGTGCAGCAATGAGCGTTGGCCGTGTATCTACATTCCTTGATATTTATATTAAGAGGGATATGGATGCCGGTATTCTTACAGAGGATGAAGCACAGGAACTTATCGACCATCTTACGATGAAGTGCAGAATGGTTAAATTCGCAAGAATCAAGTCATACAATGAGCTTTTCTCAGGAGACCCGGTATGGGCAACACTTGAGGTCGGCGGACTCGGACAGGACGGACGTTCAATGGTTACGAAGACTGATTACAGATTCCTTCATACACTTGAGAACATGGGACCTTCACCTGAGCCGAACCTTACGGTTCTTTACTCAAAGAGACTTCCTGATAACTTCAGAAAATATGCAGCATACATCTCTATCACAACAAGCTCAATCCAGTATGAGAATGATGATGTAATGAGACCTGTATGGGGCGATGATTATTCTATCTGCTGCTGTGTATCCGCTACACAGACAGGTAAGGAAATGCAGTTCTTCGGCGCAAGAGCCAACCTCGCTAAGTGCCTTAACTATGCGATCAACGGCGGCGTTGACATGAAGTCAGGCGATCAGGTAGGACCTGCATATCAGCCGATTACTTCCGAATACCTTGATTATGATGAAGTAATGGCCAAATACGACAAGATGATGGACTGGCTTGCAGGCTTGTATGTAAATACACTCAACCTTATCCATTATATGCATGATAAATATTACTATGAAGCAGCCGAGATGGCACTTATCGATACCAATGTAAGACGTACATTTGCGACAGGTATCGCTGGTTTTTCACATGTAGTTGACTCACTCAGTGCTATCAAATATGCTAAAGTTAAAACAGTCCGCAATGAGAACGGTCTCGTTGTAGACTACCAGGTAGAGGGAGAATTCCCTAAATACGGCAATGATGACGAGAGAGCTGATGAGATTGCTGTATGGCTTCTTAAAACATTCATGGGCAAGCTTGAGAAATTCGAGACATACCGTGATTCAGAGCCTACAACATCAATCCTTACAATTACATCCAACGTAGTATACGGTAAGGCTACAGGTGCTCTTCCTGACGGACGTAAAGCAGGCGAACCGTTCTCACCGGGAGCTAACCCAAGCTATGGCGCAGAGCAGAACGGACTTCTTGCTTCACTTAACTCAGTTGCCAAACTTCCGTATGAATATGCGCTTGACGGTATTTCCAATACACAGACTATTCATCCGGATGCACTCGGACATGATAACGGCGAAAGAGTTGACAACCTTGTCCGCGTAATGGACGGATATTTTGAACAGGGTGCACATCACCTCAATGTCAATGTATTCGGCACCGAGAAACTTATTGATGCCATGGAGCATCCTGAGAAAGAGGAATATGCTAACTTCACAATCCGTGTATCCGGATATGCGGTTAAGTTCATTGACCTCACAAGAGAGCAGCAGCTTGATGTTATTGCAAGAACATGCCACGGAACACTCTAAGATTTAATCTTAATGAAAGGGCGGGCTTATGCACCGCCCTTTTTGTATAGAAAGAGGTAAGATTTATGACAGGTTATGTACATTCAATAGAAACATTCGGTTCGGTGGACGGGCCGGGAATAAGATTTGTGATTTTTCTGACAGGATGTAATATGAGATGCCAATTCTGCCATAATCCCGACACATGGGAGTCCGGCAGAGGAACCGAATATACGGCCGATGAATTGCTAAAAAAAGCACTGCGGTACAAAACTTACTGGGGTGATGCCGGCGGGATTACCGTCAGCGGCGGAGAACCGCTTTTGCAGATAGATTTTCTCACGGAATTGTTTAGAAAAGCGAAGGAAATGGGCATAAACACCTGTCTTGATACAGCAGGGCAGCCATTCACGAGGGAAAATCCTTTTTTTGACAAATTTGTTGAACTCATGAAGTACACCGACCTTGTCATGCTTGATATCAAGAACATCGATGATGAGAAGCACAAAGCTCTGACAGGACATACCAATGCCAATATACTTGACTTTGCAAGGTATTTAAGCGATACCGGCAAGGATATGTGGATAAGACACGTTCTGGTAAGTGGAGGCGTGGGTGCAAGCGATGATGACGGGCTTCTTAAGAGACTTGCTGATTTTATCGGGTCACTTCACACGGTACGCAGGGTAGAAGTCCTTCCGTATCATGTATTCGGCGTACACAAGTGGGAAATCATGGGTATACCGTATCCGCTTGAAGGTGTTGAACCACCGACACAGGAACGGATTGCTAATGCCAATGAGATATTAAATACCCCAAAATACAAATAGTAATTTTAAAGCATTGCAGTTTGCAATGCTTTATTTTAAAATATATTATTTTGCATTGGTAACAAAATTACGAATCGCATCAAAACTCTGCTGGCTTAATACATGCTCAATCTTACATGCATCATCGGACGCCGTTGCCTTATCAACGCCGAGGCTTACAAGCCATTTGGAGAAAAACTCATGACGCTCTAAAGTGCTTTCAGCTATTTTCTTACCGCTCTCTGTCAGATAGATATATCCGGCATCGGTCACGGTTATATATTCTTTCTCTTTGAGATTCTTCATCGCAATGCTGATGCTGGGCTTCTTAAAACCGAGCTCGTTCGCAATATCCACTGAACGTACTACGGGAAGCTTCGAACTCAGCATAAGGATAGCTTCGAGATAATTTTCAGTTGATTCATTAAGTACCATAATAGATAACCTTTCTCTTATTTTATACCGGTATTCCTCATATGTAGTCCGGCTTTCAATTAACATGCTCATTATATCATAATCGGTATATTTTTTCAAACGCCTTATTGAGAAAAAAATTTAAAAAAATGAAAAAAGTTATTGACAACTAATACAGGTTAGAATATACTAACCAACGTGGAAATACAATTTTAAACGCATAAGGAGGATAAGATGATGCCTTTAACGATGGCTGGCGAAGGTGAAGTCAATACGATAATCAAGGTCGGCGGTAAAGAAGATACAAGAAGATTCTTGGAAAATCTCGGATTTGTTCCGGGGGCTGCAGTGACAGTTGTCTCTTCAATCGGAGGCAATCTTATTGTCAATGTTAAAGAGTCCCGTGTTGCGATAGGACGCGATATGGCGAACAGGATTATGATCTAAAGTGATGTCATTATTTATCAGATATCAGAAAGGAGCAGGAAATGAAGACATTAAGAGAGACAGCCTGTGGCGAGACCGTTAAGGTTGTTAAACTTACAGGTGAAGGTCCGGTAAAGAGACGTATCATGGATATGGGTATAACCAAAGGCGTCGAAATCTATGTGAGAAAAGTGGCCCCTCTTGGAGATCCGGTAGAGGTAACGGTAAGAGGATATGAGCTTTCACTCAGAAAAGCTGATGCTGAAATGATTAGTGTGGAATAATTTTTTTTTACGCTAGGGTTAGTAAATACTAACTTAAAATAGTGATAACAAATAAGAGATAGTTATATATAACAAGGAAAGGAATAAGAAAAATGGCTATTAAAATTGCATTAGCAGGTAACCCTAACTGTGGTAAAACAACGCTTTTTAATGCATTGACAGGCTCAAACCAGTTCGTAGGTAACTGGCCGGGCGTTACGGTAGAGAAAAAAGAAGGTAAGCTCAAGGGTAACAAGAGCGTAACAATCATGGACCTTCCGGGTATTTACTCACTTTCACCGTATACTCTTGAAGAAGTTGTAGCAAGAACATATCTTATAACAGAAAGACCAGATGCAATCCTTAATATCGTAGACGGAACCAACCTTGAGAGAAACCTTTATCTTACAACACAGATTCTTGAACTTGGAATCCCGGTTGTTGTTGCGGTAAACATGGCGGATCTTCTTGAGAAGACAGGAGAGAAAGTTAATCTTGACAAACTCAGTGAGAAGCTCGGATGCCCTGTGGTATCGATTTCCGCTCTTAAAGGAACAGGAATTAAGAAAGCAGCTGAGAAGGCAGTGGAACTTGCAGAAGCTAAGCAGTCTGTAAGTGTTGTACATGAGTTTGCAGCAAGCGTTGAATCAGCTATCAGCTCTGTAGAGGATAAGCTTGGTTCAGACGTGAGCGAAGAACAGAAGAGATTTTTCGCAATCAAGGTTCTTGAGAAAGATGACAAGATTAAAGAACAGTTAAGCAGTGTGCCGGATGTTACGGCAGAAATTAAGGCACTTGAAGACGAGTTCGATGATGATACCGAAAGTATTATCACTAACGAAAGATATACATACATCTCATCAATTATTGATGAATGCTGTACAAGAAAGAAAGGAGCCAAGAAGCTTTCGGTCTCAGATAAGATTGATAAGGTTGTTACAAACCGTTTCGCGGCTCTCCCGATTTTCATTGCTATAATGTTCTTGGTATATTATATATCAATGGTAACCGTTGGTTCGGCAGCAACCGATTGGGCTAACGATGGACTTTTCGGCGACGGATGGCATTTATTCGGAATCGGAAGCAAGAGTTATGAAGAAGCAGCAGAAGCATACGGTGATTCAGATTTGATTATCGATGCGTTCACATCGGAATACGGTAATGACGACATAGCGGCAGCACTTGATGCTGAGTCCGATGATTACACAGAGGAAGGCGCCAAGGCAGCACTTGAACAGCTCGTTGCGGCTACTCCTGATGACGCAGAAGTAACATACGAAGTTCAGGATGAAGAGACACTTGAGATTACGGATACTCCAAAGGTTGGCAAAAGCGATCTTGAAACAGCAGTTGCAGCTTACTTAAGCACAGATCCGGATTCGGATTACGCCAAGGAAAATTATGGTGCTCCTGATACCGCTGAATACGGTGTATGGGTTCCAGGTATTCCGGTACTTGTTGAGAAGCTTCTTGATGCGGCTAACTGCGTTGAATGGCTCCGTGGACTTATTCTTGATGGTATTGTAGCCGGTGTCGGTGCGGTACTCGGTTTCGTACCTCAGATGCTCGTACTCTTCTTATTACTTGCATTCCTTGAGGCATGCGGATATATGGCACGTATCGCATTCGTACTTGACCGTATCTTCAGAAGATTCGGACTTTCAGGTAAATCATTCATTCCGATCCTTATCGGTACAGGTTGTGGTATCCCTGGTATTATGGCTTCCAGAACAATCGAGAATGAGCGTGACCGTCGTATGACAATCATGACAACAACATTTATTCCATGTGGTGCCAAGCAGCCGTTTATCGCCATGATCGCAGGTGCAATCTTCGGCGGTTCACCGCTTATAGCAACAGGCGCTTACTTCATGGGTATGGCAGCAATTATTATTTCAGGTATTATGCTCAAGAAGACAAAGATGTTCTCGGGCGAGCCGGCTCCTTTTGTAATGGAACTTCCGGCTTACCACTGGCCGACAATCGGTAACCTTCTCCGTTCAATGTGGGAGCGTGGATGGTCATTCATCAAGAAGGCAGGAACAATCATTCTTCTTTCAACAATCCTCGTATGGTTTACATCATACTTCGGATGGGTTGACGGTTCATTCGGAATGCTTGCCGAGGAACAGATGGAATACAGTATCCTTGCACATATCGGCAAAGGAATCTGCTGGATATTTAAACCTCTCGGATGGGGTAACTGGCAGGCAACAGTTGCATCCGTTACAGGACTTGTAGCCAAGGAAAACATTGTCGCAACAATGGGTATTCTCTATGGAACAGGAGATGTTTCGGTATATGCTTCACTTGCAAGTGCATTTTCGACAGTTGCCGGAATGTCATTCCTCGTATTCAATCTTCTCTGTGCTCCTTGCTTCGCAGCAATCGGTGCTATTAAGAGAGAGATGAACAGCCCTAAGTGGACATGGTTCGCAATCGGTTATCAGTGTGGATTTGCTTATGTAATTGCACTTATGATCAACCAGTTCGGCAGCCTCTTTAAGGGTAACGGAAATGTATTCGGAGTGATAGTTGCGGTTCTTATACTTGCATACATTATCTACATGCTTTTCAGACCATATAAGGAAAGCGATAAGTTAAACATTAAAGTAAAGACATCAAAGAAAGCCGAGGCTTAATTGATAGATAAAGGGAACCGGTTTGCACGGTTCCCTTTTTAAATATAACATCGGAAAGGAGATATGCAATATGCAACAGTTGGAAAAAGACTTAATCGTCAGGAAATTAAAAGAACACGGATGCAGGATTACCAGGCAGAGAATGTTGATTCTTGACATAATTCTCGAAGGTGATTTTTCCTGCTGCAAGGAAATTTATTACAGGGCTATGGAACAGGACAGCAAAATAGGCACGGCCACGGTGTACCGCATGATTAACACGCTTGAAGAAATTGGTGTGATCAGCAGGAAAAATATGTATAAGGTTGCGGTTTCTTAACGGATTAAAGAGAGGAATAGGAAAATGTTTTTGGAAATAAGAGATTTGAAAAAGAGCTATGGTGAGGGCGATAACAGAGTTGATGTCCTGAAGGGAATTAATTTTGAAGTAGGAAAAGGAGAGATATGCGTACTTTTAGGACCTTCAGGTTCAGGTAAATCAACTTTACTTAATATAATCGGCGGCATTGACAATGCTGACGGCGGATATGTGGCAATTGATGGAGAGAAAACGGCAAATATGAATGAGAAGGTGCTCACGGCATACAGAAGGAAGCACCTCGGATATGTTTTTCAGATGTATAATCTGATACCAAATCTTAATGTGAAGGAAAATATTGAGGTCGGCGCTTATCTTAGCGACAGACCGCTTGATATAGATGATTTATTACATACTCTCGGATTATATGAGCACAGGCATAAACTTCCGGGACAGCTTTCCGGCGGACAGCAGCAGAGAACATCAATCGGACGTGCGATTGTCAAGAATCCGGATATACTTCTCTGCGACGAACCTACCGGAGCACTTGATTACAGTACTTCTAAAGAAATACTTAAGCTTATCGAGGATGTCAATCATAAATATGGCAACACCGTCATAATGGTAACACACAATGACGCCATCAAAAATATGGCGGACCGTGTAATTAAGCTCCGTGACGGCGCTATCCGTAAAGATTACCGCAACGAGACCAAAATTCCGGCACAGGATCTTGACTGGTAAAGGCGGTGCGATATGAAGAATCCTTTAAGAAAAAGAATTAAGAGAGAAATCTTCGGGGAAATAGGCAAATATATTGCGATATTTCTTTTCATGCTTTTGTCAATCGGATTTATATCGGGATTTCTGGTTGCGGCATCAAGCATGAAAACAGCCTACGATAACAGTTTTGAGAAGTATAATATAGAAAATGGTAATTTTACACTTGCAATGAAAGCAGATGATGCGCTCATATCCGACATAGAGAAGGAAGATGTGAAATTATATGAACTTTTCTATAAAGAAGAGAATGCAATCGTAGGCAAAGACGATAATGAAGCAACCATCAGAATATATAAGGACAGAAAAGATATCGACCTCATCTGTGTCATGGACGGTGAGATGCCACAGAATGATGATGAGATAGCGCTGGACAGAATGTTTGCCGATAATAACGGAATAAGTACCGGAGATGAGATTACGGTCGGTGATGTTAAACTGAAAGTCAGCGGACTCGTGGCATTTTCTGATTACAGTGCGCTTTTTTCAAACAATAATGATATTATGTTTGATGCGGTCAAGTTTTCTGTGGCAATAGTAACAGATTCACGATTCGATAAATTAAGCGATGACCATGAGACATTCTGTTACGGATGGAAATATAATAACGAGCCGTCGGATGATAAAGAAGAGAAAAATATGTCCGATGATTTTATGAAGGCACTTGCATCAAAGGCTTTGCTTACAAATTATATTCCAAGATATCAGAATCAGGCAATTAATTTCACCGGAGATGATATAGGCAGTGACAGTTCACTTATGATTGCTTTGTTATATATTATAATTGCAATTATGGCATTTGTATTTGCTGTCACGATAAATCACACGATAGACAGAGAGGCATCGGTCATCGGAACATTGAGGGCTTCCGGGTATACCAAGGGTGAACTTGTAAGACATTATCTGGCGCCTCCGATGATCGTGTCGTTGGTGGCAGCGGTTGCCGGTAATATAATCGGTTATACAATATTCAAAAACATTGCGGCAGGTATGTATTACGGAAGTTACAGTCTCCCTACATATGTGACCATATGGAATGCAAAGGCTTTTATACTGACAACGGCTGTTCCGCTTGTCATCATGCTTATAATCAATATTATATCCCTTAACAGCAAGTTTAAGATATCACCGCTTAAGTTTATCAGGCATGATATCAGCAGGCATAAGAGAAAGAAAGCAGTAAAACTTCCGCATTTTAAATTTTTCACCCGATTCAGGATCAGGGTGATATTTCAGAATATACCGAATTTTATTGTCCTGTTTGTCGGAATGTTGTTTACATGTGTATTGCTTATGTTCGGTATGATGATGCTTCCGCTTCTTGAACACCAGAAAAAAGAAACATTGTCAAATATGATATCAAAATACCAGTATATACTTAAGACTCCGGCTGATACCGATACGGCAGATGCAGAAAAATACAGTGCCGGATCATATAAGTACGATGGCGATGAACTTACGGTGTACGGTATAGCTGAGAACAGCATTTATTATAAGGAAGGTGCGGTCAAAGACGGAGTTGCGATCTCTGACTGTATGGCGGACAAATACCGGCTTGAGGTGGGTGACAAGATTAAGCTGTGCGAAGAATACACGGATGGAGAATATGAATTTACTGTGGATAAAATAGTTAAATATCCTGCATCAATCGCTGTATTTATGGAAAAGAATAAGTTTAATGATACATTCGGTAAGGATGCGGATTATTATACAGGTTATTTCAGTAATGCCGGGATAAAAGACATAGATGACAAATACATCGCTTCATGCATTACAGAGGAAGATCTGACCAAGGTTACCAGACAGCTTGAGGTATCGATGGGCAACATATTCTATCTTTTCTATATGTTTGCTGTAATAATGGCGGCGCTTCTCATATATCTTCTTACGAAGCTTGTACTTGAAAAAAATGCCAACTCGATATCAATGGTTAAAATTCTGGGGTATGAAAACAGTGAAATTGCAAGACTTTATCTGTTCGCAACGTCATGGGTCGTAGCCATATCTACTGTCATAAGCATTGCGGCATCGACTTTCATAATAAAGGTTATCTACAGACCGATGATGTCATCGATGAGCGGGTGGCTCATATTATGGTATGATAAGAACATATACTGGAAAATGTTTCTGATCATTATGGCAACATATGTTGTCGTGGCGCTTCTCCAGTTCAGAAAGATTAAGAAGATTCCTATGGATCAGGCACTTAAAAATGTAGAATAAAATACGGAAAAAAACGTTATTGATAATTTTTTTCAGTAACGTTTTTCCTTCTTCACACATATGAATATTAATATTATAATACCAGTTAAACCAAACAAGGAGGAATTTAATTATGGCTAAAATCAACATGAAAAAAATAGGACTTTTTGCGGGAGGAGTGCTTTTCGGAACAGCGGGCATCAAGCTTTTATCAAGCAGAACAGCTAAGAAAGCATACACACATTGCACGGCAGCTTTTCTCCGCGCCAGGAAGTCAGTTATGAAGACAGCTTCCACCGTTAAGGAGAATGCCGAGGATATATATGCTGAGGCTAAGCAGATCAACGAGAAGTATGACGAGTGTGATGCAGTTATCGATGATGATGTAAAGGAAAATGCAGAAGAAACAGAGGCGTAATACTCTATGAAATTTATTATCAGACATGATATAAAGGGAAGGCTGAGAGTGCATCTGATGCAGGAGAGCATGACATATCGTCAGGCAGATACGCTTGCATATTATCTTGAGAATGTTGCCGGTGTGACAAGTGCCAAGGTGTATGACCGCACCGCTGATGCTGTTATATGTTACACTTCCTCAAAGAACGATATCATCAAAGCGATAAAGGCTTTTCAATATGCTTCGGTTGAAGTGCCGGCGAATTACCTTGAAAATTCGGGCCGCGCACTGAATGCCATGTATCAGGAGAAACTGGCTGACAGAATTTTGTGGAGAATTTTTTCCAGGTGCCTGATTCCGGTTCCGGTAAGGAATGTTATCACAGCGGTCAAGTCGGTCAGATATATATGGAACGGCATTAAGACATTGTGCAAGGGCAGAATAGAAGTTCCGGTTCTTGACGGAACGGCAATAGGCGTATCGGTATTACGAGGCGATTTTGCTACGGCAGGTTCTGTTATGTTCCTGCTTGAAATCGGCGAACTGCTTGAGGAATGGACGCATAAGAAGTCGGTTGACGATCTTGCCAGAAGCATGTCACTTAACATTGATAAGGTTTGGCTTCTTAAGGATGGAACCGAGGTGCTTATCCCTGCATCCAAAGTTGAACAGAATGATCTCATAGTGGTCCATATGGGTAATGTCATACCATTTGACGGAGATGTTGTAAGTGGTGAAGGCATGGTTAACCAGGCCACGCTTACCGGCGAATCCAATCCTGTCAGAAAGACAGAGGGCGGATATGTATATGCCGGAACTGTTCTTGAGGAAGGTGAGATAACACTCAGGGCCAAATCGGTCAACGGAAATAACAAGTACCAGCAGATCGTGGCTATGATAGAGAAATCAGAGAAACTTAAGTCCGGTCTTGAGAGCAAAGCAGAACATCTGGCAGATAAATTGGTTCCGTACACACTTGCCGGAACGGCGTTGGTATACCTGTTTACAAAGAATATTACCAAAGCGCTTTCTGTGCTTATGGTTGATTTCTCGTGCGCATTGAAACTTTCGATGCCTGTATCGGTTCTGTCAGCCATAAGAGAGGCCAATGAATACAATGTAACAGTCAAGGGCGGAAAGTTCATGGAAGCCATGGCGGAAGCAGATACTATCGTATTTGATAAGACCGGAACACTTACCAAGGCAACACCTACTGTTGTGGATGTTGTATCATTTGACGGACGCAGCTCGGATGAGTTGTTGAGAATTGCGGCATGCATGGAGGAACATTTCCCACACTCCATGGCCAAGGCGGTTGTGGATGCTGCCAAAGAGCGCAGGCTTGAGCATGAAGAGATGCATTCCAAAGTAGAATATATCGTTGCGCATGGTATTTCCACTACGATTGAAGGCCGCAAGGCGATAATCGGAAGTTATCATTTTGTATTCGAGGATGAAAAATGTGTTATCCCTGACGGCATGGAAGAAAGATTTGCGTCACTTCCGGAAGAATGTTCACAGCTCTATCTTGCAATAGAGAACAAGCTTGCAGCGGTTATCTGCATAGAAGATCCGGTGCGGGATGAAGCAGCTGATGTTATAAGGCAACTTAAAGAGGCAGGCATCCGTAAAGTCGTTATGATGACCGGAGACAGTGAGCGGACAGCGAGAGCGATAGCGGAACGAGTGGGTGTTGATGAATATTATTCAGAAGTTCTTCCTGAGGATAAGGCAGGATTTGTTGAACGCGAGAAAGCACTCGGACATAAGGTTGTCATGGTTGGAGACGGAATTAATGATACACCGGCCCTTTCGGCAGCGGATATAGGTGTTGCCATTAACGACGGTGCGCAGATTGCAAGGGAAATTGCCGATGTCACTATAGGTGCGGATAATCTCATGGGTATGGTTACTTTTAAGAAATTGAGCAACGGTCTTATGAAGAGAATACACCGCAATTACAGAACTATAGTGGGATTTAATTCAGGTCTTATAGTTCTTGGAGTGTTCGGCGTAATAGCCCCTACAACATCAGCTTTGCTACATAATACATCAACATTGCTGATTGGCCTGCAGAGTATGAAGGACATAATTTAACATGATTTTGCATACGGTCGTCGTGCATTTGCACGGCGGCCTTTTTTGCATATTTTATTGAGAATTGTTTATCATAAAAATGTATTGACACAGTGAAACAAATTAGTTATACTTAACTCAAGTTAGAGATAACTAACTCAACCGGGAGGCATTATGACACAAGAAGTTTTAAAGACGGTTTGCGGTATGGATCTGAATAATGTAAATACCCAGATGGCACTTCAATGTGCACCTCTGATTGCAGGGATTAAGATATCCAATCTTTTCATAATTGATAACAGTTCTATTCAGGATGCATTGTATGCATTCAAGAAGTATAAGCTGTCATATTATTTCCTGTTGCGGACAGCCAAGAAGACGACGTTTTTACTTTATGACAGAGATGGATTGGAGAATTACCTGAGAGATGAGAGTGTGTCTGAACTTCTAGGGCAAATGGGTTATGGCAGCAATGGCCTGATGGACTCTCTCCGTCTGTTCAGGACCAGATACAGACAATACGCTTCAGAGAACAAAGGTTTTCCTCACGAACTTGGATTGTTCCTCGGCTATCCGCCGGAAGATGTTGCCGGATTCATCGAGAATGCCGGCGAGAATGCAATCTACACCGGATATTGGAAGGTATATGCCAACCTTCCTGCCAAGCTGAAGCTGTTCGGTCTGTACGAACGCGCCAAAGAAACCATGATAATGCTGGTTGCAAAAGGATTGGAGGATTTTCATGAGTAATATTCAGGTAGTATTTTGGTCACAATCCGGAAACACCGAAGCGATGGCAAATGCAGTCGCTGACGGAATAAGAAAAGCAGGCAAAGAGGCCGACGTTGTATTTGTGGGCGATGCATCAATCGACGAGCTTAAGAGTGCCAAAGTATTCGCACTCGGATGCCCGGCTATGGGTGCCGAGGTTCTCGAAGAAGGCGAGATGGAGCCGTTTGTCAGCGACCTTGAGATGTCTGTTTCAGGCAAGACTATCGGACTTTTCGGCTCATACGGCTGGGGAGACGGACAGTGGATGCGTGACTGGGTAGACAGAATGACATCTGCCGGAGCCACAGTAGTTGATGGCGAAGGAGTAATATGTATGGGTGCACCTGATGCTGATGCCACAGCACAGTGCGAAGCACTCGGAGCCAGACTTGCATCATTAGCCTAGTTTGGAAATTTCATTTTAATTGCCAAATATAAAATCACTTACATTAATAAACCTTCCTGTTATGCCGATATACTAATTAGTATATTCTGCCAAACTTTCCGGAACGGATTCCGGATTGCGGCGTAACAAGGAGGTTTATTATGTTACTTATAACAGGAACCATAGGCAATGCGATGAGACTTAAGAAGATGGACTTGGAGTGGCAGCAGAAAAAACAGACCGGCAAAATATTCATGAAGGAAATGACACCTGAGGAGAGGATTCTTAACCGGTATAAAGAGGATGCCGCCAAGATGCGCGAGAATCAGAAGCTCAATGAAATCACATCCAAGATGAAGGCCGGAGAGACGCTGACCCCGGAGGAGGAGCAGTATATCGCCCGGAAGAATCCGGATCTTTACAGAAGTTATAAGGAGATGCTTCAGGAGAAGGACTCATATAAGGAAGAGCTTAAGCATTGCAAGACCAAGGAACAGGCCGACCGTGCGAGACTCAATAAGATGTCCTCTTACCTGTGCGAGCTTAAGCGTGTCGTCAACAATCCGGCGATTCCGGACGGTAAGAAATATGAGATAGCTGAGAAGCTTCTTGCCAAGACATCATACATAAATAAAGCACATAATGAATTTGTTCAGTCAGGTGCATATGCAAAGCTTCCTACGGAAGAGGAATATAAGGAAGAAAAGAAAGCGGACAGCCCGGATACGGAAGTTAAAGACGGTGAAGATGTAGAACAGGATGAGGATACATCCAAAGACACTGACGGGATAACGAAAGATACGGACAGTTCCGATACCACGGAGACAGTTACGGAGGACAAGACAGATATAGGTGTTTCTTATGATACTATAGAAGCGGAGAATCTTGCAGACACCATACAAAATTATATGGCACATATAAGGCGGAACACACACAGATAAAGCGGCGGATGCCGCTTTTTCTTTACTATTTTTGAATGGTATTGTATAATTATTTCAAAAAAAAGGAAGTAATTTTTATATGAATATATCAGAATTTATTGAACAGGGAAGAGCGGTTCTCGGAATGGAATTCGGCTCCACAAGAATTAAGGCCGTGCTTACGGATGATAACGGAAAAGTCCTTGCAACGGGACATCATGATTGGGAGAACAGGCTGCAGGACGGAATATGGACTTACAGTGAAAAAGACATTACAGGCGGATTAAGAGCATGCTATGCTTCCTTGGCGGCTGATGTATATGATAAGTATGATGTTTACATAACTTCACTGGCGGCACTTGGATTCAGTGGAATGATGCACGGATATATAGCACTTGATGAGAATGATAATTTACTTGTTCCGTTCAGGACATGGCGCAATACCATAACGGGCGAGGCATCCATGAAGCTTACATCGCTTTTTGGCTTCCATATTCCGCAGAGATGGAGTATTGCACATCTGTATCAGGCCATCCTTAACGGTGAGAAACATGTATCCGGTATAAAATACCTTACAACGCTTGCAGGCTATATACATTACAGGCTTACCGGCAATAAGGTCATGGGTGTCGGCGAGGCGTCGGGAATGTTTCCGATTGATTCATCAGCTTGTGATTATGATAGGAAATATATGGAACAGTTTGATGAGCTTATTACAGACAGACATTATGACTGGAAACTACGCGATATCCTGCCGCGCGTTCTTACCGCGGGAGAAGATGCGGGATGCCTGACGGATGATGGTGCGGCACTTTTGGACGCATCCGGAAAGCTTAAGGCGGGGGCACATTTATGCCCACCGGAGGGGGATGCCGGAACGGGAATGACAGCCACGGATGCAGTCGGTGTAAGAACCGGAAACGTGTCGGCCGGAACATCCGTATTTGCAATGGTTGTACTCGATAAACAGCTTGAGAAGCTTCACGAAGAGCTTGATATGGTTACGACGCCTGATGGAAGTCCCGTTGCCATGGTGCATTGCAATAACTGCACATCCGATATTAACGCGTGGGCCGGACTTTTCATGGATTTTGCAAAATGTATGGGATTTAAGGTGGATACCGGCAAGGTGTATGAAACACTTTTTACCAAGGCTCTTGAAGGCAGCGCCGATTGCGGCGGAATAGTTACATGCAATTATTTTTCCGGCGAGCATATTACGGGCTTTGACGAGGGCAGGCCTCTTGTAGTAAGACAGCCGGATTCAACACTTAACATCGCCAATTTTATGAAGTCCAATATATACAGTTCGATTGCATCCCTGAAAATAGGCCTTGATATTCTCTTTAAGGATGAGAAAGTGGGACTTGACAGAATTACCGGTCATGGAGGCTTTTTCAAGACACCGGTTGCCGGACAGAGAATTATGGCCGCAGCCATGAACACACCTGTTACCGTTATGGAGAATGCAGGTGAGGGCGGAGCATGGGGAATGGCATTGCTTGGATTATATATGATACATAATAAAGAATACAATTCTCTCGGTGATTTTCTGCACAACAGAATATTTGCTGATGTCAGATCCACAGTTATAAGTCCGGTGGCAGAGGATGTGAGGGATTTTGACGATTATATGGACCGCTACAAGACAACTTTGAAAGTTGAGAAGGCGGCAACGGAAGGTTGTTAAGATATGAAGAAAATTGTTATGGGCATTCTTGCGCATGTTGATGCGGGCAAGACCACGCTTACCGAAGCACTGCTTTATAAGAGCGGTGCGATAGACAGACCGGGGCGTGTGGATAACAAGGATGCTTTTCTGGACAATTATGATATTGAAAGAGCCAGGGGGATTACTGTTTTTTCCAAGCAGGCAGTCATACATTACGGTGATGTGGAATATACACTGATTGATACGCCGGGGCATGTGGATTTCGGAGCCGAGATGGAGAGAAGCCTTATGATTCTTGACTATGCGGTGTTAGTAATCGATGGTTCGCGCGGAGTGCAGAGTCATACCGCGACATTATGGCGCCTCCTTGAGAATTACAGGATACCGACATTTGTTTTTGTCAATAAAATGGACAGGGACGATACCGACCGCAAAGCAGTGCTTGACGGAATGGCTGCGGAACTTTCGGACCGGATAATTGATTTCACGGATGGCATACCTTATGAGGATGTGTCATTATGCGATGATAGTCTTTTTGATGAATTTATGACTCATGAAACTATTGTATCTGAGAATATTGCGAAAGCAGTAAGCAGACGGCTGATTTTTCCGTGTTTTATGGGCTCGGCGCTGAAACTTGACGGTATTGATAATCTTATGCAGTGCATGTCAAAACTGGTAATCCGCCCGGAATATCCGGATGAATTTTCCGGACTGGTATATAAGATAGCATACGGACAGCGCGGTGAGAGACTGACTTACATCAAGATAACCGGAGGACGGTTAAGAGTCAGGGATGTGATACGCGGAAAGCATGCGGACGGCACAAGCTGGGAAGCCAAGGTGAATGAGATACGCGTCTATAATGGTGGACGGTACAATAGCATTTCAGAAGCAGAACCGGGAATGGTATGTGCGGTTGGCGGATTGACTGAGTCTGATACAGGAGATGTGTTCGGTCAGGAACAGGCAGTTTTTGAGGCAAATCTTGTGCCGGTAATAACATATAAGATGATTCTGCCAGAGGGGGCGGATGCGAGGGAGGTGTATCCTGAAATTGCAAGGATAGGGCAGGCTAATCCTGAACTGGAAGTCAGATTCAATAACGACAGCAGGGAAATCAATGTAAAAGTAATGGGACCTGTGCAGGCGGAAATCCTGATTAATCTGGTTAAAGAGCGTACCGGACTTGAGGTGTCGCTTGGCAGGGGACACATAGTATATAAAGAAACAATTGATGACACGGTAATGGGAAGCGGACATTTTGAACCGTTAAGGCATTATGCGGAGGTACATCTAAGGCTTGAACCGGGTGCACGCGGAAGCGGCATGGTTTTTGATACTGAATGCAGTGAGGAAGTTCTGGCCCGTAACTGGCAGCGGCTTATTCTCACTCATCTTGCAGAACGCAGGCACAAAGGTGTCCTTACAAGGGCTGCCATAACCGATATTAAGATAACGCTCGTTTCGGGAAGAGCTCACATTAAGCATACCGAAGGCGGAGATTTCAGACAGGCTGTGTATCGCGCTGTAAGACAGGGGCTGATGAAGGCAAAGAGCAGACTGCTTGAACCTTATTACAGATTCAGGATGGAACTTCCGAATGAATGCGTAGGACGGGCAATGACCGATGTAATGCAGATGAGCGGCATGGCGGAGCCGGTGGAAAATGACGGTGCAATAACGGTATTGTGCGGACGGGCACCTGTGTCCGGGCTGATGGAATACGCCTCGGTACTCATGTCGTATACACACGGCAAGGGTAAGATAGAATTTGTACTTGACGGATACGATTATTGCCATAATGAATCGGAAGTAATAGAAGCTTCCGGGTATGACCCGGAGAGCGATACCGTTAACACTGCGGATTCTGTTTTCTGTGCACATGGAGCGGGATATGTGGTTCCGTGGTATGAGGCGGATGCTCATATGCATGTACAGGATGAGGAAACAGATTTTGATATTGTAATTCCTGATACTTACAGGTCTGATGTCAGAGGGCAGATAGATTTGTCGATAGGTACCGAAGAAATAGATGATATCATAGCTAAAAGCGGTGGCTCAAACAGTGCACCTAAGTCATCATCGCACCGGGGGCTTTACGGGAAACGCACGCATACATCATCGCCTGTTACCAGAACATATAAAGGCAGTGCGGTGCGTAAGCCGTATCTTCTGGTTGACGGGTATAATGTTATTTTTGCCTGGAAAGAATTAAATGAACTGGCAGCGCAGAATATCGACAGTGCGAGAGACCGGCTTATGGACATCATGTGCAATTATAAAGCCGCGGTAAGTGCAGATGTGATTGTGGTATTTGATGCCTACAGAATCAAAGGCCATGACACGGAACACCTTGACGTTAATAACATTCATGTGGTATATACCAGGGAAGCGCAGACAGCGGACAGATATATAGAAGAATTTGCACATGAAAACGGAGCCAGATATGACATAACCGTTGTCACCTCGGATGGCCTGGAGCAGATCATAATCCGCGGTGAGGGATGCCGGCTGATTTCCTCGAGGGAATTTGAAAAAGAAGTCAAAAGAGTATGCGATGAGCACCTTAGAAGTTACAGTGACGGCAGCCGCGAAAGCAACAGGACTTATCTCGGCGAATGGCTTAATTTGTAAAAATATATTGACGTTTTATGGCAGTAATGCAATAATCAAATAAGTTACAGTTATTATGGAGGATGAAATGGATAACGCACAATTAGCACAATTACTTTTCCCGGATGTAGATAAGACACCGGAATATTATGAGGAAAAGTTTCCGTATAGAAAACTTCCTTCCAAGGCACAGGTTACACGTATGGCACCGAGTCCTACAGGATTCATACACCTCGGTAACCTTTACAGCGCACTCGCTGATGAGAGAATAGCACATCGTAACGGAGGCGTGTTCTATTTAAGAATAGAAGATACGGATGAGAAGCGTAAGGTAGATGGTGCAGTTGAGACTATTATTAATGTTTTGAGATATTTTGACATAGAATTTGACGAGGGAGCAGGTTTTCCGGATGATGCGCCACAGAATGCATACGGTCCTTATTTCCAGCGCCAGCGTGTCGAGATTTATCACGCATATGCCAAGAGCCTTGTAGAGAGAGGGCTTGCATATCCGTGCTTTTGTACCGAGGAAGAGCTTGAGAAAGTAAGGCTTGAACAGGAAGCTGACAAGGTTCTTACGGGATATTATGGCAAATATGCTCATTGCCGTGATTTAAGCTTCGATGAGATTAAGAGAAGAATAGATGCAGGAGAGACTTATGTATTGAGACTCCGTTCGCAGGGAAGTCCGGATAAGGAAATCACTTTCGTGGACAGCATTATGGGAGAAATCAAGCTTCCTGAGAACATTCATGACATTGTGCTTCTTAAGAGAGACGGAGTACCGACATATCATTTTGCGCATGCAATAGACGATCATCTTATGAGAACGACTACTGTTATCAGAGGCGGTGAGTGGCTTGCGTCGGTTCCTACACACTATGAGCTTTTCCATGTACTCGGCTTTAAGATGCCGGCGTACGGACATACGGCCCACCTTATGAAGTTTGATGAAGAGACCGGTGGCAAGCGTAAGCTCTCCAAGAGAAAAGATCCGGAGCTTTCACTTGATTATTACCGTAAGGACGGCTATCATCCGAGAACCATGAAGGTATATCTTCTTACATTGCTCAATTCAAACTTTGAGGAATGGTATGAGAAATTCCCGGATAAGGATATTAATGAATTTCCGTTTTCAATCGAGAAGATGAGCCAGTCCGGTGCACTTTTTGATAAAGATAAGCTTCATAATATATGTAAAAACGAACTTGCGCGCCTCTCGGAGGATGAGATGTATGATTTCCTTCATGAATGGGCTGTGGAGAATGAGCCGGAGAAAGCTGCGATATGGTTTGCCGACAGGGAAAAGATGCTTGCAGTGCTCAGACTTTACATGGGAATCGGCATGAAACGCCGCAGAAAAGATTTCATATATGCAAGACAGATTATGGAACTTATCGGTTACTTCTTCGGAACTTCAGAGTCCGAGGAAAAGGACGGATTCAAGCTTGATGCACAGCTTACAAAGGATGTTCTTAAAGAATATCTTGCGACATATTCACATGAAGCCGATAATCAGGCTTGGTTTGATAACCTTAAGGTGATTGCAGGTAAATTCGGTTTTGCTGCCGACATGAAGGCATACAAGGCTGAACCTGATAATTACAAGGGAAGTATATCGGATGTGGCAGAGATGGTAAGAATAGCAGTTACCGGAAAAGCCAATACACCTGATTTATGGACGATAATCCATATTATAGGTGAAGATGATATGCGTGCCCACATAAATGCAGCTATAGAGACACTGGATTAACGGGTGTGGAAAAAGGAGGATAATATGGACAATCAGAACAACAACGGCCAGTCAAACCAGAATTACAACCAGGGATATAACGGCCAGCCAAACCAGAATTACAACCAGGGATATAACGGCCAGCCAAACCAGAATTACAATCAGGGATATAACGGCCAGCCAAACCAGAATTATAACCAGGGCTATAATCAGTACAACAACTACAATCAGAATTACAACCAGGGATATAACGGTCAGCCAAACCAGAATTACAACCAGGGCTATAATCAGTACAACAACTACAATCAGAATTATAATCAGGGATATAACGGACCGATGCCTAACGAATTCCGTGAAGAGAAAAATGTTGCTGTCTGCATAATCCTTACATTTGTTACATGTTCGATTTATATGTGGTTCTGGATGTATAATATGATTAAGAAAATCAGAATGCTTGCCAATGACACAAGCGATATGATAGGAGAATACCTTCTCCTTATGCTTGTACCATATTACAATGTTTACTGGGTATATACAAGAGGCAAAAAGATTTCCGAAGAAGCAGCAAGAAGAGGTATACAGATTACAGACAACAGTGTACTTTATCTTATTCTTAATCTTCTCGGCCTTTCCATCGTATCATATGCAATGATGCAGAACGATCTGAATAAGCTGGCAAGAATGCTTTAACACATAGGAACAGCGACTAAGGGACTGTGATATACAGTCCCTTTTTAAATAGGAGGCACAAATGACATTACAGCAGCTTACATACCTTGTGAAGACGGCCGAATGCGGAAACATGACTGAGGCCGCGGGTGAACTTTTTATATCACAGCCGAGCCTCAGTGCTTCGATAAGTAATCTGGAAAAAGAAATGGGCGTTAAAATTTTTGTGAGAACGAAAAAGGGCGTCACAGTAACACGTGATGGCGAGGAACTTTTATCATATGCCAGAATGCTTCTTGAGCAGGCGGATATTATGAAAGAACACTTTGGCGTCAATAATAAGAGAGATCCCAAATTCTCTGTATCATGCCAGCATTATTCATTTGCGGTAAATGCGTTCGTGGACACGGTTAATGAGTTTGATGCTGATAAGTACAGCTTCATATTAAGGGAGACACAGACCGGTGAGATAATCGATGATGTAGCGCAGGGCAGGAGTGAACTTGGAATACTGTATCTGTCAGAACATAACGAGGAGGTCATCACCAAACTCATCAGGAAAAATGACCTTATTTTTGAAGAACTTTTTGTCGCCGGACCGCATGTGTTCATATGCCGGAAACATCCGCTGGCATCAAATAAATCCGTTACTATAGAGGAATTACAGGCATACCCGTATCTGGTGTATGAACAGGGAGACAGAAATTCATTCTATTTCTCGGAAGAGTTCTTAAGTGTGCTTGACTTTCCAAAGATAATCCAGGTAAGGGACAGAGCCACATTGTTCAGTCTTGTAATAGGACTTAACGGTTTTACAGTCAGCTCCGGTGTAATAGATGATAAATTAAACAGCCCGGATATAATTGCAAAGCCACTTGAAACAGATGATTATATGAGAATAGGCCTTGTAAGGCGTAAAGAGGCTATACTGAGCCGGTATGCCTGCTATTACATGGAATCAATTAAGCGATATATACCATAGAAGATAATTGCACAAGAAAGGTATCCTCATTACCGTATTGCCGGTAGTGGGGATATTTTTTTAAATAAAAGTGTTGACAGCAAACAATAATGATGTATAATGAACATATGAACAGATGAACATATGTTGATACGAAAGCAAAATCAACGTAAGTTCCGGAAAGGAGGACATATGCAGGCAGAAGTGGATGAGGAACAGACAGAGATTGAAGATATTGCCAGACGTGTGACGGATAACCAGCCTGCGGAGGAAGTGCTGTACGATCTTGCAGAACTTTTTAAAGTGTTCGGAGATTCTACGAGAATACGAATCCTGTACGCACTTGTGGAAAGTGAACTTTGTGTCGGAGATCTTGCGCAGATTCTTGGAATGGGACAGTCGGCGGTAAGCCATCAGCTTAAGATACTTAAGGATGCGAAGCTGGTAAGATACAGGAGAGAAGGAAAGAGCGTGATATACGCCCTTGATGATGAACATGTAAGAAATATACTTAACATGGGAATGGAACATGTTGAAGAATAATTAATTTATTAAAAGGAGATTTGATATTATGAAGAAAACATACGGAGTAGAAGTTGATTGTGCTAACTGCGCAGCCAAGATGGAAGAAGCAGTTAAGGCTACGGCAGGAGTTAAGGATGCAGCATTGAGTTTTATGACACTGAAACTTAAAGTTGAATTCGAGGATGGCGCTGATGTGGATGCGGTAATGAAAGAAGCATACAAGAACTGTAAGAAAGTTGAGGATGATTGCGAAATCTTCCTGTAATCCTTTATAGAAAAAGAGGTATGTGATATGACAGCAAAACAGAAAAATGTATTATACCGAATAATAATATCGGCGGTTCTGCTTGCGGCGATATGGATTGTATCCGAATTTGCCGATATGCCATGGTGGCTTGAAGGAATATTGTATCTGATACCATATTTTGTTATTGGATACGATATCTTAAGAAAAGCAGTAAAAGGAATCTTAAAAGGTCAGGTTTTCGACGAAAATTTCCTTATGGCTATAGCAACGATTGGAGCCATAGGATTGAAAGAATTCAGGGAAGGCGTTGCCGTTATGCTTTTCTATCAGGTAGGTGAACTTTTCCAGTCCTGCGCCGTTGGAAAGAGCAGAAAAAATATCGCTGCCCTGATGGATATCAGACCTGACTATGCTAATGTCATGGTTGACGGTAATCTTGAGAGAGTCGATCCTGATGATGTGGAAATAGGAACGGAAATCATAGTAAACCCGGGTGAGAAGGTTCCTATTGACGGTGTGGTTACCGATGGCAGTTCGACACTAAATACAAGCGCTCTTACGGGAGAGAGCGTGCCTCGTGAAATCGCATGCGGAGATGAAATCATAAGCGGCTGCATAAATCTCACGGGCGTTATTAAGGTAAGGACGACCAAGGAATTCGGTGAGTCAACCGTTTCAAAGATTCTTGACATGGTTGAGAATTCGAGCATGAAGAAATCACGGTCTGAGAACTTCATAACAAGATTTGCTAAATATTACACACCAATAGTATGTTACAGTGCGCTTGCACTGGCAATACTTCCGCCGCTTGTATCCCTTATTATCGGGGTTTCGCCTGAATGGCAGAAGTGGGTTATCAGGGCACTTACATTCCTGGTAATAAGCTGTCCTTGTGCGCTTGTTATATCCATTCCTCTTAGTTTCTTTGGCGGAATCGGATGTGCATCAACCAACGGAATACTGGTTAAGGGTTCCAATTACCTTGAAGCACTTGCTTCAACGGGATATGTAGTATTTGATAAAACAGGCACGCTTACCAAGGGAGTGTTTGAAGTAAACGGTGTTTTTGCGGAAAACGGATTTGACAGCCACGAGCTTCTTGAGTATGCGGCATATGCGGAGAATGCGTCAAGCCATCCGATAAGCTTAAGCCTTAAGAATGCATACGGTAATAAAATCGATGCGGATAAGGTAAGCGGTATAGAAGAAATTGCCGGACACGGAGTAAGTGCCGTTGTGGACGGTTGCAAGGTATATGCCGGTAATCTTAAATTAATGAATAAAATAGGCGTTCAGGTTGTCAATGAACATAATGACGGTACTATAGTTTATGTTGCTGTAGATGATAAATATGCCGGATGTATTGTAATCTCGGATGTAATCAAACCGACAACGAAACAGGCAATAGAAGGTCTTAAGAACCAGAATATAAAGACAGTAATGCTTACAGGGGATTCAAAGGCCGTGGCTGACAGAGTAGCAGCGGAAATCGGAATCGATATAGTAAAAAGTGAACTTCTCCCGGCAGATAAAGTTGCAGAAGTTGAAAAACTTATTGAAAACAAGAACCCGAAGGAAAAAGTTGCTTTCGCAGGTGATGGTATTAATGATGCACCGGTGCTGTCGAGAGCCGATATAGGTATAGCGATGGGAGCACTCGGATCGGATGCGGCAATAGAGGCGGCAGATGTTGTACTTATGGATGATGACCCGGCCAAAATATCGCTCGCAATGAGAATTGCAATCAAGACATTGAGGATCGTTAAAGAAAATATAGTATTTGCACTTGCCATAAAGCTTGTGTGCCTTGTGCTCGGAGCACTCGGTATAGCCAATATGTGGATTGCCATATTTGCCGATGTAGGAGTTATGGTTATCGCAGTAGTTAATGCAACGAGAGCATTAAGATTAAATAAACAGAAGTAAAAAGGGCGTGTGAAAAACGAGGTGACTATTTGGAAGGTTCAATTAAGGTTTATCGTAAACAGCGATTAAATTCAAAGTGAAGCCTTCAAACGGAACTCAAAAACAGAGTGGCCACACCAGAGTATTGATTTACTCCGGTGTGGTCATTTTCATAAATGGTTGATAAATGCTGGCATTTCTGTTATACTATTATACAAATATTGAAACGGATAAAAGCATCAATAAATATGTACATGAAAATTAAGAAAACGTATCTATTCCAATACTATATTTACAAAATCAAAGGAGGATTCAGATGAAAAAATTAAAGCATAATTTTAAGAAAGGAATGGCGTTTGTTCTTACCTTTGCCATGATAGCAGGACTGGTTCCTGCTATGTCAGGCGGAGCAAATAAGGTGCAGGCAGCATCCGGTTCGGGAACGGAACCAAGTGTGTCAGCCTATGCCACAAAGACACAGTTGATGGATAATACATTTGCCCCGAATGCAGATGGAACTGCAGAAAATTATGGAATGATTGTATTTGGTAAAAAATCAGATGGAATAACAGCACAGGAATGGTATATCTTAGGAGAGGATAAGGGTGTATCAGGGGATAATACCATCATCTTTGCCACAAGCCCCATAGCAACAGGGCAGAAGTTTAATTCAAGCTATGACAATAAGTCTTTTGCTTCAAGTTTTGGTGTATATGCAAGTAATCCATCAGAAGTATATGCAAACCACTACGGAGCAAGTGAACTTCGAGTGGCATTGCAGGGTATGGCTACGAATACAAACTATTTCACCACAGCCGAGCAGGGCTTGATGAATGCTACCACAGTGAAAACGAAGGACACGAAGAACAGTAATGTGACCTATACCACCACAGACAAGCTGTATGCATTACAGGGAAATAATTATGGTGATAAAAAACTGTTGGCAGGAACCAGTGACAGTACAGTACTTGCCGTGTATAGTTACTGGGACGGCTATTCTTGGAGCAACGATTCTGTGTTCTGGCTGCGCTCGCCTTACGCTGATGATGCTAACATTGCGTCGCTCGGTTTTACGGGCTCTGGTGTCGGCAGCCGCAATGTTGACTACGATTACGCTGTTCGGCCCGCTTCCAATCTGAATCTGTCATCTGTTCTCTTCGCATCTGCTGCGACAGCAGCATCATCTGATCAAGCAAAGTTAGGAACAATCGCATTGGATAAGGCGATGACTTTAAGACTAGATGGAACAGATAAGAATATTGGTACAGCAATATATAACACCACAACAGGTGATATTAATGTAACTAAGGGAAGCACCACAAGTAACGTAGCACTTGTAGTGCAGGGCAATGACGGAACAAAGGATTGGTATTACAGTAAACAGATTACGGGAACAGAGACTGTGAATGTATCTGATATAAAGACAAAGTTAAGTTCGTCAACAGACATAGATTTATCAGCCTGCAAAATCTGGCTGGAAATAACCGAAGATAATGTTTTATATGCAGTAAACGCAGAAAAAGAGATTGAAAAAATCAATACCACCTATGTAACCAAAGAACAGTTGATGAATTCATTTAAACCATACAGTGATGGAACTGCAGTAAATTACGGCAAGCTGGTATTTGGTAAGAAATCAGATGGAACAACAGCACAGGAATGGTACATCTTAGGAAAGGATGAGGGTGTATCAGGGGATAATACCATCATCGTTGCCGCAAGCCCGATTGCAAGAGGGCAGAAGTTTAATTCAGACATAAGCAATAAGAATGATGAAAATCTATGGTCAGATTGTGTTTATAGTGAAGCGACTATAACAGAAGTATACGCAAATCACTACGGAGCAAGTGAACTTCGTGATACACTGCAGGGTATGGCTACGAATACATCCTACTTCACCTCAGCCGAGCAGGGCTTGATGAATGCCACCACAGTGACAACGAAGGATACGAAGAATAGTAGTGTAACCTATACCACCACAGACAAACTGTATGCGTTACAGGGAGATTATGATAATGACCAATACTTGTGGGCAGGAACCGATGACAGTACAGTACTTGCCATGAGTGGTTACTTGAGGAACGGAGAGTGGTTCTGGCTGCGCTCGCCTTACGGTCGTAGTGGTGACACTGCGTTGTGCGCCAATGTCATTAAGTTAAGAAAACAAAAAAAGTATTGACAAGCAGAATAATTTGTGCGGCCGCATTCGCTACTGCCTTTATAGCGAATGCGGCCCTTGTAATTAAGATAATTTCTTTTTTACAGGAGGTCACCAAATGAATTTTGTTGAAAAACACAAAGAAAAATTATTTTCTTGCATTAATGAACTTGAGAAAGATAGAGAACTATGCTTCTATAATCCCAAAACCGACTTTGTCAGAAAACGCAAACTTACTTTTTCTTCTGTTATTAAATGCTTTTTGGTTATGGAGGGTTCATCTATTCAAAAAGAATTATTAAAGTACACGGATTATGATTCACAAGCCGCTTCTGATTCGGCATTTTGTCAACAGCGAAAAAAAATACGTCCGGAGGCTTTTATCTCTTTATTTCACAGGTTTACACAATCATTACCATGCAAAAATACATACAAAGGGTATCGGCTTTTGGCATGTGATGGCTCAAATTTATGTACTTCTATTATTTCAGATAATAAAAAATATATGCCTCAGGGAGGTTCTTCAAATTCTAAATGTAAATATCTTCATTTGAATGCTTTATACGATATTCAAAATGATATTTATACAGCAATAGATGTGGAACCTGCAAGAATTAAAAATGAAAAGTCAGCTTTAGTACGTATGTTGTATGAACAACCAAAAGAACAGAAAGCAATATATATCGCAGACAGAGGTTATGAATCTTATAATGTCATTGCCCACATTGACTCATTAAAGCAAAAATTTCTAATACGTATTAAGGATAATAGTGTTGGTGGATTTTTAAAATTCTTTTCTCAACCGGATTCTGAGGAATTTGATGAAGAATATACAAGAAAATTCACAAGAAAATCCTCGCGCAAATATACCAAAATGAACGAAACTCACATTCCGATTCGTCACAAATACCATCAAATGAATTTTTTTACCGAGGAACATGAAGAATATGAAATAAATTTTCGTATTATAAGATTTGCGCTAAAAGGTGGTGGGTATGAATGCTTAATCACAAACCTGCCTAAAGAAGATTTCGCTACAGAGGAAATAAAAGAGCTGTACCATTTACGTTGGGAAATAGAAACATCATTTAGAAAATTAAAATACACAATCGGGTTAAATTATTTTCATGGAAAAAAGGAAGAATTGGTTCTTCAGGAGATATATTCAAGAGTAATTATGTATAATTTTAGCCAGGTTATTGCAGGGTGTATAATCACAGAAAAGAAAAACAAAAAATGGAAATATAAGGTTGATTTCAAACGAGCAGCATCAGTATGCAGAAAAATCTTAACAGGAAAAATAATATTAAAAGAAATCGTTAAACTATTAGAAAGAAATATGATTCCGTCCCGCCCGGATAGATCATATGAAAGAAACCGAACGAGAATAAATTCTCTTTGGATTCAGCACTATAGTATATAACGATTTCCAAATATAATATATACCTAATTTAGACAGAAAGCAATCTGTCTTTTTGTGATACAAAAAAATTCACGACTACATTTTTTTGCTGAAAAATGCAGCCGTGAAAGTCAAAAATTTTCTTAACTTAATGACATTGGTTGTGCGCGGATCGGGGCTATTATGTCATCCTCGGCCGTGTCGACATCGACTCCGGGAGCCCTGTTCAGCCCGCTTCCAATCTGGATCTGTCATCTGTTCTCTTCGCATCTGCTGCGACAGCAGCATCATCTGGTACAGAAGCAGGAACGATTGCAGAAGGTACAGCGATGACCTTAAGACTGGATGGAACAGATAAGAATATTGGTACAGTAACCTATAACACCACAACAGGTGATATTAAGGCGGTGAAGGGTGGTGCTACCTCACAAACCGTGGCACTTGTTGTGCAAGGCAAAGATGAAACAAATGATTGGTATTACAGTAAGAAGATTACAGGAACAGATGTTGTGAACGTATCTGCTATTGAGGCAGAATCATATACACCGGCATCAATCGATTTATCAACCTGCAAAATTTGGCTGGAAATAACCGAGGATAATGTGGCTTATGCGGTCAATGCAACTGAGACAAATATTAAAATAATTCATTCAATAGCAATTACAGATATTGATACTCCGATGCCTGATACTGCATTGGATACCGAAGCATCATGTACAACAGAAGGTGTAAAAAGCACCACACCACAGATTACATGGACAACAAGTGATACCACAGCGGGATATAATATGAGATACACGGCAAGCATTACACTTACAGCAGATACAGGCTATGAATTTGCAGATAATGTGACAGCTACCGTATCAGGCAATACTGCAACGAGCGTTACACAGAATGCTGCAGATGGTACATTGACAGTAACCAAAGAATTTACAACAGACAAGAGAAAGATAGAAAGTGTAGCTGCGCCGACAGTACCGGCAAATAATACATTTACAACTTACTATGGCTATGACGGATATGATGAAACTCCTATAAGCGGAACTAACACGGAGCTTGGCAAGACGGCAACAGTAACATTTGAAGGAACAATGTCACCAACTACAGCAGATATGGCTGTGACATGGACCATTGAGAGTAACGGAGGAGTTTATGACAATACGCCGGGAGCAGAGAACACCTTTAGGTGGACAATCCCTGAATCTGCATTGACAAATTATAATGCTGTTTACTGTCAGGGCTATGATATAAGTACAGGCAATATCACAGGCACGATTAAGCTTAAGAATAAAGCCGCAACATCTGTCACCATCACCGGAACAGACAGCAGTATAGCATATACAGGTGCAACCGTTGATGTATCAAAGTATTTTAATATCGACGCTAATGCAGGAACTGCAACATATACACTTGTTACCGGAACGAATGGCGGAACCGGAGAAGGTACGCTTTCGGATAAAACACTTACCGTAATCCATACAGGAACCTTTAAGATTAAGGTAAGTACTGCAGCAAACGGAATCTATGCGGCAGGAGAGAAAACAGTTACTCTTACGGTAGATAACGGAACTATCCTGTATAAGGCAACTGATTCCAGCACAACCTATGACGGACAGCCACACAGCATCAGCGTGAGCGTGACTAATCCTGAAGGAACAGATGTAACCTACAGCACCGATGGCGTAACCTACGGCAGTGATAGTCCTTCTTTTAGCAATGAAGGTACGCATACCGTATACTATCGGATTACGAAGGATAACTATACCACCGTTGAGGGTTCAAAGACAGTAACCATAAATAAGAAGCCTGTTACCATAACAGCACATGAACAGAATATTGTCTGGGGTAATGATATTAACCAAAGTCTGTATACCGTATCAGAGGATGGACTCATTACAGGTGACAGCATTAAAGAAATAACCCTTACACCAAGCACAACAGCTCGTACAGAGAATGGAACAATCTCCGTAAGTGGTGTGAAGATTGAAAATGCTGCAGGTGCGGATGTGACAGCCAACTATGATATTACAATGGCTAATGGTAATTTGAAGATTACCCACGATACAGCCCTTGCTCCTGAGCGGATTGAAGCATCAAAGACAAAGACCACGTATACAGCAGGCGATACCCTGAATGTGGACGACCTTGCAGTCACTGCGTACTATGCAGACGGATACAGTGAACCTGTGCAGGATTATACAACCAATGTATCCACAATAGATATGTCAGCGGATGGAGATAAGACACTGACAGTATCATATACTAAGAATGGCGTAACAAAGACAAAGGATATTACCATAAAGGTAAATGCAGTTCCGGCATCTTATAAAATTATATCTGGTGCAGACAGTGAGTGGAAGCAGAATACAGACGGAACCATCACTATCGTAGGAAATGGAGAATTTTCTAAATTTGAAAGCGTAAAAGTTGATGGAAGCATAATTGATGCAAAGAACTACACCGCAAAAGAAGGTTCAACGATTATTATCTTAAAGGCAGATTACCTGAAAACACTTTCTGTCGGAACACATTCATTTGAAATCGTATGGGCAGATGGCTCAGCAGCTACAAGCTTTAAGGTAAGCAAGAATACATCAGATAGTGAAGGCAGTAAAGACAACAGCCAGCAGCCAACACCACCTCAGACTGGCGATAACAGCCGTCCAATGCTCTGGGTGACATTATTAGCTCCTTCACTTGCCGGTCTGCTTGCATTGTTAAGTGTACGCAGGAAAAAAGATGATGAATATATGCAGCGTTAAGACTTATGGCATATAATTTCATAAAAGGGATAACCGGGTTGTGCTCGGTTATCCCTTTTAAGATGGAAGCCTCAATCCCTGTTTGTCGCAGAATTGAGAAGCAGCTTATATATTCATTTCTTTCTCAAAATCCCATTCATCATAAGTACATTCAAGATTGGTAAATTCAGCCCGGTTATGGTTTCCGACTGCATATAATCCGATAACAACACCGGTAAAACCGCCGGCAACTTCACTCGAAAGAAACTTGGTATACGCATCGCCAAGGAAAATTTCCCTGCCGTTATCCCACACATAGAAATGATACTGCATGCTGTCTGAACGTATTATAAGTCTTATGTTGTCACCGCTTACGGGAACTATCGACTGAACATGCCTGATATTGCCGATATTCAGTTTAAGTACAGCCTCGTGTCCGAAAGCTCCCCTGCGTAGTGCAATATCATAATGTTCAAATTCATCCATGTATAATGTAATGCCGGCTTCACCGCGTTCACACCTTACATCACACTCACAGTCCATATCAAAATCACGCTGTCTTATTCCGATGAAAGTAGGAGTGTCACATTCATCCAACGTGATGTCTGTACCATATAAGACAGCTGAATGTCCGGAAAGCTCGTAATTTGAGGTGACAGGATGCCTTAAATAACACCAGTCTTTATCCCATTCTGTAGATTCAAAAGTATATTTTTTGATAGGCTGCTGTGCAAAATCACCTGCGATTTCATAAGAATAATCCGTGGTGCCGGCAGTTCCCGCACTGAACCATCCGTTAGCATCAAATGTAACCGGTGTGAGGAAAACTTCGCGTCCGAGGTGATGATAAGGCTGCCACATATGGATCTGCCTGAAACCGAGTGACAGGATGTGCCAGTCGCCGTGTGCATCCTGAATTAAGTCACCATGACCGATTCCCTGAATCAGGAAAGGTGCTTTGTTACGGTTAGTAAGAACCGGATTGTACGGATAATTGGTAAACGGACCCCAAGGATTGTCAGAGCGCGCGTAAGTAATCATGTGGCCGTATTCCGTGCCGCCTTCGGCAGCCATAAGATAATAGCTTCCGTTAATTTTGTAAAGATGCGGGCTTTCAAGATAACGTCCGCCTGAACCCTGCCAGATGGTACGGCTTGGCGTGAGCTTACGGCCGGTGGCAATATCAATTTCGCACTGGACAACGCCCGGAACACCGTTATCATCGGAACCGTTGCTGATAAAGTAAGCATGTCCGTCTTCAAAATAAAGAGAAGGATCAATTCCGTTCTGGTCGACCGTTATTGGTTCTGACCATTCTCCGCGGATGTCGTCGGTATATACATAGAAATGTTTGTGAGTCGTATCATTGGTGGTAACCATATAGAAACGGCCGTCATTAAACCTTATGGTAGGAGCAAATACACCGCCGGAACTGTTGATTTTGTTAAGCATGACCTGTGATGGCCTGGTAAGGACATGGCCTATCTGATTCCAGTTAACGAGGTCTTCGCTTTCAAAAAGCGGTACTCCCGGGAAAAACTGGAACGAACTGCATACAAGGTAATATCTGCCATTAGCGGCACATACACTCGGATCGGGATAAAATCCCTTTAAAACAGGATTGGTATATTTCATAACAAACCTCCAAAAATAAATATATAATTATTGTAGCATTGCCACAAGACTTTGTACAATCGTGTTTTTTTCAGCAGAATTATATTACTTATTGCATATGAGCTTTATATAAATTTAATAATTTATTATTCTTTTTTAATGGAATAATCGGAAAAAAAAGAGTAAGATGTATATAAATCAAGATGAAAGGGAACAGATTTATGTCACGATTCAGAGATAAATTTTCTAATTTTATGTCAGGAAGATACGGAACGGACGAATTCGGCCGTTTCCTTAATATAATTACGATTATTCTGTTAGTCATATCAATATTTGTGAAAGTGGTATTTATTCCTGCATTGCTTGTACTGGGATACTCTTATTTCAGAATGTTTTCACGTAACTACGCGGCAAGAAGTGCGGAAAATCAGAAATATTGTTCAATACGGTATCGTAACGGAAGAGGCAGCCGCGGAACATACGGCAGTAGTAATACGTATTCCGGCCGCCCGATGACCAATAAGGAGAAACAGGCTGCTGACCGCAAGACACACCGCATATTCAAATGCCCGAACTGTTCACAGAAAATAAGGGTTCCTAAGCATAAGGGCAGAATATGTATAAAGTGCCCGAATTGCAGAATTGAGTTTATTAAGAAGACCTGATACGGAGGACTTGGATGTTCGGATATATTACAGTCAACAAAGATGAACTGAAGATCAAGGATTATCGCCGGTACAGGGCTTTCTACTGTGGCGTGTGTCATAGTCTTGGAGAACATTACGGTTTGTCGGGAAGGATGACACTCACATATGATATGACGTTTATGGCGATAGTTCTTTCTGCCCTTTATGAGGATAGTACTGTTCCGGCAATGCACAGGTGCATCCCGCATCCTGTCAGGAAACATGAGGCATTGTATAATGAGTATACCGATTATGCTGCAGCGGTTAATATTATGCTGACGTATTATAAGCTGAAAGATGACTGGGAGGATGAGAGAAAAATCAAATCTAATGCCTTTGCAGCACTTATTAAATCAGCTTTTAATAAATCAAAGAGCCTTTATCCGAGACAGGCACGAGCAGTAGAGACATATATCGCAGAGCAGAAAGAGTGCGAGAATCTGAAGACGGAGTCCCCTGATATTGCAGCCGGACCTACAGGAAGAATGCTTGCCCAGATATTTGATTACAGGCAGGATGAATGGAGTGAGAATCTAAGGCGTATGGGCTTTTATCTGGGCAAATATATATATATTATGGATGCGTTTGATGATTTGGAGCGGGATATCCGTAAAGATAACTATAATCCGTTTGCCGGGGTGTCGGAAAGCCCAAGCCTGGAGGATGATGTCAGACAGATTGAGATAGCATATGCTTCGGAAGCGGCGAAAGCATTTGAAGCACTGCCGGTGCTTGACAATGCTGATATAATTAGAAATATAATTTATTCCGGAATCTGGTCAGGATTCAATAAGGTCTGCAGCCGCAGGCATGGGACCGGTTCCGAGGAGAGGAAATAGCATGACAGACCCGTATTCAGTGCTTGGCGTATCAAGGGATGCAAGCGCGGATGAGATTAAGAAAGCATACAGAAAGCTTAGCAGGATATATCATCCGGATGCCAATGTCAATAATCCCAATAAGGCCCAGGCAGAGGAGAAATTTAAAGAAATACAGGAAGCATATAACCAGATCATGTTTGAACGTGAACATGGTGAGGGTTCTTATGGTAATAACAGAGCAGGATCGGGCCAGGGTGCCGGAGGAGGCACATACGGCGGATATGGTTACGGTGGATTTGGCGGATTTGGCCAGGGCTACGGAGGAACATATTCCAATGACGGACCGAGAATCAATGCCGCTATCAATTATATTAATAACGGCAGATATGCCGAAGCTATGAATGTGCTTGACGGAATGCCGTTGTCAGAGCATAATGCGAGATGGTATTATGTACATGCGTATGCTAATTACGGAATGGGCAATATCATTAATGCAAGAGAAGATGCCAGACAGGCGGTTAATCTGGAACCGGGCAATCAGGAATATATTAACCTCCTTTCCCAGCTGGAGAATGGCGGAACATGGTATCAGAACATGGGAAATGCCTATGATACAGGCAGCGGAAGCACAGGTTCGTGCTGTATGAGACTGTTGTGCCTTGAAATGCTTTGCAGCGGATGCTGCTGCGGAAGAGGCTGTATGTAATAACGGGAAGACATCGTATACGCGTTATAGGGCGAAAGATGTCTTCTTTTGCGTTTTTTATTACTTGATATGTAGTATTTTTTTATATAGAATCTATACACGGGAGATTAAGATGAACAGAGAAATCCAATACATATATGATATACCGAAGTTCTCACGGAAAACATCACTTGCCAATACGGAGAATTTCATTAAGGAACTGGGTGCGTCATGTCCGGATTCAAAGATAATACATGTGGCCGGAACCAACGGCAAGGGCTCGGTATGTGAATATCTTAACAGTATACTGAGGGAATCCGGTTATAATGTCGGACTTTTTACTTCACCGCATCTGGTGGACATAAATGAACGAATTGTATATAATGATACAATGATTTCGGATGAAGAATTTGAGAAGATTTTTGCGGTAACCAGGACAGCAGCTGAAAAGATGAACGAGCATCCGTCTTTTTTTGAGTTCCTTTTTGGAATGGCAATGAAATATTTTGCGGGTAAGTCACCGGATTATATAATACTTGAGACAGGACTTGGCGGAAGGCTGGATGCAACCAACATAATCAGGAAACCCGCTGTATGTGTAATTACCTCTATCGGCCTTGACCATATGGAATATCTTGGCAGTACTTATGCGGAGATTGCCGCAGAGAAAGCCGGAATTATTAAGCCGGATGTTCCGGTTGTCTGGATGCGGGACCGTAATGACGTGGCTGAAGTTATAGCGGACACTGTACGCAGACACAAAGCAATATCATATGAGATAAATAAAAAGAACATAAATATAATATATGCTGATGATAAAAAGATTGATTTTTCATTGGATAATATGTATTATTGTAATGAGTGCTTTGAGATAAATTCTCCTGCGCATTATCAACCGGAGAATGCTTCACTTGCGGTTACTGCAGCCAATGTATTGGGAATAACCGATACCGGTGTGATAAGAAAGGGCCTGTTAAAGGCATTCTGGATGGGTCGTATGCAGCGCATAACGGACGGATTTATCATTGACGGAGCACATAATGATGATGGAATCATACAGTTTCTTGATTCTGTGAGAATGCTTGAGCCGGAGGGCGGAAATGTTGTATTTTTCTCTGCGGTGAAGGACAAGCATTATGAAGGCATGATTGACAGCATATGCAAAAGCGGTCTTTTTGACCAATGTATTGCCATTCAGCTTGAAGACAGGAGAGGCCTTGATGTGCATACGATAGGAGAATGTTTCAGGCGTGGCGGGATGCCCGTTATTGAGGCAGAGAACATTGCGGACGGATGTGATCTTGCTTTTAAGAAAATCAAAGCCGGAAAGAATGTATTTGCAGTGGGTTCGCTGTATTTTGCAGGAGAAATTATCCGATATACAAGGAGGAATAATATATGATAGATTTTGACGAAGAGATTAAGAAGTTCCAGCCAAGCCTTGAGGTGGATGAAGCAGAAGATGCCATTTATAACAATGACACCACGGATGTCACGGCAGTCATTGATAAGATAGTCAGAGAAATCACGGATAAGCAATAGATTGGAGTTACACGATGAGATGTTATAAATGTAACAGCGTATTGTCGGATGAGGATTACTGTCTTAAGTGCGGAGCGGATGTTTCCGTGTACAAGATTGTAGTTAAAGCATCCAATTCATATTATAATCAGGGACTTGAGAAAGCGAGGGTCAGGGATCTTACCGGCGCGGTAACAGCGCTAAAGACCAGCCTCAGTCTTAATAAGAAGAATATTAAGGCACGCAATCTGTTAGGCCTTGTCTATTATGAGATGGGCGAACTTGCAATGGCTTTGTCAGAGTGGGTCATAAGCCTTAATCTTAAACAGGATCGCAATGTGGCGGAGGTATATATCCGTAAGGTTAAATCCAATCCCAATAAGCTCGAACTTATAAATCAGGCGGCCAGGAGGTATAATATTGCGCTTGCCAAGGCAAAAGAGGGCGGCGATGATGTTGCACTCATACAGCTTAAGAAAGTTGCTGCCACATATCCGAAATTTATAAGAGCCAATCTTCTTCTTGCACTTATATATATGAAACGTAATGAAGACGAGAGAGCACTTAAAGTATTGCACAGAGTTCTTAAGATTGACCGCAACAATACGCTGGCTCTTAAATATATTGATGAGATTAACGGCGCATCCCAGACGCAGCCGGCGGACGGCAATGAAGAATATTACAGAAATTCAAAGAGAAAACCTCTTTCGGGTAATGATGTCATATTGCCGCGCAATTCATATAAAGAGCCGTCAAGCGGCGTGTTTACGGTTGTATATATCCTGCTCGGAGTGGTTATAGGAGCCGCGCTTATATGGTTCCTTATCGTACCTGCCAAACTCCAGAGTTCGCAGCACGAGAATAATGACACTATCAAGAAATACAGTGAGCAGCTTTCGGGATACTCGGTAGAGATAACTACATTGGAGAAGCAGAACGAGGAACTGACCTCGCAATTGGATGCAGCCAATAAGGAACTCGAACAATATAAGGGCGATTCCGGAGAAACAGCATTGTATGCCAAACTGGTTGAAGCGGTAAGCGAATACCTTGCCAATGACGTTGATAAAGCAGCACTTGCATTAGCCGATATAGACGTAACGCAGCTTCCAACCCAGACAGCGAAGGATTTATATACAACGCTTGAAGATAAGTGTAATGGCGGTGCAAGAACGTTTTATATGGCAGGACTTAATGCATATAACCAGAAGAACTATGTGGATGCGGCCAAATACCTTGAGAAGGCTTACGAACTTGACAATAAGTCAGTCGAAACACCGTATTATCTTGCAATGTCGTATTTTGAACTTAATGACCTCGAAAATGCACAGAAATACGTGGATGTGGTCAATTCAAAGTTTGGTGATACAACATTTGCCAAACAGCTTAAGGAATATGTTGATTCGCGTACAGAAGAATAAACCACACTTTCAATAAGTGGCGGAGCAATTAATTATATATTAACTGCTCCGCTTTTTTTAGTAATATTGCAATATAATATAATGAAGGGAGAATTATAATGGACAGTATGTGTATAGCCAGAAAAAATCTTATTATTGTAAAGCTCTCATGTGATCTGGATCATCATGTCACGGAGGCAATCAGAAGTGAAATTGATATGAACATCGATAACAAAGGCATTAAGAATATTGCTTTTGATTTCAAAAATGTCAGTTTTATGGACAGTTCGGGAATCGGACTCATAATGGGAAGATATAAGAAAATCCGCCCGATGGGTGGAGAGATTTTTGTCAGCAATCTTAACTGCAGGATGCAGAGAATTTTCGGATTGTTCGGACTTAACAGCATAACCGAGAGAAACAGTAAAATAGACATGATAGTAAATGAGGAGGATTAACAATGGACAGAATTAAAATTGAATTCGATGCCGTTTCCGAGAATGAAGGATTTGCCAGAGTGTGTGTGGCAGCCTTTGCAACGAGGCTTGACCCGACACTTGAGGAGATTAACGACATAAAAACCGCTGTTTCAGAGGCGGTAACCAATTCGGTGATACATGGATATAACAAGAAGGGCGGTCTGATAACTTTAACTGCTGAAATCGAGGAGAAGACGCTTAAGGTTATCATAGAAGATAGTGGACGCGGCATAGATAATGTCAAAAAGGCCATGGAGCCTATGTTTACAACCGGAGAGGACGATGAACGTTCCGGAATGGGATTTACTTTTATGGATGTATTTATGGACGGACTGGAAGTATGGTCCGAGCCGGGGCGTGGGACCAGAGTAACCATGTTTAAAAGGATAGGACAGGAAACAGAATAAGCGGAGGTGTGATTATGAATCATACCAAAGAGCTTATAGAACTTGCACATCAGGGCAACAAAGAAGCCAGGGATGTGCTGGTGATGGAAAATATGGGGCTTGTCTACAGCATTGCAAAACGTTTTGCGGGCCGTGGATATGATATGGAGGATATTACGCAGATAGGTACGATTGGACTTATCAAAGCGATTGACAAGTTTGACCTTGGGCAGCCTGTTATGCTGAGTACCTATGCTGTGCCAATGATAAGCGGGGAGATCAAGCGATTCATCCGTGACGATGGAATGATCAAAATATCACGCTCAATAAAAGAAAACGGCTGGAAAATAAGAAAGGCCTCAGAACAACTTGCCAAGACAAACGGCCGCGAGCCTACAGCCGGGGAAATTTCCGAATTTACAGGAATTCCGGTGGAAGATATAGCAATCGCGACTACCGCGGGCAAGGAAGTAGAATCAATATATAAGACTGCGTATCAAAGCGACGGCGCACAAGTGTATATCGTTGATAAACTGGCTGCGGTATCCGAGGTGCCTGCGAGCGAGAAACTGTTAAACCATATGATGCTTGAGCAGATGATAGATTCGCTTGATGAGACAGAGAAATGCCTTATCAGAATGAGGTATTATGAGGACTGTACCCAGACACAGGTTGCAGACAAACTCGGAATTTCGCAGGTACAGGTATCGCGTCTTGAAAAGAAAATTCTTATGCGTATGCGGAAAAATATTGATTTGTGAATAAAAAAAAGACCTTTGCAGAAAATATAATAACTAAATGATGCGAGGTTATTATGAACGAAACAGTTTATATAAGCTTTCCCAAAAATACGCAGGTCAATACTGCACGCGTATCGATAGGCGACTGTGCTTCGGTGTGGTGTGAGGATGCACACATTACTGCAAGAGTCAAAGCAATTACATTGGCAAATGTACCGGATGTCAGAAGCAGACGGTATGTTTTTTCAATAATGAAGGTAATAGAGCTTATTAAGAAGGAAGTTGCGGATGTGGAAATAAACAGCGTAGGCGAATCGGATTTTATTATATCATATAAGAAACTACAAAAACGCAGCCGGATTTTAGAATATGCCAAAATCGTATTTATCGGACTTATTGTGTTCTGCGGAGGTGCGTTTGCAATAATTGCATATGGAAATGACGTAGATATAAACTCTGTCATGGAATCGGTGTGTACATTTGTTACCGGAGATAATAATTGGCTGTGGGTTTTACAGTCGTCATACTGCATAGGACTCGGAGCCGGAATAATTATTTTCTACAACCATATAGGACGCAGAAAATATGAGAAAGATCCGACGCCTCTGGAGGTTGAGATGCGCTTATATGAAGATGATGCGAACACGGCAATTATCAATGAAAGCGCCAGGGAGGCTAAAGAACAAGATGTTAAATGACATTTTAATAATTGTGATGTTTGGGCTGGGTGCAGGAGCGGTAACCGCAGGCGGATATTTTGCCGTGGTTACTTCCGTTGGTGTGGTGACAAGATTTGCTCAATATACCAATACGGCAGACAGAATAAGATTATACGAAAGTCTTATCATGGCGGGGGCTATTCTTGGCAATATATTATTCGTATTCAGTCCTGGACTTAAAATATGGGGAGGAATGATGGCGGTATTCGGTCTGGCTGCCGGAATATTCACAGGTTGTTTTCTTATGTCGCTCGCAGAGACGGTAAAAGGCGTGCCCGTATTTATAAGAAGAACCGGACTTACAACGGGATTATGCATATTGATAATAGTTCTTGCAGCCGGTAAAAGCCTGGGCAGTTTCTTTTATTTCTGTTTTTATAAATGATATGCGTATTTTCGACAAAATAAGATAAAAGTGATTGATTATACCGAATTAATAGGATATAATCTTCTGTATACAGGGTGCATACGAGGAGGTTCTGTTAAAAGTGGACAGAATATTTGATATCGAAGATGGTAGAGTTAACAGAAAACGTATATATGACATGGACAGCAAACAGAAGGATGCCATCATAGAAGCATTGTGCGGCCGGTATAATGCATTATTTGTAATCGGTGCTGAAAGTGACACGTTAACTGTTATGTATATGCCGGCCCGATATGATTCAATGGCTGAACCGGATAAAGGGTATGAAGACGGACTTAAGACATATTGTGACACTTTTGTATGTGATGTTGACAGAATCAGAGTTGAGAAATATATGTCACTTGCAGGACTTAAGAGAACACTGGACAATAACACCACAGCTGAAATATCATATAAGACAGTCGATGACAGATATATGTCTGCAAGAGCGGTTGAGATAAGGAATCCGGATGTTAAAGAACGCACTTTTTTACTGGGAATAGTTAAGTATGAACATGAACTTGAAGAAGAACAGAGACTTGGCAGAAGTAATGATATCATAACGTCGCTTGCAGAATCCTATCAGGTTATTTACAGAGTTAATATTGTTACGTGTTCCTATGAAATAATACTTATGAATTTTGACAGGACACGGTTTGTAGACAATTTTGCCAACTTTGAGGATCTGGAGAAGAACTATATCAGGAACGGTGTTGAACTCAAATACATCAAAGCCGGTGGAAAAGAACCATCTATCAGCAATATCAGGGAACATCTGAAGACGAGCCGTGAGCCGATGGAAGCTTATTACAGAGAATGGGACGGAAGATGGCTCAAGCTTGTGGTTACACCGGATAAGAATTATTCGGATGAAAGACCATATGTAATATATGCTATTAAAGAATGCAATGAACAGATTGAGAGGGATACGGCTTCCATTATCAATTCAACCGCCGTGTCAAAGATTTATATTCTCAATATGATCATAGATGAAGAAAACGACAGTTATAATTGTCTGTACAGTGATGACCATACACTGCTTCCGTGTGGAACGGGACGTTTCAGCGATTTTATCCGCTTGATGAAGAAACTTGTCTATGAAGAGGATTATTATATTTTTGAATCCCTTCTTGATGAGGCGGTACCGGGACGTAAAGGTTTTGTTGAACGTGAATACAGGGCTGAGGACGGCCGCGGAATGGTCCATTATCTGAATGGATTCTCGACATATGTTAATCTGCCGGAGGGCGGACGTAAACTTCTTCTTGTTCGAAATATCGATGAACGTGCAGCCAACCGTGCGAGGATAAGCCTGTTGGACGATCAGACGACAATGTTGAGAAATATTCTTTATGCGCTCGGAGATGCTTATTTTGGAATATATTACTGCGACCTGGTTGAGGGCACTATTTCTCCGGCGAGAGAGGACGGCGCAGTTCACGACCTTCTCGTTACGGATAATTATTACGAAACGGTCATGCGCAGATACATAAGCGAATATGTGCTTGATGAAGACAAAGAGCGCGTTATGCGCTTTATTGATATAAATAATATCAGACGTTCGCTGCGTGAAGAAGGGCAGTCAATGCACTGTGAATTTATGCGCAGATTTGATAACGGATACAGATGGGTAAGGGTTGATGTTCAGGCCATACACTTTAAAGGCGGATATGTCAAACAGATTATAATGGCATATAAGGATATTCATGATGAAAGATCTGCCGAACTCAGACATAAAAAAGAACTGAAAGATGCACTTGCAAAGGCAGAGAATGCCAGTAAAGCCAAATCGGAATTTCTTTCAAATATTTCCCATGACCTTAGGACACCAATGAATGCAGTTATGGGAATGACCGATATTGCGCTGAATCATATCGGGGATATGGGAAGGGTAAAGGCATGCCTTACAAGAATAGATACAGCAGCCAAATATCTTCTGAGCCTTATAAACGATGTCCTTGATATGTCATACATCGAAAGCGGCAAAATGACGGTAAATGAAGAGACTTTTTCTCTTCCACAGCTTGTACACGGAATTATAGCGATTCTGCAGCAACAGGCAGGAGATAAGAAACTTGATTTTTCAGCCGTGGCAATCGGAGTGACACATGAGGAGCTTGTCGGTGACAGGCTTAAGCTTGATCAGATACTTACCAATGTAATAGGTAATGCTATTAAATACACCCAGAGCGGCGGAAGAGTCAGACTTACAATAGAGCAGCAGGAAATATCGGCTGGCACGGCTAATTATATTTTTAAGGTGGAAGATAACGGATGCGGTATGAGCAAGGAATTCTGCAAAAGAATTTTTCAGCCGTTTGAGCGTGAATACAATAATACGATTGCAGTGACGGAAGGCACAGGCCTTGGGATGTCCATTACGGGTAAATATGTCCAGATGCTCGGTGGCCGGATTGATATTGACAGTGAGAAGAACGTCGGAAGCAAATTTACGATATCAATCCCGTTTAAGTATATAGATAAGGCATTGGATGTTGATATCGATAAATCCATGGAGCGTTTTGAAATCATACATTTCAATAACATAAATGACGATTTAATTTCCAGAATCAAGAGCACATCGATGTGTAACGGAGGACGTACCGTGGTTGTGGCGGGAACTTATGATGAGTCATATTTTGACGAGGATTTATACAAGGCCGGGATGAAAGCATATGTTACGGAACCGGTTTTCCTGTCGGATATTAAGAAAATCGAGCAGAAAATCATTGAGCCGGGTTCGGACGAGGACACCGGCAATGACAACGTACAGTATGATTTTACCGGCCGGAGAATACTTGTTGTGAATGACAATGATATTAATGCCGATATAGCGGTAGATTATCTTGAGGATGTAAATGCCCAATGTGACACGGCATCCAACGGAAAGGAAGCATATGACCTGATTGCAGGAGGAACCGTATACGACCTTATACTTATGGATGTCAGGATGCCGGTTATGAACGGTTATGATGCGACAAGAGCCATAAGGAACCTTAAGACAGATTATGCGCTCAATGTGCCTATAGTGGCAATGACTGCCAATGCGTTCAAAGAAGATATAGATGCGACGTATAAATGTGGTATGAATGGCCATATAACCAAGCCTATGAGTTCGGATGCATTGTATTCAATATTATACAGACTTTTGTCGTAGATTAGCGATAGAGAAATATTGTTAAACCCTTATAATTTGTTATATACTTATATGTGTACAAAGATTTAGAAACGTAAGGTGGATATATGACAAATTGGAAGGACGAATTGAAGAACGCCGATGTTGATGTTGACAGTGCAATAGCCCGTTTCTGCGGTAAGGAAGACAGATATGCCAAGTATCTCAGACTTTTTTATGCGGATAATAACTATGAGATGTTAATCGAAGCACTCGATAAAGGTGATTGTGAGGAAGCGTTTGAACACTGCCATTCACTTAAAGGCGTTGTTGGGAATCTTGGATTTCGCAGGATGTTTCCGAATATTTATGATGCATGTGAGAAATTAAGAGCCGGTGATATGACCGGTGTCAGGCAGACGGTGGAAGAAGTCGGCGGCAATTATCACACGATCATGAACATAATAAAGAATTACCTCTGCCCTGAGGAATGACATAATACTTAAGGATGAAAGGAGTTATGGGTTTGGCAGATTTAATTAAAATAGCTATTGTGGATGACAACGATATCATAAGAGAGATGATACATGATACATTAGCGGATGAGGAAGACTTTACAATCGTCGGAGAAGCATCCGACGGAGAAAGCGCAGTCGAATTGATTAAAGCGGACAGGCCGGATGTGGTACTGCTTGATCTTGTAATGCCTAAGCTTGATGGTATGGGCGTTATGATGAGGATCAGGAATAGTCAGGATATGAAGGATTATCACCCGGAATATATTGTTCTGTCTGCTGCAGGCCGTGAGGATATAGTAAGTGAGGCACTTAATAACGGCGCGACTTATTTTATGATGAAACCGTTTGACGGTGAGGCGCTTATTAAGAGAATAAGACATATCAGGACGGGCGCCGGACAGGAGAAAGATGCAGCAGGCCTCGAAGATGAAGCGAAAAATCTGGATCTTGAAATATCAGAACTTTTAAGATCAATCGGTATGCCGATTAAGATGGTTGGATACAAATACCTGCGTGATGCAATCGAAAAGGCGGTCGGTGAACCTGACGGTGATCTGTCAATTACGAAGACAATATACCCGGCGGTTGCGGAAGAATACGGAACATCAGCTACTAATGTGGAACGTAATATAAGATATATCATAGCGGCAACGTGGGAACGTAATGATAACATTGAAGTTCCTTTTTTGCCGAATAAGAAGGACAAGCCTACTAACAGTGAGTTTATTCTCGGATGTGCGGAACACATCAGGCTTAAATCACTTAAATAGCCGCATATTATAGCTCTCTTCGCTAATAATATCACTAAGACAGATATTATAGCGGGAGGGCTTTTTTTATGGATGAAAATGACAAAAAACAATACAACAGATATGTTGAAAAAGTAACGCCAACACACAGTGTTGTTATGCAGATGGTAAAGGCTTTTGCGGTGGGAGGATGTGTATGTGTTCTGGGTCAGATCATTTACAATATAGCAATATTTTACTGGCATCTTGATAAGACGAGTGCATCGACATGGTGCTCTTTGATACTTATATTTATTTCTGTTCTGCTTACGGCAGCGGGACTGTATCCTAAGATTACCAAATTTGCCGGTGCGGGGCTGCTGGTTCCAATTACGGGATTTGCCAATTCGGTTGCTGCAGCCGCAATCGAATTTAAAAAAGAAGGCCAGGTGTTCGGTGTCGGAGCCAAAATATTTACGATAGCGGGACCTGTTATTCTGTACGGCATACTGTCAAGTTCTGCGCTTGGATTTATATACTGGCTCGGAACCTGCCTCGGATGGTGGTAACCTGCAGAAACCGTTACACCGAAAAATCGCTGAAACCTCATGGTCTCAGCGATTTTAATCGGGCTGGTTTTGGTACATTGACATTAAAAACGGAATGTGTGATAATTACATAGTGGATAGATAAAATGCATAATTAAAAGATGATTTAACATATTCAAGAGGCAGCTATGATAATAGACAGAGCAAAGGAAGATGATATCGGACGGCTTGAAGAGCTGTGGTACGAGGCTTTTGGAGACGATAAGGATATAATAGAATTATTTATGTCCAAAGTATTGAATGGTGCACAGACATATGTTGTCAGGAAATCAGGCATAATAGTATCGGTGCTGTATGCAATTCCCACTATTGATGATAATTATTATCTGTATGCGCTGGCAACGGATGCAGATTACAGAAATCGTGGATATATGTCAGCACTTATCAGATATTTTATTGATCATTTTGATGCCGGATATTTTTTTCTTATTCCGGGCGAAGAAGAACTGGTATCATATTATGAAGAACTTGGATTTGATGTACATGTTCCGGCGGGAATAAGAAGTAATGTAAAGAATATATTTAATGAAAGTGTGACAGGATATGTTATTGCGGAAATCAAAGCAGATGATGGCGTAATTCCGGATCTGCCGGACGCGCTTGTCTGCGTAAAGCATTCGGCAGCACCGGACGCGGTATACGGATTGATACCGTACTGACATATTCGGACAGGTAAATAACATGGAATTTAACAAAATAAATTTTAGTGATATGGAAACATTAAGAAAGCATACAAGGCTTGCGCATACACGCAACTGCGAATATGCGATGGTAAATATTTTTTTCTGGAATGACACCGATAAGCTTATGTTTGCGGTTATTGATGATGTGCTGGTATACAGGCTTATTGATGCCGGAACCGCATATTACTCGATTGTGGAATTTATAGAAGAGCCGGCGGAACTTGTTATGAAGCTTGAGCAGGATGCGGTGGATAACGGATGCCGTATGGTACTTACCAATATGTCAGAGAATATGGTATTAAGACTTGAAAGAGAAATGGTCGGACAGTTGAGATACTGGTATGACAGGGAATACAGTGATTATATATATGAAGTTGATGATCTTATAAGACTTTCCGGTTCCAAATATCACGGCAAGAAAAATCACCTTAATAAATTCTTAAATACTTATGCATTTTCATATGAGGAAATCACTGAGGATAACATAGAGGAATGCCGCCGTATGAAAGAAGAGTGGGCGGTCAGAAAAGGCGGAGACATAGAAGAATACAGAGAAGAACTTGATATTATAGACAATGTTCTGGATAATTATGATAAGTTTAATCTGATCGGCGGTCTGATAAGAATCGACGGTAAGGTATCAGCTTTTACAATTGGCGAAGCGATTTCGGAAGATACTTTTGTAACTCATTTTGAGAAAGCGGATGAGGACATTCCGGGACTTTATCAGGCAATTAACCAGCAGTTTGCCGCAAATTCAATTTCAGGCTTTAAGTATGTCAACAGGGAAGACGATATAGGACTTCCTGGCATAAGGCAGGCAAAGCTTTCATACAGACCTGTAATGATGTTTGATAAATATAACGCTGAGAAAACTATTCAGTGAAAAATATTGAATTTATTGTAATAAAATGCTACAATGGATATCTATTGAGAAATAAGGAATAATTCAAATGATAGATATTATAATAACCGTAGTAAGTATAGCATTGTCATATTATTATACGGCTTTTATGCATGTTTTTGCTAATCCCGCACCGTATAAGTATATTGTGGTATTTATTGTTTCTTTTCTGATATGCTGGGCAGCATTATTTATTCTTTTTGGAATAATATGTGTGATTATATCATTACCTGTCAATATCAATAAAGAATATGCCGGAACAAGCAGATTTTATACGACATTGTTCGGACTTATGCTTGAATTTGCCGGATTTGTTTCCGGCGCAAGGGTGATTGTAAATGGCAGGGATAAGATTCCGCGCAAGGAGAGATTTCTTTTTGTCTCCAATCACAGGTCGAATTATGATCCGATTATACAATGCGGAGAGATGAAGTTGCAGCCCATGGCTTTTATTAGCAAACGCGCCAATTTTAGAATTCCGTTTATACGCAGATATATGGTCAGATGCAGATACATACCGCTTGAGCGGAAAAATATGCGTAACGGTGCAGAGGCGGTTATGAAAGCTGCCCGGATGATAAGCTCGGGACAGTCCTGTATAGGTGTTTATCCTGAGGGAACGCGTAATACCGGCGGGAATCTGCTTGATTTTCACAATGGTTGTTTTAAAATTGCATTATGGGCCAAATGCCCTATTGTGGTATCTGTGATAAGAGGAACGGAGAATATCTGTAAGAATTTTCCGCTCAGAAGAACCAAGGTTGTCATGGATATTATTGACGTTATACCATATAATAAGATAGAGCATATGAAGACCGGCGAGATATCAGAACTTGTCAGAAATATGATGGAAGAACATTTGAAGTCAGGAGGTAAGAAATGAATTATCTTTTTTATAATCCAAGCGCCAGAAACGGTAAGGCCGCGGAAGACCTTCAATTGATTAAGAAGACACTTGACGGACAGGATGTTGAGATATATGCTGTAACGGATATTGATGATTATGTATCTGTTATTGATAAAATACAACCTGAAGATATTGTATACATAGTCGGAGGCGACGGAACACTTAACCGCTTTATTAATGATTCGACGAATCTTAGGATTCTCGGAGACATTTTTTTCTATTCAGCGGGAACCGGTAATGATTTTAAACATGATGTCGATCCGGATAATTCATTATACAGAATCAGGCTGAACGACTACATAAGAAATCTTCCGACGGTTACGGTCGGTGGTGTAACCTATAAGTTTGTTAACGGAATAGGATTCGGAATAGACGGATATTGTTGTGAAGAAGGCGACAGAAAGCGTGCGGCGGGCAAGCATGATATTAATTATTCGGCAATTGCCGTTAAGGGATGCCTTTTTAGTTTTAAACCATACGGAGCTGACATTACGGTGGATGGTGAGACAAGACATTACGATAAAGTATGGCTCGCACCGACGATGTTCGGAAAATATTACGGCGGAGGAATGAAGGTTGCGCCGGAACAGGATCGCAATAATCCGCAGCATACAGTCACAAACGTTGTTATACACGGAACAGGCCGGCTTAAGACACTTATTCGTTTCACTAAGATTTTTTCCGGAGAACACACGAAATATACTGACATGGTTGACATACGGACCGGGCATGAAGTCAGGGTCGTTTTTGACAGACCATGTGCGCTGCAGATAGATGGCGAGACGGTTAAGAATGTGACTGAATATACAGTCAGATATGAATAAAATAACAACATCCTTTGCATAATATGACTAAAATTATGTAAAGGATGTTTTTGTATGGGGAAAATCGGGAAATGCAGTATAGAATTTGATAACAAACCGCTTATAAGTGCTTCCGCATCGGTTGTCGGTCAAAAAGAGGGCGAGGGACCGTTGGGGGAGTATTTTGACCGGGTCATCGATGACCCGATGGCAGGCCAGAATACATGGGAGGAAGCTGAAAGCGAAATGCAGCGGCAGCTTGTGGATGAACTTCTTATTAAGAGCGGACTTCAGGCAAAAGAAGTCAGATATTTTTTCGCTGGTGACCTGTTGGGCCAGTTGATCGCGACATCATTCGGAATATCCGGGTTTGAGGTGCCTGTATTCGGGCTGTACGGTGCGTGTTCCACAATGGGGGAAGCGTTATCTTTAGCAGCAATGACCGTCTCCGCCGGATATGCCGACAATGTGATTGCCATGACATCGAGTCATTTCGGAAGTGCCGAGAAACAATTCCGGTTTCCGTTGGACTATGGTAATCAGAGACCGCTTTGTGCGACATGGACGGTGACAGGGGCCGGGGGAGTGATCTTGTCGGCATCCGGAGAGTCGGACATATGTGTCAGCGGAATAACGACAGGCAGAATTGTGGATTACGGAATACAGGATTCATTCAATATGGGAGCCGCGATGGCTCCGGCAGCATGTGATGTAATATACAATCACTTAATGGACTTTGAACGCAGGCCGGAAGACTATGATGCAATCTATACCGGAGATTTGGGAAGTGTGGGACAGACCATCCTTATTGACCTTATGGACAAGCGCGGATTTGATATAAGCAAGGTACATCATGACTGCGGAGTGGAAATTTATGATGCCGGTACACAGGACACGCATGCGGGAGGAAGCGGATGCGGGTGCAGTGCCGCAACGCTTTCGGCGCAGATATTAAGGCGCATCAGGGAAGGCGAATACAGCAGGGTATTATTCGTGCCGACAGGTGCACTTCTGTCCGCTATCAGCTTTAACGAGGGCAAGACAGTGCCGGGCATTGCACATGCGGTAGTTATCGAAAAAATCGACAGAGGGGGAGAAAAGTAATGGACTATGTTCTGGCATTTGTAACAGGCGGTGCGATATGTGCGCTGGTGCAGCTGTTAATGGAAAAAACAAAGCTCATGCCGGGAAGGATAATGGTGCTGTTGGTATGTACCGGTGCCGTCATCTCGGCAATAGGCTTGTATGAACCGTTTTCCGAATGGGCGGGAGCGGGAGCGAATGTGCCGTTACTCGGTTTCGGAAACGTTCTTTTTAAAGGCGTGAAGGAAGCAGTCGACATGCAGGGCTTCTTAGGAATCTTCCTCGGCGGATTCAAAGCCGGAGCCGCAGGAATAAGCGGAGCGTTGATATTCGGTTACATTGCGTCGCTGCTAGTGAATCCGAGGATGAAAAAATAGTATAAACAGTATAAATATTCAAAAAAATGCTGGAAATCGGGCAGTAATTGTAGTACGATAGAATCTAAAGAAATTCAGTGCCTTAGAAATTGGCAGCAGCTGAAGATAAGAAAGGAAAGATTCTCATGGAAAAGAAGAACATTGACTGGTCAAATCTTGGTTTTGGATACGTTAAGACTGATAAGAGATTTGTATCGAATTATAAGAATGGAGCATGGGATGAAGGAGCGCTTATCGAGGATGATACAGTTACCATCAGCGAGTGTGCCGGAGTTTTACAGTATGCCCAGACAGTATTTGAAGGACTTAAGGCCTATACGACCGAGAAGGGACAGATTGTCATTTTCAGACCGGATCTCAACGGTGAGAGACTTGAGCAGTCAGCAGCACGTCTTGAGATGCCTATATACCCTAAAGACAAATTTGTTGAAGCAGTAGAAGCAACAGTTAAAGCCAACGATGCATATGTTCCTCCTTACGGAACAGGTGCTACATTATATATTCGCCCGTATATGTTCGGAACTAACGCGGTAATCGGAGTTAAGCCGGCGGATGAATACCAGTTCAGAGTATTTACCACACCTGTAGGACCATACTTTAAGGGTGGCGCTAAGCCTATTACAATCAAGGTTTCTGATTTTGACCGTGCGGCACCTCACGGAACAGGCCATATCAAAGCAGGACTTAATTATGCGATGAGTCTTCATGCAATTGTTACTGCACATAAGGAAGGCTATGACGAGAATTTATACCTTGACCCGGCCACAAGAACCAAGGTTGAGGAGACCGGAGGAGCTAACTTCATCTTCGTTACCAAGGACAATACGGTTGTAGTACCTAAGTCACCAAGTATCCTTCCGTCAATTACCCGTCGTTCACTTGTATATGTTGCAAGCGAGTACCTCGGACTTAAGGTTGAGGAGAGAGAAGTTCTTTTCTCAGAGGTTAAGGATTTCGCAGAGGCTGGTCTTTGCGGAACGGCAGCGGTTATCTCACCTATCGGTAAGATCGTTGACCACGGTAAGGAAATTGCACTTCCGAGCGGAATGGAGAGCATGGGACCTGTTACCAAGAAGCTTTACGATACACTCACAGGAATCCAGATGGGACGCATCGAGGCTCCTAAGGGCTGGATCAGGGTAATAGAGTAATGAACCCGGCATCATTATTTAAGCTCAAGGGCTTATGGGAAAAATTTACCGCAAGACATCCGAAGTTTCCGGCTTTTATTCAGGCAGCGGGCAACGGAATGATGAATGACGGCACGATAGTCGATATTACGATAACGGCTCCGGACGGCCGCCGCATCAGTACGAATGTCAAATTGTGTGAAGAGGATCTTGAACTTTTCCGTCAGTTAAAATAGCATATATTAAGAGCATTTATCGTGCATCATGCATGGTAAATGCTCTTTTTTTATAACTGATTATTGCTGTATTGCTGTTCAAATATTTACATTGACCCTATAATATATGAAATGTTATGATACATATAGGGTACTGAATGGTTAATAAGATAATAATTGTTAGCTGACATGCAGTGCCGGAGGCATTGTGTGTTATTTTTATTTTAAGGTGTATTAATGAAGCTTAGAGCAAATATAGTTATAATTTTACTGTTTGCCGTATCATTGATCGTAGGTTGTTCAAAGTGGAATGATGGGGTGCAAATAGGTGAAGCATTGGAAACGACAACGGAAAAACCAACCAAAGCACAGGCTCCCGATATCGAAACACCGACTATTGAAATGGTAGAATATGAACCATATTATTCCGAACCGGGTGACTGGTATGATGATAACGGAAGACTTAGAGAGCCGGTAGAGGACAATTTATGGTATCATACTCCCGTTATAGCAGATATGAGCCGGTTATGCGCGGTACCGGAGGAAGTACTGAACAAAGCCTCTACACGGGAACTGGTTGAACTTGTGGTAAACAGCAGACTGAATTATCTTGGTACAACAGGTGAGTACGATGCCGGAATGGAATTAATGCGCATGAGATACAATGCAATGAGAGAACTGCTTGCCAGAGAGGACTGTGCCGAGGCAGTGTTGAAATATTATGAGGATTATGATATTCCGCTTCACCGGGCATTTGACTATTCACTGATATCGGAAGATTGGGAATGGCAGGAATTTATTGATAAATCATTGGACATATTCGATAATGAAGAGTATTCTGCCCAGATTAACAGGGATGCTTTTGTCAAGTATAATCTTAACTGCTGTGAGTGGCTTATGACACAGGAAAGTTATATTAAGCAATTAAGTGATGAGCAATGCATTAGGACGGTTGAGGCTGTACGGAAGAAATCTGGGGAACTTCAAAAAAGTGATTATTCAAAATCCATAAGTAATTACTTTGAGAAAGCCATGAAAAACAAGCCCGGCAGGATGTCAAAGTATCTTGCGGCAATTGAGAGAACGGATGGATAAGAAATGAAGAGAAAAATTATATACATATCGGCAGTTGCCGGTGTGGCACTGGCAATACTGATTGTCAGTCTGGTAAACCGTTTCAAGGACAGAAATAAGTATACGGATGTAGTAATAATGGGCCATGATGAAAACAATATGTATTTTACGGTTGGCTCGCTTAGCTATTCTTATAATGAATCCGATGGCGTAAAGAAGAGTAAAAAACATACCGGAGATTATGAAACGGAACAAGATGTTGAGCAGATATTATCGGGAGCGACGCTCCCCGAAGGAAGTAATACGGATGTCAGGGACATGATCACAGACGGAAAAGCGGTGTATTACTGGAGAAAGCTTTCCGAAGATACTTTTAAACTGTATGCGTATATTCCGAAGACCGGGGAGAGCAGATCTGTATGTGATTACACGGATATGCTTGATGCAGATAAACTGTATGATGGGCATACCAATCCTTGCAGTTTATATATGTGGAAAGATCATATATATTCGGAAGGCTACCGCTCGGATATACTGATGTTTGATATCACATATGATGATGACAGGTATCCGGTAAGCGTGACATTTAATAAGACTATATTTGAATTTGACAAATAATATAATAAGAAACATTTCCTTACAAATGCAGCAATAGCGGCGATAAGGAAATGTTTCTTTTATTTGTGTCTGTTATTCTTTAATTATGCACTTCGCATTTCTTGTTCAGATATTCTTCGGTAATTGCATATTTCTCATCGCCGATCGTGAAAGAGTTTTTGTTAAAACTTGAATAATCTTTAATGATACGTATCACAGATGAATAGCTCGGACAGTTATTTCCTGCAATTTCACCTGAGGTGGTGCAGATATCCACTTTGGTATGGACATTGCATGCTGTTGTAGGTTCTGTTCCGGATTCAAAATATTCTGTCTCAACCCTGTTTCCGCGCGGGTCGGAATCGCACAGACCGTCAACGGCAAGAAGACCGGAGTCCTTGCAGACTTTAACGGCGGAGATGCTGGTCGGCTTAAGCGGTTCGGAACAGTCAACATCTTTGTTGGCTTCCACGAGAACTTCCTTCCATATTCTCATATATGGGAAGCCTGCTTCCTTAGGAAAGGACTTGTTGCTGTCGTAACCGGCCCAGACGCCAACTGTATAGTTGCCGGAAAAACCAATAGCCCACTTATCGAAGTCATTCTGTGAAGTACCGGACTTACCGCTTACATACATATCGGTAGGGAAACCCAGGTTACGGAGTGTACCGCTTGTAACAACCGTGTGCAGTGCACTGGTCATAAGCCATGCGGTCGATTCCCTTATAACTTGTGTGGATTCGTTTTCAGTGTTATCAAGGATTACATTACCATCATGGTCGAGCACCTTGGTATAAAGTTTAGGTTTTACATAAACACCCTTGTTGGCGAATGTGGTATATGCCGCCGTCATTTCGAGGTTGGTAACGCTGCAGGTACCGAGCGCGATAGGAAGGTAATTGTCGGCATCCGTAAGAGTGGTAATACCGTAATTCTTAAGATACGAGATACCGGTTGAGATTCCTATGTCGTTAAGTGTCTTGACTGCCGGTACGTTTCGTGATTCGGCAAGTGCCTGTCTGACAGTTACATAACCCTTATATTTGTCGTCACTGTTTTTGATGATTTGTCCCGTGCTGTAGTAATAAGGAACGTCGTCTATTACGGTTGCGAGTGAATAACCGCATATATCAAGAGCCGGGCTGTATACGATAAGCGGCTTGATAGTGGAACCTGCCTGACGCTCGGAACTTGTGGCACGGTTAAGCGTGAGGCTTTCGGTCTTGTCACCCCGGCCTCCGATGATAACTCTTACTTCGCCGGTGCCGTTCTCTATAACCGTAAGTGAGGTCTGCGGCTGCATTGTGTAAGTAATTGTTTCACTTCCGTTGATTATTTCACCGCCGGTCTGCTCAAGGACATGATTTTTGTATTCTTCGGCATATTTGTCGGCGTCCTCGGTGGATGAAAACATAAGCTCAAAATCAGAGCCGTATTTTTCTTTAAGATATTTTAACATGCTTGATTCCGTGTAACTTGACAAGTTGTCAAACTGATCACGCACCTGAAAACGATATGTTATCGCATAAGACACATACTGATTCCAGATGTTCGGGTCATTTATAACACTTTCGGCATAATCCTGAAGTTCGGAGTCCTCACATGAATAAATGGAGAGTCCGCCACGGTATACAAGGTTATAAGCCTGTGTATAAGTATATCCTTTCTGCGCCATCAAGTCTTCCATAACATCCTGCACAAGTGCATCGGTATAATATGAATATGCCTTGCTTGCCGCAGCCGAACTGTGGATATTCTGGATGCGGGCATATACATCATCAGCGAGAGCTTCATCATATTCGGCTTTAGTGATCAGCTTCTGTTCATACATATATTTAAGGACCGTGTTACGGCGCTCTGCGTTCTTGTCTGGATGCCTTACCGGATTATATTTGGACGGGTTCTGCGTAATGGCAGCAATTACCGAGCTCTCCGAAATTGTAAGTTCTGATACATCTTTATTAAAATAATTACGCGCGGCAGACTGCACACCGAGATTATTATTGCCGAGGTTAATGGTATTAAGATAATTCTCAAGGATGAGCTTCTTGTTGTCTACATTCTCCTCAAGCTTGAGTGCCAGATACTGCTCCTGAATCTTACGCTTTATTTTGCCGGAAAGACTGCTCTCGTTACCGCCGGAGAACACGCTGTTCTTGATAAGCTGCTGTGTTATCGTGCTGGCACCCTGCGTTGACTTGAAACCGCTTATAACACCCTGATAAACGGCACGCATGATACCCTTCGCATCAATTCCGTTATGCTCATAGAATCGTTCGTCCTCGATTGCGATAAATGCATTCTGCAGACATTCCGGAATCTCATCTATCGTCACATAGATACGGTTGGCACCGGAAGCGACGAGAGTCTCTGTCTGGTTACCATTATGATCATATACCGTGGTCTTGTACTGTGATGGCGTAACGTCGTTAAGTGTGATATCGGGTGCTGTCTCGATAAGACCGGTAAATGCTCCGGCTCCCATGCATCCGACTGAAATTGCACCGAATACAAACAGGATAACGATAAATTTAAATGTATATACCAATGCTTTCGTGCCCATTTTTATACGGTGGGATGAGAGCATTTTCTGTTTCTGCTTGATGCTGTCACTACTGAAATTCATATATTCCGTCCTTTCAACAATCGTTCAATTCAGTATATCAAATTATTGCCAATAAATAAAGAAAAAAAGCCTAAATGTAACAAAAACTTAACATTTGTATAAAGATATATGATATACTTATGGACAGTTGACAGGAGGTTTTTATGACAGGATTAATTACGGTCAGAAATGGCGGAGAGGGCTGTTATGAAGAGAAAAAATCCCGCTTTCTTGCTGCAGTATACAGCGTTGAAAGCGATGAACAGGCAGTCTCGTATATAGAGGCGGCGCGAAGAAAATATTGGGATGCAAGGCATAACTGTTATGCATTTGTCATAGGTAATAATAATGAAACGACGCGCTGCAGTGATGACGGTGAACCATCCGGGACTGCCGGAAAGCCGATACTTGAAGTTATCACGCGGGCCGGGATACATAACTGCCTGATAATTGTGACGAGATATTTCGGCGGAACGCTTTTGGGGACCGGAGGCCTTGTGAGGGCATACACAGCTGCCGCAAAGGATGCGCTTGCAACGTCGGAGCTTATAATGCTCGTGCCGGGCGTCAGATATATTATTACTACCGATTATACGGATGAGGGTAAAATAAGGCGTTCGCTGCCTGAATATGACGGTGTTATCGAAGATGTCGGATATTCGGCTGATGTTGCGATGAAAGTCCATATTAAATCTGAATACAGCAAGGCTTTTATGGATAGAATTACGGAAATAACAGGCGGCAGGGCCGTTGTTAAGGAAGACGGTACCCTGCCGGTTGAAATTCCGTATATAATTGAATGATTATTTTTCTTTAGATGTGATTTTGGACACAATAAATGGGAAAACAGCCACTACCCAGATTACAACAATTATGTAACGGATTATATTGACAGGAACAGAATCCGGGCCGATAAGCTTAAGTCCCTGCTTGAAAGCGAGTGAAGTAGCCAGACCGGCGATGACTTTAATAATCTGTCCCCATACCGTCCTGACGGAACGCGGGTCATAATGGATGAATTCCTTTTCGAGAAACCAGCCTATTCCGAACCCTATACCGGCACCGGCAGCCTTGAAGCCGTCCATAGCCAGTTCTGTGGTGGATTTACCGGATGACACCACATAGCTGCTGTAAATGATGAGCGCAATGGATATGACCTCAGTGAGGATGAACACTATTACATTGGCTTTATCGTTGGATGATATGCGGTCATAGAGAAGGCTTACGGCGGCTGAGGTGACAATTGTTATTGCAAAAGCGGTTATGACGTCCTGAGGCGTATGGCATCCGAGGTACATTCTTGAGAACATCACGGCGGCAATTATTACAAAGCTTACGATGTAAAACCAGCTTTTCTTTATATGAAATGCAACCGAACTGAACAATCCGGTCACACCCTGGGTATGTCCGCTCGGAAACGAATAACCGGTTGCTGCCTTACGCGCCGATTCCACACAGGTAAGCCTTGAATCCCTTACCCACGGCCTTTCGACACGGCAGGCTATCTTGGCACCTTGTACGAGAAGTCCCGATATGAAATAAGTGAAGCAGAGCTTGTAAGCAAAATCCTTATTGATGCACCAGTATATGATGCAGAGCGCGGCTATAACTATTAATTCGCCGCCAAGGTTTGTAATTATTGACATTATGGTATCCAGAACCGGATTGCGCAGATTCTGGAGAGTATACAGAAAATCCATAAATGCTCCTTTCATCAGGTGATTTTATTGATAAAAACATTATAGCACAAGATGCATCCACTTATAAATATAGTATTTATTTTTTGGTAAAAATATGGTAAAATAATTATCTAAATAGTTAACAACTAAACTATAATATATTACATGGAGGGGCACATGAAAATTACTTTTATCGGAGCTGACCACGAAGTTACCGGCAGCTGCCATGTTATTCAGGCCTGCGACAAGAACATACTTATTGACTGCGGAATGGAACAGGGAACCGACGATTATGAGAATCAGGAACTTCCCATGAATGTGCCGGATATTGATTATGTGCTTTTGACACATGCGCATATAGATCATTCGGGACTTCTCCCGCTTATTTATGCCAGAGGATTCAGAGGCTCTATTTTTGCAACAGAGGCAACAGTTGATTTATGCCGTATCATGCTCAAGGATTCGGCACATATTCAGGAAACGGAGGCTGAATGGAAGAACAGGAAGGCTAAGCGTGCCGGAAAAGAACTGGTTGAGCCTATGTATACCCTTAATGATGCAGAAGGTGTACTTGAATTTCTTGTACCTTGCAATTATGATGATAAGATTGAACTGGCACCGGGCATAGATATAAGGTTTTCGGATGCAGGACATCTGCTTGGGTCAGCAAGCATTGAGATGTGGATAACCGAAGGCCCGTATACCAGAAAAATAGTATTCTCCGGCGATATCGGCAATGTAAACAGACCGATAATCAAGGATCCGAAGTATATAACGGAAGCAGACTATGTGGTTATGGAATCCACATACGGAGACCGTTATCATAATGCATCGGTCGACTATGTAAAGGTACTTGCCGAAATTACACAGAGAACCTTTGACAGGGGCGGCAATGTGGTCATTCCTTCTTTTGCAGTCGGAAGAACACAGGAGATGCTGTATTATTTCAGATGCATTAAGAAAGAAAATATGATACACGGACATGATGGATTCCAGGTATATGTCGACAGCCCGCTCGCGGTTGAGGCTACACAGGTTTTTAACCGCAACAGGGAATGCTGCTTTGATGAAGAAGCGATGAAACTTGTTGCACAGGGTATTAACCCGTTGCAGTTTCCGGGACTTATGCTTTCGGTTACGAGTAACGACTCAAAGGCAATTAATTTTGACAACAGGCCTAAGGTTATCATATCGGCGTCGGGAATGTGTGAAGCCGGACGTATAAGACATCACCTTAAACATAATCTCTGGCGCAAAGAGAGTACGATCGTGTTTGTAGGATATCAGGCCAACGGAACGCTTGGACGCGCACTTCTCGAAGGGGCATCCGAGGTAAAGCTTTTCGGGGAAACGATAGATGTGGAAGCGGAAATTGTGAAACTTGAAGGCGTAAGCGGTCATGCCGATAAGGCCGGGCTTATTAAGTGGATAGAGGCATTTGATCCGAAACCGTCCAAGGTGTTTGTTGTACACGGTGAAAGTGACGTATGCGAAGGATTCACGAAGTGTCTTACAGATGAGCACGGACTGGATGCGGTTGCACCTTTCAGCGGATGCAGTTATAATCTTATTGACGGAACATGTATACGCGAAGGTGTAGGCGAGCGTAAGGTTAAACCGGTTGTCAGAAAGGCTTCGGATGTGTTTGAACGTCTTGTGGCAGCGGGCAGAAGACTTATGACTGTTATAAGACATAATGAAGGTGGCGCTAACAAGGATCTTGCAAGGTTTGCCGACCAGATTAATTCCATTTGTGATAAATGGGACAGATAAAATTATTCGGAGGTTTATATGCCAAAGTTTTATGAAGATAAGGAACTTAAGCGTCTGCAGTCGATGGAGATGGGGATTCTTAAGGATTTCATGAAAATATGCGATGAGAACGGGTTACGCTATTTTGGAGTGGCCGGAACCGGAATAGGTGCAATAAGGCATGGCGGATTCATTCCGTGGGATGACGATATTGATATTGCGCTTCCGCGCGAGGATTATGAGAAGTTCATTAAACTGGTTGAAGAAAAGATGGGCGATAAATATTACGTCCTGAATGCCGAACATAATCCGAATTTTCCTCTTATGACAACAAGGCTGTGCATACGTGGCACGAAGTTTGTGGAAAATGCTCTTAAGAATATCAATTGTGATCTGGGTATTTTCCTCGATATATATGCATACGACAATTATCCGGACAATGATTTTCTGTTTTTTATTCAGAAGTGGAGAGCGTGGTTTTTCTCAAAACTTCTTATATTAAGAAGCATACCTGAACCGGTTATATTCCAGACAGGATTTCTGGGCGCGGTCATTAAGGCGATATGCAGGTTTGTGCATCATGCGATGGTATTCTTAAGAATCGATAAGAAGGCATTATACAGAAAATGTAAATCAATATGCACCATGTACAATAATACCGAGACTAAGAGGTTCGGATACCCGTGTGATACTGACGCGAATACCAATATGCTGTATAAACGCAGAACGTTTCCGTGCAGAAAATGGAAGTTTGAAGATATGGAACTTAATTTCCCGAGGGATATGAAGGGAATGCTGCGTAATTTCTTTGGCGATACTTATATGCAGCTTCCGCCGGTTGAGAAACGTAAGACACATTTTCCTTATATACTTGATTTCGGTGATGGCGAAAGAATAATTAACGATTAGTTTTTTTACAGAGGTGGGCAATGAAAAAATTACTATTTGTTTATAATTCACATTCAGGCAAAGGGCTTATCAAAAATAAGCTTATGGAAATAATTGATATTTTTACCAGGAACGGATATATGGTTACCGCATATCCGACGCAGCACGCGATGGACGGGTATGACCGGGTATGTGAGGCTGACGGGTTATATGATATGATAGTATGCAGCGGCGGAGACGGTACTCTTAATGAGGTTATCTCGGCTATGATGACACATATCAATGAACGTCCGGTTCTGGGATATATACCGGCGGGTTCCACAAATGATTTTGCATCGACACTCGGTATTCCGAAGAATATGATTAAGGCAGCAGCGAAGATTTCAGATGGAAAAGTTATGTCATATGATATAGGCGTTATGAACGGAAGGTACTTCAATTATGTAGCTGCTTTCGGATTATTTACTGATGTTTCATATAAGACGCCTCAGAATGTCAAAAATGTTCTGGGACACCAGGCGTATGTATTTGAGAGCCTTAAGAGCCTTTCCAATATAAAGTCCTATTATCTCACGATACATTGCAATGAAATAGAAATGAAAGGAAGTTATATATATGGTATGATTTCCAATTCGCGCTCGGTTGGCGGAGTGAAGGACATATGCGGTAAGGACGTGGAACTCGATGACGGACTATTTGAAGTGACTCTGGTTAAAGAACCTGTTTCTCCGCTTGAATTACAACAGATAGTGGCGGGACTTTTGTCAAAAAACCAGAAAAGCCCTATGGTGGAGCGCTTTAAGACGGACAGGATTGTGATAGAGAGTGATAAGGCTGTCGAATGGACTGTTGACGGTGAGAACGGAGATGCCCATCAGAGAGTGGAGATATCGGTTGTCGATAAAGCGATAGATATCATGGTATAATATCATTTATCTGCGTCGAGGATTTCATCTATTTTATCGGAATAATAATCAATCAATAATTCGGTGACCATGGAGTAGCGTACATCGCCTTCAGTGTCACCGTTTAATTTTATGTAAGTATCGTTGGCTGACTGGACAGCATCATTAAGGCTTCCTCCAAACATATTTCCGGCCTCTCTCCAATATTTTCCCTGTGCGTTTAAATCGGTGATTACACCACGGTCAAGTGTGCTTATGAGCTTGCTGTAATGTTCGGATGAGAGATTATTGTATAATTCATTCATTACATATATAAGCATTTCTACGCTTGCACTGTATCTGAGAGATTCACTATCGGAAGCCATACATGCGGCATAACCGATGAAATTGGCCTCGTCCTCGTGTATAAAACCGCTTAAGTGAGCCAGTTCATGGCAGATGGTGTGCGGTATATCAATATCCGGAATGTCGGAATTATAGTTGGCCTCCATTGTGAAAGGCGAATAGAAGCCTTCCATGCCGGTGGCGGACATCAGTTTTGAAGCAAGAATCGGTTTAGCGTGCGGGTAATAATCTGTCATAAAAGGATAACTCTGCCTTACGGCATGCATTGCATCAACGCATAACTCATTGACATCAAGGCTGCCGGTGGTGAATACGCCGTTGCTGTCACGTTCCACTTTATCTGATAAATCAGCTGCATCGTCCGCAATTATTTTAAAGAGAGCGGCAAGCTCATCCACGCTGTGCGCCTCAAGTTCCATATTGGCACACACAGTAAAGGAAAGCCTATGATATAGTATAGTACAGTTGAAACTCAGTATAAGCAGGCATACCATAACAATGCAGGCAAGATTCAGAAGATATTTCTTCAGCCTGTATGTGAAAAAACAAATCGAAGCCTTGCTGTGGTTATGTACAAGCGTAATTATGAGACGGACTATGGCATATATTACAATGACGGCTGCCACATATATAAGAATCTCTATTATGGAAAACGGTGCAAGAGAACTTACGGCTCCCATAACTTTGACAACATTAGGATATACGGCCGTGCAATATGCCTGTGCAAAAACCGTACTCACACGGAACATTATGTTTATGGATATAAGTGCCGTAAGAAGTACCGACAACACAATGATATATCTCTTGTAATTGATAAATTTTAATTCTTTAGGTTCTGATTTCTTCATTATGATTAACTCTCCGTAATATTATGTATATATTTTACATTCTATAAGCCTTCCATTCAATAAAATTAATCAAAAAACAGAAATCCTTAATAATCATAAGTAATATTGGCACCAAAAAGTGGTTTTGGAACAGAATGACATTATTATGTTAAGAAAAATAAGCATAACGTGATGGTGGGAAACGAATTTTAATAAAAAAATAACCAAACAATTCATAGAATAGTCAGATAAATAAGTATAATAATGCAAAAAGACAAATAATCAGACAATTTACAAAAAAATCCTGTTTACAACCGGAAAAAACGGTAGTATATTACAGATATTCAATTTTTGGAAAGGACAGGGAAGAATGATTTACGATAACACACACAACGACGGATTGTATAATCCACAGTTTGAACATGATAACTGTGGTATCGGTGCAATCGTTAATATCAAGGGAATCAAGACTCACAAGACGGTTGAGAACGCACTCAGCATTGTGGAGAATCTTGAACACCGTGCAGGAAAGGATGCCGAAGGCAAGACCGGTGACGGTGTCGGCATCATGCTTCAGATATCCCATAAATTTTTCTCCAAGGCATGCAAGCAGCTTGGAATAGATATCGGCGGCGAACGTGAATACGGCGTCGGGATGTTCTTTTTTCCACAGGACGAGTTAAAAAGAAAACAGGCCATGAAGATGTTCGAAAACATCGTGGAGAAGGAAAATCTTGAATTTCTCGGCTGGAGAGAAGTTCCGATAAGACCTGAGGTGCTCGGCAGCAAGGCTATTGAAGTTATGCCTTCTATCGTACAGTGTTTTATTAAGAAACCTGAGGACTGCGAGAAAGGACTTCCTTTCGACAGAAAGCTTTATATAGTGAGAAAGGTTTTTGAACAGAGTAATGACGATACTTATGTTGTATCTCTTTCAAGCAGAACAATAGTATATAAGGGAATGTTCTTAGTCAACCAGCTCAGAACTTTCTTCCCGGATCTTTGCAGCAAGGATTATGAATCGGCGATTGCGACGGTGCATTCAAGATTCAGCACGAATACCAATCCAAGCTGGAGAAGAGCTCATCCTAACAGATTTATCGTACACAATGGTGAAATTAATACAATCAAAGGCAATGCCGATAAGATGCTTGCCCGCGAGGAAAATATGAAGAGCAAGTATTTTGAAGGCAGTATGCATAAGGTTATCCCGGTAGTCAATACCGAGGGTTCAGATTCGGCAATGCTTGATAACACACTTGAATTTCTTGTAATGAGCGGAATGGATCTGCCGCTTGCGGTTATGATCACGATTCCTGAGCCTTGGATGAATAATAAGCTTATAAGCCTTGAGAAGAGGGATTTCTATCAGTACTATGCGACTATGATGGAGCCGTGGGACGGACCTGCATCAATTCTTTTCTCGGACGGTGATGTTATGGGCGCCGTACTTGACCGTAACGGACTCAGACCTTCACGTTATTATATTACCAATGATGATTACCTTGTCCTTTCATCGGAGGTCGGTGTTCTTGACATTGATCCATCCAACATCAGGATTAAAGAGAGACTTCATCCGGGCAAGATGCTTCTTGTAGATACTGTTGAGGGAAGGGTCATCGATGATGAAGAACTTAAGAACAGATATGCTACAAGAAAACCTTACGGCGAATGGCTCGATAACAATCTTGTAATGCTGCGTGACCTTAAGATTCCTAATAAAAAAGCTATCGAATATGATAAGACAGAGCGCGCAAGACTTCAGAAGGCATTCGGATACACATATGAGGATTTTTACTCAGCAATACTTAATATGGCCAAGAATGGTTCGGAGCCGATTGCGGCAATGGGTGTTGACACGCCGTTAGCACCGATTTCCAAACAGAGACCGTCTTTGTTTGAGTATTTTAAACAGCTTTTTGCCCAGGTTACTAACCCGCCTATTGATGCGCTTCGTGAGAAAATAGTCACCGCAACATCCGTATATATAGGTAAAGATGGAAATATCCTTGAGGAGAAGGCAGAGAACTGTCATGTACTCAGGGTTGACAATCCGATACTTACCAACATGGATTTATTAAAAATTAAAAATATGGATAAGGAAGGTTTCAAAGTCGCTGAAATTCCTATCACATATTATAAGAATACATCTCTTGAGAAAGCTATTGACAGAATGTTTGTGGAAGCCGACAGGGCACACGGAGACGGAGCCAACATCATTATTCTCACTGACCGCGGAGTCGATGACAACAGAGTTGCAATTCCTTCGCTCCTTGCAGTGGCAGCAATGAACCAGCATCTTGTCGTTACCAAGAAAAAGACCAGCGTTGCCCTTATTCTTGAAAGCGGTGAGCCGAGAACGGTACATCATTTTGCAACACTTCTTGGATATGGTGCATGTGCAATTAACCCGTATCTTGCACAGGATACTATCAAAGAACTTATTAACATAGGTATTCTTGACAAGGATTATTATGCAGCTGTTGAGGATTACAATAAGGCGATACTTACGGGAATCGTCAAGATTGCATCCAAAATGGGTATATCCACAATACAGTCATATGAAGGCTCTAAGATTTTTGAGGCAATAGGTATTGCTCCGGAAGTTATTGATAAATATTTTACCGGAACGGTCAGCAGAATCGGAGGCATCACACTTAAGGATATCGAGGAAGATGTCAATGTGAGACACAGCCGTGCATTTGATCCGCTCGGACTTACGGCAGACGAGACATTCGACAGCGTGGGAAGCCATAAATTAAGAAGCGGAAAGGAAGAACATCTGTACAATCCGCAGACAATACATCTTCTCCAGCTTGCAGCCCGCAACGGCGACTATGAGACATTTAAGGAATATTCACATCTTATTAATGAAGAGATGGATCCTGTCACATTAAGAGGCTGCATGGATTTCAAATTTCCGGAGAAAGGCGTCCCGATTGAAGAAGTTGAGAGCGTTGACTCTATAGTAAAGAGATTTAAGACCGGTGCCATGTCATACGGTTCGATTTCGCAGGAAGCACACGAAACTCTCGCAATCGCGATGAACACACTTCACGGAAGATCTAACAGCGGTGAGGGCGGAGAGAGCATTGAGAGACTTACCGTCGGCCCTGACGGACTTAACAAGTGTTCCGCAATCAAGCAGGTTGCATCCGGACGTTTCGGCGTTACATCAAGATACCTTGTAAGTGCCAACGAAATCCAGATTAAAATGGCACAGGGTGCTAAGCCGGGAGAGGGCGGACACCTTCCGGGCGGCAAAGTATATCCGTGGATTGCCAAGACAAGGCTTTCAACTCCGGGTGTAAGTCTTATCTCGCCGCCACCTCATCACGACATATATTCGATCGAAGATCTGGCGCAGCTTATATATGATCTGAAAAATGCCAACAATCAGGCGAGAATTTCTGTCAAGCTGGTGTCGGAGGCCGGAGTCGGAACGGTAGCGGCAGGTGTTGCCAAAGCCGGTGCACAGGTAATCCTTATATCCGGTTATGACGGAGGAACAGGTGCGGCACCGGGAAGCTCGATTCACAATGCCGGACTTCCGTGGGAACTTGGACTTGCTGAGACGCACAGGACTCTTATTATGAATAATCTTCGTAACAAGGTGATTGTTGAGACAGATGGCAAGCTTATGAATGGCCGTGATGTCGCTATAGCATGTCTCCTCGGAGCAGAAGAATTCGGATTTGCAACGGCACCGCTTGTAACACTCGGATGTGTTATGATGCGTGTATGTAATCTTGATACATGCCCGGTCGGCGTCGCAACACAGAATCCTGAACTCAGAAAGAGATTTGCAGGTAAACCTGAGTATGTAATCAATTTTATGAGGTTTGTTGCAGAAGAACTTCGTGAATATATGGCAAAACTCGGATTCAGAACACTTGATGAGATGTGCGGAAGAACAGATATGCTTTTCCAGAAAAAAGACGGAAGTGCCAAACGCCACGGTAAAATAGATTTGTCAGCCATCCTTGATAATCCGTATGCCGGAGTAGAAAAGATGGAATATTACAACAAGCATGTGTATGATTTTAAACTTGACAAGACGCTCGACGAAACCGTTCTTATTAAAGAACTTATGCCGTCTCTTAAGAAAAAGCAGAAGAAGAGCATTGAACTTGATGTAACCAATGTAAATAGCCGTGCTTTCGGTACAATGTTCGGTTCTGAAATAACAAGACTTTATACTGACGGGCTTGATGAGGATACTTATACAATAAGATGTAACGGCAACGGTGGACAGAGCTTCGGTGCTTTTATTCCTAAGGGACTTACAATAGAACTTGTCGGAGATTCCAACGATTACTTTGGTAAGGGCCTTTCGGGCGGCAAGCTTATCGTATACCCGCCTAAGAGTTCGGATTTCAAATATGATGAAAATATAATTATCGGTAATGTCGCTCTTTACGGTGCTACAAGCGGCGAGGCGTACATTAACGGTGTTGCCGGCGAACGTTTCTGCGTCCGTAACTCAGGCGCCACAGCTGTAGTCGAGGGCGTCGGCGAGCATGGATGTGAATATATGACCGGCGGCCGCGTGGTAGTTCTCGGTAAGACCGGAAAGAACTTTGCAGCCGGTATGAGCGGCGGCGTTGCTTATATTCTGGATGAGGATAATAAATTATATCTCAACCTTAACAAGGAGCTTATAAGTTCCGAAGAAGTTACGGATAAATATGATGTCCTTGAACTTAAACAGATGATACAGAAACATGTGGCATATACCAATTCCGAAAAAGGCAAGCATATTCTTGATAACTTCAGTGAATATCTTCCTAAATTTAAGAAAATAATGCCTCATGATTATAAGAAGATGCTTAATCAGATAGTCCAGATGGAAGAAAAAGGACTTTCAAGCGAACAGGCACAGATAGAAGCGTTCTACGCGCTTAAGAAATAGGAAAGGAGGAAGACAGATATGGGAAAACCAACAGGATTTATGGATTATGAAAGAGTTGACAGCGAGGCAGTTACGCCAACTCAGAGAATTAAGAATTTTAATGAGTTTCACAAGGCACTTCCTCTCGAAAAACAGTGTGAACAGGCCGCCAGATGTATGGACTGCGGTGTGCCGTTCTGCCAGTCGGGCAAGATGCTTAAGGGTATGATAAGCGGATGTCCGCTTAACAACCTGATTCCGGAGTGGAATGAACTTCTTTACATCGGTAATTATAAAAGGGCATATCACAGACTTGCCAAGACAAGCAATTTTCCTGAATTTACGTCAAGGGTCTGCCCGGCACTTTGTGAGAAGGCTTGTACATGCGGACTTAACGGTGATGCCGTAAGTACGAAAGAAAACGAGAAAACAATTATAGAATATGCTTTTGAACACGGTTATGTCGAACCGGAAATTCCGGCAGTCCGTACAGGTAAAAAAGTCGCTGTCATAGGTTCGGGACCTTCCGGACTTGCAGCAGCGGATCTTCTTAATATGCGCGGACACAGTGTTACTGTATATGAGAGAGCAGACCGTGTCGGAGGCCTCCTTATGTACGGCATCCCGAATATGAAACTCGAAAAATGGGTTGTTGACCGCCGTGTTGAGCATCTTAAAGCAGAGGGCGTTGAATTTATTACCAATGCAGATGTCGGCAAAAATGTCAAAGCACAGACACTCATTAAGGATTATGATGCCATTGTGCTTGCCTGCGGTGCCGCTAATCCCCGTGATATCAAGGCGGAAGGCCGCGATGCCAACGGTATCTATTTTGCGGTCGATTATCTCAAATCAGTAACCAAGAGCCTTCTTGATTCTGATTTTAAGGACAAGAAATACATCGATCCTAAGGATAAAAATGTCGTTGTTATCGGTGGTGGAGATACCGGCAACGATTGTGTCGGCACATCAATCCGTCTCGGCTGTAAATCAATCACACAGCTTGAGATGATGCCTAAGGCTCCGGATGAGCGTGCTGCGAATAACCCATGGCCGCAGTGGCCGAAGGTCTGCAAGACTGACTATGGTCAGGAGGAGGCCATTGCCGTATTCGGACACGACCCGAGAATTTATCAGACGACGGTTAAGGAATTTGTTAAGGACAAAAACGGCAATCTCAAGAAACTGGTATGTGTTAAGCTGGAATCTAAGAAAGATGAGAAAACCGGACGTTTTATGATGGCAGAGGTCGCCGGAAGTGAGTTTGAGCTTCCTTGCGAGATGGTTCTTATCGCGGCAGGATTTCTCGGAAGCCAGAAATATGTAACAGACGCATTTGGTGTGGAAGTGGATGCCCGTACCAACGTCAAAACCGCTCCTGATGCTTTTGCAACAAGTGTCCCTAAGGTTTTTGCGGCAGGCGACATGCACATCGGACAGTCGCTTGTTGTACGTGCGATAAGACAGGGCCGTGACGTGGCCAAAGAGGTTGATAAATACCTTATGGGTTACACTAATCTTGAGTAGTGTTCATTTCAACAAAATCAATAACTTTGAACCCGCATCCGGTATACAGGCCGAATGCGGGTTTATTATTATCCGCAACCTGAAGAAGTATCTGCCTCCCGCCGGGAATTATGTCTTCAAGTACACTGTACATCATTTCGCGCGCGTATCCTTTACCTCTGTATTCAGGCTCTATATATACACCGAATATATTCACTGTCTGCTTCTCTTCATATATCGATATCGAACCGATTTCTGTATCGTCAATTGAAAAAAAGTAAGTACTTTCAATCCCCCCGTCTTTGTCCGGCTCCATGCTTTCGATTTCACACTCAAGAACGGTACAACAATGTGGCAGCGGCTCTTTACCGCAATATTTCATAAGACATTCTTTGTAAGTATCTGACATTACAACCTCGAAAAAATAATAAAATAGTCTTGACAAATCAATTGTCCTGTTGTATATTATCACTTGTGACTGTCACAGGTCAATACAAATACATAATACTTTATATGCGCGAGTGGCTCAGTGGTGGAGCGTCTCCTTGCCAAGGAGAAGGTCGCGGGTTCGATCCCCGTCTCGCGCTTTTACTTTGCCCAAAAGTGGTCCGTTATTTAGTGTACAGGAAGGTGGTACATTGCGTAACGGACCACATTTTTGTGCAAAGAGAGGTGCGGAGCACCTCTCGAACCCATGCGGAGCAAGGGTTCGGGTCTCCCCCGCCTGAAGTCGGGCTCGGTCGGTTCGGCGGAAAAAAGGTCCACCGGACCTTTTTTTTGTGTCCGCCTCACCCCGTCTCGTGTCTTTACTTTGCCCAAAAGCGGCCCGCTATATGTTGAGAATATTCCTTACAATGCCCCAGATAATGACCAGAATAAGGAATACGATATTTATCCAGGCAGGTTTGGGATTAAGACTACTGCTGCCTGTGCGTACATAATTTATGGAAGTATATATGACAACCCATGCAATGTAAATGATTATAAATGGTGCAAAATAGTTATAGCTTATAGCGTCGGCAAATCTGAATTTGAGACAACTGAGTGCGAAACGGCTGATTCCGCATCCGGGACAGTTTAAGTGTGTTATAAGTCTGAATACGCATGGAATACCGATGCCTGTAATGTTAAAGAATATGGCATATGCAATCATAATTGCAGACACGGAAAGATATATTTTAATCAGATTAAGTAATCTTTTTTTCATGATATTACCAAAAGGGCTCCCGGTATGTGCCGGAAGCCCTTATCTTTCAATATGATGTCGAATGAATTAAGCAGCTGGTGTAAGCTTGTTGATTTCATTCTGCACAAGACATACAAGTACGATTGGTAAGAAAATACCAAGTATTATGTAAAGTACCTTGTTATCTGACGCAGGAATTCCGCGCTTAGCCTTGATAGCATTGATGTTAGCATCTGCGTTGAGTCCGAAAAGAATGAATCCTACATAGAAGAACATTAAAATGAACTGTGCTACAGCAGGCATGTTACTGTTCTGACCCTCGCTATCAAGTGCTGAAATTGTTACCCACAACCAATAGAGCTGGTAGATACCACAGGTAATGATTGAAAGAATGATTACCAATGCGATATTACGGTTCTTAAGCATATCCTTTTTTCATCCTATAAATATAATATATTTTATACATTCACTAATATACACGTCATGCGGCATTTTGTCAATGAAATTAGTGTAAAATTTTACTTTAAAAATTACTCTGTTTGCCTAAGCGTCATACGGAGGTTGGGACAGCTTGAAAATAAACGCTCTGTGTGATATGATTTAGCCGGTTAAAACCAAAGGAGATGACAAAATGAAAGCATTAATTATCGGAGCAGGAGCTGTAGGCGTGGCGATAGCGGCATCTGTCAGCAATGAAAATATGGAGACGGCACTTGTCGCAAGAGGCAGGACCGCGGACTATATAGAGCAGAATGGTGTAAAGCGTACGGGAATATTCGGCGTGATGAGTGCGCCGGCAGATAGGGTTCGTGTATACAGAGATTACGGACAGATCAAAGAAGCATACGATTATGTTATTATAAGTGCTAAAACACTTGCTAATTCCGAGATTGCTGACAATCTTGAAAAAAACAGAGGTATCATTGCGGATGACGGTCATATTGTTATTTTTCAGAACGGATGGGGCAATGATGATAAATACACAGAATTATTCGGCAAGGATAAAGTATATAATGCACGAATTATAACCGGATTTGAAAAAGAAAATCCGGGTACAAGCAAGGTTACGGTTCATACAGCGCCGATTCTTCTGGGCTCATTATTCGGATTTGATAATGAATGTATGAAACCGCTTGCCGATGCGATTAATGCATCAGGCATTCCAAGTGAAGTCTCGGACACAATAGAAGAAGCATTGTGGGCTAAAATGTTATTTAATACTACACTCAATCCGCTGGGCGCAATACTTGGAACCACATACGGAGCAATGTCAGAAATGAACAATGCAGTCCAGATAATGAACAGCCTGATAGGAGAAACTTACGATGTTATGGGTGCCGCCGGGTACAAAACATACTGGCCGGATGCAGATACGTATAAGAAAGTTTTCTATTCAAAGCTGGTTCCGGATACATATGCACACCGTTCGTCCACACTTCAGGATATGGAAAAAGGAATACCTACGGAAATTGATACACTTAACGGATGTGTTATCAGAATTGCAGATAATTATTCTGTCGAAGTGCCTGTACATAGAACGATATATAATATTATTAAATCCATGGAGCAGAGAAATAAGTAGACCATTACGCCCGAATGTAAGGTTATTATAACAGATTGCAATTTGTGTTATAGTATGTTATGATATTGAGCGGAGTAAGCGAAAACAGCATTCGGAGGATAAGAATGAGTTATTTAATTTTTTCAGATGTTTCACTTGATATTGATAAGAACTTTGCGGACAGCCATGATGTAAGATATGTCCCTATGGAATATGTACTCGGAGATGAGACATTCCATTGTGATAAGCCGGAAAGTGATTCCATGATGCATAATTATTATGAGAAACTCAGACAGAAAGTCAAGACTCAGACCAGTCAGATTACACCGACACATTGTATGGATCTTTTTGAACCGCTTATTAAAGAAGGCAATGACATAGTATATCTTTCGCTTTCAAGCGGACTCAGCAATACATATGAATCAGCATGTCTTGCGGCCAGGAATCTTAAAGAAGATTATCCGGATGCCGTTGTTGAGATAGTGGATTCCTTAAGTGCGACAGGCGGAATGGGACTTTTGACAGAATCGGCTTTTGCCAATAAAGAAGCGGGAATGAGTGCATCGGAGAATGCAGAGTGGCTCAGAAAATATGCATTGAAGGTACGCCATTGGTTTAAGGTTGAAGACCTTATGTACCTTAAAAGAGGCGGACGTGTATCTGCTGCAACCGCAGTGGTCGGAACTGCACTTAATATTAAGCCGATACTTTGCATCAACCGTGAGGGTAAGCTTGATACAATAGATAAGAAACGTGGTAATAAGCTTGCGCTTAAAGCTCTTGTGGATAAGTTTGAGGCTACTTACGACCCATCGGTAAGCGATGTGGTATATATAAGCTGCGCCGATTGTGTAGAAGAAGCACAGACACTGAAAGAAATGATACTTGTAAACCACCCTGAACTTAAAGTAAGGATGACAATGTTAAGCCCGATTATCGGTGCTCACACAGGCCCGGATATGCTTGCGCTTATTCATTACGGAACAGAGAGATAATAATAAAGCCGGTTTCCCTAAGGTACGGGAAACCGGCTTTTTAGGTTCAGATATATCCGTCCATGGCTCTGTCGTTAACATATACCGGAAGCTCGGTATGGATATCAGGCGGGAGAGAACGGGAACTGTCCTTAACCAGCATGACTCCATCGCGTTTTAATATGGCATTGACATAATCCGCGGCACTTTTTATAGGGTGTTCAAATCCCATGCCGTAATGCCTGTCGGGAGCAAGGGAGCCTATTTTGTGCAAATCTGAGCCGGACGTCATGAAAATATTATGTTTTGTACAATAAATCTCGGCATTGTGGTTATGACGGTCTTCATTAAATGAATTGTATCCCTCCATGGCATCACAATTCTCGGGATTAAGATGAATTGAATCCAGGTATCCGCGTTCTCTGAATGGGTGGGCCTGGACAACAAGACCTCCGTCATTGTGTATTATATCATATTGCATACTACGGCTGTAAGACAGAATATCCGGATGATTTAAAAGCCATTCCTTATCAAGCCCGTAAATCAAAAACTCATCACCTTCAAAATTAGCTTCCCATCCGAAATAAACAGGAAATCCTATTGCATCGCCGGTTTCTTTGGCATGTTCATAACCAAGGCAGAATTCATTGACGCGCTGTTCCCAGCTGTCATACTTAGGAATCCTTGTATTGCCGTTGAAAAAATGGTCAGTTATGAATATACCGTCATATCCTAAATCTTTATAATATTGAGGATACATGCTGCCGGGAGTAACCCCGCACAGGCTTCCTTCGTATGTATGCAAATGTGTCTCATATCGGAACATATACAGCCTCCGTAAATTATCTCAATTAGAATAAAATTATTATATCACTTTTTTAATAATGGCTGTAAATTTTTTCGGGTTTATGATAAAATTTATTGCATAATAGGCGGATGATCTGGGCGGATGATTATGAATAAGAGAATAACAACGGATATATTAAAAATAACAGCTATGGTATCAATGCTTACAGACCATGTTGCTGTCGCGTTTGCCGGATTTGGAATGCCGGCAGGCATATACTGGATGATGAGATGCATCGGCAGACTGGCATTTCCCATATATGTATATTTTCTGGTGCAGGGATATATATATACACATTCTGTGGGTAAATATGCAATAAAACTGGGGCTGCTTGCCGTTATCTCCGAAATACCGTATGATATGACGGTATATGGATGTTTTTTTGATTTCAGGCATAATAATGTTTTATTCACACTTGTACTTGCGCTGCTTGTTTTATGGGCGACTGACAGCCTTTATAAGAAAAACCGATGGCTGGTGCCGGTTGCGGCGGTTATTGTCATTTGGACAGCGGCATTAAGTCACATACTTGGACTTGATTATTCTTACAGATGTATTCTGCTTGCGCTTATTTTCTATTACGCAAGACAATATGAAGTAATTATGTATACGGCGGCTGCAATCATATCGGCAATAAGCGGAAGCCTGGCAAGTCTTGTGACTCCGCTTGCACTTGTACCGGTGTATTTTCACGATGGAAAGAAAGGACATATTCCCAAAGCGGTTATGTGGAGTTTCTATCCGGCGCATCTTCTGATTATAGGGATGATCAGAATGTTTTTTTGAAAGGATTAGGGATATATGGCGAATTTGATGGATTATATGGACTGGCGGGGAGATATAACATTTGAACAGGATGGATTTAATGTAATTGATGCATTAATAATGTCACAGCTGTCATATGTGGATTTTGAAAATGTGGGTTTGGATGCCGGCAGTCCGGTATGCATTAAGGATGCAGTGGCAGGATGCCTTAAACAATATGAGAATCCGGATGAAATGCTTGATTCGCAGGAATTGAACGAAGGACAGAAGACGTTTATCAGGATGAGAAAATGTGACAGGTATCGTAATCTGGAGCTGGTATTTTATTCACAGAAGTTCAGCGAAGAAAAGGCCATGCAGTTCGGCGCGGTGACAATTCTTCTCGGTAACGGTGACATTGTGGTGGCGTTCAGGGGAACTGACGGAACGATTACAGGCTGGGAGGAGGATTTTAATCTGTGTTATATGATGCCGGTGGCATCACAGGTTGAGGCTGACGAATATCTTGACAGTGTAATGAATACACTTGCCGGAAAAGTATATATATGCGGACATTCAAAAGGCGGAAATCTTGCAATATATTCAACATTCCACAGAAGTGACGAGCAGATTATGAGAATCGAGAAGGTATACAGTTTTGACGGGCCGGGATTCATGAAGGAAGTTGTAGCGGGAGCGGAATACAAACGGATAACTCCAAAGATTGAATCATATCTGCCGCAGAGTTCGATAGTGGGTATGATAATGTATAGTGGAGAAGATTATAATATAGTACATAGTGAAGCGCATGGGTTAATGCAGCATTTTGTGTTGTCGTGGAATGTAATTGGTAAAGAGTTTGTGCCGGACGAGCAGCTTAAGGATGTGAGCATTGTTTTTAACAGCGCATGCCGCAAGTGGATTGACGGCATATCTCCCAAAGAACGTCGTCTGTTCACGCATATTGTATTCAAAATCCTCAAAGCGCCGAATGCCGATTCGTTCAGTGAGTATTCATCCAATCTCATCAGGACTGCAAACAGCATTATTAAGTCCTATGGAAGTCTTGATAAGACGACAAGGCAGATGATAAAGAAAATTGTGGCACAGATGATTAAAATGAGCCGTGAATCACTCTCGGAACACATTGAGGGAATAAGAAAACCGCAGGCTGCCATAAAGGAAGCCCATAATGTCAAATAGTGTAAAATATATTTTGATTTATCGGCTTGTTTATGTTATTATGTTAAATACGGGAAATGTTAGTAAATTTATATTAAAATGATATTTTTGGTTAAGAGGTATGAATTATGCGGGTGGAAAAGACGATTACGGAGTCACTTACGCGGCTGCCGTATATTGATTATTTTAAAAAGACGGCCGGCAGACTTATGAAGCAGGATATGATATCTCCGGTTGTATTATCGTTGGACATCAGTAATTTTAAATTTTATAATCAGATGTATGGGTATGAAGCGGGCGATAAGCTTATTGAACGATGTGTATATCAATATTGTCATATGAATTCAGACTGTGTGCTTGCCGGAAGAATTTATGTTGATCATATTATTCTTCTTGTGGAAGCCGGACATCGCGACAGACAGGATTTCAAGATGAAATACGACACAATGAACAGGAATTTTTCCGATGAGATTAATGCTGAATTCCCATTGGCGAGAATACGTGTTTATGTCGGTGCATATTTTGTTGATAACGTTGATGAAGAGATTAATCTTATAATAGATAAGGCTCAATGTGCAAGGCGAAGCATTAAGGCCAATTATGCTGAGACGATAGCTGTCTTTACTGACGATATGGCGAAGAAGACCCAGAGTGAGGCAGGCGTGATTCCGATGTTTTTCTCGGCACTTGATAATGACAGAATAGAAGTGTATATCCAGCCTAAGTTCTCTATTGAGGAACAGCAGCTTATAGGCGGTGAAGCACTTTCCAGAATTAAGGACAGCAACGGGAAGATAATATCACCGGCGGTATATATTGATACACTTGAGAATACAGGGCTTGTATCCAGACTTGATAATTATGTGATAATGAAGGTCATAGAATTGCAGAAGAAGTGGATGGATGCCGGTTATAAGCTGACGACCATTTCAATGAACCTGTCACGGATGGATTTCTGGGAAACCGGATTTATAAGGCGTATAGATGATGCTATACGTAAGACAGGCATCCCGGCGGAATACTTCGAGTTTGAACTTACGGAAACCATTTTCTGTGAGAATCTCAGCGAGATTACCAGACAGATAGAATTTTTACGCAACAGAGGATATAAGATAAGCATGGATGATTTCGGATCAGGATATAATTCATTATATATGCTTGGCAAGATACCTGTCGATGTTATTAAATTTGATAGAGGTTTCGTACTTAACAGTCTGGGTGTTGAGTCAGGACGTAAGATAATGAAGAATCTTATGAATACCTTTAAGGATATCCAGTTTGAAGTTATCTGTGAAGGAATCGAGAGCCGTGAAGAGGAAAGAATAGTCCACGAATGCGGATGTAATGCAGTTCAGGGATATCTCCATGATAAACCACTGCCTTATCAGGCATTTGAAGATAAATATATGAAACCTGCCATGCGCGATTAGAAGCGTAATATATTACATATAGATGGAGGACATTGATTATGGCAAGAGGAGGAGGTGGCGGAGGCCACTCGGGTGGAGGCGGAAGCAGACACTCATCACATTCTGGCGGAGGCGGAAGCCTCGGCGGAAGAGGATTTTCATCAGGAAGAAGTTTCGGCGGAGGACGGTCGTCGGGATGACATCATTATAGCGGAGGCGGCGGAGGACGTCCATACGGCGGACATTACGGTGCACCGCCACCACCATACGGAGGAGGCGGATATTACAGACGACCGCCAAGAAGAAGTTCGGGATGTTCCCTGGGAACAATCATGGTCGCTATTATAATAATTGTTATTATATTTGCGGTAAGATCATGCGGTTCGGTATTTGGATCCGCATCCGGGGTAACCAAGAGTACTGAGAAGCGCGAGAAATTTGATAATTCCAATACTACGTACTGTAATACATGGTATGAAGATGAACTTGGCTGGTTCGGCAAGAATAACCGGACGGTAATCAATGGTTTGGAAGACTTCTATAAGTCGACCGGAGTTCAGCCATATCTGTGTCTTGTAAGCTATGACAGCGTTAAAGACACCGATGCGGCACGTGATGAATATATTGAAAGCAAGTACACCGAGTTATTTTCAACTTCAAAGGGTATTGACGAAGGCCATATGTTATTCTGTTATTTCGCATGTAAGAATGATAAGCCGGATGTAATGGACGGCAACTGGCTTTACATTGTAGGCAAGCAGACAGAGACTGTTATGGATGAGAATGCCAAGCAGATTTTTGAGTCATATTTCATGAAATATTATGAAGACGATACATCGCTTGATGTCGATGAACTTTTTGCGGATACATTCTCTGACTCCGGCAAAGCTATCATGAAAGGACCTATCCACATGAGGTATGTGGTAATTATAATAGTTGCCATTGTGGCGGCTGTTGTAATAGTTGCTATGCTCATCAAATGGTGGAAGGCCAGAAAAGCACAGAAGAACAAGGAACAGGAGGATTTGGAGCGAATGCTTGACAAACCTCTTGAGACATTCGGAACCGATCCGGTTGATGAATTGAAAGATAAATACGACGACAAGAAATAGCATTCGCAGGGGAAGCCTTAGAGCTTCCCTTGTGTTATGTGGAAGGATTGCATTATGAAGGAACAAACCGTTAAGATTTATAAGAAGACAGGCAGGTGGCTGCTGGATATTATTAAATGGATTGTTATGGGTTTTCTGACCGGAATTCTGGTTGGAGGAGTTGGTACGGCTTTTTCTTATCTGCTGTCCAAAGCTGCCGCTTTTCGCGACGGTCATTTATGGATGGTTTATCTGCTTCCAGTTGGCGGACTTATGATTGTGGGATTGTATAAACTTATGAAAGTAGATAAGGATAAGGGCACTAACCTTGTGCTTACATCCATATCCGGTAAGGATGAACTTCCGTTTAAGATGGCACCGCTTATATTTTTAAGTACCGTGATATCTCATTTCTTCGGAGCATCCGTCGGAAGGGAAGGTGCTGCACTGCAGTTAGGAGGAAGCCTTGGAAATACAATCGGCGAATCATTCGGATTCAGGGAATGCGACCGTAAAATCCTTATTATGACGGGAATGAGTGCAGCTTTCTCAGCACTGTTCGGTACGCCGGCTGCAGCAGCGGTGTTTGCCGTGGAAGTGGCTGTTATCGGCACAATGTATATTCAGGCATTGCTCCCGTGTGTAATAGCGGCGTATACGGCATCCAGACTTCCGCTTGCAATAGGAATTAAACCGGAGAGACTTCCGCTTGGAAATGTGCCGGATATGAGCTTTGTACTTATACTTAAACTGGTAGTGCTGGCCGGACTTTGCGGGGTGCTTGCGATAGTATTCTGCGTAGTTATGAAGAAAACCAAGAAATATTCCGAAAAACTCATAAAAAATCCGTGGCTAAGAGTCGTGGCCGGGGCAGCTGTTTTTATCGGCATTACGGCACTTACGCGCAGCACAGACTATTACGGAACCGGAATGAATGTCATAGAGAGGGCCGTTACGGAAGGCGAGGCTGTACCGTATGCATTTGCACTTAAACTCGTTCTTACCGCGCTTATGCTTGGCGTCGGTTTCAAAGGAGGGGAGATAGTACCGACATTTTTCGTGGGAGCCACATTCGGATGTGTAATAGGTAAACTGCTTGGAATCTCACCGGGACTTGCGGCAGCTGCCGGAATGGCCTCACTGTTCTGCGGCGTTACTAACTGCCCGTTTGCAGCCGCAATCATGTGTTTTGAATTGTTTGGATTTGAGAGCGCACCGTATATATTGATCGTAACGGCAATAAGTTATGCCGTATCGGGATATTGCAGCCTGTATTCCGGACAATATTGTGACGTGTCCAAATACAGCCTGAAGATGGGGGATACCGGAGAAAATACAGATAATTAAAGAAAACACCTGAACTGTCGTGGATTTGGTACCGGCCGTTCAGGTGTTTTTGTATTAGTAATTCGGGGTCAGGTCAGGACATATTGACTTGGCAAGTGCTTTAAGTCCTGCAACCGTAAAAGGATAATTTTTGTTGACTTCCATAAATTTCTCTGACGGTTCCGTAAGAATCGCGTGCTGTGAAGCGAGCTCGTCAGTGTAATTGTCAAGAAAGTAAGTTGTTATTGCTCCTCTTCCGGCAGTGTAATGTGTGACAAGAAAATTCATGCCGTAGTCCGAAATATATGTTCCGCTGCTGTCCTTGGTAATGGATACCTTAGCCATGCCGCCGAGCATGGAAAAATTATAATATTGTACTGATACGAAGTTACCGAGTGAATAATATACTAGCATTTTACCGCCGTCAGCGCGGTCAATCCATTCAACCGGTTCTACGACATGCGGATGTGTACCGATTACAAGATCCACTCCATTGTCGGCAAAAAACTTTGCCCAGCTCTTCTGGCTGTCATCGGTTCCGAGGTTATACTCCGTTCCCCAATGAGGAAAAACAATGACAAAATCAGATATTTCCTTTGCCTTTGCGATGTCCGCTGCTATTTTATCTTTGGTGGAATCAGTCATAAGATCAACCGTATATTCCATCCCGGCAGGTACGGATAATCCGTTGAGGCCGTATGTATAATTGAGCATTGCGATTTTAACGCCGTTTACATCTCTTACATATATGGAAGAAGCACTTTCGGCTGAATCGTGTATACCGAGTATTGCCGCATCGGGATGTGAATTTTTCCAATATTCAAGGCAGTTAAGGATTCCGTAAGCTCCCTGGTCTATTGCGTGATTGGTAGCACCTAACATTACATCAAAACCTGTCCTGACCTCAGCATCGCCGAGTTCGGTCCTGACATTAAATGCCGGGTATCCTATATTACCTTTATCGTTACCGGCCATAATAACCTCGTTGTTAACAACTGATACATCTGAAGCCGCAATGGCATCTTTGACATTGGCAAAAAGATAGTCGTAATTATATGAACCGTCAGCCTGGATGGCTGGATTACTCGCGCTTGCATGCATAAGCATATCGCCTACTGCAGAAAGCGTTATTGTAACCGGGGCGATGGTTTCCGGCTCAGTCTGCGGTTCGGTTTCCGGTGTGGCAGCCGGTGTGACATGAGCCTGCGTAACGCGTTCTTCCGGCGTTGCAACGGCTGTTGTGCTTTTGGATGAGCAACCGGTGGTGAAGCATAATGCCATGGCTGCAATAATTAAATAAGAAATGATTTTATTAAATTTGGTATATAACATGGTTCCCTCCTATTTTGATATGAGTCAGTATACCTTTTTTAATAAGAATATGCAATTATTATCTTTGAAATTTATTTATCGAAAAAATTACATTTTATTGACAAATTTTCGGACGGCTGATAACATACACATTAAGGACAAAAAGGAGGTAGCTGTAATGGCGCACAATTCAAAGGAAGACATAATCAGATTAGTGGAGGAGAACGACGTAGAGTTTATACGACTTCAGTTTACGGATATATTCGGTATTCTCAAGAATGTGGCTGTTCCGAAAAGCCAGCTTGAGAAGGCACTTAATAATCAGATGATGTTTGATGGTTCATCAATCGACGGATTTGCACGTATTGAAGAATCTGATATGTGTCTCAGACCGGATCTTGACAGTTTTGTTATTTTCCCGTGGAGACCGCAGACCGGAAAGGTTGCAAGACTTATCTGTGACGTATATAAGACAGACGGAACACCGTTTGAAGGAGATCCGAGACGTATACTTAAGAAAGCGGTTGAAGAAGCTGCCAAGCTTGGATATAAATTCAATGTAGGACCTGAATGTGAATTTTTCTTATTTAACGTTGACGAGAACGGGGTACCTACAACCGATTCCCTTGACAGATCGGGATATTTTGATCTTGGCCCTAACGACCTTGGAGAGAATGCGAGACGTGATATGGTTCTCACACTTGAGGACATGGGATTTGAGATTGAGGCATCACACCATGAATGTGCACCTGCACAGCATGAGATAGATTTTAAATACGGAGAGGCAGTTAAGACAGCGGATGCGATTATGACATTCAAGCTTGCTGTTAAGACAATTGCACAAAGACACGGACTTCATGCAACATTTATGCCAAAGCCAAAGGCAAATATGTGCGGTTCGGGAATGCATATCAATATGTCACTTGAGAAAGACGGCGTTAATGTATTTGCTGATGAGAATGGTGAGAACGGACTGAGTGAAACAGCATATCATTTTATTGCAGGTATCATGAAACATATTAACGGAATAGTTGCCATTACCAATCCTCTTGTTAATTCATATAAGAGACTTGTACCGGGATATGAGGCTCCGGTTTATATTGCGTGGTCGGCAAGAAACAGAAGTCCGCTCGTAAGAATCCCGGCTGCCAGAGGCAGAGGAACCAGAGTTGAGTTACGATGCCCGGATCCGTCAGCTAACCCTTATTTTGCACTTGCCGTGTGTCTTATGGCTGGTCTTGACGGAATTAAGAATAAGCTTGAGGTATGCGAGAGCGTTGATGCCAACATCTACGAGATGAGCAAGGCAGAGAAGAAAGCAAGACATATTGAAAGTCTTCCTGAGACACTTTATGATGCAGTTAAGGAACTTGAAAAAGACGATTATATAATGGACTTCATCGGCAGAGAGACTGCAGAGAAATACATTGATGCCAAGAAAAAAGAATGGAAGGGATACAAAGTCGAGGTCAGCAAGTGGGAAATTGATGAATATCTCTACAAATATTAATTAATCACTTTATGATTTAAACGGGATAACTACGATGGAAAATGTCATAATAGTATTTCCGAAGCTTGAAGACGGCAGGAAGATAAAGAACCTTATGGTGCGCAATGGTATAGATGTAGATGCTGTCTGTACAAGCGGATCCCAGGCACTGGAGTATCTGAATACTCTTAATGAAGGAATCGTTGTGTGCAGTTACAGGTTTACGGATATGTACTATACGCAGCTTAAGGAATGTATGCCGTCAAGCTTTGATATGCTTTTGATTGCATCCCAGGGACATTGGCTCGATGATAACGACGGAGGCATAATGAAACTCGGAATGCCTATTAAAGTCTTTGATCTTGTGAATACGGTTCATATGATGTTTGAGGCGCAGAGACGCCGCAGAAAGAAAGCGAGACTTGCTCCCAAAACAAGAACCGATGAAGAGAGAGAACTTATAAGGCAGGCCAAGGGTGTGCTGATGGATCGTAACAATATGACCGAGGACGAGGCTCATAAATATATGCAGAAATGCAGTATGGACAGCGGTACGGGACTTGTAGAGACGGCCCATATGATAATATGTCTGTACAGGGAATAGTTGAAAGGATTGGTGGTGTTGATGGAATTTACCAAGATGCATGGAATAGGCAATGACTACGTGTATGTTAACTGTCTTGATACTAAATTGGATAATCCGTCAGAAACAGCGGTGCGTGTGAGCGACAGGCATTTCGGAATAGGTTCGGATGGGCTTATTCTTATCAAGCCGTCGGACAAAGCTGATTTCTATATGGAAATGTATAATGCGGACGGTTCACAGGGCAAAATGTGCGGAAACGGTATCCGCTGTGTAGGTAAATATGTATATGATAACGGACTTACCGACAAGACGGAATTGTCGATAGAGACACTTTCAGGTATCAAATACCTTACACTTAATGTTGTGGATGGTAAAGTGGATACAGTACGCGTTAATATGGGCGAACCGGTGCTTGACCCCGGACTTGTACCTGTCAATATAGATGCGGACGTGGTCAAAGAATATCCAATCACGATAGGTGGGAAGGAATACCGCATAACCTGTGTATCCATGGGTAATCCGCATTGTATAGTATATGTTGACAATGTTGATGATTTTCCGATAGAGACAATCGGACCGCTTTTTGAGAACAATCCTGTTTTCCCTGAGAGAGTAAATACAGAATTTGTTAAAGTTATAGACCGTGATACGTTGCAGATGAGAGTATGGGAACGAGGTTCGGGTGAGACACTTGCTTGCGGAACCGGAGCCTGCGCTACTGCCGTAGCGACTATACTTAACGGGTTATGTAACGATACGGTTACTGTTAAGCTTCTTGGCGGAGAACTTAAAATTACATGGGACAGATCTCATAATATAGTATATATGGAAGGTCCGGCCCGTACTGTTTTTACAGGTACGATGGACCTTGATTAAGGAGACATGACAGATGTTTAAAATTAACGAGAACTATTTAAAGCTTCCGGGAAGTTATCTTTTCTCCACGGTGGCAAAGAAAGAAAGAGAATACAGGGCAGCTAATCCTGATAAAAAAGTTATCAAGCTCAGCATAGGAGATGTTACACAGCCTATCGCGCCGTCTATAATTGAAGCTATGCATAAGGCTGTTGATGAAATGGGTCATGCAGAGACTTTTCACGGATATGCACCTGATCTCGGATACGAATTTTTACGTTCCGCAATAGCTGCCGGCGATTATAAATCAAGAGGCGTCGATATTGCGATTGACGAGATTTTTGTGTCTGACGGAGCTAAGTGTGATTCAAGCAATATTCAGGAAATTCTCGGGCTCGATAATGTGATTGCTGTATGCGACCCGGTGTATCCTGTATATGTGGATTCAAATGTAATGGCCGGAAGAACAGGAACATATAATGCTGAGACAGGAAACTGGAGTAATGTCATTTATATGCCGTGTACCGAAGAAAACGGATTTGCACCATCGCTTCCTAAAGAAACACCGGATATTATATATCTCTGCTTTCCGAATAACCCTACCGGAGCAACCATTACGAAAACAGAACTCCAGAAGTGGGTGGATTATGCCAACGAAAAGAAAGCACTTATCATATACGATGCAGCATATGAGGCATATATATCAGAGGCTGATGTTCCTCATACAATTTACGAGTGTGACGGTGCCAAAACCTGCGCAATAGAGCTCAAGAGTTTCTCCAAGAATGCCGGATTTACAGGCGTGCGTCTCGGATATACAGTAATTCCAAAGGAACTTAAATGCGGCGATGTAATGCTTAATTCACTCTGGGCAAGAAGACACGGAACCAAGTACAACGGAGCTCCGTATATTGTACAGAGAGCCGGTGAGGCGGTTTATTCCGAATCAGGCAAGGCAGAGCTTAAGAAGCAGGTTGCATATTATATGAACAACGCCAAGGTTATCAAAGAAGGCCTTGCAGAAGCCGGATTTTCAGTATCGGGCGGGGTTAATGCACCGTATATCTGGCTCAAGACAATTGATGGAATGACATCATGGGAATTCTTCGATTATGTGCTTGACAAAGCCAATGTAGTCGGTACACCGGGTTCAGGATTCGGTCCGAGCGGTGAAGGATATTTCAGACTGACGGCATTCGGAACATATGAGAACACGGTCGAAGCAATCGAAAGAATGAAGAGAATCATTAAATAAAAATGTGTGATGCTATATGCCCTGACATTTGTTGGGGCATATTTAGCGAAGGAGAAGATTTACTATGTGGTATGGTAAAAACAAGGCATTTACGTTAAGTTACGATGATGGAGTCGAATCCGACAGAAAGCTTCTGGATATAATAAATTATTATGGCCTTAAATGTACTTTTAATCTGAATTCTGGAATAATCGGAACGAATGATACATGGCAGTGTAATAAGTTTACGGTAAGGAGACTTCCATGGGAAGGCATACAGGAATTATATACAGGCCATGAAATAGCGGTTCACGGAAGAAAACATCTTGCTCCGGCCGAGCTGGATGAGGAACAGATGTATGACGAATTTAAGCTGGATAAGATGAAACTTGAAAAGGTTTTCAAAGAAACCCCGGTTGGAATGGCATACGCATACGGATGCTATAATGATAAGGTCGTAGAGTATCTTAAGTCAATAGGAATAGAGTACGCCAGAACGGTGGAAGATTCACTGAATTTTGATCTGCAGGATGACCTGATGAGATTTAAGCCGACCTGCCATCACAAGAATGACAGGGTCTTTGAACTGATAGATGAATTTCTTGAAAAGCCGGACGATAAGCCGCAGTTATTTTATCTCTGGGGACATTCATATGAATTTGATGCCGAAGAGGATTGGACCAGACTGGAACAGATTTGTGAAAAAATAAGCGGATATGATAATATTTTTTACGGCACCAACAGCGAGGTATTGCTAAATAAAGGTTGCAAATAGCTTTTGCCTTTGCTAAAATGTTTTACAGCAATATCCCATAATTTGAAAGGAGCCATTTAACAATGGGAAACATATATAGAGACACTACGCTTAATAACGTAAGTGAGAACGATATCGGTAAAGAGATTAAAGTTGCCGGATGGGTGGAGAATATCAGAGACCACGGCGGTGTATCATTTATTGACCTTAGAGATATGTATTCGGTTCTTCAGGTTGTAATAAGAGATGCAGAGCTGCTTAAGGGAATTAAGAAAGAAGAATGTATAAGTGTTGAAGGACTTATGGAGCAGAGAGACGAAGAGACTTATAATCCCAAGATACCTTCGGGTACAATAGAACTTGAAGCCCACAAGATTACGACACTCGGACAGGTATATACCACGCTTCCTTTTGAAGTACAGACATCCAAGGAAGTTAATGAGTCCGTAAGACTTAAATACAGATATCTTGATCTTCGTAACGAGAAAGTTAAGGATAATATCCTTTTCCGTTCACAGGTTATTGCCTTTTTAAGACAGAAGATGACGGAAATGGGATTTATTGATATACAGACACCGATTCTGTGCGCATCATCACCGGAAGGAGCAAGAGATTATATCGTTCCTTCAAGAAAATACAAGGGCAAATTCTATGCTCTTCCACAGGCACCACAGCAGTATAAGCAGTTATTGATGGTGTCTGGAATAGACAAGTATTTCCAGGTGGCTCCGTGCTTCAGGGACGAGGATGCAAGAGCTGACCGTTCACCGGGAGAATTTTATCAGCTTGACTTCGAGATGAGTTTTGCTACACAGGAAGATGTGTTCAGGGTTGGTGAGGAAGTGCTCACGGCTGCTTTTGAGAAATTTGCACCGGAGGGATATGAAGTAACCAAGGCTCCTTATCCGATTATCAGCTATAAGCAGGCTATGCTTGAGTTCGGTTCGGACAAGCCTGACCTTCGTAACCCGTTAAGAATAATAGATGTAACCGAATTTTTCCAGCGCTGTACATTTAAGCCGTTTATCGGCAAGACTGTAAGGGCTGTTAAAGTTCATGCCAATATGTCCAAGGGATTCCATGAGAAACTCCTTAAATTCGCTACAGGAATAGGAATGGGCGGCTTAGGATATCTTGAGGTTCTTGAAGACAAGAGCTATAAGGGACCTATCGACAAGTTTATACCTGATGATATGAAGGCTGAGTTCATGGAACTTGCCGGACTTGAAGTCGGAGATACTATTTTCTTTATGGCAGATAAGGAAGATAGAGCAGCATTCTATGCAGGACAGATACGTACTGAACTCGGTGAGAAGTTAGACCTTATCGAGAAGAATGCATACAGATTCTGCTATGTTAATGATTTCCCTATGTTTGAAAGGGATCCTGAGACTAAGAAAATCGGATTTACGCATAATCCTTTCTCAATGCCGCAGGGAGGACTTGAAGCGCTTAATACAATGGATCCGCTTGATATACTTGCATATCAGTATGATATTGTATGTAACGGTATTGAACTTTCATCCGGTGCCGTACGTAACCATGATATGCAGATAATGGTAAAAGCATTTGAAATTGCCGGATATGATGAAGAAGTTCTTAAAGCCAAATTCGGAGCACTTTATAATGCATTCCAGTTCGGAGCACCGCCTCATGCTGGAATGGCACCTGGAATCGACAGAATGATCATGCTTTTACGTAATGAAGAGAATATTCGTGAGATTATTCCGTTCCCTATGAGCGGAACAGCACAGGATCTTATGTGCGGTGCTCCTAATGAGGTTACCGAGCAGCAGCTCCGTGAAGTTCATATTAAAGTGAGGGATTAAGCATGGCTAATGTTATAAGTGATGAGACAATCGAGTATGTTGGTATACTTGCCAAGCTTGAACTTTCTGACGAAGACAAGGAAAATGCCAAAAAAGATATGGCCAGTATGCTGGATTATATAGATAAACTTGGAGAACTTGACACTGAGGGCATTGAGCCTATGTCTCATATATTCCCGGTTCAGAATGTTATGCGTGAGGACGTTGTTACCAACGGCGACGGAAGTGATGATACACTTAAGAATGCGCCTGAGAGCAACGGAGAAGCGTTTATCGTTCCTAAAACAGTTGATTAGTCGGAAAGGATAGTTATGAGTTTACTTGATTTAACTGCCACCCAGCTTGCGAAGGCAATTAAGAAAGGCGATGTGACCGCTGTTGATGCTATGCAGGCTGTGATTGAACAGATTGAAAATAAAGAAAAAGAGCTTAACTGTTATGTTACGTTTGATAAAGAAGCGGCACTTGAAAATGCGAAAAAAGTACAGGCAGGAATTGAGGACGGTTCGATAAGCGGCCCTCTTGCCGGTGTGCCTGTTGCAATCAAGGACAATATGTGTACCGAAGGTGTGCTTACGACATGTTCTTCACGTATACTCGGCAATTTTATTCCTGCTTTCTCAGCAGAGGCTGTTATAAGACTTGAGAAAGCCGGAGCGGTTATCATAGGCAAGACCAATATGGATGAGTTTGCGATGGGTTCGACAACCGAAACATCGGCCTATGGTGTTACACGTAATCCATGGAATACGGAGCATGTACCGGGAGGTTCATCAGGTGGTTCGGCCGCAGCCGTTGCAGCGGGAGAATGTTTCTTTGCACTGGGATCGGATACAGGCGGATCGATAAGACAGCCGGCGTCGTATTGCGGCGTTGTCGGAATGAAGCCGACATACGGTACGGTATCACGTTACGGACTTATAGCATATGGCTCATCACTGGACCAGATAGGCCCTTTATGCAAGGATGTTACGGATTGTGCGACAATAATGGAGATAATTGCATCGCATGATACTAAGGATTCAACATCGATGTCCAGAAACGATACGGATTTTACAAGTGCACTTGTAAATGATGTCAACGGAATGCGTATAGGCATCCCTCGTACTTATTTCGGCGAAGGACTTGACCCACAGGTTAAGAAGGCGGTTCTTGATGCGGTTGATGTTCTTAAATCCAAGGGCGCAATAGTGGAGGAATTTGATCTTGATCTTGTGGATTATGCTATTCCGACATATTATACAATAGCCGCTGCAGAAGCCAGCTCCAATCTTGAGAGATTTGACGGAGTTAAATACGGATACAGAGCCAAGGAATATGAAGGTCTCCATGATATGTACAAGAGAACACGTTCTGAAGGCTTCGGACCTGAGGTTAAGAGAAGAATTATGCTCGGCTCGTTCGTATTAAGTTCAGGATATTATGATGCGTATTACCTTAAAGCACTCAGAGTCAAGGCATTGATAAAGAAAGCATTTGATAACGCATTTGCTAAATATGATATAATTATCGGACCTGTAGCACCGACAACAGCACCGAAGCTTGGTTCATCGCTTGCAGATCCTATTAAGATGTACCTTGGTGATATATATACAATATCACTTAACCTTGCAGGACTTCCGGGTATGTCAATTCCGTGCGGGGTTGATTCAAACGGACTTCCGATAGGAATGCAGATCATAGGTGACTGCTTTAAAGAACACAATATTATAAGAGCAGCATATACTTATGAGCTTGCAAGAGGCGGATTCAAGACACCGTATGATAAGGAGGTGCAGTAATATGGCTAAGAATTATGAGACAGTCATAGGACTTGAGGTTCATGTTGAGCTTGCAACCAAAACCAAAATTTTCTGCGGATGTTCAACGGCATTCGGAGGAGCACCGAACACACATACATGTCCTGTATGTACCGGTATGCCGGGATCACTTCCTGTTCTGAATAAGCAGGTTGTTGAGTATGCGGCAGCGGTAGGACTTGCAACCAACTGTACGATAACACAGAATTGTAAATTCGACCGTAAGAACTATTTCTATCCGGATAATCCGCAGAATTATCAGATATCACAGTTGTATCTTCCGATATGCCGTAACGGACATGTGGATATTGAACTGGAAGACGGAACCTCAAAGCCTGTCAGAATCCACGAGATCCATATGGAAGAAGATGCGGGTAAGCTTGTTCATGATGACTGGGAAGATGTGTCGTATGTTGATTTTAACCGTTCGGGTGTGCCTCTTATAGAAATCGTATCCGAGCCGGACATGAGAAGTGCCAAAGAGGTTATAGCATATCTGGAGAAACTGCGTCTTATAATACAGTATCTCGGAGCATCGGACTGTAAGCTTCAGGAAGGCTCAATGAGAGCCGATGTAAACCTTTCGGTAAGAGAAGCCGGAAGCACAGAATTCGGAACCAGGACTGAGACGAAGAATCTTAACTCATTCAGTGCAATCCAGAGGGCAATCGAGGCCGAGACCGCAAGGCAGATAGATTTACTTGAGTCAGGACAGCCTGTTATACAGGAGACAAGACGATGGGACGACAATAAGGAATATTCATATGCCATGCGTTCCAAAGAGGATGCGCAGGATTACAGATATTTCCCGGATCCTGACCTTGTACCGGTCAATATAAGTGATGAATGGCTTGATGAGATAAGATCGCGCCAGCCGGAATTCAAAACCGAGAAAATGAAGCGTTATAAAGAGGAATTCGGCATTCCGGATTATGATATCAATATAATTACCGATTCCAAGAAAATGGCGGATATTTTTGAAGAGGCAGTTGCTATATGCAATAAACCTAAAAAAGTATCGAACTGGCTTATGGTTGAGACCATGAGGCTTCTTAAGGAACATAATATGGATGTGTCTGATATTACATTTTCGGCAAAGAATCTTGCAGCACTTGTAAATCTTACAGAAGCAGGAACAATCAACAGTTCTGTTGCCAAGGAAGTGTTTGAAAAAGTATTTTCCGATGACATAGATCCGGAGAGTTACGTTAAGGAACATGGACTTGGACAGGTCAATGATGAGTCTGCACTCAGACAGACCATAGAGGAGATTGTGGCAGCCAACCCACAGTCGGTTGAAGATTACCATAACGGTAAAGAGAAGGCAATCGGTTTCCTTGTCGGACAGACAATGAAAGCAATGAAGGGCAAGGCAAACCCGGGACTTGTAAACTCAATGTTAAAAGAAATATTATCCAAATAAAAAGAAATCGCTGCAGGCATTGCGCCTGCAGCGATTTCTTGTAATATACTATTCGTCACGTCGTTCAAGATCATCAAAGATATAATTGAGAACAGGTGCCATCCCGATAAATTCGCATCCATACGAATACTCATCATCTTCAAGAGCTTCACAGCGTATTATTTTAACAACACAATAGAGAACCGAATCGTCCCCGCCAATGTTGAGTGCTGCGTTGAAATAATAGTTCATAGGCAATATGGACTTGGATATAAATCCTATGCCGTATCTTGAAATATCTTTAACAATGATCGGTGAATCAATAGTAATGCGGTTATTGTCCTGGGCAAATATGGATGAAACCGTCAGATCAAGAGTGACTTTGACACGTTTGCTTCGTCTTTTTTCGGTCATACCAACCCTCCACTTTCTTGTTTTACATATAGTATACATTATAGAATACAAAACAACAATAGTTTTCTTTTGTATAATTTTGTATTATATTCACAAAAAATTTTAAATGCGTTGACTTTGCAAAAGTCTGTGTATTATAATTTAATTTGCGGTGTTATTTTTTTCATTGACATTGTCATTTATAAATTATAACGGAGGATTTTATAACATGCAGGAATTTAAGCCTTTCAAAGAAGGAAAAGTACGTGAAGTATATGATAACGGAGACAGCCTTATTATTGTGGCAACAGACAGAATATCAGCTTTTGATAATATTCTTAAGAATGTTATTACGGACAAGGGTGCAATACTCACACAGATGTCCAAGTTCTGGTTCGATTACACGAAGGATATTGTCCCTAACCATATGATTTCGGTTGATGTTAATGATATGCCTGAATTTTTCCGTAACGACAGATTTAAAGGCAAGAGCATGATGTGCAAGAAGCTGGAGATGCTTCCGATTGAGTGTATCGTAAGAGGATATATTACCGGAAGCGGCTGGGAGAGCTATAAGAAGAATGGTACAGTATGTTCCATTAAGCTTAAGGAAGGACTCAAAGAGTCGGATAAGCTTCCTGAACCGATATACACACCAAGCACCAAGGCTGAAATCGGTCTGCATGATGAGAATATATCATTTGAGAAGAGTGTAGAGATACTCGAGAAAATATACCCGGGCAAGGGTGCCGGATATGCGGAGCAGATTAAAGATTACACAATTGCTTTATATAAGAAGTGTGCGGAATATGCGCTCAGCAAGGGTATTATAATTGCTGATACGAAGTTTGAATTCGGACTTGACGAAAACGGTAATGTAATTCTCGGAGACGAGATGCTTACACCTGACAGCTCAAGGTTCTGGCCGCTTGAAGGATATGAGGCCGGTAAATCACAGCCATCATTTGATAAGCAGTTTGTAAGAGACTGGCTTAAAGCTAATCCGGATAATGACCTTCTTCTTCCGGATGAGGTTGTGGTCAAGACTGTAGATAAATACAAAGAGGCATTTGAACTTCTTACAGGACATAAATTCAACTAATTATAACAGAAAGAGGATCAGATATGAGCAAGAAGACAGAAGTGTCCGAAATGTTTATTCCGGATGAACTTCATGAAGAATGCGGCGTTTTCGGCATATATGATTTTGACGGCAATGATGTTGCCTCTACCATATATTACGGACTGTTCGCACTTCAGCACAGAGGACAGGAAAGCTGCGGCATCGCCGTGAGCGATACTGAAGGTCCGAAGGGATTAGTCCAGTCGCACAAGGACATGGGACTTGTAAATGAGGCCTTTGATGAAGAAATATTAGAGAAATTAAACGGAAACATCGGTGTCGGACATGTAAGATATTCGACGGCCGGAAGTTCGACCAGAGAGAACGCACAGCCGCTTGTTCTCAATTATGTGAAAGGAACACTTGCGCTTGCACATAACGGTAATCTTATTAACGCACCGGAGCTTAGGGATGAACTTTCCAAGACGGGCGCTATTTTCCAGACCACAATAGATTCAGAGGTTATAGCATATCATATTGCAAGAGAACGACTTAATACATCCAATGTAGAGGGTGCCGTTGCAAGAGCCATGAAGAAAATAAAGGGCGCATATTCACTTATAGTAATGAGCCCGCGTAAACTTATCGGTGCAAGGGATGAGTTCGGCTTCAAGCCTTTGTGCATAGGTAAGCGCGATAACGCATACATTCTTGCATCGGAGACATGTGCTCTCGATGCTGTCGGAGCTGAATTTGTGAGAGATGTTCTTCCGGGAGAAATCGTAACGATTACACCATCCGGAATATCCTCGAATATGGCACATAAATGCGACAAATGCGCAAAATGTATCTTTGAATATATATATTTTGCAAGACCGGACAGTAATATTGACGGTGTGAGCGTATATGATTCGAGAATAATGGCAGGAAGAATACTTGCAAAGGACTATCCTGTTGATGCTGATATGGTTGTGGGAGTTCCTGAATCCGGTAATGTGGCAGCACTTGGATATTCACTTGAGTCCGGAATACCATACGGAATAGCATTTATCAAGAACAGTTATGTAGGAAGAACATTCATTAAACCTAAGCAGTCAAGCAGGGAGACCAGCGTACGTATCAAGCTTAACGTACTTAAGGAAGCTGTAAAAGGTAAGCGTGTTATCATGATAGACGATTCTATCGTAAGAGGTACGACAAGTGCCAGAATCGTTAAGATGCTTAAGGACGCAGGTGCATCCGAGGTTCATGTAAGAATCAGTTCGCCGCCTTTTATGCATCCGTGCTATTTCGGTACAGATGTGCCGTCCGATGACCAGCTTATTGCACATGACCACACGGTTGAACAGATCTGCGAATATATAGGCGCGGATTCACTCGGATATCTTGATGTCAACAAATTAGGTGATATGATTGAAGGCAGAACCGATTATTGTGATGCATGTTTTACAGGAGATTATCCGATAACTCCGCCATCTGATGACATCAGAGGCGAATATGACAAATAGACTGCTGTTTAGCAATTATAAAGGAGATACGAATTATGTCTACAGACAGATATGAAACACCGCTTGCCGGAAGATATGCAAGCAAAGAAATGCAATATATTTTCTCGCAGGACAAGAAATTCAGAACATGGAGAGCACTCTGGATCGCACTTGCTGAATCAGAGAAAGAACTTGGTCTCGACATAACCGATGAACAGATTGAAGAACTCAAAGCACATAAGGATGATATTAATTATGATGTTGCCAGAGCCAGAGAAAAAGAAGTGAGACATGATGTTATGTCCCATGTATATGCATACGGCGTACAGTGTCCTAAAGCCAAGGGAATAATCCATCTCGGTGCAACATCATGTTATGTAGGAGATAATACGGACCTTATCCTTATGACGGAAGCGCTTAAGCTTGTAAGGGTTAAAGTTGTAAACGTACTGTCAGAGCTTGCTTCATTTGCAGATAAATACAAGGACCTTCCGACTCTTGCATTCACGCATTTCCAGCCGGCACAGCCGACGACGGTAGGCAAAAGAGCCACTCTCTGGATGATGGAACTTTTACTTGATTTGGAAGACCTTGATTATATAATCGATTCAATGAAACTTCTCGGTTCCAAAGGAACAACGGGAACACAGGCAAGTTTCATGGAACTCTTTGAGGGTGACCAGACAAAGGTACGTGCTCTTGATAAGAAAATAGCAGAAAAAATGGGATTTACGGATGTATATCCTGTTTCGGGACAGACGTATTCACGTAAGGTTGATACACGAGTTGTGAATGTACTTGCCGGAATAGCTGCAAGTGCACATAAATTTTCCAACGATATAAGGCTTCTCCAGCACCTCAAGGAGATTGAAGAGCCGTTTGAGAAATCACAGATAGGATCATCTGCAATGGCTTATAAGCGTAATCCTATGAGAAGTGAGAGAATCGCATCATTAGCCAACTATGTAATGTCAGATGTCATGAATCCGGCTATAACAAGTGCAACACAGTGGTTTGAGAGAACACTTGATGACTCGGCTAATAAGAGAATGTCTGTACCTGAAGCATTTCTTGCAGTTGACGGAATACTCGATCTGTATTTGAATGTTGTTGACGGACTTGTAGTATATACTAAAGTTATCAACAAACACATCATGGCAGAACTTCCGTTTATGGCTACGGAGAATATAATGATGGATGCCGTTAAGGCCGGAGGAGATCGTCAGGAACTTCATGAGAAGATCAGACAGCTCTCAATGCAGGCAGGCAGGAGAGTCAAAGAAGAAGGACTTGATAATAATCTTCTTGAACTTATCGCTGCAGACCCGGCATTCAATCTTACACTTGAGGATTTGCAGAAATCAATGAATCCGTCACTTTATATAGGACGTTCCAAGGATCAGGTTGAGGAATTTATTTCAGAAAATATCAGCCCTGTCCTTGATAAATACAAAGACGAACTCGGTGTAAAAGCAGAGATTAATGTCTGATAGTTAAGGAGGCATCTGTATGTTTGAAACAGTTGTTGAGTGTCTTGTAAAACGTAAGACACCACTTAAAGCATATGTGGGAAGATGTGCGGTAATATCGTTTGACCTGCTTTTGCTTGTCATGATTTATATTCTTGCAGCAAAGGCGCCGGTGCTTATGTTTGTGGCAATATTTATAATTGCAATCGGCATAATTCTGACCTATATGGTATTTACCAGAACAGATCTGGAGTATGAGTATTCATTCTATGACGGTGAAATGCGTATAGACAAGATTATGCACAAAAGTGCACGTAAGAAACTTCACACATTCAATTTCGGCAAGATGGATTTTATGGCACCGGAGGGTTCGCATCATCTTGGCGGAATGGTAAGTGACAGAAAGAAATATGATTATTCGGCAGGAGATGAAGAACAGATATCATATATTGCAGTGCTTTATGATGAGAACAATACAGCAGTCGAACTCAAATTCACACCGAATGAAGAACTTCTTGATAAACTTAATAAGACTTATCCGCGTAAAGTGTATATGGATTAATAATTGACTTTTAGCGGCGTATTTGGTATATTTAACAGAATTACTATTAGTCCAAAACGGACACGAAGAAAGGCAGGATTATCTAAAAATGGGTACAATAATTGGCGAAGGAATTACATTTGATGACGTTTTACTTGTTCCGTCATATTCGGAAGTTACACCTAACATGATTGAGCTTGGAACACATCTTACCAAGAAAATTAAACTTAATGTTCCAATTATGAGCGCAGGAATGGATACCGTTACAGAGCACAGAATGGCTATTGCAATGGCAAGACAGGGCGGAATCGGAATTATTCACAAGAATATGTCAATAGAGGCACAGGCAGAGGAAGTTGATAAAGTTAAGCGTTCTGAGAACGGAGTTATAACAGATCCTTTTTATCTCTCACCAGAGCATACTCTTGAGGATGCCAATAATCTTATGGCAAAATACAGAATTTCCGGAGTACCTATTACAGATGGCAAGAAGCTTGTCGGAATCATCACCAACAGAGATTTAAAGTTCGAGACAGATTACACCAAGAAAATCAAAGAGTGCATGACCAGTGAAGGCCTTATTACAGCTAAAGTCGGAATTACACTTGACGAGGCAAAGGCTATCCTTGCAAAAGCACGTGTAGAGAAACTTCCGATTGTGGATGATGATTTTAATTTAAGAGGTCTTATCACAATCAAAGATATCGAGAAACAGATTAAATATCCTAATTCAGCCAAGGATGAGCAGGGAAGACTCCTCTGCGGCGCAGCAGTAGGTATTACGGCAAATATTATGGACCGTGTGGCAGCACTTGTTGAAGCCAAGACAGACTGTATCGTAATTGATTCAGCACATGGTCATTCCAAGAACATAATTGAAACGCTTAAGAAAGTTAAAGCTGCATATCCTGATCTTCAGGTTATCGCAGGTAATATTGCTACAGGTGAAGCTGCCAAGGCACTTATTGATGCCGGAGTTGACGCTGTTAAGGTAGGTATCGGACCAGGTTCTATCTGTACGACACGTATAGTTGCCGGAATCGGTGTGCCACAGATAACAGCGGTAATGGATGTATACAATACAGCCAAGGAATACGGAATACCTGTAATTGCAGACGGAGGAATCAAGTTCTCCGGAGACCTTACAAAGGCAATAGCGGCAGGCGCCGACGTATGTATGATGGGAAGCATGTTCGCAGGATGTGACGAAGCTCCGGGAGATTTTGAACTTTTCCAGGGTCGTAAATATAAAGTATACAGAGGAATGGGTTCAATCGCGGCAATGGAGAACGGAAGCAAAGACCGTTATTTCCAGACTGATGCCAAGAAGCTTGTCCCGGAAGGCGTAGAAGGACGAGTTGCCTATAAGGGTCTTGTGGAAGACACTGTATTCCAGCTTATGGGCGGATTAAGATCCGGAATGGGATACTGCGGAACCAAAACAATACCGGAACTTAAAGAGAACGGAAGATTTGTTAAGATTTCTGCAGCATCACTTAAAGAGAGCCATCCGCATGATATTCATATCACGAAGGAAGCTCCTAACTACAGCATTGACCAGTAAGATTAGTGCTGTCAGCTGATTATTAACACAGGATGTGGTTGAGGGATGCGAAGAAAGCTTAAAGTTTTATTTATCAGTACGATTATCATTATCTCCATTATCGGAATAATTGTTGCAGCCGAGAAAATTCTTGAAAAGAACAATACCGGTATTAAGGAGATAATCGATAATATTGCACAGAAGGAAGAAACGACCACCGAGGATCCGTTTCTTCTTAGTGACGAAGTAATCAAGAATTATCTTACTCCGAATGAATATTCAAGACCGGGTAAGGAATTAAAGGAAGTTAACGCTATTGTTGTACATTATGTAGGCAATCCGGGAACTACGGCTGCCCAGAACAGGAGTTATTTTGAGAATCTTAAGGATACTCATGCAACCAGTGCCAGCAGTCATTATATTATAGGAATGGAAGGCGAAATAATACAATGTGTTCCGCTTAACGAGATTTCTTATGCATCTAACAACCGCAATAAGGATACTATAGCTATTGAATGCTGCCATCCGGATGAAACCGGTCAGTTCACCACAGCTACATATAAATCACTGGTTAAGCTTGTGGCTGCATTATGCAGGACATACGATCTGAATCCGGAGACAGGAATAATAAGACATTACGATGTTACGGGAAAATACTGTCCGCTGTATTATGTCAATCATGAAGATGAGTGGTATGGTTTTAAACTCGATGTTAAGGCAGAACTCGCTGCAGTCAATACTAAGTAAGACAACATAAGGAGTAAATTATAATGACTATAGATGACGTATCCAATATATTGGGATTCCTCGGCGGACTGGGAATGTTCCTTTACGGAATGAAACTTCTGTCAGGCGGTCTGCAGAAAGCAGCCGGAGAGAAGATGAAAAGCCTTCTTGAAGCCGTAACCAATAAGCGTATTAAAGCAATTCTTGTCGGAGCACTTGTAACAGCCATAATTCAGAGTTCAGGTGCCACAACCGTTATGATCGTCGGATTTGTAAATGCCGGCATTTTAAATCTTATGCAGGCTGTAGGTGTTATAATGGGTGCCAATATCGGTACTACCGTAACGGCATGGATCGTATCACTCGATTCACTCGGCGAGGCGGCGACATTTTTTAAACCTTCATTCTATGCCCCGCTTATGATAGGAGTCGGCGCAGCATTTATAATGTTCTGCAAAAAACATAAAAAACAGACACTCGGAGAAATTATAATAGCAATCGGTTTCCTCTTTTTCGGACTGACCACTATGTCATCATCAATGAGCGATTATATGGCAGGGGAAGCCGTTAAGAATATGTTCCTTACACTTGGATCAAATCCGTTATTCGGAATTCTTATAGGTATTGTGGTCACGGGCGTCATGCAGAGTTCATCAGCATCCGTCGGTGTTCTCCAGACGCTTTCGGGATTCGGTGTTGTAAATGCACCTACGGCTGTATTTATATGTCTCGGTGCAGATATAGGTTCATGTTTCACGGCGCTCATATCAAGTGCCGGCGTATCCAAGAATGCCAAGCGTGCAGCTGTGATCAACCTTTTGTTCAATACGTTCGGTGTTATCATATGGGGAACATTGATATTTATTATATTCAAGATATTCCCGGGACTGGAAGGATATATTATGTCCGCAGTATCAATCGCGATATTCCACTCAGGATTCAAAGTTGTGAATACTACACTTTTCTATCCGATAGCGGGCAAGCTTGTTGATCTTTCCAAACTTATCATCCGTGATAAGGAAGAAACGCAGGCACCGAGTGTTAAAGTTGAGAAAGATACAACCATGCTTTTGGATGACCGTATTCTCAATACCCCTTCGCTTGCAATCCAGGCTGTAAGCAACTATGTTATCAAACTTGGCAAGATATGTTCCGAGAACCTGAAACGGTCGCTTGATGCCATAATGTATAATAAATACGAACTTATTGATGTTGTTTTTGAAACGGAAAAACATATCGATGACCATGTTGCCAATTTGTCGGATTTCCTTGTAAAAATAAGCAATGACGGACTCACTGACAGGCAGAGCAGACAGGTTAAAGACCTTATGTATACCGTCATAGATCTTGAACGTGTCGGGGATCACGCAGAGAATCTGGCTGAACTTGCCGGCAAACTGCGGGATGGTAATATGAAGTTCTCGGAGGTAGGTGTTGATGACCTTAAGCTTATGAGAGCAGCAGTTGAATCTTCAATAGACAGTGCGGTTGCAGCACGCGAAACCGGTAATATAGATATGGTAAGAAAAACATTCAGATACGAGGACGAGGTTGATAGTCTTGAAGAGGAAATCAGGGATAAGCATATTGAACGTCTTTCGAAACGTGAATGCAATTCAGAGACGGGCGTTATTTTCCTCAATATACTTACGAATCTCGAAAGAGTGTCCGACCATGCAATCAATATTGCAGGATATGTAAAGGATGAAGCCTGATGTTTGAAAAACAGTTATTGGATATAAAAGAAAATAACAATACGAGAGCTGCACTGGTTGATATAAAGACCGGACTTAAAGAGGATGGTGCCGTAAAAGCATTTAAAGAAAATCCTTTATACGACATCATGGTTTTCAGGGCATTGTTAGGAAATGAAGATGCCAAAGTCCGCAAAAATGCAGCTCTTATAATGGGAATGATCAATGAACCGTCATGTGCCGATGATTTAATGAAAGCTTATATGAATGAAGATAAACTCTTTGTTAAAAGTTCATATCTTACGGCATTGAAGAAATACGATTGTTCCAAATATAAGGATGAACTTATTAATCGAAGAGATGAACTTGAGAATGGCTGCTTTGATGATGCAGATATGAAACATATATCTGCGGAATTAAAGGAGCTTTATTCCATATTCCCACACAGCGGACTGATAAAACATAAATTCCATAACCCCGCACAACCGGTTGAAGTCATATTTACAACAGGAAGAGATACGGTTGAAGCTCTTATGGGTGCTGTCAGTGAATTTAAAGATGCGTCAGCCGTAAAACAGATTTTCTGCGGTGTGTCTTTTAAGACAAAAGAAATCCGCGCGGTTTCTTCAATCAGAATTTACAGGGAAATGCTGTTCCCGGTCAATGGACTCGCACCGTCAGCCAAATCCGAAATAGCATCGGATATAATGTCCGGAAATCTTATACACTTGCTTGATGAAATGCATGATGATGCAGACAGGGCATTCCGTTTCAGAGTAACATCAAAGAATGATACGGCAGATATTGCATCGAGAATACAGGCAGCATCGGGTGGCAGGCTGATAAATTCACCATCCGACTATGAGATTGAGATTAAACTTATTGCATCAAAAAGCGGCGGTTACGGGATAATGTTGAAGCTTCATACATGGAGCGACAGACGTTTTGCATACAGACGGGAATATGTGGCAGCATCAATGAAACCGGTTAATGCGGCGATGATGATATATCTTGTCCGCGATTACCTCAAAGAAGGTGCTCAGATATTGGATCCGTTCTGTGGAGTCGGAACGATTCTGATCGAGCGGAACAAGGCTGTCAGGGCATCTCATATGTATGGAATTGATACATTCGGAGAAGCTATAGCCAAAGCAAGGGTTAACACGGCAGCTGCCGGAGTAAACATTAATTACATAAACAGAAATTTTTTCGATTTCAGACATGAATATAAATTTGATGAGATTATAACAGAGATGCCGGACGATACCGGTGTCTATGATGCTTTTCTGGATAAGTGCGCCGAACTTTTAAATGAAGACGGTTTGATAATCATGCTTTCCAAAGAAAAAAATCTCATAAAGAAACAATTAAGACTCAGCGATAAATTCAGTCTGTTAAGGGAGTTTTCGTTTAATAGCAAGGAAAACCTTAATATTTATATAATAAAGGGATGATAATAATATGCCATGCCTGCTTAAATTTCTATCATACGAAAAAGATTTCACCATGGTGGCCGGTATATCTTAATCAGAAAGCTGCGATGTATGTCTGTGCACATGCATTGTCCGACTCACTTGAATATTCGTACAAACTTCTCGGCAATGTTCTTGATTGTGTACCTGCCGGTGTTGCGGCACTTGAAGCATTCCGGAACGCATATGATTTTGATATCTGCATTCTGTAATAAAAAGCTTGCACACTTACAATATATGAGTTATAATCTCTAGTGATAAAAATAATATTAATCTTCAGGGCAGGGTGAAATTCCCGACCGGCGGTAGAGTCCGCGAGCGGTGCGAAGCATTGCTGAACCGGTTAGATTCCGGTACCGACAGTACAGTCTGGATGGAAGAAGATGAGCGTGTGTATATCTTTAATGGTATACCTGCACCCGGATTCTGATGCACCTGAATTATATTCAGGTGCTTTTTTTGCCAGAAAGGCATCCCTGAACAATAGGGCAGGCAGATGGCCGCCCGGATGTTAGGAGGAACGAATTATGACTAAATTTTTATCACACTTTGGGAAACTTTGGGACGCAATAAGTTCCAATGTGATATTCCTGCTTGAATTTGTGGGAATAATCGCTGCAATTTTTGTTATCGCGTATGTTGTTGAACGCGCGATCAAGAAGAGAAATAATGACACCGGGAAAATCCTTACAACCCGTAAAGTCGCTGTAATCGGTGTAATGTCAGCAATTTCAGGCATACTTATGTGTTTTGAAATACCACTTTGGTTTGCACCGCCGTTTTATAAACTGGACTTCTCGGAACTGCCGGTTCTTATATGCGGATTTGCCTTCGGACCAGTTGCAGGAGTGCTTGCGGAAGCTGTTAAGATTCTGATAAAACTCATTCTTAAGGGAACGTCAACGGCATTTGTCGGTGACCTGGCCAATTTTGTTGTCGGCTGTTCATTTATACTTACGGCAACTATCATATATCACATTAAGAAGAATAAGAAAACCGCTGTTATATCCTGCATAATAGGTACACTGGTTATGACGGTAGCCGGAACGGCATTCAATGCGGTATATCTTCTGCCGAAATTTGCCGAGATGTACGGAATGCCTATGGATGCGCTTATAGCAATGGGAACGGCAGTCAATAAGAATGTTAAAAATATCACAACATTTGTGGTGCTGTGTGTTGCGCCGCTTAATCTGCTTAAAGGTTTTGCCGTATCGTTAGTGACGATACTGATATATCATCCGTTACGTCCGATTCTCAAGAAAAACAATTAAAATATATTGATTAAAACCTCTGTTTCATAGTAAAATATGTAACAGAGGTTTTTTTGAAAGGAAAATGCGGAATGATTAAGTTTGATAATGACAAATATGAACTTATACAGGAAGAAAGAATAGAAGAACTGAAATCCGACGGATATCTTTTCAGACACAGAAAGTCCGGTGCAAGAGTTCTTATACTGGCTAATGATGATGAGAATAAGGTATTTTCGATAGGATTTCGTACACCGCCGCCTGACAGTACGGGAGTACCGCATATACTTGAACATTCGGTTCTGTGCGGTTCAGCAAAGTATCCGGTTAAGGATCCGTTTATCGAACTGGTAAAGGGTTCGCTTAACACATTTCTTAACGCGATGACATATCCGGATAAGACGGTATATCCGGTAGCAAGCTGCAATGATGTGGATTATCGTAATCTTATGGATGTATATATGGATGCTGTTTTTAATCCGAATATATATACCAGAAAAGAGATTTTTATGCAGGAAGGCTGGCATTATGAACTGGAGAGCGCACAGGCACCTCTTAAGTATAACGGTGTAGTATATAACGAGATGAAGGGTGCGTATTCTTCACCTGATGACGTGCTTAACAGGTATTGTCTGAATTCGTTGTATCCTGATACCGCATACAGTGTGGAATCGGGAGGGGATCCTGACAGCATACCGGATCTTAGTTATGAGGATTTCCTTGCATTTCATAAGAAATTATATCATCCGTCCAACAGTTATATATATCTCTACGGAAATTGCGATATGGCTGAGAGACTTGAATATCTGGACAGGGAATATCTTTCACATTATGATTGTATGAAAGTTGATTCTGAGATTAAGACGCAGAAACCGTTTGAGTCCATGCACAGAGTAGAGGCTCAGTACTCGGTAACCGAGGACGAAGGAATATCGGGCAGAACTTATCTGTCATATAATCTGTCCGTCGGCGATACTCTCGATAAGAAACTGTATATCGCAATGCAGGTACTTGACTATGCTCTTTTTTCGGCACCGGGAGCCCAGGTCCGCCAGGCACTTATCGACGCAGGTATCGGAGATGATATCATATGCTCGTACGAAAGTTCGTTAAAACAGCCTATGTTTACGATTGCCGCGAAAAATACCGACGAAGACAGAGTTGATGAATTTCTGCGTATTATCAACGACACTTTGACCAGAATAGCTGACGACGGAATTAACAAAGATACTTTAAGAGCCGGAATCAATTCAATGGAATTCAGATACCGTGAAGCGGATTTCGGACAGTTTCCTAAGGGACTTATGTACGGCCTGAGTCTTATGGACAGCTGGCTTTATGATGAAAAGAGCCCGTTCATACACCTTGCCCAGAATGACACTTATGAATTCCTTAAGAACAATATAGATACAGGATATTTTGAAGGACTTGTGCGCAGATATCTGCTTGAGAATACACACACATCGCTTGTGATCCTTAAGCCTGTAATTAATCTTACATCTGATAATGACGCAAAGGTGGCGGAGAAACTTGCCGCGTATAAAGCTTCACTTTCAGCTGAAGAGATAGAAAGACTTGTAAAAGAAACAAAAGAACTTAAAGAATATCAGTCTGAGCCTTCTACCGATGAGGAACTTAAGACAATACCGATGCTTACAAGAGATGACATACGAAAAGAACCGGCACCTCTTTATAATGATTTTGAAGAGATATCCGGTGTGACGGTTGATCATCATAATGTATACACGAACGACATAGGATATCTTAAATTATCATTTGATATCGGGGCTGTTGATACGGAAGACATCCCGTATGTGGGTTTGCTTGGCACAGCTCTCGGATATGTCGACACAGACAGTTATACTTATGAGCAGATATCCAATGAAATCGATATCCACACCGGAGGCATAACATCGGGACTTTCGACATATGAGAATATCCATACCCACAAGGTAAGTGCCAGATTTAATGTCGACTGTAAGGCGATAGGCGAAGAATATGCAAAAGCAATGGATCTCACCCATGAGATGATATTTAATGCGCATTATGATGATCACAAGAGAATGAAGGAAATTCTTGCCGAAATCAAGTCCAGACTGCAGAACCGTATGGTGTCGGCCGGACATTCATCGGCAGTGCTGGCATGTAATGCACAATACCTTGAAACATCGAGATATTCGGAACTTACATCGGGAATATCATATTACAGGTTTATATCCGATCTGTATGATAATTTTGAGGAACGTAAAGAAATCATATCCTCAAAGCTTAACAAAATAACGGAACGTATTTTTACCGTGGGCAGGCTTATAGTATCATTAACGGGAGATGACACTGTATATATGGCAGTCAGGGATAGTCTGGCGGGATTCATAGACGGACTTCCGGACGTGGCATATGATACTGCTGAAAGGAATTTCAGATATACCAATATCAGACGGGCATATAAGAGTGCGTCACAGGTAAATTATGTGGCAAGATGCGGAAGTTTCGGAGATAAAGGAATAGAATATTCACCTGCACTTAAAGTATTTAAGACTATAATGGATTATGATTATCTGTGGATAAATATAAGAGTCAAAGGCGGGGCATACGGCTGTATGAACGGCTATAATGTGACCGGAAACGGATATTTCTGTTCGTACAGGGATCCGAATCTTAAACAGACCGACATCATATACGAGGGAATACCCGAATATATCAGAAACTTCAATGCAACGGAGCGTGAGATGACCAAATATATCATCGGAACTTTCAGCGGACTGGATATACCGCTCACCCCTCAGCGCAAGGGAAGCCGCTCTTTTGAGTCATGGATGCGCGGCGCGGATGAAGAGTATTACCGCAAGGACAGAGCAGGAGTGCTGAACACTTATCAGGACGACATAAAGGCACTTGAACCTGTGATCAAGGCCATTCTTTCGGATAACAGGCTTTGTGTAATAGGAAACAGCGGCAGCATTGATGACAATGCGGAACTTTTTGATGAAATATATAATTTATTATAAGAACCGAGGACGATGAATTGGAGACAAAATCAGGATTTGTGGCGCTTATCGGGCGCCCGAACGTGGGTAAATCCACATTGATGAACAGGCTGATAGGCCAGAAGATAGCAATAACATCCAACAAACCGCAGACAACGCGTAACAGAATACAGACGGTTTATACGGACGAGAGAGGTCAGATTATTTTTCTCGATACACCGGGAATCCACAAGGCTAAGAATAAGCTTGGAGAATTTATGGTGGATGTTGCGGAGAAAACCCTTGCGGATGTTGATGTTGTGTTATGGCTCGTTGAACCGACCGATTATATCGGTGCCGGAGAACAGCACATAATAACAAGACTTAAGAGCTGCAAGAAACCGGTTATTCTTGTTATCAATAAGGTTGATACGATACGCAAAGACGAGATTCTTAAGTTCATAGACACTTACCGTAAGGAAATGGATTTCGCCGAGATCGTACCGGTATCCGCACTTAAGGGAACGAACACGGATGATCTTACGGATGTGATATTTAAGTATCTGGGTGAAGGCCCGATGTACTATGATGAGGATACCGTAACCGACCAGCCGATGAGACAGATAGTATCTGAACTGATACGTGAAAAAGCACTCAGATGCCTGAGTGAGGAAATTCCGCATGGAATTGCAGTCACTATTGAACAGATGAAAGAACGCAAGGGTGCAAATGGCGAACCGATATGGGACATCGAGGCAACGATCATCTGTGAAAGAGACAGCCATAAAGGTATCATAATAGGCAAAGGCGGCGCGATGCTTAAGAAAATAGGCTCTGCGGCGCGTTATGAGATAGAGCATATGATGGAGCAGAAGGTTAATTTGAAACTCTGGGTCAAAGTGCGTAAAGAATGGCGTAATTCCGATCTGCTTATCAAGAATTTCGGATACAGAAAAGAGGATTAAGTTCTGAATGGCTGACCAGATTAAGGTCATGGGAATGGTGATTTCATCCGCGCCCATAGGAGAACATGACAAAAGAATAGTGCTTCTTACCAAAGAAAAAGGCAAAATAAGTGCTTTTGCCAGAGGCGCAAGAAGACCGGGCAATCATCTTATGGCAGCCAGCGAGAGTTTTGCGTTCGGAAGTTTCTATCTGATATACGGCAGGGACTCATACACATTGGTGAATGCGGAAATTTCCAATTATTTCAGGGAACTGGCAGGGGATATTACAATGACATATACGGCATGTTATTTTCTTGAACTGGCAGGGTATTATGCAGTGGAAAATCAGAATGGCGCAGAAATGCTTAATCTTATCTATGCGGCATTTAAAGCTTTGTTAAATCCCAGCCTTGACAACAGACTGGTGCGGTATGTGTATGAATTGAAAATGCTTGTCATAAACGGAGAATATCCGGATTTCTTTGCGTGCCGTGTGTGCGGAGCCAAAGACAATGCCGCCGGTTTTTCAATATCGCATAACGGTATTGTATGTGACGGATGTATACGAAACATTGCGGATGCGATAACTTTATGCGGTGGGACGGTGTATACGCTTCAGTATATTGTATATTCGGAAATCGGCAGACTTTTTACCTTCAGGGTGTCGGATGAAGTCCTCGAAGAATTGCGGATGATTATGGCGAGATGTATGAATACATATGTAGACAGGCGCATGAATTCGCTGGAAATTCTTGATGCACTTATATAATTTAATAATAACACTTGAAAAATATGTTCAAAACATATAAAATATTTCACTAAGAGATTAATGTGATATAATAGCGAGGTATATATTATGGAAAAGACAATGGATAAAATTGTTGCTTTAGCAAAATCAAGAGGATTCGTATATCCTGGTTCGGAGATATACGGTGGACTTGCCAATACATGGGATTACGGAAATCTTGGTGTTGAGCTTAAGAACAATGTCAAGAAGGCATGGTGGCAGAAATTTATTCAGGAAAGTCCTTATAATGTAGGCGTGGACTGTGCGATACTCATGAATCCGCAGACATGGGTGGCATCGGGACACCTTGGAGGATTTGCAGACCCGCTTATGGACTGTAAGGAATGTAAGGAAAGGTTCCGTGCAGACAAGCTTATTGAAGATTGGGCAGCTGAGAATAATTTCACCATAGACGGTGCCGTTGATGCATGGAGCAAGGACGAAATGGAGCAGTTTGTGGCTGACCATAACATTGCATGTCCTTCATGCGGTAAGCATAATTTTACGGAAATCAGACAGTTCAACCTTATGTTCAAGACATTCCAGGGTGTAACAGAGGATGCCAAGAACACTGTATATTTAAGACCTGAGACTGCACAGGGTATATTCGTAAACTTCAAGAATGTCCAGAGAACATCCCGTAAGAAAGTGCCTTTCGGAATCGGACAGATCGGTAAATCATTCCGTAACGAAATTACACCGGGTAACTTCACTTTCAGAACAAGAGAGTTTGAACAGATGGAACTTGAATTTTTCTGCAAACCGGGAACCGATCTTGAGTGGTTCTCATACTGGAGAGAATTCTGTATCAACTGGCTTAAGGCTCTCGGAATCAAAGAAGACGAGATGAGAGCAAGAGACCATTCTCCTGAGGAACTCTGCTTCTATTCAAAGGGCACAACGGATATTGAATTCCTCTTCCCATTCGGATGGGGCGAGCTTTGGGGCATTGCAGACAGAACTGATTATGACCTCACACAGCATCAGAATACATCTGGAATCGATATGTCATATTTTGATGATGAGGATAATTCCAAATATATCCCTTATGTTATCGAGCCATCACTCGGTGCAGACCGTGTTACACTTGCATTCTTATGTTCAGCATATGATGAAGAAGAGCTTGAGGGAGGAGATGTGAGAACAGTTCTTCATTTCCATCCGGCAATCGCACCTGTCAAAATCGGTGTGCTTCCTCTTTCCAAGAAGCTCAATGAAGGTGCCGAAAAGATTTATGCAGAACTTTCCAAGAAGTACAATTGTGAGTTCGATGACAGAGGAAATATCGGTAAGAGATACAGAAGACAGGATGAAATCGGAACTCCGTTCTGCGTAACATATGATTTTGATTCAGAGAACGACGGATGTGTAACTGTCAGAGACAGAGATACAATGGAGCAGGAAAGAATCAAGATAGAAGATCTTGCTGCATATTTCGAAGATAAAATGAGTTTCTAGGCATATAATTGACCGGAGGAATCGTATATGATATGCGATAAATGCGGATTCGAGCATAACAGCAAGTCTGTATGCCCTAAATGCGGTGCGCGTGTTATCTATGTTAACGAAGATTATTTAAGACGTAAAGAAGAGTGGGAAAAAGCGCAGAAAGCCGGTACGGCAGGTGCGCTCCCACCCGGAATAATGCATTCCACCAGGGAAGAACATGACAGGGAAAAAGGCCGTGACACGGTTGTGTCCAGGGAATCCTACGGAAGGCAGAATACACAGAAAGGCGGGTCGGAAACGGCGGGCCTTTCTTTTGATGTGGTGAGAAATGTAATTTTAAAAGCTGTTGCCGGAGTAATTGTCTTTTTTAAAAAGCATTTTGGCAGGAGAAAACCGGCTGAAGTCATCAGGGAACTGAAATTCGATGATGGCAAAGAGACACTTGACACGTCAAAACTGGTTGTCAGCCACAAAATATTTAAAGATAAACTCCGACCTGTTTTCATAACTGCGGCGGCGGTTGTTTTTGCTGCAGTGGCAGCAGTGGTTATTATTAACGTTATCAGGAATATTGACCATAGCAGGGTATTTTATTATGACGGAAAATATGCATACCTTTCCGATGATACGGATAATGCACTTTGGGGCAGTACGGACGGTGACATGACAATCGCATCGGCCGGAGACAGCGCAGTTATCGGATATGATTCAGACGGAATATATATGTATTCCTCCGGCAGAAAATATACCGTACAGGCTTCAATCTCTTCTGTGGCAGCATATAATGAACAGCTTACGGGTGTTATATATACAACATCAGACGGCGGTGTATTCTATACGGACGGAAAAGATTCCTTAAAAATAGATATAGATGTTGACCAGGGTTTTACACATGCATGCAAAGTGAGCGACAACGGTAAATATTATGTCCTTACGACGAGCGGCGAAAGCGATGATTTTTCATCCGGTGAGAGTTCTTTTTACATCGGTGACAGTGACGGTAATCTTACACTCATAAGCAGGGACAACAACGATAAGGATGTGCTCAGGGTATATGATGACGGAAGCGTGGTATACATAGATATGGAAACAGGAGACTATGGTATCGTAAACAGCAGAAAAATCATGAGGTACGCGGATGATTCCGTAACACAGATAACTGACGGCTTATCCAAATACAGGACAAGCGGTGATGAAATCTATTACCTTACAACTGATGGAAAGATATGTATGACGGAAATGAACCAGAATGGGCCTGTAACGGCATTGGATTTTGAGGTTCAGGATTTGTCTGATAATCTTGCCGGTACGGGGAAAGGAATAATTTACCGCAAAGATGACGGATATTATTATGCCGGTGCGGACAGTGAACCTATCAGAATTAACAAATGCAAAGATGATGCCGATTGCATCTGGTATGAAGAAAATATAATAAACTCCTACATATGTGACGGAGAATTCTATTCGGCAGGAGATACATCCGACAAAGCATTGTTTGAAATAAATGACTCGGACAAGGCGGTATATTCGGCTGAATCGGGATATATAGCGGCAGTTTCATCGGATGGAAACCTTCATATCGTTAGCGGATCTTCTGACAGGGAAACGGCGGCGGCTGACAGTGTGAGTGAAATTGCCAATCATAAAGGTGTAATATACACTAAAGATAATACCGCATATCTGCTTGTAAAACCGGACGGCAGACCGAAGAAACTGGCGGATATATCCGGAGGTGTTGTCAGTGCTTTTTATTCCGGACGCAGGTATTATATCGTTAATGATAAAAATATTCTTTATAATGTTAAGCAAAACGGCAGAGTCAGTGAAAATGCCGGATATGTTTCATTTACAGACCTGATGGAAAAATAACAGGTACAAAACTTAATGAAAACGTACAATCTTTAGTTGAAATTTTGGATTGTTATGTTATAATAACGAGTGGGCGAGGTATTTTTGCGCCCTAAATGCTTAATGCCGTGCGGTACGTGGGTTTTTGTAAGGGACATTTCCTGTTTTTTACAAAAGCCTATGATGTTGCATGGCTATAACTAAGCAATAATATTATTAGGAGGAATTACAAATGGCAAACAAATGGGTTTACATGTTCAGCGAAGGCGATATGAGCATGCGTAATCTTCTTGGTGGTAAGGGTGCCAACCTTGCTGAGATGTCAAGCATCGGACTTCCGGTACCACAGGGATTCACAATCACAACAGAAGCTTGTACACAGTACTATGAGGACGGTCGTAAGATCAACGACGAAATCATGGCACAGGCTATGGAAGGTGTTAAGAAGATGGAGGAGATTAACGGCAAGAAGTTCGGCGATCTTAAGAATCCTCTCTTAGTTTCTGTTCGTTCAGGTGCCAGAGCTTCTATGCCTGGTATGATGGATACAATCCTTAACCTTGGTTTGAACGATGAAGTTGTTGCAGCAATGATAGCTGGTAACCCAGATCCGAAATTCGAGCGTTTCGTATACGATTCTTACAGACGTTTCATCCAGATGTTCTCTGATGTCGTAATGGAAGTTGGTAAGAAATATTTTGAACAGTTAATCGATAAGATGAAAGAGGACAGAGGAGTTAAGTTCGACGTTGAACTTACAGCTGCTGACCTTAAGGAATTAGCTGAGCAGTTTAAGGCTGAGTACAAGAATCAGTTAGGAACAGATTTCCCTTCAGATCCTGTAGAGCAGTTAAAGCTTGCTATCGAGGCTGTATTCCGTTCATGGGACAACCCACGTGCTAACGTATATCGTCGTGACAATGATATCCCTTATTCATGGGGTACTGCAGTTAACGTAATGCCTATGGTATTCGGTAACCTTAATGATGAGTCAGGTACAGGTGTTGCATTTACCCGTGACCCTGCTACAGGCGAGAAGAAGCTCATGGGTGAGTTCCTTATCAATGCACAGGGCGAGGACGTTGTTGCCGGTGTTCGTACACCTATGCCGATCGCTCAGATGGAGCAGGAGTTCCCAGAAGCATACACTGAGTTCATCAAAGTATGTGAGACTCTTGAGAACCATTATCATGACATGCAGGATATGGAGTTCACAGTAGAGAACAAGAAGCTTTACATGCTCCAGTGCCGTAACGGTAAGAGAACAGCTCCTGCTGCTCTTAAGATTGCATGTGACCTTGTTGATGAAGGACACAAGACAGAGGAAGAAGCAGTTGCTATGATCGATCCTCGTAACCTTGATACACTTCTCCACCCACAGTTCGATGCTGCTGCACTTAAGGCTGCAACACCAATCGGTAAAGGACTTGGTGCTTCTCCTGGAGCTGCTTGCGGTAAAGTTGTATTCACAGCTGAGGATGCTGAGAAATGGGCTGAAAGAGGAGAGAAAGTTGTTCTTGTACGTCTTGAGACATCACCTGAAGATATCACAGGTATGAAGGTATCACAGGGTATCCTTACAGTTCGTGGTGGTATGACATCACACGCTGCCGTTGTTGCACGTGGTATGGGTACATGCTGTGTATCAGGATGCGGTGACATCGCTATGGACGAAGAGAATAAGAAGTTCACATTAGCTGGACAGACATTCACAGAAGGTTCAGAGATCTCTATCGATGGTACTACAGGTAACATCTATGCAGGTCTTATCCCAACAGTTGATGCTACAATCGCCGGCGAGTTCGGACGTGTTATGGCATGGGCTGATAAATACAGAAAGCTCAAAGTAAGAACAAATGCAGATACTCCTGCAGATGCTAAGAAGGCTCGTGAGCTCGGTGCCGAAGGTATCGGACTTTGCCGTACAGAGCATATGTTCTTCGAGGAAGACAGAATCGCTGCATTCAGAGAGATGATCTGTTCTGATACAGTAGAAGAGAGAGAAGCTGCTCTTAATAAGATTCTTCCATATCAGCAGGGAGATTTCAAGGCTCTCTATGAGGCACTTGAAGGAAATCCTGTTACAATCAGATTCCTTGATCCACCTCTTCATGAGTTCGTACCTACCGAAGAAGCTGACATTGAGAAGCTTGCTAAGGCTCAGGGTAAGACAGTTGAGCAGATTAAGACAATCATCGCTTCACTTCATGAGTTCAACCCTATGATGGGTCACAGAGGATGCCGTCTTGCAGTTACTTATCCGGAAATCGCTAAGATGCAGACAAAGGCAGTTATCCGTGCAGCAATCGAAGTTCAGAAAGAGCATCCGGATTGGAATGTTAAGCCTGAAATCATGATTCCGCTTGTATGTGAAGTTAAAGAGCTTAAGTTCGTTAAGAAGGTTGTTGTTGAGACAGCAGATGCTGAAATCGCAGCAGCAGGCGTTAAGCTTGAGTATGAAGTTGGTACAATGATCGAGATCCCTAGAGCTGCTCTTACAGCTGACGAGATCGCTACAGAGGCTGATTTCTTCTGCTTCGGTACTAACGACCTTACACAGATGACATTTGGTTTCTCACGTGATGATGCAGGTAAGTTCCTCGGTGCTTACTATGACAACAAGATCTTCGAGAACGATCCGTTCGCTAAGCTTGACCAGACAGGTGTTGGTAAGCTTATGGAAACAGCTATCAAGCTTGGTAAGCCGGTTAATCCTAAGCTCCATGTTGGTATCTGCGGTGAGCACGGTGGAGATCCTTCATCAGTTGAGTTCTGCCACAAGATTGGTCTTGACTATGTGTCATGTTCACCATTCCGTGTGCCTATTGCAAGACTTGCAGCAGCACAGGCAGCTATTGCTAATAAATAATAGAAATTCTATTGGTCAGCCCCACAGAAATGTGGGGCTGATTTTATTTGTGGAAAATGCATTTTTTCACCATTGGCATATTAGGGATATGATTGGATGAGCATGGCAGTCGGCGAGCTGAGTGCAGTAGGTGCGCCATACAGAGAACCGGCAGCGCAGTTAAAACGATATTTGTCGATGACTTCATACATTTAATATTTACAGATGAGAATAAAATTGGTGCAATTAACTCGGAATAAACCGAGTCGAAAGGAACCGAGTAAATGAAATTTATTGGACGTAAAGAAGAATTGAATAAACTGGATAAGGCCATATATATATGCGGATGAATTATGAATGTAAGCAGGTTGCACATGAGAGCAATGTTGAAGGCTTAAGCATTATTCTGTCTGAAACCATGGATCTTCCGAAACTTGGATTTTCAGATATAGAGTCACTGTTGGATTATATTTTTGAACTCTCTTCCAAGGAAAAGCTGGTTTTGGTATTGGATGAATATCCGTATTTAAGGGAATCTGTTAAATGGGAGGAGCACGGACCAGGCATTTGGATTTGGAAACGGCGGTAAGATTTATTATCGCCGAACCAAATCAATAAACAGGCAAAATGTACATTGACGTCCGCCGGCTGCTTAAGTATAATTAATCCATAACTCAGAAATCTTTAATTCTGTTTTTCAAATCCAACTGCTTGGGGTTGGTCGTGATAATCTTTTTAAATCCACGGAAAGCTTGGTAATATATTATACGGAGGAACTGCCTATGACAGAAAATGAACTGAATGATATGCTTAAATCGGAAACGAAGAAACTAAAGGAAATTAATGCTTTTATAAAAAGAAGCCCTGGAGGGAATCTTAAAATCCATATCAAAAACGGACAAAAATATTATAGTTTATCGGATGGTCAGCATGAGACATACTTATCAAAGAAGAAATCTGATTTTATGTATTTAATAGCACAGCGCAATTATTACGAGAAAGTAAAGAAAATCCGGGAAAATAACATAAAGGAACTGACAAGGTTTAATGAGCGATATGTTCCTCAGGCTGAGCAGGTGGTTTATGCGGGACTTTCGGGAGATCGAAGGAAATTGGTAAAGCCGTATGATCCGGATACTTTGAAGATGATTGAAGGAATAGAGAGTGATAAGTTCGATACAGCGCCGTATTCAGAGGGATGTCGTTATGAGACGGATAAAGGAGAAAAAGTCCGCTCAAAATCGGAAGTAATCATAGCTAATTTATTAAACGGGTATAGCGATGTTCTCAGATATCAATATGAGAAACCTTTGTATCTCGAAAACGATGGGACGGAAGTAATGGTGCATCCTGATTTTACGGTATATAACCTGATTACTGGTAAGATTATATATTGGGAGCATGCAGGAATGATTGATGATACAGAATATGCATCTGATTTCGTCAGAAAATACAACCTGTATCTTGCGAATGGGTTTATACCTTGTGATAATCTTATGATAACATTTGAATGTCAGGAGAAACCGTTGGATATTGGGAATGTGAAGAGAATAATAAATAAAATTGCAGAGGGGTAGGTTTGTAAAAGAATACCCGCGGTCGGGTCAGGACAAAATCGGAATAATCTGGCCGCGGGATTGCCTCGGATGATTATTATTGTAATGAAATGAGCCAAATCAAGGAAATCGGATGCTAAATAACATAATAATATCACTAAATTCAGCATTATAGCTAATAAAGTGATAACTCTCAATAAATTACGAGGCTTGAAAATCACCAAAATCACACTTTATTCTCCAAAGTCACCAATTTGGTGTGAAAATTGGCATTTATGGTGGAATGACGAACATGACATAATATAGTAAATTACACGTAAAGTATCACTGAACACTATAAATGTTACAGAAAAGTGAGAAAAGGGCTATTTGTGATGCGGGTAAGAAGGAAAATAATCTCACCAAATACCAAAATAAACACAAAAAAGTGATGAAGTTTAATATACTACATCTAATTCCGCCCAATCAGGCTTCCCCGCGGGAATTATAAATACCTATTGTTTGTCCTCGGGCACTGTGCTATAATGCTTATGTTTTGAGTATAATTACGGCGGATAATATAATTCATCAGCTGACGAATTTTACTGCTGCCTGAAAGAAGGAAAAGGAAAATGACTGCCTTTAAGGAGCAATATAGTAAAGAAATACATAATCAGGAAATCAAGTCAAATAAAAGAACACTGAAAGGATTTATGTGGCTTTTCGGACTGCTTTTTTTGATATGGCTGTTTACGATGGAAGGATTATTTGTGGTTGACGCACATATAATGACAATGGCGTTTATAATAACTGCGGTAGTATGTGTTCCTGTTGCAATTATAGGAATCAGGAATAAACTCGGAGCGGGATGGATTAAATACTACTTCCTGATATCTATATGTGCGGTGTCAGGAATCGTGGCAGCACTGTTGTCATTCCACGCGACGTTTGTATATGTGCTTCCGCTATTGTTTGCCATCCAGTACAAGAATAAGAAAATTCTATGGTTTACCTATATACTTGACATAGTTGTGATGGCTTTCAGTATGCTGTTCGGATTCTATTACGGACTGTGTGACCTCAATGTCATACTTGCAAGCAATCATACAAGGGAATGGTATGTTGAAAACAGCATGAACGGGTATCTTACCATGCAGATGTATGAGAATCCGGTAGCTAATATACTTATATACGGAGAAGTGCCGAGAGCAGGAATACTCCTGGTATTCACGGTAATGTTAAAATATACGATAATGAGCTGCCATGATGACGAAGTAAGAATAGCGGAACTTACATATCGTATGGATACTGACGGACTCACGGGGATAGCGAGCAAAGATAAGTTTGACGACCTTGCACAGAAATATTATCCATATGTAAAACATGTTTCAGTTATATTCTGGGACATTGATAATCTGAAAAATATTAATGATGAGTATGGACATGATGCCGGAAACAAGGCTGTACAGGTACTGGCGGCCATCATGTTCGGAAAGACAACCGAAAGAATTAAAGCCTTCAGGTACGGGAGCGATGAATTTATCATGATAGTGGAAAACCCGGACGCGACGGAGACACAGACTATAATCGAGACAGTCCGTAAGGAACTTTCCGGGGAAAATCTGGGCTTTGATATATCTGCAACAGTGGGATGTGCGACCGGCAAAGGTAATGAAATCAATAAGCTTGTAAAGATGGCTGACGCACTTATGTACAATAATAAAATACAGAATAAAGGAGATAGCAATGCCTGATCAGTTTTCAAGAACGAGAATGCTTCTCGGTGAAGAAGGAATAGATAAATTGCAGCACAGCAAAGTTGCGATATTCGGAATCGGAGGAGTCGGAGGATATGTGGCCGAAGCACTCGCCAGAAGTGGTGTGGGCTCATTTGTTCTGGTGGATGACGATAAAGTCTGTCTTACCAACATTAACAGGCAGATAATTGCATTAAGAAGTACTGTCGGTAAAGATAAAGTAGAAGTTATGAGAGACAGGATTCTTGATATCAATCCTAAAGCCGAAGTCGAAGTGCGCAAATGCTTTTTTTTGCCGGAAAATGCGGATGAATTTAATTTTGAAGAATATTCATATGTGGTAGATGCGGTGGATACGGTTACGGCCAAGATAAGCATCATTATGAAAGCCGAGGAAGTGAAAGTACCTGTAATAAGCTGTATGGGAGCCGGCAACAAACTTGACCCGACAGCGCTTAAGGTAGCGGATATATATAAGACATCTATGTGCCCGCTTGCCAAGGTCATGCGCCATGAACTTAAGAAACGCGGTGTAAGAAAATTAAAAGTTGTATATTCGACCGAACAGCCCCAAAGACCGGTTGAAGATATGGCAGGCAGCTGCCGTACCAACTGCGTGTGTCCGCCGGGTGCCAAGCACAAATGCACCGAAAGAAGAGACATACCGGGAAGTGTGTCATTTGTACCATCGGTTGCCGGACTTATAATTGCCGGAGAAGTTATAAAAGATTTGTGCAGATAATATAAAAAAACATATTGACAAATATTATCTGCCGTGTTAGCTTGATAACAGACATTAATAAATCAAGGAGGTAGGAAATATGTTTACAAAAATAAGAATAAATGTCATGAACAATTACACAAAGAACAATACAGCCTGCCTCGGTGGATTATTCTAATTAATACAATATAATTGTAAGTCCGAGAGTGATGCGCAGTCTGTATTGACTGCGCTTTTATATTGCCATTTTATGGCAGATATGAACACTCCCGTACTTTTTTTTGTGTGTTCTGCCGGGGATGGAAGAAGGAAGGAGAATATGGTGAAAAAGGTAAATAAAAACCCGCTGTGGCGTTATGCCGGCAGCAATTGGTGGCGGTATCTTATCGGTCTGACATCACTCGTGATGAGTGTATTGTTTGATATATGGTTCCCGCTGATAACGATGTCGATCGTTGATGATGTGATAATCGGCGGCGATATGCATATGCTTAAAATCGACTTGTTATGTATACTGATTAACGGTTTCGGAAGGGCAGTCTCGCAATACCTCAAAGAATTTTTCTGCGATGTATCAGGATGTCGTGTTGCGAGTATGTCGAGAAAAAATCTCTTCAATCATATCCAGAAATTATCGAGGTCATATTTTAACCGCAATAATACCGGAGAACTCATGGCGCGTGTTAAAGATGATGTGGACAAACTCTGGGATGTGTTTGGATTTGTCGGAATGTTATCCATAGAAGCCACAGGATATACGATCGGTGCGATCATTGCCATGGTAAGGCTTGACTGGAAGTTAAGCATAGTGCCGTTGCTCACACTGCCGGTTATCGGAGTTATGGCGGTAAGACTTGAACGGAAATTAGGTAAAATATACGGAGACATAAGCGAGCAGAATGCCGTATTAAACACTGTCGTTCAGGAGAATCTCTCCGGAGTAAGGACGGTAAAGTCATTTGCCGGGGAGGAATATGAGCTGAAAAAATTCAGAAGCAGCAACAACAGATATTCCGAACTCAATGTCGACCAGGCAGTCATGATGGCAAAGTTTGACCCGTATATGGGATTTATTCCCAAAATAATGCAGCTTTTTGTACTGCTTCTGGGAGGACTTGCTGTAATAAAAGGCAATATGACACTCGGAGTTCTCACGGCATTTATACAATATGCCAACAATATCGTATGGCCTATGCAGAACATGGGATGGCTTACGAACTCACTTGCCGCCGGAATAGCCTCCAATAAGAAAATCAACAAAATTCTTGCTGAGGAGGCCGGGATAAAGGACGCGCCGGATGCAGTTAAAGATGCGGATCCTGACGGTGAAATTTCGTTCAATGACGTTTCGTTTTCAATGAACGGAAGAAAGATACTTGACGGTATTTCTTTTGAACTGCCGGTTGGAAAAACACTCGGAATCATGGGAGTCACCGGCTCCGGCAAAAGCACCATTGTTAATCTGATAGGACGTTTCTATGATGTAGAATCCGGAAGCATTACCATGGACGGCATCGACATAAGAAAACTTCCGCTTGAAGCGGTGCGCTCGCAGTCGGCAGTGGTTACGCAGGAAGTATTTCTTTTCTCCGATACGATTAAGGAAAATATAAAACTCGGACGAAAAGACAGTATGAGTGATGAGACGGTAAAAGAAGCACTTGAGATGGCACATGCATCGGAATTTGTGGATAAACTCACACTTGGAAGCGATACTGTAATCGGAGAGAGAGGTGTCGGATTGTCGGGCGGACAGAAACAGAGAATAAGCCTGGCAAGGGCACTTGCAAGAAAAGCTCCCGTACTTATTCTGGATGATTCGACATCGGCACTTGACATGGAAACGGAACGCGATATCCGGAACGGTCTGCTGCAGATGAAAGATGTCAGCAAGATAATAATAGCACACAGGATTTCGTCAGTCTGTAAAGCGGATGAAATAATTGTGCTGGATAACGGAAAAATTGCGGAACGCGGAACCCATAAGGAACTGCTTGAACGCAAAGGATTATATTATTCGACCTACGAGGCACAGTACGGGGACTACCGTAAAGCACTCAAGGTTATAGGAGAGGAGGAACTCATATGTCAATAAACTCGGTAAAAGAGGACGAGGAACAGAAAGACTCCGTCAAGATCAAAGTGATAATGAGACTTTTCGGTTATATGCTCAAGTACAAAAAACAGATTGCGTTTGTTCTGGTATGTATGTTTATCGCACTCGGAATATCCATTGTAAATCCCCTGCTTTTGCAGCGCGCGATAGATGTGGATATCGTAAACGGCAACTGGAAAGGTCTTGTGATAATTGTGGCGGTATCACTTGTACTAAGCATTATTTATATGGTAAGTGCAAGGATGTGGATGAAAACAATGGCACATGTATCCAATGATGTGCTCCTTACCATAAGGGATGAATTGTATACACACATACAGACATTAAGTTTCAGTTTTTTTGACAGCAGGCCGACCGGTAAAATCCTTTCGAGGGTAATCGGCGATGTCAACTCACTCAAAGATGTAATACAAAGCACAGTCACACAGCTTCTGCCGGATTTTCTGACGGTGATAGTCGTGCTGGTAATGATGATAATTGTCAACCCATATCTGACCTTGTCAGCGGTTGCGGCACTGCCTGTAATATTTGCAGGAATGTATATAACTGAAATTCTTGCACATAAGAGATGGCAGGTCTTCAGAAAAAAATCATCCAATATATCAGCATTTGTGCACGAGGATTTGTCAGGAATCGGAATTGTGCAGAGTTTTACGGCAGAAAAAGAATCGGAAAAGGAATTTGACGGACTGGTGAAAGAACATCAGCAATCATTCATCAAGGCGGTGGCTCTTGCGGATGTATTCAGCCCGACAATTGAAATATCATGGGGAATAGGAACATTCCTTTTATATTTTATAGGAATTAGGAAACTCGGAACGGATGCTGTCGGAGTCGGAACGTATACGGCTTTTGCAATCTATCTGTCGATGTTCTGGGGGCCGATTCGTAACCTTGCATCATATTACAATAAACTGGTAACCAATATATCGGCTGCGGAGCGTGTTTTTGATATCATGGATACACCGGCGGATGTAACGGACAGCGAGGATGCCATCGAACTTGGCGACATTAAAGGTCATGTGCAGTTTGAACATGTCGGTTTTGCGTACCCGGATGAACCGGATGTAAAAGTACTTGATGATGTTAATTTTGACATCAGACCGGGAGAGACAATCGCACTCGTGGGACCTACCGGAGCAGGTAAAACAACAATAGTCAGCCTTATAAGCAGATTCTACAATGCGACGGAGGGCAGGGTTCTTGTGGACGGTATGGATATTAAAGACGTAACGCTTGCAAGTCTCAGGCACCGGATGGGTGTAATGACACAGGATAACTTTCTTTTTTCCGGGACGATAAGGGAAAATATCAAGTACGGAAGACGGGATGCCACGGATGAAGAGATGGTGGCAGCGGCAAAGGCTGTGCATGCGCATCAGTTTATTATGCAGCTGGAGAAAGGCTACGATACAGAGATAAGCGAGCGTGGAGCGAGGCTGTCCATAGGACAGAGACAGCTTCTTGCATTTGCCAGGACAATGGTTTCCAACCCTGCCATCCTGGTGTTGGATGAAGCGACATCAAGCATTGATACACACACGGAAATTCTGGTACAGCAGGGAATTGAGTCACTTCTTAAGGGAAGGACTTCATTTGTTATAGCGCACAGACTTTCTACGATTAAGAATGCGGACAGGATATTCGTAATCGATGAAGGCGGAATTAAAGAAGCCGGAACACATGAGGAATTGATGAAGGCCAAAGGAGAGTACTTCGAACTTTATGAAGCACAGTTCGAGGGAGTTGCAGTTTAGAAAAATATAATTGGATTGTAGGACCCGGGTGTGGTATAATTAATCCAAAGCGCGATGCGCGGATTAATTAGCCAAAGGAGTTTAATGATGCAGATTAAGCGTAACATTTTACTTAACCCGGGTCCTTCCACTACTACGGATACCGTTAAGATGGCGCAGGTTGTGCCTGATATATGTCCAAGAGAGAAAGAATTTGCCGGACTTATGAAGCAGATGAGAGAGGACCTTGTAAGAATTGTACATGGTCCGCTTGATGAGTACACGGCGGTTCTTTTTTGTGGTTCAGGTACTATTAATATAGATATATGTCTGAATTCTCTTCTTGATAAGGATAAGAAGGCCTTGATAATCAATAATGGTGCATACAGCACAAGGGCGGCGGAAGTATGTGAATATTACGGGCTGCCGCATATTAATCTCGTCCTTCCGGTGGATGATGTTCCGGATATGGAACTGGTTGGCAGGACCATGGATGATAATCCGGATATTGGGCTAGTGTATATTACACATAATGAGACCGGAACGGGAATCGGGAATCCTATAAGAGAGATAGGAAGGATGGCGCATGAACATGGTGCCATATTTGTGACCGATACGACATCCACATATGCCATGGTTCCGATAGATGTTAAGCGGGACAATATTGATTTCTGTATGGCATCGGCGCAGAAGGGAATCATGGGAATGACGGGACTCTCGTTTATAGTCGGACGTAAGGATATCATAGAGAAATCGAAGGATTATCCGAAGCGTTCATATTACTGTAATCTTTATATGCAATATGATTTCTTTAAGAGAACCGGTGAGATGCATTTTACACCGCCTGTACAGACCATATATGCGGCAAGGCAGGCGCTTGATGAATATTTTGCAGAGGGTGAGGAAGCCAAATGGGCCAGACATACACGTGTTATGAATGCCATTCATGACGGACTTGCCGCTCTTGGCTTCAGGGAAGCGATAAGAAGGGAAATTCAGGTCGGATTGGTTGCATCGGTAATATATCCTGATGATGAGAACTGGAATTTTGAGAAAGTGCACGATTATTGTTATGAGCGCGGTTTTACCATATATCCCGGCAAAATAACAGGTGCCAACACATTCAGGTTATGTGCGCTTGGAGCTATTGATGTCAGTGATATAGAGGATTTCTTTGCGGTGCTTAAGCAGGCGCTTGAAGCCAATAATATTGCGATACCTCTCAAATATAATAACTAGAAGGAGCCTTGTATGCAGGTAGAAGATTTTGTACAGGAACTTAAGAATATAGGAATAAAGGAAATGTTTGGAGTACCGGACTCCACTTTGAAGCAGTTCTGCGATTATCTTAACAGGGAAGGCAGTGAAGATTTTACACATATGGTTCCGCCCAATGAAGGTGCGGCGGTCGGTCTTGCTGCCGGAAGTTATCTTGCAAAAGGCCGTCCGGCGTGTGTATATATGCAGAACAGCGGAATAGGCAATATAGTTAATCCGCTTACATCCATAGCCAATGAAGACGTATATGGTATTCCGATGCTTTTTCTGGTCGGATGGAGAGGTGAACCGGGTGTGCATGATGAGCCGCAGCATGTGTTTATGGGTAAAATTACAGAACCGATATTCGATGTGCTCGGCGTGGAACATTCATGTATAAGTAAAGATACTACTGCCGAAGAACTTCATGAAATAATGCTGAAAGCCGGTAAGACGCTTAAATCAGAGAAACAGTATGCTATAATTATCAAGAAAGACACATTCCAGACGAGACAATCAGAACCTTATACCAATAATTATGAATTGGTAAGGGAACAGGCAATTGCCGGTATTATAAGGTCACTGGATCCGGATGATGTTATCATATCTACTACCGGTAAAATATCCAGGGAAGTTTATGAACAGAGTGATATAATAAATGGGAACCATAAGCAGGCATTTCTTACAGTCGGCGGTATGGGCCATGCGTCCATGATAGCTTACGGATATGCTTCAAGCCGTCCTGATAAGAAAGTATATTGTATAGACGGTGACGGTGCAGAACTTATGCATATGGGGGCACTCAGTTTCATAGGAAGTCATAAGACGGACAATCTGGTGCATATATGTATTAATAACGCGGCACATGAATCGGTCGGAGGAATGCCGACGGGAGCAGCCGGAATGAGTTATGCCGGTATAGCCAAGGCCTGCGGTTACGATCTTGTACTTACCGCATCGACTGAGAAGGAACTTGAAGAAGCACTGGCGAAGGTACATGGATTTAACGGAACCGCATATCTGGAAATTTTTGTCAGCATGCAGTCAAGAGCGGATCTCGGAAGACCTAAGGAGAGCGCGAGACAGAACAGAATTAATTTTATGGAATATCAGGAGGTCAGATAGGTGAAACAGATTTATACTTGTTTTTGCACGGATGTCATACATGAAGGGCATCTTAATATAATAAATAAAGCATTGGAATACGGAGAACTTACAGTAGGTGTCCTCAGTGATAAAGCTATGATATGTTACAATAGGTTTCCTACAATAACCATGCAGGAACGTATTGACATGGTCAAAGATATACCGGGTGTATCACATGTCATCGTGCAGAACGAGGTTATGTATGATGAGATAGTCAACGAGCTAAAGCCGGATTATGTAATACACGGAGATAACTGGAAAAGCGGTCCTGAGGCGGCGATAAGGGACAATGTTATTGCCAATCTTAAGAAATACGGCGGAGAGCTTATTGAGGTAGGTTATACATACAGTGACAGAATCCGTAAGATAGATGCACAGATAACACAGAAACTTGCAATGCCTGAGTTCAGACGCAAGAGACTTAAACAGCTTATCAATCTTTGTCCGATAGTTAAGACTTGTGAAGTCCACAGCGGACTTACCGGCCTTATAGCAGAGAAAACGGTAATACAGAATGATAACGAATTGAGGCAGTTTGACGCAATGTGGATATCGAGCCTGTGCGATTCCACAGATAAGGGTAAGCCTGACATAGAACTTGTAGATATGTCATCAAGGCTTCGTACAATAGATGATGTGCTGGATGTAACGACTAAGCCGATTATTCTTGACGGAGATACGGGCGGACTTACGGAGCATTTTGTATACAATGTCAGAACGCTTGAGAGAGTCGGTGTGTCGGCAGTTATCATAGAAGATAAGACCGGCCTTAAGAAAAATTCATTGTTCGGAACCGAGGTTGTGCAGACGCAGGACAGCATAGAACACTTCTGTGAGAAAATCAGGGCCGGCAAAGATGCGCAGAGAACTGATGATTTCATGATAATTGCGCGGATTGAAAGTCTGATCCTTGAACAGGGAATGGAGGATGCACTTAACCGTGCAAGGGCATATGTCAAAGCAGGTGCGGACGGAATAATGATACATTCCAGACGGAAGACGCCGGATGAGATCTTTGAATTCTGTGATACTTTCAGGCAGGAGAATAAGACCACACCGATAGTTGTGGTTCCTACATCATTTAACAGTGTTACTGAGGAAGAACTTGCGGCTCATGGCATTAATATTGTCATATATGCCAATCAGCTTATGAGAAGTGCTTTCCCTGCAATGAAAAACACTGCTGAGTCAATTCTTAAGAACCACAGGGCAATGGAGATAGATTCTTCTCTTATGCCTTTCAAGGATATTATAAGACTTATTGACGAGATCTAAGGAGTGGAATATGGAAAGTGCGATACTTATGGCAGCGGGGCTTGGTACAAGAATGCGCCCATTGACCGACAATACACCGAAGCCGCTTATCAAAGCAGCAGAAAAGCCGCTTATTGAGACGGTCATTGACGGATTATGGCAGCACGGAGTCCGTGAAATATATGTTGTCACGGGATATCTTGCAGAACAGTTTGATTATCTTGCGGAGAAATATCCGGGACTTACACTCGTCAATAATGAAGAATATACTGTCAAAAACAATATTTCATCCATACATGCAGTGTGCCAGTATATGGGTAAGACGGACTGTTTTATATGCGAGGCGGATTTATATGTAAGCGATCCGGCGATTTTTGATATTCCGCACGATAAATCATGCTATTACGGTAAGTATGTTGCAGGACATTCGGATGACTGGGTTTTTGACATGGACGGTGAGAGAATCGTGCGCGTCGGCAAAGGCGGGGACGATACCTATAATATGGTCGGAATCTCTTATTTTAAGGCAGATGACGCAGCATATATAGCTGATGCCATATTGAAAGCATATAAGGAGCCCGGACATGAGACTCTTTTCTGGGATGAAATTGTGGACAGATGTCTGCCTGAGATTAATCTGGGAATATGTCCGGTGGACGCAAGCCAGATTGCGGAGTTGGATACTTGTGAAGAATTACGGGAATTTGAAGCGGGATTAAGAGGATGATTTAATGAATGTAATGTATTTTATAATACCTAAATGCGATGTGGCATTTGTGTATGATGACTTCAATGTGCGTCAGGTACTTGAAAAAATAGAATATTATAAGTACAGCGCCATGCCTGTCATAGACCGCAGCGGACACTATGTAGGAACAATCACGGAGGGCGATTTACTTACCAAGATCAAGGAAGAATATACGCTTAATATCCGTGATGCGGAGAACATACCGCTTAAGACGATACGGAGACGTATGGACAATCAGCCGGTACGTGCACATGCGGTTATGGAAGATCTTATAGATAAGGCGATTAACCAGAATTTTGTGCCTGTTGTGGATGACAACAATATCTTTGTCGGAATTGTTACCAGACGTGCAATAATCCAGTATCTTTTTAACAAGGAGAAGCATAATGAGAATAGCTGATATGCACTGCGATACGGTAAGCAGGGTATATTATGCATTAAAATCCGGAAAACAGACCGGAATGTGGGATAATGATTTTTCGGTAGATTTTAAGCGGATGAAAGAAGCAGGATACCTGATGCAGTTTTTTGCCTGCTTTGTCAATAAAATGAAAGCAAAAGATATTACAGCCGATGCTTTGGGAATGGTAAAGCTTCTCAAATCCGAAATTGATAAGCACAGTGACATTATCGGACTTGTGCGTTCGTCAGATGACATCCGGCGCAATATTGCAGACAACAGAATGTCGGCGCTGCTTACTTTGGAAGAAGGCGGTGTTCTTGGCGGAAGCATTGACAGGCTTCATGAATTCCATGAAGAAGGAGTGCGATTAATTACGCTCACATGGAATTATGAGAATGAAATCGGATATCCTAATATAATAGATACTGTTACCGGCAGATGCGAACCGGAAACAGAGCGCGGATTAAAGCCGTGCGGAATAGAAATCGTCAAAGAGATGGAGAGACTTGGTATGATAATAGATGTCTCACATCTTGGAGATGCAGGATTTTATGATGTGGCATGCAACACGACAAAGCCGTTTATTGCAAGTCATTCAAACGCCCGTGCGCTTGCCGGACATGTGCGTAATCTTAAGGATGACATGATACGCATTATCGGTGAGCGTGGAGGTATAATCGGAATTAATTTCTGTCCGGCATTTCTGGATTATGATTCCGGTAAAGAAGACAGCCGTGTGGAAGATATGGTGCGTCATATTCTTTATATCTGTAACCTCGGGGGCAGTGATGTGTGCGCTCTCGGGAGTGACCTGGACGGTATAAGCGGACGGCTGGAGATAGATTCCTGTGATAAAATACACAGGCTGGCGGATGCATTGGCCTCGGGCGGACTTTCATATGACGAGGTTGATAAAATAATGTCAAAGAACTTGATTGATTTTTTGACAAATCGTAACAAATTATGAACGAATTATTAATAATTTATAAAATAGAATATTTTTTGAAAAAAAAGGTTGCTTTTACTGATATTATGTGTCAAAATGTATACATCAAAGGGATATATGGCACCAGAGAGAGGACTACCGCAGAAAATACTATATCTGCAATTAATTATTCCCGATGTGATATGGGACAATATATGGAGGTATGATTATAATGAAGAAATCAGTAGTCACAAAGAAAATGGTTCTTAAGGATGCAAAGAATGCACCGGCACTTGTAGAACTTCAGAAAGCAGTTAAGGATAACGTTATCGAGCAGTTCATTGCCAAGAGAAAAGAAAGAGGAATGACACAGAGCGATGTATCAACTGTAACAGGTATTCAGAGACCGAATATCAGCAGACTTGAGAGCGGATATTACAATCCTACACTTGATATGCTTGTAAGACTTGCTGACAGCATTGACTGCAATGTTAAGATTACATTTGTAGATAAATAAGTAATCGAATAATTTATCAATCCTCCGGAGAGAATATTTACAGAATATTTTTTCCGGGGGATTTTTTTATGTATGAAATGACAGATTCGGCATCGGAAAATTCAGGCCATTTTGCCGGGGTAATCGGGCCGGAGCGGAATTTTGATATTATCAATAAAAAAATAAATATCGGCCAAAGAGCCACACAATTATTTATGATAGATGGTTTCACAAAAGATGAGATAATGGAAAAATTAATAGAGTCGCTTATAGCGCTTAAGCCGGAGGATATCCCCCAAAAAGCAGATGATTTTGCGAAACTTGTTCCGTATATAGACGTAACGCCGAAAAACACTCTTAAAGAGGCTGTGGATTATCTGTTAATGGGGATGGTGTGCATGTTTGTTGACGGATATAAATGCTGTTTTGTCATCGACTGCTGGACATACCCGGCGAGAAGCGTAAGTGAACCATGGAAAGACAGGGTTCTGCGCGATTCCAGGGACGGATTTGTGGAGTCGATAGTAGCAAATGTCACACTTATAAGGCGCAGAATAAGAACCCCGGATTTCTGCGTGGAAGTAATGAATGCCGGAACGATGTCCAATACAGATATCGCATTTGCATACATTCAGGGGAAAGCTGATATGAAACTTCTTGCCAATCTGAAAAAAAGAGTGGAAAAAATCAAGGTTGAAGCACTTACGATGAATATAGAAAGTCTTGCCGAAGTGCTGCTTCGGGGCCCTTTTATCAATCCATTTCCGAAATTTAAATATTCGGAACGGCCGGACAGTGCCGCAGCTTCGATTTACGATGGGAATATAGTTATATTAATTGATAATTCACCTGCAGTGCTTGTAGTTCCGACATCCGTATTTGATGTCATAGAAGAGGCGGACGATTATTATTTTCCACCGCTTACGGGAACATATATCAAGCTGTCCAAGTACCTCCTTGCCATAATGTCACTTATCATGACACCATTGTGGATTGTATTTCTGCGCAATCCCGGAATGGTGCCGGAATGGTTTAAATTCATTATGATTGAAGAAGGATCAACAGTGCCGGTGATATTGCAGTTATTGATTCTGGAATTCTGTATAGACGGACTCAGGCTTGCAGCAGTCAACACGCCGACACTTTTAACAACTCCGCTCAGTATCATAGCCGGCATCGTAGTAGGAGAGTATGCGGTAAGTTCAGGATGGTTCGACCCCGAAAGCATGCTTTACATGGCTTTTGTAACAGTCGGAACATACACGCAGGCAAGCTATGAACTTGGATATGCAATTAAGTTTTTCAGAATGATAATGCTGATACTTGCCTGGTTTTTCGGAATATGGGGTTTTGCTGCCGGAATCGTCATGTTTGTGCTGGCAATGGCATTTAACCGTACCATTTCGGAAAAAAGCTACCTTTATCCGTTGATACCGTTTGACGGTAAAATGCTGGCACGTAAACTGCTCAGGCTGAGACTCGGCAAAGAAAAATAACACATAATTCATATCATGTGATATACTGAATAAAAAGGTGCACGGGACGTGATAATATGAATTATGATAACGGAATAAAATATGCAGGGGACGAAGAAATGTACAAGGCTGATTTGAAGCTTTGGTTAAGATATACACAGGACAGGAAAAATGAAATACGCAAAGCATATGATAATAAAAATGCGGACAGATGCTACGTAGAGACGCATTCGCTAAAGAGCAATGCCAAAAGGATAGGCGCCGATGAATTGTCGGAGATTGCTTATAAGATGGAAAAGGCGGCTAAAGATGGGGACTGGATGTCTTTGGGCAGGCTTATGCAGCCATTGATGGAAGAATGGGAAATTATCGATAAAGATGTGCTTAAGATTACAGGACCGGTGTCTGAAACACCGGTCCATAGTAACGGTACATATATAACTGCCGCCGGATATAACGAAACAGTCAGTCGGATGAAAGAATGTCTCATGGCATACGATTCCGATGGCGCCGTGGATGCAGCCGATAATATACTCGGATATGAGATATCACCTGATGTACGTGATAAACTTACCCGTATAAGGAATGCATCCGATGAGTTTGATTACCGTGGAGCACTTATTTTAACAGAAGCTCTTCCATCTCATCCATAAGGCTGTTGAAAAGCTTAAGAGCTGTTTCAACGGGCTCGGGGCCTGACATATCCACACCGGCGTCACGCAAGAGTGAAACAGGGTCCTTGGTGCAGCCGGAACACAAGAAATTAAGATACCTGCGGACCGCCGGTTCACCCTCATTTAATATCTTATCTGATAAGGCAATCGCCGCAGAAAATCCGGTCGCATACTGATATACATAATAATCATAGTAGAAATGCGGTATTCTTGCCCATTCAAGAGCGATATTATCATCGATTTCCATATCCGGTCCGAAATAATCTTCATTCAGTTTTCTGTATATGTCACATAAGGCGGATGCTGTAAGAGATTCTCCTTTTGCAGCTCTCTCATTAATCTCAAGTTCAAATTCAGCAAACATTGTCTGCCTGTACAAGGTTCCCTTGAATTGTTCAAGAAAATGATTAATAAGCACCGCACGCTCTTTGCTGTCAGTTGTATTTTTTAACAAGTATTGCATCAATAATGCTTCGTTGCATGTGGATGCTACTTCTGCCACAAAAATCCTGTATCCGGCATAAAGAGGCTTCTGATGTGTATTTGACAGGTATGAGTGCATTGCGTGCCCCATCTCGTGTGCAAGTGTAAATTCACTGTCAAGGTCGTTATGGTAATTGAGAAGGACATATGGATGAATGTAAGCCCCGCATGAGTAAGCACCGCTTCGTTTGCCTTTGTTCTCATATATATCGATCCATCCGTTATCAAATCCTGCCTTAAGTATATTGACGTATTCGTCACCGTATACACTCATCGCATTGATGACGTCTTCGCGTGCCTTGTCAAAAGGAATGTTACTCACAGAATTATCATCCACAAGAGGTGCATATATATCGTAGAAATGAAGTTTGCCGACATTGAGCATACGTTTGCGTAGCCCCACATATCTGTGCATATAGTGCATATTTGCGCGCACAGTGTCTATAAGACTGTGGTACACGGCAGTGTCCACATGCGTTGCATCAAGTGCTGCATCCAGTGTTGACGGGTACCCGCGCAGCTCTGATTCAAAAGAGAGAGCCTTAACCTGGGCTGAAAGTATTGCTGCATAAGTATTTTGAAAATCATTGTATACAGAGTAATAATTATTGTATGCTTTTTCCCTTATATCACGGTTATTATTCTGCATAAGCGGAATAAAAGTTCCGGCGGTGAGAGGATAAGTCTGCCCGTCATGTTCAACAGGCGGAAATTTCAGGTCTGCGTATGACATCATCGCAAAAATATTGTCGGGTGTCTCAAGAATATCGCCGGCTTTGGCGAGAATGTGTTCTGACTGTTCATCAAGCGTGTGTGCTTTGAGACGGCGGCACTCATCAATATCATGCCTGTAAAAAACAAGTGCCGGTTCGGCTTTGCAATATGACTCTATGTCCTCGTCGGAAAGTGCCATAAGCTTTGGCAGTTTGAATGAGCATGCACTCCGGTATTTTACGAGGGCAGCACTCACACGCGACTTGTAATCCTGATAGAGCTGATTGGAAGTGTCTTCGTCACATTTTAACATTGAATACGTATTAAGTCTGTTGATAACAGGCATCATATCCGAACAGAAATCATAGAAAGCAAGTAACGAGGCCGCATCCGGAAAACCTCGCTTCTCCAATTCGGGCAGTCTTTCTGTCTGTGTTCCAAGATATTCAAGTTCGCAGAGAAAAGAAGCATCATCCGGATATAAATCCCCGGTATGCCATTTAAAAGCGGCGTCGATTTCGTTACGCTCCGGAATTGATTGTAAACTCATAATGTGGTATTCCTCCTGAATGGATAATATCCTCCTTGATAAAAGGAGGGCCCGACGGGTGGCCGCCGGGCTTTATGAAAAAGAAAAAGAATTCGTAAATGTCTTATTCATTTGATAATTAGAGTATACAGTTGATTTGTAGATAATTTGTGTTAAAATAGTTAATAAATTGTGAACATTTAACAAAAATCAGAGGAAAATTATGAACAAAATAAATTATCAGAAAGAACTTGATAAAATTACTGCAGAAATAGAACGCACGGGAGAACCGAAAACACTTCTTCTCCACAGCTGTTGTGCACCTTGCAGCAGTTATGTATTGAAATATCTGTCAAATTATTTTAAAATTACGTTGTTGTATTTTAATCCCAATATAAGTCCGGAAGAAGAATACCGTAAGAGGGTTGCCGAGCAGAAGCGCCTGATTGCTGAACTTCCGGTGAAATATCCGGTGACATTCATCGAAGGCCGCTATGAACCGGCCGAATTTTATAATGCGGTAAAGGGACTCGAAAAAGAACCCGAGGGCGGAGCGAGATGTTTTGTATGTTATGAACTGCGGCTTCGCGAGGCTGCTTCGTATGCCAAAGCCGGAGGGTTTGATTATTTTACAACTACATTGTCGATAAGCCCGCTTAAGAATGCACAGAAGATTAATGAAATCGGTGAGAGAATTGCAGCCGAATCGGGACTTAAGCATCTGCCGTCCGATTTTAAGAAAAAAGAGGGCTACAAGCAGTCAGTGGAATTGTCAAAGGAGTACAATCTGTACAGGCAGAATTTCTGCGGCTGTGTTTTCTCAAAACAGGCTTCACAGGAAGGAGATAACATATGATATATAAATATGACAGGGTCGTTAAGTATTATGAGACGGACAGAATGGGCGTAGTTCACCATTCCAATTATATAAGGTGGTTTGAGGAGGCGCGTGTGGAATTTATGCGCGACATAGGCCTTCCTTACAGCCATATGGAGGACGAGGGAATTATGGTTCCGGTTGTAACTGTCGAATGTAAATACAAGAACCCGGTTACCTTTGATGATGAGGTAACGGTCAATACCAAAGTACGCAAATTTAACGGCATTGTCATTGAACTTGAATATGAAGTTGTAAGGACCGATGATGGTTCGGCAGTTGTGACAGGTGCCAGCTCGCACTGTTTTGTAGACGCGAAGACTTTCAAACCGCTCAATTTAAAGCGTGAGAGAGCCGATATGTACGATAAATTTATTAAAGCAATGGAGGATTAAGCCGATGTGGGCATATGAAAGTGTTTTTTACCAGATTTATCCGATGGGATTTGCCAATGCACCTTTTGAAAACGATGGTGTACAGCGCCACGGAATCATTAAAGTTATAGACTGGATACCGCACATTAAGAGTGTCGGATGCAATGCCATCTATTTTTCACCGGTATTCGAGTCCGATACTCATGGTTACAATACCCGTGATTACAAGAAAATAGACGTCCGTCTCGGAACCAATGAGGAATTCAAATCCGTCTGTGATGCATTGCACGAGGCGGGCATTAAGGTCGTTCTTGACGGAGTGTTCAACCATGTGGGCCGCGGACATTTCGCATTTCAGGATGTGCTTAAGAACCGTGAGAATTCAAGATACCTTAACTGGTTCAATATCAACCTCGGCGGCAACGACGCATGGAATGACGGCCTCTGGTACGAAGGCTGGGAGGGCAATTATGATCTCGTAAAGCTCAACCTTCGCAACAATGAAGTCGTAGAGTATCTTCTTGACTGCGTCCGTTACTGGATTGAATATTTTGACATAGATGGCATAAGACTTGATGTTGCTTACTGCCTTGATGAGGATTTCATGCGCCGTTTAAGGAGTTTTACCGACAGCATGAAGGCGGATTTCTTCCTTCTGGGAGAGGCTGTGCATGGCGATTACAACCGTCTTGTCAATGACGGGATGCTGCATTCCGCAACCAATTATGAGTGTTACAAGGGTATCTATTCCGCGCTTAACAGCATGAACCTCTTCGAGATAATTCATTCGCTCTTAAGACAGTTTGGTCCGGAACAGTGGACGTTATACAAAGGCAAGCACATGCTTTCCTTCGTGGACAATCATGACGTATCACGAATAGCAAGTGTCATAACCAACCCTAAGCACATTCCGCTTGCTTACGGCATTGAGTTCGGAATGCCGGGCATTCCGTGCGTCTACTACGGAAGTGAATGGGGTTTCAAAGCCGACAAGAGCCAGGGCGATCCGGCTTTACGTCCGTATTTTGAAATTTATGAGGAAAATGAGCTTACCGCTTTCATATCAAGACTTGCAGCGGTTAAGAAATCGAGCAATGCGCTCAATTACGGTGATTTCACTTCTGTAATACTTACGAACCGTCAGTGCGTGTTCAGGCGGGCTGCCGGTGATGATGTTATCTTCGTGGCAATAAATGCCGACGAGAATCCGTACACGGCATGTTTCGATGCCGGAGCAGCCAAAGTGACGGATCTGCTTACCGGCAAAATCTATGATATGGGAAGCGGTGTAAGCATGGATGGCTGCAGTGTAATGTACTTACAGCCGGAGAGGTAGAATTATGGCTAAAAATAAAGATATCAAGACCAATGCAATGCGTATTCTTGACCGTGAAAAAATCCCTTACGAGGCACACTTCTATGAGTGTGATGAGTTCATAGACGGTGTGCACACCGCGGACATTCTCGGTCTTGACCACAACATAGTATATAAGACAATAGTAACAATCGGACACAGTCACAATTACTATGTCTTTGTAATCCCGATAGAAGCTTCGATAGATTTCAAAAAGGCGGCTCACGCAGTCGGTGAGAAGTCAGTTGAGCTCCTGCCACTCAAAGATGTAACCGCCGTTACGGGCTATGTGCGCGGCGGCTGTACTGCCATCGGCATGAAAAAACAGTATGTGACACGAATCGATGCCGGTGCCGCATCACTCGACAAAATGGTGGTAAGCGGCGGCAAAATCGGTGTCCAGCTCACCCTGAAACCGGAAGATTTAAAAAAAGCCGCAAAAGCGGAATTTGCGGAAGTAATATAAAGTGCCGGAAGCCGCCGGACTGAACACTTCCGTCGGCACACTTTCGTTTGGAAGCCGCCGGCCAGAACATTTCCGTCGGCACACTTTCGTTTGGTTGCAGGCGCAGCGGATACTAAGGTTTCGTACCGAAACCAAGTACCGGCGTCTGCAAACAGCCGCGGAAGTGTTCAGTCCGGCGTTATAGAGCGCGCGAGGGTAGTTCGGGATTATGTGTGGGGATAGTGCCGCGCGTGGAGGATAGGATACAGTTCTGACTGAGATGCAGTTACATTACGGTTGAAGATACATAAGCTACCCGCGGTGGTATTCCTAGGCGGGCGGTAGAGTAGCACCGCGCGTGAATTATATGATGCATTTCCAATCGTAGAATCGGCACCACCCGGCCAATGAATACATAAACACCCCGACATAAGACCACTGCGGCTGTCTATACACGCCGGAACATAAACCGCTGGAAGGACAAAGCTGCACCCGGCCAATGAATACATAAACACCCCGACATAAACCCACTGCGGCTGTCTGCACACGCCGGTGCTTAATCCGCCAAAGGCGGATTTTAGCATCCGTTGCGCGTGCAGACAAGCGAGAGTGTGCCGTCAGAGGGATTATGCCGGGGTGTAAATGCGTGCCGTCAGGGGGGTTATGCCGGGGTGTTAGTTGTTTGCACACTCCGGATATTTGTGTTATTATAGATTCATAAAATTACAGGAGATACGTATATGAAACTTACAATTCTTGGAACGGGCAACGCACTTGTTACGGAATGCTATAATACATGTTTTGCATTGCAGGATGGTGATGAAGTTTTTCTTGTGGATGGGGGCGGCGGAAGTACGATACTGACCAGATTGAAGCAGGCCGGGATAGATATAGGAAATATACATACGATATTTGTTACACATAAGCATATTGACCACATATTGGGAATCATCTGGATGATCAGGATAATCGGACAGAAAATGAACGGTGGTAAATATGATGGAAATGTTATCATATATGCACATGATGAAGTTAAGGCACTTCTGTATGAGATGGCGGAGAAATTGTTGCAGCCTAAGGAAGTCAGGCTTATCGGAGACAGGATTATACTGCATGAAGTGAAAGACGGCGAGGCATACGAGATAATCGGATGCAGGACAACTTTTTTTGATATTGGTTCCACCAAAGCAAAACAGTTTGGATTTATGATGGAACTGCCGGGCGGAGACAAGTTCACATGCTGCGGAGACGAACCTTATAATGAATGTGAGGAAAGATATGCCAAGGGCAGCAAATGGCTTTTGCATGAAGCATTCTGTCTTTATTCACAGGCGGATGTGTTCAAGCCGTATGAGAAACATCACTCAACGGTCAAGGATGCCTGTGAACTTGCGGAGAAACTCGGAGTATCTAATCTGATACTGTATCACACAGAGGACAGTAATATCAAAGACAGAAAGCGGCTTTACAGCGAAGAAGGCAGGAAGTATTATAACGGCAATCTGTATATTCCGGAGGATCTGGAGACTTTTGATATCTGAAAATATAATAAATGTTTTAAACGGACATTTGAGGTGAATACTTATGACAAAGAAACAACTTGCACTTGAGGTTATAAAACGCCTTAAAGAGGCATATCCTGATGCCGGATGCACTCTTGAATATGAAGAAGCATGGAAACTTCTGGTGAGTGTAAGGCTGGCGGCACAGTGCACGGATGCAAGAGTAAATGTGGTTGTTAAAGGACTTTTTGAAAAATATCCTACGGTTGATGCACTTGCTGCGGCAGAAGTCAGTGATATAGAAGCTATAGTGAGGCCGTGTGGGCTCGGGCCGAGCAAAGCGAGGGACATAAGCGCATGTATGCGTATGCTGCGTGATGAATACGGCGGCAAAGTACCGGAAGATTTTAATGAACTTCTTAAGCTTCCGGGCGTCGGCCGTAAAAGTGCCAATCTCGTTATGGGAGACGTATTTGGCAGACCGGCCATAGTGACGGACACGCATTGTATAAGGCTGTCGAACAGAATAGGGCTGGTAGACGGTATTACGGAACCTAAGAAGGTAGAGATGGCATTGTGGAAAATAGTGCCGCCAAAAGAGGGCAGTGACTTGTGCCACAGGCTGGTGGAACATGGCCGCGAGGTATGCACGGCAAGAACACATCCGCATTGTGAACGATGTGTATTATCAGATATATGTAAGAAAAAAATCTAAATTTTTACTTACACTTTAAAAATAAAGTGTGTTAAAATTTAATTACCGGAGGTTTGATTGAAACGGAAAGGTGATGGAATGTTCAAGGTAGGAGAATATGTCGTATATGGCAACACCGGAGTCTGCAAGGTGGAGGACATAACGACGATGGATATGGTAGGCACAGAGAAGGAATATTATGTTCTGGTTCCGGTATATAATAAGAATGGCAGGGCATTTCTTCCGGTCGATAATACCAAGGTAGTTATAAGACCTGTACTTACGAAAGATGAAGCACTGAAGCTGATTGATACGATACCGCAGATAGAAGAGATTCCGCCGGTCAATGATAAAGGCAGGGAAGAGCGGTATAAAGAGCTTGCAAAAGCCTGTGACTGCAGAAGCTGGGTAACCATAATCAAGACGATTTATATACGCCGTCAGGAAAGGATGGCACAGGGCAAGAAGGTCACATCCACGGATGAGAGATATTTTAAGCTTGCCGAGGACAGCTTATACAGTGAACTTGGATTTGCGATGAATATGGATAAAGAAGATGTATCCGATTTTATTAAAGAGAGAATAGATGCATGATTAAACCGCCGGATGGCAATAAGCCGATCCGGCGGAAATTTTATGCCATTTCCTGTTTACTTTGTCTGCTTTTGATAACGACCAGGGAGATTACCATGATGGCTGCCGCGAATAGGAGCTGTATGCCCATGGAAATCCATGAATTGCTGCTCAATGAACCTTTATAGTATTTTAACTCTTCTGTGACATTGATGTACCAGTATGTAGGCAGGCACTTTGACAAAGCGACAACCTTATCCGGAAGAAGCTCTCTGGAAACGAACACGCCACACAGGAATGAGGTAGAGAGTCCGATAATGTTCGACCATATCGACAGTGCGGAAAGCTTTTTGCTTAACTGTGCGATAAGGAACGTTACCGAAATCGACACCAACATATAGCACAGGGCGTTGAGACCGAAATACAATGTGGCTTTTGTGAAAAAGTCATCCTTATACATAACGACACATACTGCCGTAAAAATTAATATGACGATAGATGCAAAAGTCAGCATGCCAAATACAATCCCGGCATTTCTGGCGGCAAAGCTTGTTCCGGAAACCGCGGTGCGGGCCTTTAATTCCGGCTTGTTCCAGATTATCAGTGTTGAGCCGAGGGTATTGATAAGAAGACACAGTATCACATACGGGAAATATGTGAAAAAGTAGCTTATCGTTTTTACGGCAGGCATCGCATCGGAGACATCATCATTTTTACCGGATCCGGAAAGCGCGACATCAACATGTATTTTGGCAATGTCGGCGGCTTTTTTGCATGCTTCTCCCATGGAAAGACCGGAATTCAGGCACGCACTGACGTTCTGTATATAAGACTCGGCCTGGGACTGCACGATATACGAAGTATTTGAATCGGGAGCACTGTATGACTCAAGCATATCGGCGTAGGAGTTGCCGGCCATGCCATCCTCGAAGCCTTTGTTTATCACAAGAATATAATCCACGGTACGGTAGAACAGGTCATCGGCCCATTTTTCTTTGTTATCGTTGATGCTCACGATGTTATGGCAGGAACTGATGTAATCCACCAGCGATTTGGAAAGTTCGGAATTGTCATCGTCAATAATCGCAACATTTAATTTGGAGGAAGTGAATGATGCTATATCTTTATTCTGACCGTTGTTTGTCACGACAATTGCTATACCGACGAAAATACCGAGATAAAGCAGGCCGGACGGCAGATTGCGAATAAGCATTTTCAAAAACGTCTTATAAATTTGCATAATTTTTCCTCCTTGTCATAAGATATGACAGTGTACACAAAATTACTGAAATAACTGTCAGAGTTATAATGTTGGTAAAAAATCTTTCGTGTGTATTATATATTACCAGTGAGTACAGCGCATCCTGTATAAGTGTCGCAGGATTGATGCAGTTGATTATTGGCATGCTCTTTTCAATCCATATCTTTATCGGGTGTACCATAAGTCCCGAGAGAAATGATGAACCAAGTGAATACACGAGAAAAATAGCTATCTGTACATTCTCCTTGACAGGGAGAGTGCCGACGAAAATACCACTCGCGATACCGACCAGCGAACCGGCAGCGCAGGTAAGAGCTACATAACCGGCTTCATTACCGAGATTAATATGGAGCACACATATCATATAGAACAATAAAATTGCCATTGAAATGAGCTGCAGTGTGTAAGCTGCCAGAAATTCAGCAGCTATCATGGTATGCCGCTTAACCGGTGCAGTTGACTTGCGCATGCCTTCAGGAGTGATGTTGGGCTGCATCTGCCTTGCGACCGAACTTCCGAGAAAACCACCGAAAAGTGCCGCCATTCCTATTAACGAGAAATAGTATACGGATATTTCGTCCATAGGGCTGTCGGTAAGTTTTTTCTCACTTATGTATGTCCGGGAAGAGAAAATATTTCCGATAAGCGAAACAAGCTTGTCAGGATTTTCTTTGACGATATCGGATATCAGAGAACTTTTCTGCTCAAATTCATCCAGAAAACTCTGAACCGCCGTCTGGTTAAGGCCGCTTTTAGCTACGGTCATGGAGATTTCGTCGCCCACATAGATGATAGCATCGACTTTACCGTCATTTAAAAGCGATTTGGCCGAAGCAATGTCGGTTTCGGTCACATTAAGGAATTCCTCACCCTGAGTATCGGATTTGGATACGGCATCAAGTGTGGCCTTAAAAATCGCGTTTTCCTTTTCATATACAACCGCTGTCGGAATGGAATGGAAGTTGTTGGTCTTGTCGCTTATGCCCGAAAATGCTGCGAAAAAACATGTACACAGTATGATCGGGAAGAACAGACACCAGAAGATATCCTCCTTCATGCGCAGAAGCGCTTTTAATCTGTATTTATATAAATGTCCGAACATAAGCGCCTCCTTAATCCCTGAGTGCCTTACCGGTAATGGCTAAGAATACGTCATTTAACGTCGGCTGTTCTGATGTAACTTTTCCGAAACTTACATCTTTGCTCTTTAAATAATCGAGTATGCGTATGAGATTGTGTTTTCCGCCGTCATACGATAATGTAAGCAGTCCGTCCGTATATTCTGCCTGGTAGAGGTGCTCAAATCCCCTGATTTCTTCAAGCATTGAATCTTCAAGAGCCGGAATATGTATTTTGATCGTCTCGGAATTACGTATCATGGACTTGAGCTCGTCAGAAGTTCCGAGAGCGATATTTTTACCCTTATCCATTATGGCGATGCGGGTGCATATCTGTTCAACTTCTTCCATGTAATGTGAGGTGTAAATTATGGTTGCACCTTTCTGGTTGAGTTCGACAATGCCCTCAAGGATTCTGTTACGGCTTTGTGGGTCAACGGCTACGGTCGGTTCGTCAAGAATGATAAGCTCCGGCTTGTGGGCGATGCCGCATGCTATGTTAAGCCTGCGCAAAAGTCCGCCAGAAAGCTTCTTGGGACGGAATTTTACGAATTCACCGAGTCCGGCAAATTCAATTGCTTCTTCGACATATTGTCTGCGCAGTGTTTTATCTTTTATATATAATCCGCAGAAATAATCTATGTTTTCGTACACGTTCAGCTCTTCAAACACAGCCACATTCTGCATCACGATACCGATTCGTCGTTTGACATCGTAATTATCGGGTGTCATCTGCTGCCCGAATATTTCGATGCTGCCTTTGTCATATTTTAAAAGGGACAGGAGGCAGTTGATAGTGGTTGTTTTGCCGGAACCGTTAGGACCGAGCAGACCGAATATTTCGCCTTTTTGTATTTCGAGATTAAAATGGTCAAGCGCAATAAGCTCTTTGTAACGCTTAACCAGATTTTCTATTTTAACAACTGTTTCGCTCATAAAATATCCTTCTTTCTTTTTTGATGATTTCAGTGTAATATATTGGTAAGATTAAAGTAAGTGAATGTAGTCACAATCAGATATGACATTTGTCACAAGGATGGGTATGAACAGAAATACAGATAAAATTTTATTGACTTTTTTTACAGTGCTTTATATTGTGATGTCAGAGTGCGCGCAGAGGCCGGTAATTTCTGTGCTCATTGCCATAATATGTGCCGGAGCCGGAATACTTACGCTTAACACCCGGTACCGCATTCTCTCGTATGTGCTTGGCGCGGCAGCTGCGATAACCGGAAGACCGTTTGAGTGCATCACTATATATATCGTTTATGATATGGTGAGCGATACGGCTTATCGTAACCGCCGCGAATGTGTTATGGGAATTGCGGGAATTATCCTTATCGCAGTGAGATACATGATGTATCCCGGTACTGGAAGTGTCATAGATGACATATCAGACAAACCGGTTCCGGCGATTATCTTCTTAGCCGGTATGCTTGCGGCTGCATATATTGCGTGGATTGATACACAGTATGAGATTACGAAGCAGGCCAATATCAGGATGCGTGATGATACCGAAGAATTCAGGCGCAATATGACGGAGAAAAATAAGTTGTTACGCATGCAGCAGGATAATGAGATTGCCGTGGCAACACTTTCCGAGAGGAACAGGATAGCAAGGGAAATACATGATAATGTAGGACATCTCCTAAGCCGTGCGATCATACAGATGGGTGCGTTACGTACAATTAATACGGATAAGAATATGGCGGCACCGTTAGAACAGATAAGTGCGACGTTGTCCGAATCGATGGATAATATAAGAAAGAGCGTGCATGACCTTCATAGTGAGTCGGTAAATCTTGAGCAAAAACTGCGCGATGAAATTTCCAAAGAAGATAACTGTGATGTAAGGCTTAATTACGATGTCATTAATGATATGCCGGTACAGGCCAAATACAGCGTGATCTCGATAGTTTCGGAAGCACTTCATAATATAAGCAGACACTCAGATGCGACCAGAGCGGATGTCACGGTAACCGAACACCCGGCTTTTTATCAGATTATAATAAACGATAACGGACATCCGGCAGCGGTAAATGAAACAGGGATAGGAATACATAATATGGAAGCCAGAATTAATGAACTCGGCGGAACATTTACGATAGATACACATAAAGGATTCAGGATTTTTGCGACTATTCCCGTTAAGGAAAGGAACTAATATATGATTAAAGTAGCGATAGTCGATGATGATGCCATTGTGGCAATGTCGATGCAGACAATTCTGGGCGCAGCATCCGATATGGAGGTTGTGGCTCTTGGATATGATGGCGGAGATGCCATAGAAATTTACGACCGGTACAGACCGGATATTCTTCTTACGGATATACAGATGAAGGAGATGAGCGGACTTGAGGCAGCCATGCGCATTGTCAGACAGTATCCTGATGCGCGGATAATATTGCTTACAACTTTTCAGGATGACGAATATGTTAAGGAAGCTTTGAAAATTGGTGCCAAGGGATACATCCTGAAGCAGGACTTTGCCGGAGTTATTCCTGCAATAAGGGCTGTATACTCAGGACAGAGTGTCTGGGGAAATGAAATAATAAGCAGGATACCGGATATGATTAAGGACAAAGATGATGCGGCATACAGTGTCTACGGAATAACGGACAAGGAGTATGAAATAATAGAACTTGTCGCACAGGGATTTTCCAACAAAGAAATAGCCGAAAAGTTATATCTTGGTGCCGGAACCGTGCGCAATTATATAAGTACAGTACTTGAAAAACTGCATTTAAGGGATAGAACACAGCTTGCAGTGTATTATTATAAACATTAACTTCTGCGCCCGACATAAAGAAGTTCGGGCTCATTTGGCGTCAGCTTGTCGTGACCGGATTTCTGAGTGAAATCATGCTCTTCATAAGATCTGATCATAAAAAATCCCCATATCCCTAATACATTACATAATAAGTATAACCAAAATGTATGAATAGAGATAGGGGGAAATTAGCGAAAGCATGCTTTAAAATTTTAATATGGTTTCGCCTTCGTTTTCGTATTCATCAAAATAAATGTATGATGAAACATCACCGCATTTAATGACGTTAAAATTATCATGACTGATATCGACAGTGCTTTCGGCACCTTTTCCGAGAATAAGCGCGTGATTCTTTCTTACCCATATCAGAACTTCATTGACATCAACGCTTACATAGTGATGCCCGGCACTCATCATTTCTTCGTCATAATCTATCGGACTTCTGAAACGCAGCATAAGCATATCCTCCGGGAGATATACATATCGTCCGCGTGCATTTTCCTTGTAAACCGGTGCGATCATAATGCTCTCACCCACGAAAAGCTGATCCTCCACAAGTCTTGCCTCGCGGTCTTTTCTGTATATCATTCCGATTGGCGTAAAAAGCAGGGTGTCGTTCTTTACAGCTTTGATATATTCACTGTAGAGATACGGAATGAGGCTGTAGCGCAGGTTCAAAAGATTGCGGAAACTGTCAATGTCTTTGAACTGATAGATTTCCTGAAGTCTTGTACCGAGTGCGGCATGGTTACGCATAAGCGGCGTAAACATGGACATTTCGATGAATCGCATAAGGAGTTCTTCTGTCGTATCCGCACCGAATCCGCCGGTATCCGCTCCGCAATAGAGGAAACCACACATATTGAGAGCCGGAAGCTGGTGCATAATCAGTTCAATATGTGACCACCATGAAGCGTTGTCGCCCGTCCAGATTCCGCCGTAGCGGTGCATGCCGATATAGGATGAACGGGAAAACATAAGAATCCGTCGTCCCGGTGCTATTTTATCGAAAGCCTCCGAAGCCGAACGTGTCATATTGTATCCATAGAGATTGTGTACCTTATCATGACGTACCATTTTGCCGTCAACATTGTGGTAGAAGCTTCGGTAATCCTCCGGATTATTTGCAAGGCTGTTTACCATTCCCTGAAAAGCCCATAAATCTTGTAAATCAATGTCTTTTCCATCATATTCATGAAGTTTTTCAAATACGGCCTTGAGAGATTTGTCAGAGTAGAAAAGAGCAGGCTCATTCATATCATTCCAGAAACCGTCAATTCCCTTGTCCGTAAGGCAGGCATAGTGTTCGCCGAACCATTTTCTGGCCTCAGGATTGAGAAAATCAGGCATATGAACCCTTCCCGGCCATACAGCTGCAACAAAATCATTGCCGTTGGCATCCTTACAGAAGTAATTATTTTTAACACCCTCTTCATATATTTCATATCCGTCCTCTATCTTGACACCGGCATCGATAATCGGAATAAGATGAATGTTGTCGTGCTTCATTTCAGCCACAAAATCCGCAAAATCCGGGAAACGTTCTTCGTTGATGGTGAAATCCTCATATCTTGTCATATAATCTATATCCATACAGATACCGTCAAGCGGAAGGTGGTTGTCCCGGTGGCCGGAAACGACCTCACGGACGTCGTCTTCATTTATGTAACCCCACCTTGACTGTATATAGCCAAAAGCCCATTTTGGTGCAATATAGCTTTCACCAATGATTTTTCTGAACTCGCCGATTATTTCAAGAGGGGATTTTCCTTCTATTATATATAAATCATAATCAGCTTCATCGACCTCTATTGTCATGACATCCTTGTCGGTAAAAGCAATATCAAATGTTACAATTGACGGATAATCGATAAAAAGTCCCATGCATATATTTTCACCGTCAATAACGGCAAAATTGTGCGCAGCATATAATGAATGCCTGCTTTCTGTCTGGTTGGGATCATCCGTGCAGTTGCTTATATATTTGCGTCCGCGCTTGTTGATTCCGCCGATGTTTTCGCCAAGACCATATATAATGTCATCCGGAGCAAGTTTGATTGTGAGAGTCCTGCTGTCCTTTGAGATTCCGACGGCATCCGGCAAAGCCTGTGTGCAGGCAGGGATGTCCGCGATTACAGCTTCTGTCCTGAACGGACTGCCAAAAGTATATTTAGTAATCATAGAGCCTCCTTGGTTATTTTGATACTGTGATTATACCGCAGCCAAGGCTTTTTTTACAGTGGAAAATATTTTTTTGAAAAAAATAATATTTCCTATTGACACACTAGGAAATAGATGATAATATAGCCTCAACAACAATTCATAGCAACTTGATATGAATTAAACACGATAAGAAAATAGCGAGAAAAAGGAGAATAACATTATGAGCAAGAAAACATATTCAGAGAGAAATTTAAAGTTTGAGACATTACAGTTACATGTAGGACAGGAGTCGGCAGATCCTGTTACGGATGCGAGAGCGGTTCCTATTTACCAGAGTTCATCATATGTGTTCAGAAATTCACAGCACGCTGCTGACAGATTCGGACTCAAGGATGCAGGCAATATTTACGGAAGACTTACGAATCCGACAGAGGATGTATTTGAAAAAAGAATAGCAGCACTTGAAGGCGGCGTCGCAGCACTTGCGGTTGCATCAGGTGCGGCAGCGGTAACATACACCATCCAGAACCTTGCACTTGCAGGAGATCATATCGTAGCAGCCAAGAATATTTACGGAGGAACATACAATCTCTTAGCACATACACTTGTTGACTACGGAGTTAAGACAACATTCGTTGATCCGCTTGACTTAAGCGCATTTGAAAATGCTATTCAGGATAACACCAAGGCAATATATATTGAGACACTTGGTAACCCTAATTCAGAAGTAGCCGATATTGAAGGCATTGCCAAGATCGCACATGCACATAAGATTCCTCTTGTAATCGATAGTACATTTGCAACCCCTTATCTCGTAAGACCGATTGAATACGGCGCAGATATCGTTGTTCATTCAGCTACCAAGTTCATCGGAGGACACGGAACCACAATCGGCGGCGTGATCGTTGACAGCGGTAAATTCGACTGGAAGGCATCGGGCAAATTCCCACAGCTTACCGAACCGAACCCAAGCTATCACGGAATCAGCTTTGCTGATGCAGCAGGTCCTGCAGCATTTGTTACAAGAATCAGAGCTATTCTTTTAAGAGATACCGGTGCAACACTTTCACCACTCCATGCATGGATATTCCTTCAGGGGCTTGAGACACTTTCTTTAAGAGTTGAGAGACATGTTGAGAATGCTCTTAAAGTAGTTGAATACCTTAAGAATCACCCACAGGTTGAGGCAGTTCATCATCCGTCGGTAAGCACGGATCCGGAACAGCAGAGACTTTACAAGAAATATTTCCCTAACGGCGGTGGCTCAATCTTTACATTCGAGATTAAGGGCGATGAGAAGAAAGCCCAGGAATTCATCGATAACCTTGAGCTTTTCTCACTCCTTGCCAACGTAGCGGATGTTAAGTCACTTGTAATCCATCCGTATACAACAACTCACGCAGAGCTCAACGCAGAGGAGCTTGCAGACCAGGGCATCAAGCCTAATACGATCAGACTTTCAATCGGTACAGAGAATATTGATGATATTATCGAAGACCTTGACGAAGCATTTAAAGCAGTACAATAATAATTTATAATAAATAATAGGAGGAATTTAATTATGGCAAAAATATACGCAAACGCATCAGAATTAATCGGAGGAACACCGCTTGTAGCATTTGATAAGCTGGCGGCTAAATATGAAGCACCGGCCAAAATACTTGCAAAGCTTGAGTATTTTAACCCGGCAGGAAGTGTTAAGGACAGAGTTGCGAGAGAGATAATTGAAGATGCAGAGAAGAGCGGAAAGCTTAAACCGGGCGCAACAATCATTGAGCCTACATCAGGTAACACCGGAATCGGTCTTGCATCGATTGCGGCAGCCAAAGGATACAGATTAATCATTGTTATGCCTGAGACTATGAGCGTTGAAAGACGTAATATAATCAAGGCATATGGCGCGGAAATCGTTCTTTCCGAAGGCGCAAAGGGTATGCCCGGGGCAATTGCAAAGGCCGAGGAAATACAGAAGGAGACTCCGGGCAGCATAATTGCGGGACAGTTTGTGAATCCGGCCAATCCACAGGCACACAGAAAAACAACCGGTCCGGAGATCTGGAATGATACTGACGGCAAGGTGGACATTTTTGTCGCAGGTGTAGGAACCGGCGGAACCGTCACAGGTGTCGGCGAATATCTTAAGTCGAAGAACCCGGATGTTAAGATCGTTGCGGTAGAACCTCTTACATCCCCTGTTCTTTCACAGGGCAAGAGCGGTTCACACAAGATTCAGGGTATCGGTGCAGGTTTTGTTCCGGAAGTACTTAATACCAAGATTTATGATGAGGTTATACCTGTTGACAATGATGCAGCATTTGAAGTAGGTAAGGCAATTGCAAGAGAAGAGGGCGTGCTTGTTGGAATTTCTTCAGGAGCAGCTGCATGGGCAGCACTTGAACTTGCAAAACGTCCTGAGAATAAGGGCAAGAATATCGTGGTTCTTCTTCCGGACAGCGGAGACAGATATTACTCTACAGCGCTTTTTGCAGACTGATTAATATAATACAATAGCAAAGCACCGCAGCATGTATAAAAAAGCATGTTATGCGGTGCTTATTTTTGCTGTTGTAAAACAGAAATACAATTGATATATTTAAAGAAAAATACCAAAAAGGAGACATTTGGAAAATGAAATGTGAGAGAATTTTTCTTAATGATGATAAGAGCGTATGGTTTGATACATATCTCTGGGATAATTCTGCAGAGTTAAAGCCTGGATATAAGAGACCGGCAGTGCTTGTGTGTCCGGGAGGCGGATATAAGTATTCTTCTGACAGAGAAGCGGAGCCGATAGCACTTACATTTGCAGCCGCCGGATATCATGCGTTTGTGCTCAGATACAGCATTGATCTGGCTGCGGTGATGCCTGCACCGCTTAAGGATGCGGCTAAAGCGATGGCTTATATTAAAGATCACGCAGATGAATGGTATCTTGACAGCAGATATGTTTTTGTATCAGGATTTTCTGCTGGGGGACATCTTGCTGCGGCATTAAGCGTATTCTGGGATAATGAAGAGATGTTCCCTGAGTATAAGGATAATTTTGACAGAATCAGACCTGCGGGAATGATTCTCGGATACCCGGTTATAGATTTAAAGAGCACTGCCAGACGCCTTGATATAGGAGTAGAAGGATATCCTGACTATGACAAAATCAATTTCGGACAGGTGCATCCGAATGTGAATCCTGCGGACATATTTGTCAGGGAGAATAATAAGACATATGTGAATTTCGAGATTGCGATGAATGCGTATATGTTTGGAGGATATCCGACTGATGAGCAGATATATCAATACAGCCTCCAGAACCATGTTACGGATACGACCCCTCCGGCATTTATATGGCACGGGGGAGAGGACGGACTTATTTATCCGCGTAATTCATTTATGTTTGCTGAAGCTCTCAGAGAGCATAACATTCCGTGCGAACTTCATGTATTCGGCAAAGGCGGTCACGGGCTGGGACTGGCCAACGAAGTTACAGAGAACAATCCGTGGGAAGTCAATGAGCAGTGTGCCATGTGGCCCAAGCTTGCCGCTGACTGGATTAAATCAATCCTCCGTCAGCAGTAATTATCTGACCTGTCACATATTCACTCAGATTAGATATATCATAAATAATATGTGCTGCCTCAATAGGAGTGCACATTCTGCCCGCCGGGATTTCATCTATGAGGTCCCGGCGTTCTTCATCGCTTAAAAAGGCATTCATAGAAGTATCAACCACCCCGAAAGCAACAGCATTAACAGCTATGCGGCTGGGAGCAAGTTCTTTAGCGAGAGCTTTTGTAAAAGAATTAACTCCGCCCTTGGAAGCGGAATAAGCAGTTTCACATGATGCACCGCATACTCCCCACATGGATGAGATGTTTATGATCCTTCCGCATCCCTTGTGTAAAAAATACGGAATAGCACATTTACAAACATTAAATACGGAAGTCAGATTAGTGTCGATTATTCGTTGCCATTCGTCGGGAGTCATGTCCTGCAATAATCCTACATATGATATGCCGGCATTATTGATCACTATGTCCGGAATCATGGAACTTTCTTTAAGAATATTGAATATTCCATTCACATTATCGAATTGTGCGACATCTTTCACGAAGCTCATAAAAGGTGCACCCAGTTCTTTAAGAACGTTTTCCAGAGAATGTAATTCATCGCTTTCCTTTGAACAGTTTATTATGACGTTATACCCCTTCCTGGCATATAAAATGGCTGTTTCACGGCCAATCCCCCTTGATGAACCGGTGATAAATACGGTTTTTGACATTGTGGATAACCTCCGGATTTGATTTTATGGTCATTATAACATAAAAACATGTCAAGAGAAAGTCGTTAAAAGGCACATTTTCGTCAAAATGCATAAAAAAGTGGAGCGAAAACGTTAAAGTAAGAATAATTACTGTTTTGACAACATGGTTATTTATATTATAATGTGGAAAATTATCCACAAATTTCCATGCCTGTTTTGTGGGAAATGTGAGTTATACACGAAGTTATCCACATTATCCACAAAGTTTGTGGATACTTATGAACGAGGATTATTGTTTTTTCAAGACAAAAATTTGTTTTGTGAAAACTCACGAATTGCATAAACCGACAAAAAACTTTATGAAAAGACTTGACAAAAAAGTTATTAGAAAATTTATATTTTAGGTTGATGAATTTTCAAAATATGGTATAATAAAAATGTAATCAACAAGAATTGTCAGACAATTCCGACGGCGGTTCAGAGATTACAATATGTAGTAAAGGAGTTGGGCACTATGCGTTTTAAAATTACAGGTAAGAATATCGAGGTTACAGAAGGACTCAAGAAGGCTATCGAGGATAAGATAGGTAAGTTAGATAAGTATTTCAGTACGGAAATAACTGCTAATGTTACACTTTCTGTTGAAAGAGACAGACAGAAGATAGAGGTTACAATCCCTGTTAAGGGCAGCATAATCAGAGCTGAAGAGGTCAGCAGTGATATGTATGTTTCCATAGATCTTGTTGAAGAGATTATTGAGAGACAGCTCAGAAGATATAAGACCAGGATTGTTAATTCCAAACAGGCCGGCGGCGATTTCAGCGCACAGTACATTGAGAAGGAGTACGATGACGAGCCGGAGATTAAGATTGTAAGAAGCAAGAAATTCGGAATTAAGCCGATGGATCCTGAGGAAGCATGCATCCAGATGGAACTTCTCGGACATTCATTTTATGTATTTTCTAACTCGGAGACGGATGAAGTTAATGTCGTATATAAGAGAAAGAACGGTACATACGGACTTATTGAACCTGAACTCGATTAAGTACAGGATAACCGGTTAATATGATTTTTTACGGAGACTGCCATTAGACAGTCTCCTTTTTTACACGAAAACGCACACACAAGTTTTCGTTTTACCTTGAAAAATTGCTGATAAAGTGATAGAATAGCTTGTATTAGCAGTAAATTATAGAAAATCACCTTGAAAGGGATATGAATAATGAGCATTATTGATAAAATATTTGGAACTCATAGTCAGAGAGAAATCAAGAGAATTACACCGATAGTTGATAAAATTGAGGCATTAAGACCTCAGATGTTAGAGCTCACGGATGAGCAGATGAGAGATAAAACACAGGAATTTAAAGACAGGCTTGCAGCAGGCGAGACACTTGATGACCTTCTTGTAGAAGCATATGCACTTGTAAGGGAGGCAGCGAGAAGAGTGCTTCATACAGAACATTACAGAGTGCAGCTTATGGGTGGTATTATTCTCCATCAGGGAAGAATCGCAGAGATGAGAACCGGTGAAGGTAAGACACAGACATGTCTTCTTCCGGCATATCTTAATGCATTGGAAGGCAAGGGCGTACATATTGTTACGGTTAATGATTATCTTGCCAAGCGTGATGCCGAGTGGATGGGCCAGGTACATGAATTCCTCGGACTTACGGTCGGAGTTGTCCTTAATGGTATGGATGGCGATGAGAGACGTAAGGCATATAATTCTGATATCACATATATAACCAATAACGAACTTGGATTTGATTATCTCAGGGATAACATGGTTATCTATAAGGAACAGCTTGTACAGAGAGGCCTTAATTATGCAATCGTCGATGAGGTCGACTCGGTTCTTATCGATGAAGCCAGAACTCCTCTTATAATATCGGGACAGAGTGGTAAGTCGACAAGACTTTATGAACTCTGCGATGTTCTTGCGCGTCAGCTTGAAAAGGGTACCGAGACGGAACTTTCCAAGATGGCTGCTATTATGAAAGAAGATACAGAAGAGACCGGAGATTTTGTAGTCAATGAGAAAGAGAAGACGGTCAATCTTACAGAAGCAGGTGTACGCAAGGTTGAGCAGTTTTTCCATATTGATAACCTTGCCGATGCAGAGAATCTTGAAATCCAGCATAACGTAATTCTTGCACTCAGAGCCAATTATCTTATGTTCAAGGATCAGGATTATGTTGTCAAAGACGATCAGGTTATGATAGTTGATGAATTTACGGGACGTATCATGCCGGGAAGAAGATATTCAGATGGACTCCATCAGGCGATAGAAGCCAAGGAGCATGTTAAAGTTAAGAGAGAAAGCCGCACGCTCGCGACTATCACATTCCAGAACTTCTTCAACAAATACAATAAGAAAGCAGGTATGACGGGTACAGCGCTTACCGAAGAGAACGAGTTCAGAGAAATTTACGGAATGGATGTTATTGAGATTCCGACGAATAAGCCGGTTATCCGTATTGATAAAGAGGATGCCGTATATAAGACAAGAAGGGGCAAGCTCCGTGCCGTGATCAATGAAATCGAGGAGGCACATGCAAAGGGACAGCCTGTACTTGTAGGTACGATTACAATCGAGCAGTCAGAAGAGATAAGTGCTCTTTTAAGAAAACACAACATAGCACATAACGTACTTAATGCCAAGTTCCATGAGCGCGAGGCAGAGATTGTTGCCCAGGCCGGTGTACACGGTGCAGTAACAATTGCGACCAATATGGCAGGCCGTGGTACCGATATTAAGCTTGATGACGAAGCAAGAGCAGCGGGCGGACTTAAGATAATCGGAACCGAGAGACATGAGTCAAGACGTATTGATAACCAGCTCCGCGGACGTTCGGGACGTCAGGGAGATCCGGGTGAATCAAGATTTTATATATCCCTTGAAGATGATATTATGAGACTTTTCGCATCGGAGAAACTCATGGGCGTATTTAACGCACTGAACATTTCTGAAGATGAGCCGATTGAACATCCTATGCTTTCAAGTGCAATAGAGAAAGCACAGAAGAAGATAGAGAACAATAACTTTGGTATACGTAAGAATCTCCTTGAATACGATCAGGTTAATAATGATCAGAGAGAGATTATATATGAAGAGAGACGCCGTGTCCTTGACGGAGAAAGCATGAGAGACGTCATCATGAAATGGCTTGCCGACAAGGTTGAATCATGTGTTAATAAATGCATCAGCGATGAACTTGCGCCGGATGAATGGGATCTTAATGATCTTAACAGCATTCTTCTTCCTATAATACCGCTTCAGCCGATAACGGACGTAAGCATGTATAAGAAGAAAAATGAGCTTATCCATGATCTCAAGGAACAGGCAGTTAAGCTTTATGAAGCCAAGGAAGCCGAATTCCCTGAACCTGAACAGATGAGGGAAATCGAGCGTGTTGTTCTCCTCAAGGTTCTTGATGCCAAGTGGATGGAGCATATAGATGACATGGATCAGCTCAGACAGGGTATTGGACTTCAGGCATTCGGACAGCGTAATCCGGTTGTTGAATATAAGATGGCAGGATTTGATATGTTTGATGCCATGACATCGGCTATAGAAGAAGATACGGTAAGACTTCTTCTTCATGTCAAGATAGAGCAGAAGGTTGAACGTGAAGAAGTAGCGAAAGTAACCGGCACCAATAAAGACGACAGCGTTTCGAAAGGCCCGGTTAAGCGTGAGACCAAGAAAATCCAGCGAAATGATCCGTGTCCATGCGGAAGCGGACTTAAGTATAAGAATTGCTGTGGCAGAAATGCCTGATTTGATAATATAATATTTTAAAGGTGGTGAAATAGTGGTTGAATTAGACCAGTTCCGTTATGAACTTAGCGGATTTGAAGGACCATTAGAAGAATTGAGGGATTCACTTTGACTTAGATAATAAGTCTAAGCGGATCGAAGAAATAGAAATGCATATGGAGGATCCGGGATTCTGGGATGATCCGGAGAAATCGCAGATAAAGCTTAAGGAATTAAAAGCCCTTAAGGACTCTTTCGATAATTACAACGAGCTTGTCAAACAGAAAGAAGATGCTGAGATTTTTATTGAGATGGCAGAGGATGAGAATGATGCATCCCTTATCCCTGAGATTGCGGAGCTTATTACGAACTTTAAGGAACTTTTTGATAAGGTAAGGATAAGCACACTTCTGTGCGATGAATATGACAGTAATAATGCAATATTGAGACTTAATGCCGGAGCAGGAGGAACCGAAAGCTGTGACTGGGCATCAATGCTTCTGCGTATGTACACAAGGTGGGCAGAATCCAAGGGATATTCGATAGATACCCTTGATTATCTTGATGGTGATGAAGCAGGAGTTAAGTCCGTAACCATACAGGTTAACGGAGAAAATGCTTACGGTTATCTTAAATCGGAAAAAGGCGTTCACCGTCTGGTTCGTATTTCACCGTTTAATGCAAACGGAAAAAGACAGACGTCTTTTGTGTCATGCGATGTAATGCCGGATATAGAGGAAGATCTTGATATTGAAATCAATGATGATGATTTAAGAATTGATACCTATCGTTCCAGCGGAGCGGGCGGTCAGCACATCAACAAGACTTCATCAGCGATACGTATTACGCATATACCGACAGGCACCGTTGTGCAGTGCCAGAATGAACGTTCACAGCATCAGAATAAGGACAAAGCAATGCAGATGCTCAAGGCAAAGCTGTATCTTCTTAAACAGCAGGAAAATGCAGACAAAGAAGCACAGATACGAGGCGAAGTCAAAGAAATAGGCTGGGGTAGCCAGATAAGAAGTTATGTACTTCAACCGTATACCCTGGTTAAAGATCACAGAACCAATGCTGAGACCGGCAACGCTCAGGCGGTTCTTGATGGCGACATTGATTTGTTTTTGGGAGAATACCTTAAATGGATTCATAGAACAAACAAGGAGGATTAAGTTATGGCTTTTTTTCAGCCGGTTGTATTCAGACTCGATAATGAAAAATATGGTATTAATATATCATATGTCAGTGGCATTGAATATGAACAGACAATTGTAAGAGTTCCTAATTCATCAAGAAATATCAAAGGAATAATTAATCTTCGTGGCGAGGTTATACCTGTACTGGATTTGCGTACCAAGTTTAATATGGATAACCTGACGGCACCTAAGGATGCGGAATTAATAATTATCAATCTTCCTAATAATAAGATTGCCATAGAAGTTGATGGCGTAGAACAGATTCATCATATAGATGAGAACGACATTGTGGATATGCCGGAAATAGCCAAAAGCGGCGGCGCAGATTATTTTGACCGTGTTGCCAAACTTGATGGTAAATTGATAATCATAATTAATCCGCTTGAGTTATTGTCCGAAGAAGAACTTCAGGCTGTTAATGAACTTACGGCGGACAAGGCAGAATAAAATAATCAGGAGAAAGAAAATGGTAAACATTGCAGTATTAGGCTATGGCACAGTTGGTTCAGGTGTTGTAGAAGTATTGAGAACCAATCAGGAATCAATCAACAAGAGAGCTGGTCAGGAAATTAATCTTAAATATGTGCTTGATCTTCGCGATTTCCCGGGTGATCCTGTAGAAAAAGTACTTGTTCATGACTATGACACTATCCTTAATGATGATGACGTCAAAATCGTCGTTGAGGTTATGGGCGGAGTTAATCCGGCATATCAATTTGTTAAGAACGCGCTTTTAAAAGGCAAGAGCGTGTGTACATCTAATAAAGAACTTGTTGCCAAACATGGCGCCGAGCTTCTTGAAATAGCCAAAGCTAATAAGATTAACTTCCTCTTTGAGGCAAGTGTCGGAGGTGGTATACCTATTATCAGACCGTTAAATCAGTCATTAACAGCTGATGAAATTGTTGAAATCTCCGGAATTTTAAATGGTACTACCAATTACATTCTTACCAAAATGTCCAAAGAAGGTCTTCCTTTTGATACAGTTCTTAAAGAGGCACAGGAACTCGGATATGCAGAACGTAACCCGGAAGCAGATGTCGAAGGATATGATGCATGCCGTAAGATAGCTATACTTTCATCACTTGCATGCGGACATCAGGTTGATTTTGAAGATATATATACAGAAGGAATAACCAAGATTACAGATATTGATTTCAAATACGCATCCAAACTTGATGTTTCCATTAAACTCATCGGATCAAGCAGAAAAGTCGGAAACGGTTTTGCAGCTATGGTTGCACCGAAGATGATCAGTAATGACCATCCTCTCGCAGGCGTTAATGGTGTAATGAATGCCATCTTTGTAAAGGGTAACGTACTTGGAGATGTTATGTTCTACGGAGCAGGAGCAGGTAAGCTTCCGACAGCCAGCGCGGTTGTTTCGGATGTCGTTGATGCAGTTAAGCATATGGGGACCAATATTATGACAATATGGAGTACACATAAGGCTGATCTTGTAGACATTAAGAATGTTGTGACAAGATTCTTTATCCGTGTCAAAGGTGATGACGATGCCGATATTGCAGCAGTTAAGGCGGCGTTTAACGGAGAAATTGTAAGAGCAGATGGCGTTACCGGAGAGTTCGGATGTGTAACGGCACCTATGACAGAGAAAGAATATGCAGACAAAGCTGCAGGCTTTGATGGAATTATTTCTATGATAAGATACGAAGGCTGATTATCTGTCCGGAACAGAATTTACTGTAATTAAAGGCTTTACAGCCGCTATGAAATAGAGAACATTAATCGTGTAATATGATTAATGTTCTTTCTTTTGGTATTGACAAATCCGGTGCCGTGTAATATTATTTCGATAAAATAACAATAAAATCCTCTTTTGTTACAAAAGAGTCGGAGGAATGACAAATGGTTAAAGTAGCTAAATTTGGCGGAAGCTCACTTGCAAGTGCGGAGCAGTTCCGTAAGGTGGCAGATATCATACTTGCTGACCCGGCAAGAAAATATGTTGTACCATCTGCACCGGGAAAGCGTTTCGCGGAAGACGTTAAGGTAACGGACATGCTTTATGCATGCTATAAGGCAGCGGTAAGCGGCCAGGATTTTGAAAACAGATTCGATGAGATTAAGGCAAGATATAACGGTATTATAAGTGAACTTGGCATGGAACTTTCACTTGAGAAGGAGTATGAAGCGATTGCCGCTGGTTTCAAAGGACGTGCAGGACGTGATTATGCAGCTTCGAGAGGAGAATTCCTTAACGGTATTATCCTTGCCAAATATCTTGGCTATGAGTTTATTGATGCTGCGGATGTAGTATTTTTTAACGAAGACGGTACATTTAATGCAGATATGACGAATCAGACTCTCCATGAGAGACTGGAAGGAGTAGAACGTGCGGTAATTCCGGGATTTTACGGTTCTACACCTAACGATACGATTAAGACATTCTCAAGAGGCGGATCCGATATAACGGGCTCAATTGTCGCAGCAGCAGTTCATGCAGACCTTTATGAGAACTGGACGGATGTATCGGGATTTATGATTGCAGACCCAAGAATTATTGATAATCCGGCCTCAATTAACACGATAACATACAAGGAACTTCGTGAACTTTCATACATGGGTGCAACTGTCCTCCATGAAGATGCGATTTTCCCTGTCCGCAAGGAAGGAATTCCTATTAATATTAAGAATACGAATGCACCGGAAGACCACGGTACAATGATTGTTGAAAGTACATCCAAGAAACCTGAGTATATAATCACAGGTATAGCAGGTAAGAAGGGATTTTCAGCTGTCAATATCGAGAAAGATATGATGAATTCCGAAATAGGATTCGGACGCCGTGTGCTTGAACAGTTTGAGAAACAGGGATTGTCATTTGAACATATGCCATCGGGAATCGATACAATGACAATAATAGTACACCAGAAAGAATTTGAAGAGAAGGAACAGGAAATACTTGCAGGTATCCACAGAAATGCATCTCCTGATTCGATTGAAATTGAACCGGGTCTTGCGCTTATTGCGGTAGTGGGACGTGGCATGAAGTCAGCAAAAGGAACAGCTCTCAAGATTTTTGAGGCACTTTATAAATCTGATGTCAATGTCAAGATGATTGATCAGGGATCAAGTGAGCTTAATATTATCATTGGTGTTCTCGAAGAAGAGTTTGAGACAGCTTTTAAGGCTATTTATAATGCATTTGTAAAATAATATAATTAAAATAAAGCGCCCGGACTGAAGTGGATTTCAGAACGGGCGTTTTTGTGATTATTTTGCTTTATTATAAAATTCAACAAGTTCTTTATATTGTGCCATAAAATCAGGGTCTGCCATAAGCTTTAATGAAAGAATGGTCATTATAATACCGAAAACGGCACCGACAGCGCCGGTGATAATACCTGCAATTGCTTTGCTGGAATGCCTTGGCGCGGCACCTTTACTGAATATTCCGAGAAAAACAGCAATTATTCCGGGAATCACACCGAGGTATGCGCAGCATCCTAACGGAATTGAAATGATGCCAAGAATCAGTGAAGCTATTGCCATGCCCTTGCGGTCCTGTGGCGGATAACCGTTTCCCTGGTTATAATTGTTGTAATTATAGTCATTATTATAATTATTGTTATAGTTATTGTCCATAATATCCTCCTGAGAAATGCTATTGATAATTTTAACATTGAATAATGGAATTGTAAAGACCGGCAGTGTTGACAGATTATATTAAACCTTGATAACTTTTTACGGATAGATTATAATCATATAAGGGAGAAGCGGAGGAATAATGAAGACAGAATTTGATGTCAATATATCAGAGAAGAATATGTTTGTTTTTCTTTTTAACAATACTTACAGAAGAATAACCGGTATAATCTGGATAATTTTCAGCATAGTAATTATTGGTGTAACAGTGTATACATGGGGTGATGTGAAAATACAGAATTCCATACTTATGATTCTGTTAGCATCGCTTTATACAGTGATCAACCCGCTTATGCTATATTCCAGAGCCAGGAAACAGGTCAGGAATAATGATTATTTTGCGAATGTGCTGCATTATGTCGTTGACGAAGAAGGCGTGAAGGTATCCCAGAACGGACAGAATGCCTCGGTTAAGTGGGACGAAGTCTGGAAAATAGTAAGATACGGCAGTGAAATAGCAGCGTATGTGAGTACGGACAGAGCTTTTATATGGCCGATGGAAAGTATTAAAGATAATTACAATGACATTGTACAAATGGCAGAAGAACACATAGGAAAGAGATGCCATATAAGAAAGAGTGCTTAATATGATTATTGAAACGCGTTCGCCGGAGATGACATACCGGCTCGGAGAAGCTATCGGAAGACAGGTAAAGCCCGGTGATATAATCTGCCTTAACGGAGATCTGGGCGTGGGCAAGACTGTTTTTACGCAGGGACTGGCTTTGGGACTTGGAATTGATGAACCGGTATGCAGCCCTACATTTACAATAATACAGGAATATGATACCGGAAGAATACCATTGTACCATTTCGATGTATACCGTATATCAGGTCCGTGGGATATGGACGAACTCGGCTATGAAGAATATTTTTACGGGGATGGCGTATGCCTTATAGAATGGGGCAGACTTATAGAGGAATTGCTTCCGGATGACACAATATATGTGACGATTGAGAAGGATAATTCCGAGGGGTTCGATTATCGTAGAATTGAAATCAGCCATGATTATGAAATAGAAGGACTTACAATATGAAAATATTAGCAATAGAAGCATCATCTTTAGTGGCCTCGGTGGCTATACTGACAGATGATATTATTACAGCGGAATATACGATTAATCATAAGATAACACATTCGCAGACTTTGCTTCCGATGATAGATGAAGTGTGCAAAAGGACCGAGACGGAAGTCGAAGAATTTGATGCGATTGCAATATCATCGGGTCCGGGGTCGTTCACAGGACTGAGAATAGGGTCGGCGACAGCCAAGGGTCTGGGAATGGCATTGAATATTCCACTTATCCATGTGCCTACATTAGATGCGATGGCATATAATGCCTTTGGGACGGATATGCTTATATGTCCGATAATGGACGCAAGACGGTCGCAGGTATATACGGGAATATACAGTTTTGAGAACAATGAATTTGCCATACATCATGAATCGTGTGCCGTTTCAATAGAAGAGCTGATTCAAATGCTTTCCGGATACGGACGCCGCGTGATTTTCATAGGTGACGGAATACCGGCAGCCAGAGATATAATAGATGCCAAAGCGGATTTCGATTATATATACGCACCGGCCGGAATGAACAGACAGCGTGCTTCAAGCGTGGCAATTCTCGGAGCACTTTATTATAAAGACGGCAGAACGGAAACCGCTGCAGAACACCTTCCTGATTACCTTAGAATGTCACAGGCGGAAAGGGAACGTAAGGAGAGAGAGAATGGCTGATGAATTTCATGTCATCATAAGACGCATGCGTGCAGAAGATGTAGCATATGTGGCAGAAATAGAACGGAAATCTTTTTCTGAGCCGTGGCCCGAGAAAGAATTTACCAAGGCCTCGGCAGCTGATAATTACATATATCTTGTTGCCGAACATAATAATAAAATAATTGGATATGCAGGCTGTGTATTTGCAGCCGATGAAGCCGATATAACTAATATAGCAGTTGATTTTGAAGCGAGAAGGATGGGAATAGGACGCAGACTTCTCCTATGCCTTGTCGAACAGGCACAGAAAGCAGGACTTGCAAATATTTTTCTTGAAGTTAGGGTGAGCAATGAGGCGGCCCGTGGGCTGTATGTGCAGACGGGGTTCGAGACTGTCGGACTCAGGAAGAATTTTTATTCAAAGCCGGCAGAAGATGGCATATTAATGGTAAAAAACTTACAATAATCGCCTATATTAATATATAGATGGTCAAGTGTATAATTATTCCGTGATATATAATACGAAAGGGATAATATAATACAATGCAAAAATATGACATCAATAACAGGCTTGAAGAGGTCCGGTGTAATGCATGCGGACAGAAAATAATGCACATGAAGAATATAATAACAGGACCGGCATTGAGCTTCAGGGCAGAATGGGGATATTTTTCCGATAAGGACGGAGAAAGCCACTGCTTTGAACTGTGTGAGAAATGCTACGACATGATTGTGGCGGATTTTATGATTCCGGTTGAAATTACAGAAAGGACGGAACTTCTATAGGAAGGAACCGATACAAACAGAATGCTGGATTTGTGTTTGCTGGGAACCGGAGGGATGATGCCTCTTCCGGGCAGATGGACAACTTCATTAATGACAAGATATAACGGAAGCTCGTTATTGATAGATTGTGGAGAAGGGACTCAGGTTGCGCTTAAGAAGACCGGATGGAGTTTTAAACCGGTAGATGTGATTTGCATAACTCATTTTCATGCGGACCATATAGCAGGACTTCCGGGATTCCTGCTGACAATGGGTAACGCGGACAGAACGGAGGATTTGCTTATAATCGGACCGAAAGGGATAGAGCGAGTGGTTAATTCATTGAGAATCATTGCACCTGAACTTCCGTTCAAAATCAGATTTTATGAGCTTACCGGTGACTTTGAGACAATTGAAGCGTGCGGATATACTATAGATGCATTTAAGGTGCATCACAGAGTTGTCTGCTATGGATATAATATAAGAATTGGAAGACAGGGGCGGTTCGATGCGCAGGCTGCCAGAGAACAGGGCATACCCCTTGAATATTGGAACCGGCTCCAGCACGGAGAAACTCTATGCGAAGACGGGATATGTTACACTCCCGAAATGGTTATGGGACCTCCTCGTAAAGGAATCAAAGTGACTTATTGTACCGATTCAAGACCGGTGAAGGCGATAGCGGACAATGCCGTTGATGCGGATCTTTTTATATGCGAAGGAATGTACGGAGAAGATGGCAAAGAAAGCAAAGCAAGGGAATACCGCCATATGACGATGTACGAAGCCGCAAAGCTCGCAGCAGAAGCCGGATCCAAAGAAATGTGGCTTACACATTACAGTCCGTCACTTGTAAGACCGGATGAGTATCTGCCTAAAGTGAAACAGATTTTTGCCAACACAAAAATGCCTAAGGATGGTTGGATGAAAACAATTGATTTTGTGGATTAAAGAAGGGAAGGGATATTATGAAAAAAGGACTCGGCAAATTAAGAAAACCTATTATAATTACAATTCTTGCACTGCTTGTGGTCTCATATTATATTTACCTGACGCACAGAAATGTGAACAATGATGACAAAATGACATCGAACTCAGCTGTCTCGGAGATAACGTCGCGCGATCTGGAGAAAAACTATCCGGGAACACCGCGCGCAGTTGTGTCTTATTTTGCAGACATCCAGAAAATCTGGTATAAAGAAGACATAACCGGTGATGAACTCACCGGGCTTGCACAGCATGCAAGAGCGCTTTTTGATGATGAGCTGCTGGCGGCCAATGATTATGAACAGTACATGAATAATTTAAGAAATGAGATAACCTCATACAAAGAAAAAGAAAGCTATATTACAGAGTGTATAGTAGAGGATGGATATGATACGGAATATAAAACATTCCAAAATAAGTCATATGCTTTTGTCAACACCAAATACTACGTTAAAGATAATAAGAATTTAAGTGTAGTATATGAGAAGTATACACTCAGAAAGGATTCGGATTCCCATTGGAAAATTCTTTTCTGGGAAGTGACTGACGGAACCGAAATGGAAGAAAAATAATGGATGATGTATTAATACTTGCAATAGAAAGCTCATGTGATGAAACAGCTGCGGCGGTGGTAAAGAACGGCAGGACTGTGCTTTCCAACATAATATCATCTCAGATAGACTTGCACACTTTGTACGGCGGAGTTGTGCCTGAATTAGCATCCAGAAAACACATGGAACAGGTAAATCAAGTGACGGAGCAGGCACTTGCCGAGGCGGGAGTAACCCTTGATGACATAACAGCTATAGCGGTGACCTACGGGCCAGGACTTGTCGGAGCATTGCTTGTCGGGGTTGCCTTTGCAAAAGCTCTTGCTTTTGCGGCACATAAACCACTGGTAGGAGTGCATCATATAGAAGGACATATAAGCGCCAATTATATAGAAAATCATGAACTGGTACCGCCTTTTGGATGCCTTGTTGTATCCGGCGGACATACGCATCTCGTAAATGTGTGGGATTACGGTAAGTATGAAATACTCGGCCGTACAAGAGATGATGCTGCGGGAGAGGCTTTTGATAAAGTGGCGAGGGCAGTGGGCCTTGGATATCCCGGAGGACCTAAGATTGATAAACTCGCCAAAGAAGGTAATCCTGATGCAATAGAATTTCCTCGTGCACACATAAACGGTTCGGATTACGATTTCAGCTTCAGTGGTCTGAAATCATCCGTACTCAATTACCTGAACCATTGCGAAATGAAAAATATACAGGTGAACAGGGCAGATCTCGTGGCTTCATTCCAGAAAGCGGTAGTGGACGTGCTTGTATCCCATGCGATGGAGGCAGTATCTGAATTCGGATTTAAACAGTTTGCAATTGCGGGCGGAGTGGCTTCGAATTCTGCACTCAGATCAGCCATGGAGAAGGCATGCGCGGAACGTGATGTTAAATTCTACAGGCCGTCACCTATACTGTGTACCGATAATGCAGCGATGATAGGGGCAGCGGGGTATTACGACTATATGGCAGGAATCAGATCCGGACTTGACCTGAACGCAGTTCCTAACCTTAAATTAGGAGAACGCTGATGGATTATAAGAAAAATTATGCCATCGTGCTTGCCGGAGGAAAAGGAAGCAGGATGGAAAGCGATATACCCAAACAATACATAAATATCGATGGATATCCGGTATTATACTATTCGCTGAAAGCATTTGAAGATTTTGATGCGGTAACCGGGGTTATTCTGGTTACTATTGCTGATGATATCGAGTACTGCCGGCGTGAAATGGTTAACAAATATAATTTTACCAAAGTTAAAACCATTGTCGCAGGAGGCGCGGAAAGATATGATTCAGTATGCAATGCACTTGATACTATAATAGAAGATAACAGTCTGGTTTTTATCCATGATGGGGCAAGAGCCTGCATAGACAAGGATACTCTTGCAAAACTGTATTCCGATGCCTGCCGTTACCGGAATGCGGTTGCAGCGGTTACATCCAAGGATACGATAAGACTGTCGGATGATAATAAAACGTCGGTTTCAACTCCGCCGCGCGACAAGGTGTGGATTATACAGACACCGCAGGTGTTCAATACCGGCGAAATAAAGAAAGCATATAATAAGATGAAGGCATCCGGAATGTGCACCGGTATTACGGATGATGCAATGGTTATGGAAAGATTCGGCAATGAAAAGATTCATCTTACGGAGTCATCATATACCAATATAAAGGTCACAACGCCTGACGATTTGTATGTCGCAGAGAACATTCTGAAAAATCGTAAAAAAAATAAAAATAGTTGTTGACATATACGCATTCATTTGTTAGAATAACAACTGTCGCTGAAACAGCGCAGTAATATGGAGAGGTACCGAAGCGGTCATAACGGGGCGGTCTTGAAAACCGTTTGTCTTCACGGGCGCATGGGTTCGAATCCCATCCTCTCCGCTAATTAAAACCACTTGAGCAAGTGGTTTTAATAATGTAAATCGGCACATAAGAATCAGGTAAGCCAATAGACTCTGTTTTTTAGCAGAAGTACCCAAGAGGCTGAAGGGACACCCCTGGAAAGGGTGCAGGTCGTTAATAGCGGCGCGAGGGTTCAAATCCCTCCTTCTGCGTTGGTGATTAATCACCGCAAAACACATCGAAAAAACTTTTAAAAAAGTTTTAAAAAGTTGTTGACAAACAAATGACGATGTGATATATTAATTAAGCTGTCGCTGAGAGATACAGACGAACAGCGAACAAGAACCTTGATAATCAAACAGTGAAACAACCCTGAAAATTTCAAAGATTTTCAACATTCAGTGTAATCAAGAATTGCACACAATAACGTAGACGGATGAACTTAGTAAAAGAAGCTAGCTCATCAGAGTCGGACAACTATTTTTAGAGAGTTTGATCCTGGCTCAGGATGAACGCTGGCGGCGTGCTTAACACATGCAAG
>OLYC01000019.1_pt1 | contig 198069 bp, 169 predicted proteins | sample 1674271 | NCBI WGS metagenome assembly OLYC01 (sample SAMEA103958154, study PRJEB25191) | human gut metagenome
TCGTCCTCTAAACGCAGTCTCCTCAGTTCTTTTAAAAACGCATTCTCTATTCTTAACTTCAGAAGTTCATCTTCCAGTTCTTTTACATGTTCGGCACCTGTGTCAACGAAAGACTCTTCTGCTGGTACTATTTTCGGATCCTTATCTGATTTATCCAATATTTTCTTTCGACCTTTCTTATGTGGTCTCAATGCATCAGGACCAGCTGTCCGAAAGCGATTCACCCAATTCGCAATCATACTGGGATTGGTAATACCTTCTTGCAATGCTAAATCTTGATATGAGATTTCACTTGATAAATATAATTCTACAACAGAAAGTTTTTTTTCGAAAGAATATATATCATTTTTCCGAGAACGTAGTAAACCTTCATCTCCTAAAGTTTGATAATTGTGAACCCATTTTTGTATATCTCTTTTAGCAGGACCATAGACAGATGAAAGATGTTTATATCCACCTTCTCCATTTAAATAAGCATCAACAATCTTTTTTTGAATTCGAAGCTATATTTAGCCATAAAAATACCGACCTCCAATCGTTAGATTTTTGGTCTAACTTTTTGGGGCCGGTATAATATAATCCGGGGGTGTTTTTTGACGTATTTTATGATATAATCTTATCAAATTATGAATCCACGGAGGAACCGGATACATGAGCAATTACAAGATGATAATTCAATACGACGGCACCCGCTATAAGGGCTGGCAAGGGCAGAATTCAACCGATATGACAATCGAGGGCCGCATCGAAGCCGTGCTTTCTGCAATGGTGGGATATTCCGTTGAACTGACCGGCTCCGGCAGAACCGATGCAGGCGTCCATGCCCGCGGTCAGGTAGCCAATTATCATCTGGATACTCCGCGCGATACATCTGCAATGTTATCATATGTGAATCAATACCTCCCGGACGATATTGCGGTTCTTTCGATAGAGAGCGTGGATGAGCGCTTTCACAGCCGTTACAATGCAACCGCCAAAACATACCGCTACAGCATCCGCACTGGCGGTATTCCGGACGTCTTCGCCCACCGCTTTCAATATCAATACGATAAGCCGCTTGATGTCCACCGCATGGAGGCTGCCGCTGCACAGCTTGTCGGCACGCATGATTTCGCATCTTTCTGCGGCAACCGCAAGATGAAAAAATCAACTGTCCGTACTATTTATGACATCAAAATAACCGCTTCCGGCCCGGATATAGCCATTGATTACCGCGGCTCCGGCTTCCTGCAGAATATGGTCCGTATCCTCACGGGCACACTTATCGAGGTCGGAGACGGGCGTCTCTCACCGTCCGCCATTCCGGAAATCCTTGCCGCCCGCGACCGCGCAGCGGCCGGTTATACCGCCCCGGCATGCGGACTGACATTGATGGAAGTTGAGTACGGGGAAGAAAAAGAAAATTAAAGCGGCGGTGAAATGGGTTAAATACGCGTTGACCGCCGGATAAAGAGAGGGAAGGCATAAAAAAAGATTTTTATACTAAATTCGCTCGATTTTGCACATAATAGATATTGACAAGACACAAATATTTACAATAAATATATAAAAATGGTACTATTTGTGTGGAGGCAGGATTATGTTGAAATCTTATTTATTAGAAAATTACGGATATAACGAACCAATATTTTTGAATGATTTAAAAATAGAAGGGTTATCTGAAAATGCAGTACGACAGTCAGTGAAGAGACTTGTGGCAAAAGGTTTTTTGGAGAGATATGATAATGGAATCTATTATATACCAAAAGCCGGAGGACTTTTGGAAAAAAGTTATTTGGATCCTCTTTTGGTCATTATGCGTAAATATGTGAGAAGTAAATCTGAAACATATGGTTATATAACTGGAATGTATTTTGCAAATCAGCTCGGGTTGACAACACAAATGCCAGCAATAGTAGAAATTGTTACAAACAAGGAAGCTACAAATGGCCGGACAGTTATGGTGGGGAGCCAGAAAGTGCGGGTTAAGAAATCGGCAGTCCCGGTCTCAAATAATAATGCGGAATTTTTACAGCTTTTGGATTGCGTTGGTCAAGCTGAGAAATATACAGAGTTGTCATTGAAAGAAATGGTTGATACAATGTTATCTTATGTAAGACAGAAACGTTTTACTAAAGAGCAGTTGTCAGAAGTGTCGTATGCTATAAATGGAGCAACAGCCAAAAAACTAATAGAATGGGGAATAATTTATGAATTTAGATCATGATAAAGAAGCATTTGCCGAACTGATTGCAGGCGCAGCAAAATCCAGTGTGCCAGATATATTGCGGGAAGTAATAAATAATAATGTGTATAAAAGGGATCACTATGGGACTGCTTTTTGTTCCGGTGAGTTATGATACGGTAGTTCAAAGTTTACATAAGATTTTGGATAGTAAACTTTGGGATTGAGAAATGTGAATTAATATGATACCTAAGCGTTATGCCCGGAGGCAACAAAATGAGAACAGAAGAAATAACCAAATCAATGGCTACGGCCTATATAGACAGTACAATCAATTCAAATCTTGCTTATCGTCCGGAATTTGTATCCAACGATTACAGACAAGGCAAGAAAGTGTTGGTTTCAATAGATAAGGAACTTAATAATTGTGATGAGTTCTGTATCAGTGTGGCATTTATTAAAATGAGTGGAATAACTCCGCTCCTTATGACACTTAAGGAACTTGAACGCAAAGGAATTCCCGGTAAAATCATAACGACCGATTATCAGATTTTTACCGAACCGAAGGCACTCGATAAGCTTGCGGAACTTAAAAATATTTCTCTTAAAATATACAAGTGTGACCCTTCTAACGACGGATTTCATACGAAGGGATACATATTCCGCAAGGATGAATTATATAGAATCATCATCGGAAGTTCCAATATGACCATAAGTGCAATTACGACCAACAGGGAGTGGAATACGAAAATAGTATCCACGCAGGACGGACAGGTTGCAAAAGATATATTGGATGAATTCAAAGATTTATGGGATGACTCCAAATGCCTTAATTATGATGAGTACATTGACGAGTATAGGCAGAAATACGTAGAACAGCAGATTATAAGAAGACAACAAAGGCAGACAGCGGCAGAGAATGTTGTTAATCTGGAACGGTATATGTTAAAGCCGAATAAGATGCAGGTGGCATTTATAGATAATCTGATGCGGTTGGTAAATGACGGTGTTGACAGGGCATTGTTATTATCAAGTACAGGTACCGGCAAAACGTACGCATCTGCATTTGCGATGCGCGAACTTGGGTATAAAAAAGTCTTGTTTTTGGTCCATCGTAACCAGATTGCGAAACAGGCAATAAAATCATATCACAAGGTATTCGGAAACAGTGTATCAATGGGTATGATGTCATCTGCACTTGGTCGTATGGAATACGATAAAGATTATATTTTTGCTACCATACAGACATTTGCAAAAGATGAGAATCTGCATAGGTTTGAAAAAACACATTTTGACGCAATAATTTATGATGAGGCACATCATGCTTGCGCGGACAGTTATCGGAAAGTCATGGATTATTTTACACCGCGATTGTCTCTTGGAATGACAGCGACACCGGACAGAAGGTATGCAGATGTTAAAGGACGTGATATATATGAAGTATTTGGACATAATATTGCGTACGAAATCCGGTTACAGCAGGCTATGGAAGAGGACTTATTGTGTCCGTTCCATTATTTTGGTATAACGGATTTAAATATTGACGATGAAGTTTGTGACACAGATAATTTCAGATTTCTCACATCTGATGAACGTGTAAAATATGTGATGTCGCAGGCCCGGTATTACGGTTACAGCGGAAGCAGGGTTAAGGGACTTATTTTTTGCAGCAGGATTGAAGAAGCTAAAGAATTATCGCGTAAATTCAATGAAAACGGGCTCAGGACAATTGCACTCAGCGGAGCCGACACAGAGGAAACAAGGGCGAATGCGATAGAACGACTGGCAATGGAAGAGTGTGATGCAACGGAGGTGGTTCAACCGCTTGATTACATCCTGTCTGTTGACATCTTTTCTGAAGGAACCGATATAATCGAGGTTAATCAGGTAATAATGTTGAGACCAACGCAGTCTCCGATTGTGTTTATACAACAGCTTGGACGAGGACTCAGAAAAGCAGAGGGTAAAGAGTATGTGGTTGTTTTGGATTTTATCGGTAATTACAGAAATAATTTTATGATACCGATTGCACTTTCAGGTGACAGGACATATAACAAGGATACCGTCAGACATTATGTAACTGAAGGCTCCAGAATAATTCCGGGCAGCAGTACGCTGCATTTTGATGAGATATCGAAGAAAAGAATATTCAGTTCTATCGACAATGCTAACTTCAGTGATATTAAACTCATTAAAGAGAATTATTTTAATTTGAAGAATAAACTCGGTCATATTCCGGCATTGACCGATTTTGATAAATACGGTGAAATGGATGTGCTTAGAATATTTGATAACAACAGTTTGGGATCGTATTACAAATTTCTTGTGAAATACGACCCGGACTACAAGGTGCGCCTATCGGATGAGAAGGCCCAGGTCATAGAATTCATATCCAAGAAAATTGCCAATGGCAAAAGAGCGCACGAACTTGTGCTTCTCAAAGAAATTTTAAAGGGACAACGGGATCTGATTATTAATATGGCTGATACGCTTCACAGGGAATACGGACTTATTGTCGATAGAAACTGTGCTGAAAATGTCGTCAACATATTTACTAATGAATTCCCGGCAGGAGTGGCGCGCGCAACATATAAGAATTGTGTTCTTATCGAACCGGCACATAATGCTTTTTCAAGGCTGTCGGCGTACGCATCGTTGCTCAATAACAACACCGATTATGAAGCCAGCCCTAAATTCATGGAAATGCTTTCCGATAAAGCTTTTCGTTCGATAATAGAGGAACTGGTTGATTTTGGACTTGCCAGATATGAAAGAGATTACAGAGATTCCGATTCACAAAGCGGATTCGCGCTTTATCGTAAATATACATATGAGGATGTGTGCAGGATACTCAACTGGGCACATAACGAGGTTCCACTCAATATAGGTGGATATAAGTATGATGATAGGACAAAGACTTTTCCGATTTTTATTAATTATGACAAAGCGGATGACATAAGCGATACTACCAGATATGAGGATCACTTTACGACAAGTAACACACTTATAGCTATTTCCAAAAGTGGCAGAACAAGAAAATCAACCGATGTCGTAAATATGCTGGAGGCTAAGCAAAGAGGAATCAAAGTTGAACTTTTTGTGCGAAAGAACAAGGATGATAAGATTTCCAAAGAATTTTATTATCTGGGAAGCATGCAGGCAAAGGGTGTGGCACAGGAATTTGTTATGGCCAACACAGACAAAACAGCTGTTGAGATTGAATGGGAACTTGATGTCCCGGTGCGTGAGGACATATACGAATATATTACTCAGGGATGAAAGAGGTGTGATTTATGAAAACAATACGAGTTGTTGCCGCAGTTATCAAGGCGACGAATGACAATGGCGAGAAAATTATTTTTGCCACGGAACGGGGATATGGCGAGTTCAAAGGCGGATGGGAATTTCCGGGTGGTAAGATTGAACCGGGAGAGACGCCACAGCAGGCGCTATGCCGTGAGATAATGGAGGAACTTGACACGAAAATTCAGGTCGGGGACCTGATAGACACAATAGAATACGATTATCCGGCATTCCATTTGTCGATGGACTGCTTCTGGTGTGAGGTGGTTTCAGGAAATCTTGTGCTTAAAGAGCATGAGGCGGCCAGATGGCTTACATCCGATGAGCTTGATAGCGTGGAATGGCTGCCGGCAGATGTAACATTGATAGATAAGATAAGAACAGGAATGTGAAAAATACCTGTCAAATGAGCCCATTAATATGGTATTGCAGATTTAGAATAACATTCAAAGAACAGACCGCAAGGAGGAAAACCACATGTTATCATCAAATTTATTAAACAGAACAAGTTTTGGATTTTCGGCAGAGAATCCGAAGGGAGAACGAAACGGAGGAAGCAGGGGCAAGGACTGTGAAAAGTTAAGACCATGTATTCAAATCAAACCGCAGGAAGAAGTGGTGCTGTGTGACACGGATGGTCCGGGAATGCTGACACATTTATGGTTTACAGGTTATGTGGGCCATTCATTTATTCTTCGAATCTATTGGGACGGTATGGACGTTCCGTCTGTGGAGGCTCCGATTTCCGCATTTTTTGGATGTGCATATGATGAGAACTTTGCAGACAGGGATGGAAACTATCCGGTGCTGAATTCAAGCTGTATTCTGGTGGCGCCGGGAAGAGGATACAATTGTTACTGGGAGATGCCATTCCGGAAACATTGTAAGGTGACGATGGAAAATCGTGGTAGCAAGGAAGAAACACTTTTTTACATGATTGAGGGATGGCACGGCGAACTTACAGATACGGACGTATACTTCCATGCAGCGTACAGGCAGGAGCATCCGGTGCAGAAGGGACGTGCTTATACGGTCATCGATGGAATTGAAGGAAGGGGTATATTTGCCGGGCTTTGCTTTGCGGCAGGCATGAATGGCAATAATACATGTTGGGTAGAGGGCGAGCCTAAGATGTATCTGGATGGAGACAGATATCCGACAATTAATTACACGGGAACGGAGGATTACTTCTGCGGTTCTTATGGGTTCGGAAATGATATTTTATTGCATAAGTATCAGACCTTCAGCGGACTGTATACGGGGATGTATGCGATTTTAGGTAATGACAGTCAGGAAATGTATAATGGGCAGCAGCGCTTTTTGCTTTACCGTTTTCATGTAAAGGATCCGGTTTATTTTCAAAAATCGTTTCGTATGACCATGGATAATCTCGGCTGGACAGGAGCGAGATATGATGATTACACATCCGTTGCATACTGGTATATGGAAAAACCATCCGGACTGTCTGTAGGGCTGCCGTCCGATGAAGAGATGATTATGAAATAACGCTGTGCAAAATCAACGGAGCAGGCAGAAAGACGTGAAGCTGATAACCACGATAAATATAGAAATGTTTGCTGACATAAAAATATGTTTGCGTATAATAATATTAGAAGAAAAGCGAGCTTTTCTGGTGGGCTAACACCTAAATCTGGTATATTTGTCAATTGTTTAATTGACCGTTGACGGGTAACACTGAAATCCGATATATTTACCGGCAATTATTAGCCGGTCGTTGGCAGACAACATTAAAATTAGCCACAAAGAGAGAGCATATAGCACAGTGGTGTTATTGCTCTCTCTTTAAATTTATGGAGGGATACGATTAACAGTATGAAATATACCAAGGAAGATGCAAAGAAAAGAGTATTGAATTGTGCTAAACAATATTAACAAAAACTTTTAAATAAAAAGATGCTTATTATTTACCGTGAAAGACAAGATAATGCGATTCATTACATAGAAGTAGCGTTTTATAAAAGAAATTACCAATATTTGACAGGGTTGGAATTAGAGGTGTTACCTACTGATATATCGGAATAGTGCTACGGTAAATATTAAAAAAATAAACGGTAACTTTAAAAAATAGTAACTTCCCGGCAGCTTTTGAGAGATGTGCAGATGTAATAACATCTCGGATTCTAAAATATGGACCGGCTTTAAAACGAAAATGGAATCTAAACGAGTGGATTAAGAATATTCAGGCAGAGAGGCTATGGAAAGACATAGCTTGCAAAAGGTGTCAGTGGTATTTTATTTGCATGATGAATATGAAAAGTGTTCCTGTATGACAAGATGATGAACACAAAGGAGAATGTGATAGAGTAATTGAAGAAATTAATAGTAAAAAACATATTGCTGGCGTCAACAATATGTTCATAAGAGGAGGAAATTTGAATGGAAAAGAGAATAATAGAATTGTACAGAAGAAAATTTGATGATATCCGACATGAAGCGGATGGCATTGAGTATTGGTATGCAAGAGAACTAATGAAATTATTGGATTATGTTCAATGGAGAAATTTTGATAATGCAATAAATAAAGCAATGATATCATGTGAGAATAATGGAAACGTAGCAGAAGATCATTTTTCAAGAATTAACAATACAATTGAAGTTGGAAACGGTGCACTTCGTGAAGTTGAAGATTATATGCTTACTCGTTATGCATGTTATCTTATTGCTGAAAATGGAGATTGTAGGAGAATATTCTGAAATGTAAACCCAAGAATTGATACAAATAAATGCCGTTGTCAGAACGGCAGAATGGCTTGAAATCAAGGGCTTTCGGGGATTGAGGCTTCCCCGGCGGCTCTTTCTTTGTGTTCAGCTGCCGCCGGCACAATGGCAACAGTGTGGTCAGGCGTGACAACAGCTACGGAGAATTTGACAACACCTCAAGCAAAAATGACAACAGCAGAGAAAAATGTGACAACACCCTCTGACAACAGCCACAGGCAAAATTAAAATGTATGACAACAACAAGAAGCCCGGAACCTACCTCTTCATTGAGGCTGGCTCCGGGCGATTTTTTATTTTCGGCAGTCTGTGAATATGACTTGACTTTTCGGGCTTTCAGAGTGATTTATAGACAGACGTGCAGGTAGGCTTTCGGACAAAAAAGTGTAAAAAATTTCGTAGAGTGCTTTACTCTACGAGACGCGTTTGCCAAAACATAAAATCATTATACACATTGTCGCACAGTTTGTCAATATGTCGCGGAAGATTTTGTCGAAATATATTACCAGCCAATTCCATTGTTGAAATCTCCTGTCGATTTTCACTAAAGGCGGCGATTCTTCATGGTGCGGACGGCTTTCCGCTGTCAAAATAGCATCCGAAAGGAGGTGAAAATCATGCCGAAACAAGGTAAAAACATCTATCTTCGGAAGGATGGTCGATGGGAAGGGCGTTATCCGAAAAGGCGCAAAGATGGAAAAATCCAGTACGGCTATGTGTTTGGTAAGAGTTATGAAGAGGCTGCACAAAAGCTGGACGAGGCATTGCAGCAATTAAATGATGTGAAGCCATGTGCTTCAGAGTCATTTGAGTCTGTCTCGGAAGAATGGCTTCAGGTTCTGGCTCCAGAACTCAAAGCTTCAAGCATAGCAAAATATTCAAACACGATGCATTCGTACCTGACTCACAAATTTGGGACTCAGGGTATCTGCGACATTTCAAGGAGCGATGTTCTGCTTTTTAGCAAGGATCTTCTGACATCTGGAGGCATAAAAGGAAAAGGGTTAGCTCCAAAGACTGTTAACAGCACTCTATCTGTGTTGAAAAACATTTTTGAATACGCCCGGCGAGAGAAGAATTTCCCAGTTGCTGAAATATCAGACATATCAGTTAAACAGCCGCAAAAGCCAATGAGGATTCTTAGCCGGAGTGAGCAGAAGAGGCTAAGTCAATTTCTCCTCGGCAATCTCTCACCATGTCACTTGGGAATCTTGCTTTGCCTATACACGGGATTAAGGATTGGTGAGATTTGTGCATTGAAATGGGATGATATATGCATTTCTGAAAAGTATCTTCATGTGCATAAAACAATGCAGAGAATCCAAATCCCTGGCTTACCCGAAAAAAAGACAAAGGTTATTATTCAAGCCCCTAAAAGTGACTGCTCAATAAGGACAATTCCCATTCCCTGCGAGATATTAAACATCTTGCTGTCATCCCAAAAACGTGCTGACGCATTTTTGCTGACAGGGTTGGTTCACAGTTATATGGAACCCCGAAGCATGGAAAACCATTTTAAAGCCGTTGCGAAAAAATGTGATATCAACGATGTCAATTTTCACACCCTCCGCCACACATTTGCTACCAGGTGTGTTGAGCTGGGTTTCGATATCAAGAGTCTGAGTGAGATCCTTGGGCATGCGAGTGTAAATATCACACTGAATCGCTATGTACACCCGTCTATGGAACTGAAGCAGAAGAATATGGATATGCTTTCAAATCTGTTGACCACAAAATAAGCCGTCAATTTAAGCAGTCAAAAAGCCGCCAGAACCCCACCAAATCAAGGGTTGTGGCGGTCTTTTCGTAGAGTAAAGCACTCTAAGAAAAGGAGGATGGGAATTGAATGAAGGACGGCACTCATGCAGAGTTTCAAGAGATAGATAAAGAGCGATTGATAGATGTCTTGACTGAAGAGTTGCCTGTACTCCGTGCGAAGATCGGTCTGTCACAAGATGATTTGAGTAGTATTATAGGCATCTCACGTCAAACCTATTCTTCAATCGAAACCAAGAAACGAAGGATGTCATGGAATACATATTTATCTTTAATTTTGGTTTTTGAAAATAATGAAAAAACGAAGAATTTACTCGATGCAATAGGTGCGTTTCCAAAAGAACTGATAGAAGTATTACAAATAGACAGGAGGTCAGCTGAATAATGGGACAGCAAGTAGTTGAACTTAATTGTCCCGGCTGCGGAGCAAGGGTAAACACGGGGCAAAAGGAGTGCGATTGGTGCCACAAGCCGATTGTGATATCCACATTCAACAGCGTTTATTCCATGCCTATGCCGGAGGTTAACAAGTATGCCGGCGCATACAGAAAAGCACTTAGTGAAAACCCTGATAACGGGGATTTGAACAAGTCCATCGCTATGTGCTATTTGAAACTGAAAATGGTGGACAAAGCTCTCCCGGCATTTGAAAAAGCAATCGAAGAGAACTTTGATGATTCGGAATCGTACTTCTATGCAGCCGTGTGCGCGTTGGGTGGAAAGAAAGCCTTTCTAAATCAACGTCCAACAATCGACAAAGCGCTTGAATACATCAATGCAGCTTTGATGATAGAGCCAAAAGGTATTTATTACTATTTTATGGCCTACATCAAGTATGACTATTTTGAACGTAAGCACTTTAAAACATCTCCGAATTACCAGGAATGCCTGCTAATGGCTAATGATGCGGGTCTTTCTGATTACGATATAGACCAACTGTATGCGATTTTGAATGTCGCTCGACCAGAAATTATGTAGGTTCAAGATTCATCGTGTGCAACGCCAGCATACTGTGAATAAAAACAAAACCACCAAAAGGAGGAGAAAAAATCATGGGCGTGTTATTAATCATCATTATCATTGTGGCTGCAATCGTTTGGTACTCAAAAGTGTACAATTCTCCGAACGCGAGAGCAGTCCGCCAGCTGACACAGGGAAAGAACGAGGAGCAGACCAAAACAATCAAGTATTTCTGCAAAGAAGGCTGTATGACGAAAACCATCTCTGATGAAGAATACCTGGACATGGTTCGTCGCAAGAGAGATTCGATGAACTTCAAACAGAAGGCTCTCGATAAAATCGGTCTTGACGAAGAAGAGGTTAGCGAAATCTCTCCGGCTATGTTCGAAGGCTTTGTTTATAAGAATGCATACGCAAAGCAGAACGCTTCCGGCAAATGGGTCAGCTCTGCATATCAGGTTTCCTGGATTTTCTTCAGCTCGACTCAGGTATATCTTTACAGCTATACCTTTAATATGGATGAAGACAAGAAAAACGAGCGTACAGACGAATTCTTCTACAAAGATGTCACATCGTTCTCCACACTGTCCGAATCCGATACAGCACATGGCCTCGGTGGAAATACATTCGAGGTTACATCAGAGCAGTTTGCAATGGTTGTTCCTGGAGATAAGCTCTTTATGGCTATGGGAGACATTCAGAATGCCGATGCGATCATCCAGGGCATGAAACAGAAACTGCGTGAAAAGAAAATGTGATGCTTTGAAGAGCTTCATATAAATAGAAGGAGGTTTTACCAATGGCACAGGCTAATGCACAATTACTTGAACAGTACAAACGGGGCAAGAATGCTGAGCAGCAGAAGGTTATTGACTACTTCTGCAGGGAAGAAGGCTGCATGTCCAAAAACATGACCGATGATGAGTATTCACAGATGGTCATCAAAAAACGTGATTCGCTCAACCTCAGAGCCAAAGCGTTAAGCAAGATCGGTCTTGACGAGGACGAGGTCAGCGAAATCCCGCCGGCAGTATTTGAGGGATATGTGTTTAAGAACGCTTTCGCAAAGAAACGTGCGAACGGAAACTGGGTGAGCTCTGCATATCAGGTCGCATGGCTGTTCTTCAGCTCCACGCAGATATATGTCTACCGTTACACATTCAATATGGACGAGGACAAGAAGCAGGAAAGCACCGATGAATTCTTCTATAAGGACGTTACCTCTTTCTCTACCAGCTCCGAGACTGAAACCGCACACGGATTGGGTAATGAGAAGTTTGAGGTTGAATCCAACAAGTTCAAGATGGTGGTTCCTGGCGATAAGATTTTTGTTTCCATGGACGGCGTATCCAACTCCGAGGATATCATCCAGGCAATGAAACAGAAACTGCGCGAGAAGAAAATGTAAAGCTGCAAACAGATGGTATTGCGGCATGGAATGCGGCAAAAGGCGGCCTCTGTTTGCATACGTGTAAGCAGAGGTCGCTCTTTTCAGTATTAGGGGACGGGAAGTGACGGTGAATGGAAGAAAAGAAAATACCTCATTACATAAACGATCCTGTTATAAACCGGCTTACTGCTCCTGAAAACAAACTGTACCGGCCGAAGATCAGTTTTGTAAAGGCGGCAATAGTAGTCATAGGAACGGTATGTGCGACGATAGGCATCTCTTTGCTTTTGGCACTACTGTTTAGAAAGACAGGATTATTTGGATTTGAAAACAAGAGTCAGCTGCAAGCATTTCTAGGTGTTTACTGGATTGCACAGCTTTTGGTGTTTGTTCTGACTTTGAGATACATAATGATTTGGTTCATTAGAGTATATCAGCGATATGCGAAATCAGAAACTCGTTTAAGATGCTGCTATACACCGAGCTGCTCAGAATACGCTATTCTGGCGCTAAAAAAATATGGTGCGCTGATTGGTGGAATCAAGGCGGTAAAAAGACTGCTGAGATGCGGACCCCCAGGTGGCATAGACTATCCGTAATAAGGCAGGAGGACTCGGATGAATATTAAAACTTTGGAATTAAACGATGGCGAATTCGTGGGAATAGGTGCGATTGAAATCACATCTATACCGACTTTGACCATCTTAAAAGATAGCTATCCGCAAGGGATGGATATCGAAAGTGAATATAGGCAGGGTTTTGGCAATTTGCTAACAGAGCTGTATCAAAGTTACCGAAACTTCACTTCTCGTAATGGCAACTCTGAAACATCATTTGAATTTTTGTGGTTAACGGAGACGGTTGATAATCAGCCATTCAAGGCAAAAATCAGCATCTTTATGGTGCTTCGTGCGATTGCGGAAGATGAACAGAGCGCTGTTTCTATGGTTGAGCGTTTGGTGAATTCCTGCAATTCAATGCTTAAGATGTATCAGTACGGAGCGAGGCAGGTGGATCCGGATGTTCTTGGAGGACAGATAAACAATTTGCCAATCCAGACCATTGAAGCACTGGTAAAGGATGAACGTGTTGAAAATCTCCAAAACCAGATGCTTCCAAATTGCTATGCATTTGACAGACTTAATGGGTATGCACATGACTTGGGTGCTGTGGTGAATAGCCTGATTGATCATCCCTACAGTGCGCTTTCTATTCAACTGATTCCAACAAGTCTGTCCTCTGAGGAAAACTCCGCTATTACGCAGATAACCCCAATGCTTGATACACTCAGCAAAGGTGTTATGACGCAAGGCGTAGGCAATGTCAGCTTTTCAAATGCCGACACATTGTCCGAAACATACAGATATTATCAGGGGAGCAAGAATAACGCCCTGTTTACCTATAACTTTACGGTGTTTGGCAGCGTATCGGCGGTTGAAGATATTGCATCTAAATTGCACGGAACACTGTCATATGACTCGACAAAGCCTACTGCATTGAAGCATGTGCGTTTTTCCAACACTGATATTCAACTTGCGGAAAGTTTCATACCGTTACCGTGGGTAATCAACGAACTGTTGATACAGTCCGACAAAAGTCCATATATCTGGTCTCAGAATTCGGGATTTCAAAACTTTTATAGGATGCCGTATGTCATTACGGCAGAGGAAGCTACAGGTGTATTTCGTCTCCCTATTGGAACGCAGCGGATTTCGGCTGGTCTTCCGGTTAATGAAACCGAAAGTTCCAGTAAAACGTATGCAGGAAACCTTATTAATGCTGGCGACATCGAAATTGGCCTTTTGAAATCTTCCGGTAAGAAGGACACCATTGGTATTTCTCTGAAAGACCTGGCAAAACATATGCTCGTTGTCGGAACCCCCGGTTCTGGTAAAACGACATTCTCAGTCAGCCTATTGGACAGACTTTGGAAGGAACACCATATTCCCTTCCTTGTTATCGAACCTGCGAAAAACGAATACAGAGCATTAATTCAGAGCATACCGGAACTGCAAGTATTCACACCGGGGAAGAACTTTATATCCCCGTTTGTGTTTAATCCTTTTGTTCCGCCTAAGAATGTCAAATTGGAAACATATAAGTCTACGCTCAAAACTGCGTTTGCTGCAGCGGTATCTATGTCGACACCTCTCGATAAGATTTTCGAGGAGTCCATAAACAATTGCTACTCTGATTTTAGGTGGCTGGATACATACACCGTAGATGACAAAGGGCAGATATTCAACATTTCTGATTTTATCAAATGCTTCCAAAACACATTTGATGAGATTGGCTATACAGGTGATGCGAAGAATATAGGCCGCGCTGGTGTTGTCCGACTTAATAGCTTAAGCAATCTGTTCGACAATTACTTCTCTATTCCTATACAGGATTTACTTGAGAAGCCGACAATCATCGAACTTGCGGCAATTGAAAACAGTGATCAGAAGGCTCTGATTATTTCATTGCTCCTTCTTTCTGTTCTTGCGTATGTAAACTCCAACTATGTAGGAGAAGGCGGGCTGAAGAATGTAATCCTACTGGAAGAAGCTCACGTTCTTTTGGATGCCGAATCCAACGCAAGCCAGGGTGATGCAAATCCGAGTGCTATAGCGCAGGGTTTGGTAAAAAGAATGCTTGCTGAGATTCGTTCGTATGGTGTTGGAATTGTCATTGCGGATCAGTCGCCACGAAAAGTATCTACAGATGTGGTTGCACTGACAGACATGAAGATGGTTTTCCGTCTTGTAGAGGCAACGGACAAGCAGATAGTTGCTGACAGTATGAATATGAGCGAGGCTCAGATTCAAAGAATGTCTCGGCTGAAGCCCGGTGAAGCATTTCTGTTCTTCAATCGGCTTGATGAACCGGAAGAGGTTATAACTCCGGATTACCGCTTAGAAAATAACATCAGCATTACCCTTTCCGATGATGGCATTCGAGAATTGACTACCTACTGGAACGACAAACAGGAGTGCTTAAGACCGTATCCTGAATGCGCAAAAACAAAGTATTGCACCCATTCCTGCGACTACGCGAGAAGAATTCTTGCGCGGGAAATTGCAAGGAGAATATTTGTTAAAAACTTCAAGCCGGAAACCAAGGACTTTGAGCCTGTAAAAAAAGTCTTTGGGCAAATAACAAACCTGGTAAAAGCAGAACTTAACGATGAACCATTCTCAAAGGAGTTGCTCTCCTGTGTAAAGGTTCATCTGTGGAGAAGAATACGTTATGGCACAAAGATTCCTGTAAGGGATGTGCAGATAATGAATTCCCTCGAAAAATCGTAAAAGGAGGAATTGTGCCATATGGATGAAGAATATAGCGAAAGCGTTGATACTTCTGCTGATATGGATGCCTCTGATGTAGACGTGTCTGACGGTGTTCCGGCAGACATACCAGATGATATCCCAGAAGATGTGCCGGAAGATGATTATTCCGACGCGGATATTTCTGACGATGTTTCTGAGGATGTGTCAGAAGAACCAGCAGACGATGGTATTGAATATGATGAAACCGATGAATCTATTGAAGAGGATTCCATAGAACCGGAAAGTGACGAATTGGACGAGTCTCTCGACGATATCGAAGAGGATTCTCTTGAAGAATCAGAAGACACCACTGAAGATTACGAGGAACTCAACGATATTCCCGAAGATACGAATGGCTTTGATGACGAACAGACTGACGAAGTTGTAGATGATACTGAGGAAATTCCTGAAGATACGGATGATTATGAGGTAACGGATCAGGAAGAAGCCATCGAAGAAGATATCCCAGAGGATGTGACTGACGCAGAGGCTGCGGATGAACCTTCTGATATCAAGGACACTGATACGACCGATCAGCTGGAGGATGTGACTGACGCAGAGACCGTGGATGAAACTTCTGATGCCGAGGACACTGATACCACAGATCAGCCGGAGGATATGACTGATACCGAGACTGCGGATGAAACTTCCGATGCCGAGGACACAGCTACCGCAGATCAGCCGGAGGATATGGCTGATACCGAGACAACGGATGAAACTTCCGATGCCGAAGACACTGATACTGCAGAGCAGCCGGAGGATATGACTGATACCGAGACTGCGGATGAAACTGCCGATGCCGAGGACACTGATACGACAGATCAGCCGGAGGATATGGCTGATACCGAGACAACGGATGAAACTGCCGATGCCGAGGACACAGCTACCGCAGATCAGCCGGAGGATGTGACCGACACCTCGGCAGCGGACGAAATTGCCGATGCCGAGGACACTGATACGACAGATCAGCCGGAGGATGTGACCGACACCGAAACAACAGATGAAACTTCTGATGTCGCAGACACTGACACCGCAGATCAGCCGGAGGATGTGACCGACACCGAGGCAGCGGATGAAACTGCCGATGCCGAGGACACAGCTACCGCAGAACAGTCTGAAAATCAGAGTGATTTGGAAACCTATGATTATGAGGCTTCTCCTGAAACGCAAGATGCGGTCAACCCGGAAACATCTGGAGAATTCGTTTCGGCTGAAAATCCATATCGTGAAAAATGGGAGAAGTTTGGCGAAGAGTTTTCTGACAATTCTGAAACTGACGGATGGGATTCATTGAAAGATGTACCGTTCAGTGGAGATGAACAGGAAGGTACGGGCTCAGGCACAGAAGGCACTGATGTGGACGATAGCGCGACGTCTTATGAGACAACGGATGTTGATAATTCTTCTGAGACTTCTGAAATCAACAGCATCTCGGATTACATGAATGCTCATAACTATGGACCGGATGATTTTGCCACGTACTCTCAAGACCCTCAGTGGCGGCAACTGATGCGTCAAGAATATCCTGATTACGAACTGCCAGAAATGACGCGTGAAAGCGCAAATGCGCAGTTATCTCAGTATATGAATGATCACAACTATGGGGTCGACGACTATGCGAAGTATTCTCAAGACCCTATTTGGAGAGAATTGCACTCTACAGCTTTCCCTAACGATGAGTTGCCTCCTTTGCGAGATGGCGGTTTAGATGACACACCTGCTGATGCAGACGGTTCGTTACTATCCAAATTTTTTAGAAAGGATGCTAATGATGCCACAGACAGCGGTAGTCAACAATCTCAGATTAAGGATATCGTTGGAGAAGACGAATATAAAAAATATCAGGGATTTTATGATAGCTTAGAAAAATTAGGCGTAAGCCAAGATTATCGCGAAAAGCTTACAGATTGTTATAGAAAATTGGATTCTGATATAAAGGATGTCTATAACGGATTATCTGCCAAGTTGCAGTGTTTGGACACGCAACATCAAGGAACGGCTTACTTTAGCCCGGATGAGGGAGGCTTTAGATTCAATGAGTCCGCAGACATATCTAAGGGGCTTGGCGCGGGAAATACGTTCTTCCACGAAAGCGCTCATATGATAGATTGGCTTGCTGGGAAAGGAGGCACGAATATCACGCAATTAAATAATTTGACTGACGTTGCTCAGGCTGATTATAATGATGCGATATCCAGCATAATGGGAAGAGAAAACTGCACTATGGAAAAGGCACAAAGTATTCTCAGCGATGAACTCTGGAACAATCCTAATGAATCGAACTGTGTATCCGACATTTTTGGAGGTTTATCCGGGAACAAAGTGTCTGGAGCGTGGGGACATAGAACTGAGTATTGGGCAACACGCGACCGCTCAATTATTGGTAAAGAAGCTTTTGCAGAGATTACGGCGGATAGCGCATGCAATGGCAGAAATTTAGCATTTACTCAAAAATATATGCCTCGAACCTGTAGTGCGTACAGAGCGATAATGAAATCCATCAAAGGAGGAATACAAGTATGATTGAGATGAATAATGAATTGATCACAGCTATGCGGAGGTTTAAGGAAGTGTTTGGAGATATTGTTCCGCTGCGAGAACTTCCTCAAGATATTTCTAACGAGGATTTGATAGCAGCAATAAACGACTCCATCGAACAGAACTGCGATTTATTGCCGGAAAGATTCGGATTCAAAGAATTGGAAAGCAATAAAAACATTTTAATGTAAGGAGGAAGTCATCAATGGCACTGTTTGGTAAAAACCCTAACGAAGTAGCCTATACGGGTGGTAAGAAGCATTGGGCGGACGTCATCAAGAACACTGGTCCTGGTGAACTTTTGATTTGGAGACAGCCGGAGGAAGATTTCAATACAAACTCTACGCTGATTGTTATGCCTGGTGAGGAGGCTATCTTCATCAAAGGTGGCAATATTGAGGAAGTTTTCGGAAACGGAACATACAAGCTGTCAACGGAGAACTATCCGTTCATCAGTCGTCTGCGTAATGCTTTTACTGGTGGCATCAGCACATTCAACTGTGTTGTATATTTCGTTCGTAAAGCGGACAGCCAGGAAATCAGATGGGGAACGGAAACACCGATTCAGGTTCGTGATAAGGTGTGGGGCATCAGAACTGATGCAAGAGTGCGTGGCGCTTATAAAGTGAGAATCGAGAATCCGGCGAAGCTTCTCGAAAAGCTCATTGGTAACAACGTACCGTATCAGTTCCAGGAGGAATTGAATAAGTACTTCGAGAGCGAATTCCAAGGAAAAATCAAGTCAGCAATTTCCAAATTCCTTAATGGGTTGGAACAGGAGCTTATCGGTATTGATGCCTACATGGATGAGCTTTCAGAACAAATCGAGCCATACATCGATGAGGTTGTTCAGGATTATGGTTTGAAGTGTGTAAAGTTCTCTCTTGCAGGACTTGATATAGACAACAGCAAGTATGACGAAATTGATCAATCTCAGATTGCATCAATAAGCAAGGTTAAGTTGGCACAGGGTGATAAGGGCGTAATGGATGTTCTCGGTGAAGATTGGGGACGTCAGCAGGCAGCCAACATCCTTGGTGATTTGGCGCGTAACCCTGGAGCCGGTGGGGTTGGTGCGATGGGTGCCGGAATGGGTATGGGTGTCGCAGCAGGCAGTGTCTTTGGCAATATGGCTAATCAGATGTTTGCGCCAATGAATCAGCAGGCTCCGCAGCAACCCACGCAGCCGAGTCAGCCTACACCGTCAGGAAGGTTTGCACCGAAAGGTTCCGGAGCAGCACAGCCAAGCACTCAAAGCCCGGCTGAAGATCCGATGGAAACACTCGGCAAACTCAAAAAGATGCTTGATGCGGGGCTGATTGAGCAAGCCGAATATGATGCAAAAAAGGCAGAGGTGCTGAGTAGAATGTAAGGAGGCGATACCAATGAACAAGAAGCGAACACTATGGATACTGTTGGACTTGGTATTTCTGATTGTATTTAATGTGGTATTCTTCGTAGCAGGGGTAACAGATCATCCGGCATCGGTGTGGATTTCGTATGGATTTATCCATTTTGCCTACATAATGCTTCTGATTACGCCGTTCTTGATAAGAAGATCCACGAATACAGCCGTCCTGGGTTTTCCGCTTTATTCTATATCCTCGGCGTATTTTATCGTGGCCTTTGTTGTCGGATTGATTTTTATATTTACGCATCCTGAATCATACAAAGCAGCACTGATCGTACAAGTCATTATTGCTGGAATATATGCGGTTATGCTGATTTCGCACATGATTGCAAATGAAAGCACGGCCGACAGCATTGAACGTCACGAGATGGAACTGCGCTATGTAAGAGATACATCTTCAAAACTGAAGGGTATAATGGAATCTATTAGCGATAAGCAGCTTCGCAAGAAAGTTGAAAAGCTATATGACTTGCTTCACTCCAGTCCAGCCAAATCTAATAATTCCGTTAGGAATTATGAGTTGACTGTCTTGGAATTGATAGATGTACTTGAAGGAAACATTGACAGAAATGACATCCCTGCTGCTGAAACGACTATCAGCAAGATTGAAAGAAACGCAAGTGAACGTAATCGCAGATTGAAGTATGGTAATTAAACATTAAAGAAAAGCGAAGAGTAATGAGCTGCCCGAATATTGGGCAGCTCATCGTATTTTATTAGCACTTTCCAATATCCAGTTTAGTCTGAACCGATGCGCCCGAAATGACCTGACCAAATCGCAACAAGTCATCGAGCAAATAAGGTTCTATTTTGTTCTATCTCTTCGACTTCGTTCCGAGTGGCTTCACATTCAACTTCTCGAGTACGGTATTGCATTCGTCAATCGGACAACCATGAAAAGCCGAGAGTATGTACATATATGCATGTGCAGGAATTCACGGATGACCTTTGGTTCAACCTTCTCGACCGTGTGACGGTTTTCTCAAAGAAGGATGTGCGGTTCACATTCAAGAACGGGACGGAGATCAGTGTGAAATAAAGGAAGCAGAACACGTCCGGACACCTTGCAGATTGCGGGATGTCCGGCTTTCTCTATGTAAAATTAAAATGTTCGGCAACAGTGGAGCGAGGCAAAATTAAAATGTATAGCAAAATCAAAAAGTGTAGGGGCAAAGTTAAAAGGTTCGAGGCAAAATTAAAAGGTATAGGGGCAAAATGTAATTGTATCGCTTTGGGATACTACTTAGATGAAGGGCATTCCGGTAAGAATATCAAAGGTCGTCAGGAATTTATGCGGATGTGCTAAGCTCTTTACAGCTTATGCAGGATTATGGTGTGAATCTTATCTGTGTAGAAGATGGAATTGACAGCTCAAAAGAAGCCGGTAAACTGCTTATACCTACCGGGATGTTAAGTGTGCTGCTGGAAACCGAGATGTCAGCATGATATTCATTAAGTGTTTTAAATAAATTAGGTGTCGTGACATCATTTTCGGAATTTTGCACAAAGCTGTACCACCGGAGGAGACTGCAACGAGGGAGGAATTGACAGAGAGAATATTACATTATGGCAATCATTTTTGGCTGCTGTTTGACGGAGATAAGATGGCTGCATTTGCGGGTGAATTGATCAGATGTGCGATCGATAATGCCGGAGAGGCGGGAAGAAAAGGACTTGTCCTGACATGTAAGGATGAACTTGTGCATTATTATGCAGGATTTGGATTTAAGGATGAAGGCATAACAGATAAATCCACGCATGGCAATGTTGCATGGCATCAGATGAGACTGGAATTTTAAGGCCTGAGCCTAGAGCGAATATAAATTAAGAACGCATACTGTCCTGTATGACAATATGCGCTCATATATTATTTCCACTTAAAAGTAATCATTCCGTATACATAGATAAATACGATTGCAACAGGAACCACGAAGCGGAAAAGTGGTTTCATCCAAGGCTTTATTTTCATGCCTTTGCCGGTGTTGGCTTCGGCGATGAAATTGTCCCAGCCCCAGCCGAACTTGTTGCAGCAGAACAGAGCGAGAACAAGCGAGCCGAGAGGAAGAATGGTGGACGATACTATGAAGTCCCAGAAATCAAGCCAGGTTGTACCGGCGGCAAACGGCTCGAATTTAAATACACTGAATCCGAGTGCAGTAGTTAAAGCAAGCAGGAAGATTATGATACCGCATACCAGACAGCCCTTTGGTCTGGACCAGCCGGTAAGATCCCGTATCATAGCGAGTATGTTTTCACATACACCGAGCACGGTTGACATCGCCGCAAAAATCATAAACATGAAAAACAGGCTTCCCCATATACGTCCGCCCGACATATTGTTAAATACGGTTGCCATGGTATCAAAGAGGAGACTTGGACCGGCGTTAACTTCGAGACCGTATGTGAAACAAGCCGGGAAAATGATTATACCGGCAAGGATTGCAACAAAAGTATCGAGAAGAATAACATTTACCGATTCGCCCATCAGGGAATGTTCCTTACCTATGTAGCTTCCGAATATGGCCATACCGCCCATGCCGGTGGACAGTGTGAAGAATGCCTGATTCATGGCACCGACCATTACAGAACCGTCGATTTTGGAAAAATCGGGCTTGAGATAAAATGCTAAGCCTTCGGAGGCGCCGCTTAATGTAAGACTGTGGATTGCAAGCACAAGCATGAGCACAAGAAGAGCCGACATAATATATTTGGTTACACGCTCCAGGCCACCCTGCAGGTTAAAACATAATATAAAAAAAGCAATTACAACTGTAACGGCCATGAATATTACGTTTACGGAAGGCTCGGAAATCATTGAACTGAATCCGAGAGAAGCATAATTTCCGGTAAGAAATTTAGCAAAATAGTATATGATCCAGCCTGAGACAACGGTGTAAAATGCCATAAGCGATACATTGCCGGCGAGACAGAACCAGCCGAATACACCCCATTTCTGCTTAGGCTTGGATAACTTCTTATACATATAAATCGGACTTACCTGTGATGCACGACCGACAGAAAATTCCATAACCATCGCCGGGATACCAAGTATCAGAAGACATAGGATGTAGACAAGCATAAAGCTGCCGCCGCCGTTCTGCCCGCACATCCACGGGAATTTCCATACATTGCCGCAGCCGATGGCGCATCCGGCAGAAAGCATAATAAACCCCAGTCTGCTGCCGAGTTTTTCACGTTCCATAAGTAACATTCTCCTTCAAAAAGCATTTTAATTTAAGTATACGGCCGCAAACAGTATTTGTAAAATTGATGATTTTATGGTATACTATCGAAAATATCGTTTGTATGAGGTTGATATGGACATTAATATTTTGAAAACATTTGTAGCAGTGTGCGAACATTCCGGATTTTCCGCGGCGGCAGAGAAACTGGGATATACGCAGTCGACAGTATCGTCACAGATAAAAATGCTTGAGAAAGAGCTGCAAACAGTGCTTTTTGACAGGTATTATCACAGAATATCGCTTACATCCGATGGTATTGTTGTGCTTGGTTATGCCAGGAATATCCTTAATGCACATGAGAAGATGCTTACCGATATTAACGGATGTGGTCAGATTGACGGAGATATAAGGCTTGCCATGTCAAGTTCGGTTGCTAACCGGTACTTCGGCAGGGAGTATCTTGGATTCAGAAGACAATACCCGGGAATCAGGCTTACGATTACAGAATGCGGCACCGAGAAGATGTTTGACATGCTTAGGAAAAATGAAGCGGACCTGGTATTCACACTCGATTCGCATATATATGAGTCAGAGTTTGAGATATGCGCGGAAAGAATGGAGAGGGCACATTTCGTGGCATCGGCAGAAAATCGACTTGCGCATATACAGCACCTGAATGTGTATGATGTAATAGAAGAACCGTTTATACTTACAGAGCATGGAATGAGTTACAGAAGGCTCCTTGATGAAAAGCTGGCCTCGGCATCATATGAAATCAAACCGGTGCTTGAAGCGGGGAATCCGTTGCAGATATGTGCAATGGTGGAGGGAAGCGGACTGCTGTCTTTTCTGCCCGATTTTATTACGGATGGCTATGTTAAGGATGGCAGACTTGTGTACCTGCCGGTTGATGACTGCGATATTCAGGTGTGGACACAGTTGCTGATACATAAGAATAAATGGCGTTCACCGGCGCTGGATGCTTTTATTACATATTATAAGAAAATAATAGAAAAAAGTGAGGATTAACAATGCAGAAAGGATCAAATTCCAACATTACGGAAAATGCACAGAAACTGTTAGTGGAAAACAGAGGTGTATTAAAAAACAAAATATTCCTGTACCTTACGGAATTTTTTGCGGGAATGTCGGTTATGGCGGTAGAACTCGGAGCGAGCAGGCTTCTTGCTCCGTATTTCAGTTCATCGCAGATAGTCTGGACGATTATCATAGGCACGATCATGATTGCCATGGCACTCGGAAATATATACGGAGGAAAGAGCGCGGATAAATCGCCCAACCCTGACAAATTATACGGCAGGATACTCATCGCGGCAGTATGGATAGCCCTGATTCCGGTTGCCGGCAAGTATATTGTGCTTGGAATATCGGCACTGCTTATTTTTACGGTGAATAATAATTTCCTTATCATAGCTGCATTCTGTGCATGTATGGTAATATTTGTTTTTCCGCTCTTCTTATTGGGGACGGTTACACCGTCGTTGGCCAAATACTCCGTAAGCAGTCTTGACGACAGCGGCAGAACTGTCGGAACACTTGGAGCATTTAACACGATTGGAAGCATTATCGGAACATTTGTGCCGACATTTGTGACAATTCCGGCGGTCGGAACATCAATAACATTCCTTATTTTTGCAGGTATATTGATCGTACTTTCGGTGATATATTTTGTGAGCAGCCGTGTCGGATATAAGAAAATCATCATATCCGGAGTTATCTTCGTGTCATGCTGTGTATTCGGACATGGAGACTCATTCGCATTCTGGCAGAAAGACCTTACATATGAAGGTGAGTCAATATATAATTATCTTCAGGTTTCTGAAGATGATAAACAGGTGTCACTGTCAACCAATGTATTGTTCGGTGTCCAGTCAGTGTATATGAAAGATGATACTCTGACCGGATTGTATTATGATTACGCAATGGCGGCTCCTCTTATGGTTCCGGATAAGAATCCTGACAGTATGGAGGTGCTTATCCTCGGAATGGGAACCGGAACATATGCGACACAGTGCCGTAAATATTTTGGCGACATGAACATCGAAGGTGTGGAGATTGATGAAAAAATAACGAAACTGTCAAGAAAATATTTTGCACTTCCGGATGATATCAACGTGACGACATATGACGGACGGGCATTTCTTAATGCATCAGACAGAAAATACGACGTTATTATGGTGGATGCTTACCAGGATATAACGATCCCTTTTCAGATGTCATCGGTCGAGTTTTTCAGGCTTGTTAAATCACATCTGAATGAGAACGGAGTCATGGTCGTCAACATGAACATGAGAGGAAATGATGACGGTGACATCAATCAGTATCTTGCAGATACCATTTCGTCGGTCTTTGGCAATGTGTACACGGTTGAGGTTGACAATTCAACCAACCGCGAGCTGTTTGCATCTGATAATAATGATATGATGGGTGTGCTAAATGATAATATATCCGGAATAAAGGACGCAGACCTCCGTTTTATGATGAATAAGGTAAGAGACAATAGTATCGCATACAATGCGGGAAAGCTCATAATGACGGATGATAATGCACCGGTGGAACTTCTGGGAATGAAGGTCATAGATAAAATAATCCGTGATGAAGTGGCATATTATAAAGAGATTTTTGACGAAAACGGTGTGCAGGGAGTAATTGACGCACTCTGAAATTGCTGTTAAAATAATGTACATATAGTTTACTATGGAGAGGCGGGAATATTGTGAGAAAAATGAGTGTACCAAAGATTGTTTTTATGTGCATATTTGCACTAATCGGAATAATTTGTATATTGTATGGACTTAAAGTCCACAGTGCCGGATATGGATCAGCTTTTTTTGCGGTGTGGCTTGCATTGGGAATATTTTTTATATTCTGTACATGGGCAGTGTGGTTTGGTTTATGGATGCGCCTGCCGAAGTGGTTCAGGATAGCATTTATTGCACTGTGTGCGGTATGCCTTGGTTTTTTTGCGGTAATAGAGGCGTGTATAGCCAGCCGGATCAATTCTAAGGGCGAAGATAATCTGGATTACATAATCGTGCTTGGCGCAATGATCCGGGAAGACGGCCCGAGTTCAATCCTCAAGGCGAGACTTGACAGTGCGATAGAATACCTTGATGGCAATCCGGGTACTAAATGCATAGTGTCCGGCGGGCAGGGATATGATGAACCTTGCTCGGAAGCGGAAGGAATGAGAAAGTATCTTGTAGAAAAAGGCATTGATGAATCAAGAATCATTATGGAACCTGATTCCATGAATACGATCCAAAACATACGAAACAGCAAGGCAATCATAGATAATGACAATGCAAAAGTCGGAATCGTTACCAGTAAATTCCATGTGTACCGTGCTGTCAAAATAGCCGAAAAGCAGGGATTTAAGAACGTAAGCGGAATATCGGCATATGTTGTCGCGTCATATATGCCAAGTAATATGTTCAGGGAATTTTTTGGTGTGGTTAAGGACACTTTGCAGGGAAATATGTAAATTTAAGAGGACTTAAGGATGCGGGCAGGTTTAAATGTTTTGAAGTATATAGCGGTTTTTATTACGACGGTGGCAGCTGCAGCGGCACTTCTGGTGGCAGCAGCTCTTATCCCGCGGGATGCAATCAGAAATAATATGACCGAATCGGCAGAATTCCTAAAGGACGGCGAACTCTTCGGCGAGAAGATTAAGGGCGTGGATGGCAGTAAAATAGACCGTTATGCTGATTCGATACTGCTTGGCATTGCATATCAATATGATAGCGGGCATCCGCTTGAATCGGTTATGAAATCTGCATATTATTACACTGAATATCAGAATGAGAACGTGAATCTTTATGATGCAGTTACCGGGGGATATGAGGCAAATCAGCAATACATGCGCTATTGGCATGGAAGCATTGCGGTTGTAAGACCGCTTATGATGTTTTTTAATATACAGCAGATATACATTATCAATGCAGTTATAATTGCCGGATTAACAGCATGGCTTATGGTTATACTCATCAGAAACAAAGCATATCTGCCTGCTGTGGCAGCCGCGTGCGGACTGATACTTACATCATCCTGGTATGTGCCGATGTCCCTGGAATATACATGGACATATATAATTATGCTTTTTGCGTCGTGTATAGGGACGTTTAGAGCATTTAAAGGAAACATGAGAGATACGGGATTGTTCTTTATGATAACCGGAATGATAACTTCGTATATGGATTTTCTTACAACAGAGACCTTGACACTTCTGGTTCCGCTCCTGCTGATAATATGGATTGATATCCGTAACGAAGGACATGCCGATGTGAAGAAAATACTGAAATCCGTATTGTTCTGGAGTATCGGATATATTGGAATGTGGCTTATGAAATGGGGTCTTGCGGCAGTAATCCTCCGAGAAAATGTCATGCCGTATATTACCGGGCATGTGCGCGAGAGACTTGGCGGGGACATAGGCATCGCACCGTGGCGGTATTATGTTGGTGCGGTGACCCGCAATATACGTCATCTTTTTCCATGGGAATACGGACCGGCCGGAATTGCCGGAGGAGTATTTATCATTCTTGGCGCAATATACACAGGATATGTTTATAAGCGAAAAAATATCAATAAGTGCAATATTTATATATACTTAATTCTTGCAATAATTCCGTATATAAGGTATATTGTATTACATAACCATTCATATGTGCACTCTTTTTTTACTTATAGGGCACAGATGGCTACGATAATTGCGGTGGTTTTGATTGTGGGCGAGACTGCCGGATTCAGACATAACACTTAATCTTAAGATGATATAAGTCATTTTAGATAAATATTTATAACGGAGGTTTATATGAACTCAGAAATAAGAGCGAGGAAAAAGAAATTTGCAGCACTTGTAACGGTGGTGATGCTCGTTATGTGCAATGTAATGCCTGCCTTTGCGGCAACACACACTGCGGATGAATGGATGACATATGGGTCATTTAACTGGACAGAGGATTATTATGTTAATCCGGGCGATGAAATCCAGATATCGGGTACGCATACATTGTATGAATATGCGTATTATCAGATTGCATATTATGATGATAATAACAATCAAATCAAAGAAGTGAAAAGTTCTACTGCAGATGAGCAATATGATGACGGTGGTTATTATTTTGCACATAATGTTTTTGATTATTCCGACATTATGGGAGAATCAGACAAATCCAGATTGTTTAAGAACTGGAAGGTAACAGATGTATATAAGTCGGGTGGATATGGCGGAAAGGTGCAACTTACAGCACAATTTTATGATGAATTGAATGTAGTATATCATCTCCCGGAAGGAGCCGTTAATTCACCGGATAATCTTTCAACATACCCACAGGGCAAGAGCGATATCATACTTGGGAATGCGTCAATGGAAGGATACACATTTGACGGATGGTATCTGGATGCGGAATTTACGCTCCCGACAGCATCGATTGATGCCACACAGAAGGGAACGGTTCATTTATATGGAAAATTCAAGCCGGCAGTTTATGATATCTCATACGAACTTGATGGAGGAACCAATGATGCCGGTAATCCTGCCACATACACATACGGAATCGGAGTGACTGAATTCAAGCCGGCTGTTAAGGAAGGATATGCATTCGACGGATGGTATCTGGATGCGGAATTTAAGCTGCCGATAGCAATGATTGATGCCACACAGATGGGCGGAGTTGCACTCTATGCCAAATTCACCCTTAATCCTCCTGTAGATCCCGGAGACGGGGAAGAACCCGGAGACGGGGAAGAACCTGGAGACGGGGAAGAACCGGGAGACGGGGAAGAACCCGGAAATGATGAGAAACCGGAGAATCCCGGAAATACCGAGACACCGACGGATAATGACCCGAAACTCGGTGAAGATAATATAACAGTTCTTCTTACAGGACTTACGGGACTTGCAGGACTTGGTATTTTTACCATGACATTAAAGAGACGCCGTAAGAGTGAGAGAGAATAGAAATTGATACAAAAGGAGCATACGGATGGAAACTGAACACAAGAGGCGCGTGCGTTACAAGGGCAAATATCCGAGAAAATTTGAAGAAAAATATAAAGAACTGCAGCCTGACAAATATAAGGATACGGTAGCGCATGTAATCAGCAAGGGCAACACTCCGGCCGGAATGCATATTTCGATAATGGTTAATGAAATCCTGGACGTTCTGGATATAAAACCCGGACAGACGGGATTTGATGCGACGTTGGGATATGGCGGGCACACAAGGGCTATGCTTGAGAAACTTGAGGGCAGCGGCCATATGTATGCCACGGATGTCGATCCGGAAGAGTCAGCAAAGACTCGTGAACGACTTGATAAGCTCGGTTTCGGAAGTGATATCCTTACAATTAAGTTACAGAATTTCTGTACGATAGACGAAATTGCCAAGGAAGCCGGTGGCTTTGATTTTATCCTGGCTGACCTTGGAGTGTCATCAATGCAGATAGATAATCCGCAGCGCGGTTTCACATTTAAAACCGATGGACCGTTAGATCTGAGACTGAACCAGCAATGCGGCATCAGTGCGGCAGAACGACTTGACAATATTTCGCGTGATGAATTGGCGGGTATGTTATATGAGAACTCGGATGAGCCCTACTGTGACGAAATTGCAGAGGCAATAACTGATGAAATCCGTAAGGGGCACAGAATAGATACGACTTTTAAACTTCGTGAAATAATAGAAAATACACTTTCTTTTATACCGGAGAAGGAGCGCAAAGACACGGTTAAGAAAACCTGCCAGCGTGTCTTTCAGGCATTGAGAATAGATGTCAACCATGAATATGAGGTTCTCTATGAATTTATGGAGAAGCTTCCGGGTGCATTGAAACCGGGCGGGAGAGCAGCAATCCTGACATTCCATTCCGGTGAGGACAGAATAGTGAAAAAAGCACTAAAAGATGGTTTTAAGAATGGTGTGTATTCGGATTATTCCAAGGACGTTGTGCGGCCTTCCGCTAAGGAATGCGCCGAAAACGCAAGGGCACATTCGACTAAAATGCGCTGGGCAATGAAAAGCAAATAACAGACTTTAACACAAAGAACCGGTACAATTCCATGCGTACCGGTTCTTTTAATGCGTCTTGAGTTATTTTTTTATCCGAATATGCTTTCGATGAGTTCTTCCCTTACAGAATCGTAGTGTGGGCCGACGAGACCGAAATCCATTTCCTTATATGTCCAGACCGCGCGGCCGATGCCGTATTTGTGGAATACGGAATTGATGTCGTGGAACCATCTTACGGTATCCTCAGCCGGAGCCTGATCGATGACACCGTACTCGCCGCAATAGAGAGGAACATTCAATTTCTCGGCGGCTTTGATAGCGTCGTCAAAAAGTATCTCAAAGAAATCCGGGCCAAGTTCCTTAAGCCTGCTGTTTTCCTCGGCAAGTGCGCCGGTCATTGCGCTTGGCATGCTGTGGCTGATGCGCATGTATTCGTCAAAATCACCCGGATATCCGATATGAAAATCCTTTGGCATGTCCTGAACCCAGTGAGCAGACTGATGTGTAAAAATAAGCGGCTCGTAGCAGTGAAAATTATAAACAATATTTTCGTCAACAGGCGGCAGAAGTTTTTTGATGGATGTAACGGCATTGTAGCCGACGCCGCCATAGAGAATTCTGGCCGTCGGGGCATATTCGCGGATTACCTTGACAGCACGGGCCGATAATTCGTTCCACTCATCAACAACGTTAAAGGACGCGACTTCATTAAGAAGCTCAAACATCACTATGTCTGCATCCTTGGCAAAACGGCTTATGATTTTTTTCCAAAGATTAAGAAAACGTTCCTGCAGTTCTTCGTTGTGGAAGAAATCCTTTGAATAGTCCTGGTCGTCAAAAATATATCCGGGTGTTTTGTGCAGGTCCAGCACCATATTCAAATTGTATTTACGGCACCACGAAATACAGTCCTCGATATGCCTGTATCCCTCTTCGATGTCACCGCCTTCTTCTGTCTCAACATTCTCGTAATCAAGCGGCAGCCTGACATGGTCAGCACCCCAGCCTGCAATTTTTTTAATATCATCTTCCACGATGAACGTATCGAGATGATGTTTGTCGAGCGGCCCCTGTGAAAGCCAGCCTCCGAGATTAATTCCTCTTTGAAATCCTTCCAATCTTCGCATGATAAACCCTCCTGTAAAATAATTTTTATTGTGATTTCAAGATAACACCTTTCTGACATAAAAAATAATAAAATATTGTTTTTATTATCAAAATATTGTGATAATATATAGAAAAAGATTGGAGGTTTTCTTATGAGCCGGAAGTCTGAGCGTGAACTTGTAGTCCGTCAGTTCATACAGCGTGAGGAAGAAATTTATCATCCCGGATATGATACCGAACTGAATTTTTACGAGGGCGTAAGTGACGGAAGAATTACAGATGTGTATATGGAACTTAATGACGGCTACGGCGAGGTCGACAGTCCGGTGCGCGGGGTCCTTTCCACCAACAAAATCCGTAATCTGCGTTATCACATAATAGTTACGATTGCCATGATATCACGTTTCTGTATCGAAAAAGGCATGGAACAGATAGAAAGCTATGCTCTCAGCGATTATTATATAAGGCAGCTTGATGAGACGGACACAGAGGCCGGCCTTCGCAGCCTGCACCGTGAGTGTGTCATAGATTACTCCACCCGTATGCGCAACCTGAGGCGCAGCCATGTAAATTCCATCCATTGCATCAAAGCAATGGATTATATCCAGAATCATCTTCATGAAAATATAAGCCTGGAATCTGTCGCTGCCGCTGTCGGCCTTGAGAAAACATATTTCTGCCGGTTGTTCACCCGGTCCGTGGGAATGGGTTTCCCTCACTATGTGATGCAGGAAAAAATAAAGGTCGCCTGCCGTATGCTTGAGCATTCGGAATATAATTGCACCGAGATATCAGAATTCCTTGCATTTTCATCAGGTGCATATTTCGGCCATATTTTCAAGAAAATCACAGGCCTCACACCGACGCAGTACCGCCGCCGCTCATATGGCAAACACTGGAGCAGATGACAGAGCGCGGGTACAGGGAGAGAAAACCCGCGGCGTGAATTATATTATACCCCATTCCGACTCGGCCAATGAATATATAAACACCCCGGCATAAGACCTTCAGCGGCGCGTGCAACCAAGCGAGAGCGTGCCGACTGAAGGCTTATGCTGGGGAAATAATTAATCTATTTTGTACATATCGGTTGAAAGATATTTCATTCCGTTATCTGCCATCATTACGATGATATTTTTGCCGACGTTCTCAGGGCGTCTGGCGATGATGGTAGCAGCGTTGAGAGCGGCAGCGGCGGACTGACCAAGGAAAAGACCGTCGGTGTGCGCGAGTTCGCGGCCTGTTGCGTAAGCGTCTTCGCCGTTGATGTCGAAGCATTCATCATATTTAAAATCTACGATGAAAGGTGCTTTTGCGGCATCAGGGAATCCCGGATCGTTGAATGGGTTTACACCGTCGATCGTGGCAGGATGCGGATTTTCAGGTGAAGGTCTTGATGAAATTGAAGGCTGTGCGGCGATGATTTTTACATCAGGATTTTTTTCACGGAAATATCTGCCGAGACCTGTTATGGTTCCTGCTGTTCCGGCAAGTGCTACGACATAATCGACTTTGCCGCCGGTAGCTTCCCAGATTTCAGGACCGGTGTGGTCGTAATGTGCGCCAGGGTTGGCTTCGTTGGCGAGCTGATTGATGAAGTAGTAGTGCGTAGGTTGTGCATCGCAGTATCTCTGGAGTGCATCCTGATAGAACTGCACGGTGAACGTTCCGTCTGCGAGAGCCTTGGCAACCTCAGGAAGGTCGGTCATGATATGCACGGTTGCGCCGTATGCTTTAAGAATTTGCTGTCTCTCGATTGACTGACCCGGTTCCATGAAGACTTCAAGCTTATATCCTCTTGAAGCGGAAAAAGCAGCGAGACCTATTCCGGTGTTACCGCTGGTGTTTTCAACGATTGTATCACCCGGCTTGAGAAGTCCTTTTTCTTCGGCAGCAAGTATCATATTTAATGCTGCACGGTCCTTGATGCTTCCGGATGGGTTGAAATATTCAAGTTTTCCGAGCACCTTTGCTTTGAGGTCATGTTTTTTCTCATATCCCACAAGCTCCATAAGTGGGGTGTTTCCTACGAGTTCTGCAATGTTTGTTACTATCTTTGACATATTTTTATCCTCCTGAGTATGTTATTTATTATATGGGTCTTCAATATAAGCCCCGATTTCCTTATCGTCGTTGGTAAAATTATAAAATGACAGTATTGACGAGGCGCTTCCGGCACTTCCGAGATACAGACCCGCCCAAGGCTCGACCTCGCCCGGAAGATGTCTGTTCCATGCCGTGTACCAGCATCGTCTGCCGTCATCGGCAACCGAGTCGCCAAGCAGTGTGTCAACCGCCGCGCCCGCCGCCGCAAAAAATCTGTCCTCGCCGGTCAGTCTGTATACCGAGAGAAAATGCTCAATCATACCGGCCGCGCCACAGCAGTAGCAGTAGGTGTGCCAATAGCCTTTGGAATGTATTCTCGGTGCGCCGGTTTTAAGGATGCCGTCCGTAAGTTTCACAATCCATTCCAGATATTCCGGCTTGCCGGTGACCTTATATAACTGGTAAAAAAGTCTTGAGGTTCCGATCGGTCCCTGACATACGCCAAGATAATGCAAATCCGGTTTGTATGGATCGTTATATCTTACCAGGGCTGCGTGCCGGTCTTTTGACAGATCGGCTATTGACCTGATATAGTCCGCTGCGCCTTCGGCCTGCCTGAGAAAAAGTTCATCCTTCGTGTGTTCGTACAGTTTGGCGAGTATGTAGCCGGTACCGGCCGTCCCATAGAAAAATCCCGGGAAAAATCCATGACTGCCAAGCCCGAATGCTTCGGTGTCCATGACATACCATCTGATGCCGTCCGGCGCTTCCTCGGCCTGTGCAGTTATAAAAAGACCGGCTTTCTTCGCAGCAAGCAGATATTCTTCTCGTCCTGTTTTTTCATAAATCCATATCAGATATAATATCAAACCGCCATCAGACAGAATCCCGAAATTGCCGCTCCAATAAATGCTGCCGTCATCGGCGCTGTCTGCCGCTGCAAGCAGCGTATCGCTGACATCAAGTGCATAATTCAGGTATTTTTCATCCTTGGTATCCTCGTACAGAAGATATGATACATATCCGCCGCCGGCAGGTCCGTTCATAAGTCCGGCCGCAATTCCGCGCATCGTGCCTTCTCCGGCATCCTCGTATGCCTTGGCACCGTCGTTGTGTGCAATCACGTAATTAATGCCGCCCTTTGCCTTGTCCAGATATGATGTCTCGCCCGTTACTCTGTAAAGCCTCAGAAAAAACAGTGCAATGCCGGCCGCGCCGCCATACAGGCTTGTGACGGAGGTCAGTGTGCTTCTCGGGTCAATGTCCTTGCCCGGCAGGACATCCCAATAAAGACCGTCCCCATCTCCATGTTCGTAATCGCTAAGCCACGTTGCTGTTTCTTTGACGGAATCCAACAGATCCGTATCAAACCAGTCTTCTATATCAGCCATTTTAATCACCTCGCTTAATTCATATCATAGTAGTATGATATGAATTATATTACCATATAATGGGATTGTCAATAGGAAAATTTCAAAGCAGAAAAACCGGTGCCCACCCGGCCAATGAATACATAAACACCCCGACATAAGACCAGAGGGCTTATACCGGGGTGCCGGGGAAATATTACTCATTGATTTTTTTCATTAGCTCCCATTTGGAGCCTACGCCGAATTTGCGGAAAAGGTTCTGCAGGTGCTTTTGTAAAGTGTTTTCGCTGATATTCATGGTGGCGGCAATCTGCTTGTTTTCCATGAAGTGAGTGAGTGCCTGAAAAATGTCGGCTTCACGAGAAGTCAGACCGTAAATCCTTGAGAAGTCGGAAACAGACAGAGACGTTGAATTGTGGGTGCCGGAGCTGTCAATTAAGCGGCTGATGGCAAGATTGAGATGCATGCCAAGGGATTGCAGGAAGAACATATCATCATTGGAAAAAGTGCCGTCCGATTTCGTGCGGAACAGACTTAAGACGCCGTAAAGATGGCCATTATGTACAATGGTAAGCTGCATGCTGTCGTAGATGTCGTATTTGTGGTAACAACCCCGGTACAGCGGGGAGTTGAGGCGGTCGGCATCATCAATTATGTCACTTTCGCGTATGAGCTTAGACTCCCTGGCATGAAGAATCCAGAGAAGGTAGTCATCATCGGATGACTTAAGGTAGGCCTGCTCAGCTTCGGCAAAATAAGCCGGGTAGCATACCGGGTCGGACAGCTCGATATCAGAGGAAGCATCTCCCTTGTGAAAAAAGAGGCTGCCATAGCTGAATGGAAGAAGCATCTGGAGACGCTTGAAAAAAGTCTCATTGATGTCAGAGAGCTTCTCCCATGAATATATATCATATATAATATCATTAATCATAAGAAACTGGTTTTTTTCCATATAAATAACCTCCGGAATTAATCTGATAATAAAAATATGATAGCATAGTGAATACTTGAAAACAAGTATAAAATGAGTAAAAATAATACTTGTCTATGAGCAAATATGGTATTATAATGGCTCTAAGTTCCAGTAAATAAGAAGTGCGATGAGGCACATTTGCAGTAGATTTCTGCAAGTGTGTCTCTTTTTTATTACATAATAAAGGAGACTGGCATATGGATATAAATCTCGGTCTTGTGGCTGTAATCATAACGGTAATAATCATAATAGGAGCTGTTATCACAAAACAGTGTCTTGCATGCATGATAGTGGGCTCGATACTCGCATCGGTATTTGCTTTTGGCAAAGGATTTTTAAGCGGGTGGACGGATGCATTGCAGAATATGCTTGCAGATAATGTGTGGGTAATGCTTGTGTGCCTGCTTTTCGGAGGATTGATAAGGCTGCTTACGGATTCCAAAGGAAGCTTCGGATTTGCCAAGTATATATCCAGATTGTGCAATACGAAACGTAAGACTCTGATTACGACCTTTATCATGGGTATACTTATTTTTGTGGACGATTACCTGAACGTGCTGTCGATTGGAACATGCATGAAAAGGATAAGCGATAAACAGAAACTTCCGAGGGAAACATTGGCATATATGCTTGATTCTACCGGCGCGCCGGTGTGTGTGCTGCTTCCGTTTTCTACGTGGGCCGTGTTCTATGCGAGCCTGTTTTTTGAACAGGACAGCGTGAAAGCACTTGGTGTGACGAGCGGAATACAGGCGTATGTGAAGGCGATACCGTTTTGCTTTTATCCTATAATTACGCTTATAATAGTGTTTTTGTTCGCAATGGGATGGTTCCCGAAACTTGGCGCCATGAAAAAAGCGTACAAGAGAGTCGAGGAGACGGGCAAGGTTTATTCCGATGCCAGTAAAAAATATAATCATGATGAGCTTGAAAACGAAGAGGACGGAAATATCTGGAATTTCCTTGTGCCGATGGTTGTGCTTGTTGCAGTGACGATAATAAGCAATGATGTGCTTGTGGCTGTTGTGATTGCACTTGCGGTATGCTTTGTGATGTTTGTGCCACGCAGGCTCCTTTCGGTGGAAGGCTTTTTCGCGAGTATGATAAGAGGGTTCGGAGACATGCTTCCGACGCTGTCATTACTTCTGATTACATTTGTATTAAAAGATATTTCAGGACAGATGGGAATGACGGACTTTATGATCAAAGTGGCTGAACCGTTTTTGTTTGCATCGATTTTCCCGGCAGCGGTATTTGTTCTGGGGGCACTGCTCGCATTTACAACAGGTTCCGACTGGGGAATGAGCTCGATCATTACACCGATTGTATTCCCGCTTGGTGCGGCACTTGGGGCCAATCCGGTACTTATAATGGCAGCGGTCATATCGGGAGGAACATTTGGAAGCCATGCCTGCTTCTATGCGGATGCGACATTGCTTGCATCACAGTCGGCGGGCGTTGATAATATGGAACATGCGCTGACACAGCTGCCGTATGTTATAATTTCAGCGGTATTGGCAATTGGTGGTTTCGTGATTGCCGGATTCATGGTATAATAAATTGTTAGGACAATTATTATTAGGAAGGAATGCGTTATGAAGAAATTTGTGGTCACCATCACGAGACAGTTCGGAAGTCTTGGACGTCCGATTGCAAGACGGATGGCGGAGATTCTTGGAATAGAATATTATGACAGGGATATAGTGGATCAGACAGCACAGGAACTTGATATGCCGGCATCGGTAATTAAACATGAGGAAGAAAAAGCAGCGAAGCAGACGGTTAATCCGTTTTCGAGAATGATGTTTCCTCTCGGAAAAGGAACAAGCCACACGCAGGATAAGATATTCGAGGCGCAGCAGAATATCATAAAGCAGTTTGCGGATAAGCAGAGCTGCATTATAGTAGGAAGGTGCTCTGATTTTATACTGGGTGATGAGCCGGACAGTATACATATATATATTTATGCTTCATATGAGGCAAGGCTCAGGCATTGTATAGAGGAACTTGAACTTGAAGAATCCGAAGCCAGAAGCATGATAAGAGCAGTCGATGAGGCGAGAGATTCTTACCATATGCAATATGCGGGATTCCTGCCGGATGATAAGAGACATAAAGACATTATGATTGACAGCAGCCTGTTCGGTGTGGAAGGAACCGCACAGTATCTGGCAGATGCTGTCAGACGTAAATTTGGTGGAGAGGAATAATGAATAACAGAATTTCAAATAAATTTACATTGCCGGGACTGATAAGATTTTCTCTCCCGGCTATTGCTATGTTGGTGCTGTCATCATTGTATACCATGGTTGACGGTGTTTTTGTGTCAAGATTTGTTGGCAGTGATGCACTTTCTTCTATTAACATAGTGGTTCCGCTTGATTATTTTATATATGGGCTGGGAGTCATGTTCGGAAGCGGAGGAAGTGCGGTCATAGGCAGAAGACTCGGAGAAGGAAGAAATGATGACGCCAAGTCGGCATTGACTTTGATTACTTTGGCTGCAACAGCGGCAGGTATTTTCTTTTCGGTCATATTCGGAATTTTCATGGAACCGATATCAAGGGTCCTGGGAGCGGGAGATAAGCTGATGCCATATTGCGTATCATACGGAAGAATTATATTTTCATTGGCAGTATTCACAGTGATACAGCTGATGAACAATACACTTATCGTGACAGCAGGACATCCGAGGCTTGCACTTGTTCTCACGATTATTTCCGGTGTGCTTAATATGGTGTTAGACTACTTTTTTATTGTAGTATGCGATATGGGTATAAACGGTGCGGCTCTCGGAACGATAATAAGCCGTATTGTCGGAGCACTGCTGTCGGTCATATTCCTCATAAGCAATAAAAAAGGACTGACATATAAGAAACCAAAGTGGGAAGGAAGAATGCTGCTTCGTGTTACGGGCAACGGCTCATCCGAAATGATATCAAATCTGTCATCATCCGTAACAACATTTCTGTTTAATCTTACAGTGCTGAGGCTTGTGGGAGATGACGGCGTTGCCGCCATAACCATCATATTATATATGCAGTATTTCTTTACAGCGGTGTACCTCGGATTTTCAACCGGAACCGCGCCTGTAATAAGTTATAATTATGGCAGGGAAGACTGGAACTATATCAGAAAATTATTCAGGTATTGTATGATTGTAATTATTGCCGGAACAGCTGCAATGATGCTGCTGTCCTACTTCGGAGCGGATATTCTTATAGGAATTTTTTCGCCGGAGGGAAGCCGCATATTCCAAATAACATATGATGGGTATATGATTTTTATATGGAACTTTGCATTCGCCGGAATCAATATTTTTGCATCGTCAATGTTCTCGGCGTTTGGTAACGGAATGATATCAGCACTTATTTCCATATTGAGAACGCTGGTATTTATAGTTGTATCCATTATGGTATTGCCCGAAATATGGGGAATTTACGGGATGTGGATGGCAATTCCGGTGGCGGAAGCACTAACTTTTGTATTGGTAGTACCAATTCTTATTATATATGGCAGAAAAAAGTATCATTATATATAATAAATTATCAAATATCGCCACAATAAAAGACATATTTGTGCAAAATGCCCTAAAATAACACGTTTTTCATTGAAAAATGTGTTATTTTTTTACTTGCCAGTCGGTGTGAATAGAAGTATCATCATACCGATAAGTATTATAGTGATACTGAGAGAAGTAACTATTACATTTTTGAATGGAGATATGTGGTAGTGAAGGAAAGGAGATGAGTGGAAGATGGAAGACATCGCAAGCGATCTGCTGAAAGAACTGAATTGTGATACTGCATTTACAATTCCGGTATTTGGTGGAATCGAGGTTGCTGAGTCAGTTGTCGTTACCTGGATAATAATGGCAGTCATGGTGATTTTCGCAATAGTCATGACCAGAAAATTAAGGATTCAGAATCCGGGTAAAAGACAGGTCATCATCGAAAGCATTGTTACAGGCCTTCAGAACATGGTAAAGGGATTTATCGGAGAGAAAGGTACAAGATACGTGCCGTATCTTGTTACGGTAATTATTTACATAGGTATATCCAATATCATAGGTCTGTTCGGAATGAAACCTCCAACAAAGGATATGAACGTAACAGCCGCGCTGGCTGCTATGAGTATAGTCCTTATCGAGTATTCCGGAATACATGCTAAAGGCGTTAAGCGTTGGGCTAAAGGCTTCGCTCAGCCGGTTGCCATTGTGGCACCATTGAATGTTTTGGAAATTTTAATCAGACCGTTGTCACTTTGTATGCGACTTTTCGGTAATGTTTTGGGAGCGTTCGTTATTATGGAACTTCTTAAAATGTTGATTCCGGTTGTACTGCCGGTACCGTTCAGTTTGTATTTTGATATTTTTGACGGACTGATTCAGGCGTATGTATTTGTATTTCTTACGTCACTGTTTATTAAGGAAGCCGTCGAATAAGGGATGGCACTATATTTTTGATTGATAGAAGGAGAAAATAACATGAACACAATAATTGCTATCGGAGCAGGTATCGCAGTTTTAACAGGTATCGGTGCAGGTATCGGTATCGGTATCGCTACAGGACACGCATCAGACGCAGTTGCAAGACAGCCGGAGGCTGAAAGTAAGATTTCCAAGCTTTTGATCCTTGGTTGTGCACTTGCAGAGGCAACCGCTATTTACGGTTTCGTTATCGCTATTCTTATAATTATGTTCTTGAAATAATCGGGAAGGCAGGAAAGAAATATGCTTAGATTAGATATTAATCTGGTCTTCACAATAATTAACCTCATAGTTCTTTTTGTATTGATGAGAATTTTCCTGTTCAAGCCGGTCAACAACATCATTGCAAAGCGTGAAGAAGCCATCCGCAAACAGTTTGATGATGCGGACGCTGTCAGGAAAGAGGCAGAGAATCTGAAAACGGAATATGAGGCATCACTTGCCGGAGCCAAGGATGAGTCAGCAAGACTTATCACCGAAGCCAAGGAGAAGGCAAGAGGCGAATATGACCGTATTGTGAAGTCAGCAGACGAGGAAGTTAATAATAAAATACAGAAAGCCCAGGAGACAATCGAGGAAGAGAAACAGAAGACTATGCGCAATATGCAGTCAGAAATTCAGGAACTCGTTGTTGCCGCAGCTACCAAGGTAGTTGGTTCACAGGTTCAGGCCGGTGACAGCAGCAGGCTTTATGATGATTTTATCGCAGAAATGGGTGAAACGAAATGACACAGACAGTAATTGATTATGCAAAGGAAATGAAGAGGCTGTCTGTATCGAATGAAGATGTAAAGCAGACAACCGAATTATTGGCAGAACTGCCTCAGATTTCAATTGATTTTGAAGATCCTACAATTGACCTTGAGAAGAAACACCACATGATAGAAATGCTTTTCCCGACCGGAATAAGAGATTTTCTTGAATTGTTGTGCGACCATCATTCTTTTGAACTGTTTCCTCAGATTGTGGAAGCATACCATGATGAAGTGCGCAAGGTTGAGAAGGTGCCGAGCCTTAAGGTTGACATATCGTATGTTGTTCCGCCTACGGATGAGCAGCTTTTCAAAATCAAGGAATTTATTAAGGACAAGTGTCACGCTGATGAGCTTGACGTAAGCCTTAAGGAAGATAAGAACCTGCTCGGAGGTTTCGTAATACGTGCCGGTCATGAAGAGTATGACTGGAGTATGCGTGGAAGACTTCAGCAGATTGAGAATAAAATGAAAGAAAACGTCGCTGCCGTATCAAGCATGGATGAGATTATTACCATTCTTAAGACAGAAATCGATGAATCTGCTTTTGATAAGAGCAAAAGAGAAGTCGGTAATGTTACATGGATCGGCGACGGAATTGTTAACATCAAGGGTATCGACCATGCAATGTACGGTGAGATTGTAATTTTTGACACTGGCGTCAAAGGTATGGTACAGGATATCAGAAGAGATGAGATCGGATGTATTCTTTTTGGACGTGAGACCGGACTGAAAGAAGGAAGCCGTGTTATCAGAAGTGGTAAGCGTGCAGGTATCCCTGTCGGTGACGGATTCTTAGGAAGAGTAATCAATGCACTCGGCGAGCCGATAGACGGTAAGGGCGAGATTGCCAGCGAGGATTACAGACCTATTGAGAATGATGCACCTAGCATTGTAGACCGTAAGTCGGTATCGGTACCTATGGAGACCGGTATTCTTGCAATCGATTCAATGTTCCCTATCGGACGCGGACAGCGTGAGCTTATAATCGGTGACCGCCAGACCGGTAAAACAAGTATTGCAACCGATGCAATCCTTAACCAGAAGGGCAAGGATGTTATCTGTATCTATGTTGCAATCGGACAGAAAGCATCTACAATCGCACAGCTTGTAAGAACACTTGAGAAGCATGATGCTTTATCATACAGTATAATTGTGTCGGCAACAGCCAGCGACCCTGCATCATTGCAGTATATAGCACCATATGCCGGAACATCGCTTGCAGAGTACTTTATGTATAAGGGCAAGGATGTACTTATCGTATATGATGACTTATCCAAACATGCGGTTGCATACAGGGCATTGTCACTTCTGCTTGAACGTTCTCCGGGACGTGAGGCTTATCCGGGAGATGTATTCTACCTTCACTCAAGATTGCTTGAGCGTTCGGCAAGACTTACACCGGAAGCCGGCGGCGGTTCAATAACGGCACTCCCGATCATTGAGACGCAGGCCGGAGATTTGTCGGCATACATTCCGACCAATGTCATTTCCATCACGGACGGTCAGATTTTCCTTGAAAGCTCACTCTTCTTCGAGGGTCAGAGACCTGCGGTCAACGTAGGACTTTCGGTATCCCGTGTAGGTGGTGCCGCACAGACCAAGGCAATGAAGAAAGCAGCCGGAAGTATCCGTATCGACCTTGCACAGTACAGGGAGATGGAAGTGTTTACACAGTTCAGCTCGGATCTTGATGAAAACACCAAGAAACAGCTTGAATACGGTAACGGACTTATGGAAATCTTAAAGCAGCCGCTCGGAAGACCTCTTTCGATGGCAGAGCAGGTAATCACTCTCTGCGCAGCCAACAATAAGCTTTTTATGCGAATACCGAAAGCTGAAATTAAGAAATTCCAGATGGAAATGCTTGATTATGTTAAAGAAAATGACAGCGAGTTAATCCGCGAGATAGAGGACGAAAAAGTTCTCACAGATGAGATTGCCGCTCATATCGTAGAGACAGTCGGCAAAATGCGTGATTCATATCTGAATCAGGCGTAAGCCGCATTTTGGGAAGAAAGGTGTGAATTATGGCAAACACTAAAGAAATTCAAACCAGAATGAAGAGTATCCGCGATACGATGAAGATAACCAATGCCATGTACATGATATCATCCTCCAAGCTTAAGAAGGCAAAGAGGGAACTTGAGGCCACGACGAACCATTTCTATGCCATCCAGAATTCGCTCAACCGAATCCTGAGGCATGTTCCGGATGTGGAGAGCATCTACTTCGGAACTGCTACACCGGAGGATAAGAAACGAATCGGCTACATAGTAGTAACGGCTGATAAGGGACTTGCCGGCGCGTATAACCAGAATATCATCAAAATGGTTTCGCACGATCTTGAGGAGAATCCGAATGCCGAGCTTTTTATGGTAGGACAGGTAGGACGTAATTATTTTGAGAAAAAAGGATACAGGATTCATCACCATTTCCAGTACACGGCGCAGAATCCTTCGATTCACAGAGCCAGGGTAATTACCGAGGAAATCCTCAACAGATATAACGAGGGCAGACTTGATGAAGTCTATCTTTATTACACGAAGAGCCTTAAGGGAACGGAGAGTGAAGCCACGATGATAAAGCTTCTTCCTCTGTCAAAAGCGGATTTTGGTAATAATATTACCGAAGGACTTATGATATCAGATACGACAAGTTATGTCCCTTCACCGGAAGCGGTAATTAATTCGATTGTACCGAATTATGTTACAGGTTTTATTTTCGGAGCATTGGTTGAGGCTTATGCATGCGAACAGAACGACCGTATGATGGCCATGGACGCAGCTACGGGCAACGCAACGGATATGCTTAAGGAACTATCGATTGAATATAACAGAGTGCGGCAGGCCTCGATTACGCAGGAAATAACCGAAGTAATTGCGGGCGCGAAGGCGCAGAAAAGGAAGAAATCAAATGGATAATAAAGGAAGAATTGTACAGGTCCTCGGACCGGTAGTGGATGTAGAATTTGAAGACGGCAATCTTCCCTACATCAAGGACGCGCTTGAAGTAGACAATAACGGCAAAAAATGTGTTATGGAAGTCGCACAGCATATTGGCAATAATACAGTTCGATGCATTATGCTGTCATCGAGTGACGGACTTCACAGAGATATGGAAGTTATCGCTACGGGAAGCGGAATCAAGGTTCCGGTCGGCGAGAAAACACTCGGAAGATTGTTCAACGTAACCGGACAGACACTTGATTCAGGTGAAAGCCTTGATAATGTGGAGAAATGGAGTATCCACAGAGAACCGCCGGCTTTTGAAGACCAGAGCCCGGCAGTTGAAATCCTTGAAACGGGAATTAAAGTAATTGACCTACTTGCACCATATGCCAAGGGCGGTAAAATCGGTCTTTTCGGCGGTGCCGGAGTAGGTAAGACCGTACTTATACAGGAACTTATAACCAACGTAGCCACGGAGCACGGCGGATATTCGATATTCACCGGTGTCGGCGAGCGTTCAAGAGAGGGTAATGACCTCTGGACAGAGATGAAAGAATCCGGCGTTATCGATAAGACAGCGTTAGTGTTCGGACAGATGAACGAGCCGCCTGGAGCACGTATGCGTGTTGCGGAGACAGGTCTTACAATGGCTGAATATTTCAGGGATGTGAAACATCAGAATGTGCTTCTTTTTATAGATAACATATTCCGTTTCGTACAGGCAGGTTCAGAGGTGTCCGCGCTTCTCGGACGTATGCCTTCGGCCGTAGGTTACCAGCCGACACTTGCAACAGAGGTCGGTGAACTTCAGGAACGTATCGCATCCACCAAGGAAGGATCCGTAACCAGTGTACAGGCCGTATATGTACCGGCCGATGACCTTACTGACCCGGCTCCTGCGACAACATTTGCACACCTTGATGCGACAACGGTTCTCTCAAGAAAAATCGTAGAACAGGGTATCTACCCTGCAGTTGACCCGCTTGAGTCATCATCACGTATTCTTGAGGCTGATATCGTCGGCGAGGAACATTACAATACGGCGCGTGCCGTACAGGAAATTCTCCAGAAATATTCGGAACTGCAGGATATCATCGCAATCCTCGGTATGGAAGAACTTTCCGATGAGGATAAGACGACGGTTTACCGTGCGAGAAAGGTACAGAAATTCCTTTCGCAGCCATTCCATGTAGCTGAGAACTTTACCGGCGTTCCGGGCAAGTATGTTCCGCTTAAGGAGACAATCCGCGGATTCAAGGCTATTATTAACGGCGAGATGGACGAATATCCTGAGGCAGCATTTTTCAATGTCGGAACGGTTGAGGATGTCATTGAAAAAGCAAAACAGATGGAGTAATGCGTATGGATACTTTTGAACTTGACGTCATAGCGGTTGACAAGACATTCTATACCGGCCCGTGCCGCCAGATAATCGTGACGGCAGCGGACGGACTTATAGGCATCATGGCACATCATGAGAGTTCGGTAATAGCCCTCGTTGAAGGTCTTTTGAGAATCCAGACGGAGGATGGTAACTGGATTGATGCGGTTGCCGGAATCGGACATGTGCAGATAGCATACAACCGTGTGCATGTAATTGTGGATTTTGTGGAAAAACCGGACGAAATCGATGTCAAACGTGCACAGGAAGCTCTTGACCGTGCCAAAGAGGCAATGCGTCAGAAGCAGAGCATAGAGGAATATCGTATGAGCAAGGCCAATATTGCCCGTGCAATGGCGAGACTTGCAGCGAGAAACCGCTATAAGGAAATCAAATAATAAAGCGATTAAGAAAGACCTTTTTGGGTCTTTCTTTTTGCGTTAAATACGGTATAATTAAGCGTATGGATGAGAAATTTGAATACACGGACACAGATAACGGAATAATGATCACAGGTATTGACAGGAATGCCGGTGTTATAGAGATTCCTGATAATATAGATGAAAAGCCGGTTACGGGAATCGGCCGCTACGCTTTCAGCGAGAGACTTGAGCTTACGGATGTCATCCTGCCGGGGTCAATCGTGGACATAGGAGCGCATTCGTTCTACAACTGCAAGAATCTTGAACATGTGGAGCTGCATGATGGGATACGGGAGCTTGAGGACGGGGCTTTCAAGAACTGTTATAATCTGAGATATATTACAATGTACTGCCATCAGGGACGCGAGGGCTGCATAAGGAACCTGATGAGTGACAATATACAGGAATTACAGCTGGATATTATATATGATAATGGAGAACGCAGCAGGCTTATTTTTCCGACGTTTGAGGATGATTATGTCGAGAACACACCGGCGAGGATTTTTCAGGCTGTAAGCTATGGAACCGGTGGTGCGTACCGCCAGTGCATGCAGGTCGGAACCTTGGATTACAGGGATTTTGACAAGCTGTTTGAACACTCGGTGCGTGAGGACCGCTTTGAAGTGGCACTCTATAACAGTATCGGAAGGCTTATGTATCCATACCGCCTGTACGCATCGGCTAAGGAGCGGTATAAGGATTTTCTCCGGGATAATGCTAAGAGTGCGGCACGTATACTGATTGATGATGATAATGCGGATGCACTGAAATACATGTGTGACAATGCCCTTTTTGATGAGGCTTCGGCAGGGGCGGCGTCGGAATATGCCGCGGAGTGCTCTAATCCGCGCGCGGCGGGAATAATTACGGCATATATTAACACTCATTTTGCAAGAGTGAGAAAACATTTTGAATTGTGAGACGGATATGGATGATAACTATACACAGAAAATAAATATCGGCGCGAGAATACTTGATTCGGCAAGGGGCAATCTTTACCTTGCAATGCGTTTTATGGACATCGCGTTGTGTGCTTTTGCTTACAAGCCGGATGAAGGCAGGCAGATGGCCGGAACGGACGGGAATGTAATATATTACTGCCCGGATTATGTCATGGACCGTTATGAAGCGGGGCGCGGGTATGCGGACAGACTTTACCTGCATATGACAATGCACTGCATTTACAGACATATATTCAGAATAAGTAACCGCAAGGTGAGATTGTGGAATCTTGCCTGCGACATTGCCGTGGAGCATGTTATCGACGGGCTGCCGTATGGCTGTGTGCGTATGCGCATACCGGCGGTGAGGGATTTGTGTTACCGTAAGATTTCTGAATATACATCAATATTAAATGCCGATTTAATATATAAATACCTTGAAAATAACCCCATGGATGAGGACACACTCAAGGCGTGGGAGAATGAATTTCTGGTGGATGACCACACCTATTGGTACCGTGAGGATAAGAATTCCAGGTCCAATATGAAGAATGAGCAGAAGTGGGATGACATCAGCCGGAAGATGCAGACATCGATGGAGACCATCGAAAAAGGAATCGGGCATGACGACAAGAATCTGTACGACAGTATTCAGATAGAGAACCGCAAGCGTTACGACTACAGGGATTTCTTAAGGAAATTTGCCGTGTACCGCGAGGAAATGCACATAGACCCGGACGAGTTTGATTATAATTTCTATACTTACGGTCTGAGTCATTACGGCAACATGCCGCTTATCGAACCGGTGGAGCAGCGCGAGGTTCGCAGAATCCAGGATTTTGTCATTGTAATCGATACTTCTTTTTCCTGCTCCGAGGAACAGGTGAAGGATTTCTTAAATGAGACCTGCACGATACTTTTCGAGTCGGAGAGCTTCTTTAAGAAGGTGAATATAAGAATCATACAGTGTGACATGAAAGTCCGGAAGGATGATCTGATAACGGATGATAAGCAGATGAAGGATTATATCAATCATCTTACGATAACGGGACGCGGCGGCACCGACTTCAGACCGGCATTTGAATATGTGAACGACCTGATAGAAAAAGGCGCTTTTACAAGCCTTAAAGGGCTTATATATTTTACGGACGGCAGGGGAGAATACCCGAAGAAAAAACCGCCATACGAGACAGCTTTTATTTTCCTGAAGGAAGATTATGTGGATTCGGGCGTGCCGGCATGGGCAATCAAATTAGAGATATAGGAGCAGATTATGAACATTAAGCGAGCAAAGGAAGAGATAAAAAAGAGCGTTAAGGCTTATCTTGAGCGCAACGCACAGGGAGAATATGCGATACCGGCAGTCAGACAGAGGCCAATCCTTATGATGGGCCCTCCGGGTATAGGTAAAACGGCGATAATGGAGCAGGTGGCGAGGGAGTGCCATATTGCATTGGTGTCATATACTATCACTCACCATACGAGACAGAGTGCCGTAGGCCTCCCGTATATAGAGAAGGTATATTATCAGAAAGTTCCTTATTCGGTCACTGAATACACTTTGAGTGAAATTATTGCTTCGGTCTACGATAAAATCAACCAGACCGGCCTTGAGGAAGGCATTCTTTTTATCGATGAGATCAACTGTGTATCGGAGACGCTTGCGCCGACGATGCTTCAGTTTCTGCAGTGCAAGCGCTTCGGAAATCACAGTGTTCCTGAGGGATGGATTATCGTAGCAGCCGGCAACCCGCCGGAATATAACAAATCTGTCCGCGATTTCGATATAGTAACGCTTGATCGCGTTAAGCGCATTGATGTGGAGGCGGATTATGATATCTGGAAAGAATACGCATACCAGAGCGGAATCCACAGTGCGATCATGTCGTATCTTGAACTCAAACGCGAGAATTTCTATGATGTGAGGACAACGGTTGACGGCAAGATTTTCGTTACGGCCAGGGGTTGGGAGGATCTGTCCGAGATGATAAAAGCATATGAACGTCTCGGCTACAAGGTCGATGTGGAATTTATAATGGAGTATCTGCAGCATCCCGACATCGCCATGGACTTTGCCAATTATTATGACCTGTACAACAGATACCGCAAGGATTATCACATCAGTGATATTCTTCTCGGAAAATACGACGATGAGCTGTGCGATAAAGTGAGAACCGCACCATTTGATGAAAAATACAGCATTATTTCGCATCTTATCGGAGGTCTTAACACTGTTTTTACGGAAGCTGATTTCCAGAACCGGTATGTCAGCAAGATATATGATATGATAAAAGAAACCATGCAGATATATGAAAAAAGTTCGGACAATATAAGAAACGATGCGGACAAGGTTACCCGCGCAGCCGCAGAGCGTCTTGAGAGGGAACTTGCTTCCAACCTGGTCGCAGGAAATGAACTGCATGCAATAAGGGGCGCAATAAAATACGTCAATGAGGCAGCACTTAAGTACGGTGTCGGAACCGAGAATAATCCGGCCACTGATGAGGCTTTTGCCGGAATCCGCAATGACTTTGCAAGTGTCAGTGCGCACCGTGAAGAGGTGCTTGATGACGCAGCGGCCAAACTTGACAATGCTTTTGATTTCATAATAAAGACATTTGGTGAGTCACAGGAACTTGTGATGTTTGTGACCGAATTATCGTTAAGCTGTTATGCGGTAGGTTTTATCAATGAAGAAGGCTGCCCGAAATACACTTATTATGCTTCAAGGCTTCTTGCCGATGACAGGCAGCGAGAGATTCTTGATGACATTAAGAAAGTGAGAGAATAGCATGGGTGTTGAATATAATCTGCACGACTGTACGCTATGTCCCCGTGAATGTCATGCAGACCGTGCATCCGGCATGCGCGGTTTATGCGGCTGTGATGACGGAATTTATGTGTCACGCGCCGCACTGCATCAGTGGGAGGAACCGTGTATATCGGGAACCAAAGGCTCCGGGACGATATTTTTCTCCGGCTGTGTGCTTGGCTGCATTTACTGCCAGAACCGCGAGATTGCCCTTAATATGCATGGGCGTAAGATAGGCATTGACCGCCTTGCCGAAATCTGTCTTGAGCTTATGGAACGCGGCGCGCACAACATAAATCTTGTCACACCGTCACACTATGTATTGCATATCGCTTGTGCGCTTACTAAGGCGCGTGATATGGGTCTTACAATTCCGGTTGTATATAACTGCGGCGGCTATGAGAAGGTCGAATCGCTTAAGATGCTCGATGGTCTTGTGGATGTGTATCTTCCCGATATGAAATATATGTCATCCGAACGGGCATTGCGTTACAGCAAAGCAGCGGACTACCCCGAAACAGCCATGAAAGCTCTCGCCGAGATGTTCAGACAGACCGGTACTCCTGTTTTTGACGGGGACATGATGGTACGCGGAATGATAGTAAGACATCTTGTACTTCCTGCAGGCAAGCAGGATTCCAAGAATGTGATACGTTATCTTTATGATACATACGGTGACGATATTTATATGAGCATAATGAGCCAGTACACTCCGATGCCAGATTTTACCGATGGCGGCAGACTCCGCCAGAATTATCCCGAACTTGGCCGCAGGGTGCGCCGCAAAGATTATGATGAGGTTGTCGATTACGCGATAGACCTCGGCGTAACCAATGCTTTTATCCAGGAGGGCGATGTCGCCAAAGACAGCTTTATTCCTGATTTTGATTCTTACGAAGGAGTTTGATTATAATGAAATATACATGTCAATATGATTCACGCTGTGGCGGCTGCGATATGCTTGCCTTTGATTATGAGAAGCAGCTTGCGAAGAAAAAACAATACCTGTCCCGTCTCCTTGCACCTTACGGCAGGGTGGATGCCGTGCTTGGTATGTCAAAGCCGCTCCATTACCGTAACAAGGTGCATGCTGTTTTTACATCGGACCGCAAGGGAAATATCTCAAGCGGAATCTATGAGGCCGGAACCCATAATGTGATTCCGGTTAAAAACTGTCTCATAGAGAATGAAACTGCGCAGGCAATCATTGCGACTGTCACGGACTTAATCAAATCTTTCCGTCTCACAGTCTATGATGAAGACCGCAAAACCGGTCTGTTCCGACATATTCTTGTCCGCACGGCGCATGTCACCGGTCAGGTTATGGTCACACTTGTGCTTTCAAGCACAATGTTTCCGTCCAAAAATAATTTCATCAAGGCTTTAAGGGAGGCGCATCCTGAAATTACCACGATAGTGATGAACATTAACAACCGCAGGACTTCAATGGTACTCGGTGACCGCGAAGATGTAATTTTTGGCAGGGGTTATATTGAGGATGAACTTTGCGGCTGCAGATTTTGCATTTCATCCAAGTCTTTTTATCAGGTCAATTCCGCCCAGACGGAGATTCTTTACAACAAAGCCATGGAATTTGCGAATCTTAAGGATGGGGACACGGTCATAGACGCTTACTGCGGTATCGGAACAATCGGCATCACCGCAGCAATGAATGCCCGCAAAGCAGGCCGCAGCTGCCGAATCACCGGCGTTGAGCTAAATGCTTCCGCGGTAAAAGACGCCATCGGCAATGCCGCCTTAAACAAACTCGACAACATCCGTTTCACCTGCGCCGACGCGGGCGATTTTATGACGGAGCTTGCCGCCCGCCGCGAACGCGCCGACGTCGTATTCATGGATCCGCCGCGTACCGGCAGCGACACACGTTTCTTAAGCTGCCTCACCCGCCTTGCACCGAGCCGTATTGTATACATTTCCTGCGGTCCGGACACGCTTGCACGCGACCTGAAGTATCTGACGCGCAAGGGATATGTTGTGGAACGCATGACAGGGGTAGATCTGTTCCCAATGACGAAACATTGCGAGGTAGTGTGCGGGCTGTCAAGGAAATAAAATCAGAAGTAAAAAAAGAGACCGACATATAATCGGTCTCTTCGTTTTATTTTATTTGATGTTCAAATTATCTCTCGCAAGCGAATTTCTTAACTGAAACTGTTGCTACAACTGCAAGTGCTGCAACTGCTACAAGGATAAGTACTGTAGCTGAGCTGTCGCCAGCGCCTGTATCTGCTGCAGCTTCTCCAACTGAGAACTGAACTTCGATTGTCTGGAACTGTTTATTCCAAGCATCTGCTGCAATAGGCTGTGTTGTGATATCTTTGTTCCACTGGTTGGTAAGGTTAAGTCTTAAGCCGCCATCATATCCTTCAGCTGTAAGATATGTACCTGTAACAGGAACTTCTACACCATCAAGCTTAACTGAGATAAGTTTTGCTACATTTGTAACTTTTTTGTCAGCATCTAAAGTAACCGGTACATTTGTCTGGAATCCAACATAGTTACCAGAGAACTGAACCTTCTTGCCGAAGTCAACCTTGTATGTCTGAACTGAACCATCAGCCTTGAATGTTGACTGATAACCTGTCAAGTCTTCCCATTCTGCAAAGTTTCCTTCGATGTCTTTGTTGAACTGTCCTTCAACACCACATTTGTACTCATCTGCAGCGAATGCTGAAATCACCATTGATGAAAGTACCATTGTTGCTGCTAAAGCTGCAACTAAGAGTTTTTTAAATTTTCTCATTGTTCTTTTACCCTCCTAAGATAATATTAATGAAAATTTTTTTTCCGAGTCAGAAACTAAATTTTCTGAACCCACAGGAACAATCTTTGTTTCCTATGGATGTTATTATAGTATTTTCTTTTGTGGAATAATATAGTAAAAATTTTATATTGATACCATTATTTTTTTTACATAAATCCAAAAGAAATCATATGATTTTTACTGACCGGTTTTGTCAAAGGAGCCTTAATAAATGGCGCCAAACTGTATTGAAATGACGGATACTGACTGATATAATTATATTGATTTCGCATAATCAGTTATTTTGATACATGGAAATCATATTAATAAATCTTCTGGCAATAAGAGCAATCCATACGCTTCTTATGATAGTGGATATGATTCTATCTATGAAGATGGAGATTATGACTGGGACAGATATCAGAAAGATAAGGACTATGCTGATGGTGTAGATGATGCGATGGATGAGCTTGATGAGGACTGGTGATTGTTTTGCAGATAAATATACCAAAATGCCCAACACACATATAACTACTCTGACTGTACTGCTCCGGTTTTTTTGTTACATTTTGTTTGGAAAATATCTACTTATATCGAACCCACATTGGCATTAAATAATTATTATAAGAAAAATAGAAGTGATTATGAGGTATAGTTATGGGATTCAATGATGAACCAATGATAAAACAAAAGACTTATTCAGAGAATGAATACAAAGCAAAGAAAGAAAAAACGTTTAAGGTAGCCAGACGAAATATTATTATGGGAGAAGTAAGCTTTATTGCAGGAGTCAATATTTTTGTGTCATTAGCATTATTTATATTGTTAATGTTAGGAACAGGTGCTATGCCTTATTTCATGGATGTAAATATAACATTCACACCTGAGAATTTCCAACTGAGAGGAGGATACTTTGGCACGTTATGTATAGTATTTCTGATTATTTTCTCTATAGCTTGTATGTGGTATGCCATTAGTTATAAAAGATTGGAAATAATGTGTATTCACCTTGATGGTGGATTGGATGGAGCAGCAGAAGTTAACGAGGCAGCGAGAAAGGATAATTCCTTAAACCATGAAGGCATATTTGGTGTGGGGTATCATTCTTTAGGTGGACCGGCAGCTGTATCATATAATTATTTGGTTCACTGCGGGAAGCGGATAGTAAATCCAATAGTGTTTAAAGCATCGAAATGGATAATTATTGCAGCACAAATTATATTTGCCGGGGTATGTATTTTTATGCTTATGAACTAAAAGAGAATATTTAAATTATATGACACGAATACTTGCAGAACATCTCAGATATCACAGTGGCAAAATCAGAGGAATTGTTAATGGTATAGATACCGATAACTGGAATCCTGCCACAGATAAACTCCTGGCGGCAAATTACGATGCAGAAACAGCCATAGCCAATAAAAAATTAATAAAAAGACACTTCAAGAGTCATTGGGACTTGATGTGGATGACCATAAGATTGTAATAGGACTTATACATGGAAAGGCATATGCTATCCGGGCATATGTCTTTTTTAAAAAAATGAAACCTGCTTATAATATATGTCGTATTAATAAGTGAAGGGATAAGAAAGGAGATGCTTCCCATAGAAGATGAAATAATTATAGACCGTTATATTGTAAGAGATGAAAGTGCAATTTCTTATACGGCAGATAAGTATGGAAAGCAGCTTGTTGCTATTGCCAATCGTATCTGCGATGACCTGGATATTGCTGAGGAATGTGAGAATGATACTTATTTGCGCGCATGGAATTCAATACCTCCTCACGAACCACGAGGCTATTTTTTTACTTTTCTGGCAAAAATAACCAGAAATCTTGCACTGGACCGGTATAGAGAATCAAACAGGTTGAAAAGAAGTGCTACAATTGTGGAACTGACAGGCGAACTTTCAGAGATAATTGCAGGCAACGACGATGCAACGGCAAATGCAGAAAGCGAAGAACTAAAAAATTATATAAATTCTTTTCTTAGAACACTTCACAAAGAAAAAAGAAATGTTTTTATAAGGCGGTACTGGTATATGGATTCTGTGGCCGAGATTGCAGACAGATATGGCATCAGTGAAGGCAAAATTAAAACAATTCTTTTCCGTGTCAGAAACGGGTTAAGACAATATCTTAAGAAGGAGGGCTATTATATATGAATTCATATGATTTTTTAAAAGCTATGAATGATATTGACGTGGATATGATTAAAGCGGCGGGAAAACCAGTCCGTAAACCATCTAATGTCATTAAGTGGATTGTAACAGCAGCGAGTCTGATATTAATAACAGGCATGAGCTTTATAATTGGAAATAAAGTAAGAAAGCAACAGCAGCCACAAGTATCATATTCGCTTATAGAATTTTCATTGAACGATAAAATATATTGCACTCCCGTGGTACAACAGTGTTCAGAATATAAACTTGTTGATGATGCTAGTACAGTGATATCGGTTCAGATGAAACAACCGGATGAAAGCGACCTTGGTGATGAAATGGGGTCAATAACTGTCAAGGCAGGTAAAAAAAATGTAATATGTAAGGTTTATTACTATAATGAGTATAATATGGATGATGAGATATGTATTGTGGCCTTTCCGGATGGACATTATCAGTTTTATATAAGAAAGGATTAAGCAAAAAGTGAAATGTAAAAAATCAATTATGGGACTGGCGGCTCTGCTGATTATGATTTTCCACTTTTATATCCCTTTTTCAGGATTAAAAGCAGAGTTAGTAATATACCGGGCAGCATATATAGGCGTGGATATTTTCTTCTTTGTGTCAGCGTATTCATTGGCACAGAGAGACAGAATTGAATATTGGAAGTTTGTGGGCAACAGGCTGTTGTCAATATATATTCCATTTGTATTGTTTGCTGTTGTGGCAAACTTTTACGAGAAATGGAAATATCCGAGATTTTTCAAGGTGATTGCAGGCATTGAATTTTTCAAAAGAGGAGGTGGTTCATTTTTATGGTTTTTTGTTGCCATAATGCTTATATATCTGATAGCACCATTTTTGATAAAATTAAAAAACCGTTTTGGTTTAAAGGCGTTTTTCGGGATGCTGCTTGGCTGGCTGCTACTTGGTGTGTTATGTAAGGATGTCCTTGGAAACAGAGCTGTTTTTGTACTGATAAACAGACTGCCAATAATTTTTATCGGTATATATTATGAAGAAATCAGAAAACTTTTGTTAAAAAAATCTGGGCTTCCTGTAATAATTGCAGGATTAATTGCAGGTTCTTGTCTGATTTACAGATATGGCAGTATTGAAAGACTGAATAACCCTTTCTTTGAAATGTATTATATTATTGCAATTCCTTTTGTGATATCGCTGATATTACTCTGGGATTATATTTCATCACACGTATCAATCAGAAATCTTCCGATGCAGTTTATAGGCAGGCTTACGTTGGAACTATACGGCCTGCAGATGATTTTCGGTTTTAAACTTGAAACCAGGATTTATAAAGCAACCGGACAAAAACTTATTACATTTCTGATTACTGCGGTATGCCTCATAGTGGCAGCATATATTTTATATCTTATAAAAAAACTCACAGTAAAATTAATTAAAAAAGTTAAGGAGAGAAAATTATGAAAAAATTATTTACAGGTATTATTATTTTAACAATGGCAGTTGGACTGTTTGGATGTTCAAAGCCTGACGGCAACGGTGGTACAACAACTGATAATACAAAGGAAACAGTAACAGATACTACAGATAAGCCTACAACTGAATCAGAAGGTAATAATTCAGGTTCTGACAAAATGGATTCAGCAGAAATTGAAAAAAAGATTGTATCTATTTTTGAAGAAGGGATTGATAAAGGAACAGACATTGAAGAAATAGCAAAATTAATCGCTCCGGTTGGTGGATATGATTGTGAGGTAAATAAAGTCAAAGAAGGTTTTTTGACGGGATTTGATGAGGACATCAAAGGTTTTAAAAATGGATATGGAATTGCACCTGCTATTGGTTCAATTCCTTACGTTTCATATATTTTTGAAACTGATGATGCAGAAACCCTTGCAGCACAGCTGAAAAAGACGGCAAACCCACGCTGGAACATCTGTACAGAAGCCAATGAACCTGTAATCAAGGTTAAAGGGAACTATGTATTTTTTACAATGTGTCCAGGTGCGGACTGGTAATCATCAGACATAACTCAAGCGTAAATAAATCCTCATGGTTTTTAAGGGTGTCAACAGGACGTCCCATAGAATCATATCCCCAGAGAAAAGCTGTGGCAGGAATATTCTGTTCACAGTTTTTTTCAAAAGAAGCAATATAATCTTCAATCTGATTCCTTGTATTGTATTTTTTAGTAGTATTTTATTTCACAACAAAAAAAGGTCAATTCACAACATTCCAGATAGATATTGCATGAACTTATCCGATATAATAGCTATAAATATATGTAAGCAAGGAAGTGACAATATGCGAATTGCTATCTGCGATGATGAAGTATCTATGGTTCAGATACTGGAAGAAAAAATAAAAAAGTTATTGCCGGATGCGGTTATAGATAAATATTTATCGGGTGATGAACTGATCGCAAGTGGCAGTAAGCCGGATATTCTTTTTCTGGATATTCAGATGCCGGGAATGGATGGGATGGAAACGGCAAAGGTGCTTCGTCAGGACAATGAGGATATGATACTAATTTTTGTGACAGCAGCAGAGGAGTATGTTTTTCAGGCTTATGGATGAAGCCACGGCATCACTTGATGTTGATAATGAGTCCGTTATACAGGAATCCATCTCCAGACTGATACGCAGCTTGAGAGTGAAGAATGGAAGTACGGATAAATAATTCTTGACTGTATGTCTTTAACACGGTAAAGTAATATCTATAGTAATTTTATGAAAAAAGGAGATACCAGATGTTAGATACTATTAATAAAGTGCTTGGGAAAATCGACAGCTTTGTATGGGGAATACCGCTTATAGCACTAATCCTTCTTTCGGGTCTTTTTCTTACAGTAAGGCTTAAGGGTGTGCAGTTTCGTAAGCTTCCTCATGCTTTTAAGAAAATGTTTGCCAATGAAAAGAGCGGACAGCATGGAGAAGTGACAAGTTTTGCGGCACTTTGTACGGCACTTTCCGCTACAATAGGAACAGGAAATATCGTAGGCGTTGCGACAGCAGTTGTTGCCGGAGGTCCGGGAGCATTGTTCTGGATGTGGTTAGCCGCACTTGTCGGAATGGCTACCAAGTATTCGGAATGCCTTCTTTCCGTAAAATACAGACAGGTTACAGAAGACGGACACATTATCGGTGGACCTTTCTATTACATAGAGAAGGGTATGGGTTCCAAATTTAAATGGCTTGCCAAGATATTTGCAGTGTTCGGAGTCTGTGTAGGACTTATGGGAATCGGAACATTTACACAGGTAAACGGTATAGCAAGTGCCGTAAATAATTTCTTTGATGCGGACAATTCCTGGACAGTGTCCATTTTCGGAATAGATTATTCATGGACGGTTGTCATAGCTGCGATTGTTGTTGCATTTTTTGTGGCACTCGTTATTATCGGAGGAATCAAGAGGATTTCTTCCGTTGCGCAGGTAATCGTTCCTTTCATGGCAATTACATATGTGATACTTGCGGTCCTTATTATCGGATTTAATATAACTAAGGTTCCTGGTGCTTTTGCAACGATTGTAAAGAGCGCATTCGGAGTGAGAGCGGCAGCGGGCGGCGCGCTCGGAGCAATGATGGTCGCCATGCAGAACGGTATTGCGAGAGGTATTTTTTCTAACGAGGCAGGACTCGGAAGTGCTCCGATTGCAGCAGCAGCGGCACATACCGATGAACCGGCCAAGCAGGGACTTATCTCCATGCTCGGAACTTTTATCGATACAATTATTATCTGTACAATGACAGGCCTTGCAATCGTTATTACCGGTGCATGGGATATGGGACTTCAGGGTGTTGCGGTAACTACCAAAGCATTCCAGATAGGACTTCCGTTCCCTGGTGAGGTTGCATCGTTCCTTCTTATGATATGCCTTATATTCTTTGCATTCACAACTATACTCGGATGGGATTATTACAGTGAGAAATGTCTTGAATATCTCACAGGCGGCAGAATGGGAATAGTCAAGGCTTACAGATGGGTATACATTGCATGCGTATTCTTCGGACCGTTTATGACTATTTCTGCCGTATGGACGATTGCCGATATATTTAACGGACTTATGGCGATACCTAACCTCATTGCGCTGCTTGCCCTTAACGGCGTGGTTGTAATGGAGACGAAGAAATATCTTGATAAAATCAATAAAAAGAAAATGTTCTGATGAAATTAATAGAAATCACTGATTATAATTCAAAGGAACTGGATATATTTGCAAGGACATCCGAGGCGGCACTTGCCAATCTGTATGCACCGTATGGCGGAATTTTCATAGCGGAAAGCCCGAAAGTAATAGAACGGGCTCTTGCGGCAGGTTATGAGCCTGAATCAATTCTTGCACAACGCGGGCAGCTTTCGGGTGACGGCGGGCATATTTTTGACATGTGCCCGGATGTGCCGGTGTATACCGCGCCGATGGATGTTCTTACAAAGATTACGGGATTTAAGCTTACAAGGGGAATTCTGTGTGCGATGAAACGTCGCACTCTCCCCGGAATGGAAGAGATATGTAACGGAGCGGCCAGACTTGCGTTACTGGAGAATGTGGTCAATCCGACCAATATCGGGGCGATATTCCGCTCTGCGGCGGCACTGGGTATTGACGGGATATTGCTCACGCCGGGCTGTGCCGACCCGCTTTATCGAAGGGCGGCAAGGGTCAGCATGGGAACGGTGTTCCAGATACCGTGGACATACATTGATAAGACTGTAAAATGGCCTGAAGAAGGCATGGCGTACCTGCATGATATGGGATTTAAGACAGCCGCTTTTGCCTTGCACGATGATTCGGTAAGCATAGATGATGACAGACTTATGTCGGAAGAGAAGCTTGTCATTATTCTCGGAACCGAAGGCGACGGTCTTGCGGATGTGACGATAGCAGACTGCGATTATACGGTAAAAATCCCCATGGCTCATGGGGTTGATTCTCTCAACGTTGCGGCGGCAAGCGCAGTGGCGTTCTGGCAGCTTGGAAAAATATGATATAGGAGGATTTGGGTGGGAATAAGATCTATCAGGAAAGAATATTTTAATCAAAAATCAATATTGAAGGAAAATGCAGGAGCTAAGACCAAGGAAGCCGTGAGTGCGGTTGTTCCTATAGTGCTTATCGTCCTGCTCCTTGGCTTTACCATCGCACCTTTATCAACTGACATTATGGCCAGATTCATAACAGGTGCGTTTCTTGTTATTATAGGAATGATTTTTTTCTCAATGGGTGCGGAACTATCCATGACGCCCATGGGAGAGCGTGTCGGCACAAGCATGTTAAAAACACGCAAATTACCGTTGATAATTATTCTGGGATTCGTGCTCGGAGTGATAATAACAGTATCGGAACCGGATTTACAAGTGCTCGCCGGACAGGTGGCGGCGGTGCCCGATATGGTGCTTGTTTTATCAGTGGCCGTTGGTGTCGGAGTGTTTCTGGTAGCTGCATTTCTGCGTATACTTTTCAGAATACCTTTAGCGCCGATGCTTGGAGTGTGTTATGTGGCTGTTTTTATCATAGCCATGTTCGTGCCGGGTGATTTCCTTGCGGTTGCATTTGATTCGGGTGGTGTGACAACCGGACCGATGACGGTTCCTTTTATTATGGCGCTTGGTGTCGGAATTGCATCCATACGTAACGACAAGCATGCCGAAAACGATAGTTTCGGTCTGGTAGCATTGTGTTCAATAGGTCCGATACTTGCTGTACTGATGTTAGGTCTCTTATATAACACAAAAGGAAGCTTTCTGGAGGAAAGCGCGGTTTCCATAGGCAATTCGGTCGAACTCGGAAAGCTTTTCCTGCATGCGATACCCGAATATCTTAAGGAAATAGCACTGTCGCTTCTTCCGATAGTTGTGTTCTTCGGTATTTTTCAGGTTGTGTCATTGAAGTTAAACCGTAAGTCTCTCATTAAGATATGCGTGGGACTTGTGTATACATATATCGGGCTGGTGCTGTTTCTTACCGGTGCGAACGTCGGTTTTATACCGGCGGGAAATTATCTCGGAACGGTGCTGGTATCGCTCCCGTATAAGTGGATTATTATTCCGATAGGTATGATTATAGGATATTTTATCGTGAAAGCGGAACCGGCAGTGTATGTACTTATGAAACAGGTAGAAGAACTGACTGACGGTGAAATATCCGGAAAAGCCATGCAGATAAGTCTGTCCGTCGGTGTTGCGGTATCGGTCGGATTATCGATGCTCCGTGTGCTTACAGGAATACATATACTGTATTTTCTGATACCGGGATATGCCATAGCATTGATACTTACATTTTTCGTGCCCAAAATATTTACGGCAATAGCATTTGACTCAGGAGGTGTTGCATCCGGACCGATGACAGCAACATTTCTGCTTCCATTAGCGCAGGGAGCCTGTATTGCAATCGGCGGCAACGTTGTTACGGATGCATTCGGAGTTGTTGCCATGGTTGCCATGACTCCGCTTATTACATTGCAGATACTGGGTCTGATATACCGTATTAAGAGCCGGCGCGCAGAAGCCTTGACGCAGCCTCGGAATATAACGGCGGTAGAGGCTTACCGGGAACTTGCTGATGATGCGATTATTGAATTATAGACCGGGAGGTGCGTTATGAGTGAAATTTATCTGATGGCAACAATATGCAATCGTAAAAATATACCCCGCTTTGTAAAATTTTATGCCGACGCCAAGGCTGAGGTCGGAAATATATCTCTCGGGATGGGAACGGCATCAAGTGATGTGCTTGATTATTTCGGCCTTGATGATGAGGAAAAGGGAATCCATTTCGGAATAGTGACGGCTGATACATGGAAACAGGTAAAAAAAGGACTTCAAAGAGAGTTCAGGATTGACGTTCCGGGAACCGGAATAGTATTTACGATACCACTAAGCAGCATAGGCGGAAAACGCGAACTGGGATTTCTTGTGACGGAACAACAGTTTGAAAAAGGAGATGAGAGCGAATTGAAGGAAACGAAACATGAACTTATTGTGGCGATAGCCAATTACGGATACAATACACAGGTTATGCATGCGGCTGAAGAAGGGGGTGCAACCGGCGGGACAGTTCTCCACGGCAAGGGTGTCGGAATGAAGCGCGCAAAACAGTTTCTCGGTGTTTCGCTTGTATCCGAAAAGGAAATAATACTCATTGTGGCGCGCACGCAGCAGAAAAACGCCATTATGAAAGCAATCATGGAAAAAGCCGGTGTGGATACCAAAGCAGGTGCAATAGTTTTTTCAATGCCTGTGACTGACACGGCAGGACTCAGGATTACCGAGGATGAAGATTGATAAAATTCATATTGAAATACTATGAATTATCGGTTATACTATACTGTAGAAGGAGGAATTAGTTATGAAGATTTCTACCAGAGGCAGATATGCTTTGAGGCTTATGCTTGATATCGCGGTCAACAGTGCGACCAGACCTGTAAGTATCAAGGACATAGCCAAGAGACAGGATATATCGGACAAGTATCTTGAACAGATAATTTCAATTCTCAACAGTGCACATTTTGTAAGAAGTGTAAGAGGAGCCCAGGGAGGATATACACTGACCAGACGTCCGGATGAATATACGGTCGGTATGATATTAAGGCTTACGGAAGGCTCACTTGCACCGGTTGCATGTGTTGGTGAGGATGCGGTTGCATGTACTAAAATGGAAACCTGTGCAACCAAGGAATTGTGGAGACGACTTAACGATGCCATTAACGGAGTGGTCGATCATATAACACTCGCGGATCTTGTGGAATGGCAGAATAATAATCCTGAGAACTACAGTATTTAAAGCGTTTTTTCGCGCATAATAATGAGAAATATTATATTTTACCCGGCTTGACCGTGAGGAATATTGTGTTATAATCATTACAGATTAAGAGACTTATAAGGAAGTGGCGATATGAAGACAATTTATTTAGACAACGCAGCTACTACCCAGACCTATCCTGAGGTACTGGATGCTATGCTGCCGTTTTTTACCGAACATTACGGTAACCCTTCAAGTATATATTCATTTGCCGGAGAGGCAGGTAAGGCTGTTGACGAGGCCAGAAGGACAATTGCATCGGCTATAGGAGCAGATGCTTCCGAGATATATTTTACAGGCGGAGGAAGTGAGTCTGATAACTGGGCGCTTAAGGCTACAGCGGAAGCTTACGCATCCAAGGGTAAGCACATCATAACCAGTAAGATTGAGCACCATGCGATTCTTCATACATGCGAATGGCTTGCCAAATACGGCATAGAGGTAACATACCTTGATGTTGATGAGAACGGACTTGTTTCACCGGAGGCACTTAAGGCAGCGATAAGACCTGATACCATTCTTGTATCGATCATGACTGCCAATAACGAAATCGGAACAATAGAACCTATTGCCGAACTCGGCAGGATTGCACATGAAGCAGGTGCACTTTTCCATACTGATGCGGTTCAGGCATTCGGACATATTCCGATTAATGTTGATGAGATGAATATTGATATGTTAAGTGCGAGCGGACATAAGTTCAACGGCCCTAAGGGTATCGGATTTATGTATATCCGTAAGGGTGTTAAGATACGTTCGTTTATACACGGCGGTTCACAGGAGAGAAGCAGAAGAGCCGGAACACATAATGTACCGGGAATAGTCGGAATGGCCAAGGCAGCTTCACTTGCTGTTGAACAGATGAATGAGAGAATGGCGTATGAGACCAAGCTCCGTGATCACCTTATTGAGCGTGTGCTTAACGAGATTCCATATGTAAGACTTAACGGACACAGAACCAACAGACTTCCGAATAATGCTAATTTCTGTTTCAGATTTATCGAAGGCGAGTCAATGCTTATCTTACTTGACCAGAACGGAATTTGCGGTTCAAGCGGTTCTGCATGTACGTCGGGTTCACTTGATCCTTCGCACGTACTTCTTGCGATTGGACTGCCTCATGAAATTGCACATGGTTCATTAAGACTTACTCTTTCAGAGAAGACCACTATGGAAGATATTGATTTTACGGTTGACAAGCTTAAAGAAATCATCGAGAGACTCAGAAGCATGTCGCCGCTCTATGCTGATTTTGTTGCAAAGAACAAATAATAGAAAGGATTTTGACATATGTATAGTGAGAAAGTAATGGATCATTTTAATCATCCGCGTAATGTGGGTGAGATAGAGAACGCATCCGGTGTCGGTACAGTCGGCAATGCCAAATGCGGAGATATTATGAGAATGTACCTTGATATTGATGAAAATCAGGTTATCAGGGACTGCAAGTTCAAGACTTTCGGCTGTGGCGCTGCGGTTGCTACAAGCAGTATGGCTACTGAACTTGTCAAAGGCAAGACAATATATGAGGCACTTCAGATAACCAATAAAGCGGTTATGGAAGCACTTGACGGACTGCCTCCTGTGAAAGTGCATTGTTCATTGCTTGCAGAGGAAGCAATACATGCAGCGCTTTGGGACTATGCTGAGAAACATCACATTAAGATAGAAGGCCTTCAGAGACCGGTTAATGATATCAGCGAGAAAGAAGAAGCACCCGGAGAAGAATATTAATGAATAAAGGCAAGGTTGTTGTAGGGATGTCCGGAGGAGTTGACTCCTCCGTGGCAGCCCTTCTTTTAAAAGAACAGGGATATGATGTAATCGGCGTAACCATGCAGATATGGCAGGAGGAGAACCCTCTTGATATGGCAGAGAACGGCGGCTGCTGCGGTTTGTCGGCAGTTGATGATGCCAGGCGCGTAGCGGACGTATTAGGAATCCCGTACTATGTAATGAATTTCAGGGATGAATTCAGACATAAGGTTATAGACTATTTCATAGATGAATATTATAAAGGAAGAACTCCCAACCCGTGTATCGCATGTAACAGATATATCAAATGGGAGTCTTTGCTGCACCGTTCAATAGAAATAGGTGCGGATTATATAGCAACAGGACACTATGGCAGAATTGTCAGGTTGCCTAACGGACGCTACAGTGTTGCAAAATCTGCTTCACTTAATAAAGACCAGTCATATGTGTTATATAATCTCACGCAGGAGGAACTTAAGCATACATTGTTCCCTATTTACGGTTATGAGAAGGAAGATGTGCGCCGCATTGCGGAACAGAATAATCTTCCGGTAGCCCATAAAAAAGACAGCCAGGATATATGTTTTGTTCCTGACGGGGATTATGCGGCATTTATCAGGTCAGAGACCGGGATTCAGGATGTTCCGGGAGATTTTGTGGATACGCAGGGCAATGTACTGGGACGGCATAAAGGTATTATTCATTATACTGTGGGACAGAGAAAGGGACTTGGGATAGCTTTTGGCGAGCCAAGATTTGTGCTGAGGATTAATCCGGCTGACAATACGGTTACGCTGGGTACGGCCAAAGAACTTATGAAGAGTCGTGTCAATGTCTGTGATGTCAATTACATGGCTGTTCCGGAGATTACCGGACCGGTGCGTGCGGCCGGCAAGCTCAGATATTCGCAGGAAGCAGCTTTGTGCACGCTGATGCCTGACGGTAATGGCGGCATAATAGCGGAATTTGATGAGCCGATGCGTGCGGCAACTCCGGGCCAGTCAGCGGTATTTTATGTGGACGACAGCATTTTGTGCGGCGGAATAATCGTTTAGTGGATTTTAACAATTTTTAACATAACAGAACATATGTTTGCAATATGCTCCGGCGTGTGTTATACTTATTTTATTGGAGGTATGACATATGCCGGAGCATTGGTATATAGCGATAGATCTGAAATCTTTTTTTGCATCGGTCGAGTGCGTTCTGCGCGGTCTCGACCCACTTGGCACGAATCTTGTGGTGGCGGATGTCGCGCGCACCGAGAAGACGATATGCCTTGCCGTGTCGCCGTCGCTTAAGGCATACGGAATTCCGGGACGGGCCAGGCTGTTTGAAGTTATAGAGAGGCTTAAGGAAGTTAATGAAGAGCGGTTGTACAGAGCACCGGGCCGGCGTTTTATCGGAGAATCGTATGATGATAATGAATTGAAGAATCACCCGGACATGAAGGTGTCATATATAGCTGCCGGACCGCAGATGGCCAGGTATATTGAATACAGCAAGCGGATATACAGCATATACCTTAAATATGTCGCCCCGGAGGATATACTGGTATATTCGATAGATGAAGTGTTTATGGATGTTACATCTTATCTTAATACATATGGAATCGGTGTGCGCGAACTTGCCATGCGTATGATAAGAGATGTTTTTGATACTACGGGAATTACGGCAACTGCAGGAATAGGCACGAATATGTATCTGTGTAAGGTCGCGATGGATATTGTTGCCAAGCATATGCCGCCGGATGAGAATGGTGTCAGGATAGCGGGACTCGACGAGATGAGCTACAGGAAACTGTTGTGGAATCATAAGCCTATTACGGATTTCTGGCGGGTCGGAAGAGGATATGCCTCTAAGCTGGCGTCCAAGGGCATTTATACAATGGGAGATGTTGCCAGATGTTCCGTTGGCAGAGACAGCGATTATTATAACGAGGATCTGTTGTATAAGCTTTTCGGGGTGAATGCAGAGCTTCTGATAGATCATGCATGGGGATGGGAACCGTGCACAATAGCCGATGCCAAGGCTTATACACCGTCTGCGAATAGTCTTAGTTCCGGTCAGGTTCTTAAGGAACCGTACACATTTGAAAAAGCACGCATAGTCATTAAAGAGATGACGGATGTTCTGGTGCTGGATCTGGTTGATAAAGGACTTGTGACGGATCAGATGGTGATAACGGTTGGGTATGATGTGGAGAATGTGACCGGCTCATATTCAGGAGATACGGTAATTGACCGTTATGGAAGACGGATACCAAAGCATGCACACGGAACAGTTAACCTTGATATAAGGACATCTTCCACGCGGATTATAACGGAAGCTGTGACCGGATTGTATGATAGTATAACCAACCGCGATCTTCTTATAAGGCGCCTTAATGTTGCGGCATGTCATGTTGTTCCCGAATCGGAAGCATATAATGACGTAAGGCGGGGGCAGCTGGAATTTTTTACCGAAGATAATGAACTCGGCGTGAAACAGGATGATGGCGGTCATGATATTGAGAAAGAGAAACGAATTCAGCATGCTATTCTGGATATCAAGAAGCGTTACGGAAAGAATGCACTGCTTCGCGGGATGAATTTTGAGGAAGGCGCCACGGCAATAGAACGTAACGGTCAGATTGGAGGTCATAAGGCATAATGGAACAGGATATCATTGAGTATACGATGCATGCCGCCTGCAATGGCACGGCGGAGGAAAGTTACGGTGACATTATTAATATGGCGCACCATGTATCGGAGACCAGACCCCATATGACTATGGAGGGAAGGGCGGCACAGTTCGCCTCATTTGCGGCGCTTAAAGGCTATGACAGAGCCATAAAGGATGCTGATGAGGAAGCTGTGACGGCAGTGAAGGACGAGTATCGATGATTGGAGAAAGGATGACGGGCATAATGGACTACATTGATATTGCAAGACAAATAATAGAAGAAAGACTGTATGGAATCCGGCCGGGAGATCTTGCTGCGGTATCGGCAAAGATAAGTAATAATTATCATTCATCCAATAAGACATCCCAAAGACTTATTTCCGATGAATTGCAGGCCCTGGTATATGCCGCGGTAAGAATGCCGGCGACATATGCGGCAGTCAGGAGTGCATTGGAAAAATCTCTGATGTACAATGATATTAATATAGATACGGTGATTGATGTCGGAGCCGGAACCGGTGCAGCATCATTGGCAGCAGCTGATATGTTTGCCATAGGGCATTTAAGCCTGATAGAGCGTGAAGACTGTATGAGAAAATGCGGGATGGAGATATTTGCCGCAATGCAGTCGGAAATTACGGTAAAAGCGCAGTGGTATGATGAGGATATCCTTAATGATAACGCGGACCGGCATGCTGACCTTATTATGTCATCGTATATGATTAATGAAATAAAATTACAGGACAGGGAGAATGTATTTGACAGGCTTTGGAATATGGCTGACAAGATGCTCCTTATCGTTGAACCGGGAACAAAGGAAGGTTTTGAAGTCATATCACATGCAAGGGAATATTTTCTTGCCGGAGGCATGCATATAGCAGCTCCGTGCACGCATGAGAATAAGTGCGGACTTGATAAAGATGACTGGTGCCATTTTTCAGTGAGAGTGGCCAGAAGCCGGATACATAAGCTTATCAAGGAGGCGGATGTTCCGTATGAGGATGAGAAATTCAGCTATATTGCGATTGTGAAAGATGATGTGACATCCGACGGCATGCGCATACTGCGGCATCCGGACATACGTAAAGGCAATATCGGACTAAGGGTGTGCGATTCACACGGTATCAGAAATACTATAATCACCAAAAAGGACGGAGAATTATTTAAAAAAGCCAGAAAATCGTCAGCAGGTGACATAATATGACATTGTGTGCTATGGACTTTTGTCAGAATAAGTGATAAAATGAACTATATAAAATGTATTTGGAGGTTTGGTTATGTACTTAAAAGATTTTATGGATTTGGATAAGCTTCAGAAAATCCAGGACATGTTTTCAAACGCAACCGGACTGGCAGCAATCGCAGTTGACCAGGACGGCAATTATATAACAGAAGGAAGTAATTTTACCGATTTTTGTATGAAATACACCCGTAGATCACCTGAAGGTAACAGAAGATGCGTAAAGTGTGACAACGAATGTAAAGGCGTTTACTACTGCCATGCAGGATTGATGGATTTTGCATCAGATATTATAGTTAACGGTGAGAAAGTCGGAGCTATAATCGGCGGACAGGTTCTTCCTAAAGAACCGGATATCGCAGAATTTGAACATATCGCGGATGAGCTTGGAATTTCAAAGGAAGAATACATAGATGCGCTTAAGAAAGTGCCTGTAAGAGAAGAAAGCGCAATCAGAGCGGCTGCACAGCTTCTTGCAGATATGGTTAACGAAATGGCTAATCTGGCATATATGGAGAATAAAGCCCATGAAAGTATAGAAAGCGTCAGTAATGAAATCGAAAGCCTGAAGTCGGACGTTAAATCGATTTCGGACAAGACGAAGGAACTTGAGACAATAGCATCACGACAGAATATGCTTACACTCAATGCTTCGATAGAAGCTGCAAGGTCGGGAGATGCAGGAGTGGGATTCGCAGTTGTAGCTAAACAGATGGGTGACCTTTCAAAACACTCAGCTGCTATATATAAAGGAATCAAAGAGGTATCTAATAATATATCAGATTCAATTAAGCATCTGGGAGATACATTAGAATAATAATCGCGGAGGAATAATGTCTGATTCAAAGGAAAGCAAAGTATCGCTGGAACAATATGAGAAAATCATCCATGCGTTAAGCCCATGCATGGACGATTATTTGTACGTCTATGATCTGGTAAATGATGTGTACTGTATATCACCGACGGCGGTAGAGCGGTTTAGACTGCCGGCGAGCAGATTTACGAATGTAAATGAGCACCTTAAGGAATTGACACATCCGGATGATTGGTACACACTTTCACATGATATTTCAAAAATATTTTCGGATGCTAACTACAGTTTTCATAATCTTCAATACAGGTGGACCAACAGGATGGGCGAAGCAGTGTGGATAAGCTGCAGAGGCCGGCTTGTAAGAAATGAGAATGGTGATCCAATTGCTTTGGTTGGCTGTATTAATGAAATCGGAGAGAAACAGCGCGCCGATAACATCAGCGGACTCAGAGGTGAAGCCTTTCTGAAGGAAGACCTTGTCAAATATGTCAATAAGGATAACGGTGCGTTTCTTATCAGATTCGGAATCGATGAGTTCCGAGAGATTGTCGAGAATTTCGGGCCCGAGTATGGTGAGAAGGTTCTTAAGAAAACTTCCGACTGCATATCGGAATGCGTAGGCAAGAATCAGAAATTATATAAGCTTGACGGTACGGATGAGTTTATGGTTCTGGATTATAACAGATATAATGTCGATTCTGCACATGCATTATACGAAATGGTTGCGAATAAAGTTACGGCATTTATAGAGGAAAGCCATTATGAAGTATTTTTCTCTGTCTCAGCAGGAGCAGTCGATGTTGAAGAGTCAGAAGGCATGAATTATAACGAACTGATGAAACTTACCGAATTCGCACTTGGCAGAACCAGAGAAGTGTCCGGAACCGCGTTTTACGTATATAAGGATAAGGATTACAGGGATTTTGTCAGAAAACGTAAGATACTCCAGGTGCTGAGAAAAAGCGTGGACGACGGATTTAATGGATTTACCACATTATTTCAGCCGATTATAGATATCGAAAGCGGCAGATTTTCGCATGCGGAGACATTACTCAGATTCAATACTCCTGAAACGGGACCGTTGTCACCTATGGAATTTATACCGATTCTTGAAGAAAGCGGTCTGATAATTCCGGTTGGCAAATGGGTTTTATCACAAGCTATATATGCATGTACATATATGCAGAAGTTTCTGCCGGATTTTCATGTGTCATTTAATCTTTCATATGTACAGGTGCTTAAGAGTAATGTACTCTCAGAAATTATTAAGGTCATGAAAGAGTCAGGACTTAAAATGGGTAATCTTGTGGTGGAACTTACGGAGAGCGGCTTTGTGGAATCGAACGAGAACTTTATAAGTTTCTGCGAAGGCCTTCGCAAATACGGGATATCGATAGCATTGGATGATTTTGGAACAGGATATTCCAACTTCCATTATCTGTTTAACCTGACACCGGATGTTATTAAAATTGACCGGTCATTTACGCTGAAAGCACTTAAGAATGACTATGAATATAACCTGCTTAAATACCTGGCCCAGATGGCTCACAGTATTAATTCCAAATTCTGTATAGAAGGAATAGAAACGGAAGAGGAACTTGAACGCATTAAGCATATCGGACCGGATTATATTCAGGGATATTATTTCGGCAAACCGATGTCACTGGCTGATTTTGAACACAAATTTGCCAAGGTACAATAAGAACAAAAATATACACGGCTGTAAGAACTTTGAATTCTTACAGCCGTGTAATTTATACGGAACAGTTATTATGCTTTCTTTTTCTTGGAAGCGCTTACTGCTACAACCACAATTACAACTACAACTACAACACCTGCGATGATACCGATGATAGCAACGGGCGGTAAGCCAGTTGAAGAAGAATCCGAAGCTGCGTTTTCGGCAGCCTTTGTAGCGGCAGCTGCTGTTGTCTCAGCCTCTGTAGGAGCTTCTGTAGGAGCATCATATGCAAATCCGCTTACTGTGAATGTAAGTTTGACTTCCACATCACCTGTCTCAGGAAAAACATTTTCGGCAGTCATACAGTCATCACGGCTCTTAAGGTCATTTCTCCAGTTATTATATGCGAGAAGACATGTATAAGGAATGGCGTAAGCATCCTCGTCGATATATACATCCTTGTATGTAACTACAGTATTTCCGTTGATTTCAACCTTGAGATTCGAGAATGTAAGGTCATTTTCCATAGGAATGTCAGTTGCTACCTGGAGTTGCTGAAGATTTACGGCACCGCCGAAATTAGATGTCTTGTATGACACTGTATATGTGCCGTTGCCTTCAATGACTGCATCCGTAAATGTACCTGCGTCAAATTCTGCTTTTTTGTCGGATGTGACCTTGTCGCCGTCGTCTCTTGATGAATAGTAACCGATTCTGGCTAACCAGATTTGGCCGTCGGCCGTTGTGGCCTGGATGCCGAGTCTTGCGTTATACTTGCCATTGGCATCAAATGGAGCTTTTGCTGTCTCATCTTCCGCAAATGCAGTTAAAGGCATTGCAAGAAGCATAAGAGCCATAAGCATAAAAGTGATAATCTTTTTAGTAATCTTTGTCATAAGAAAACCTCCTCGTTTTATTTTACTTATACATTATATCAGAGATTATAATATTTAAACAATGAAAGTATTAGTAGGGAATTACATTAATTTTTAGACAAAATTACACTATTTATTAAATTCATTAATTTTTGACGGTATTTGTGTCAAATTATTATGGCATTCTATCGTTGAAGTTCTCATGCTTTTATAATATCATAAGAGTGATATGGTACGCTTAAAAAGCGCAAGGAGGAATGAGATGTTTTACATAGGCGTTGATCTGGGTACATCGGCAGTTAAGCTGCTTTTGATGGACTCTGCCGGAACAATTGTTAACATTGTTTCAAGAGAATACCCATTATATTTTCCGCATCCGGGATGGTCTGAGCAGAAACCGGAAGACTGGTTTAGTAATACCATGGAAGGAATCAAGGAACTTATTGCGGACGTGGATAAGAGCAAAGTTGCCGGAATCAGCTTCGGCGGTCAGATGCACGGACTTGTTATTCTTGATGAGAATGACGAAGTTATCAGACCGGCGATTCTTTGGAATGACGGAAGAACCGTTGAAGAGACGAACTACCTTAATAATGTGATCGGTAAGGACAAGCTCTCACAATATACAGCAAATATAGCATTTACGGGATTTACAGCACCTAAGATCCTCTGGGTCAAGAATAATGAGCCTGAGAATTTCGCAAGAATCAGAAAAATAATGCTTCCTAAAGACTATATAGCATATAAGCTTTCGGGAGTATTCTGTACGGATGTGTCAGATGCCTCGGGAATGCTTATTTTTGACGTTAAGAACAGATGCTGGTCTAAGGAAATGTGCGATATATGCGGAGTAAAGCCGGAACAGCTTGCTACAGTATATGAAAGCTATGAGAAAGTAGGCTGCGTACTTCCTAAGATAGCAGATGAGCTTGGAATCCCGCAGACATGTATAATTGCAGCCGGAGCCGGAGATAATGCTGCAGCTGCAGTTGGAACCGGAACAGTCGGAGATGGCAAGTGTAATATATCACTCGGAACAAGCGGAACTATTTTTATCTCGTCGGATAAGTTCGGAGTTGATAAGAATAATGCATTACATTCATTTGACCACGCAGACGGTCATTATCATCTTATGGGATGTATGCTTTCAGCAGCATCATGCAATAAGTGGTGGATGGATGAAATCATCGGAACCAAGGATTATGCAGCAGAGCAGAAAGAGATAGGAGAACTTGGACTTAATCATGTATATTTTCTTCCTTATCTTATGGGAGAACGTTCTCCGCATAATAATCCGAATGCGAGAGGTACATTTATCGGAATGACGATGGATACCACGAGGGCTGATATGACACAGGCAGTGCTGGAAGGCGTGGCATTTGCACTCAGGGATTCATTTGAGGTAGCCAAGTCACTCGGAATTAAAATAGAGAGAACCAAGATCTGCGGCGGCGGAGCCAAGAGTCCTCTTTGGAAGAAAATAATAGCCAATGTACTTGGAATTAAGGTCGATGTCATCGAAAGCGAACAGGGACCTTCAATGGGCGGTGCAATGTTAGCGGCTGTTGCCAATGGCGAATATGCAAGTGTTGAAGAGATGGCCGATAAGATCGTTAAGGTTGTTGACACTGTTGAACCGGATCCTGAACTTACGGCCAGATATAATGCCAGATATAATCAGTTCAGACAGATTTATCCGGCATGCAAAGAGTTGTTTGATATTATACAATAATTAATTGCGGCTGCGTACAAGGTTGTGAGGATTCTGTGCGCCGGCCCGGAAAGGAAAGAGCAATGAAAATATATAAAGTGACTGATCCTGAATTTGTACCATACGGAAGAGTTGTTGAAGGTGTTGATTTTGGCCCGCTTGTGGACAAAATGCAGGAGACACCGCTCCCGGACGGAGTGGCTTATGAGCCTTCGGTGGATACACTTGAGGCACTTCCGGTTATGAAGGAGATTTCCGACAAGGTATATGGAGAGATGCCTGTTCAGATCGGATATTGCAACGGACACAATGAACTGCTTAACGCAGTCGAGTATCACAGAGACAGTGAGATTAATGTAGCGGCTACGGATGCGATACTTATTCTCGGCAAACAGCAGGATATAACAGCTGATTTCACATATGATACTTCACTTATGAAAGCATTCCTTGTACCAAAGGGAACAGCGGTTGAAATATATGCTACCACGCTTCATTATGCTCCGTGCGGAGTTGATGGCGATGGATTTAAGGTGTCTGTAATTCTTCCGAGAGGAACGAATTTCCCTCTTAAGGCAGATCATAAAGGCGGAGAGGACAGCCTGATCACAGCGGTCAATAAATGGCTTATCGGACATGCTGAAGGCGGTTTCACAGGATCTGAGCATATCGGCCTTATAGGTAAGAATTTAAATATTAATGAATAATACCGGGCGTAAGTGAACCCGGAAGAATGGAGGAAATTAAAATGTCAAATATGCCACAGGAAAAAATCGGCATCGTTGCAGTCAGCAGAGACTGCTTCCCGGAATCATTATCAGTTAACAGAAGAAAGGCTCTTGTAGAGGCTTATACAAAAAAATACGGCAGCGATAACATCTATGAGTGTCCTATCTGTATCGTAGAAAGCGAAATCCATATGGTACAGGCTCTTGAGGATATCAAGAAGGCAGGATGTAACGCACTCGTTGTTTACCTTGGAAACTTCGGACCTGAGATTTCAGAGACACTTCTTGCAAAACATTTTGACGGACCATCAATGTTTATCGCAGCAGCTGAAGAGACATCAGCTAACGGCGGACTTGTACAGGGCCGTGGTGATGCATATTGCGGTATGCTTAATGCAAGCTATAACTTAAAACTTCGTAATGTAAGAGCTTATATTCCGGAATATCCTATCGGAACAGCAGATGAATGTGCAGATATGATACATGAATTTGCACCTATCGCAAGAGCAATCATTGCAGTAAGAGATTTAAAGATTATATCATTCGGACCTAGACCACAGAACTTCCTTGCATGTAATGCACCGATTAAGCAGCTTTACAATCTCGGAGTAGAGATTGAAGAGAATTCAGAACTCGATCTTTTTGAAGCATACAATAAACATGCCGGAGACCCGAGAATTCCGGATGTAGCCAAAGATATGGCTGAGGAACTCGGAGCAGGTAATAAGAAACCTGAGGTTCTTGAGAAACTTGCACAGTATGAGATAACACTCCTTGACTGGGTTGAGGCTCATAAGGGATATAAGAAGTACGTTACCATCGCAGGTAAGTGCTGGCCGGCATTCCAGACACAGTTCGGTTTCGTTCCTTGTTATGTAAACAGCCGTCTTACCAAGATGGGTATTCCTGTTGCATGTGAGGTTGATATTTACGGCGCACTCAGTGAGTTTATCGGAACTGTTGTAAGTAATGACACAGTAACACTCCTTGACATTAATAACACAGTACCTGCTGATATTTACGGCGAGGATATCAATGGCAAATTTAATTACACATCCAATGAAGTATTCATGGGATTCCATTGCGGAAATACAGCATCTACAAAGCTTACTTTCTGTGAAATGCGTAACCAGATGATCATGGCAAGATCTCTTCCGGTAGAGGTTACCAACGGTACTCTTGAAGGAGATATTGTTCCGGGAGACATTACATTCTTCCGTCTTCAGAGTACATCCGATGCACAGATCAGGGCATATATCGCACAGGGAGAGGTTCTTCCTGTAGCAACACGTTCATTCGGAGCAATCGGAATTTTTGCAATTCCTGAGATGGACAGATTCTATCGCCATGTACTTATTGAGAAGAATTACCCGCATCACGGAGCTGTTGCTTTCGGACATTTCGGAAAAGCACTCTATGAAGTATTTAAATATCTTGGGGTTCCGGCTGATGAGATTAATTTCAACCAGCCAAAGGGTATGATGTATCCTACAGAAAACCCGTTCAAATAAGACCGGGCGTGCCTGACGAGAGGAGGCAGGAGCGGTACGTTGATACCGCTCCAGGCCAAGGCTCACTATAGAGCCGAGGAAATACCACTTCCTGAAAGGAATTAATATGAGAGAAACCAGACTTTTTAACGATAATTGGAAATTTATAAAAATAGAACCGGGAACAACCGGATATGAGAATTCTGACAGCTGGGTTAATGTGGATATACCGCATGACTGGCTTATTTATGATACAAATAATTTATATGAAGACAGTGAAGGCTGGTATCGTAAGACATTTGATCTGCAAACAGAAACGGGTGTAAGATATGCACTCAGATTCGACGGCGTATATATGGAACCGGTGATTTATGTTAACGGTGCAAAAGCCGGAGAATGGAAATACGGATATAATACTTTTGAAATAGACATAACAGATTATCTCGTTAACGGAGCCAATGAAATTCGTGTGCAGGTAATGCACAGATCTCCTAATTCAAGATGGTATTCCGGAGCGGGAATTTTCAGGAATATTTGGTTTAAGACTATGCCTGACACTCATTTTGTGTCAGATGGAATATATATAAGAACAGAGCGTACGGATACAGGTTATATGCTTAAAGCATCTTCTGAGATAAGCGGAAGTGAATTCGATGCGGTTGCATACACTGTATTTGATATGAATGGAACGGCTGTTGTATCCAAGACAACCGATGCAGCAGCGGATACGGTTGAGATTGAAGTTGAATCACCGGATGAATGGGACATCGATAATCCTGTGTGCTATGTACTTCGCGCAGAACTTCTGTGCAACGGACATGCAGTGGACTGCATTAATACACGATTCGGCTTCAGAACGATAGAATTCAACAGCGACAGCGGATTTTATCTTAACGGCAGGCATGTTAAGCTTAACGGAGTGTGTATGCATCATGATCTTGGTGCGCTTGGAGCGGCAGTTAATAAGGCCGCATTATACCGTCAGCTTAAGATGATGAAGGATATGGGAGCGAATGCCATAAGAACCTCACATAATATGCCGGCTGTTGAGTTGTTGGATATAGCCGATGAAATAGGACTTCTTGTAGATAATGAAGCTTTTGATATGTGGAAAATGCCTAAGAACAGATATGATTATGCAAGGTTTTTCGAGGAATGGGCAGCAAAGGATATGCGTAATTTCGTAAGAAGAGACCGCAATCACCCATGTGTCATAATGTGGAGTATCGGTAATGAAATTTTTGATACCCATGCAGATGAAGAAAGCGGAATGAGATCCACGAAACTTTTATATGAGGCGGTCATTGAAAATGATCCTGATTGCAATGCATATGCTACATTTGGATCCAACTTCCTGGAAGGTGAACCGACACAGAGATGTGCGGATGTTCTTAAGCTGGTTGGATATAATTATTCTGAGAGACTTTATGATGCACATCATAAGGCACATCCTGACTGGTGTATATACGGAAGTGAAACCGGTTCGACACTGCAAAGCCGTGACGTGTATCATTTCCCATACAGTGAGCCTATACTCACGGATGTAGATGAGCAATGCTCATCACTTGGTAACAGTACATGCAGCTGGGGAGCACCTGACAGTGAATTCTGCATAACAACGGAACGTGACAATAAATATTCCGCAGGGCAGTTTTTGTGGACGGGATTTGATTATATAGGAGAGCCGACACCGTATCAGACTAAGAATTCTTATTTCGGACAGGTGGATACAGCAGGATTTCCGAAAGATACATATTATATTTACCGGGCGGAGTGGACTGATTATAAGACTGATCCTATGGTTCACATATTTCCGTATTGGGATTTTAATGAAGACCAGATTATTGATGTCAGGGCAACATCCAACGCGCCGGTGATAGAGCTTTTCTTTAACGGGATATCACAGGGCAAATTCAATATAGACCATAAGCACGGCAAAGAATTACTTGGGCACTGGCGTATTCCATATGCCAAGGGCCGGATAGATGCGGTTGCCTATGATGAGAACGGCGAAGAGATAGCAAGGGATACAAAAACATCGTTCGGAGATGGAAGCAGACTTATACTTAAACCGGACAAGCTGACGCTTGATGCTGATGGCGAGGATATGGCATTCATTGAAGTTAATGTATTAGATGCCGATGGCAATTATGTCGCTAATGCTAATAACAGAGTCAGGGTCGAGATAAGTGGTGCAGCAAGGCTTGTAGGTCTTGACAATGGTGACAGTACGGATTACGATCAGTATAAGGGCGATTCGCGTAAACTTTTTATGGGCAGGCTGATTATAATGGCAGCAGCCGGAACCAATGCAGGCAAGGCAGCCATTAAAGTCACTTCTCCGTCATTGGAAAGCGCCGAAATAGAAATAGACTGTAAAGAAGCATACGTTAAGGCAGGAATAAGTGCCAATACATCCAATTACCATGTGGATACAGATGAGAATGAGATCCCGATACGTAAAATTGAGATAGCAAGCACAAATGGAACGATACTTGACAAAGAGCATCCTGAAACGGTATTGACAGCAAAATGTTATCCGTCATACAGTACATATGATGAGCTCGAATGGAGCGTTCTCAATGATGCCGGAGTAGAAAGCAACCTTGCCGGAATAGAAACTGTTAACGGACAGACTGTTCTTAAAGCCAGGGGCGACGGCGAATTCAATGTCAAATGTTATTCACGTAACGGTGGAAGCAGGGTGAATGTAATTTCGATGCTTGGGTTTAAGGCAACCGGTCTGGGAAGTGCTTCGATTAATCCATATGAGACGATTGCGGCAGCATTATATACAATCGCAAGTGATGAAATGGGTAATGCCGGAGAACACGGCGTTGCGACTCCGAGACACAAGGAAAGTTATATCGGATTTGAAAATGTGGATTTCGGAAGTTACGGAACCGATGAAGTTGAGATAAATATCTTTACCCATGACCGTGCGGATTTTGTTGTACAGCTCTGGCTTGGAATACCGGGAGAAGAGGGAAGCGAACTTATTCTTGACGGTATCTATAATAAGCCTGTAATATGGGATGTATACCAGCCTGAAAAATATAAACTCAGGCATAGAATAAAAGGCACCCATACACTTTGTCTGCTCACGCGCGAGTTTATCAACATAAGAGATCTTGTATTTACGCGACCTGACAAGGGATTTGCCAGAATTGACGCCGCCGATAATGATAAGATTTATGGAGATGACTTTAAGATATCGGGAAGCAGCGTAACAGGAATAGGCAACAATGTTTCTCTTGATTTCGATGATATGGATTTTAAGGACGGAGTTTCCAGAATCACAATTAAAGGAACGTCTTATACAGAAGTTAACACGCTTAATATCATTTTTGTCGGAGAAGACGGAAGCCAGACGAGACAGATGATAGAATTTACACACACGGATGATGCTGAAGAGAAGACATTTGATATAAATCCGATAAAAGGAAAAAACAAAGTCACATTTGTATTCCTGCCGGGAAGCAATTTTGATTTTGAATGGTTTAGGTTTGAGTAAGGAAGGATAGAATGTTACACAAATTTTCAGAAGGTAAACCGTATAACGTAATTGCGTTGTGCATGACAAGGTTTAAATCGTATGATCAGGTAAGGCTGATTAATGAACTGTGCAAAGACTGCGGACAGACCGGGATAAAAGTTATTATATTTTCCTCGGTTACCGATTTGTACAATGGTGGAATTAATGACATAGGTGAGGCACAGATTTTTTCATCGTTTGAACCAGAAAGATTCGATGCAGTTGTTGTATTATCCGAGACGTTCAAGAATTCGGAAGTGCTTGGTAAACTGATATCCAGATCCAAACGCGCGGATGTTCCGGTAATTTCGATAGACAGAGAAATAGAAGGCTGCATTAATATCGAATTTGATTACAGCAATGCCTTTGAACAGCTGGTTAAACATATTGTGGAGTATCATCATATTGATGATGTGATGATGATTGCCGGCAATAAAGACAATCCTTTCTCAGAAGAAAGAGTTGAATGCTTTAAGGAAGTTCTGGCGGCAAACGGAATTGCCGTTGACCGGAATATAGTGTTATATGGTGATTTCTGGGCAGATCCGACAAGAAAAGTGCTGGAAAAATATATCAATGACGGCAATCATATCCCTAAAGCATTTATCTGTGCCAACGATATTATGGCAATAGAATGTATGAGAACGCTTAAGGAACATGGATACAGGATTCCGGAGGATGTACTGGTTACAGGCTTTGATGGTATAGATCTTGAACGATACTATTCACCGAGACTGACAACGGCGGAGTACAGAATAGAAGATCTGGCCCGGACGATTATCGATGCGGTAATGGATAATATTGACGGAAACCATGACATGAGTACCAGAATTGTCAATTATATCAACAGACTCGGCGGCTCATGCGGATGTAAAAAGACCAAAGCTACGAATGTTGAGGAACGTCTTTATAAAGAGAAATTTATTATTGATGACAGGGAAGAATTTATACAGTTCATGTATAATATGATAGCCCAACTCAGCAATTATCCTGAACTTCATTATATATTCAGGATGATACCGGAGCATATCGGCAGAATAGGATATGATGAATTGTGGATGTGCTTTAACAACGATTTCCTTGATGAGAATATGGATGTAAGTATTGAATTCAACAGGAACAATCAGTCAAATGCCGGATACTCCCCAACAATGAAGGTCCCGCTTCATCTTAAAGGTGATGAGATCTGCAATGATGGCAATGGCGAATATGAACAGTGCGATTTAATACCTGATATCGGAAAGGTTATTGAACGTACCGGCTCAATTATAGTTGTTCCTATACATTTGCAGGGGGTATCGGTAGGATATATGGCTGCTTCGTTCAGTCCTGAAAAATTCTTTTTCTCATACTATCAGACATTTCTGCTGGATTTCAGACATATACTTGAAGTTTATGTCAACCGCTCAACGACTGAACGTCTGTATGTAACGGATGTTCTGACCGGAATATATAACAGACACGGATTCTACCGCAATATCGGAGAAGTTATGAGACGAAGCCAGAAAACCGGTAATCCGTTTGCTGTAATTTCGATGGATATGGACGGCCTCAAGGGTATAAATGATACATATGGCCACGCAGAAGGCGATTATGCGCTCAAGAAAATCGGTGATTTTATGCGTAAAGCTACGACAAGTGGTGAAATCTGCGCAAGGTTTGGCGGAGATGAATTCCTTATTGTCCTCTGCAGTGAAAATGCATCGGAAAGAGCGGATGAGATAGTTAATGAAATCAAAAGCGATATAGAATATTTCAACGCATTTGGCAACAAACCATATTATCTGAATATGAGCATCGGAATATATACTAAGATTGCCGATAAGACGGATACACTCGACGAATATATCAAAAACGCTGATAATCTCATGTATGAGAATAAAAAAGAAAACAAAAAGAAAGAAAATAAATTGTAAGGAGAAGGTAATGGAAAAAATTGCAAGCTTTACCGTGAATCATATTGATTTACTTGCCGGTATCTATGTTTCGCGCAGGGACTCAATAGGATCATGTGTACTTACAACATTTGATTTGAGATTTACCATGCCAAACCGGGAGCCGGTTATGGACACACCGGGTGTTCATACGATAGAACATCTTGGAGCTACATTTTTAAGAAATCATCCGCAGTGGAAGGACAGAGTGATTTATTTCGGACCAATGGGATGCAGAACCGGTTTTTATATGATACTTGCCGGCGAACTTGATTCATCCGATGTTGTGCCGCTAGTTGATGAAATGATTGGATTTATCGAGAATTTTGAAGGCGACATACCGGGAGCAACGGCGCGTGACTGCGGAAATTATCTTGATAATAATCTTAGTCTTGCTAAGTTCTATGCAAGAAAATACCGTCATGATGTACTGGATGATCTGAAGCCTGAGAGACTTAATTATCCTGAATAATTTAATAGTATAAATAAAGCGGGCCCGCACTTAAATATGTGCGGGCCCTTTATGTTAAGATAAATATGAGGAAGCGTTATTAAGCCTCAAAAAGCAGATCACCGTATGTAGGAATCGGCCAGTACTCTGAGTCAACTAAAGTCTCAAGTGTATCAACAGGAGCTCTGAGTGCCTCCATATCAGCCTTGATTACATCTCTGTAATATTCGGCAGTTGATTTTGTATCTGCCTTCTCTGCGTCTGCCTGGTCAGCTTTGAGCTTCTTCAAAGCCTCGTTGGCTTCTTTGAGGTATTTGCTGATCTCATCAAGCATTTCCTTCTGGACACTTGCATCAGCACCGGCTGCGGTTACCTCATTTATCGAAGCAGCAAGCTCAGTGGTATATTTTACAACGGCAGGAAGGATATCCTTGGCTGCCATATCTATCATGGTAAGTGCCTCGATGTTAATAGAAAGGCTGTATGTCTCATAGAGAACCTCGGCTCTGAGCTCAAGTTCAGCCTTGCTCATTATATTGAAATCACCAAAAAGCTTAACTGCCTTGTCAGTTGTGAGTGCTTCTGTAGCAGCAACCATTGATTTAAGGTTCGGAAGGCCTCTCTTCTCGGCCTCAGCAACCCATTCATCGGAATAACCGTTACCGTTGAATACGATTCTCTGATGTTCTCTCATGGTCTTAGCAATAAATTCATCACAAGCCTTGTCAAAATCAGCAGCACCTTCAAGTGCATCGGCAGCTTCTTTGAAAGCCTCGGCTACTATTGCATTGAGTGTTGTGTTAGGCATAGCAATCGAATCATTGGAACCAACCATACGGAATTCAAACTTGTTGCCTGTGAATGCAAAAGGTGAAGTTCTGTTACGGTCAGTTGCGTCCTTGGTAACAACCGGAATTGAGCTGATTCCAAGGTCAAGTACCTCGCCTTTCATGCATGTAGCGGCAGTACCGTTTGCAACAATCTGATTAACAACGTCCTCAAGCTGGTCTCCAAGGTACATTGAGATAATTGCAGGAGGTGCTTCATTAGCACCGAGTCTGTGGTCATTGCCTACATCTGAAGCAGACTGGCGTAACAGATCTGCGTGTGTATCAACAGCTTTCATGATACATGCAAGAACAAGTAAAAACTGTTTGTTCTCGTTCGGTGTTTTACCCGGATCGAGAAGATTCACACCGGTATTAGTTCCGATTGACCAGTTATTATGTTTACCTGAACCGTTTACACCTGCAAATGGCTTCTCGTGAAGGAGACATTCAAGGTTATGACGTTCAGCAACTTTCTTCATTGTTTCCATAGCAATGAGGTTATTGTCGATAGCTGTATCCGCTTCTGCGTAAATAGGAGCCATTTCATGCTGTCCCGGAGCAACCTCATTATGCTGTGTTGTGGCTGTGATGCCAAGTTTCCAAAGTTCTCTGTTGAGATCCTTCATATAAGCGCCTACATTTTCTTTGATAGCGCCAAAATACTGATCTTCAAGTTCCTGTCCCTTTGGAGCAGGAGCGCCGAAAAGTGTTCTTCCGGTATACTTAAGATCCTTGCGGGCCTCATAACTGTCTTTGCTTACAAGGAAATATTCCTGCTCAGGACCTACAGAAGCTGTAACTCTTGTAGCCTTTGTCTCCGGATCAAAAAGTTTAACAACTCTGAGAGCTTCATTGCTCAATGCATCCATTGAACGTAAGAGAGGAGTTTTCTTGTCGAGAGATTCTCCTGTATATGAACAGAATACTGTAGGAATGCATAATACTGCACCAATTGCACCTTCTCTGATAAAAGCAGGTGAGGCAACATCCCAGACGGTATAACCTCTGGCTGCACATGTTGCTCTTAATCCACCGGAAGGGAAAGAAGAGGCATCAGGCTCACCCATGATAAGCTGTTTGCCTGTAAAACTGGTAATTACATTACCGTCCTCGTCCGGATGTGTTACGAATGAATCGTGCTTCTCAGCCGTAAGGCTTACGATAAGAGGCTGGAACCAATGTGTGAAATGGGTTGCACCCTTTTCCACTGCCCAGTCCTTCATGGCTTTGGCAATTACATCTGCGTCTTCGATTGAGAGGTTGCCGCCCTCATCCATAACTTTTTTGAGATTTTTGAACACCTGTTTAGGAAGGCGTTCCTTCATTTTACTTACAGTAAATACGTTTTCTGCAAACACATCCTCAATTTTAAATGCTTCACTCATATTTATATCTTCCTTTCAGATTTATTCTATGCTTTACATATAATATAAAGCACGAAAAAAGGCGTCCACTACCTAAGTAGGAACGCCTTTGTTCACCTTGTAATTAAAATACAATACTAAATTAAAAAAATCAAGTACTTTTTTAAAAAAAATTAAATTTATTGATCAATTGTCGCAATAAGCTTACCGTGTACCATATGTCTTTCCGGATTCGCTGAACCGTTCTGACATGTATAAAGTGTGACAATATGATCAGAAGCTTCAGCTGTTACACCGGTGTCATACAACTTAAACTTATCGATATCAGCGAGATATTTTTCAATAGTTCTTTCACTGGCTATTATAAAGGTCTCAGGATTAGAATCATATGTAACATCACATACGTTGAATATCTGGTAAACCTGAACCTTATTCTCGAGATAGATATAGAAATAATTATTATTGTCAGCAGCCTGCTTGTCGAAGAAATCCTTGCTGTCATATTCAAGCAGCGAAGCAAACATGGAATTATCCTGCATATGATGTCCGTATATGAAGGTATGTAAATCATCTATTAAAGGAGAATTCCTGTAGTCAAGAAAAATAGCACCTGACCAGTTCTCTTCACCGGTTACCGTGTGATTGAGATAATAATCATTATCATCGCCCTGGACAACCGGATAGCTTATACCGACTGATGGAACATCAATCCATCCTGCAATACGTTCATTGATAGCTTTAAGTTTGTCAAAATCAATGTGCGCGTATGCATTGATTCCAGGGTATTTGTCGTTAATTGCTGAATCGGAAGGTGATACCGCGCCGGAGTTATCCTCCGTGGAGTAGACCTTATTGTCGATGTTATTGTATATATTCTGGGCCTTTTTGTAACTGCGTACAATACGGACAATCTGTATGGCAGCGAAGATGAATACGCAGATGGCAATACCCATGATTATGTAACGGATTATGTCACCTTTGCGTATTTTTTTCTTTATAACTGAAGAATCAGCAGATGTAACATCTGCCGGTTCCTCAGTATTGCTGTTTTCTGTTGTCGGTGTATTCTCTGTAAATGCTGTTACCTCAGGCTCAGTGTTAACCGTTTCCGGCTGCTGTCTGAGTTCGGAATCCAGTCCGGATTCCTCTTTATTAGAGTCACCCATATATTATCTCCGTGATTCAGGCTTTGTCTACTGAACCGAATAATTCCATTTTCTCTTTAACTGTTGCCTTGATAGCCTCAAAGCCAGGAGCGAGAAGTTTACGAGGGTCAAATCCCTTACCTTCAAGATCCTTGCCTGCTTCGATGTATTTACGTGTAGCATCAGCAAATGCAAGCTGGCACTCTGTATTAACGTTAATCTTAGCAACGCCGAGAGAAATAGCCTTCTTAATCATATCAGCAGGGATACCTGTACCACCGTGAAGAACGAGAGGCATATCACCTGTAAGTTCCTTAACTGCTGCAAGAGTCTCAAAGCTTAATCCCTTCCAGTTAGCAGGATATTTACCATGAATATTACCGATTCCGGCTGCTAACATTGTTACGCCGAGGTCAGCAATCTGCTTGCATTCCTTAGGATCCGCACATTCGCCCATTCCTATAACGCCGTCTTCCTCACCGCCGATTGAACCAACTTCAGCTTCGAGAGACATATTGTTCTTAGCGCAGATTTCAACGAGTTCCTTAGTCTTGGCAATGTTCTCCTCGATTGGGTAATGAGAACCATCGAACATGATTGAAGAGAAACCTGCTTCTACACACTTAAGGCATCCTTCGTATGTTCCGTGATCAAGGTGGAGTGCAACAGGAACTGTGATTCCCTGCTCCTCGATCATTCCTTTAACCATTCCTACAACTGTCTTGTATCCGGCCATATACTTACCGGCACCCTCTGATACACCGAGGATTACAGGGGAGTTAAGCTCCTGTGCTGTAAGAAGAATAGCCTTTGTCCACTCAAGGTTGTTAATGTTGAACTGTCCGACTGCATATTTGCCGGCTTCAGCTTTCTTGAGCATTTCTTCTGCTGTTACTAACATAATATTACCTCCAAAAAGATTCTTTTGCGGTCATTATAACACATAAATATCCATTTAACAAATATTTTGTGCGCGCATCTTAAACAAAATGACCGGTTATATTGTTTCAGGTTCCGGATAATCGGTTCCGAAAGTGTCTACCGTTACTTTGGATATTTTCTGATCTTCCATAGGACGGTCGTTCCAGTCTGTGCGGACTGCTGCAATTTCATTCACGACATCCATGCCGTTTATGACTTTGCCAAATGCTGCATAAGAGCCGTCAAGGTGCGGTGATGTCTCATGCATAATAAAAAACTGTGATCCCGCAGAATCAGGGACCATTGTTCTTGCCATTGACAATACGCCCGGCGTATGCTTTAAATTATTAGTGAAACCATTAAGATTAAATTCGCCCTTAATGGAATAACCCGGTCCGCCGGCGCCGGTTCCTTCAGGATCTCCGCCCTGAATCATAAAGCCTTTAATGACTCTGTGAAAAATAAGACCGTCGTAGAAACCCTTTTTGACAAGGCTGATAAAATTATTTACTGTGTTAGGCGCAACGTCCGGATATAATTCGGCTTCAAATACTTTGCCGCCTTCCATTTCAAATCTGACAATTGGATTCTGTGCCATTGTTGTTAATCCTTTCCGTTATATTGCGGGATTTCGATCCCGGACAATTATTATAATATCCGTAATGCGAGGTCAAGTCAATGTTAAAAAACATTATATTTATCTTAAATAAACAACAAAAAATACCGGATTCTGTACAAAACGGACCTTATGCCGTAGCATATGACAGTGCTTTTGCCGGCCCGGACGACAGCATTATTATCACAGACGATATCGAGACCGCGCATGGCAGTATAGAGCAGGGCTGCCCGGCTGTGTATATATACGATGGGGAAAATTACATTTCAGGCATATCATACATAGCGGAGGACGTTGAGGCCTGTACGCCGCAGTATTGCAATGAGGCTTTCTGCCGCCAGAAAGGAATCCCGATGACTGTATTGCAAACGGAACGTACATACATTAAGGAAATAACGGTGGATGATCTTGGGGAAGTATACGAGTTGTATGATGATGACGAAATCCGTAAATACATGGAGCCGTTGTACGAATATGAAGAGGAAAAAAAGTTTACCGAAAGTTACATAAAGAATATGTATGGGATGTACGGTTTCGGAATGTGGCTGGTAAAAGACCGGGATACAGATAAATTAATAGGCAGGGCAGGACTTGAGCTGCGCCTGATAGACGGAGTGGAAGAGATGGAGTTAGGATATATAATAGGAAAAAAATACAGATACAGGGGATATGGATATGAGGTGTGTACGGCAATTAAAAAATACGCAAAGGATATTCTTGGTGCCGCAAAACTGAATATAATCGTGTCACCCGATAATATCCCGTCAATAAAACTGGCAGAGAAGCTCGGTGCATATGACACCGGCCGCTCTGCCAATTCGAAATACATAATAATGGAATGTGAACTTGACTAAAGAGCTTTATCTCCGCGTTCACCGGTGCGGATTCTGATGGTATCTTCTACATTATATACGAAGATTTTGCCGTCTCCGATATTGCCTGTGGCTATTTCTTTGGTAACTTTATCAATGATTACCTCGGAAAGTTCGTCGCTCACGACGGTTTCAACTTTGACTTTTGGGAGAAGGTTAACGAAATATTCGTTGCCTCTATAAATACGTTTGAATCCCTTCTGTGTGCCGTATCCCATGATGTTAGTTATCATGATACCGTTTGCCTGACATTCATCAAGAATAACTTTAAGATCGTCCAGCTTCTCAGGTTTAATAATCATTTCCAGCTTCTTCATGTTAAAAACCTCCTTGTCATGTTTCATCACGCGCATGATGAAATCGCATATGTTAAAAGTGTGTAATCATATTTTCCATTTTTTGATATTCTAACATAAGAGACAGCCTAAATAAATACCCAAATAAATTTTTTAAGAAAATTATGGAGAACAGTGAATTAAAACCGAAAAATGTCGATATAAGTATTGAAATAAAATATGAAATTCATTAATATAATTTTTATTGCAGGAAGAAAGCGGGGTGAGACGCGATGCAGATAACAGGATACGGATTGTGGCAGGAACAGAATAACAGATATTCAGCCAGAATGCAGGAGCTTACCGCCGATGGCATGACGCATGGCGTCACACAGAAGAATTTTTGGCTGATAATAAGGGGTTTACGGAGTTTGCCACAATTTTTTGATTTTTTTTAAAAAAGTGCTTGACTTTTATATGGTCACTATATATAATAATGCTTGTTCGTGAGAACGAAAGAACATGATTGATGGGCTATCGCCAAATGGTAAGGCACTGGACTCTGACTCCAGCATCTACAGGTTCGAGTCCTGTTAGCCCAGCTCGCACCACATAAGTGGTGCGTTTTATTTTATAAGAGAATACGGAGTGTTATCGAAGTGGTCATAACGAGCCGCACTCGAAATGCGGTTGTCCTTTTTGGGCACGTGGGTTCGAATCCCACACACTCCGCTACATGAGGCACCGCAGTTCTGTATAAGAATTGCGGTGTTTTTTTGTGAAAAAACTTGACAACCGGCTTCATATATGGTTTAATAAATCCAGTTGAACAATTTAAACCGTTGAAGTGGAGATAACGATAGTTGTGCACACACAGAGAGTCCGGGATGCTGAGAGCCGGATTGAACGCAGATTACCAAATGGACCACTGAGGGCGCAGTCAAAGGCATATGCTGAGTATTCTGCGACGTATGGACACACGTTACCTGTCGGAGATATGTTGGTATCTCGCTAAGCGCACTTTTTTTATACCTAAGTATAACATAAGTGAAACAAGGTGGCACCGCGATAAGTATATTCGTCCTTGATAATATCAGAAGATATTATCAGGGACTTTTTTTATTACATAAATCCAATAAAAAGGAGGCACACAAAATGGTATATCCATCATACGAAGAGACCGTACAGATTATAAAGGGCGGAGATTACAAGAGAATACCGTTAAAGATTGAACTTTGTGCGGATATGATTACACCGTTAATGGCAATCAGAAGACTCAAGAAAGTGAGCAGACATGTTTTTCTGCTTGAAAGTGCGGAGGCAGACAAGAAATGGGGAAGGTATACGTTTGTGGGCTTTGATCCGACACTTGAGTTCACATGCCAGAACGGCGTGATGAGAATAAAAAGCGGCATGGAAATAAAAGAAGGAACCATGCATCCGGGTGATACCATTCGAGGAATAATTGCAGACAACAGAAGTCCGGTTATTGAAGGCATGCCGCCTTTTACCGGAGGACTGGTCGGATATTTTTCATATGATTATATAAAATACAGTGAGACAACACTCAATCTTAATGCTGATGATGAAGAATCGTTTAAAGATGTGGATCTGATGCTTTTTGACAAAATTGTGGTATTTGATAACTACAGACAGAAACTGATTCTGATCGTAAATGTTAAGACGGATGATATTGCAACAGCTTATCATAAAGGAGAACTCGAGCTCCGTACAATGAAGACTCTGCTTACGCAGGGAGAAATGGCGGAGGACAGCCCACTCAGATTCAAAAGCGGTTACAGGTATCTTTTCGGCAGGGATGAGTATTGCAGCATGGTTGAGAAGGCCAAACATTACATTCACGAAGGAGATATATTCCAGATAGTTCTTTCCAACAGGATAGAAGCTGATATTGAAGGAAGCCTTCTTGATACTTACAGGGCACTTCGAATGACCAATCCTTCACCGTATATGTTTTATTTTTCGAGCGATGATATTGAGATTGCCGGGGCGTCGCCTGAGACACTGGTTAAGCTTGAAAACGGTGTGCTTCATACATTCCCGCTTGCCGGTACAAGACCGAGGGGCAATACCGATGAAGAGGATCTTGCACTGGAAAAAGAACTGCTTGCAGATGAAAAAGAACTTGCCGAGCACAATATGCTTGTGGACCTTGGACGCAATGATATAGGAAGAATCAGCAAAATAGGCTCGGTCGAGGTTGAAAAATATATGAATATCGAAAGATATTCGCATGTAATGCACATCGGTTCAACGGTGCGCGGAATTATCAGAGATGATAAGGATGCACTTGATGCCGTGGATTCAATACTTCCGGCAGGAACTCTTTCGGGAGCGCCAAAGCTAAGGGCGTGTGAACTTATATGCGAACTTGAGAACAACAAGAGAGGAATTTACGGCGGAGCGATAGGATATATTGATTTTACCGGCAATCTTGATACATGCATTGCGATAAGGCTTGCCTTTGCCAAAAACGGTAAAGTATTTGTGAGATCGGGTGCGGGAATTGTGGCCGACAGCATTCCGGAAAATGAATATCAGGAATGCATTAATAAAGCAAAAGCCGTTATGAACGCGCTCGATATGGCACAGGGAGGTCTGGAATAATGATACTTTTGATTGATAATTATGACAGTTTTTCGTACAATCTTTATCAACTGATAGGCAGTATCAGGGATGATATCAAAGTTGTCAGGAACGATGAAGTGGGAATACAGAAAATAGAAGAGATGGCGCCGGAGTATATTTTTCTTTCACCGGGACCGAAGAGACCTGAGGATGCAGGAATCTGCATTGAAACAGCAAAATATTTTGCGGGTAAGATACCGGTTATGGGCGTGTGCCTCGGACATCAGGCTATATGCAAGGCATTCGGAGCCGAGGTTTCATATGCAAAACAGCTTATGCACGGTAAAACATCCGTGGCAACGCTTGATAATGAAAGCCCGATTTTTAAGGGCATGGACCGTAAAATTAAAGTCGCAAGATATCATTCACTTGCGGCGGTGCCCGATACGATGCCTGACTGCCTGAAAGTTACGGCGGTTACGGATGACGGCGAAATAATGGCGGTTGAACACAGGGATTATCCGGTATACGGACTGCAGTTTCATCCGGAATCGGTGCTCACGCCGGACGGATATAAGATTATTGATAATTTTCTTAAGATTAAAGTGAAAGGAGCCAGATAAAATGATAAAAGAAGCAATAATTGAACTTACAAATAAGAAGAACCTGACATATGATACTGCCAAGACTGTGATGGACGAAATCATGAGCGGAGAGGCATCTCCGGTGCAGATGAGCGCATATCTTACGGCGCTTGCCATGAAGGGTGAGACAATCGAAGAAATTACCGCGTCGGCAGCAGGAATGAGAGAGCATGGAACCGGACTTAAGCATGATATGGACGTTCTTGAAATCGTCGGAACCGGCGGGGATAAATCAAATTCATTTAACATCTCAACAACATCAGCCATGGTCATTGCGGCAGGGGGCGTACCGGTTGCCAAACACGGTAACCGCGCAGCATCCAGCAAAAGCGGTGCTGCAGATGTGCTTGAAGCACTCGGAGTTAAGATTGATATTGAACCGGAACAGAGTCTTAAGGTGCTTACAGAGACGGGTATATGTTTCCTCTTTGCACAGAAATATCATTCGGCAATGAAATATGTAGGCCCGGTAAGAAAAGAACTCGGAATCAGAACAGTGTTCAACATTCTCGGACCGCTTACCAATCCGGCGGCAGCCAATATGCAGGTTATGGGAGTGTATGATGAAGCACTTGTTGAACCTCTTGCGAGAGTTCTGGCAAACCTCGGTGTAAAAAGAGCGATGGTTGTCTACGGAACCGACGGACTTGATGAGATTTCTGCCAGCGCGCCGACTAAAGTATGCGAGGTAAAAGACGAAGAATTTACATCATATACGATAACACCTGAACAGTTTGGATTTGAACCGTGTGACAAATCAGAACTTGTCGGAGGAACAGCTGAAGAAAACGCGGCTATAACAAGAGAAATTCTGGATGGTGCCACAGGCGCGAAACGTAATGCGGTTATGCTTAATGCCGGAGCCGGACTTTATATCGGAGGTGCCGCCGATTCGCTCGAAGCCGGAATCAAGCTTGCAGGCGAACTTATCGATAGTGGTGCGGCCAAAGCAAAATTAGATGATTTTGTCAGATATTCAAATGAGGTATAAGACATGATACTTGATGAAATAGCTGTCAAAACAAGAGAACGGGTTGCATTAAATGCATCGGCGCATCCGGTGGAAGAGTTGAAACAGAGAGCATATTCAATGGAATGCAGCACCGGATTTCCTTTTGAAAAGGCACTGAAAAAAGACGGAATGAGTTTCATCTGCGAGGTCAAGAAAGCATCCCCGTCCAAGGGCATAATTGCGGAGGAGTTTCCGTATATGCAGATTGCCGGAGAATATGAAAAAGCCGGAGCGGCCGCAATATCTTGTCTTACCGAACCGTACTATTTCAAGGGCAGCGACGATTATCTTAAGGAAATTGCGGCACATGTGCATATTCCGGTGTTGAGAAAGGATTTTACCGTTGATGAGTACATGATATATGAAGCAAAGGTGTTAGGTGCATCGGCTGTTTTGTTAATCTGTGCAATACTTACGGATGAGGAACTTGCAAGATTTCATAAAATCGCTGATTCGCTTGGATTATCGGCACTCGTTGAAGCGCACACCGAGGAAGAAGTAAAGCGGGCAATAGCATCCGGTGCGAGAATAATAGGTGTGAACAACCGTGACCTTAAAACTTTTAAGGTTGATATAAACACGAGCACAAGACTCAGAAAACTCGTTCCTGATGATATTGTATATGTGTCGGAAAGCGGAATCCGAAACGCGGAAGATATCGCGGCTCTGTATAAGAATAATACGGATGCGGTCCTTATAGGCGAAACACTGATGCGTGCTCCGGACAAGAAAAAAGCTCTCGATGAGCTGAGGGGCAGGGTGGTGTAACATGGCAAGAATCAAAATATGCGGACTTATGCGTATGGAAGATGTGGAGGCGGTTAACCTTTACAGGCCGGATTATGTCGGATTTATATTTGCACCGAGCCGGCGACGCATAACGGCCGGGATGGCAGAAAATATGGCACGCAGACTTGATGACGGAATACAAAGGGTTGGTGTATTTGTTGATGAAAATCGTGAAAAGATTGCCAAAATAACGGAATCGGGTATAATTAACGTAGTGCAGCTTCATGGACATGAAAGCGATGATGACGTTACATGGCTTGCCAAAAGGACGGGGGTACCGATAATTAAATCGGTATCGGTAAGAACGTCAGACGATATAGACCGTTACAGACATAATCCTGCAGATTACCTGCTTTGGGATAACGGCGCAGGAGGAAGCGGAGAACAATTTGACTGGACGCACGTCCACGATGTAGGAAGGGATTTTTTTATTGCCGGTGGAATTGATATTTCCAATATTGAAGAAGCACTTAAATTTAATCCGTATTGTGTGGATGTTTCAAGCGGTGTTGAGACAGACGGTTACAAAGACCCGGATAAAATTCATAAAATAATAGATATAGTTAGGAGAAAATGATATGTCAAAAGGAAGATTCGGCGTTCATGGCGGGCAGTACATACCAGAAACACTTATGAACGCAATCATTGAGCTTGAGAAAGCTTACAACCATTATAAAGATGACCCGGAATTTAACAGGGAACTTACGGACCTGCTGAACAATTATGCGGGCAGACCGTCAAGGCTTTATTATGCTTCGCATATGACGGAGAAACTGGGCGGTGCAAAGATTTATCTTAAGCGGGAAGATCTTAATCATACCGGCGCGCATAAGATAAATAATGTTATCGGACAGATCCTTCTTGCCCAGAAAATGGGTAAGACAAGAGTCATAGCTGAAACAGGTGCGGGACAGCATGGAGTCGCAACAGCTACCGTGGCAGCACTTATGGGTATGGAATGTGAGATTTATATGGGTGAGGAGGATATGAAACGTCAGGCACTCAATGTATACAGAATGAGACTGCTCGGTGCCAAAGTACATACCGTAACCTCCGGAACAGCCACACTTAAGGATGCGGTTTCAGAAGCCATGCGTGAGTGGACTAACCGTATTGACGATACACATTATGTTCTCGGATCCGTAATGGGTCCGCATCCGTTCCCGACTATCGTAAGAGATTTTCAGGCAGTAATCTCCAAAGAGATTAAAGAACAAATCCTTGAGGCGGAGGGCAGACTTCCGGATGCGGTAATTGCATGCGTGGGCGGCGGCTCGAATGCGATAGGAGCGTTTTACAATTTTATAGAAGATAAAGATGTCAGGCTTATAGGATGTGAGGCTGCCGGAAGAGGAATAGATACTGCAGACACGGCAGCTACCATCTCAACCGGAAAACTTGGAATTTTCCATGGAATGAAATCATATTTCTGCCAGGATGAGTATGGACAGATTGCACCGGTTTATTCGATTTCAGCGGGACTTGACTATCCGGGAGTCGGACCGGAACACGCATATCTGTATGATACGGGCCGTGCGGAATATGTCGCGATAACAGATGACGAGGCGGTTGATGCTTTTGAATTCTTGTCAAGAACAGAGGGCATAATCCCTGCAATAGAAAGTGCACACGCCATTGCATATGCCATGAAGCTTGCTCCTTCAATGGACAAAGACAAAATAATCGTAGTAAACGTATCGGGACGCGGAGATAAAGACTGCGCTGCGATTGCACGTTACAGAGGGGAGGATATCCATGAATAACAGAATTAAAGAAGCCTTTGCACACGGCAAAGCATTCATACCTTTTATCACATGCGGAGACCCATCGTTAGAGGTTACCGAACAGATTATAATTAAAATGGAAAAAGCAGGTGCAAATCTTATTGAACTTGGAATTCCTTTTTCCGACCCGACGGCGGAAGGCCCGGTTATTCAGGCAGCCAATATCCGTGCGCTTTCGGGTGGAGTGACAACCGACAAGGTATTTGAGATGGTTAAGAGAGTACGCAGGGTTGTCAAGGTACCATTAGTATTCATGACATATGCCAACGTTGTTTTTTCGTACGGAATAGAAAGATTTGCTGCGAATGCAGCTGAAGCGGGAATGGACGGAATAATTCTTCCGGATGTCCCATATGAGGAAAAAGAAGAATTTGCTCCGGCTTTCAGAAAACACGGCATGGATATGATATCGCTTATCGCACCGACATCGCATGAACGTATTGCGATGATTGCCTCAGATGCGGAAGGTTTCGTTTATTGCGTGTCATCACTTGGAGTTACCGGTGTGCGTAACGAAATTACGACCGATATAAGCGAAATGACTTCACTTGTAAAAGCCCGTAAAGATATTCCGTGCGCTGTGGGATTCGGTATATCAACACCTGAACAGGCGGCACATATGGCGCAGAATGCCGACGGCGTAATTGTAGGCTCTGCAATAGTAAAAATCTGCGGCACATATGGCAATGACAGCCCTGCCCATGTTGCTGAGTATGTTAAGAAAATGAAAGACGCATTGAAATAATCGCATATTGTCAGAAGACCGCATTTTTTGTTGAATTAATGCGGTCTTTATGTTATAATTTTTCTACTAATTGAAAATTTTTCCGCATGTGGCGGAATACAAGGAGTGTGTACATTATGTTCAGTCAGTTATTGGGAAAGTACCTTGTAGACAAGAAGGTGCTTACAGATGTGCAGCTTCGCGAGGTTCTCAGCGAGCAGGCACAGGCAAGGGTTAAATTAGGCACCATTGCGGTTGCAGAGAAGCTTCTTACAGAGAAGCAGGCAGAGGAGATTAATCATCTTCAGACACAGATGGATAAGAGATTCGGAGATATCGCCATTGAACAGGGATATCTTACGGGAGCCCAGCTTAAGGAACTCCTCGATAAGCAGGGGAATGCAGCAATGAAATTCATACAGATTCTCACAGAGAAGAAGTATGTTGACATATCGGAACTTGATAAATATCTTACAGCCTTTGGAGCGGAGATGGGTTTCACTGCAGAAGAGATGAAGGCGCTTAAGAATGATGATATTGAAGTTTCGGTCAAATATTTTGTTCCGGATGATGCACCGGAGTATGTGGCCGGAATTGCAGGACTTGCACTTCGTAATATAGTTCGTTTTGTTACAAGCGATTTCTATATGGATAAGGCATATAAGGCAGATGGTTTTGATTATTCATATATTATGGGACAGCATACAGTCGGAGATCATAAAATATATCTCGGATTTGCGGCAGATAAGGATACATCGGGAATACTTGAACTTGCTAAGGGATTTGCCGATGATGATTTTGTTAAGCTTGATGATGCGGCCATGGATGCGGTATGTGAGTTTGCCAATATGAACGACGGTCTTTTTGCTTCTGAGCTCAGTGACAAAGGCATTGAGATAGATATGGAACCGCCTGTTGTATATGTTGACGGACATGCGAAGGGTACATTTTACATAATGCCTGTATATGTTGCCGGAAAGCATTTTAATATGTGCATTGCAATTGATTCCGATGTTGATCTCGGCGATAATGAATACCATGTCATGACCGGTAAGACCCAGTCCGATGTTGATATGTCTTCGGCTAAGGCTGGCGTGCTTATCGTTGATGATTCCATGCTTATCCGCAGAATGCTCCGCGCACTTCTTGAGGATAACGGATATGCCGTTGTCGGTGAAGCAGCAGACGGAGAAGAGGCTGTTGAAGAATATAAGAGGCTTAAGCCTGACATAGTAACTCTTGATATTACAATGCCACGTCTTGACGGTGTCGGGGCTCTTGCGCAGATTATGGAATATGATAATGATGCCAAGGCACTTATGATTACCGCAGCCGGACAGAAACAGAAGGTTGTGGAAGCTCTTAAGCTTGGCGCCAAAGCTTTTATTATGAAGCCGTTTGATAAAGAAGATGTATTAAAGAATTTTGATAAACTGCAATAATTAATATTACGGCAGTATTTGTTCAGATATTATTTAGGAGGATGACACGATGTATATTACATGTTTGGATCTCGAAGGAGTTCTTGTACCGGAAATCTGGATTGCGTTTGCAAAGGAAAGCGGCATTCCTGAACTGAAGAGGACGACAAGAGATGAACCGGATTATGATAAGCTTATGAAATGGAGACTCGGAATACTTAAGGAGCATGGACTCGGACTTAAGGAAATACAGGATACGATCGCTAAAATCGATCCGATGCCGGGTGCAAGGGAATTTCTGGATGAACTTCGTTCAATAGGCCAGGTAATTATTATAAGCGATACATTTACACAGTTTGCAAGTCCTCTTATGAAGAAACTCGGATGGCCGACTATTTTCTGTAATTCACTTGAGGTTGCACCTGACGGAGAGATTACCGGATTTAAGATGCGTTGCGAACAGTCTAAGCTGACAACGGTTAAGGCACTTCAGTCAATCGGATATGATACAATTGCAAGCGGCGACAGCCATAACGATCTCGGCATGATAAGAGCCAGCAAAGCAGGATTCTTATTTAAGAGTACGGATCAGATCAAGGCAGATAACCCGGATCTTCCTGCATACGAGACTTATGATGAACTTCTTGCAGCCATTAAGAAAGCAATGGTATAATTGCATAGAACAGATATAATTACCCCCGCGGAATTAATGCCCGCGGGGGTTTGTTAATGTCAGCGGAATATCGTAAGGCACCGCAGGCTGTATTTTTAAGTATTCCTGTCATGTGAACTTTATAATTTAAATTCTATCTTTACGGACACGACAAATAATGATAAGATAATTATAATAATGCGCTAAGTGTAAAGAGGTGTCATATGAGTACATCAAAGGGCAGAAAGAAATACCGTATACGCAAGGGCAGGGTTGCAATGGCTGCCGGAGTGCTTTTTTTGATAATAGGGCTTATTGTTTTTGTTTGTATCAGAGCCGGTAAGAAACATCATAATAATAGTGATACGCAGGAAACTGTTGATTATAATGCAGTAGTACCGAAGGGACAGTTTGTAAAAGTTGAACTTGAGGACTGTAATATGTATATTGGAAGTGAACTTGACCTTAAATGTACTTCCGAGCCGGAGGAATATGCATCGAAAGTTATCTGGACATCATCGGATGAAGATGTTGTCACCGTTGACGGCAAGGGACATATTAAGGTCGTCGGAACCGGCGCGGCAGCTATAACGGCGACATATGATGTACTGGCTGACTCGGTTGTTGTCAGGGGTGTTAACCGTGATAATGAAGGAATCTCGGACGATCTTCCGGTATATGATGTCAAGGACAATAAAGTGATAGTCGTGAGGGAAGCGCAGACGGACGATGATGATGCAGACAAGGAACCGGCAACATCCGGGAATGACAGTAATCCGGATGTGACAGAACCGACATCCGATAACAGTGCAGGGAAGGATGGCAACGGCGGGACATCTGATAATATTAAGCCGTCACAGGATAAGACAGACAGAGATAATATTAAGGAATCGGAAGCTGCCAAGACTTACACCGCGATAAGTGAAGCTGTAAAGAATTCCGGATTCCAGACATATCTTGATAATACATACATATATCGTGAGGACGGTAATTACCTCGGAGAGGTGATTGTCCAGGAAAATATGACACAGATATATGTCATGACCAGAACAACCGCAATGGATAATGCTTTTAAGCAGGTTGTCAGATCAGTAATTCCGGATTCATATGAAGATGTTTTTGCCAGATTCATCAGTGCATCCAAAGATGAAACATTCAGTGCCGATGGCATGAAGGTGCGGGTAGTGGCACCGGTTAACGGCGGACACATGCAGCTTATAATATATTATTAATTAACGGAGGAACGTAATGATTAACAAGCGTAAGGTCAGACTTATGACCAGAACCGCCATGTATGAGAAACATGAGTGTTCCAATGATATTAACAAGGCCAAATACTATAAATCAGATTATGTCGGACTTCATATGTGGACCACCGCGATAGCGGTTACGATTGCATATATTATAATTCTTATGCTGGTTATGTCATGCAATTTTGAATTTATAATAAATAATCTTACCAATATGAATTATACAGTTCTGACGGTTATGCTGATAATGATTTATGCGGCAATGATGACTGTTTTTATGATAATAGCGTATTTCATATATTCGTACAGGTATGTGGAGTCGGAGAATGGTATCCGTATTTACCGGAACAGGCTTCATAAAATATATCTTATGAATAAAGCGGAAAGAAACCGCAAGGGAGGAATTAACTGATGCTCACGGGACTTCTTGAATTCAAAGAGAAACTTAAAGCCTTTTATGCAAAAGGCGGAATATATATCAGATATGTGTGTAACTTTGTACTTGCTTTTCTGTCAATGTTTGCGATGTCGCGTAAAATAGGCGGCAATGGAATAATATCCAATCCGTTGATATGTATTGCATTGTCGATAGTATGTGCATTTCTGCCGGTCAATATTACCGTGGTTATTGTGACGATTTACATGATAATTAATCTGTTTACATTGTCACTGGAGCTTGCCATGATAGCACTTGGAGTGATGGTTGTTATTTATCTTCTGTATTTCAGGTTTGCGCCTAAGACAGGTTTCATTATGATATTGACACCGATTCTGTTTTTCCTGAAGCTGCCTTATGTTGTGCCGGTTGTTGCAGCACTCACGGTTGGAATGACGGGAATTGTTCCGGCTGTTTCAGGCGTGTTTATATATTATATAATAACTTTTGCCGCGAATTATTCAACAGCAATATCTACGCTTGATGTTAATAATGCATTGCAAAATATAAATTTTATTTTTAATAATATACTGACCAATAAAGAGCTTGTGACAATCGTGGTATCATTTGCCGTGGTTATTACGATGATATATTTTATAAAGAGATTGTCGGTGAACTATTCGGCGATAATAGCGGTCATTGCCGGATGCGTTACGGACGCGCTTATACAGATAATTGCATTTGCAGTTCTTTCCGTTAATTTCAGCATAATAGGAATGATTGCCGGACATATTGCAGCCATAATCGTCGGATTGGTAATTAATTTCTTTATTATGAGTGTCGATTACACTGCAACGGAATATGTTCAGTTTGAGGATGACGATTATTACTATTATGTCAAAGCGGTTCCGAAAATGTCGGTTGCCAGAAAGAATGTCACAATCAAGAAATTTAATTCAAGTAAGGATAACCGCGGTGCAATACACACCGAAAGTTATGAAATAGACGAAGATGATGAATAGAACAGCCGGATAATTTGAGGAAAGGCGAGTGTTATGCAGTCAATAAAAAATTTTTTTGATGAATATCTTTCTAATTTTTATATACCGAAATCTCTGCATGTATCTAATGTGTTTGAGATAATTATACTTGCGGTGCTTATCTATGAATTTATAGCATGGGTTAAGACCACAAGGGCATTTACCCTGCTTAAGGGTATTATTGTACTGCTTATTTTCTGGCTGCTGGCTTATATATTCAATTTTACGACGATTTTGTGGCTGGGCGGTAAAATAATCAACTTCGCAATAATAGCATTGGTTGTCATATTTCAGCCGGAACTCAGAAAAGCACTTGAACAGCTGGGACAGAAGAGATTTTTCTCCAAGATACTTCCGTTTGCCGAGAAAAAAGACAAGGGTGAAAGATTCAGTGACAAGACTGTAAATGAACTTGTCAAGACATGTTTTGAACTTTCAAAGACCAAGACAGGAGCGCTTATTGTTGTTGAACAGGAAATACTTCTGACTGAATATGAGAAGACGGGTATTCCTATTGATGCGCTTATTTCAAGCCAGCTTCTGATCAATATTTTTGAACATAATACACCGCTTCATGACGGAGCGGTAATTATCCGTGGTGACCGTATCGTGGCGGCGACATGTTATCTGCCGCTTTCCGACAATATGTCCATAAGCAAGGAACTCGGAACGAGACACAGGGCCGCACTTGGTATTTCTGAAGTGACCGACACAATGACACTTGTCGTGTCGGAAGAAACTGGTGCCGTGTCAATTGCCATAGCGGGAGAGCTTTTCAGGAATATCGATGCGGATTACCTTAAGAGCAAACTTACATTCCTTCAGAAGAAGACAATTGATGTGACGAGGTATAAACTCTGGAGAAAAGGGGGAAGTAAGAAATGAAGAGCTTTAAAGAAATCAAAATAAAAGAACTTATTCTCCATAATTTCGGATTGAAAATACTTGCTATCATAATTGCAATCGTGAGCTGGATTGTGATTGTCAATGTTGATAATCCGTCGCAGCGTAAAACAATATCTGGCATAACGGTTAATATGATTAACGGAGATGCGCTCACAAGCAAGGGATATATATACCAGATTGAGTCAGGGGCAAGTATTTCCATAGTCGTTAAGGCACCGCAGACGATAGTTGATGAACTTAGATCAACGGATTTTTATGCATATGCGGATCTTAGCGAACGTACACCGGATGCTGACAGGGCACAGATCTATGTAAGATGCACCAAAGAAGGCATGGAGAATACAGTGGATATAGTAAGCCTGAGAACAGAATATGTACAGCTTGCAATAGATAATAAAATAGATAAAGAAGTTCCGCTTGAACTGAATATAACAGGCAGCCCTGCAGACGGTTATGTTATCGGAGACTATAGCATATCACCGACGACTATTAAAGTTACAGGCGCTGAGAGTACGGTAAGCCGTATATCCACAGCAAAGCTTAATTACAGTGTATCAAGCATGACGGCGACAATCAATGATTCTGTTGTGCCGGTATTCTATGATGAGAACGGAGTGGAGATAAGTTCGGATAAGCTGGAATTAAGCCGAAACAGTGCCTCAATCCAGATAGAAATACTTCCTACGAAAGTTGTTGATATTAATTATGCACTTTCCGGAGAGGTTGCTGAAGGGTATCATATAGCTGATGAGAAAGCCAACATGAAAAATGTAAAACTTGCAGCATCAAAGGACGTTCTTGATAAGATAACATCGATTGATATCCCTGCCGGTATTATAGATATAGATAATGCAGATGATGACAGACATTTCGATATAGCACTTAAGACCTATCTGCCAAACGGATGCAAGATAGTATCATCCGAAAGTAATCTTAAGGTGGATGTGACTATAGAGAAAATATCAGAGAGAACAATACAGATTCCTATGTCGCAGGTTACGATCAGCGGAACCGAGTCTGATTACAGATACCAGCTGGTTGCCGATAATGGTTCGGGTTATCTTAATGTAATTGTCAACGGCAGTGAGAGTGATATAGGAACACTTACGGCAGATGACCTTGGTGCACGTATAGATATGAGCGGCAAGGGAGAAGGCAGTTATACAGTCAGGGTTAATCTTAACCAGAGCGATGATTACAGTATATCGGGGTCATATTATGTTAAGGTTATTGTTACTGACATGACACTCCCGGATAATCCGACGCAGCCTGAGGAAACGACAGGAGCAGAGACAGAAACTGATACGGCTGAATAATATATAATAATAAAATGGAGAATGATTATGGCCAGAATATTTGGAACAGACGGAGTAAGGGGCGTTGCCAATAAAGAGCTCACAGTTGAGCTGGCGATGAACCTCGGCAAAGCAGGAGCATATGTGCTCACTAAGGAAAAAGCACATAAGCCGACAATATTAGTCGGCGGAGATACAAGAATATCAGGAGAAATGCTTGCTAATGCGCTTATGGCGGGAATTTGTTCTGTCGGTGCAGATGCCGTTTATGTAGGAGTCGTTCCTACGCCGGCAATAGCATATCTGACAAGGCATTACGGATACGACGCAGGCGTTGTGATTTCTGCATCACATAATCCGTCTGAATATAACGGAATCAAGTTTTTTAATGGTGACGGATACAAGCTTTCCGATCTTCTTGAGGATGAGATTGAAGAAGTGATGAGAATGAATTCAGCGGAACTTCCGATGCCGGTTGGCGGAGAGGTTGGACATATTACATACAGATATGATGCAAAAGACGATTATGTCAGATTTGCATGCTCATTGATAGATCTGGATTTATCAGGTCTTAAAATTGTTGTTGATACGGCAGAAGGTGCATCATATTATACGGCACCCAAGACACTTGAAAGCCTTGGAGCTAAGCCGGTAGTAATACACAATCATCCGGACGGTGTCAACATTAACCGTGCATGCGGATCGACACATATGGAAGAACTTAAGAAACGTGTGGTTGAAGAGGGCGCCGATCTGGGAATTGCTTTCGATGGAGATGCGGACAGAATGCTTGCGGTGGATGAGAACGGTAATATGGTTGACGGAGACCAGATAATGGCGATATGCGGATTATATATGCGCAATCAGGGCAGACTTAAGAAAGATACTGTTGTAGCTACCGTTATGAGTAACCTCGGATTCTTCAGAATGGGTGAAAAAGAGGGCATCAATATAGTCAGGACCAAAGTCGGAGACAGATATGTCCTTGAATATATGCTGGCTAACGGATGTAATCTCGGAGGCGAGCAGTCGGGACATGTGATTTTCCTTGATGAGAATACTACCGGTGACGGGCTTATAAGTGCTCTTCATCTTCTTGAAGTTATTGTTAAATCAGGTAAGAAACTTTCGGAGCTTGCATCTGTAATGCGCGTGCTTCCGCAGGCTCTTGTAAATGCCAGAGTTTCCAATATCAAGAAAGAATACTATATGGATAATAAGGTAGTTGCAGATGCTGTCGCAGAACTCGAGGCCAGATTTGCAGGCGCAGGAAGGGTTCTTATAAGGCCTTCGGGAACGGAGCCTCTTGTGCGTGTAATGATAGAGGGTGATGACCAGAAATTCATCGAAGAAGAAGCAAAGAAACTTGCTGAAATTATTGAGAAGAATATAGGAGAATAATCACAGGTGAAAGTCGATGCGGTAATTCCGGCATATAAGCCGGGGCACGATCTGAGGGAACTGGTAGAGAAACTTCTTGATCAGACTGTAAGATTGGGACGAATTATAATAATTAATACTGACAGAGAGTTCTTTGATGAGAAAGAATATCTTATCGCACCTGCGGTTGAGGTTGTCCATATTACAAGACATGAATTTGACCATGCCGGAACAAGGGATATGGGGCTTAGAATGTCAGATGCCGACTATGTGCTTTTTATGACAATGGATGCAATACCTAAAGACAATTACCTTGTTGAGAAACTGTTGTCAGGATTCAGACGTGCGGATAATATTGCGGTAAGCTATGCGAGGCAGCTTCCGAAGAAGGATTGTAACAGGATTGAGCAGATTACGCGTGAATTTAATTATCCGGCGCAAAGCAGGGTTCAGACATCGGATGACATCAAGGAACTTGGAATAAAAGCGTATTTCTGTTCAGATGTATGTGCAATGTATGATACATCAATTTACCGCAGCCTTGGAGGATTTAAGGCTCCTGCGATATTTAATGAAGATATGGTCTACGCAGCAGGAGCACTGGATGCGGGATACGCTGTTTCGTACTGCGCGGACGCACTTGTGTATCATTCCCATAATTATACAGGCAGACAATATTACAGACGTAATTTTGACCTCGGTGTATCGCAGGCCGATCATCCGGAGATATTTGAACGTTTTAATGTTAAAGGAACCGGCATGCAGCTTGTCAGGAAATCCCTGGCACAGATATGCCGCAGTGGAACCCCGGCAGATATTATCAGACTGGTATACTATAGCGGAATGAAATATCTTGGTTTCAGAAAGGGTAAAAACTATCATAAATTATCTCTTAAATCATGTCTGAAACACACTTCGGACAAGGAATACTGGAACAGATTGACTTAGAATTATTTCGTAACAAATTTGTAACAATAAAATTATTGCTCTTTAAAGTGGCTTGATGTATTATAATAACTGGCATCGGATAAACCAGGGGGTTTAGAACGTTGATTAGAAGAAATCAGAAGAAATTTAATACGCTTCATGTTATATTGGACGCGTTTATCATAGCAATTGCATATCTGTCCGCGTGGGCAATTAAGTTTGGTCTGGACCTTGGTAAGGAAAATATCGGCAAAATCGGTATGGATATATATTTTAAGGCATTGATATTCATCATACCGGGATATATTATCCTGTACGCATTGTGCAGCCTGTATACGCCTAAGCGCATGCATGGCCAGCGCTATGAGGTCCTTAATATAATAAAGGCCAATTCATTCGGGCTGCTTATTTTTATATTGATGCTCTATCTGCTTAAACAGATAGATTTTTCGCGAGTAATGATTTTCATATTCTATGTTCTTAATATAGTATATGAGATTGCGATAAGAGCAGCACTCAGAATGTTCTTAAGACACCTAAGACGTGAAGGCTTTAATCAGAAGCATATTGTGCTTGTCGGATACAGCCGTGCGGCGGAGTCATATATTGACAGAATACGAAGTTTCCCGCAATGGGGATATCATATAGTGGGTATATTAGATGATAATGTACCGGCCGATACCTGTTACCGCGGAGCCAAAGTAATAGGACGTGTGGCCGATATTGAGAAGACGATACAGACCAACGATCTGGATGAAATGGTCATAACACTTGGGTTAAGCGAATATGCCAAGCTGGAAGATGTTGTTGCGGTATGCGAGAAATCAGGCGTTCATACCAAGCTGATACCGGACTATAATAACATAATTCCTACCAGACCTTATACGGAAGATGTACAGGGACTTCCCGTCATTAATATAAGAAGGGTTCCTTTAAGCACAATGCCTAACAAATTTGCCAAACGTGCAATGGATCTGGTGTTGGGAACAGTGGCGTTAATTATTTTTTCACCGGTTATGCTGGTGACCGCGATTGCGGTTAAAATATCATCCAAGGGACCGGTTATTTACAAACAGGTCAGAGTTGGTTTGCACAATAAGGAATTTGAAATGTACAAGTTCCGTTCAATGTGTGTGCAGACTGACGGACAGGACGCGAAGAAATGGACAACAAGCACAGACGCAAGAGTTACGCCGGTAGGTAAGTTTATCCGCAAGACAAGTCTCGATGAACTGCCACAGCTTATCAATGTTCTTAAAGGTGATATGAGCCTCGTCGGACCGAGACCGGAAAGACCGTTCTTCGTAGAGAAATTCAAGGAAGAAATACCGCGTTATATGATTAAACATCAGGTGCGCCCGGGAATGACCGGATGGGCACAGGTAAACGGATACCGCGGCGATACTTCGATAAGAAAACGCATAGACTGCGATTTGTATTATATAGAGAACTGGAGCCTGCATTTCGATATAATGATTTTGTTCAGGACGGTTTTTAAAGGATTTGTTAACAAGAATGCATATTAGGGGCAGAGAACGAAAGGATTACTATCATGGCAAAATACAGAGATTTCGATGACGATTATGAGTATGAAGACGACAAATATATATACGAAGATGAAAAGACACCAGGACACAGAAATGTGAATGATTATTCTGTTGAGGAGAAAAATGATCAGAAGTCTGTCCGCCCGCATAAGAAGAAAAAACGCAAACGCTGGGTCATGATTCTTATATTTGCTATAGAAATTATCCTGCTGCTGGTGCTTATCACAGTATGGTATGTGGTAGGCAAACTCGAGATGATTGAAAGACCTGCAATAGACAGGGATGCGATAGTTATAAACAGGGAACTCGATGATGATACGATTGAGGTTATGGACGGATATACTAATATACTACTTCTTGGAAGTGATGCCAGGGACAATACGGTTGAGGGTCTTAATAAGCTTGGTGAGAATCATACCGACTCTATAATCATAGCAAGTATCAACAATAAGACCAAAGAAGTAAGGCTTGTGTCTGTATACCGTGATACGGTCCTCAAATTTATGGATACGGCGAACACACAGGAAGTCAAATACAATAAAGCAACCGATGCGATGTTCTATTATGGCGTTGAGTCGGCAATAAGTATGATAAATACCAACCTCGACCTTGATATCAAAGATTATGTGATGGTAAACTGGAACGCATTGATCGATATCGTGGATGCGGTAGGCGGAATTGATATTGAGATAGACGAAAACGAACTTCACTGGATCAATGAATATTTAAGGGATACCGGAAAGAATACGGGAAGAAGTTATACCAATGTAGAAAATACCGGAATGGTACACCTCGACGGAATCCAGGCTACGGCATATTGCCGTATCAGATATGGCGGCGGAAGTGATTTCAGAAGAACCGAGAGACAGCGTACGGTAATTAACCTTGTTGTTGAAAAAGCCAAGAATATGGATATCACCAAATTAAACAGTGCAATTAACAGCGTGTTTGGCAATATATCAACAAGCCTTGATGTCGGTACGATACTTAATCTTGCCAAATCGCTTGCAAGTTATACCATTACCGAGTCGTCAGGATTCCCGACGGAAGTGACATATGTTACGACATTAAAGGGTAATACAAGCGACAGGGATTTTGTGCTTGCGAAGGATCTTGCAGCCAATGTAACGGTGCTTCATAAGGTACTTTTTGATGTCGACAATTATGATCCGACACCGACTGTCAAAGATATAAATAAAACAATATCCGAACTCTCAGGAGCATATTAATGTTTAAAAAAATATACGGCAAATGGAGTAAAATTCATATTGCCCTCAGGGGCGCGATTCTTATAGCAGTGTCAGTTATACTGGCACTGCTTATTGAATTATTTTTTAATATCAGGGAATTGAATAATGATTATGTAAGGAACATCCCGACGGAAGAGATTACGGCTGTCAATATGCACTGCGATACGGACGGAGCATATGTATTTGACGGAGATGACTCCGGAAGCCTTGAATTTGATTTTGAGGGATATGCCGGACTGCTTGTTGTAGAATATGATAAAGAAAAAACGTATTTCTCGCAGAATATTGATATAGAATACATTAACGCCTACGGAAAAAAGGAAAGTGAAAGCATTTCTGACATGGCACCGCTCTGGCTCAAACGTTCGTCACATAATATCCGCAAGAATACATCACACATTACATTGAGTTTTGACCATGATGCATCGTTGAGAATCAAAAATATAACAATTGACAGCAGACCGTATTTTAATATCCACCGCGTTATGTTTTTTGCATTGGGATTTACGGCAATGCTGATACTGATTCTGTTACGGCATATAATCGCGAAGAAAGTTGAAGTGGGTTTTGCAATTACTGCACTTGCCGCCGGACTGGCGATAATTGTGACTCTTCCGCTTGTCAGGGTGGGATTTGATGAAGAAACACATTTCAGAAATTCGTACCTGCTGTCAATAGCATCCCAGACCAGGAACGATGATGAAATATGGGAAATGCTTAACGCAAGCGAGGCAAACCATCCGTTAAGATATACGGATACGGCAAAAGAGTACCACGAATTCCTGGAATATCTTAATAATAATTGCAATTATTATGGTACCGAAGATGTCGAACATTACACGGTTACACCGAGACATACGAGCAGCATATCCACGTTTGCGTATGTTTTCATGGCACTTGCAATTAACATAGCCAGGGCATTTAAACTCGGTTTCGGATGGATATATATAATTGCAAGGCTGGCCAACCTTCTTGTATATGTGACGGTGATGTATTTTGCGATAAGAATACTCCGCAAGGGTAAAATACTCATGGCACTTATAGGGCTTCTTCCGACAACGATTTTTACGGCTTCAACGATTTCATATGATCCTGTTGTAACATCTTTTATAATGCTTGGCATGTCATATGTAATTAATAATATGATATATGATGACTGTAATGGCCGGTGGTGGCAGTTCGCCCTGGCGGCCTGCGCGATGGGATACGGATGCCTTGCAAAAGCGGTTTACGCTCCATTGATGCTTATGGCTCTTTTTATTCCCAAAAACCATTTCAGGGATGACAGAACGAGACACATTGTTAAAGGCGGTTTTATATCTGCAATGATACTTCTGATACTGACATTCATTCTTCCGCTTCTTATAGGCAGAAGCGGAGGCGACCCGCGTGGGGGCGATACAAGCAATGCGGGCCAGCTGCAGATGGTGCTTTCACATCCTGTTTCGTATGCGGGACTGCTTCTTAAATCCATATGGAGCAAATTAGTGTATTATACTATAGGAAGCGAAACTGTGGATATAATGGCATATCTGGGCGCCGGTAAGGCGGTATTTGCAATAGATGCGTTACTGGTATTTACAATGTTTACACATTCGGATGATGACAAAAGACTGTCAGCGGGAAGAAAATGCGGTGTTGTGTTTATACTGTTTGCAACGACGGCGCTTATATGGACTGCACTGTACCTTGCATTTACACCGGTCGGCGTAGCATCAGGCATTGCCGGGGTTCAGGGAAGATATTTTATTCCTCTTCTTTTTCCTCTTTTTATGCTTGTACCGGCCGAAAAAATCACTGCACATTTTAACAGACAGTGGTATAATCTTTTTGTACTTATGATGGAGGGGGCAATCCTTTTCTGGGAAATATACAGGCAGATACTTACAGTATGTTCATTCTAAATACGGAGGCTTTATTGATATGAAGAAAATAATCGTGACTGGCTGCAACGGACAGCTTGGAAGAGCAATCAACAGGGAATACGAGAAAAGTAACGAATACGAGCTTGTCAATACGGATGTCGGAGAACTCGACATAACGGATGTGAAAGCTGTTCTTGAACTTACAGATAAGGTGAGACCTTATGCAATTATTAACTGTGCAGCATACACTGCGGTTGATAAATGCGAGACGGATGAAGACAATGCATACAGGATTAATGCGATCGGGCCGCGTAATCTTGCGATAGCAGCTGCAAAATGCGGTGCAAAGCTTGTTCATGTATCGACTGATTATGTATTTGGCGGAGACGGTATAAGACCGTACACAGAATTTGATGCGCCGGCGCCTAAGAGTGCATACGGAAGAACGAAACTTGCCGGCGAGGAGTTCGTAAAGATGTTTGCAAAGGACTATTTTATCGTAAGAACAGCATGGCTTTACGGTGAAGGAAAGAATTTCGTACGGACTATGCTTGCGCTTTCGGAGAAAAATCCTGAAGTTAATGTTGTAATGGATCAGGTTGGTTCACCGACGAGCGCGACTGAGCTTGCCAGAGCTATAGTGTCGCTTGTTCCGACGGATAATTACGGCATATTCCACGGAACTTGTGAAGGGGTATGCTCGTGGGCAGATTTTACGGAGGAAATATTCAGGCTTACCGGCAGAAATTGCAAAGTTAATCATATAACGAGTGAAGAATATAAGAAAATGTTTCCACAGTCGGCCGACAGACCTGCATATTCAGTACTTGACAATTATATGTTAAGACTTACCGGCGGATATGAATTTGCCGGATGGAAGGATGCAATAGCGGCATATGTGAGAGATTTTATCTAGTTGAATAAATTGCATATATATGGTAAAATATATCAGTATGTACTTATCTGAAAGGAGATAAAAGGTATGAGAACCTATCTTGTAACAGGAGGAGCCGGTTTCATCGGTTCAAATTACATTCATTATATGTTTCGTAAATATGATAACGAGATAAGAATAATTAATGTTGACTGCCTTACATATGCAGGAAATCTCGAGAATCTTAAGGATATCGAGAATAGAGATAATTATACATTTGTAAAGGCTGACATTTGTGATAAAGAAGCTATAGAGAAGATTTTTGCGGCAAATGATATAGACAGGGTGGTGCATTTTGCAGCAGAAAGCCATGTTGACAGAAGTATCCGTAATCCGGAGGTGTTTGTTCAGACGAATGTGCTCGGAACGGCTGTAATGCTTAACGCGGCGAAGAAAGCATGGGAGAACGAAGACGGAACATTCAAGCCGGATAAGAAATTCCTCCATGTGTCAACCGATGAAGTGTACGGTTCACTTCCGGATGATGACACCGCTTTCTTCTATGAAACATCACCTATTGATCCGCACAGCCCGTATTCTGCGAGCAAGGCATCATCGGATATGCTTGTGAAGGCTTATATAGACACATATTATTTTCCGGCCAATATTACCAATTGCAGTAATAACTACGGACCTTACCAGTTCCCTGAGAAACTGATTCCGCTTATCATTAACAATGCACTTAACGGGAAGAAGCTTCCGGTATACGGTGACGGACTTAATGTGCGTGACTGGCTTTATGTTGACGATCACGCCAAGGCTATTGATATGGTTCAGGAAAAAGGACGTCTCGGAGAAAGATACAATATCGGCGGACATAACGAGAAACAGAATATAGAGATTATCAGGACTATTCTTGAGACACTTAATGAGATGCTTCCGGATGATGATCCGAGAAAGCCTGCTATCAACGAAAGTCTTATAACATATGTTGCAGACCGTAAGGGACATGACAGAAGATATGCGATAGCACCGGATAAGATCAAGAAAGAGGTAGGCTGGTATCCGGAGACAATGTTTAAGGATGGCATCAGACTTACAATCAAATGGTATTTTGAGCATGAGGACTGGATGAAGAATGTCACAAGCGGCAATTACCAGAAGTATTACGAAGAAATGTACAGAATATAATCAGACAAAAGGCAGCGCAGGGAAAATCCCGGTGCTGTCTGATTGTGTCTAATATGATATAACCAGGAGGCAGAATGAAAGGTATTATTTTAGCAGGGGGCTCAGGAACGAGACTCTATCCACTTACCAAGGCAATTTCCAAACAGATTATGCCGGTTTATGATAAGCCGATGATATACTACCCGCTTTCTACACTTATGCTTGCGGGAATAAGAGAAATACTCATAATATCGACCAGAAGGGATATAGGAGTATTTGAGGAACTTTTAGGAGATGGAAGCCAGCTGGGAATGAGTTTCTCATATGCCATACAGGAGACACCGAGAGGACTTGCGGATGCTTTTATAGTCGGAGAGCAGTTTATCGGTAATGATAATGTTGCGCTTGTACTCGGAGACAATATTTTTTACGGACAGAGTTTTTCAAAGGTGCTTGCGCGGGCGGCAGAAAGAACAAGTGGCGCCACAATATTCGGATACTATGTTAAAGACCCGAGGGAATACGGCGTCGTTGAATTCGATGAGAACGGAAAGGCAGTTTCCATAGAGGAAAAACCGCAGGTACCTAAATCTAATTATGCGGTACCGGGCTTATATTTCTATGATAATGATGTTGTTGAGATCGCTAAGAATGTCAAGCCGTCCAAACGTGGCGAGATCGAAATAACAAGTGTTAACAATGAATATTTAAGGCGTGGCGATTTATATGTTGAGACCCTGGGCCGCGGATTTGCATGGCTGGACACAGGTAATCATGATGCGCTACTTGATGCGGCGGATTTTGTGGCTGCATTCCAGAAAAGGCAGGGCCTGTATATCTCATGCATAGAAGAGATAGCATATAAGAGAGGCTTTATTACAAGGGAACAGCTTGTAAATCTTGCACAGCCATTGCTTAAGACTGAATATGGCAGGTATCTTATAGATATCGCTAATGGATTATAGGAGGCTATTATGGGTCAGATTAAAGTGACAACTTGCGATATAGAGGGACTTAAAGTTATTGAACCGAAGGTTTTCGGAGATGCGAGAGGATATTTTTTCGAGTCATATAATTATAATGATTATGCGGCAGCTGGAATTACACAGGAATTTGTACAGGATAACCAGTCCGCATCTAAGAAAGGCGTCTTAAGAGGTCTTCATTTTCAGAAGAATTTTCCGCAGGATAAGCTGGTGCGCGTTATTAACGGAGAGGTTTTTGATGTTGCAGTAGACTTGAGAGAAGGCTCAAAGACATATGGTAAGTGGTTTGGTGTGGTTCTTTCGGCTGAGAATAAGAAACAGTTTTTTATTCCGAAGAATTTCGCACATGGATTCGTTGTTCTCTCGGATTATGCTGAATTTGCATACAAATGTACTGATTTTTATCATCCGGATGATGAAGGCGGAATTATCTGGAACGATCCGGATATAGGCATTGACTGGCCTGTGGAAGATGAGTCGGAACTCATATTTTCCGACAAAGACCAGAAATGGCCGCAGTTTAAAGATTACAAAAAAGGTTGCTAATTCTGATGAAGTCGATTATTGTCAATTTTAATAAATACAAGCCGCTGTTAAATGAGCTTGTGACAAGAGATGTTAAGACCAAATACCGTCGTTCGGTGCTTGGCGTGTTATGGACTTTGCTTAACCCGCTCCTTATGATGGTCGTACTGTCGGTGGTATTCTCACATCTGTTTAAGTTCGATATAGATAATTATCCGTTATATCTTCTTGCGGGCCAGGTTGTTTTTAATTTCTTTTCGGCTGCAACCACAATGGATATGACGGCGATTATTGATAATGCACCGCTCATTAAGAAGGTGTATGTACCCAAATACATGTTTGTCCTTTCAAGGACTGTTTCGAGTGCCATTAACCTGATGGCATCGTTTGCTGCGCTCATAATTGTTATGCTTTGTATGAGGGCAGAATTGCATTATATGGCATTATTGGGGATACTTCCGATAATTGCACTGGTGGCACTTTCACTCGGAATCGGACTGATACTTGCGGCTTTTGCGGTTAAATTCAGGGACATAATCCACTTATATTCGGTACTCACCACGGTACTTATGTACCTTACACCGGTAATATACCCGATGTCGAGTCTTCCGCGTGCAATCAGAATGGTAGTGCGCATCAACCCGCTCACGAGTATTCTTGAAATGTTCCGTGGATTCATGATATATGGCACATGGCCTGATCTGTTTACAACACTGATGACAATAATCCCAAGTGTGCTTGTGCTTGTACTTGGTTTCAGGGTTTTTTATAAAAAACAGGATGAATTTATCCTGTATGTGTAGAAAGGAGACGTTATGACAGATGATACAATAATCTCGGTAAAAGATGTCTCCATGCGCTTTAACCTCGCCAGGGAGAAAGTTGACAGCCTCAAGGAATATATTATCAGAGCTTTAAGAGGCAAATTACAATATGATGAATTCTGGGCATTAAGCGATGTCTGTTTCGATGTTAAAAAAGGCGATTCCGTTGGACTTATCGGGCTTAACGGAAGCGGCAAAAGCACAATGCTCAAATGTATTGCCGGAGTGCTTAAGCCGACCAAAGGAAGTGTCTCAATCAGAGGAAGTGTTGCTCCTCTTATCGAGCTGGGAGCCGGTTTTGACATAGACCTTACGGGAAGGGAAAATGTATTCCTCAACGGAGCACTTCTCGGACGTTCGCGTAAGATGATGCAGGATGTATTTGATGATATTGTTGAATTTTCGGAACTGCGTGAATTTATGGATGTTCCGGTTAAAAATTACTCCTCCGGTATGCTCTCAAGACTTGCTTTTTCAATAGCAACATCTGGAGAGGCCGATATACTTATAGTTGATGAAGTGCTTTCAGTCGGCGATTTCAGGTTTCAGGAGAAGTGCCAGGAACGTATACACAGGATGATGGATAAAGGAACGACAGTTCTTTTTGTATCGCACAGTATAGAACAGGTCAGAGAGATATGTAACAAGGTAGTCTGGCTTGAAAGCGGCAAAGTCAGAATGAAGGGCGATGCGGCAGAAATATGTGATGTATATATGCAGACCAGATAGAAAGGGCAGTTATGAACAGGAAGAAAATAATTTTGTTAATATTTGCCGTAGTGGCTGTTATGGTCGGCGGATATTTTTACGCTTATGTCAAAAAAGACTGTGCATTATATAACACGGATTATACGAGAAGCCGGATGGTGCCGGTGACTGAGATAAGTGACGGTAATGAATTCAGGTATTCATTTATATGCGACTCTGCTAATATTACCGGAATGAAGGTACTTATGGCTCCGGCTGATGCCGGAAAAGTATCGGGTAAGATAAGTTATGAACTTACCGATGAAAACGGGAATAGTGTTTCGGACCAGGAAACATTGAAAATATCCAGGCTTAAAAGCGGTAAATTCACCTTCCTTAACATGGATAAGGTTGAATATACTAAGGGGGAAAAATATACTTTGGTTATAAAATGCGGCAATGATAAAGGAGAAGGTGTTACCATATCCGGACAGCCGGATAATCTGACACCTGCAATCTGCTATACTTATGTTAAATGGGATTTGCAGACAATGGTTATTTTCGTACTTTTTGCTGCATATTTAATAGCATTTATGACAATACTTCTTAGAATATTCAGAAAGTAGGAATTGAGATGAGCGACAAGGTCAGAATGATATATTTTGCCGAATACAGGGCAAGACTCGATAATCCGGATCAGCTTGTTATACATGCCGGAACAAATGAGACATATATGGAACATGCTAAGATAAAGGCATATATTGATGGTGAAAATGTACCTGTCAAGGCAATTCTACGTGACAATACAAGGTCAAGATTCTGCTATAAATGGGATAACCTTATGTTTTCATGCGAATATCAGTTTGTTCTTGATGTTCCGAAAGAATTCAGGAAAGCGAAAGTCGTTGTCACATTTGCATGGCAGGACGAAGTATATATACAGAAATACACAGTATCCGGCAGGAGCTTCAGAAAAGCCGGATATACGATTTCGGGCGCGGTGGATTCTGTGCTTGAAAAGGATTCCCATATCAACGTTACAGGCTGGTGTGCGTATAAGAATCCTGTAAATATAAACGTGCTAAAAGACGGGAAACCGGCTGACTGCGTTATAGAAAGAGTTCCGCGTTCTGATATTTCGGATTATTATCAGGATGATGAATTAATCGAGGACCCCGGATTTAAGATAATTTTTCCTCTGGGTTCGGATTATGAAACAGACATAGTGTTTACATCCGGGAATGAAAAGGTTGTCCATCATGTTGATTTATCGAAGAGAACGGACAGCACCGATAAGAGCTTTGGCAGACTCGCATCAATCGCTATGTCATATATGAAACAGCGAGGCGTACTGGAAACAGCCAAAAAAGTGCTTCGCAAGATTTCACGCGATAAGAAATCAATGGATTACGATAAATGGATTAAGCAGAAGGAACCTAAGAAAACGGTTCTTATGATGCAGCGCTCTCACAGGTTTCCCGTGAATCCGAAATTCTCAATAGTAGTGCCTGTATACAGACCTGACGAGAAATATTTTGCTCAAATGCTCAAATCTGTTATGGACCAGACATATGCTGACTGGGAGTTATGCCTCGCCGACGGAAGCGGAAGCGGACATGAAATGCGGGAAACAGTCCTCAAAGTATGTAAGGGAGACAGCCGTGTTAAGTATGTTGCACTGAAAGATAATCTCGGAATATCAGGCAATACCAATGCGGCACTTGATATGTCAACAGGCGATTATATAGTTCTCGGAGATCATGATGACATAATAAGACCGAACGCACTGTTTGAATGTGCATCCGCAATCAACGAAGACAACACGATTGATGTAATATATTCCGATGAAGACAAATACGACTGTGGAACACGTAAGAGATTTATGCCGCATTTTAAACCGGATTTTTCACCGGATATGCTTAATAACAATAACTATATCTGTCATCTTTTTGTGTTTTCAAGAGAATTATATGAGAAAGTCGGCGGATTTAACAGCGACTATGACGGCTCGCAGGACTATGACCTGATATTGCGCTGTACCGAGAAAGCAGCCAATATAAAGCATATTCCGAAGGTATTATATACCTGGAGATGCCATATGAATTCAACGGCGATGAATCCGGAGAGTAAAAAATACGCTTATGATGCCGGAATCAGGGCCGCACAGGCGCATTTTGACAGACTTGGAATTAAAGCACATGTATCCGAGGGTTACAGACCGGGATATAACAGGGTCAGATATGATATTGAAGGCAATCCTAAGATATCAATTCTTATACCTAACAAGGACCATGTTGACGATCTTAAGCAGTGCCTTGAATCAATAATAGGCATACAGGATTATACCAATTATGAGATTATTGTAATTGAGAACAACAGTACGGAACAGGCTACTTTTGATTACTATAAAAAGATTGAATCCGTATACGACTGTGTCAAAGTAATTTACTATGACGGAGATTTTAATTATTCAAAGATAAATAATTACGGAGCTGCCGTAGCGTCAGGTGAATATCTGCTGCTTCTTAATAATGATACGGAGATGATTAACAAAGACTGTCTGCGTGAACTTGTAAGCTTTGGAACAAGACCTGAAGTCGGTATAGTCGGAGCCAGACTTCTTTATGAGGATGGAACCGTGCAGCATGCCGGAGTAATAATCGGCCTTGGCGGAGTTGCCGGTCATGCATTTGCGGGAATTAAAGGTGATGATCCGGGTTATTTTGCGAGGGCGGTCATTCCGCAGAATTACAGCGCAGTTACGGCTGCGTGCATGCTTGTGCGCAAATCCGTATATGACGAGGTCGGCGGACTTGATGAGCTTTTTAAGGTGGCATTTAATGATGTTGATTTCTGCCTCCGTGTAAGACAGAAAGGATATCTTATAGTATATAATCCTGAAGCAAAATTGTATCACTATGAATCAAAGAGCCGTGGTGTTGAGGATACACCTGAAAAAGCGGCAAGGTTCATGGGCGAAACCAATAACATGATGGAACGCTGGGCCAAAGTTATGGAGGCCGGCGACCCATATTATAACCCTAATCTTTCGCTTAAGCGTTCTGATTTTTCCATAAGGGTATGATATGACAGAACAAGAGGTGTTTTGGATTGAGTGAAATCGTTGACAGAATAAAAGCATATACGGAGCGTTACGGCATAGTAAAATTATGCGGTAAAATTGTGGAAAAAGGTACCGGATATGTACGCAATATCGGGAAAACCGAAACAGAAAAACAGATTCATGAAGAGTATACATTTGCGCGTAATCCGCTCATAAGCATTATTGTGCCGGTATACAATGTCGAGCACGAGGCATTTAAGGCGACACTGGAAAGTGTGCTTGCACAGACTTACGGAAACTGGGAGTTATGCGTAGCCGACGGCGGAGAGAATAAAGTTGATGCAGTGATAGATGAAGTCATGGGCGATGATGCCAGGATAAGATATGTAAGCCTTGAAGCAAATCTCGGAATATCAGGCAATTCCAACCAGGCACTTGATGTGGCATCGGGCGAGTATGTTGCCTTCCTTGACCACGACGATATACTGGAACCGGATGCTTTGTATGAGGCGGCAAACCGCATAGTAAATTATGGTGCGGACATGGTGTATACGGACGAAGATAAAGTCAGTCCGGACCTTAAACGTTATTTTAAACCGTACAGAAAACCGGATTATAATAAGACACTTCTTTTATCCAATAATTATATCTGTCATTTCTGCGTGATTAACAGGAAAATAGTAACAGAGGCAGGCGGATTCAGAAGTGAATATGACGGCGCACAGGATTATGATCTGTTCTTAAGATGCGTCGATAAATGTAAAGTGATTGAGCATGTTGATAAAATTCTTTATCATTGGAAATCCGGAGAAAATTCAACTTCTGGCAACCCTTTTAACAAGCAATATGCTTTCGATGCCGGACGCAGGGCACTCAACGAATATACCGGTGATGGCACTGTTGTATGCGAGCTTGACGATCCCGGATATTACAGGGTTAACCTTATCGATGTTCCGGATGTGCAATGTGTAACGTCATATCCGTCCTATGACGGAAAAGATGAAGATATAAGAGCGGTACAGGCAGATTATGTAATACTTTTACGCACTGATATGAAGCTTTCAAAGGATTTTGCAAGACTTGCAGTCAGCCGCGCGGTTCTTACGGATGCAGATATTATTGTTCCAAAGATTACAGCCGGAGGCAGATATCTCTATAACGGAATTGCCCGTACGGGCCACGGATATACGAAATCTCTTAAAGGAAGCCCGGTGTGGTTTAAGGGTGATTTTAATATGGCAGCCGTTGACATGGAAGCGGCAGTTGTGCCGAGATATGGAATTATGGTTAAAAAAAGTGCGTTAGATAAGGTGCTTGATTCCGGGGACAGGAATTTATACGCACACAAAGGAAGTACAAAGGGCCTTAAAATGGTATATGCGCCTGAGATTACCGTTAAGATGTAGGAGGTATTTATGAGTAAAGTATCAGTTGTAATACCTAATTATAATGGAGAAAAATGCCTGAGGGAATGTCTTGCATCATTAAAAAAACAGGATTACAAGGATTTTGATGTCATTGTTGTGGATAATTGTTCCGAGGATGCCAGTCTTCAGGTGGTAGAAGAGAGCGAGGGTGAACTTTTGCTTGAGGTAATTCCGCTTGATAATAATTACGGTTTTGCCAAGGCTGTAAATGACGGAATCAAAGCATCCGCTTCCGAATATGTAATACTTCTTAACAATGACGCGGTTGCCGGACGCCATATGGTAGGTGCACTTGTGAACAGACTTGAGAAAGAATCAGATGTATTTTCGGCACAGGCAATGATGCTCCAATATAACAACAGAAAGCTTATTGACAGCGCGGGCGATTATTTCTGTGTGCTCGGCTGGGGATTTGCAAGAGGCCGCGATGAGGCAGCCTCAAGATATACCGGAAAGTGCGATATATTCAGCGCCTGCGCGGGAGCGGCAATTTACAGACGGAATGTATTCGATGAAATAGGGTATTTTGATGAGAATTTCTTTGCATATCTTGAAGATGTTGATATAGGATACAGAGCTAAGATTTACGGATGGCGGAACGTATATGAACCTGAGGCGAAGGCACTGCACATCGGAAGTGCGGCCAGCGGTTCAAGACATAATGCATTTAAAGTAAGTCTCTCGGCTCGCAATTCGATGCTTCTTATGTATAAGAATTTTGCACCGTGGCAGAAAGTATTGAACTTTGTACCGGTGTGCGCCGGAATACTTGTAAAGATAGTGTATTTTGCACGGAAAGGACTTGCCGGTGCATATCTTAAGGGAATTTTCAGTTCATTCTTTAAAATGAAGGATGTCAGCAGGACATTAAATTTAACTAAAAACACAATTGCGATTGAGAAAGAACTCTTGCGCAATACACTCAGAAGATTAGGAATATAGAATGGACAGTATCAAATCTTGTATCAAAAAATATAAAATAATTCCATGCCTTGTCATGGTGGCTGTAATGGCTGTTACGGCATATCTGGTAAAATGGTACAGATACGGTGATATAGCGGGCAGATACGGACAGGATGTTATATATTTTTACCGGTATTATGATGTGATTGCATTAATTCTTATCATATCGGCCGTTGTGGTTTATTACCTTGTGTTTGTCAGAAAATCACCTGTCCATAAAATATATCTTGCCGCGTGTATATGTCTCGGAATAGCATTTACGCTTATAATCACACCGAATGCGGGTGCCGATGAGACCAATCATCTGTATCACGTAATGGGTACCGTCAACAGAATTACCGGTGCCGGGGATACGGGCAGTGAAGGTACATATTATGCAAGGCGGACTTTTGCGGACCTTGACCTTGATAAGAACATAAGTGTTACTAATTACATTAAAACTGCCAAAAACTTCTTTAAAACCGCGGGATGCGACGGAAGCGAACTGGTAGAAGTCAGTGCTGATGTGTATAATTACAGCCCGGCAGCCGTGATACTTTATCTGCCGGCAATTATCGGGATATTAGCAGGCCGGATTACAGGCCTTGGCGGTGTTATGACATATACGCTTGCCAGACTGCTGATGCTTGTGGTATATTCGGTAATAACATATATGGCACTTAAGAAAATACCGGTCGGTAAAAATTTACTTGCGCTTATTATGCTTCTGCCTATGATGACATCGAGAGTGGTATGCATATCGGAAGATTGTGTTTTGTATGCGGTTATTTTCTTATACATGGCATATGTTATGAATGCAGTTTATTCGGAGCGGACAATAAGACCTGCCGAGACCGTAGTAATGGTATGCGCAGGAGTGTTCATGTCGGCATTTAAGGGTGGAATTTATATTCCGCTTCTGTTATTATTGTTTATGATCCCGAAACGTAATTTCGGAGAGAAAGTTAAGTACCCCGTGGTGGTAGCAAGTGCGATACTGCTGGCGGTTGTGACATTTGCGGCAGTTAATTCCAATATTTTTAAAGATGTGTCATCATCTACATCGGGCAGCGAGAATGAACTTATGTGGACCGAGAGCGAAGGATTTACGTTAAGACGAATGTTTACTCACCCGAAAGAAGCACTTTGCATGCTTTTTAACACATTTTTCCTTATGGGCGGAACACATTACGCCGAAATGTTTGCAAGCGGATTCGGCTGGCTGCAGATATATACATCGGGTTTTCTGACAGCCGGATTTACAGTGCTTATGGTGCTTACGCTTCTTAACTGCGAAGGCAGGGAAATCTGTTTTAATAAGAAACAGAGGATTATTTCACTATCTGCGGCAGCAGTGAGCATATTTATAATAGTTATATCAATGTGGATATTCTGGACACCGGCAGGCTCAGCGCATATAGTCGGACTTCAGGGAAGATATTTTATACCGCTTCTGTTCTGTGCAGTGTATCCGCTTAAAAACAACAGATGTATCATCAAAAAGGATATCGGTGGCGGGATTATTTTTGCCGCGGTTATGTTTCACGCATTGACTTTTTGGGAAATATATATAAGAATGGCAGTCTAAGGAGGGTTTTATTATGGCTGAAAATGAATTTAAATATGAGCTTACCATACTCATGCCGTGTCTTAACGAGGCGGAAACACTGGAGACATGTATTAAGAAGGCACAGACATTCCTGTACGAGAACAACGTGGACGGTGAGATACTTATCGCCGATAACGGAAGTACAGACGGCTCAATAGACATAGCACAGCGCAACGGTGCCAGAGTTGTCAACGTCGAGACCAAAGGTTACGGAGCAGCGCTTATTGCCGGATGCAATGCGGCACTCGGTAAATATGTAATAATGGGAGACTCTGACGATAGTTATGACTTTTTACATCTTATGCCTTTCGTTGAGAAGTTAAGAGAGGGATATGATCTTGTAATGGGTAACCGTTTCAAGGGCGGAATTGAGAAGGGCGCCATGCCGTTTTCACACAGATATATCGGAAATCCGGTACTCTCATTTATAGGAAGATTCTTCTATTCAAGCAAGATAGGCGACTTCCATTGCGGACTTCGAGGATATAATACCGCGAGAATGAGAAGTATAGATCTTAAGACAACCGGAATGGAATATGCAAGTGAAATGGTTGTAAAGTCGACACTTTACGGCTTTAAGATTGCAGAAGTTCCTACGACGCTTAAGAAAGACGGAAGAAGCCATGCGCCTCATCTCCACACATGGAGGGATGGCTGGAGACATCTTAAGTTTCTTCTCATGCACAGTCCAAAGTGGTTGTTCCTCTATCCGGGAATATTCCTTCTTGTACTTGGACTCGGACTTATGATTGCAATACTTGTGGGACATGTATCAATCGGTGGTGCCGGTCTCGGAGTACATACCATGCTTTATTCATCGGCAATGATACTGTTAGGTGTGAACATGGTGATGTTTTCCAAATTTACGGAAGGATATGCGCGTTCAACGGGATTCATTCCGGTCAAGCCGGTAGGAAAGCTTGGTAAATTCTTTACCGTTGAGAAAGGAATCCTTTTTGGAGTTATCCTTTTTATAATCGGACTTGTATGTTCAATTATGGCAGTTAATGTATGGGCGAAGAATTCATACGGAATCCTTGAGGCAGATAAAATGATGAGACTTACGATACCGGCATTTACGGCAATTGTTGTAGGAATCCAGATGATTCTCTCAAGTTTCTTCATCGGAATCCTTCAGATAAAACACAAATAACGAGGTGCTTATAGTGAGCGAAGAACTTGTAAGTGTATGCATTCCGGCATATAACAGCGGCCGGTTCATAGTAAGGACGATAGAGTCGATTCTTAACCAGACATATAAGAACATAGAAATAGTGGTTGTGGATGACTGTTCATCTGATGATACGGTTGATAAAGTGAAGAGTATCAAAGATGACAGGATAAAGCTCATTGTCAATGAAGCCAATCTTGGAATGAGCCGCAACTGGGATAAATGCGTCCGCAGCTGCAGTGGCAGGTATGTAAAGCTTATACCGGCAGATGATTGTATATATCCGGACTGCATAAGCAGGAGTGTGATGATTCTTGAGAAGCACCCGGAGGTCTCACTTGTCGTTGTCGGAACAGATCTTGTGGATAATGATGATAAAATAACCGGTTCATACATGCACTGGCCCGGTAACGGAATAGTAAAAGGTGCCAGAATTGCCAAGACATCCGTGATGTTGAATAATTTCTGGGGCAATCCGGTGTGTGCCATGTTTCGCAAAGACGACTATATTGCAACAGGCGGTTTTGATGATGATATACCGTATATACTTGATTTTGACTTGTGGCTCGGATTGTCAAGGCTCGGCGATACGGCGGTCATCAAGGACAAATTAAGTTCATTCCGTGTGCGTAAGGATTCCAATACGGGTGTGCTTATAGGCAGCAAAGGCCGGGATTACACGGCAGAACATGTAAGGCTTCTTGATAAGCATATCGTAGCGCATACTTTTAAGATGAACGGTTTTGAAAGGTGGATTTCAATCACATGGAGACGCCTTCGGAACTATCTGATTGCTTTATTTATTAAGATTAAAGCTTAATTGATAAAAAAAATAATGACTTTTTGTAAATACAGTGGTAATATATACGAGGTAAAGTCGGGAAATATTATTTTATTAGGAAGAAAGGAAAAATATATGTCATACCAGGATACTTATAAAGAATGGTGCGTTAATCCGTATTTTTCGGAAGAAACAAGAGCAGAATTAAAGTCAATTGAAGGCAATGATAAGGAAATCGAAGACAGATTCTACAGGGAACTCGAATTCGGTACCGGCGGACTCAGAGGAGTTATCGGTAACGGAACCAACAGAATGAATGTGTATACAGTCAGAAAGGCTACACAGGGACTCGCTAATTTTATAATTAAAGAAGGCGGACAGTCAAAGGGTGTTGCAATTGCATATGACTGCAGAAGAATGTCACCTGAATTTGCTGATGAGGCTGCACTCTGCCTGAATGCGAACGGCATCAAGGCATATGTTTTCCCATCTCTCAGACCTACACCGGAATTATCATTTGCGGTAAGAGATCTCGGATGTATAGCGGGAATAGTTGTAACAGCCAGCCATAACCCTCCGGAATATAACGGATATAAGGTATATTGGGAAGATGGTGCACAGGTTACATCACCTAAGGATGTTATGATCATAGATGAAGTTAAAGCTATCAAAGATTATAATGTCGTAAAGACAATGGACAAAATTGAGGCAGTTAAAGCAGGATTATATAATGTAATCGGTTCTGACCTCGATGACAGATATATTGCGGCACTTAAGAAACAGATCATCAATGCGGATGTTATTAAGGAAATGGGAGACAATCTTGTTGCCGTATACACACCGCTTCACGGAACAGGTAATATTCCGGCAAGAAGAGTTCTTAAAGAAGTTGGATTTAATAAAATATACGTAGTGCCTGAGCAGGAGAAACCGGACGGTAATTTCCCTACAGTAGGATATCCGAACCCTGAAGATCCTAAGGCATTCACACTTGCACTTGCACTTGCCAAGGAGAAGAATGCGGATGTTGTTCTTGCAACAGACCCGGATGCCGACAGACTCGGAGTATATGCCAAGGATTCCAAGACAGGTGAATATATGTCATTCACAGGTAACATGTCGGGAATGCTTATCGCAGAATACATTCTCTCCCAGAAGAAGGAGAAAGGACTTATTCCTGCTAACGGTGCATTGGTCAAGACAATCGTTTCAACCAATCTCGCAGATGTTATTGCCAAGGAATATAATCTTAAACTTATCGAAGTACTTACAGGTTTCAAATATATCGGAGAGCAGATTAAGTGGTTTGAGCAGAATCATACCTATGAGTATATGTTCGGATTCGAGGAAAGCTACGGCTGTCTCGTAGGCACACATGCAAGGGATAAGGATGCCATTGTTGCGGTTCTTATGCTCTGTGAGGCTGCTGCATACTATAAGAAGCAGGGACTTACACTCTGGGATCAGATGCTTAAGATTTACGAGAAATACGGATATTTCAGAGAGACACTTGTATCTCTTGAGAGAAAGGGTGTTGAAGGAGTTGCCGAGATTCAGGCAATGCTTGAGAAATTACGTAACAACCCTCCTGCAGAAATCGGAGGATATAAGGTTCTTGAGTTCAGGGATTATGAGAAAGATATCGTTAAACGTGCTGACGGAAGTACAGGCACAACAGGTCTTCCTGAATCCAATGTTCTCTATTTTGACCTTGAAGACAATGCATGGTGCTGTGCAAGACCTTCAGGAACCGAACCAAAGGTTAAGTTCTATATGGGTGTTAAGGGAAACAGCTTTGAGGATGCGGATAAGAAACTTGCCGGCCTCAAAGAAAGCATGATGAGTCTTGTTGAATAATTCAATATAACCAATGATTATTATCCCGTTCATACGCCGGATGAGAGTATGGACGGGATTTTTTATGCCCGGTATATGAAAATATCACTTATTTTCCTTATTTGCTACACAAAAAGTACACAATTTCCATCTATACTCATAGACATAGAAAGCGATAAAGATTACACCAAAGGAGATGTATTGATATGTATAATGATGAAAATAATTACACAGCATATAACAGCGAGCCGCAGCCGCAGCCACAGCCACAGCCGCAGCTCACCAAGAAGGGTTTAAGAGCCATGAGAAAGGCTCAGAGAATTGAACGCAGGGCTTCACAGCCTAAGAAAAAGAACTGGTTTGTAAGAGGCGTAGCGATGGTTGTCTGTGCAGTGCTTTTAGGCGGAGTTGCCGGAGTTGCCTGCTACGGCGTAAGTTATGCAGGATACAGCTTATTCCCTATTAAGAACAGCAGCCAGACAGATGCTTTGGCAAAGCCGGCAACTACGGCGGCACAGCTTGGTAATGTAAATGCCAACAAGGACATCACGGCCACGGTATATGATGTATCCGATATAGTTGATTCGGTAATATCGTCAGTAGTAGCCATCAATGGTGAATATACACAGGAAGTTAACTACGGCTGGTTCGGAAGCCAGACCCAGAAGTCAACGGTAAGCGGTTCCGGTATCATAATCGGTTCAACCGATGATGAGCTTCTTATGGTAACCAATGCACACGTAATTGACGGCGTTGAGAATCTTGCGGTAACATTTTATGACGGAAGCAAGGTTCCTGTTGAAGTCAAGAATAAAAAGAGCAGCTATGACCTCGCGGTAATTTCGGCAAAGCTTTCGGATATTCCTAAGGATGCCATTTATACTATAGCAACACTTGGTGATTCATCACAGATTAAAGTCGGTGAAGCAGCAATAGCAGTAGGTAACTCAATGGGTTATGGTATTTCGGTTACCACAGGATGCATCAGTGCAATTGATAAAACTGTAACAGTTGAAAGCACGGAATACAATAACCTTATCCAGACAGATGCGGCCATTAATCCGGGCAACAGTGGCGGTGCTCTCTTCAATGCGCAGGGCGAAGTAATCGGTATCAACTCAGTCAAGATGAGTACAACAGGTGTCGAAGGAATGGGATATGCTATTTCAATTTCATCTGTTAAGGATATCATTAACGAACTTTCAACAACAGATTCAAGAAAACAGCTTGATGATGATGAAAGAGGTTACCTCGGAATTACAGGCGTAAGTATAACAAGCCAGATTTCACAGACATATGGATATCCGGTAGGTGTTGCCATCAGAAACATTACCAAAAACGGTGCAGCAGATAAGGCGGGACTTATCAAGAATGATATCATATGTTCCTTTGACGGTGAAACGGTTGAGACTATAGATTCTCTTGTTGAACTTATGAAATACTATGCCGTCGGAGAGACAGTCAAGGTTGAATATTATCATATGAACGCTTCGGGAGAATATGAGAAAACATCAACTACCGTAACACTTACATCCAATCCTGAGGAATAATTCATAATGAATATGATGCCGGATGCCATTGCAATAATGGTGTCCGGTTTTTTTATCATGGTGACGTTGAATTATAAACGGGAATATGTTAGAATTAACACGATTATTTATGGAGGAATAACTAATGGAAGAGATTATCAATAATAACGATGATGAGCAGAAGGACAATGATCGGAACGAGGATAAAGATTTTGAAGAATATGAGAAAATCTGTTATCTGTGCCACAGACCGGAGAGCAAGGCCGGCAAGATGATTGAACTTCCGCAGAATATATATATTTGTGCAGATTGTATGCAGAAGACATTCGACAGCATGAACGGACCTGGCGGATACGATGACCTGATGAAGATGAGCGGTATGCCGGGTATACATTTTATGAATCTCTCGGATTTCGGCGATATGCCGGAGCGTCAGAAGATTAAGAAGAGAAAGAAAGGCGATAATCAGATACCGCCGATAGACCTTAAGTCAGTTCCGGCACCTCACGAGATAAAGGCTAAGCTTGACGAATATGTAATCGGACAGGAATATGCCAAGAAGGTTATTTCCGTTGCCGTTTACAATCATTATAAGAGAGTTGCCACGAATACAATGGACTCCATCGAGATTCAGAAGTCCAATATGCTTATGATAGGACCTACAGGTTCCGGTAAGACATATCTTGTACAGACGCTTGCAAGACTTCTGGATGTGCCGCTTGCGATTACGGATGCCACATCACTTACCGAGGCAGGATACATCGGAGATGATATTGAGAGCGTTGTATCGAAGCTCCTCGCAGCAGCCGATAATGATGTTGACAAGGCTGAGCGCGGTATTATTTTTATCGATGAGATAGATAAGATAGCCAAGAAAAAAGAAACACGTAACCGTGATGTCAGCGGCGAATCGGTACAGCAGGGTCTCTTAAGAATACTTGAGGGAAGCGATGTTGAGGTGCCGGTCGGAGCCAATTCCAAGAATGCCATGGTTCCGCTTACAACCGTAAATACAAGAAATATACTCTTCATATGCGGCGGTGCTTTTCCTGATCTCGATGACATTATTAAGGCAAGACTCAATAAGCAGTCATCAATCGGTTTCAAGGCCGATCTGAAGGATAAATACGATGAGGACCCGGACATTCTTGAGAAAGTTACATTGGAGGATCTGCGCGAATTCGGTATGATACCGGAGTTCTTAGGTCGTCTTCCGGTAGTATTTACACTTAAGAAGCTTACCGAGGAAATGCTCGTGAGAATCCTCAAGGAGCCGAAGAACGCCATCCTGAAACAGTATCACAAATTATTGGAACTGGATGAGGTTGATCTTCAGTTTGAAGACAGCGCATATGAGGCTATTGCGAAGAAGGCTCTTGAGAAAGATACCGGCGCAAGAGCATTACGCTCCATCATTGAAGATTTTATGCTTGATATCATGTATGAGACACCTAAGGATAAGAACATCGGCCGTGTAATTATCACGAAGGATTACATTGAGAAGAAGGGCGGTCCGGTCATCGAACCGAGAGGTGTCGCTGTTCTTGAAGAACATTAGGCATTATTTTGCGGCATGCTCCATATACTAAAATAAAAATGGATTTTTGCAGCGACGTATTTACATCTGAGGAATACACTGAATATATTCTGAGAGACGGATATTATACCAGGAGAGCGTTGGAACCGTATGCAGATTATTGCATTGCGGGAATTAGCGATAAATGGGCAATAGTATCTTTTAATATCAATATGACACAAGAGAGTACCTTTGAAAGACTGGGGTACTCTTTTTTGCCCAAATTATACGGTCTGTCGGATGTGACAGCAGTGAATGCGGCGGGAATCACGGCGGTCAGGCAGCAGCCTGTGCTTGAACTGTATGGCAGCGGAACCTATATAGCTATAATTGACACCGGGATAAACTGGAGGCATGAGGCATTCCTTAACAGTGACGGAAGCAGCAGAATTGAGGTTATGTGGGATCAGCAGACCAACAGAATATATTATAACCGGGACATAAACGAGGCACTTGCCGGCGGCGGGGACATTCCGGGCGATGATATAGGACATGGGACTTATATGGCGGGCGTGGCTGCAGGTAATATCAACAGACAGTCAGGATTTTCGGGTGTCGCGCCATACAGCCGTCTGATTGTGGTCAGATTGCAGCAGGCTAAGCATTATCTGCGCGATATATATTTTGTGCGTGACAACGTGCCGGCATATTCCGAAGCCGATATAATGCGCGCAGTTGCATTTGTGTCGGATTATTCAGAACAAAAAGGAGTAACGGTATCATATGCTATAGGAATGGGCAGCAATCTCGGTTCACATGCGGGCATATCGCCGCTTGCCGAATATCTTGGTGATGAGGCGGAGAGACCGGGACATTGCGTCACATTGTCAGTGGGTAATGAGGGAAATGAGCGGCTGCACTTTGCGGGCCGCATATACGGCGATGAAGTACAGAGTGTTGAAATCAAAGTCGGACGGGGCGAGAATGGATTTGTATGTGAATTGTGGTCAATGGCTCCGGAAGTATATACCGTGGAAATAATTTCGCCGGGCGGGCAGATTATCAACAGACTGCCAAGCAGAACCGGAACCAGTACTGTACTTAGTTTTCTTTTTGAAAATACGGTAGTTGAAATTTATTACCAGCTGTTTGAAAAAAGTTCCGGGATGAATGTGGTTGCCATGCGTTTTGACAGTCCATCGGAGGGCATATGGACAATTAATGTATACGGACGTGATCTGACCACCGGACATTACGATATATGGATCGATAACCGTGAATTTATAACGGATGATACTTATTTCGTGGTATCGGATCCTTACGAGACAGTTACAAACCCTGCCAATGTTCCCGAGTGCATTGCTGTGGCCGCCTACAGCCATAAGGATAATTCTCTTTACCTGAAAAACGGGCGCGGATATAATTCTTATGGCATAATCAAGCCGGATTTTGCCGCTCCGGGTGTGGATATTCTGGTGCCGGACCATATGGGTGCTGCCTCTTATGTACGGCGCAGCGGTAGCAGCATAGCCACGGCATTTACTGCCGGTACGGCAGCTCTTCTGCAGGAATATGGCAGCAGAAACGGAAATATGCGTATCATGACAACTCCGGCAATCAAGAACATATTGATATCCGGATGCGGAAGAAAACACGGTATAACATATCCAAACAGGGAATGGGGTTACGGTACATTAAACCTGTATAATTCAATTGATAATCTCCGCCGCGGATAATAAAATAATGTTACGTTGTTCCGGACTTTTGTAAAATAAATTTAAACAAAGTATTGACTTTATATTTTTAACGTGCTATAACTTAGTCATTAAATGAAGAGGCAAAGGTGCCTGATAAAGGCCACCTTTGTCTCTTTTTTTGTTTAGGAAAAGGAGGAAGAAAAATGGGAGATTTTTCAATCATCGACACATTCTGGGTATTTCTGGCAGCAATCCTTGTATTCTTCATGAATCTTGGTTTTGCGGCAGTTGAGGCCGGATTTGCCAGATCCAAAAACACAGTAAACATATTATCAAAGAACTTTATCGTGTTCGCTGTATCATCAATAGGTTATCTGCTTCTTGGCTGGGGCCTTATGTTCGGAGGCGATAACGCGTTTATCGGAACCAAGTCGTTATTCATTCTTGGCTCATCCGACAATTCATTTTATGACAACACGTTAACCTCAAGTGTTCCGTTCTGGGGCAAGGTATTTTTCCAGATGGTATTCTGCGGAACCGCAGCAACCATCGTTTCCGGAGCGGTAGCAGAACGTATTAAATATGTTTCATTCATTATTTTCTCGTTCGTGCTCACAATTATAATATATCCTATCATCGGTCACTGGATCTGGGGCGGCGGCTGGCTTGCAAGACTCGGTTTCCAGGATTTCGCAGGTGACACCGTAGTCCATTCGGTCGGCGGCTGGGCAGCTCTCTCCGGAGCACTCATCCTTGGACCTCGTATCGGCAAATACGGCAAGGACGGCAAGCCTCGTGCAATTCCGGGTCACAATATGTCACTCGCCGTTATCGGTCTTTTTGTTCTGTGGCTTGGCTGGTTCGGTTTCAATCCGGGCTCAACAATGAGTTTCCAGAACCCGTCCGATGTAATGCACATACTTTTTACAACCAATGCTTCAGCTGTAGCGGCTGTTCTTACATCTACGATAGCTTCATGGATAGTTATCGGCAAACCTGACCTTGGCATGACAGTCAACGGCTGTCTCGCAGGTCTCGTCGGAATCACTGCAAGCTGCGCTTATGTAAGCATACCGGTTTCACTCCTTATCGGAGCCGTTGCCGGCGTAATTGTAGTTCTTCTTGTCGGTTTCTTCGACCGCCTCGGAATTGATGACCCTGTCGGCGCAACTTCAGTCCACCTCGGCTGTGGCGTATTCGGTACAATCTGCGTGGGTCTTTTTGCCAAAGAGGGTGTGACAAGTCTTTCTACCGTGAACGGTCTTTTCTACGGTGGCGGCGCAAAACTCCTCGGCACAGAGCTTCTCGGTATCGTTGCAGTCGGTGCGTTTGTATTTGCGGCAGCATCCCTTACATGGTTCGTCCTCAAGAAAACCATCGGCATCCGTGTAACGGCCAAGGAGGAAATCGCAGGTCTTGACATCGGCGAGCATGGCAACATCGCATATCCTGATTTTGCACTCGTAACCGAGATGTCCGATTTTGATGACGAGGCACCGGCTGACGAGACGGATGTATCTGCCAAGGTTCCCGTCAATGAGGCTGTCGTGGTCGAGCATCACGAAGCGGTCGACAGCGGCATAAGCAAGGCGACAATCATTATGAACCAGTCGAAATTCTCGCAGCTGCAGGATGCTCTTGAATCAATCGGCATAACCGGTATGACCGTAACCAACGTCTTCGGCTACGGTGTCCAGAAAGGCCACAAGGCATTCTTCCGTGGCGCACCTATCGAGACACGCCTCCTGCCAAAAATCAAGATTGACGTCGTAATCTCCAAGATTCCGGTCAACACTCTTGTAACCACAGTCCAGAAGGTTCTTTACACCGGCAACATCGGCGACGGCAAGATATTCATCTACGACGTTCGCGATGTCGTCAAGGTCCGCACCGGCGAACACGGATTCGACGCACTGCAGGATGAGGAAAAATAAATAGAAAAACCAATAAAGAGTCTGTCCCGAAAAGAGGAATAGGCTCTTTTGTGTGTGGGGAGAGCAAAGAGAAGCAATCTCTGGGTTCTTCTCTCTTCACACGCTCTTGATTTCTAATTACAGCGTGGCATTATGCGATATCGGTAATTTGATAGTGTATAATATGACACATTCATACTTTTTAAGTCAAAATCAGCAAATTGGTGTGAATTATTTGCTATATGAGATACTGATGTATGGTAATATATGAAATTAGTTGTATTAAAAAATATGATAAATTTGATATATTACAATGCACGACCTGTCAAATTGACACCAAATGTCCCCCAAAATGCAAAAAAGTGCGAATTGGGAAATTAAACGTATTAGGTGATTAAATGAAAGTCCTGTTTAATGGACATATAAAGAGATAAAATACAGATGTGAAAGGATTTAATAGTCTTATAACCATGATAGTTACAGACATAGTTCCATAATGTTGCTATTAATGTGTAGAATATGATTTAATTAAATCTTTACATTCCAAATTGATAAGATTTCTTTTTTAGAATACATCAGGTTGGAACTAAATGCAAGAAGAAAAAAGTAATCCTATTTATTTAAATCATATTGACAGATGAATGCAACAGTGTTAGCATATGATTTATACCAATACATGGAAAGGAGGAGTGCTATGATACAGATGAGTCTGGAGTTTGAACTTGAAATGGCAGAAATACCGTTGGAGTATGAAAGGGTTTTTGTAAGCTTTCTTAAGGCGGCCTGCAGTGGATATTCAGAGGAAATGTTTAACGAGTTGTATGGCAGTAATAAACCGATCATCAAGACATACACCTTTAGCGTGTGTCTTCCGGGAGCAGAATTTGACAGCGATATTATACGGCTGAAAAATAATCGTATAAAGATGAGTTTTTCAAGCTGCGATATGGGACATACAATCGAGTGGTTTAATGCATTTCAACTCATGAAGTTTAAGAAATATCCAATGAACAGAAATTCCATGAAGCTGGTTTCCATACGGACGTATAATTGCAGACAGGTCACCGAGCAGGAAATCGTGATAAAAATGCAGAGTTCATTGGTTGTAAGAAAGCACGATATTGAAAAAAATACCGATGAATATCTTACATATAATAACCCGCATTTTTCAAGTGTTTTAAGAGAAAACACAGAGTTTTTCCTGAAGAAAATGGAATACGATATTTCAACCGAGGGATTCAGCATTATTCCAATCAAAGCCAGAAAAATTGTTGCGACATGTTTCGGAAGAAGGATTGATGCCAATATAGGAATTTACAAATTAACCGGTTCGACAGAACTGTTGAATTTGTTGTATCTGTCAGGCATTGGAGCGCGTCGTTCAGAGGGACATGGTAAATTTGAGATTATGATGTAAGGGAGGTGATATAGTTGGAAAGATACTATATAACAATGGGTAATTTTCTTAAAAATGCCGGCATAGTTGCTTTAAAATACATGTTGGATATGTCTTCGGCAGTCGAAGGAGAAGATTACGGAATCAGCGATGATGAGCAAAGCATATGGTTAAATATCAATTTTGCGGTGTCGGCGGATTGGACAGATATGTACTTTAAAGCATGTATAGAATGTTTTGGAAAGTATACGTCATATACCCGGATTCTTCAATATATTCGGGAACTTGTAGTAGAAATTCGCATGGAAGATTGGAAAGCAGACAAGAAAGTCAAGGAGAATCTTAAGTTTATCAATGATAAATTGCTTGCCAACAGTATAAAAAGCGGTTTTGAAAATATTAAAAACAGGATATCGAATCCTGAGACATATCTGAAATTGAAGGTATCCAAACTGAATGCAAATATGTCAAAAGAAGAGTTGATTAACCGGCTTGAAGAACTAAGGATATTTTTGGAACAGCCGGAGTGCAGGGACACTTTTATCATGAAAGGAGTTATATATAATTATATTAATAAATTCTGGACGGGTAAGTGTTTTCTAAATCGCCAGGCAGCAGCTAAAAATATGTGGGAAGAATTTGACAAAGATTTTTCAAAGCCATTCAAACGGTACTTTGAGACGGATCACAGTAAAGCCAAGGAAACATGCATTGAATGTACAGAACCGGTAAGTGGCAGTGAGAAGGTTTCTATAGCTTTTATGAATGATGTGGCAGACGATCTCGCAAGAAAGACATCTGCATTCTGGAATTGCAAAGTGGATGCGTTCTTATGTCCGGTATGTGCCTTTTTGTATGCTTCAAGTCCTTTGGGGTTCCGGCTTTCGGGAAATAAATTTTCGTTTATAAACACCAATACTTCAGTCTGTTCACTGGTTGCAGCCAATAGCAAGCATGGAGAATACAGTGAAGAGACTCCGAAAGGTGAAGATGAAAAGTATACGGCATGGTTTGCAAGAATGCTCAATAGGATATTACATGATAAGCTGGACGAGCTTAATAACATACAAGTGATTATAAGAGGTACACAGGAGCCCGATAAATATGAGTTTGCGGTAATAAGCCGTGATGCATTGCTTATTCTTAAGCAGGACAATGTCATAAAGGCATTGGAACGTCTTGGGGAACATCCATATATCAAAGACGGAAATGACTATTTGAATGTTCATGAGCAGGTGGTTATGAATGTTCTCAAATTCAGAAGTCAGAAATTCCTGTTGAACAAGGTATTAAGGCTGTCTATTGATAATTCGGGTGTAATTGCAACAGCATATTGGGTATACAAGGTATTGCTTTGGACTGATATAGTACACAATAATAAAGAAAATGGAGGTAAAGTTGAGATGAACAGAAATTCGGTTATGAACAGCGGATACGAGTTAAGAAAAGCACTTCTGGCATCCAAAGGGGCCAAAGACGATGACTGTATCAGAGGAACGATTTATCAGTTGATAAATGCGATCTCAACCGGAAACAGCGGAAAATTTATGGATGTTGTATTACGATTATACAGCTCATGTAAAGTACCGGCAGAGGAGAAAGGGCAGAGCCAGCTCTTAGTTCCGAGAGAGTTTGTGAATATAATGAACAATCAGGAACTTTTTGAGGAATACGGATATGCGTTCCTTTTAGGACTTAAAGGCAGTAACTCTAAATTTAATGACAAAGATAAAATGGAGGTAGAAAATGGAAAATAAAGGTTTAACAATAACAATGGTATTTTTGGCAGAGAGTGCAAATTACGGAGAGGGTATAGGTAATATTTCCACACTTAAGAAAATGACAAGAGGAAACTATGAGCAGTATTCCTATATATCAAGACAGGCACTCAGATACAATATAATCCAGCAACTTGGATGGGATAATACTCCGGTGGACAGTAAGAGCGGAGTGGTTCAGTTTGCACCGTCGGCAGCAATAGATCAATACCCGGAAATAGACCTATTCGGATATATGAAAACCACATCCAAATCGGACGATAACGAAAAGGGAAAAGCTGCAACGAGAAGTGCTGTTGTAAGATTAAGCAATGCGATAGCTCTTGAACCATATAAGAGTGATATGGAATTTCTTACCAATATGGGGATGGCGAGAAGGGATAATCTTGAAAACGTAATAGCACAGAGCGAAATTCATCGTGCGTATTACGCATATACTGCATCGATAGATTTGGACAGAGTTGGAATTGACGGCAATCTGGAAATATCATCGGAGGACAAGGCTAAGAGAATAAAAGCTTTTCTTGATGTGGTTCTGTACTTATACAGGGACATTAAAGGAAGAAGGGAGAACCTTGCACCACTTTTTGTTATAGGAGGTGTGTATTCAAGGAAAAATCCATTTTTTGAAAACAGAATCCGTATAGACAGAAATAAAATAAATGCGGATACGCTGCTTGAAATAATGAACAGCAGTGAAGATGTAAGAAAGTCTACTGTTGCAGGTATTGTCAGCGGATTGTTTGACAATGATAAAGAACTTAAAGACAAGCTGAATGCCATGACGGTTGCAGAGGCATTTGATGAGATTAAGAAGAAAGTGGATGAATACTATGGGGAAAGCAATTAGACTTGAATGTTTTCAGAACCTTGCTAATTACAGAAAGCCCAGCAGTTTCATTATAAGGGAGTCATTTCCGCTTCCGGCTTATTCAACCGTAATGGGAATGATACATGCGGCATGCGGATATACAGAGCTTCATAGAATGAAGCTTTGTATACAGGGTGTGAATAACGGAACGATATCCGAATTGTATACTAGATATTCTTTTTCATACGGAACCAAATATGAGGCAACCAGACATCAACTTTGCGTAAAAGATGATAAAGACTACGGCGTGTTCAGGGGTCCGGCCAATGTTGAACTTGTATGTGATAATCATATGGTCATACATATCGTACCTGAAGATGAGAATGACTTTGATACGATATACCAATCATTGCTAAAGCCGTTGAATTATTTGTCTTTGGGACGGTATGAGGATCTGCTTGATATAGAGTCGGTAACAGTGGTTAATCTTACGGAAGACGAAGAAGTGATAACCGGAAATAACATATATATACCGGTTGACAGCACGGATTCTGATGGAGAACTTCTGGTGGGACCGGGAGAGGGATATACGGTATATTCCCTAACAAAGGAGTATGAGATTATTAACGGATACAGACGTTGGAAGCGTGATGGAGGAATTATTAAAGCCTATCATTATCCAAAGGGAAAGGCACTCGGACAGGCGCTTGTTGATGATTCGCCATACAGGGACGTTGTAGTTCTGGCATAGGTTATAATTAAATAGAGACACTGTGGAATTATTATGTATAAAGAGGAGTTGATAAAATGGAGTTTTGGGCCAAATCGCAGGGAAAGAGTATAACAGATAAGGATATATCCAGGCGGACTGATAATGTCAGGCGTTTAAAGGAGCTCCTTGGAAACGAACTTGAACCGGATGAATGGAAAGCGGTTGAAAGTGAGCTTAATGACATTATCAGTCGAAACGGTGAAGCGCCTGTGACATTAAAAAAACATCTGGAAGATGTCACAAAATGTGCGGAAGATTTTTTCGATATATATGGCAGGTATTTTACGGAAAAGGAAAAGAGGCTGACAGTTGAAGCCTGCAGAATACACGATATAGGAAAGCTTAATAAAGTTTTTCAAGTCAAAATCGGTAACGGCTGTCTGTCTGGTAAGACAGAGGATATACCGCATGGCTTTTTAAGTGCAATTTCTGTCAGCAAAAAAGAGTTTCTGAGCAGGTTTCCGGAATGTGATATGTCTGATTTTAAGGCATTTATCACAGCGGTATATTATCATCACACAAGGAAAGACATCTGGACGGATGAACAAATTAAGGAATATTGTGAGAAATATTATATAGATTTTCTCAGGAAATACAGGGATGATGAAAATGTAAAGGTTTATCCTTCATACAGAAATAAATTATTGTTCGGACCGGGCCGATACGGAATAGCAGAGGGTGATTGGGAAAAATATGCGCTCATAAAAGGATTGCTGAATAAATTTGATTATTCGGTGAGCGCGGGATATGTAGAATCGGAGAGAAACAGTGATCTGGCAGACAGACGGCTTAAAGGTAACATTTATGATGCTTTATGCGGTAAAGGCCTAAGACCAGTACAGAAATTTATGAGTGATAATTGTGATAATAATGTTGTTGCCGAAGCGCCGACGGGTTCGGGTAAGACAGAAGCAGCGCTGCTTTGGATTAACGGTGAAAAAGCATATTATACATTACCGTTACAGATATCTTCAAATGCTATATATGATCGTATTAAAAAACAATATGGTTATGATGATGTTTCATTATTACATGCAGACTGTATGCAGAAATTCATAATAGATGGAAGCAAAGAAAATGCCTATATAAAATACGAGCGGGCAAGATTATTGTCAGAACCATTAACCATATGCACTGTCGATCAGTTATTTAAGTTTGTATATAAAGCATTGGGAACGGAAATATTTGCGGCAACATTAAAATACTCTAAGGTAGTATTAGATGAGATACAGTCATATTCACCGGGATTAATTGCAGCGTTGATTTATGGATTGAAAATGATTACCGACATGGGTGGACGGTTTGCAATCATAACGGCGACATTGCCTCCGGTGATTAAATATTTTATGGCTAGATATGGTCTTATTGAAGGGGAGAAGTATGTATATAAGGATTTCTCCGGAACCAATACAGATAAGCGACACATGGTGGATATGTATAATGGTCCGATAAATACAAGTGCCGTTATTGATGATGCCCGGAATAAAAAAGTGCTGATAATCTGTAATACGATCAAAAGTGCACAGAATATATATGCTGAGTTGAAAGAAAAGTGCGGTAACATCCATATGCTACATTCGCATTATACCAAAGAAGACCGACGAATGATTGAAGAAAGTCTTACAGCTTTCTCGGACGATGTTGATGCTGTAGGTATATGGATAACAACGCAGATAGTTGAGGCCAGCATGGATATAGATTTTGATGTGCTTTATACTGAAATGTCCACGGCCGACAGCCTTTTACAGAGAATGGGAAGATGTAACAGAAGATATAGATATACGCCGGAAACCCCAAATATACATGTGTACTGTACCGGAAACCATACCGTATATGATAAAGAGATATATCAACGTTCTATTGATAAATTACAGTCATATCTTGGTGCTTTTTTTATCGAGGCAGATAAGAAAAAATATATAGATGAAGTTTATTGTGTCGATGAGCTTAGAGAAACAGATTATTTCAAGAAAATAGAGAAAAAACTTAGTTTTTTTGACAATCTCAATCCACTTGATTATTCAAAGGAACAGGCTGATGAGAAATTCAGGGATATTCAGAACATATCGATAATTCCGGAAAATGTTTACAATGCCAACAAAGAATTGCTTGATAATTGCTTTGACATGTTGGGTGATAGGTATACCGGAAGGGAGACCAAAAGAATCCTGAGGGAAAAAATTAGAAACAAAACTATGTCGGTCAATAAGTGGAGAGGGGGCATACTGCCGGATTTTGTAGATAAAAGCGCAATAGGTAACGAAACATTAGATATTCACAGAGCTATATGCAAGTATGATTTCGATAAGGAAGGATGTACCGGGCTGGGTCTTTTTATAGAGAAAACAGATGACGGTATATTCTGGTAGAATGTGAGGATAAAAGTATGGACAGCGAAATTACAGGTATAATGGTGTACTATTATTTTGTGTGTAAGAGGAAACTGTGGTATTTTTGTCACGGCATTCAGATGGAAGCAGAAAACGAGAACGTCCAGCTTGGAAAGCTTCTGGATGATTCAAGTTACAGCAGGGACTCCAAACATATACTGATTGATAATATCATAAATATTGATTTTATCAGAGAAAAAAACGAAGTGCATGAAATCAAAAAAAGTAAAGCTATCGAGGATGCAGGAATATGGCAGTTAAAGTATTACCTTTATTATCTAAAAAATAAAGGCATCAATGATGTAACAGGAAGTATAGATTACCCGCTCCTAAAAAAGAAGATACATGTGGAACTATCAGAAGAGGATGTCAGAAATCTGGAGAAAGTTTTAAAAGATATACAATGTATAATAGATACAAATATACATGTGGAACTTGAAAAAAAGAGTATTTGTCATAAATGCGCATATCATGATTTGTGTTTTGTATAATGGAAAGGAGGATTTAATGTGAAACAGAGTTTGTACATATATAATAACGGTGATTTAAGGCGTAAGGACAATACGCTTCAGTTTACAAATTACGAAGGAACCAAAAGGGATGTTCCGATAGAACGTATTTCTGATATATATGTTATGTCCGAAATGACTTTTAATACACCCTTTTTCAATTATATAGCACAGTATGGTATTCCTATTCATTTTTTTAATTACTTTAATTTTTACACAGGTAGTTTCTACCCAAAGGAAAGCAATCCGGCAGGGGCACTTCTGGTACAGCAGGTAGAGCATTATACGGATCATGAAAAGCGGCTTAAGATTGCCGTCAGAATAATACAGGCTGCGGCGTATAATATTTACCGAAATCTAAGGTACTATAACGGAAGAGACAAAGATGTATCGGTGTATATGAAGGATATAGATGATATCAGAAATCATCTTGACAGAGCAAAAAGCATAGAGGAGTTAATGGGTATGGAGGGGAATATAAGAAAAAGGTATTATGCCGCGTGGAATGCAATTATAAATCAGAATATAAATTTTGAAAAGCGGGTAATGCATCCACCGGATAATATGATAAACTCATTAATTTCCTTTGTGAATTCTCTTGTATATACGAGGATTCTGAGTGAAATATATCACACGCAATTGAATCCAACAATAAGCTATCTGCATGAACCTGGTGTGAGAAGATTTTCTCTCTGCCTTGATCTGTCAGAGATTTTTAAACCACTTATAGGTGACAGATTGATTTTTTCGTTATTAAATAAGAACCAGATAACAGAAGATTCATTTACAGAAGAATTGAATTTCTTACATTTAAAAAAATCAGCTTCGCAGTTGATTGCATCAGAGTTTGAAAACAGAATGAAGCAGACGATTATGCATAAGGAAATTGGTAGGCAGGTATCATATCAATACCTCATGCGGTTAGAGTGCTATAAACTGATAAAGCATCTGCTGGGAGAAAAAGAATACGAAGGGTTCAGAATATGGTGGTAGAAAATGTATGTGATAATGGTGTATGATGTGTGTCAGAACGACAATGGACGTAAAAGGTGGTCTCATATTTTTAAAACCTGTAAAAAATATATGTCCCATATTCAAGATTCGGTATTTGAAGGCGAATTGTCCAATGTGCAGTTGACAAAAATGCAGAAAGAATTAGAGCCCTATATTGATGAGACGCAGGATTCAGTAATTATTTTTAAAAGCAGGCAGCAACGATGGTTGGACAAAGAATTCTGGGGTAAAAAGGAAGATCTGACGAGTTTTATGCTTTGACTGTCGGTACGTAATATTGTAAAATAACAGGGAGATCGACAATCCTTATTTTATCGGTGATAATCCAGATATTGCCGGAACACGTCAATATAAATATAATTGATGTCTGCTTGGTCGACAGAAGTGCAACGATTATTCTAATAGATATAAGGCTTCTGAAGATCTAGGTTGAAATAGATACATAGTGGAATGTAAATAAAACTACAGAAAACAATGAAAAGGTTGGCATGATAGTTGAAATAGATACATAGTGGAATGTAAATTGTTATAAGTGCCCAAGTAGGACAAGCACATGTCATACGTTGAAATAGATACATAGTGGAATGTAAATGAATAAGCATTAATGGGCTTTTTAAACCTTGTAAGTTGAAATAGATACATAGTGGAATGTAAATTAAAACATTGAATGGAAGTGCAGCCGATTTTCTTTGTTGAAATAGATACATAGTGGAATGTAAATCACTTTCTTCAAACTCTTTCAACTGTTCCGCTAACTGTTGAAATAGATACATAGTGGAATGTAAATCTTATTATCTTTAAATCATATAGGTCATAGTGTTCTGTTGAAATAGATACATAGTGGAATGTAAATAACAATATGATACGTCAGCTTAGTACGAATTTCAAGGGTTGAAATAGATACATAGTGGAATGTAAATCAAAATGCCGAAAATATCCGGATTAACACCGAGTTGGTTGAAATAGATACATAGTGGAATGTAAATGAGATATGGACGTCGAATAATGCAATCGACCTTGCAGTTGAAATAGATACATAGTGGAATGTAAATCTTCCGTCCATGGAATCGTTTGAAATATTCTGATAGTTGAAATAGATACATAGTGGAATGTAAATTCAGATGATGAATATACATAACTGTTACAAATATCGTTGAAATAGATACATAGTGGAATGTAAATAAAGATTAAAACAAAATCAGTTCCAAAATCAGCGGGTTGAAATAGATACATAGTGGAATGTAAATAAAGACAACACATCTTCAACCGAATATTGCGCCTTGGTTGAAATAGATACATAGTGGAATGTAAATTAAATACATAAACAACTCTTCCAACTCATCAATAACGTTGAAATAGATACATAGTGGAATGTAAATGAGGACGTTTTTAATGTGATTATGTGGGTTGTTCTAGTTGAAATAGATACATAGTGGAATGTAAATTGGTTGATTACAGAGGAAAAGACAGCGGGCGCGCGGTTGAAATAGATACATAGTGGAATGTAAATTTTTTTACCCAGTTGACAAAATCTGATAAAGTCCAAGTTGAAATAGATACATAGTGGAATGTAAATACTGCTCTCTAATTTCCAGCAGCAAAAATCATTATCGTTGAAATAGATACATAGTGGAATGTAAATAAAAAACGTATTCGCAATATGAAAGTGGGAGAATGGTTGAAATAGATACATAGTGGAATGTAAATTATCAGGCCAGACAGGCAAAATTGGAGCTTGATGAGTTGAAATAGATACATAGTGGAATGTAAATGAGATTATTCAGGCAATAATAGATGCATTGCCGTCGTTGAAATAGATACATAGTGGAATGTAAATTTAATTCAGGCGATTTTGATTATATTGGCGGTAAGTTGAAATAGATACATAGTGGAATGTAAATACATAAATAAGGCTTGAATTTAAGTTATTAGCTTTCGTTGAAATAGATACATAGTGGAATGTAAATCATCTCGATATGTACCAACATCTTTACGTTTTTTGTTGAAATAGATACATAGTGGAATGTAAATATTTCTTTGACTGACAGCGGTATCAGTTTCAATGAAGTTGAAATAGATACATAGTGGAATGTAAATTATTATCGAATATCATAAAGAAATCCTTATCTACGTTGAAATAGATACATAGTGGAATGTAAATTGAGTTCATCAGTTGCAACTGTTACATCTGCAATTCGTTGAAATAGATACATAGTGGAATGTAAATGATTACTACTTTAATTATCAGTATATTTTCTTTAAGTTGAAATAGATACATAGTGGAATGTAAATCTGGTAAGAAACCAAATATATCCTTAACCATAGTGGTTGAAATAGATACATAGTGGAATGTAAATTGGTATATCCACAGATATTTCATGAAGATTATCTTGTTGAAATAGATACATAGTGGAATGTAAATATGTTGCCGTGGATATGTGCGGTGTGCTTTCTGTCGTTGAAATAGATACATAGTGGAATGTAAATAATAAACGCGCTCCCGTTGTGGCGGCAAGTAACAAGTTGAAATAGATACATAGTGGAATGTAAATGTTTTTAGACGGAATGAAACTACTATCTCCACGTCCGTTGAAATAGATACATAGTGGAATGTAAATTTAGATTTATGCAGATAAAAAATCTATTTCCAACGAGTTGAAATAGATACATAGTGGAATGTAAATGAAATCATCCCCTAGCCGGAGCTGGAGCTTATCAGTTGAAATAGATACATAGTGGAATGTAAATGAATATTAACAATGATTCCACTGATGGCTCTGGTGGTTGAAATAGATACATAGTGGAATGTAAATAAAATCATTATAAGCTTGTACGGATTAGTGTATGGATGTTGAAATAGATACATAGTGGAATGTAAATACTTTCCCAACAGAGTTGAGCGCGCAAACCACATGGGTTGAAATAGATACATAGTGGAATGTAAATTTAAATGCGGCACTTTCAATCTCGGCTGATATATCGTTGAAATAGATACATAGTGGAATGTAAATGGCCCTAATAATGCAACTACTGATATTGTTGGTAAGTTGAAATAGATACATAGTGGAATGTAAATTATGTTTTTGCATTATCAACAGAACAATACTTAGCGTTGAAATAGATACATAGTGGAATGTAAATCTCGTTGCCAGTAACGAAGTTAAAAACCTCAGTAGCAGTTGAAATAGATACATAGTGGAATGTAAATAGTATAACTATCTCGAATGTCAGTAACATCATCTTTGGTTGAAATAGATACATAGTGGAATGTAAATGTTAATAAAAAAACGGCTTGATTTTGAGAGGGCGCGGTTGAAATAGATACATAGTGGAATGTAAATTTGTTTGAAACTGATTCGATAACTCGAACCGTCACGTTGAAATAGATACATAGTGGAATGTAAATGAGTAATATGACAGACTTCATTATCTACATAAATAGTTGAAATAGATACATAGTGGAATGTAAATGAAAGCATTTATATTATTAAATTGATAAAGGCATATCAGTTGAAATAGATACATAGTGGAATGTAAATGACAGTGTGCACGGCTGTGCAATCAGGCCGTATTTGTGTTGAAATAGATACATAGTGGAATGTAAATCGAATTACAAGACGAACGTCATTCATAAAAAAAACGTTGAAATAGATACATAGTGGAATGTAAATGATGTTGCATTAGGAATATTACTTGCAAAATCAAGCGTTGAAATAGATACATAGTGGAATGTAAATAAATGACTGTTGATTTCATCTGACAATTCTTCATGTTGAAATAGATACATAGTGGAATGTAAATAAATAATAGATCCGGTTACAATGCTGGAAATGCCTGTTGAAATAGATACATAGTGGAATGTAAATAAGTGTCTAGTGCTTTAAAACTGTATTCTGTCTGGCGTTGAAATAGATACATAGTGGAATGTAAATTAAAAGCAAGTGCTCCTAAGATGCCAATAATTGCCGTGTTGAAATAGATACATAGTGGAATGTAAATCTAGCTGTAATCATAGCATTGTATCTCGTGAGAGCTTGTTGAAATAGATACATAGTGGAATGTAAATGACTGTAATGGTAAACTTTTGGGTAAATTGGTTCAGGTTGAAATAGATACATAGTGGAATGTAAATAAAGGTAAAAAGTCAACAAAGAGTTTGCGTGAAAGTTGAAATAGATACATAGTGGAATGTAAATCTTGAACAGAGAAGCACAGTAGGCTGGAAAGCAAGGTTGAAATAGATACATAGTGGAATGTAAATGGAACAGCGCATTGAGATTATGAAATCGCACGCAAGTTGAAATAGATACATAGTGGAATGTAAATCTATCATCAGCACGAACAGCCGACACCACACGCAAAGTTGAAATAGATACATAGTGGAATGTAAATGACTTCTCTTGTCAGCTCTTCAATCTTGCATTCAAGTTGAAATAGATACATAGTGGAATGTAAATAGAATCCAGCTTGAATTAATTAAATTCCATGCAGACGTTGAAATAGATACATAGTGGAATGTAAATTTTTGATTCGCTCTACAGCTCCATGGAATTTATTGGTTGAAATAGATACATAGTGGAATGTAAATTATTGTAGTTGTGAGCGTGGTAGTAATGAAAATCAGTTGAAATAGATACATAGTGGAATGTAAATGGCGATTTATTTAGATGGTGGACATTCCGGTGGTGGTTGAAATAGATACATAGTGGAATGTAAATTAGTCATAATACCGTATTTGGTAATATTTGGCAAATGTTGAAATAGATACATAGTGGAATGTAAATTGGGATACTTCTAATCATTACAGTTATTCTTCTAGTTGAAATAGATACATAGTGGAATGTAAATAAGTAATGAGTACCATTTACGAAATTATGCTGCTTAGTTGAAATAGATACATAGTGGAATGTAAATTTAGATTTATGCAGATAAAAAATCTATTTCCGACTAGTTGAAATAGATACATAGTGGAATGTAAATATCGGATTTATGGTAATCCGTAAGGCGAAGAATTTCGGTTGAAATAGATACATAGTGGAATGTAAATTTCTTAAGTAATTTTGCAGGCACAGCAGGACATATGTTGAAATAGATACATAGTGGAATGTAAATCAATAATAGGTTCATATGCACAGAATATAACAGTCAGTTGAAATAGATACATAGTGGAATGTAAATGCATAATCTTCTGCATCTTCAATATCTGTGCACGGGTTGAAATAGATACATAGTGGAATGTAAATACTATACGCAGTACCTTAACGGTACGGAGTAACAACGTTGAAATAGATACATAGTGGAATGTAAATAAACAACAGGAAAGGTTCAAATTCATAATCATCTACAGTTGAAATAGATACATAGTGGAATGTAAATTAATATTCAAGTATTCTGTAAAGCACACTGCACCGCTACAGCACCGACGAGACGGTTTGAGGACCTTGTAAGTAAATAAAGGTGCAAAGCCTTTCACAGCTGCCTATTGTACCTCATTGTGTTTGAGAACATTGTGAGTTGTAAATGTCAATATAAAAATGCTCAAAAAGTTGAAAATAAAAATGTACATTTTTCAGAGTGCTGCTGATATGTAATCACTTGATTTTAGAATTTGGAATAATTGAGTTGTTGTAAAACATAATGGTAAAGAAATCATCTGCATATCTCAACAGGAATTATAATTCGGTATGCACAAAAACGAATCTAAAAGGTGATTTCCATATCACCAGGCAGCTGATGTAAAATCGTCCGGAATATTCAACAAGACAGAATTTGAAAGTAAAAATTCTTATAAAAACTTGCATTTTTTCAATATTTGATGTATATTATAGGTACTAATTGGGGTATGCATTTGCGGATGCATACTTGAGAGAGTCGGAGTAATCCGGCTCTCTTGTTTTATGTATCAGGTAAATAACTCGCTCTAGCATTTCCGGCCTTCCCCACTCCGAATCCTGTTTATTGGACACATCAATCAGTACAATGTGAATCAGTTAAGAGATTTTATCTCCTGGTTCTTATTTTTTTATGGGAAGGAAGAGGTACAAATGAATTTGGACACACTGTATTATATCAGAGACTACAGCGGAAATTACTACAAGGTCGACAATAACGACCAGCTGGTGGTGGCAGATAGCGAGAAAAATGCAATGATATTTACATATGCGCAGGCGAACAGAAGACTTTCGGCCGGAAAGAAAATGGCTTTTTATTACATGGAACAAATGCAGGAGGGGGCGGTTGAAAGGGAAGCAGCCGATGAGGAAGAATGTGAATATACATCGACTGTTAAAGAACTGACCTATGATGAGGTGGCAGAGCAGGTGGATAAGAATGCGGCATCATATGATCTGTCAGAAATTGATTGGGAAGAATATCTGGAACATTTTGCATATGTGGCGGAGGGACTTAAGAATTACAGGGATGAGTTGTCGAAGAAACAGTCGGACATGGATCAGAAGATATGTGATATATTGCATTATATTGAACTCTGTGAGACCGATGACAGAGAGGCGATAGATTTGATTGAGCTGCTCAGGGTGTGTCGGGAGAACAGGCGGGATATTATGGATGAGTTGTCCAGAATAGAATATTTTCAGAGTAATCTGGGAACCAATGCCAATGTAGCCAAAGCAAAGCAGGCTCTTAAAAGCATCAGGGGCTTGGAAACCAGGAAATATACACCCCGTAAGTATGAGGAACTTTTTGAGAATTGCACATTCAGGTGCAGACATACACAAGTGGAAGATCTGAAGCCGGTACGAACGAACGCGGATGATGACGGGACGCAGGTTGATAAAGAAAATACATATGAAAGTGAAGGCGGTGAATTTACGATGACGGATGATAAAAGATACACAATTTATGATGGAAAAGATAATGACTGGCTGGGGTTTGCAAGGCAGCAGGCCGATTTTTACAGGAATGCGGGACAGCATATGACAAATCTGAGGGTGGATATCGCTGAAATTGATGATGAGATTGAAAACATTCTGATGGAAACGGAAGATGCGAATTGCAATGTGGCGCAAGGGTATAAGGTGTTTAAGAGACTTAAAGAACTCAGGCTCGAAAGAAAATCAAAAACGACTGAATTAAATTGCCTGTATGCATTGACAGATTATGTGGATTGCGATGCGCTTGCGGATACATTTGAAGCTAATCTTTCTGAGATTGAGGATATTATGGGCATTTCAAAGCCGAATGATGTGACTGAGATAAAGGCAGCGGCAGATAATTGCAATGAGGAGATACATATAGTTGAGCCTGTCAACGACCTGGTCGGATAAAATTCGGCTTTGAGAATATAGCAGTTTTAAAGTCTGCTGATTTCCACCCAGAAGCTTACCTGCCCAGGTTTGCCGACGCGGGAAATCAGATTGGTCATGCGGATGCGCCCGTTGGATACCGGCAGACTGTGAATGTAGTAAGTACCACTGCGGGCGCCGATGGACGGACCGGTCTCAGCATTGTAAACCGGAACGGATGAGAGACGGAATGCGCTGCCGGGAGTATACGAGCGCGCGGAAACATTAATAGTGCCGGGTGCATCGGGTGAACTGTATCCAAGAACAGTTCCGTCCGGGGCGATTACATCGACCGTATAAGTTCCGGAAGGCAGGGTGGATGAATCTATGTGTATATCATATGCATGATATCCATTGCCCTTACCTGAGACCGCCAAATCGGACCTGTAAGAGGATGCCTTGCCGGAAAAAGTTTTAACAACCGTACCGGAACGGAGAAGCCGGACGGTGGCATATTCTGCGGCATCATCGATGCCATTCCAGAGCCAGCCGCTTACGCCGGAGTCGGAAATATTATCAATGAATCCGCTATATTTTTTCCGGATGGGCAGGGATGCATTGATATAACGTGTGGGGTCGAGCCAGGTAAAAAGACGTTCGTCGTTCAGGGAAGAGGATGTCTTAATGGGGGATTTGTAATTGCGCAGTTCCCAATGAAGGTGGGCACCGTGGCTGCTGCCTGTGTTGCCCATAAGACCGATACGGGTACCGGGCATCGCAGTGTCACCTTCCCTGACGTAGACTTTTTCAAGGTGGGCATAGACAGTACAGAGTGTGTCAGAGTGGCGGAGAATGATGTAATTTCCGTAACCCATGCCTTCACGGTCGGGTACACCGTTGGTGCCGGAGAGATAGTTTACACATTTTATTACGGTGCCGAGCGAATGGGCGGTTATATAATCAATCTGAGACTTGTATTTTACGATATCAATCCCGAGTGCCCAGCCGCGCCCGGTTTTTTTGTTTGATACATGAAGACGGTAAGGATATGAGACCTGATTATCGCCTGTTTCCAAAATACGGCTTTTAGTGTTCGTCATCGGAGTCCTCCTTTACTTCCGGAAGACCAACCAATGAAGTCAGAACGGACATTATTCCGGCAAGCAGTGATGTGGATGCGACCATTCTCCAATCTACATTCTGCAGGGCAAGTGATGTGCCGATGGCTGCTATGGCGGTTTGCGCGATTGACCGGACAGCACGGATGGCCGCGGCTTTGAACCAGAGTTTACGGTTGTACTTGAACATTTTTGAAAAATCCTTTCATGATGAATATGTATGGACTGAGCACTGCCATACAACAGCGCTCAGTAAATTTAATCGTCAAAGGCCGGATTAATCGCGTATATATTTTTGCAATCAAGTTTATCCTGGGTGATATTGAGTGCCTCGCCGAAACGCTGGAAGTGTACGATTTCACGTTCACGCAGGAAACGTAACGGAGCTACTATGTCGGGATCATCCAGAACACGAAGAAGGTTATCATATACGACTCTAGCCTTCTGCTCGGCGGCGAGATCCTCTGTGAGGTCACAGATAGGATCGCCTTTTACCTGAAATTCGCATGCATTGAACGGGATGCCTCCGGCCGCCTGCGGCCATACACCTACAGTGTGGTCGGTGTAATATGGGGCGAAACCGGAATTCATGATCTGTTCCGGAGTGAGATTTCTGGTAAGCTGGTGAACCATTGTGGCAACTATCTCAAGATGCGCTAACTCTTCGGTGCCGATATCCGTAAGCAGTCCGGCAACTTTATTGTCAGGCATTGAATAGCGCTGTGAGAGGTAACGCATGCTGGCACCCATTTCACCGTCCGGTCCACCATACTGGCTGATGATTATCTGTGCCGCCTTCGGGTCGGGTCGCTTGATGTTTACCGGAAATTGAAGTCTTTTTTCATAAACCCACATTATTCCATTCCTCCTTCCCATGGCCAAGGCCCGTCAATCCAGTCAAAACGGCTGTTACATGTTACGTGATATTTGTTGAGAGGACCGTACCAGTCAGCATAATTCTGAACGGCGGTGTCATATTCATGGTGTATTTCATGATAACGCGCAAGAGAACGGCAGTCATCGGGATGCGTGTCAAGGTAAAGTCCGATATCATCGATGTAGAATCCCAGCTCCATTATTCTGCGCATGAGAGCGCACTTGGAAGGTCTGTTTGATGTGTTGGTGTTGTTCATCGTCTGCAGCCTCCTTTGCCTATAAATGGTTTATCAAGTTCTTTATAGATTGTTCCTTTAATGAGAGCGGTAGAAAGGTCATATTCGGGACTGTTGCTTTTCTGCCAGACAACCCCGGCCATTGCAAGAGGACCGCGTGCATTTACAAAAATATCCTGACACCATTCGCCGGACGCATCGGTCTGTAAGGGAACCGGGCATTGCATGCGTTCCGGAGTGGCACAGGAATTTTCATTACGAGGCTGTACCCTGTTGCATCCGGATGCAAACCTGTTATTGTAATAAGGCATAAATCAAACTCCTTTTGCATATATTGTTGTTTAGTTTAGAGTATGTGGAAAATAATATTCTGTGATAAAAAGAAACGGAGTGTTATTATAATAAATAACACTCCGTAATAATAGCGGTATAATCAGGTCTCCAGGTTCTGCTGCATTACATCTGATCCGATATTGGTGTCAAGTTCATCATTCATATCGGTTCTGAAAGGCGATGCGGCAAGGCCGTTAGCACCAAAAAGAGTCGGTGTGCAATAGTTGCTCCAGCAATATCTTGCGTAAACCGGTTCCTTTACATTCCCGGAAGAAAATTCAATCGAGGAGTCCTTAACTTTGATATCGGCCGGATGGAAAATTTTATCGGCACCGGCAATTTCGTAATATTCAGGCTCACCCTTTAACACAAGACCACCTTTGCAATGTTTAAAAAATGTCTCAATGACATTGCCGTGAATTTCCTTGTGGGTGTATACGGGACCGAAAGCATCCTCTTCATCAATAAGACCGTAAGGCTTGTACTCGGCCTGAAGAGCGAGGCGGTAACCGACAGGGCCTTTATTGACCGGATGAATTTCATTGTACTGACCGCAGTCCGGTATTACGGCGATACCGGTATTTGCAACGGTGTCAAATACATGCATCTGTGCTTCGCGTAAGATAGGCCAGTTCTTGAAATCAGGGCTTCCGGAATATTTGTGCATAGGGAGCTGGGTTATGATGAAAGTAAGACTTTCGTCTTCCCAGTCTTTACGCCAGAGTCTGATAAGGTTAGTGAGAAGTCTGTCATACATTCTCGGACGCATGTCGTCGTTCTCGCCCTGATAATATATGAAACCTCTAAGCGTGTAAGGGCTGATTTTACGAATCATCTGCCAATACTGTCCTGTAGGACGGAACGGGTTATAATTATTGATAGGACCCGGCCATTTACATTCTCCGATTATTTTCTGGGCCTCAAACCAGTCCGTATCAGGGTGCTCTGAGAATAACTTCTGGGAACGCTCATTCCATGCAGTATCATACACGACATATTCATCATAATCCTTGCGCTGTACATCCAGAGGGATGTCCTTGTTGCGCTCATCAAACTCATCCATGTATATACGTGTTTCGTCATCTGCCGTAATGGCTTCACGGCTCATCCAGCAGCTTGCGGAAGTGCCGCCCCAGTTGCATCCGATAATACCGATTGTAACGCCGAGATCTTTGGATAGTTTTTCCGCAAAAAGATAACCTACTGCCGACCAGTCCTTGAAACCTTCGTCATCAGCAAGCTGCCAGTGTGCATTGTCGAAAGCCTCATAATATTCGTCTGTCACATAAGCAAACTTCGGTGTATAGAAAAATCTCACGTTAAAATCACGGTCTTTGACATCCTTTACACGATCCCAGTCAGTGCAGGATGAAATCACAAATTCCATGTTGGACTGTCCGCCCGCGAGCCATACCTCTCCGATGGCAATGTTATTTAATACAACCTTGTCTTCACCGCATACGGCTGTGAGCGAGAGATTAGTGGCCGCACTCATAGGTGCCAGTTCGGTTTCCCAATAACCGTTGTCATCGGCGGTGGCCGACACGGTCCGACTGTTGAAATCAACTGTAACCTGTCTGCCGGCAGCTACATTACCGAACAGCTTAACGGCCTTGTCGCGCTGGAATACCATGTTGTCGGTAAAGACAGCGGCGAGTATTTTTTTCTTCATAATGACCTCCATATATAATTATTGTATGGGTTCGCCGTAAAGCAATCCCCTTGAGCCGGTGGCGATGTAAAACCGGCCGAAACTGCGGGCATCTCCGCAGATGCAGTCTATCTGGCCGAACATCTGGTTGTCGTTATTGATACGGAGCCATGATGCACCGTCGTCATCGGAACGGTAGAAACCGTACACACCGTCAATAATTGCGGCGGCGTAAATTGATTTCAGGCCACGGAGAAAATCTCCGTCAGGACCTATACCAAGACCGATGCGGTAGAATGTCTTGTTACCATCGGTAATTTTCTTAAAAGTAATTTTATCATTGGTAATATTATACTGCATCTTCCAGATGCCGTCTACCCCAAGCGCCATGTAGAATGTGCCTGTGCGGCCGCGTTCTATGCACAGGGAAGATTTGTCCATTGTGTCAATCAGGTTGAGAATACATTCCGGAACATCATCCGGAACCGGATATTGTACGAATGTATCGCCGGTATCATGACTGATATATATTTTGCGCGTTGTATCGAATGCATACACAATCTCCGGATTAACGCGGTCAGCATATACTTTGGCAAAACCATCCGTCAGAATATTGCCGTCTGCATCATAAAATACAGAATGGCGGAATGTGCGGCCGCAGTCGTGGCTTACAAGCACCGCCACAAGCGGCAGAAAAATTCTGTCAGCAGGTGTCCATATGATTGAATTGCCGTCAGCGGTTATCGTAACCCATCCGGCATTCTGGTTTACCATTGAAATGCGGTGTAAAAGCGTGTCCGTATATTCATCAATGCCGAAAGGAAGATCAAGATGTGTAAAAGTACGGCACTGGTCATTCGACAGAATAAGGCCACCCGTAGTCATGCCGGTCCAGTTGCCCCTTGCGGTAACGACAACGCGATTCGGATTATTGTCCGTGTAATCGGCATTAATACATGTTATATACCGGTTACCGTCTGCGTCGGCAAAAGAATTGGTGCAAGGAGTGTCTGTTTTGGTAAAAGCAAAACCGCCGAGGTCACCGACTGCGTCGATTGCAATCACATCACCGGCGTGCGGACTGTACACATTGATATGCACGGTTTCCTCTATTCCCGGGCAACGGTCGCACCATTTACAGTCGTCAGACGTGAAATTATATGTTCCGAATACACCTGTTCCTGTATTAAAAATAACATCATTATAATCAAATGGATTTATTTTGATATCGCTGAGCCAGTGAATAAGTGATGTGTTACCGTTAAATTCCGGCTTCATATATGATGTATTAAAATAAATTCTGTTATTATCAAGCTTATGGAGATTAACCTCCCATGTATCGCCGTAATCCCTGGATATGAATACAATATCACCACGTTTCTCGCTGAGGGTGGAAGCAGCTAACAGCCCCGGAACCTGAGGTGATGAGCATATTCCGCCGAATCCGCACTCATTGGCTCTGTCGCGGCTATAGGAATATGGACCGCCGCATGGTGTGATATCATCATATGAACCGAGATGTCCGGATATATCAACCGGATAGCGGAGTATTTTACCGCCTGCGGCATCACCGGAATCACAGCTGTATCCCTCGTCATCAATCTGGCTTTTCGGACCGTTGCATGATAATGTGACATACAGGTAACGGCCATCGTAATCGTAACGTTCGGCAGTGTAACCCTTCATGCGTGCGCCGTCAGGGACAAGGCAGTCAGGCATCGGCAGTTCTTCCCAGGTGCCGCCAGTATCGTATGATACATATAAGCTATGGCCGCGTGTAAGTCCGTCAGAAGATTTATTGTTAATGCCGGCGGTTCCGAGAACCAGAGTCCCGGAATCCGGATGAACCCAGACAAAAGTACAGTTAAGCTCATTGGCTCTGCTGCCTGCGGCTATTGATATACTCTGCCAGGTCATGCCGCCGTCGGATGTGCGAAGCAGCCCGCCGCGCTGACTTGCAAAATAAAGTACGTCAGGATTATTATAATCTACTACAAGACGCATGCCGCATCCGCGTCCCGGAAAATTTCCGTGAACAACACACGGAAGTTCACTGTAACGGAATGTTTTACCATAGTCATCCGATACGGCAAATATGCCGTTAACACCCGGTTTACGGCGCCAGTCACTAAGTCCGCATGCAATGTATAACATTGCGGGATTATGCGGGTCGAGTGCAATAGCGGACGGATAACATTCGGCCGGGTTAATATGTGTTACATGGTCCATAAGGCTTATCCATGTGTCATTATCATAGTCATAGCGGTATACGCCTCCGATATCCGTGCGGCAGTAAAGCAGGTTCTTACATGCGGGATGATAAGCAAAACCTGTTACATATCCGCCGCCCGGAATGGACATATGACCGTATTTGTATTGAATATTTTTCATAAGCAGAAAAATCTCCTAGTAAATCTTGTATTCTTTACCCTCTCTTACGAACACCGGAATAATATCAAGCGGAGCATCCACAATTACATTCTGGCCGCCGTCAAACATTTTGCCTGATGCGGCATCCTTCCAGCGCGTTCCCGCAGGAAGATATACGGAACGTGTGAATGTCTGTGCTTCCATAACTGGTGCAACAAGAATATCCGGTCCGAACATATACTCGTCTTCGTATCCCCAGCATGTCTTATCTTCCGGAAAATCATAGAAAAGCGGTCTCATAACCGGCGTTCCGTGAAGATGTGCTTCCATCATGCAGTTTCTCACATAATCTCTTAAATTCTCTCTTATGAAGAGGAATTTCTTCATAATCTCGTAATTCTCCTCGCCGAAACTCCAGACTTCATTGTCCTGTCCTGATGAGAATGTGCGGACACCGTCTATATATTCGACTTCACGCTCATAATAAGGAAGTCTTTCACCGTGAAGACGGAATACAGGACAGAATGCTCCCCACTCAAACCATCTTACAAGAAGCTCCCTGAAAGCAGGATCTTTGCCATCGCCGCCTACAAAACCTCCGATATCGCTTGTCCACCATGGGATACCGGCAAGACCCATTGAAAGACCTGCCTGAAGCTGCTCCCTGAAAGCGCGGAAAGTTGAACATATATCGCCTGACCATGTGAGAGTGCCATATTTCTGGCTGCCGGCCCAGGCGCATCTTACAAGGCTCATGATGTCTTTTTCACCGACGGATTTCAGACCGTCATAGAATCCTTTGGCATACATTACCGGATAAATGTTAGTGCACTGGAGCGCCGGGCCTTCATAGTATCTGAATACATCGAAATCATACGGACCGTATTCCGGTTCAGCTTCATCAAGCCAGAAACAGTGGATGCCCTTATCGTAATAATTCTCTTTGCAACGATCCCAGACAAACTGTCTTGCTCCCGGATGTGTTGCATCGAAAAATGTGGTATCACCCATCCAGTTCATATGGAAACCTGAAGCACGGTCGGTCTTTACAAGGTAGCCGCGGTCGTTCATCTCGCCGTAATTGATGGATTTCTCATCAATGGTAGGCCATACGGAAACTGCAAGTTCCACTCCCAGTTCTTTGAGCTCACGGACCATTCCTTCAGGATCCGGCCAGTCACGCGGTTCAAATCTGAAATCACCCTGTCTTGTCCAATGGAAAAAATCAATTACAACAACATCCATAGGCAGGCCGCGTCTTTTGTGCTCACGGACAACTTTCATAAGCTCGTCCTGCGTTCTGTATCTTAATTTACATTGCCAGAAGCCGAGACCGTATTCAGGCATCATAGGGGAAAATCCTGTAGCACGGGCATAATTCTCCTCTATTGCCGCAGGAGTATCTCCTGCGGTTATGAAATAATCAAGTTTTTTGGTGCTCTGTGCAGTCCATTCGGTCTTGTTGTTTCCGAATACAACATTGCCGACAGCAGGATTGTTCCAGAGGAAACCGTATCCTCTGCTTGATATGTAAAAAGGAACACTGGCCTGACTGTTGCGGTGGCAGAGTTCAAGAACGGAACCTTTCTTATCGAGGCTCTTATCCTGATACTGGCCCATTCCGTAGATATGCTCGTCATCAAAAGCTTCAAATCTGGCTGAGAGAGAGTAATCATTGGTTCCCGGAATCGGCTTAAGTTCACGGCCTTCAACTCTTATCGGGACACTGTAGCGGTCTATTCTGTTACGATTGCGCCAATATTCCTCAGTGAGGAGTTCACCCTTATCGTTATAGAAGGAAATCCAGCCTTCAAAAGAAACTTTGGCGGTAATCTTACCGTTGGTTATGGATGCTTCCATGGACGACTGCGAGTGTTTTTTAATTTCTTCTTCGCTGTGCCACCATGGCTCGGTTGTATCAATCTCATGGATATCTATATGACTGTCGGTGCAGGCAGGCTCCACTGTAAGAGCCCAGTTATGTTCATCCATCTTATTTTCCCTGGTCATGCGGACTCTGAGAGAATCTGCGCCCCATGGCGTGATCATTACAACTGCGGAGCCGTATTCTATAAGCAGTGAGTTGTCTTTTTGTGAAAATCTCATAAAAACCTCCATTAAAAACATAATAAATATATGATTTCATTGTACAAAAGTGTCAATATGCTTTCAAGCAAAAAAATTTGATGTTTTTTACAGAAAACTATTGACATTTTGAAAAAGTGTGTTATAGTGTTTATAGAACAGATAAAACAGATAGGAGGGATTTTTATGAATATACAGAAATTTACACAGAAATCAGTGGAAGCACTGCAGGATTGTGAGAAGTTAGCATATGAATACGGTAATCAGGAAATAGATCAGGAACATCTCTTAAGATCACTTGTGGATCTTGATGACAGTCTGATTGCCAGTCTCCTTGAGAATATGGGCGTGGATCTTGCCGTATTCCGTTCGGAGGTAGATGCAGCACTTAATCGTAAGACCAAGGTGTCGGGTGATGTGGAACTCCATATCAGCCAGGCTCTTAATAAGGTATTGCTTTGTGCCGAGGATGAGGCTAAGAGCATGGGAGATCAGTATGTTTCTGTAGAACATATTTTTCTTACTCTTATCAAATATCCTAATAAAGAGACGGCACAGATATTCCGTACGTTCGGAATTAACAGGGATTCTTTCCTGAAGGCACTTATGGCAGTCAGAGGTACGAAGCAGGTTACCAGTGATAACCCTGAGGCTACATATGATACACTTAAGAAATACGGTGTGGATCTTGTGGAGCGTGCAAGGGAGCAGAAGCTCGACCCGGTAATCGGCAGGGACAGCGAGATACGTAATGTAATCCGTATCCTTTCAAGGAAGACCAAGAATAATCCGGTTCTTATCGGTGAACCTGGTGTAGGTAAGACCGCAGTTGCGGAAGGACTTGCACAGCGTATCGTTCACGGAGATGTTCCGGAAGGACTTAAGGATAAGACCATATTTTCACTTGATATGGGTGCAATGCTTGCCGGTGCGAAGTACCGTGGTGAGTTCGAGGAACGTCTTAAGGCAGTTCTCGACGAAGTACGCAAGAGCGAAGGTAAGATCATTCTTTTCATAGATGAGCTGCATACGATTGTAGGCGCAGGTAAGACTGACGGCTCAATGGATGCCGGCAATATGCTTAAGCCTATGCTTGCGAGAGGTGAGCTTCACTGCATCGGTGCCACGACACTTGATGAATACCGTAAATATATCGAGAAGGATGCAGCCCTTGAGAGGCGTTTCCAGCCGGTAATGGTGGATGAGCCGTCGGTTGAGGATACCATTTCAATACTTCGTGGACTGAAAGAGAGATATGAGGTTTTCCACGGCGTCAAGATTGCGGATAACGCGCTTGTAGCTGCAGCTGAACTTTCACACAGATATATTTCCGACAGATTCCTGCCGGACAAGGCCATTGACCTTGTGGATGAAGCCTGTGCGCTTATTAAGACAGAGCTTGATTCCATGCCTGCAGAACTTGATGAATTATCACGTAAGGTCATGCAGCTTGAAATCGAGGAAGCCGCTCTTAAGAAAGAGACCGATGAAGTCAGTAAGAAGCGTCTTGCCGAACTGCAGGAAGAGCTTGCAGGACTCAGGGATGAGTTTAACGCCGGTAAGGCCAGATGGGATAACGAGAAGGCTTCGGTTGACCGTTTAAGCCATCTTCGTGAGGAGATAGAAGATGTCAATAAGCAGATACAGTTAGCTAAGCGTGAATATAATCTTGAGAAAGCTGCAGAACTCCAGTATGGTAAGCTGCCGGCTCTTGAGAAGGAACTTGCTGAAGAAGAGAAGAAGGTTAATGAGAAAGACCTTTCGCTTGTGCATGAGTGTGTAACAGATGAAGAGATAGCTAAGATTGTATCCAGATGGACCGGTATTCCGGTTGCCAAGCTCAACGAAAGCGAGCGTAATAAGACTCTTAATCTTGCGGATGAGCTTCACCGTCGCGTTATCGGACAGGATGAAGGCGTTACGAAGGTAACGGAAGCCATCATGCGTTCGCGTGCAGGTATCAAGGATCCGAAGAGACCTATAGGTTCGTTCCTTTTCCTTGGTCCTACAGGTGTTGGTAAGACAGAACTTGCCAAGACACTTGCACAGAGTCTTTTTGATGACGAGAACAATATTGTCCGTATCGATATGAGTGAATATATGGAGAAATACTCCGTATCCAGACTTATAGGAGCGCCTCCAGGATATGTAGGATATGAAGAAGGCGGACAGCTTTCCGAAGCGGTAAGGCGTAAACCATATTCCGTAGTTCTTTTCGATGAAATCGAGAAGGCACATCCGGATGTGTTCAACGTACTTCTTCAGGTTCTTGATGATGGACGTATCACTGACTCACAGGGCAGGACGGTTGACTTCAAGAATACGATAATTATTCTTACATCCAACATCGGTTCGCAATATCTTCTTGACGGTATACAGCCTGATGGAAGCATCAGTCCTGAGGCGGAGGCATCTGTTATGAATGATCTCAGAAATCATTTCAGACCTGAATTTCTTAACAGGCTTGATGAGATTATCATGTTTAAGCCGCTGTCCAAGGATAATATCGGTGCAATCGTAGGACTTATGATTGATGAGCTCAATAAGAGACTTGAAGACCGTGAACTCAAGGTTGAACTTACCGATGCTGCAGTTGCCAATGTTTCTGAGAACGGTTATGATCCGGTATACGGTGCAAGACCGCTTAAGCGTTACATCCAGAAGACTGTCGAGACACTCAGTGCCAAACTGATTCTCGAAGCTAAAGTAGGACCGGGAGATGTTATACTTATCGATGTTGACAGCGATGGCAGACTAATTGCCCGTAAGAAGTAAAATTTGCTTGATATTTATTTAAATAGATGTATAATTAGAAATTGTAATACAAGATGGGGTGCTTGCAGAAAGCGGGCTGAGATCAGACCCATAAGCTGATTTGGATAATGCCAACGTAGTGTGATTGTATACAATGACTATGTAATTTGTGTGCAGAGGCTCAGTTGGGTCTCTGCATTTTTTGTGGAGATTTATTATGAACATCAGCAGAGAACAACTTATCTTATATGCAGTGACCGACAGGTCCTGGCTTAACGGCCGGACATTATACGAACAGGTGGAGGAAACTCTTGAGGGCGGAACCACACTTGTACAGCTTCGCGAGAAAAATATGCCCGATAAGGATTTTATAAATGAAGCGGTTCCGATAATGGAACTGTGTCACAGATATAATGTGCCACTTATAATAAATGATAGGGTTAATGTCGCAGCCGAAATACATGCAGACGGAGTCCATATCGGTCAGTCCGATATGGATGCGGCAAAAGCAAGGAAAATTCTTGGACCGGACAGCATAATCGGCGTCACCGCAAAGACAGTGGAGCAGGCATTGAAAGCTCAGGCGGAGGGTGCGGATTACCTTGGCAGCGGAGCTGTATTCGGGACAACCACGAAATCAGACGCGAAGCCGATGGATATAGATACTTTGAATGCAATATGCGACAGTGTTGATATTCCGGTAGTTGCGATAGGAGGTATCAATAACGATAATGTTATGAAGCTGTCCGGAAGCAGGATTGCGGGAATTGCCGTGGTAAGCGGTATTTTTGATAATAAAGATATTAAAGGCGCAGCCCAGTCTTTAAGGGCCAAGGCTTTAAATATAATATCGGGCAGATAAGCCCATACACAGCGGCAGATTGGGGGCACCACCTTAGGTCGCTATACAAAATTAATGCACAAGGAGAAAGACTATGAGAACAGCATTAACAATCGCCGGAAGTGATTCCAGCGGAGGCGCCGGAATACAGGCAGATATTAAGACGATGACCGCGAACGGCGTTTATGCCATGAGCGCGGTTACGGCACTTACTGCCCAGAATACAACCGGCGTAACAGGAATAATGGAAGTAACCGAAGATTTTTTGGCAGAGCAGCTGGATTGTATTTTTACCGATATCTATCCGGATGCGGTAAAGACAGGAATGGTATCATCATCAGGCCTCATTAATGTCATATGTGACAAGCTGGTCGGATACGATGCGAAAAACATCGTGGTTGACCCTGTTATGGTGGCAACGAGTGGAGCCAAGCTTATCAATGACGATGCCATCAGTACATTGAAAAATAAATTACTGCCTCTCGCAACAGTGATAACTCCCAATATACCGGAAGCTAAAGAACTTTCGGGCATGGAAATCGCCTCGGAGGATGATATGGTAAAAGCTGCGGAAGCTATCTGTGACAGATACGGCTGCTCCGTTCTTCTAAAAGGAGGACACAGCCTCAATGACGCCAACGATCTTCTGTGGCAGAAGGGCATGGAGCCGGTATGGTTCTACGGAAAGAGAATTGACAATCCGAATACACACGGAACCGGATGCACTTTATCATCGGCGATAGCATCCAATCTTGCCAAGGGTTATGACCTTACGTCATCGGTGAGATATGCCAAGAATTATATTTCGGGCGCGCTTGCGGCGATGCTTGACCTCGGTAAGGGAAGCGGCCCTATGAATCATGCTTTTGCAATAGAAGGAGAATTTATCAATGAGTGAGAAAAAAACATCCGTTTTCAGTAATGGATTAATATGGTTTGGAGCAGGCGTATCGATAGCGGAGATTATTACGGGTACATATTTCGCACCGCTTGGTTTCACGAAAGCGATGCTTGCAATCGTTATAGGACATGTGATAGGCGCACTTATGATGTTTGCGGCCGGAATGATCGGAGCAAGAGAAGAAAAAAGTGCAATGGAAACCGTTAAGATGAGTTTCGGTAAGAAAGGCGGACTTCTTTTTGCTGTGCTTAATATATTACAGCTTGTCGGCTGGACGGCCATCATGATTTATGACGGCGCGGTTGCAGCTAACGGCATTCTCGGCACGGGAATCTGGGTATGGGCTGTCGTGATCGGAGTACTTATTCTTGTGTGGATACTTATCGGTCTTACCAATCTCGGTAAAGTCAATACAATCGCAATGGCGGCTTTGTTTGTCTTATCGATCATCCTTTTTAAAGTTGTATTTTTCGGCAAAGGTGTACGCATTACAGACATAGTAAGCAGCGAAGGACTTTCCTTCGGCGCCGCCGTTGAGCTTGCGGTTGCAATGCCTCTTTCATGGCTTCCGCTTATAAGTGATTACACAAGAGAAGCTGCCAAGCCTGTCAGGGCAACAGCTGTAAGCGTTATAACATATAGCATTGTAAGTATCTTTATGTACACAATCGGAATGGGAGCCGCTCTTTTTACGGGAGAAAGCGATATTGCCAGCATACTCGTTAAGGCAGGACTCGGAGTTGTCGGCCTTCTTATCGTTATTTTTTCAACGGTTACGACAACATTCCTTGATGCTTATTCTGCCGGTGTATCATGTGTGTCTATTACTTCCAAAATCAAGGAAAAATGGGCTGCCGTAGTCGTTACGGTAATCGGTACGATTGCTGCAATTGTATATCCTATGGACAACATTACTGATTTTCTCTACCTTATCGGTTCGGTATTTGCACCGATGATAGCGGTTCAGATAGCGGATTATTTCATATTAAGGAAGGCTGACTCGATAGACAAGGGCTTCAATTGGAGAAATCTTATCGTGTGGCTCGCAGGTTTCGCGGGATACCGCGCGCTTATGCATGTGGACACTCCTGTCGGCAACACGCTTCCTGATATGGTCATCACAATCGTTCTCTGCCTGATTGTGGAGAAAATTGCCAAGGCAATCTTAAAAAACAAATACTAAGACACTTTGTCCTCTTTCGGACAGGGTGCGGAAAAGAGGACAAAAATGAATTACAAATCAAACCTTAAAAAAATGACATTAACAGCTATTTTTGTGGCAATATCGGTTGTCGGAAGTATGTTTTCGTTCCCGGTATTCGGCTCAAAATGCGCTCCGGTACAGCATCTTGTAAACATATTATGTGCCGTTACCGTAGGACCGTGGTGGGGTCTTGCACAGGCTTTTGCTGCTTCGCTTATAAGAAATCTTACCGGCCTCGGAACATTGCTTGCCTTTCCGGGAAGCATATGCGGTGCTTTAATCGGAGGACTTTTATACAAGGCACTTAAGAAACTTCCGTTTGCATATATCGGTGAGGTTTTTGGAACGGGCGTGATCGGCGGCATGCTGGCGTTCCCTATAGCACGCCTTATCATGGGTAATACCTCGGCAGCGTTGTTCACATTCGTAATTCCTTTCCTTATAAGCACATGCGGCGGAACAATAATTGCGATAATCATTACAGTGCCGTTAAAACAGACCGGTGTTTTATCCAAAATCAGAGAAAATCTGGAGAACTGATAATATGAAAGTAACAGAAGAGTATGCAAAAAAATTATATCGGCAGATACGGTCAGCAAGACCGGTCATCCATTGCATTACCAACACTGTCACGGTCAATGACTGCGCCAATGTACTGCTTGCCTGCGGGGCTTCGCCCACAATGGCGCACCACCCGGCGGAGGTGGCGGAAATAACAAGCGCTGCCTCGGCTCTGGTATGTAATCTCGGCGCAACGGAGAATTACGATGCCATGGTAAATGCCTGCAAGGCAGCCGGTGAGGTTAAGCATCCGGTGGTTATCGATCCGGTAGGAATCTCAGGTTCAGCGTTCAGACGGAATTTTATCAATGAGCTTATAAAGATAAATACACCTGCATGTATACGCGGTAATTATTCGGAAATACGTGCCCTTATGGAAAACCGCAATACGATAACAGGCGTGGATGCAGCCGATAAGAAAATAGATATATCCGGCATGAAATCTTATGCGGAAGCGCACAATACAATCCTTATAGCATCGGGTGCGACGGATGTCATAACCGACGGAAAGGATGTAATTTATTGTAATAACGGCGATAGCATGATGGCCCGGATAACGGGAAGCGGCTGCATGCTTTCTGTGCTGATAGGAGCTTTCTTATCTGTTGACTCTTCTGTTTATTCGGCTGCAGCCTGCTGTTGTATGTACGGCGCGGCTGGAGAGATTGCCGCCGGCATGACCCGTGAAAGCGGCGGCGGGACAATGACTTTTCACGATAAATTCATCGATGTGATTTCATTGATTGAATCGCAGTCGTTGCTCTTTATACTTTAATTCTAAACATGTATATGTTACAATATTACCATTAATATTTCAGGATGGTTTTATTATGGAGAGAGAATCTTTTAAATCAAGGCTTGGCTTTATACTGGTCAGTGCCGGATGCGCAATCGGAATAGGCAATGTATGGCGTTTTCCGTATGTCGTCGGACAGAACGGCGGCGGAATATTTGTGCTTTTGTATCTGGTATTCCTTATTATCATGGGTCTCCCGGTTCTTACTATGGAACTTGCAGTCGGCAGGGCCAGCAGGAAAAGTGCAGTATTATCATATAAAGCACTTGAAAAGCCTAAGGCAAAATGGCATATTCACGGCTGGTTTGCGATGCTTGGGTGCTATATACTTATGATGTATTACACTACAGTGTCAGGCTGGATGTCATCATATTTCTTTAAATTTGTAACTGGAGAATTTAAAAATGGAATGGATTCCGCTGCAACGGGCGCAGTATTTACCAATCTTCTGGACGACCCGGTGCAGATGTTGATCTGGATGGGACTTACGGTTGTTGTCGGATTTCTGGTATGCAGCCGCGGACTCCAGAACGGACTTGAGAAAATAAGCAAGATAATGATGGTGGCATTACTTGGACTTATTGTCGTGCTTGCAGTGCACAGCATTATGCTTCCGGGAGCATCCAAAGGAATAGAATTTTATCTTGTACCGAATATCGACCGCGTCAAAGAAGTCGGTGTCGGTAATGTGGTTTCCGCTGCGATGAATCAGGCTTTCTTTACGCTAAGTCTTGGCGTTGCTGCGATGGAAATTTTCGGAAGTTATATGAGTAAGGATAATACGCTCGCCGGAGAAGGAATAAAAATATGCGGACTTGATACGTTTGTAGCGATAATGGCGGGACTTATTATTTTTCCGGCATGCTTCAGCTACGGTGTTGATGTCAGTCAGGGACCGAGCCTTATATTTGTGACATTACCGAATGTGTTTGTAAATATGGAAGGCGGAAGAATCTGGGGTTCGCTGTTCTTCTTATTTATGACATTTGCGAGCTTTTCAACTATTATGGCGGTATTTGAAAATATTATGTCATTCTGCATTGATATGTTTGGATGGAGCCGTAACAAAGCTGCGATTATTAACTGTATTGTGATTCTTATTGCAAGCGTTCCGTGTGTGCTTGGGTATAATCTGTGGAGCGGACTCCATATTATCGGAGGACGGGATGTGCTTGACAGCGAGGATTTCATAGTAAGCAATCTGCTGCTGCCGATAGGTTCACTTGTGTATACGCTTTTCTGCGTGACCAGATGGGGCTGGGGCTTTGATAATTATATTGACGAGGCCAATACCGGAAAGGGTGCCCGCATTGCGCGCCGTCTGAAACCGTATTTTAAATTCGTATTGCCTGTGCTTATCGTAATCATAATTGTGCAGGGATTTATAAAGTAGAATCATGACAGAATTACAGAGAAAATTATTTGAATTACAGGACACGGAGTACGGGGATTTTCACAGCAGACTTATGCCGACAATCGATAGGGAAAGAATTATCGGCATAAGGATGCCGGTGTTAAGAAAATTTGCCGCGGATTTTGCCCGGACTGATATGGCAGCGTCTTTTCTTGAAGAGCTGCCACATTATTATTATGAAGAAAATAACCTTCATATGATGATTTTATGCGGTATCAAAGACTATAATGAATGTCTTGCCGGGATACAGAAGTTTCTTCCGTACATTGATAACTGGGCGACCTGCGATCTGCCGGAGCCGAAATGTTTCAGAAAGCATAAAGAAGAACTTTTTCCGGTTATCAAAGAATGGATCGCGTCGGATAGGACATATACTGTAAGATACGGAATTGGCATGCTTATGCGGCTGTATCTTGATGATGGTTTTAAGGAAGAATATCTGGAATTGGCTGCAGGTGTGCGCTCCGAAGAATATTATGTCAATATGATGATAGCATGGTATATGGCAACAGCTCTTGCCAAACAATGGGACAGTACGATACCGTATATCACGGGCAGAAAGCTTGATGTGTGGGTACATAACAAGACGATACAAAAAGCCGTTGAAAGCTTCCGCATAAGCAATGAACAGAAAGAAATTCTTAAGTCATTAAGAATAAAAAGCAGGTGATGAAATGGATTGGGACAGCATAATTAATCTCAGACATGAATTGCATAAGATACCTGAGAAGTCATTTTGTGAAAAATTTACTTCAGACACTATCAAAAATTATATCAGAAAAAATACATCCTGGGAAATAGAAGAACTGGAGAATAATGCATTCATTGTGCATTGTAAGCCTGATAATGCTCCGGCGAATGATGCCATTGCATTCAGGGCGGACATGGATGCGGTATGTGCGGGCGGCCATAATGAACCCGGACATTACTGCGGTCATGACGGACATTCTTCCATTCTTGCCGGACTGGCAGTAAGTCTGTATGAGAACAGGAACAGGCTTGATGGGAATGTGTATCTTGTTTTTCAACCGGCGGAAGAGACAGGCAAGGGAGCATTGGTCTGCCGTGATATAATCAGAGATAAAAATATCAAAGAGATATACGGTTTACATAATATACCGGGATACCGGATGGGAGATGTCCTTATAAAAAAAGGCACATTTGCCTGCGCCTCAACAGGAATATCCATAAAATTTACCGGAACGCCAAGCCACGCAGCGTACCCGGATGCGGGACTCAACCCATGTATCAGTCTTGCCGGACTGCTTATCGAATTGCAAAATCTTACTAAGGATATGCAAAGTGATGGCGGAATAGTCATGATGACGGTCATCGGAATCGAAGCCGGAAGTGACAATTACGGCGTGTCGGCATCGGAGGGAACATTAAGGCTTACGTTAAGAGCCGAGAGAGGCGTTGTATTCGATGAACTGGTGTCGCAGATAGAAAATAAAGCGCGCATCTATGCCGCAAATGGCGGATTTGATATTGAAATCGAACGCATTGAACCGTTTCCTGCTACCGAAAATAAAGATAAATCCGTTGAAAAAGTAATAAAATGTGCCGAAAGACTGGGACTTAACGTGCAGGAACTTAAAGAACCTATGCGCTGGTCGGAGGATTTCGGATATTATCTTCAAGAGTGTGACGGAGCATTCTTTGGAATCGGGGACGGAGAAAATTATGCACAGCTTCATACGGTGCAATACGAATTCCCTGATGAAATAATTAAGAATGCCGTCAGACTTTTTACGGAACTCGCACTGGCGGCAGTGCCGCCTGCGGATATATCCGATAGCTGAAATTAAATCATTCTACATAGACCGGAACGAAATTTTCTATTGCCTCACGCATCTTCGGGTGGCGTATCACAAAATGGATTGCAGGGGAACGCCCCTTTGAAACCATTGCCCACCGGCCTTCATGTATGGATATCTGAAGGTTTGAGAAGGTATGGGAGGCATTCTGTATATATGTAAAATTCTTGTTTTCACGGGCAAATTGTCCGGTTAGTTCAATATGCTCCTCATATTCCTCGTAAGTATACGGGATATCATTTTCATAAAACATATCGGAAAGCGGCATAAATACCGGCTGCTTGTCAAAATCTTCTCTTGTAAGGAGTGGAATGTCTATTTCGACCTGCGCATGCGTTAGGATGTTCGATATGATATCTTTTTCAAAAGTCAGATGTGTTATTATGCGGTCTGCGTCATTGTCAGGTACATTATGCGCAATGAGCATCTTGCGAAGTTTATCCTCTGTGAATGTGTAAACCGGCGGAGCGGACAGTATGCACCGTCTCTTTCCATCCGTCAACGAATCGGAGCGCATGAAAGCGCGGAATGCGTTGTTTTGCTCACTCCGGTATATTTCCATAAGCGGGTTCGCAAGGGCAAGAAGCTGTTCGGCACGCTTACGATAACATGCAACTTCCTCTTTGTTCTTGGTAAAATAATACCTGCCATCGGACTGGTGGCCTTTGATAGCTTCGCCGGAAATGGCGGCCTGTCCCGATACCCTTAAAAAATGCATGAACACGCTGTTATGTGTTCCCTTCAGGTAATAAGGGGAAATCTGTCCCGTCATATACATCGGGATGTAACTCTCAAGTCCTAACATCATTTCATTGAAAGACCTGTCGATATTGTGGATCATATTGAGATGAAGCCCTTTTTTGAGCATCATGCACATTCCAAACATCCATTTTTTGGGAAATTCAGGATCCTTGGCCATCTCTTCCATAGGCATATCACTGTACATATATACCGGTTCCGTTGATTTGGAAAGAACGGTGGCTTTAAGAAAATCAAGTTCGACATTCATCATATCGTTAAGCCCCGTGCAGAATCTGGAACCCGGAAGCTGGAAAGGCACGGTCGGAACTTTAAGGTCATTAAAATGGATTGTGTTTATGTATTCATTAAGATCAAAATCGTTAAGCTTTGTCAGGAAATCTTTGATGCTTTGGGAATTGTTATTATGTTTTGCCAGAAGCCATTTCTTAACCACATTGCCGATTTCATGTGTTGTATTCAATTCATCATGAGTACATCCGGTGAGTTCAGAAATGATAGGAATTGTTGAATTATTTGCAAGTTCTTTGGCTACATATCCGGCAACATCGGAAGCAAAGTTTACAGGATCCGATGGCTGGCGTTTGCCGTTACGTATACGGAATATGGTCGAAGAGTCATAATTGGTGTGATAGCATAATCTGGAAACATTGATGTTGAGAATCGATATCAGCATATCGAAATTAGCACATAAGGCATCTTTGTCGATAACACATATGTCATCACATTTGCAAAAAGAGTCATATATAGTATCAGGACTCATGTCATCATATCCGCGTGATGCTGCGATTTCTGCAATGGCGGAGCACAAATCCCTGAAAGCGGCAGAACTGACATCGGGAGTTCTTTCCCCGGAACGGTAACGGCTTAACGTGGCCGGAGAGAAACCGGAGGAATCGCATAATTCTTTCGCGGTACAGTCAAAAGTCTCTATATAATAATTAATTTGTTCATTGAATTTCATCTAAAAAAATCCTTTCATATATCCTTCTCTTATTATACAAGAATTTGGGTGCATTACAACAGTTTCCGTGTTGGCAAGTGACAAAACGGGAATATAGAACACATTTGTCCGGCTGTATTGTATAATAAATACAATATATCTTAAGGAGAAGAACTGTATGAAAAATTATTTGTTACGGCTTAGGAAAATTTTTAAGGCCCGGTGGGGCAGGTGGATGCTTGGCATGTTTATGGCATGGGCAGTTGTTCCGGTAATCGTTAAGGCAATTATTATGTGTATCGTCAGGAAATCCCTTCCGGATCCGGCGTTGACCGCAGCCAATGCCGCGGGCGTCATAATGTCGGTTATATTCGGTATATTGATGGCATTGTCGGTGGATTGCAATAAAGTCAGGCCTTATAAAATACTGACGGGAGTGGTTCTGCCGTGGATTGCGGTCAAATACGGAGTTGAAATGCTTGGCATTATATTAAAGAACAGATTCCAGGCGGGCGGGCTCTTTGCCACCATGGCAGTCCAGATTGTTCTGGAGGCCGCACTGCTTGTGTCGGCGGTGATTATGATACACAAGCCGGAAACCAAAGGTAAAATGATTATGAACATCATAAAGTGCCTGGCTATGTCTGTTGTTGGAAACGGTTTAATGGCAGTCATAGGATATGTATCGCAATATATAACCATTGCCGGAACATGGGAGAGCGCAGTCCTTATGATAATTGTCCGTGAACTGATAAGGTGGATGGTGTATGTTATTATAATTGAAATTGCTTGCGGCGGGGAATGTAGGACCGTGGAGACATCCGGAAAGAAAATACCATATATTATATTATCAGCTGTTTCTGCTGCAATCATGATAGCGGCAGTCATTGCAGGAAGACCGGCTGCTTCAAGAAGTTCGATGCAGATGCTTGCGGATGATTATATCGTGAGGGCAAACAATGCATATATGGCATTTGTCTCTGGTAATCCGGTCGGATCCATGAAGGAATATAATGAGATCCGTAAGGAACTGGATATATGGAATGCTTATATAATGGGAGAAGATATTCCCGAAATAAGCAGTAAGGATATACAGTCCGATGCGATGATGGCCTATCTGGACATAGAACTCAACCATGATGAAGACCGGCTTGAAACCATGGAGGATTATTACATCAAAGGATATATACGTGATGATAATTTTATGTTTGAACTTCTGGAAGAGTATGATGATCAGCCGGAACTTTCCAAAGAACAGAAAAACCGCCGGAAGGAAATCATACAGCATTTTGTAACGGGCGGAATATACAGCGGCGGACTTTTTAATGCGAAGAATGTCAAAAAGAACCCTGCCGGAATGAAAAAAGCAATCGAAACGGTTCAGAATTATATGGACAATTACGATTATATAGAGTTTTTGTCCGAACCCGTAATCGGAGATATTATTTACGGACCCGGAATTACATTTGATACCGTAATGACTGCGATGGATAAGGCAATTGAGAATCCGGATGATTTTGTATGGAATTTCTATGCGGTTTATTTTATGAATACCCAGCGAAGGGCGTCGGCATGGGAGTTTGGATATGATTATTACCCGGAGGATACAGTTGTTAAGATATGTGAACAGCTGGAAAGTATTTTTGACAGAGAATACGGGGATACGGCTTCGGACGAGAGTATTCTTGAACTGAAAAAAATGATAATCAGGACATATATGTTCACACTCAAGACAGACAAATGTGCGGATTACTGTATTGAGACATTGAAGAAATATGATGACAGTTCTGTAAAACATGATACAGCATATGCCCTATACACGGCAAAAAGATACGAAGAGTGTATGGACCTTGCCACGGAGGGTGATTATACACTGGAATATTATGCGGCATTATCGGCACTTGAACTTGGTAAAACGGGCGAGTCGGTTGAATTATTCATGCCTGCTGCACAACGCATCAAGGATAAGGATGCCGCAGTCTATGCAGATGAAATGGTGTATTCTTATATAACAGCACTGGCAGATGCCGGAATTGACGAACCGGAGAAGTTTGGCTCAGATGACATTCTCGGCTTGTATTATAAAGCATACACGAATGTGTACAAGGAGACAACCGGGGAGGCACTGGAGGAAGCAATATCTCTTGCAGACCGGATTCTTGGCAAATATGACAATCTTGCGTATGTGTACTATATAAAAGGCGTTGCTTACTTTGAGCAGGATAAGTATGAAGAAGCGGTGCAGGCTTATGAGAAGGCTGTTGAGTACAATCCTGCGGATGCCATGCTTTGGTATGCACTGGGGGATGCATACAGCAGGCTTGATAACAGTGAGGCTTCATACAATGCCTACAGCATGTCGGATACGTTGAGCCCTTGGTATGATTATTACAGCGATTACGAAGGTGTGGGAGTTCATATGTATACATATAAAGAACATGAACTTATAAATATTCGGTTATCCCATGAAGCGGATAACGGGGAAGGAGAGTGATGGTATGATTATTTTTGCAATTATTGTGATGGTTGTCCTTGCCGTGAGAAATTTCGGCTTCGGAATGTGTGCACCGGGAATTATCGGAATGGCAGCCTGTGCCGCATCCGTTTTGTGCATGATATTAGCACAACATTCATCCAGAAGAATTATTTTTAACATAATAGCGGCACTAACCTGCGCCGGAGCGTGTGTCTGTATTATTCTGGCGGGAAAAGGTAATGGCGGAAGCGGCAGCATAAGTAACCGTGAAAAAATGCTTGCACAGATTTCACAGCAGGATGATATCGACGAGGCAGTTAAACAGTATGAGAGATACGTCAAAAAATATGGCGAAGATGAGCAGGCAAAGCTGTCACTTGCCATGGAATATATCAATGCGGACATGCAGGACGAGAGCCGGAACATCCTTATGAATGACATACAAAACACATCTTCAAAGGAATATTACCTTGCAATGGTTGAGTGGAATAAACGCTTTAACGGTTATGATCTGGTCGGTTCGGTAATGAGTTTAATGTCACAGGCAGTTGTTGATAATCCGGACTGGTCATGGGGGTATGTGATATTAGGTACTACTTACTATGAGAAAGGATATCCGGAGTATGCAAAGTATTATTTTACGAAGGCATATAAGCTTGACACGGCTGACGGTTATGCACCATGTTATCTCGGAGTTATAGCATATGATAGTGGATATTATGACAATGCGACGCAGTTTTTGGATAAGGCATGGGAACTTTCCGGGGACGATGCCTATCTTCAGAGCGTTATAACATATTATAGACAATGTGTGGCCAAGGAGGTGGCATAGATGAGAAAAAGCAGATTAACAGCGATTTTGCTTGCGGTTGTTTTTGCGGCGGCGGCATTTCCGGTATCATCAAGGGCATATCCTGATAAGCCGGTTCAGGATTATAATCCGTTGGGAGTGAAACTCACGGTAAAAAATATCCCTCCGCAGACACGGCATAACGGAGCAGAGGTTATTAAGGTTGATGGAATAGAGGGCTGGGCCGATACGGCAGGAACGGTTATCGGAACCGGAATACAGTTTGCGGACGCAGGAATGGATTCTTTTATCAAAAACTATCAGGGTTCGGCAACTCTTATGGATAATGCATTGACCGGTTCACATGTAATAAAGGCTGCCGGTGCCATGGCAACAGCACTTGATACAAGCGCATATATTTACCAGATACAGGATGTCGCCAACCAGCCGTTTGCGAGTCATCCGTCCATGCAGCATATATATGATTCAATGGCGGGAATATCGCTCGGTTCAGGCTGGGCGGGAACGCTTGGAGTAGAACCGGCAGGCTGGATCGGCTGGGGCGTTGGTATTGTCAAAGACGTAATCGGTAACAATGCGAATACGATAAACAGTTTTCTTGATTTTGCGGACGAACACCCATTTATAACCGCAATGGCGTTTCCGGGTTCGGATTCCGTATCAGTTTATATACGGAATGTGGAGACGCTTGATGCTATATCGGAGGGGATTGACAGCGGAATGACATCCATGTTTTACAATACGTTTTATGCGGATTCCGATCTGCCGGAATGGGATTATAATGAGTATTTTATCAAATTTTACAGCGACAGAGCCAATCTGTATGCGCAGATGGTAAAAGAAGGCCGCGAGAAGGAATTTGAGTGGCTTCGTGACTGGCTTTTGCAGAATAATCCGTACAAAGGGCATGTAAGGTTGCCACAACTTGTCACAGCCAAGAAACCTAACATATATCTTTATCCTGAGAAGGAGACGGACCTGAAGCTGTCATTTGATAAAGCAGAGGGCATAACCGCGTCGATTCCGTGCTATTCGGACAGCTGGACTATAACGGCTATGCCGGATGGAACAATTATTGATTCCGACGGTAAAAAATACGGTTATCTTTTCTATGAATGTCTCACAAATAGGAGCATATTCGATAAGGATTGTGGATTTGTGGTAAGGGCAGCTTCGCGGGATGAAGATTTTAGATGTATTCTCAAAAAGTACAAATTCAACGAACAGGAGATTAATGATTTCGTTGAATACTGGCGGGAATATCTGGATGAGGGTACGGATTATGTAATGTATCCGGCAGAGACAGAAGTTGTTGATGAGGCAATGCCGATAGAGACTTCGGCTGAAATTGACAGCAGATATCGCATATGGTTTGGCTTTTCGCGGGATATACCGGATGATGTAAGAGAACCGGAAATCACACCGATTGTAAGGAATGGATTTACGTTTGTTGAATGGGGCGGCGCGGTTATAGGCTGATATACAGATTAAGAACTCCGGTCATGTTATGTGGCCGGAGTTTTGCATACTTGCATATGTTTTATGATGTGATATAATCATAGAGAACTAAATTAGCATAAAGGTGATTAATAATGAATTTAAGTGAAGACTCTAAATTTACGGTCAGACCTCTGACAAAAGATGATGTAGAGCAATATAACGCATTGTTAAGGTATGCATTTCAGGTTACGGAACAGGATCTTGCCGAGACCGGATGGAAGGATGATGAAATCCAGCAGTCCAAGTTCCCGGTGCTTGAGAGAGCAGATGTACTCGGATGCTTTGATGATGATGAACTGGTATCACAGTTTGCGGTATATCCGCTTGATATGAATATATACGGACGCAAATACTCTGTGGGTTTTGTGACAAGTGTATGTACATATCCGGAGTATACGGGTCATGGAATCATGAAAAATCTCATGAGACGTGGTCTTACGCGCATGAAGGAAAACGGTAAGTCATTTGCACTTCTCTATCCATATTCCATACCGCTTTATCGTAATCTCGGATGGGAAATCATATCCAATAAGATGACATATATCGTTAAGGATACACAGATTCCGCGTAAGATAGAAGAACCGGGATATGTCAAACGTGTCGACTGGGATGATAACGAATTTGTGAATCTGCATACCAGGTTTGCCGAACAGACACACGGATGCCTGTACCGCAATAATCTTGCGTGGGAAGAATACTGGAGATGGGATGAGGATGATACATCAGTTGCTATATATTATTCTCATGACGGAACCCCACAGGGATATATGGTATATATGATAAGTTCGGATATAATGCATATCAAGGAGATGATCTATCTTAACAGGGAGGCACAGCTCGGCCTCTGGGAATATGTATATGCACATGATTCCATGATAGATGAAGTTCACGGTAATAATTATTACAGTGAGCCGATTGCATTTGAACTGGATGACAGTGACATTAAGGAAACGATACGTCCGTATGCAATGGGAAGAATAATCGATTTCGGGCAGTTTATAAGCGATTATGCATGTAATCCGAAGGGAAAGAATGTTACTATCAGATTTGATATCGAAGATGACCTGCTTGAATGGAATAACAGTGAATATACCGTGCGTTTTAAGAAAGGCGCATGCAGCCTTACTGATGAAGAACCGGATTATGTTCTGAAGATGTCCATAGGAACGCTTACTACACTTTTTATGGGGTATAAGACTGCGGACAAATTATATAACATGAATAGAATTATCGGAGATATTAAGGCAGTTGAAGCACTTGATAATATTCTATATCATGAAATACCTTATGTATCAGATTATATTTAGAGGATAAAAATATGACTTTGAGAGATTTGAAAATCGGCGAAAGTGCGGTTATACGCACCGTCGGAGGCGAAGGTGCATTAAGACAGCACTTTCTTGATATGGGTGTAATTCCGGGAGCTGAAGTCACGGTCGTGAAGTTCGCACCGATGGGCGACCCGATGGAATTGCAGATACACTGTTACGAATTGACGCTGCGACTTGCAGATGCCAAACAGATTGAAGTTGAGCCTATCGATAGCAGGTCCAGAAGACATGAGAGCGCAAAAGGCGTAAACAATACCGTCCATCCGGGACTTGGTGAGGATGGTAAATATCATGTCAAGGCGGATGAGAATCCATTGCCGGATTCCCAGATTCTTACATATGCTCTTGTCGGTAACCAGAACTGCGGCAAGACGACACTTTTTAACCAGCTTACCGGCTCCAACCAGCATGTCGGTAATTTCCCGGGAGTTACGGTTGACAGAAAGGACGGCCCGATAAAAGGATACAAAAACACGCTTGTAACGGACCTGCCCGGAATATATTCGATGTCCCCGTACAGTAATGAAGAGATAGTATCGCGTAATTTTGTACTTGATGATAAGCCTGAAGCGATAATAAACATAGTTGATGCAACCAATATCGAACGTAATCTGTATCTGACAATGCAGCTTCTTGAAATGAACATTCCGATGGTAGTTGCGCTTAATATGATGGATGAGGTTACCGGAAACGGCGGCACAATAGATGTCAACGGAATGGAGTCCATGTTAGGAGTGCCGGTTGTACCTATATCAGCGGCTAAGAATGAAGGTGTTGATGAACTTATAAAACATGCCATTCATATTGCCAAATATCAGGAACGTCCCGGCAGGCAGGATTTCTGTGATGAGAATGATTTTGGCGGGGCAGTGCACCGCTGCATTCATTCCATAGCGCATCTTATTGAAGATCATGCAGAGACAGCCGGAATACCTGTACGCTTTGCAGCATCAAAGCTTATAGAGGGTGACAGCCTGATTCTGGAGAAATTGAACCTTGATAAGAATGAGATTGAGACACTTGAGCATGTTGTCATCCAGATGGAGAAAGAACGCGGACTTGACAGAAGTGCAGCGATTGCTGATATGCGGTTCTCATTCATCGAGAAAGTGTGTGAGAAAACTGTTGTCAAACCCAAAGAAAGCAAAGAAAGACTGCGCAGTGAGAAAATAGACCGTATTCTGACCGGCAAGTACACAGCAATTCCATGTTTTATAGCGATAATGGCAGCCGTATTTATATTGACATTCAACGTAATAGGCGCGGGACTTCAGAAGCTTCTTGAGATGGGCATAGATGCCCTGACGGGGGCTGTTGACAAGGGATTGAGTGCGGCCGGTGTAAATTCGGCATTGCACAGTCTTGTTATAGATGGTATATTTGCGGGCGTCGGTTCGGTGCTGTCATTTCTTCCGATCATCGTAACATTGTTTTTCTTCCTGTCACTTATGGAAGACAGCGGATATATAGCAAGAGTTGCGTTCTTTATGGATAAACTGCTGCGTAAAATAGGACTTTCCGGCCGAAGCATCGTTCCGCTTTTGATCGGATTCGGATGTACGGTTCCCGCAGTAATGTCTACGAGGACACTTCCAAGCGAAAGAGACCGTAAGATGACGATTTTACTGACCCCGTTTATGAGCTGTACGGCGAAGCTTCCGATATATGCATTTTTTGTAAGCGCGTTTTTCCCGGGCAAGGGCGGAATAGTGATGACGGGATTATATTTTCTGGGAATTGCGGTAGGTATTCTTGTTGCATTTATTTTTAAAAAGACATTATTTAAAGGCGAGGCGGTTCCTTTTGTGATGGAGCTTCCTAATTACAGACTTCCGGGAATTAAGAATGTTGCGCAGTTGTTGTGGGAGAAAGCCAAAGATTTCCTGCAGCGTGCATTTACCATAATTTTGATTGCGACAATGGTAGTGTGGTTTTTACAGAGCTTCAACTGGCATTTCAATATGGTAAGCGATTCATCGGAGAGCATACTGGCTTCCGTAGCCGGATTTATTGCGCCGGTATTTGCACCGTTGGGACTCGGCGACTGGCGTGTGGTCACATCGCTTATAAGCGGATTTATGGCCAAGGAGAGTGTTGTGTCCACATTGGAAATTCTGTTTGGCAGCAGCGTGTCAACGGCATTTACCACACTTTCGGCAGTTTCATTGTTGGTATTCAGCCTCCTGTACACACCGTGTGTGGCAGCCATATCTTCAATAAGAAGAGAACTCGGGCATAAATGGGCAGTGCTTGTTGTGGTATGGCAGTGTGCTATAGCGTGGATTGCGGCATTTCTGGTAAGGATGATTGGGATGCTTATAGGATAAACAAAACAGCCATTCAGGAAAAATATAATTGAGGTGACCTCAAAAATATAATTCCCGAATGGCTGTATTTATGTTTATGGAAACTTTGCGGTTTAGAAGCTGTGGCCGCCGCCACCGCCACCTCCACCACCACCGCCGCCTCCTCCGCCGCCACCGCCGTCGGAGGAAGAGGAAGAACTTGGTGGGTCGTAAACTCTTGTCTGACCCGTCATAACACAATTGGCATTGTGTAAATTACACTGGCTGAAAATATTATTGATTATTTCGCGGCCCTTTGCAGCTTTCTTCTTTGAATAAATTCTTATTACAATGAAATTAATTATGAATGCAAGGACCAATGCGATAAGTGCATTGCTTATGTACTTCATAGGCTGCGAAATCCGTCCGCCGCTAAGAAGTATGTTGATCTGACTGAATGCTTTTGAGGCACAGTCGTAATATCTGGCATCTGTAGCATATGTATATATATTGTCTGTGATGGTGTTGGCATATGCCTTGGTTATAGTTTTATATATATAACCGTTGCTGAATATATATACTTTACGATTATCCATATCTATGAGGAAAAGTGTTGAACTTCCCTGACCGAAATGCGAATAGGAGTAATTTCTCGCATAATCATCGGCAGATGACGGATTATAAGTTGTGGTAACGAAAGCAACGTTGCCCCATTCGGTTATCGCCTCCATTTGCGAAGAAAGCTTTGCAAGCTCATCATCGGTGAGAAGGCCGGCATCGTCATCAATGTGTACCTCATATCCGGTATCCGGATTGGTGTAATCAGTACGGGCCATACACGGAAGAGCGATGATAAGCATAAGTGTCAGCGCACTCAGCATTCCTGCCAGAAATCCGGAAATCTTATGCACGGTCATCACCTCCCTTGCGGTTAAACTGAGGAAGCCTTCTGGTTGCCAGAATGTTGTATCTTCCTATTATAGTTAAATTAGTCATAACCACGGTTATAAGAATAAGTATTGCACAGGCATAAAACCATATATCCGATACCGGGTTAACAAGACACACAATTGCTCCGACGCATGTCGCCGCAAATTCAATTATGAATACCGGAAGCCCCTTATGAGATGGCTGGTCTGTGTACTTTTTGATAGTACACAGCATGAGTACGAGTGAAGCTACCGTGCATATCGGGAGCATCAGGCTCTTTATCACACTGAAAAGTACAATTGACATTGGAACAATAATTATAAGAGCGCTTATGACCAATGCCACACCGCCTTTAAAAGTCATTTTTGATTTCTTTTTCTTGGCAGACGATCTGGCTGTGGCTCTCTTGTGCCCGATAGAATACTGGTATCCCTTGTCATCATCGCGGGCCTCGCGTTTGATTATCTTGGACAACTCACACAGATAAATAATTTGTGTAACTAATGATAATATTGCACTCACACTTACAACGGTTATCGGAGTTACTGTCATAATAAGGTTCAATAACAGGAAAATAGGCAGTGCTATAATCAGTGAACCTAAGAAATATTTGGTGATGGATACCGGGATATCGGCAGTAGCCTTGCCTGTCTGTCCATTGACGATTGAATATGCCACACGGTCTTTCTTACGGTATGACATAAAATATACCGGGAACATCGCGCTGTCAATCTGCTCGCAGTTCGTGTGAAAAACACTGTTAATCTGTCCGGGGTTTACCGGAAGTTTGGGAACTATGCCTCCGAACGCCGGTTCACGGTTAAGTTTTGATGTTGAATTACTGTTTGCAAAAGATTTGGCGTCTTCTACATATATATTGCAGTCTACATCAGCAACATCCGCATAGAAACCGCTTAATATGGCAGGCGTAAATTCTTTCATTCCGCGCACATCATAAGGTGCGATTGCACTGCTGATATTATCATCAAAAGACGATGATGCATCGAAGGACATTCCTTTATAATATGCATCAATATAGCAGCTGAGTCTGAAATGGTCAGTTATAACATAATCACCGCGACGGTATGATTTCTCACCAGGGAAACTGATATTGCCGTTCTGGCTTATGTAATAGCTCCAATACGGTATATATATCGCACGGAAACTTTCAATACGGCTCTTATCTTTAAGATCATGCGGCGCAAAAATAGCTTTACGTACAAGCTTCATATAGGCGTTCTTACAATCTTCCTTAGTCTTGCTGAACGGAATAATGTAATTCGGACGCCTGCTCTTGTCAAGCCTTGACGAGAGTATGGTCGATGCTCCGCAGAAAGAGCAGAATTCAGCAGCCGATGTTTCACTGCCGATTATCTCTCCGCCGCACTGTGGGCATGTGAATACGGTTGTCTCATATAAATCCGTACTCTCGGCATCAGTTTCCTTATTGAATGAATAAGGATCCGCAAGGGAACCGCACTGTGCGCATTTGAGCATCTGTGACGGAATATCAAATTTCATATTTCCGCCGCAATTAGGACATTCGTACATGGTAACCTCCTTATGTTTTTTATTATTTTATACTGTAATGAAAAAAAAGTAAATAAAAAATAACTAAAGTATTTACAAAAGTACAATTAATGCTATAATTATTATATAGACGTAGTGAGTAGGATTATGTCAACACGCAGGACATGGAAGCCAGCGTATTATCAAAGGAGTGATATTTTATGGCAGGGATATATGGATATAATTCAATATCGACATTGTTTTCCGGACTTAATACTTCTTCAGTAACATCCGGTATTTATAACAGTCTCTCAGAATTATCCAACATACGTTCAGGAAGTTATTATAAGCTTGCCAAGAAGTATTACGGAAGCAGTCAGGCTGATACCGCTTCCTCAGATACGGCAGTTAAAAAGAGAACTTCCAGAATGGATTATGATTATAAGAAGGGTGATTATAAGGTTAATCTTGATAATTCATCCTCCACATCCACATCTAAGGATACCGTGTCTACGATAGCCGGAGTTGAGAAGAGCGCCAAGAACCTTAAGAGCGCAGCCGATAAGCTTGTTCAGAGAGGCAGTGAGTCGGTATTTAAGCAGACGGCCGGAGAATATGATACGGATAAGATTTATGATGCGGTGAATAATTTCGCATCAGCCTATAATGATGTTATCACCAAGGCTTCGGCTTCTGATTCATCATCCATAGAGAATGCCGCTAGGTCAATGAAGAATGCCACGGCAGTTAATGCCAAAGCACTTTCAAAGATCGGCATTACAATAGGAAGCGACAATAAGCTTTCTGTTGACGAGAAGACATTTAAGGCAGCGGATATGAACAGTGTTAAGTCACTTTTTAACGGTAACGGTTCGTTCGGATATCAGACGGAAGTGAAAGCATCTATGATAGATTCGGCAGCTTCGATGGAAGCCGGAAGATCCAATACATATACCGGAAGAGGTTCATATTCTTATAACTTTAATGCCGGTAATTTATTTAACCAGAGCATTTAATAATTTCAGGATGCCCGGGCGTATCTGTTTTATGCGGATACGCCTTTTTATGTTATGGCGTGCCTTATAAGACAGCATGAAAGGATTATTCTATGAAAAAGAAAAGATTTTTGGCACTTGTATTAACAGCCATCATGACGGCTGCATCTCTTGCCGGATGTGCATCAAAGAGCGGCAATGGATCAACAGAGTCCGGTGCGTCAACAACCGCTACCAGGCAGACAACAGGAACTCAGACACAGACAGAAGAGAAGACTGAGGAAGCAGGGGAAACATTCCCTGTGACAGTTACGGACCAGCTAGGAAGAGAAGTTACGATTGAGAAGGAACCTCAGAAACTGGTAAGCGGATATTATATATCCACAAGTATCGTTATAGCACTCAACCTTGAAGATAAACTTGTCGGAGTAGAGGCTAAAGCGGGCAAGAGGGCTATATATAAGCTTGCAGCTGAGGATATAGTTAATCTTCCAAGTGTGGGAACAGCTAAAGAATTCGACCTTGAGGGGTGCGCAGCCCTTTCACCGGATCTTGTGATTGTTCCGGCAAAGCTTAAAGATAAGATTGCCTCAATGGAAGAACTCGGACTGACTGTTATAGCGGTTAATCCGGAGAATAATGACCTGCTTAAGGAAGCGGTTGAACTTATAGGTAAGGCAACAGGACAGACAGCTAAAGCTGATGACCTGGTTAAGACGATCGATAAAGGAATATCATCACTCAAAGACAGAGTCGGAAGTGAGACTAATCCGACAGTGTATCTTGCGGGCAACAGCAATATTCTTCAGACGGCCGGTGCTAAAATGTATCAGAATACTCTTATAGAGAATGCCGGCGGAGTCAATGTGGCAGCAGAGATTGACGATAATTACTGGGCAGAGGTTTCGTATGAGCAGATTCTTAAATGGGATCCTGATTATATAATTCTTGCAGCGGATGCGGATTATACTGTTGATGATGTACTTAAAGATACTAATCTTGCCGACTGTAAGGCAGTTAAGAATGGCAATGTATATATCTTGCCGAGTGATGCGGAAGCCCTGGATTCTCCGGTTCCGGCGGGATATCTTGGAAGTTATTATATTGCATCGGTTATCCATTCAGATGTTGTGAGTGAAGAAGATTTCCAGACAGAGGCAAATAATTTTTATGAGAAATTCTATGAATTTACACCATACAAGAACTAAGATAATAATTGCATGCATATTGGTGGCAGCGCTTGCGGCGCTGTCACTTATTGTGGGTAAATATCCGCTGACGGTCAAAGGACTTATCGCAGGGGATACCATGCAGCACAGAGTATTATTTAACCTGCGTATTCCGAGAACGGTTATGGCACTTATGGGCGGAACCGGACTGGGAGTGGCAGGTTTTGTTTTTCAGACGATTTTTAAGAATCCGCTCGCGGCTCCTGATATTATAGGAGTTTCCAGCGGGGCAAGTGCAGGTGCAGCTTTCTCGATAGTGTTTATTTCATCCGGAATGATAACGGTAACGGTGAGCGCTTTTGCCGGCGGAGTGATTGCAGTGCTGCTTTCGCTGATTCTTGCTGGATTTACCAAAGGAAGTAAAAGCATATCAATCGTTCTTGCCGGAATAGCCGTACAGGCCCTTTCACAGACTGCACTTATGGTTTTTAAACTGGCTGCAGACCCTGAGAAACAGCTTGCGTCCATAGAATACTGGATTATGGGAAGCCTTAACGGCATAAGCATCACGAAAATTCCTTTTTCGGCGGGAGTCTGTATTGCATGCATTGCAATAATATTTATATTCGGAAGACAGCTTCTTATGCTGTCGCTTGACGAAGGAGAGGCACGGATGCTTGGAGTGCCTGTCAGATGGATGAGATTTGCATTATTACTAATTGCGACATTTATGGTTGCGGCTATCATCAGCCTTACGGGACTTATAAGCTTTGTGGGACTTATTGCACCGCACAGCGCAAGACTTTTAACAGGTGATAACCGTAAATCCACGATGATATTATCGGGACTTGCGGGAGCAATCATTCTGACCGGAGCGGACATCCTTGCCAGAAGCGTGGCAGCGGTGGAACTTCCTGTGAGCGTGTTTACATCAATAATCGGAGCACCTTTTTTGGTTATGCTTGTGATCAGGAGGTGTAAGAAATATGAATGATTTCTTCACGGCCGGCAGTATAACAGCAGGATACGGCAGGCAAATAATACTGAACGGGTTGGATTTTACATTGTCAGACGGTGAGATTACAGGTATTCTCGGATCTAACGGATGCGGCAAGTCAACTCTCATGAAAGCTATCATACATGATATTCCGTATAAAGGATGCTTTACACTTGACGGAAGAATTTTGTCGGAGATAAAGGGCAGAAAGCTTGGCTCTATGATAAGCTATGTACCGCAGAAAAGTGGAATTTCGATATCCATGCCGGTCATAGATGTTGTTATGATGGGTTTTAATCCGGATATGCATCTGCTTCAGAATTACAGTGCGGTACAGTTTGATAAAGCTTATGAGGCAATGAAGATTGCGGGGGTGTATGAACTTCGCGACAGGGATTATCTTTCATTAAGTGAGGGTCAGAAACAGTTATGTATAATGGCCAGAACAATAGTGGAAGATGCAAGGCTGCTGCTTCTTGATGAACCGGAGAGCGCCCTTGATTTCAGGCACAGATATGAACTTATATCGCTTCTGAAGCGTATGGTTACCCCGAAACGTGCTGCGCTCATATGTCTTCATGATACTAATCTTGCATTGAGGCTTTGCGATAATATTCTTCTTATGCGGGACGGGCGGATAGAAGATTCCATACGCCCGGCAGCTGACAGCTATGAAGTTGTATATAATGCACTTTCAAAAATCTATGGCAATATCACGCTTATCGAAACAGCCGGAAATTATGTCATGTCATGGGGATGCAATGATACCTCCGGACATATGTACGATGCCGCTACGGTTTATGATGAATATATGGCATCAGGTAAAAAACATCTTATTGTAACCGGAGCAATAGGAAGCGGAAAGACGACGCTGCTGCGTGATATATTGAAAGAAACCGGAATAAATATGCCGGGACTTATAACCAAAGCAATATCTGAAAACTGCGTTGCGATATACGATAACGTATCGGGCAATGTCGGAATAATCGGAAAGTACATTGGCGGAGATGGCAGAACCAACAAAATGCAGACCGTTCAAAGCGGATTTGATAATGTTGCCATACCTGCGATAAAAAGGGCGCTTTCAGATGAAAAATGTAAATATTTTGTGATGGATGAGATCGGATATCTTGAGCAGAGCCATGATGGATTTAAAGAGGCCCTTATTAATTTATGGGACAGCAAATGTGTAATGGCTGTTGTGCGCGGACAGCACATTCCGTTTCTTGACGACATAAAGAACAGGGATGATGTGTTTGTTATAAATATGGATGGTGATAAGTTATGAAAATAATAGCGAAAATCCATACGGATTTTACGGATAAATTCGGTATACCGAGGCAGAGCGGAATGGTGCCTGAACTTATGGGACGCATAGTTTTTGAACCGGAATACCGGAACATTACGGCACTTAAAGGACTGGAAGGATTTAATTATATATGGCTCATATGGGAATTTTCACGTTCGGTAAGGGATAGCTGGTCGCCGACTGTCAGACCGCCGAGACTCGGAGGGGATACCAGAGTCGGTGTGTTTGCAACACGTTCTCCGTTCAGACCGAATCCAATCGGATTGTCATGCGTGAAACTTCAGAAGATACAACAAGAAAAAGACGGACCGGTTATATATGTTTCGGGAGTGGATATTCTTGACGGGACACCAATATATGATATTAAACCATATCTGCCGCATTCCGACATGAAAAGTGATGCGACAGGCGGCTTCGCCGACAGATTCAGTGGATACAGGCTTGACGTGGTAATAGCACCCGATGTGGAATGTGATATGTCAGAGGACAGGAAAGCTGCACTCACCGGAGCACTTTCTCTTGATCCGCGCCCATCGTATCAGGACGATCCCGACAGGATATACGGTATGGATTTTGCCGGATACAATGTTAAATTTAAAGTGGATGGCAGCGTGCTTACTGTTATAAAAATAACTAATTGTCAACCTTAATAATAAAATGGTTGACAATTAAATGCCGCTGATGTATAGTTTATCTCAGTTTACAGCATAAAAAGGAGAAACTATATCATGGATAAGACAATTGAAACCGGAAATATTAAGCCGGTATACAAAACAAGAGATTATGTTCTTAATATTACACTTATGGGACTTATGACAGCACTCATATGCGTGCTTGCACCACTGTCAATCCAGCTCCCGGGACAGGTACCTATTTCACTTACACTTATGGCTATTTATTTTACCGTATATCTTCTCGGAGGCGCCAAAGGAACCGTATGTGTTGTTCTCTATCTTCTTCTCGGAATGATAGGACTTCCTGTATTCTCAGGATTTACCGGCGGACTCGGTAAACTTGCGGGACCTACCGGCGGATATCTTATCGGATTCATATTTACAGCAGCTATCTGCGGAGGCGCACTCTGGCTTGGCAAGGGTAAGCTCTGGGTGTATGTAATCGGAATGGTTTTAGGATGTGCGGTTGCATATTTATTCGGTACATTCTGGTTTATGTTTTCAATGGGAACAGGCATGAAATATACACTTTCCGTATGTGTAATTCCGTTTATTCCTTTTGATATTGCCAAGATTGTTGCAGTGGCAATTGTCGGAACACTTGTTAAAAAATTATTACATAAGATAGACGGACTGCAGACCGTTATTAAATATTAGTCCTTGCATTGTGCGTCGAATAGTGATATAATCCTCTGCAAATGGCACAAAGGAAGGCGCATTAATTATGGTAAAGAAGTTAATATTGGTTACGTCTCCACCTGCCTGTGGTAAGACGTTTATATCTAAAGCATTGGCAAAGAGACTGCCACATGTTGTATATCTTGATAAAGATACATTGATTCCGCTCTCAAAGAGAATTTTTGCGGTAGCAGGTGAAGAATATAACAGAAGCAGTGATTTTTTTGAGGAAAATATAAGGGATTATGAGTATGATGTAATAGTTGATCTTGCACTTGAAGCACTTGAATATGAAGACATCGTACTTATTAATGCTCCGTTTACGAGAGAGATTCGTGATACCGGATACATGGACAACCTTAAGGCTAAGCTTGCCGGCAAGGGTGCGACTCTTGTGGTAATCTGGGTTGAGACATCTCCGGAGATTGTACATGAGCGTATGGTTTCGCGTGATTCTGACAGGGACACATGGAAGCTTGAACATTGGAATGAATACATAAGCGGATGTAATTTTGAGATTCCGGAGAATTTGTATGATCCGGATCATGAAGATGGTCTTCTTATATTTAAGAATAATAATGACCAGGAATATGAAGAGTCTATGAAGAACATTGCGAGTGTTCTTGAGCGTACGATGAAGCAGTAACGCATAATAAGAAGCCTTTCGGGCGATGAGCCCGGAAGGCTTTTTGATTTACCGGATATTCTGTTTTAAACAGGTTTTGATATCATCTTCCGGATTGCTTATCTGCCTTAAACCGAATGTGTCAGTAAGGTATTGAAGAACATTCGGACTGATGAAAGCAGGAAGTACGGGACCGAGATAAATATTACGTATCCCAAGACTTAATAATGCGAGGAGCACTGCTACGGCTTTCTGTTCATACCATGATATAATAAGTGAAAGCGGCAGTCCGTTTATATCGGTTCCGAAAGCATCCGCAAGAGCAGTAGCTATTACAACAGCAGAGTATGCATCATTGCACTGACCAACATCAAGAAGACGGGGAAGCCCGGAGATTTCACCAAAATCAAACTTGTTAAAACGGTATTTGCCGCAGGCGAGTGTTAAGATGATGCAGTCATCAGGTACCATTCTGGCAAAATCCGTAAAATAATTACGGCCGGGTCTTGCACCGTCACAGCCTCCTATAAGGAAGAAATGACGTAATCTGCCGCTTTTGACAGCATCCACAATCTGGGATGCATAACTTAAGGTTGTTTTGTGTCCGAAGCCTACAAGGATGTTTTTAATTTCTTCGTCTTCGGGGAATCCCCCAAGTTCAAGAGCCTGATTGATTATTTCACTGAAATCTTTGGTTCCGTCGGGATTTTGCCCGATGTGTTTCACACCATCCCATCCGACAACATTGGTGCTGTATATACGATCCTTGTATGATTCACGCGGTTTCATAAGGCAGTTGGTTGTCATAAGGATGCAGCCGGGAAGATTGTCAAATTGTTTCTGCTGATCCTGCCATGCACCTCCGAAATTGCCGGCGAGATGAGCGTATTTCTTAAGTCCGGGATATCCGTGGCATGGCAGCATCTCACCATGAGTATATATATTGATACCTTTGCCGGAAGTCTGCTCAAGAAGCATTTCAAGGTCTTTTAAGTCGTGACCCGATACGATTATAAAAGGCCCTTTTTTGATGTGCACATTTACCTCGTGCGGTGTGGGGTCGGAGTAAACGCTTGTATTGGCCTCATCGAGTTTTTTCATTATCTCTATTGCCATTTCTCCGGTACGCATAGTCAGGCGGATTAATTCTTCAACGCCCATATTGTCATCTGTTGTGGAACAAAGTGCTTCCACATAGAAATCATCTACAGAATCACTGTAATATCCCAGTTCCCTTGCCTGATGTCCGTAAGCGCTGATTCCTTTCAGACCGTACACGATGGTCTGGCGCAATGAACGGATGTCCGGGTCAAGATCTGCATCATACATGATACCGGCAATAGGAGCATCTTTTAACATTTCTGTTTTGGTATCGGGCAGATTATAGGACGCGTGCGCGGTATCTATAGCGGGTTTTCGGACATGCGTGCGAAGTTCTTCTTTGATTTTTTGTGATTCCTTGAGCAGTTTTACATGTGCTTCGGGGTCAAAATTAACATTCGTCAGCGTTGTAAAAAGGCTGTTCTCTATAAATTTTACAATATCTTTACTTATATGCTCCCCTTTGTCGAGAAGTTCTTTTGCATAACATGATATGCCTTTTATCTGAAAAATGAGTAAATCCTGCAGGCCGGCAACCTCAGGTGTTTTGCCGCATACTCCGAGTTTGGTGCAGCCTTTGCCTCCGGCCGTCTGTTCGCATTGGTAACAGAACATATCGTAATTCAGTTCCATATTGTTTCCCATATTACACCTCCGTTAGTGTTCTCATTAATATTCTTTACATTAAATGCTTTTTACATACATTTTACGGATGAAAGGATTTGGATTTTACAAAGACGGTTTATTCTATGCCTTGTAATCGAGAAGAAAAGGAGGAAAGAAAATCAATGAAGGTGAATCTTAATTCAGTGGAAAAAGTTAAAAGCTTCGTAAATGAAGTATCACGCTTTGACACCGAAGTCGATCTTGTTTCATCACGGCATGTCATTGATGCGAAATCATTAATGGGTATTTTCAGTTTAGACCTTTCCAAACCCGTAGAAGTAGAGGTTTGTGATAAGACGAAAGAACCGTATGTTTTTGAAAAACTCAGAGAATATGCATAAGGACAATTGAATAAGAAAAAGAATTTTTAAGTTTTAAAGGAGAAATTTATTATGAAGAAGAATTTATTCACAAAGGCAGCAGCATTCATCGCTGTCGCAGCACTCACAGCAGGAACATTTGCAGGATGCTCAAACTCAGGCTCAAAGGACAATGCTACAACAGCAACAGGAGCAACAAAGGCAGAACAGACAACAGATAAGCAGGATAACAACGCTGCAGCTGATTTCGATACATCAAAAGATATCACAGTAGTAACAAGAGAAGAAGGCTCAGGAACAAGAGGAGCTTTCGTAGAACTTACAGGTGTTGAGCAGAAAAATTCCGACGGTAAGAAAATTGATATGACAACCGAAGAAGCAATCGTTCAGTCAAGCACACAGAACGTAATTACAGCAGTAAACGGTGATACATATGCAATCGGTTATGTTTCACTCGGATCACTCAACAAGGATGTTAAGGCTGTTAAGGTAGACGGAGCTGAAGCTACGGTTGATACAGTTAAGTCAGGTGAATATAAAGTACAGCGTCCGTTTAACATCGCAACAAAGGATGATGTAAGCGATGCAGCCAAGGATTTCATCAGCTACATCATGAGCTCAGAAGGACAGGCGATCATCGAAGACAATGGTTACATCAAAGTTGACGATGCAGCAGCGGCTTATGCAGCAACAGATGCCAAGGGCGAAGTCAAGATATCAGGTTCTTCATCAGTAACACCTGTAATGGAGAAACTCAAAGAAGCATATGAGAAAGTTAACTCAAACATTACAATCACAATCAACCAGAGCGATTCTTCAACAGGTATGAAGGATGCAGCAGAAGGAATCAGCGATATCGGAATGGCTTCAAGAGATTTGAAGGACAGCGAGCTTGAAACACTTAAGAATACAGTAATTGCAAAAGATGGTATCGCAATTGTAGTAAACAATGCATCACCTATAGAAAATCTTACATCAGACCAGATTATGAAGATTTACACAGGTGAGATTACAACCTGGGCAGATGTAAAATAATAAATGCAGATGAATTAATGCAGGACCGGTACATGAAATAATGTACCGGCCGCATTTGCATAATATAAGGGCCGCATAAAACGGTATTACCTTAAAGGAGTTTTGAATGAGAAAAGTTGCAGATAAAATAATGGAAATAGTTTTTCTGGTGCTGGCGTGCGTATCAATCGTTGCGGTAGTCATTGTATGCTATTTCATGTTCTCAAGAGGGATTCCCGCAATCAGACAGATAGGATTAGGCGAATTTGTTACGGGCAAAATCTGGAAACCGACATATGATTATTTCGGAATACTGCCTATGATAGTGGGAAGCCTTATGGTAACAGCAGGGGCGTTAGTTATAGGCGTGCCGGTTGGAATCTTTATGGCAGTGTTCATGGCGAGGTTCTGTCCCCGGATTATATATAAAATAGCAAATCCTATAGTTAATCTTCTTGCAGGAATACCTTCCATTATATATGGATTTTTCGGTATGATGATAGTCGTTCCGTTCATCCGTGAACATATAGGCGGTAAGGGATACAGCATTCTTTCCGCATCAATAATACTTGGCATAATGATTCTTCCGACAATAATAAGCGTATCGGAGGCTGCTATAAAGGCGGTACCGGAGAGCTATTATGAAGGAGCGCTTGCGCTTGGCGCAACCAAAGAGATAAGTGTATTCAAGACGGTTCTTCCGGCAGCCAAATCAGGAATTATGGCAGCGGTTACACTTGGAATCGGCAGGGCAATCGGTGAGACTATGGCAGTGCAGATGGTAGTCGGCAATCAGCCAAGACTTCCGCACAGTATTCTCGACGGTGTAAGAACACTTACCACCAATATAGTAACCGAAATGGGGTATGCAGCGGATTTGCACAGAGAGGCACTCATTGCGACAGGCGTTGTGCTTTTTGTGTTCATACTGATAATCAATCTCCTGCTTGCGTTTATTAAAAGGAGGAAGGACTGATGAAAATGCGTGGAAAAATAAGTTCGGTTATTTTAAGAATTGTGATGTATGCGTCAGCGGCCTTTACGGCAGCGGCATTGCTCTTCATACTCGGTTATATTCTTGCAAAAGGCATTCCGAATCTGACATCACCGGGACTGTTTGCGTGGGAATATACATCTGACAATGTATCATTAGTGCCGGCAGCGATAAATACACTTATGCTTGTGGCGCTTGCGCTTGTTATGTCAATTCCATTCGGAATCGGCTCCGCGATATATCTTACCGAATACGCCAAAAAAGGCAACAAATTCGTAAGCATCATCCGTGTTACAACGGAAACATTGAGCGGTATCCCGTCAATCATATACGGACTTTTCGGTATGCTTTTTTTCGTAACGGCGCTCAAATGGCAGTATTCGATACTTGCCGGTGCTGCAACAGTTGCAATAATGGTTCTCCCGACAATAATGAGAACCACCGAAGAAGCGCTTCTTGCAGTTCCGGACTCATTCCGTGAAGCAAGTCTTGCACTCGGTGCGGGTAAAATAAGAACAATTTTTAAAATAGTACTTCCGTCGGCAATGCCTGGAATCCTTTCCGGTGTAATACTTGCAATAGGACGTATGGTAGGAGAGACAGCAGCATTACTGTATACATCAGGTGCGGTTGCATCTGTAGCAAAGGGCGTTATGAGTCCGGGCAGAACTCTCGCCATTCATATGTACACAATATCGTCGGAAGCATTTCACACGAACCAGACGTTCGCAACTGCAGTCGTACTTCTTGTGATTGTGTTTATACTTAACGCGCTCGCATCATTTGTTGCGAAGAAATTAACCAAGAAGTAACAGGAAGTAAGGAGATAATCATATGGCAGACAAATATCAGGTTGAAAATCTTAATTTGTATTACGGAAATTTCCAGGCACTTAAAGATATCAATCTTAATATCAAAGAAAAAGAAATAACGGCATTTATCGGACCGTCAGGCTGCGGTAAATCGACATTCATAAAGACACTCAACAGAATGAACGATTTGGTTGCAGGCTGTAAAATTACGGGAAAGGTTCTTCTTGACGGCGAGGATATTTTCGGAAAGATGGATGTGTGTGCGCTCAGAAAAAGAGTCGGCATGGTATTCCAGAAACCGAATCCGTTCCCGATGAGTGTATATGATAATATAGCATTCGGACCGAGAACACACGGCATCAAGTCAAAATCAAAGCTTGATGAAATTGTTGAAAAATCATTAAGAGATGCCGCTATATGGGATGAACTTAAGGACAGACTTAAGAAATCTGCACTTGGCCTTTCAGGCGGACAGCAGCAGAGACTCTGCATTGCAAGGGCACTTGCGGTAAAGCCGGAGGTAATCCTTATGGACGAACCGACATCGGCACTTGACCCGATATCGACATCCAAAATAGAGGATTTGGTAATGGAACTTAAGAAAGACTACTCGATTATCATGGTAACACATAATATGCAGCAGGCAGTCAGAGTAGCGGATAAAACAGTTTTCTTCCTTCTTGGCGAGATAATTGAATCAGGAGAAACACAGCAGATTTTCTCAATGCCTAAGGACAAGAGAACAGAAGATTATATTTCAGGGAGGTTTGGCTGATGAGAGACAAATACGAGCTTCAGTTAAAGCAGCTTAATGATTTAATGATACATATGGGAAGCCTTATTGAGGCAGCGATTGAGATGGCGATTGAAGCACTTGTAAAGGGAGATGCGGACAAGGCACGCGAAGCAGTTGAGTTTGACGATACGATTGATCAGACCCAGAAAGATATTGAAAGCCTTTGTATGCGTATTCTTCTTATGCAGCAGCCGGTAGCCACCGATTTAAGATTTGTGTCAACCGCACTTAAGCTTGTAACCGATATGGAAAGAATCGGAGATCATGCGGCTGATATATCAGAAATTACAATTTCACTTGTCGGATCCGAATATGTCAAGGATCTGGATGTCATCAAGGAAATGGCAGCAAAAACCAGCGGTATGGTAATCAAGAGCGTGGAATCTTATGTAAGCAGAAATGCCGAAGAGGCCAAAGAAGTCATAGCATATGATGATGTCATTGATGATCTTTTTATCAGGGGAAAAGATGAGATTGTCAGGATGATCGGAGAGAATCCTAAATGCGGAAGCGAAGCGACGGACCTGCTTATGATTGCCAAGTATTTCGAGAGAATCGGCGATCACGCAAGCAATATTGCCGAGTGGGCGCTTTATGCGAAGACCGGTGATATCAATGTTATACAGTAAGTAAAATTTCTGTGAAATTTACTTTGATTTTACATTAGCGCTATTTGATTTTTACAATGGATTTATATGATGTTTACATCAAATGTAAAAGAGAGGTAAACTATGGATTTCTTTAATGTACTTTCGCTGTTGGGAGGTCTGGCACTGTTTCTTTACGGAATGAATGCAATGGGTGACGGTCTTGCCAAATTATCGGGCGGCAAAATGGAAAAAATTCTTGAAAAACTTACAACCACGAAAGCTAAAGGTGTGCTCTTGGGTGCCGGTGTAACGACGGTTATACAGTCATCTTCGGCTACGACTGTTATGGTTGTAGGTTTTGTCAATTCCGGAATCATGAAGCTGCGTCAGGCAGTCGGAATTATTTTCGGTGCCAATATCGGTACTACAATCACTGCCTGGATTTTGAGCCTTTCCGGTATCCAGAGTGATAATTTTTTTATAAGATTATTAAAACCGAGCTCTTTTTCACCGGTACTTGCGGTAATCGGTGTTGCGTTTCTGCTTTTTTCCAAGAAGGATAAGAAGAAAAATATAGGATCAATTCTTGTGAGTTTTGCAGTTCTCATGTTCGGTATGGAAGCCATGAGCGGCGCGGTTGAAGGCCTTAAGAATGTGCCGGAATTTACCCATTTATTCACAATGTTCTCAAATCCGTTACTCGGAATCCTTGTCGGAGCAGTACTTACGGGAATCATACAGAGTTCATCGGCATCTGTCGGAATCCTTCAGGCACTTTGCGTAACAGGTGCAATTAATTTCTCAAGCGCGATTCCGATCATTCTCGGACAGAACATAGGAACCTGTGTTACGGCACTTATTTCAAGTATCGGAGCCAGCAAGAATGCCAAGCGTGCAGCATTTGTACATTTGTATTTTAATATAATCGGTTCGGCACTTTTCATGGCATTATTCTACGGAATAAACGCATTTGCGCATTTTGCCTTTATGGATATGGCGGCCAACGAAATGGGCATAGCTATCGTTCACACGACATTCAATGTGCTTGCAACACTCGTACTCCTGCCATTCTCGGATATTCTCGTCAAGCTTGCAACGCTTACAGTCCGCGACAAAAAGACGGGTATCGAACCGGTTGAGGAGGATTTCAAGCTTCTTGATGAGCGTTTTCTTGAGAAACCGGCATTTGCAGTTGAACAATGTATCAAGACTGCAGCCAACATGGCTGATATAGTACGCAAAAGTGTGGATGATGCAATTTCTCTTTTTGATAATTATGACAGCGCAGTTGCGGCGGCAATTGCCGATTCGGAAAGCCTTGTTGACCGTTATGAGGATGAACTCGGAACTTATCTTGTAAAGGTCAGCACCAAGAGCATAAGTGAGCACGATTCAACAGTTGTGTCCAAGCTTCTGCACAGTATAGGTGATTTTGAAAGAATTTCCGATCATGCGCTTAATCTGTGCCAGGCGGCATCAGAGATGAACAGTAAAAAAATAGATTTTTCAAGTGAAGCGCATAAGGAACTTAATATAGTACAGAATGCCGTTAAGCAGGTACTTGCCGAGGCGGTTGACAGCTTTACATCGGATGATAAGACTCTTGCCGCAGAGGTGGAACCGCTTGAGGAGGTAATTGACGACCTTCAGGATGACCTTAAAATCCGCCATATCGAGAGGCTTAAGAATGGCCAGTGTACCATTGAACTTGGATTTATCTTATCTGATATCATGACAAATTATGAGAGGATAGCGGATCACTGCTCAAATATCGCGGTGTGTGTCCTTCAGCTTGAGGAGCGTGACCTTGAGGCGCATGATTATCTGATAAAGATGAAGACGGACAATGAAGATTTCAAACAGAAATACAAAAAATATAAAAATTTGTATGTATTGCCGCAATGTGATAGAATGTAAATCAGAAAAAGGAGGCAGTTATGGCGAATATTTTTATCGTGGAAGATGACAGCAACATACGTGAAATTGAGATGTTTGCGCTTAAGAACAGTGGATATCTCGTTGAAGGTTTTGAAAATGCGAAAGATTTTTTTAGGCGTCTGGCAGAAAAGAAGCCCGATTTAGTCCTTCTTGATATAATGCTTCCTGACATTGATGGAATGGAAATCCTGTCAAGGATTAAGAACGTGCCTGAGACCAAGCGTATTCCGGTAATCATGGTAACTGCCAAGACTACAGAAATTGATAAGGTCAAGGGTCTTGATACCGGTGCTGACGATTATATAACCAAACCGTTTGGCGTAATGGAACTTATATCGCGTGTAAAGGCACTTTTAAGGCGTACAAATGATATGAACGAGGACAAGGTGCTTACACTTAACGAGATTACGATGGATCTTGACAAGAGAACGGTAACTGCCGGTGGCGTCCAAGTGGAGCTTACATATAAGGAATTCGAGTTGTTAAGGCTCCTGCTCCAGAATGCCGGGATAGTTCTCAGCCGTGACATAATAATGGAACGTATCTGGGGTGCTGATTTTGAGGGTGAATCAAGGACTCTTGATATGCACATCAAGACCTTGAGACATAAACTCGGTGAATCCGGTGCACATATTAAAACGGTAAGAAATGTAGGATATCAGGTAGAATAATTTACTATGAAGAAGAAAATCAACATTCAGATGCTTGTTATGGTGGGTATAGCCATAATTCTTACAGCCATATTGTCCATCGCTGTTTTCTACGAGGTGTTTAAGCGGGAGATGGCTGACAGCCTTGCCAGATACACAAGGCTTTTGAGCAATACAATCGAAAATTATGAGGTCAACAATATTGAGACACTGCTTTCCGGAGAGAACGGGATTCTTGAAAATGAGAAAAATAACGGAATAAGAGTCAGTATTATCGATAAAAAAGGAAGTGTTATATATGATAACTGCTATGAGACATCCAAGCTTCAGGATCATAGTGACCGCCCGGAAATAGAGCAGGCTTTTAAAGACGGTGAAGGCCAGCAGATACGTCAGTCAGATACGATGGGCAAGGATATTTTTTACTATGCGGTCCGTATGGACAATGGAATGGTAGTACGTGTCGCAAAGGAAGCGAGCAGTCTTTTGAGCATATTCCGTTCGGCTTTCCCGATTCTCGGAATTGTCCTTGTGCTGACATTTGTGACATGTTTTATACTTACACATTACCTTGCAAAGAGCCTGATCACGCCTATCGAGGGCGTCGCCAATAATATGGACCACATTGAAAATGTGCAGATTTATAAGGAACTGGAGCCTTTCGTAACCACGATAAAGCAGCAGCATGAGGATATCCTTAAGAGTGCAATGATGCGTCAGGAGTTTACCGCCAATGTCACGCATGAGCTCAAAACTCCGCTGACATCCATATCGGGATATGCGGAACTCATTGAGAACGGAATGGCGCAGGGGGATGATGTAGAGCGTTTTGCAACGGAAATCCACCGCAACGCAAAGCGTCTGTTATCTCTCATAAATGATACATTAAGGCTTTCGGAACTTGATTCCAATGATGGAGACCTTCTGATGGAGGATGTTAATCTTTATGATGTAGCATCAAATTGTGTCAACATGCTTACACTTCATGCCGAGGAAAATGATGTGAAGTTCCACTTAAAGGGCAGCGGCACGCATGTAAAGGGCAGCCACAGCATGATTGAGGAACTTGTGTATAATCTTTGCGATAATGCCATCCGGTACAACCGTGAAGGTGGCAACATCTGGGTTGTGGTAGACCCGGAGGATCATTCAATACTTGTATCGGATGACGGTATCGGTATCTCTGAGGAAAACCAGTCGCGCATCTTTGAGCGCTTTTACCGCGTGGACAAGAGCCGCTCCAGAAAAACCGGCTCAACCGGGCTCGGACTTGCCATTGTTAAGCATATTGCCGAGCAGCATGGTGCGAAGATCGAGCTCACCAGCGCCGAGAATGTCGGCACCACGATTAAGGTCATATTCCCGGATCCTGACAAATAAATTACATGTTTTTTACAAATCCTGCGAATTATTTTTACCTTGTAATGATATTTTGTAATCATCAAAGAGGTGATGATCATGAGTTACATATTAAAAATAAGCCGCAGGATTTGTAATGAAAATATAATAGGAATCAGAAGCATTTTTGTGATTGTCAATATGATAATCACAGCTGCAGCCGGAGCCGCAGCATGGCTCATAGTTGACTGGTTCGCCAATTTACCGGTGATTTCCCTTATCTGTGCGATGGGATATCCGGCAGTGTTTATCGGCTTCATCGGAAGTATCTTCTATCTTATGAATAAGGATGTGTGGTAATGCGCACGTCCTTTTTTGCACTAAAAAATAATTCCCCGTTGAAATGCGTTCCCCATTAGTGTAATATAGAATTAAGTGTATATTGCACACACATCAGGAGGAACAGTAATGAACAAAGAACTAGTTATAGTTATAGACTTTGGCGGTCAGTACAACCAGCTCGTTGCGCGCCGTGTCAGAGAATGTAACGTATATTGTGAGATTTATTCTTACAAGACGGACATTGCCAAAATCAAGGCGATGAATCCCAAGGGAATAATTCTCACCGGCGGTCCGAACAGCTGCTACGAGGACGGAGCACCTACCTGCACGGAGGAGCTTTTCAATCTCGGAGTTCCTGTACTCGGTCTCTGCTACGGTGCACAGCTCATGATGCATGTGCTTGGCGGCAAGGTTGAGAAAGCGCCTGTCCGCGAGTACGGCAAGACAGAGGTCATGGTTGACAATTCGTCCGCTCTTTTTACGGATGTATCACCTACTACAATTTGCTGGATGAGTCATTTTGATTATATTTCCAAGGTTGCTCCGGGCTTCAGAATCTGCGCCCACACAGCCGACTGCCCTGTCGCAGCCGCTGAGGATGCATCCCGTAACCTTTATGCAATACAATTCCATCCGGAGGTTCTCCACACCAAGGAGGGCACCAAGATGCTCCACAATTATGTCCGCGGTATCTGCGGTTGTGCCGGAGACTGGAAGATGGATGCTTTCGTTGAGAACACCATCAGGGAAATCAGGGAAAAAGTCGGTGACGGCAAGGTTCTCCTCGCTCTTTCGGGCGGTGTCGATTCTTCCGTTGCAGCCGGTCTTCTCTCAAGAGCCATCGGCAAGCAGCTTACCTGCGTGTTCGTTGACCACGGCCTTCTCCGTAAGAATGAGGGCGATGAGGTTGAGCAGGTATTCGGTCCGAACGGCCAGTTTGATCTTAACTTTATAAGGGTAAATGCACAGGAACGTTACTACAGCAAACTCGCAGGAGTAACAGAACCTGAGCAGAAGAGAAAGATAATCGGTGAAGAATTTATCCGTGTATTTGAGGAAGAAGCTAAGAAAATAGGTGCCGTTGACTTCCTTGCCCAGGGAACAATCTACCCTGACGTAGTCGAGAGCGGTCTCGGCGGCGAGTCCGCAGTCATCAAGTCCCACCACAATGTCGGCGGCCTTCCTGACTATGTAGACTTCAAGGAAATCATCGAGCCTCTCCGCAATCTTTTTAAGGATGAGGTCCGCAAGGCAGGCCTTGAGCTTGGAATCCCTGAAAAACTCGTGTTCCGTCAGCCATTCCCGGGCCCTGGTCTCGGAATCCGTATCATCGGCGAGGTTACAGCCGAGAAGGTCCGCATCGTGCAGGATGCCGATGCCATCTACCGCGAGGAAATTGCCAATGCCGGTCTTGACCGTTCAATCGGCCAGTACTTCGCGGCCCTTACCAACATGCGTTCCGTCGGAGTCATGGGCGATGAGCGTACCTACGATTATGCCGTTGCACTCCGCGCAGTCAACACCGTTGACTTCATGACCGCCGAGGCAGCCGACATTCCATTCGACGTCCTCCAGACGGTAATGAGCAGAATCATCAACGAGGTAAGAGGCGTAAACAGAGTATTCTACGATTTGACGAGCAAACCACCTGGAACGATTGAGTTTGAATAAATGATACGAGCCAAGAAATGCCGGATTTTCGGCTTCCTTGGCTTGTTTTTGAAGTGAAATAATATATTTGGGAAATATAAGTTAAAGAGTATGAAGAAATGAGCCTATTGGAATTGAATGATGGCGAGTGGCATAAAACAGCTGAAATAGCTGAAATAGCTGGTAATCTTGGATTAAAGGATACTAGAACAAAGGAATTATTAAAAGAATTAATAGCACTTGATAAACTCATCGATAATGGGAAAACAAAAGGTAAGCTGTATAGATTAAAATAATTCGTCGCTTCTTTCATTGGAAAAGCGACGAAAAAAGATGTAATATGTGCATAAAGGCATAAAAGAGAAGAAAATTGTAGTTAATTTTACGGAAGGAAGATAAATATTAAAAAAGATAATTGATTTCGTACACAAATTTTATAAAAGCATTGTTTATCATACGCCAAAAGAGAAATTAAATAATTCAGAAATAGAAAAGATAAAAGTGAATGGATTAATACATTTTTGTAATAGTGAAAATAAAGATAAAATACTGCAGGAGGGTTTCAAAGGTGGATTAAAAGATCCATTGATGAAAGCTGAATAAATTTCACATGGTATTATATAAATGAAGAACAAAATTTTGAGAAGAATAAAAGAATTGTTCAAGGAAAGGGCGAATGGAAGAATTATGATATGTGCATTATAATAAAAGGATTGACAGAAGAACAATATAGAAAATTAATAATGTGGCGAAAATTAAATTATGCGGTAATTTACCCGGGAACATTAAAAACAAATGATATGAAAGCTAAAAGTATAACTAATTCATGACACTTGAAAAAGTTTACGGAGGTGCTTTATATATGTGTATTAATGTATAACTTACATATCTTAAAATACTATAAATAGTTGATAAGTGATGATGAAAAGGAGCAACATTAAATGATAGATATATATACAGAAAAAAGTGATTCAAAAGATTGGATATTTCAGAATGACCTGTACTTTAACCTGAATACAGGCAATGAAGAGATGTCACAAAAAGAAATTGATTTGATTCAACAAGTGGATGAGGCAAAGCTGACACCGGACAAGCACATAGAAACAAAATATGGTTTGGGCACAATCCGCAATTTGTCATCGGGCTGCAAGACATTGCTTAATATTGTGAAGCATCCTGACAAGGTGGTAAATGTTGAGGAATGTGGTCCGAATGTACTTAGAATCATTTTTACTATGGATAATATTAAGATTTATATGTCAAGACCGACGCTTTTTGATATTCCGGATGATGCCAAAATCAGATTTAATGATTCTGATATAG